>ERZ772928.13-NODE-13-length-101336-cov-7.677087_pt1 | contig 101336 bp, 128 predicted proteins | sample MGYA00511686_ERZ772928 | MGnify/ENA primary metagenome ERZ772928 (study PRJEB29015, sample SAMEA2738063) | human oral metagenome | biome: human oral; feature: human-associated habitat; material: saliva | place: China | collected 2219 ... | reverse complement strand
TGACAATAAAGAATTTGACAATAAAGAATTTGACAATAAAGAATTTGACAATAAAGAATTTGACAATAAAGAATTTGACAATAAAGAATTTGACAATAAAGAATTTGACAATAAATTAAATAGAATAAAAGATATATAAGAGGAATATAGATTATGGTTGATTTTGCAACATTGTCAACATATACCAACAAAATTGCAAATGGTGCATATTCTGCTCAAATAGCAAAACTGAATGCATTACAACGTATTTTGACTGCAGACTATAAATGGTCTCATCGTGAAATGAAGCAATTGTTACTTGATATCATTGAAACATTTGCTTCAATCAATGGTGCTGGTGCTGCATCTTCTGCTGGTTTTGATATCAATAATCCGGATTCATGGGGCAATAACAATAATAATTCTGGTAATCAAAATAATGGTGGCAACAATGGAAATAATGGTGGTTCTGGTAATAATACACAAAAACCAATAACAGAAGAAGATTTGCTAAGATTATTAGAAGAACATGTTAAAAAATATGTTAATATTGATGTTGGCAAAATTGTTGCCGAAGTTCAAAAAGAATTGGTCGATTCACAACTGTTTAAGGATTTGACCAAACAATTATTGGACGAAGGCACACAATCTCTGATTGCAGCTGCAATGGCTGATGAAGAACAAAAACGAATTGAAGCCGATGCACAAGTTTTACAAAAAACTGCTGAAAAAATTGCAAAAGAAGCCAAAGACAGGGCTGATGCTCTTGCAAATGAAACAGCTGCTAGAGCACGTCAATTTGCTGAAGAAGCAACTGCTAGAACAAACGAAATACTTGAAGAAAGCAAAAAACGTATTGCAGCAGATGAAGCAGAAATTCAAGCACGAAAAGATGCAATCAATAAAGAAACAAAAGCAAGAACTGATGCAATTAAAAAGGAATCGAATGACCGAGTTGAAGCAATAAGAACTGCGGCTGAAACAGCACAAAATAACCTAATAGCCGAAAGTAAAAAACTTGGTACAAAAATTACAAATCTAGAATCTGTCACAGCAACTCAAGCACAACAAATTTCAACCATTAGTGCATCAAATCGTCGAGATATCGCTGCAGCTATTCAAGAAGAAAAAACAGCACGTATTGCTGCAGATGAAGCGGAAGCTCGTGCACGTCAAACATTAGCGACACAATTAAGAGATGATATTGCTGCGGGTATTTCAGCAGAATCTCGTGCACGTGCAACAGATAAAGAGGCTCAAGCAACAATCAACACAAACTTGAGTGCAAAATTGCGTGACGTAGAATCAGCAATCACTTCTGAGCAATCTGCTAGGGCGACAGCCGACGAAGCACAAACAACGCTGATTAACAAAGCGACCAGTCGTATTGGTGCTGTTGAATCAAATATAACAACAATTGAGCGCACTGTTGCAGACAATAAACAAGCTCTTTCGACAAAAATCGAAGGTTTGCAAAGCAAATTTGGTAGCATTGATGTTGGTGGCCGAAATTTACTTATTGGAACAAAAAAGAAAATTATCGAATCATCTGGTAATAGTAACACAGAAACCATATACTATGATTTTTCACCAAATGTTGATATTGAAACAATTAAAGATTTTACTGTAAGTTGTGAAATTGATTTAAAGAATGCACAATTTCAATCTGGTACAACAAATGGTCGTGTTGGTGTTGAAATTCAATTGATTTATACAGATGACAGTGTTGAATATAAAAATGTTTGGTTTAGCGATTTAGAAACACCAAAAACTGTCAAACAAAAATTAAAATTAACATCGTCTGTTAATGAAAACAAAACAATTCGTGGAATAAGAGGTGTCATTCAAGTTAGAAATGTTTCTTCTACTTCGGTAAAAGTTTATAATGCTAAACTTGAAAAAGGTAATATTGCAACAGACTGGACCGAAGCACCTGAGGATACTGGTGTTGAAATTAACGAGGTATCGGCAAAAGTTGATACTGTGAAAGAAACGTTAGCAAATGCTGATAAGGCATTAGCACAACGAATTGACACATTAAATTCTACATTTAATGCAAACAAATCTGACATTGACCACAAATATCAAACACTTGCAGATAAAGATACGGCGCTTGCTTCACAATTAGAAACATTAAAAACAAGTGTAAATAATAATTCTGCTGCTATTCAAGAAGAAAAAACAGCACGAACAAATAAAGATGATGCGATTGCAACACAAATTACTGGTTTGACCACAAAATTTAACCAGTCGTCTGCTAAAATAACGTCAGAATTAAAAACACTTTCTGATGCTGATAGTGCTATCACGCTTAAAATAGACCAATTAAAATCACGTACTGATAAAGCAGAAAGTGATATTACTAAAGAGCAAACTGCACGTACTACTGCTGATAAAGCAATGACTGCTCGAATTGACACATTAAATTCGGCTCATGAAAATACAAAAGCATCTGTAAGTGCATTAGCACATACCGTTGCAACAAATAAAGAATCAACTGCTACTGAATTAAGGAAAGTTAATACTAGGGTAGAGGATGCAGAAACTGCTATTTCGGCTGAAACAACGGCTCGTACACGTGAAGACGAAGCATTGGGAACTCGTATTGATACAGTCCAATCAAATCTGAATAAAGCAAATGCTGCAATCACAAATGAAGCACAAACACGTGCATCAAAAGACGAAGCAAATGCAGGTGCAATACGTGTAGTTCAATCAAATCTTGACACAACAAATGCTAACTTGGTTCAAGAACAAAAAACTCGTGCAACAAAAGATGAAGCATTAACAAGTTCGTTGAATGCTTTAACAACACGTTTGGGTAGCGCAGAAGGTCGAATTACTACAGAAGAACAAACACGTGCAACAAAAGACGAAGCACTGACACAAAAACTTACTCAACTAACAAGCAACTTTAATCAGGCAAATTCTGCGATAACCACACTTCAAGATACGGTCTCGAGACAAGACACTGCACGAGCACAAGAAATATCTACATTGTCTGCAAAACTTGGTGATATGCGGATTGGCGGTCGAAACTATTTGAGAGAAACTGGCAATTTGCTTGATACCACAATGTGGCGATTTAATAAGCATAATCTTCAGACACAAAATGAAGTTGCTCGTCAACGTGACACATTAACACTGACTGCTACAAGCGAACATTGGACCAGTTATTCACAACGTAGCATTGATAACCCATTGATTAACTTTGATGCTGATGAAGTTGTCACAGTATCATTTGAAGCAAATACATCTGTGACAGCAACGAATTTTATTAAGTTCTTCTTTAGACAGTATTATACTGGTGGTACTACGAATGTCACAAAACAATTTACACCGACTGAAGCAAACAAATGGTTTAAATATTCATACACGTTTGTCGTACCACAAAAACACGCCAGTTTTACCCAATTTGTGCCAATTTTTGAAATTTCTCAAGTTGGTACTTTAAAATTGCGTAAAATGAAGATAGAACGTGGTAATGTTGCAACAGACTGGACAGAAGCACCCGAAGACATCACTCGGCTGAATGAAAGCACAGAAGCCAAATTAGAAGCATATAAGAGTGCTCAGGCAACTAAAGACAAAGGTCAGACAGATTTACTCAATAGTGCTGTTTCAAGGATTGGAACTGCTGAAGGCAAAATCACAAATCTTGAAACGACACGTGCAAACAAAAATGAAGTCGCTGCTCTTGCCAGAACAACACTGAAAGCTGAATGGGATAAGGCAGCAAATGATGCAGCACGTTCTGCAATTGATTCATTTAAAGTAACCTATGCAAATGATAGAACTGCAACAGCTTCAAGTGTTGACAGAGTCAGAAGTGATTTAACTACAAAAATTGATAATATATCAGTTGGTGGTCGTAACTTATTGCTTAAAAGCGATAAACATTATTCGTCTACAAATTATGGTGCTGATGTATATGAAATAACAGAAGCACCCGCTGTTGGTGATGATATTGTTGTCACAATGTGGGGTTCACTTGGTGCTGATAGAACTGGTATAGGCGTTTATAATTCTCGTGGTTATAATGAGATTGTACGTCTTGAAAAAATTTCTGATGGTGTTTATCGTGGCGTTGGAAAATGGAAACACCCTAATGGTGGAACTGGTGCTGTTGATAAAACATTAAACCTGTATTTTTATCCAAATACTGCTACATCAACAAACACAATTGCGAAAATAAAACTTGAGAAAGGTACTATTGGTACTGATTGGACACCTGCTCCTGAAGACAATCGAGACTCGTTTACTGGTACAAACATTTTACCAAATTCCGATTTTGCTTCTGACTATGCTGGATGGTCTATGCTTGGTTGGAACGCTGTAAATGGATTGAATTGTGGATTTAACCTAGAAGCTGGTCCAAATGGTAGAAACAAATACAACTTGAAAAATGGTAAAGTTTTTTGGGTACGTGACAGACGAACTACAACGGCTGCATTTAACCAAACACTGGCACAAAATTCAGGAAGTAGATTTTCTGTCGTTCCAGGTGACATTTTACAAGCGAGTGTTTATGTTGCTGGTTGGGGAATGAAAGAACCCGCTATGGTCTATCTGGATTTTTATGATTTAGCTGGTAGATGGGTATCAATACCTGCTGATGACCAAAACAATGCAAATAGAGCAGTGACTGTCACATTAGAAGGTATGCGAAATGATGGTGCATATACGTCATTAGACAAGTTTCACCGAATTTTCCAAAATGTGATTGTACCACCAGGCGCAGTATATGGACAAATTTCGATTAGATTTAGATTTAATCCTAATTCTGATTGTTATGGATTCTTTGTTCAACCGCAAGTTTGTCAGATTTCATCTCTAAAAATGAATTCTGCCACACCATATCAAATATCAACAAATGGTCTTTCTGCACAAATTGTAGAAACTAAAACGACGGCTGCAAACATTGACGGAAAAGTCAATTCAATGTACACATTGAAAGTCGAAAGTGCAGCCAACGGTAAAAAAGTCGTATCTGGTTTGATGTTGGGTGCAAACGAAAGCGAAAGCCAATTAGGTGTTGTTGCTGACAAATTCTTTATTGGTAATACACAAAATGGTTCGATAGTTGCACCATTTGTTGTTAAGACTGTTGGTAGTGAAGCTAAAGTTGTTTTAAAAGGTGATTTGATTGCTGACGGTACAATCCTTGGTAAACATATTGCGGCAGAACAAACCATTGTAGCACCAAGCATTATTGGTGGTAGTCTAAACATTGGCAACAGGTTTAAAGTAATGACAAATGGTGATGTTCTGATTCAAGCTGCGACTGGTAACACAGGAATGAAAATTACGTCAGAAAGAATTGATGTATATGACACTTCTGGTAGATTACGTGTTCGTATGGGTAAACTAACATAATATAGTGTTCTCCGGTGCTTATATAATAAATTAAACTATATTAGCGCCGGAGAACATTTATATGTATTTTATTGAAGATGATATTATATTTCAGGATGGTATCGTCACAAAAACATTGAATTTGCATACGATTGGACAAATTCGTGTTGATTATATCAATAACGAGATTGAGGTTCAAATTGCATCATTTAAAAATCGGGAAGATTGGTATTATGACAGAGCAGAAAAAATCACGGGGTATATTTTTAGATATGAGATTTTTGATTTTGATGTGGATCCCAATCTCATTGCTTTTCGTAATTTAATTTCCATGGAGAACTCTCTGTTTTATAGAAAAGAAATACAGAAATGCTATGACATGGAAACATTCTATAATCCAAATAAAGAGGAATAATATGCGAGTGTTTTTACTTGATTTGAAAGTATTAAGCAGCATCAATAAAAAAGAAGAGATTACGGATCAAACGTATTTTGTTACTGATGCAGAAGCTGAAACAATTAAATTGGCTTTAGAAAAAGGTTGTCATTTTAAGGGTGAAAATGGGCAATTGATTATTTCAGATGTTAAGCCACGTGAATATTACGATTTTGACGAAGAATCCTGGAAATGGGTAATTAACAAAGATCGTTATAACGAGTATGCGACAAATCTTAAAGAAGATTTGTGGGGAAAAATAAAACAACGTCGCGAAGAATCACTATCACAAGGTCTTTATATCGAATCAATTAAAAAATGGTTTCATACTGACCAGATTTCGCAATTATCATATACACGAGCAAAAGAATATTTTTCGATTAAGCCGGATGAAAAAATTCATTGGAAAACAATGGACGGTACATTTATAAATTTGGATAGTAAATTGCTAGATGATATTATAATTTCGATTTTTGAGCAATCACAAAAGATTTTTCATAATGCTGAAAAACATCGTATGATTATTGATAATGCATCTGTTGATGAACTTGAAAAATATGATGTTAATACTGGGTGGCCGACGAAATTGGAGACTAATAAATGACGTTGTATATATTTGATAAAAACATTTTTGACAAGATGATTGATGTTCAAGAATGTGAAAATGAAGAAACACGTTTTGAATTGATTACAAAATATGTTGAAGAAGACAGTGATTTTAAATGGTTGATTAAACTCATTAAATCAAAACCTAATTTGAAAATCGACTATGACAAAGAAATTAAAAATTCAAGCGAAAGTTCTGTTTTTTCGGATGGAATTTTTGGCGGAATGAATGAATTTTTAATTAACGCAAAAGGTATGCAATTTTTTGATGTTACTTCGGATGATATGACTCCGACAGGGAATCAGTTAATCAATCATTCGGGTATGAAAGTTTTAATTTCATTAGTTGAAACTGGTGACCGCGAAAAAATTGTTGATTTCATTCGCGAAATGGCTTATTTTAATGAGCAATTATTCTTAATTGACATTTTTAATTCTGCGAGCGAATGGATCTCACAGGAAACATTAGACAAAATCGATGTTTAAAACACAATCGTGCAAATTCTAATATATTACTATTGGATTTTGCACGATTTTCAATTTATTGTTTTAAATCAATATCTTATAATTTTTATGCAAATAAAAATATCCAATTATAACAATAGGTTATAAAATAATTATTTACAAATCGCAAATTTGATGATATTATAAAAATTCTTGAAATGAAAAGGAATTTTTATGTTGTCTATTATTAACGATTTGCGTGCAATCAATGGTACGAAAGATAAGCTTGCATATATTGATGCTTTGCCAAAATATTCAAAAGATTTGTTTGAAAAAGTCTTATTAGCAACAATGACACCCAACGTCAGTTATAATGTTGAAATTATCCCAGAATATACACCAAATGACAATTCGTCAAAATCACTCGAAGAAGCCATTTTGGAAATTCAGCCTTTGACTGGTAGTATTGACGAAAAACGTGATGATTTTTTGGTGTCTATTTTAGAATCTGTTTCAGCTGATGATGCAAAAGTTATCGAAATGATTTTGCGTGACAAACTGAATATTGGTCTTAAAAATAAGACACTCAAAAAGTCATTTCCAAATTTTCCACAACCACATCCGTATAATCGGTGCTCTTCGTTCTCCAAAAAGAATATTTCAAAATTAACATTCCCGATGTATAGTCAAACAAAAGAAGACGGTATGTACATTGATGTTATTAGTAAAAAATGTTTCACTCGTAGTGGTAATGAAGTTAAAGTTTTGAAAGATGAAACACTTGAAAAACTCGATGAACTTTTTGGTGGCTATGTTATCCAGGGTGAAATTTTACATGTTGACGAAAACGGAAATGTTTTGAATCGTCAAGAAAGCAACGGTGAAAGTAATAAAAAAGAAGTCAATGTTGAAAATACACGATTCGTTATTTTTGATGTCATTCCTATTACAGATTTTGAAGAAGGTAAATGTGATATCCCATATAAAAATCGTTGGGAATTGATCACATATCGTCAGCCTGATTTGCCAGAACAATGTGTCATTGTCGAATGTAAAGTTGTGAATAATATTGCAGAAGTCGCCGCAGATTTTAAATCAAAATTGCAACGTAACTTGGAAGGATGCATTTTAAAAGATTTTGATGCCGGTTGGAAAAATGGCACAAATCCACAATTCGTAAAATTGAAAATCGAATGTAGTGTTGAACTCAAAGTAACAGGTATTGAACCTGGTACAAAGGGTAGTAAATACGAATCAATGATTGGTGCATTAAATGTTGAAAGTTCTGACGGTAAAGTTCGATTTAATGTTGGTAGTGGGTTAACAGATGAACAACGTGCATTACCCGAAGATACATATATTGGTAAAATTGTCACAGTTAAGTTTAACGATATCGTACAAAATCGTGACGAACCAGACTATTTTGCACTATATTTACCGCGTATCATTGAAGTGCGCCAAGATCGTACTGAAGCCGATTCATATGAACGCATTGTTGAAACATTAAATGCGATTGATGAAATTATTGAAAATGTTTTTGAGAAAGAAAACTGATATGAAAGAAATTACAAATAAATGGCCTGCAATGCTGATTACAGGTGATAAATTATTGTGTCTGATTTTTATTTTTAGGATTAAATTATGAAATATGCTGATATTTATCATTACATGGATGTTGCGTGTTTGACCGCTAAACGGTCTTATGCAAAACGTGCACAAGTTGGTGCTATTATTGTTAAAAACAGAAACATCATTTCTGAAGGATATAATGGTACATACCCGGGTTGTTGTAATGTATGTGAAACTGAAGATGGTACTAAAACATTACCAAATGTTATTCATGCAGAAAAGAATGCTATTTTGAAAATGTGCAAAAGCACAAATTCATCTGAAGGTGCATCTATTTTTATTACACACGAACCATGTAATGAATGTGCTTCTTTGATTATTCTGTCCGGTATTAAAGAAGTGTATTATCGTAATGAATATTCGTCAAAGAATTATGGTAGCGGGCTTGAACTGTTAATGGAACATGGTATTTCATGTTACCAAGTGACAGAACATAGTATTGATAAACATAATGGAGATAATCTTGGAAAAGATAACTTACACATTCGCCAAAGTTTATAAAAACAAAATTGCATTTCGATATCGTGATGAGAATAGACAAAATCACGATATCTTAATTAATGATTATCAACCTCGATTATATGTAGAAACTGATGAAAACACTGGAATTTATACATATTTAGGTAAAAACGCAAAAGAAAAAGTATTTGATAGCATTTATGATTGTAAGCAATGGATTAAAAGTTTAAAAGATACACCAATTCGTATTCATGGCAATTATAATTTAGCTCAGCAGTTTATTCTTGATGCATATGAAGGTAACCCAGTAAATAGCGGTGCAAATGACGTCCGAATTATGTATCTTGACATTGAGACATATTCGCCAGACGGTTTTCCAAAACCAGAAGAAGCCAAATGGCCAATCAATGCAATTACAATTTACGATTCATTCACAAAAAAATATCATGTTGCAGCTCTTTGCGATTATGATGTTAATTCAGACGAAACAAATAAAGGTCTAGACATCACATTTCAACGATTTGATGACGAACTGGACCTTGGACGATGGATTATTCGGATGTTTGAAGAAATTCGTCCAGACATCTTTACAGGCTTCAATTCACACGGCTTCGACTTGCCATATATTGTTAATCGTTTAGAAAACATTTTAGGCATCGAAGCAGTATCACGTCTAAGTCCGTTTAATGTTATTCAAAAACGCGAAGTCATTGACAAATCATTCTTTCAACCTCGTAAAATTACTGAAATTGAAATTTTTGGTATTACACATTTGGACTATAAACAAGTCTATGAAAAACATGGTTATACAACTCTTGATTCGTTTTCACTAAACTCAATTGCAGAACATGAATTAGGTGAATCAAAATTGTCGTATGAGGAAGAAGGTAGTCTTCACAATCTATATGTAGTAAATCCACAAAAATTTGTCGAATATAACATCCGTGACGTCAAATTGATGGTAGACATCGAAAACAAACGGAAGCTATTTGACAAAATTATTGCTATCACATTTTTGTCAAAATCAAATTTTGAAGATGCGATGGGCACAAAACGATTGTGGGAAAATCGTATTTCCAGCACATTGTATACAACAGACACTGTGCCGATTTATGATACATCATCTGCTGGTGAACATCGTGATTTAGTTGGTGCATTCGTACGTGAACCAAAAATTGGTTTAAACGGGTGGGGAACTGTTATTGACGCAGCAAGTCTGTATCCTAATTTGATTATTCAATATGGGATGGACTTGAAGTCGCATATTCCTTATTGGAAATTGCCTCAAGAATTGCGTGATTTAAAAGATAATTATACACTTGATGATATTTTAAATAAACGAATTGATTTAACAGTATTGAAAAAATATGACGTTGCAATGACGGCGAATTTTGAATTTTTTGACAGAAAAATTCATGGCATCATTCCACAGGAATGTAAGTTCCTCTATAACGAACGTAAAACTGTTAAGAAAATCTCACAAAAACATTTTGACAATGCAAACAATTTTATCGTCAATAATTTACCTTTAACTGAAGAATATTATCGCGAATTGCTTTTGGGTGACCAAAAAGATACTATGCAGCATGGTCTTAAAATTATGCTCAATAGTTTGTATGGTGCAATCACAATGAAATACTTCAATTATTTCAAATTTGAAATTGGTGAAGCAATTACGACAACCGGACAATTGGCCAATAAATGGGTTGGCAATGCAATCAACAAATTCTTGCGTGAAAGTGTATTTGAAAATGATCCAAAATATGCAAAATATGATTTTATTACATATGGTGATACTGATAGCGTGATTGTTAGCTTACAAGAAGTTGTTGATTTGTTTGGTTATACTGCAAAATCCGACCGTGAAATAAATGACTTTTTGATGGAATTCATCAAAGATGTATTGAATCCAGTCATTGCTGTTGCAAATAAAGAAATGGCCGAATATACTAATGCATATGAAAATCGTATGGACTGGGAATATGAAATTTTGTTCTCAAGAGCATTATTTGTTGCTAAAAAGAAATATGTAATGAAATTGATGAACAAAGACGGTATGGATTGTGTTGATCATTCAAAATGGAAAATCATGGGTATGGAAAGTGTTAAAAAAGCTGCATATCCAAAATGGGCAACACCATTACTTGAACAGGCATATAAAACAATCATCAATGAAGACGAAAACACTTTACAATCGTTTGTGAAAGAATGTGAAAATAAATTCCTGTCACTAGATGAAAACGATATTGCTATCCCAACAGGTGTAAATGGTCTCGAAAAATATCAAGTATCAAATGATGATATTTACGGTAAAGGAACACCGAAACATGTTAAAGCTGCATTGATTCACAACCATTTATTGATCAAAAAGAACATCAAACATGTGTCTGAGATTAAATCTGGTGATAAAATTAAATACTTGGAATTGCGTAAAGGCAATCCTATTGGGCAACCAGTAATTGGTTTTGGATCATATCTTCCAAAAGAATTTGAACTATCAAAATGGATTGACCGTCAAGAGCTTTTTAATAAAGGATTTTTGACACCACTTGAGAAAGCACTAAATCCGATTGGTTGGTCTCATACAAAAATCAATAATGTGTCTAACTTCTTTGAAATGGAATAGAACATATGAATACAATACAAGATATTCGTAATAAGTTTTTACGTTTAAAATCGTTAAACAAAATTGCGGAAAATGGAACATATGAAATTGTAAATGCGCATTTTGTTTGCGATGAAAATGTAATTTTTGGATCGTTGAATACCGAATATGCTAAGCATGAATTAGAATGGTACGAAAGTATGTCATTGAATGTTAATGATATCCCTGGTAAAACACCGACGATTTGGAAACAAGTTGCTACACCCGATGGATTTATTAACTCAAATTATGGTTGGTGCATTTTTTCTGAAGAAAATGGTTTTCAATATAAGAATACGATTGAATCTCTGAAGAAAGACAAATATTCACGTCAAGGACAAATGATTTATACTCGTCCTTCGATGCATACTGATTGGAATTCAGAAGGAAAACATGATTTTATATGCACGACAAATGTTTCACTTTTGATTCGTGAAAATAAGTTGATTTATACTGTAAGTATGCGTAGTAATGATGCAGTATTTGGATTTAAGAATGATCTATATTGGCATCAATATGTATATGAAAAAGCATTCAACGAATTAAAAGAAACATACCCAGAATTAGAACGAACTAATATCATCTGGTTTGCAAATTCGTTGCATGTTTATAGTCGTCATTTTGATTTAATTTCTTAATATTTTTGGATTAAAAAATAACCATAGAATGATATAATTAGTCTATGGTTATTTTAACATCAAAGGAATTTTTGAAAATGGTAAAAGAAGAACAATTAATGCATTTGGTATCACAAACATATAAAAAATTTGGTATTAACTTTAAAAATGGTCCACGATTTGGTTCTGAGGAAGCAAAGTTCCGTTTTGCTTGTATGTGCGAAGAACTCGACGAATTTTATGAATCAACAGAACGTCATGATCAATTAGATGCAATTATTGATTTGTTATATTTTGTTTACGGTACTGTTGAGCGTCAATTTGGTCCAGTTGAATTCAATGCCCGAACTACAAGTCCTGATGTGTCATATAAACGACGCATTGAAAATTGGTATTCAAATCAAACATTGCGCAATTTGGAAATTGTTGCAGGTATCGTATTTGATTTGCAAAATAAATTAGGTTTCAGCGATGAAGTTATGGATACAGCGTTTCGCCGTGTAAATGCAGCAAATGCCGCTAAAGAACTTGGTCCGTTAACAAAACGCGGTAGCTTTGAATTAGATTTGGTAAAACCAGAAGGTTGGACTGCTCCAGATTTGCGCGATTTGGTATGAATTTAGCAGAAAAAATAAAAAATGTTTGTTTTGACGGTAAACGATTTTCACCCAAAAGAAATTTGAATTGGTTGAAAACAAATTATCCAGATATTGCCAGTGAAATTGAAAAATTATTTGGTGATAAATATCCGGTTTCATTTGTATACAAACTTTTAAATAATGGAATCAATTCACTTGATGAAGTTCCGTTGTGTCAAGTTTGCCGTCAAAACAAAATATCATTATCAAGAAATAAAATTCATGATGTATGTTCGGTGAGATGTTCTGCAAAAAAATCTGCTGAAAAGGCAACACAAACGTGCATTGAACGATATGGTAAAAAACGCAATTTTGGCGATAGAAAACAGTCATATGAATTAGGTGAACATCATTTGCATCGAAATATTAAAAATTTGCACTTGATTGATAACGATGATTTTATGATAAAATTGCAATCTCGATGCAACTGGAGATTAGTTGCACGAATTTTTGGTTTGACTTCAAATTCACATTCATCATCGTATCGTTTTATGAATAAAATTGGTTATCCAATGCAATCGTTAAACGGTAAATCAAATATAGAAACTGATGTGTTTAAATTTGTGTCTAGTTTGGATGATACTGTTATTAGAAATACGAAATCAATAATTACGCCATATGAATTAGATATCTATTCAGAAAAACATAAAATTGCCATTGAATTTGATGGGTTGTATTATCATTCGTCAGGTGAAAAATGTACCGACGAATACAACAAAAAACGTCACTTGGATAAAACTGAACGATGCGAACGGCAAAACATACATTTATTTCATATTTTCGAAAATGAATGGGTTGATGAAACAAAACGTGAAATTTGGAAATCAAAATTACGAATAGCTTTCAACAAAGTTGTTCGACGTATTTATGCACGTAAATGTATTAAACAGAAAATTTCATATCTTGATGCGAAAAATTTTTGTGTAAATAATCATTTGCAGGGATTTTGCGAATCGGGAAAAATATTTGAAGGATTGTTCTATGAAAATGAATTAGTTATGGTTATTGTTCTTGGAAAATCAAGATATAATAAACAATATGATTATGAATTATTGCGTATGTGTTCATCATTGAATACAATCGTAATTGGTGGTGCTTCTAAACTATTAAAAAATTACAATTTTATATCATACGGAAACCGCAGATGGTGTAATGTTAAAAATAATGTGTATTCTAAATTTGCAAAGTGTATTGGGTCTTCTGGACCGTGTTATTGGTATGTTGATAAAGGATCTGTATATCATAGGTCAAAATTTATGAAACACAAACTTACAAAATTATTTGATAATTTTGACAATTTGAAAACAGAGGTTGAAAATTGTTACAATAATGGTCTTCGTAGGATTTGGGATTGTGGAAATTTAATATTTGTTAAAGATGAGGAATAAATATGTCTCTATTGGATAAAATGAAAAAAACCGGTTTTAAGAGTGTAACATCACGCACAAAATTGGTAAAAGATGCTGTTGACGATATTTTTGGTGAATTGATTCCAACCAATACTCCGGCATTTAATATTGCAATTTCGGGCAAATATGACGGTGGTGTCGGCGGTGGTGTAGTTTCTATCGCTGGTCCGTCAAAGCATTTTAAAACACTTTTCTGTCTTCTTGCTGCGTCAGCATATATGAATGCTCATAAAGATGCAATTGTTCTTTACTATGACTCAGAAGGTGGCGCATCATTAGAATATTTAGAAATGATGAACATTGATGTAGACCGTGTTTTGCATTTGCCAATCAAAAATGTCGAAGAATTGAAATTTGACCTTATGCAAAAATTGGAAGCAATTGAAGATAAAGAAAAAATCTTTGTTATGATTGATTCAATAGGTAATTTGGCATCCAAAAAGGAAATGGAAGATGCCATTAACGAAAAATCAGTCGCTGATATGTCGCGCGCAAAATCTTTAAAATCGTTTTTCCGTATGGTTACTCCGTATGTTAAAGAACGAAATATCCCATTATATGCAATCCAACACACATATAAGTCTATGGACATGTACCCAGTAGACATCATGAGCGGCGGTTCAGGCGGAACATATTCGTCCGATACCGTTTTGATTGTGGGCAAACGCTCTGTGAAAGACGGTAAAGATTTGCTTGGCCATGAATTTGTTTTAAAAGCTGAAAAATCGCGTTTTATTAAAGAAAAATCAGCAATCCCTGTTACTGTGCTTTTTGACGGTGGTCTTGATACTTATTCATCAATCTTTGAATGGGCATGCGAACTCGGTTATATTAACGTACCAAAAATGGGTTGGTATACTCGTACGAATGTTGAAGGTGACAAGAACTGGCGTCGCAAAGAAATTGACAAACATAAAGAAGAATTTTATGGTCCGATTATTAACGATCCTGCATTCAAGGAAGGTGTTGAGAATATGTACAAATTAGGTGCATCAAAAACACTCGACACAGACCGTCTTGAAGAGTTGATGGACGAAGTAGACGAAGAATAATTGGAACAACAAATGACCGAGATAATATATAATACTTATTTCGGTCATTTTATAATAGGACAAAGTATGTCACAAGACGCAATTCTTATTGAAAATATGATTTTTAAAGGATTGCTGCGATATGAGGATTATGCACGTAAAGTATTACCATTCTTAGAAACACGTTATTTCAGCACAAACGCAAACAGAAAATTGTTTGATATTTATCAAACATACTTTAATAAGCATAACGACATTCCGACAATTGAAATATTGGCTGCTGAAATTAACGAAATCAGGGATGTGTCTGATGATGATATTGTAGCAATTGGAGATGTGTTGTCTTATGTAATCGAAACAAAAGACGATATAATCAATGACAAATGGCTTTTTGAAAAAACAGAAGAGCATGCCCGTGCTGTTTTATTAGAAAAAGCTATTTTAAAAACAATCAAACTAAATGAAGATAATGATGCTACAAATAAAGAAGGGCAAATTTTAGCATTATATGAAGAAGTTTCTGCACTTTCATTTGATTCGTCTGTTGGTATGGCATTATTCGATGATGCTGAAAGACGTTTTGAAGAATATATGAAACCAGAAGATATTCTGCCATTCAAATTGAATATTTTCAACAATTTGTTTGGTGGTGGCGGTAGACGAAAAACATTAGCATGTCTTGTTGGTAAAACAAATATTGGTAAGTCGTTGCATTTGTGTCATCATGCAGCAGATTTTGTACGATGCGGATATAATGTAGTCTATTTTTCGGGTGAGATGTCTGAACGAATGACGTATGAACGCATTGACTCAAATTTGACAAATATTCCAATTGAAAATTTCCGCGATCAAAAATTAGACAAAGAAAAATATATCAATGCTCTTTTGGAAAATAAAAAGACTAATGGTAATTTGGTTGTAAAAGAATTTCCGACAAAGGGTGCATCGGTTGCTCATATGGCAAATGTATTACGCGAACTTCGCCAAAAAAGAAAATTTAAAGCCGATATTGTGATCATTGATTATCTGAATTTGTTTAATAGCAAAAAGAAAATTGGTGGTGATAATCTGTATTCAGAAATTAAAACGGTGTCTGAAGAAATTCGCGGGATGTGTGTAGAAGAAAATGTTTTTGGATTAACCGCTACACAACTTAACCGTTCTGGTAGTAAAAACCAAGATTCTGCTGACGAAACGTCTGTGTCAGATTCATATGGTATTTCGATGACTATGGATGTCTTGATTGGTATATTTGATACACCCGAATTGATTGAGCAAAATTTGCAAGGTCTTTCATTATGGAAAACACGTTTTTCTAAGAAAACTGATATTGCATCGGCATTTGTGAAAGTTGATTGGGATCATATGCGTTTATATGAACAAACCGAATTGACTGAAGCAATAAATGGTCGAAGCAATTCTACAAATGAATTAGTTAAAGCAGCCAATGGTAAAGCATCAAAAGATGAAACACCAACTGGTAAAACACGAAGCAACGTAAAATGGAATTAAGTTATGTCTATTATTGATAAAGTTAGCAATTTTGAAAATGGCGCATTTAATAAATCATTGGGTGCAGAATCATATAAACAAATTCCACCATTTTTTGGTGGCTCATTTGGACTTTTGGATACAGTAAATCGACGATATCCAAATGTTCGTAATATGTTCAAAAAGTTAAAAAGTCTTGATTGGTCTGAAGACGAATTTAGATTTGAAAAATGTAATGCCGATTTTAAACATGCATATCGTGACGGAACAAAACTTGACCGTGATTTGGCCGATTTGATGATTGACACAATAGCATGGCAATGGGAAGCAGATAGTGTAGCAGCTAATGCGCCAATTTCGATAATTGCACTTATGCAACCATGCTCAGAAATTTGGGAAGCAGAAAGTGAAATTTCCAAAAACGAAATTATTCATGCAAATTCTTATAGCGAAATCGTTCGTTTGTCATTTGATAATCCAAATGAAGTCTTGTCAGAAATTTTGGCAAAACAAGAACAATTTAAACGTTTAAAAATTGTTGAAAAAACTTTAGGATATGCTCGTCATCAATTGTTATTGAATTCGGTTGGGATGTCAAATCTTTCAAAATCAGAATTGATAAAATTGGTTATTTTGACATATTTTACAATTTTCTGTTTGGAACGAATTCAATTCATGGCATCGTTTGCTATCACATTTACTGTGTGTGATCTGTCAAAAGCATATCAACCAATTGGCGAATGTGTACAAAAAATCTGTCAAGATGAGTTAGAAACACATGTTGAAATTCGTCGCGAGATTTTGCGAATTATTCGTAAACAATATCCAGCAGAATGGATGATGGTTCACTCCGATATGGCCGCAATTTTTGAGGAAATTGTAAATAGCGAAATGAATTGGACAGAATCATTATTTGAAGGTCGTAATATTCCTGGGCTTGAAGTTGATCAAATCAAATCATGGGTATTATATAATGCATTTGATGTATACAACGAAACCGGAATCAAAGATCCAGGTTTTGAATATCCAGAAAAAAATCCTTTGCCTTCTATGCGCTATTGGATGAATCAAGGACTTGTTCAGACTGCTTTACAAGAAGGTGATAGCACCCAATATAAAGTAGGTATTGTAAGTCGCATTGATATGGGCGAACAAGGTAAAAATATTTTGGATATTGAAGTTTAAAGAAAGGAGGGAAATTTCCCTCTTTTTGTTTTATATTTTCGTCGTATGTGATATAATAGTATTAAATTTGAAATGAGGTATTTGATATGTTTGATGGAAATTTGAACGAAAATAGACAGGTTTCTGTTGATAGAAGTTTTGTCAATGAAGCCGATGTTTTACGTAATGAATTTAATAAAGTAAAATCCGAAAATAAAGAATTGAAAATTTTCAAAGAAATGTTTGGTTTGCTTGTTAACGAATTGATTGCTGAAGGTGAATTATTGACATTAACTCATCATGTAGAATCAAATAAGAAATTTCTTGAAGCATTTGAAAAAATTCAAAATGAAAATACTTCATATCCAAAATATGAAGTGCAATTTAAACAAACTGTTTTTGTTGAGAAATAAATAAAATTTGGTTAACAATGTTAATCAATCTGTAGTAAAATAGCATCACAAATTAGTCTTCCGGGACAAATATTTCAGCAACTAAATTAAGGAAAATTAAAATGTCATCAGTAATTGATATGCTCAAACGCCGTAGTGCAGAAAATGTAAGCCAACAACTTGAAGAAGCAAAAAAAGACACTGGTCGTGGTTTTGCCGAAGAAGTCGAAATGAAACACCTTTACGATGCACGCAGTGCTAAGAAAGGTAAAGATATTGGATTTGTTCGTTTGCGTTTGTTACCAAATAAACATAACGAAACCGGTGAATTCGTAAAAGATATCGTTCCGTCGCGTTCTTTCTTTACTCGTACTACATCACTCGAAGAATTTAAACGCGAACAACAAGGCACCAAATGGTATATTGCACTGTCTCGTGTTTCGTTGAATGCATTTAGCGAATTCAAAGATGCAGAAGATAAAAATACGGATCCGATGCAAGAATATCTGAATTCCATTTATGAAATGCATACCAAAGAAGGCGGCAGTCGTGAGGATGAAACCGTTTATTCCAAATATTACAAAGCTCTCAAAGCTCGCCAAACATATGTTGTGAATGCATATATTGAAGAATGTCCAGCTCATCCAGAATTGGAAGGTACTGTTAAAGCATTCAAATTCGGTCCTGGTATCTATAAAGAAATTACTAAGGCTTTGGAAGAACAAACTCTTGGTAGCAAAAAGATTCCGCCAATTGATGTATTTAACCCGTTGTCAGATACCGGTGCATCTTTGATGATTCGTGTTCATAACGAAAAAGGCGATACTCGATTTGTCGAATACGAAGCTGCTTTTGATTCTTGTGATCCGTTGATGATTAACGGTGAGCCGGTCACAGAAGAACAAACAATCGAACTGATTGAAAAAACACACGATTTGTTCAAGATTTATATTACGGATCAAGTGAAAACTCATGAACAACTTGTGAAATATTTCAAATCGCAATTTGGTTTTGCTCATGACAAATATACTCGTGGTAGCGAATTCCAAGAAGCATTGAAAGAAGAAGCCGAATCACAGATTCCGAAGAATGATGATGATGTTCCTAGCGCATTTGGTAGTGGTGTTCCAAAATCACAACAAGAAAAACCATTAGAAGATGTATCAACATCAAGTTCTGATGATTCTGGTAAAACGCTTTTGGAAAAATTCCGTGAGAGAGCGAAAGCACAACAAACTTCTTAATTAAATCAATAAGTTAAAGAAACTGCACAAAATTCCAATATATTTTATATTGGAATTTTGTGCAGTTTTATTTTTATTGTTTAAAATCAATAACTTAGAGCAAAATTCGTCATTAAAAATATTGTTTAAAATCAATACTTTATAAAAAATCCTCAAATTTTATGAATTTTTTATAAATTAAATAAAATTGAATGGGAATTTTACGAAAAATGTCATCAGGTAATCATTTCTATAATGGGATGTTAAGATTTTATTCTTCATTATTTGAAGAAATTTTTAACGATGTTTATATTAAGCGCGGTAATAAATATGTGAAAGTTCCGATTGAATGGATTGATAAACGACAAGCAGAAACACAGCGCAACGAGAATCCAAATCACGAATATGGTAAAACAATAACATTACCTAGAATGGGTTTTCGTCTGTCAAATTTTGAATATGCAAGCTATCGTAATAAGAATAGAAACAATCTTATGACTGGTTCTAACGGACAAAGTCTAAATCGCAAACCATATGACTTTACATATGAACTATATATTAAGACAAAAAACATTGGTGATATGTATGAAATATTAGAACAAATCATGGTCCAATTTGATCCATATTTAGAAGTTGATGTTATTGATAATGATAACATAGGCATTGAAAGTAATATTGCAATCGAATTGTTGTCAAATAATACTGAGAGCCAAAACATTGGTGTATATGCTGATGAAGAGGTTATCGAATCAACATTGCAATTTAAATTAAAAGGCTATTTGTATCATCAAACGACCAAAGGAAAACAAATCAAGAAAATCATTCTTAATTACTATAACGATTATCTTGATGATGTAAAAGTTGGTACTGATATTGTCACAGAAGAAGGCATAAAACATGAGTAATTTAGATGAACGTTTAAATGCGATAATTTCGCAGGGTTCTGATACACAACAAATAGAAGACGAATATACGATGGTTCCTACAGTCACAGAGGTGCCTATCACAGAATATGAAATTGTACCATCAAAAAATATTCAAGAACCTGTGACAGACTATGACGATGACTATATATTAGCTCGTACGACATTACGTGGTGTATTGGGCCGTGCAACAGGTATATTGGATGTAGCGATTATAAATGCTATCAACACAGAAAATCCAAAATATGTTGACACTGTCACATCGTTAATTACCGCTGTTCGTGGTGTGACGAAGGATTTGATGGATATTCATGGAAAAGGTTCCAACGAAAAAGAAAATCCAAAACAGTCAATTCAACCAACAGTAACGATCAATAATTTTGCAAAAGAAAAAGATGAAATTTTAACAGTTTTAGAAACATTGCCAGACAAAAAAGACGATGATGTTGTTGATGTTGAAGTAACAAAATCTTAACAAAATATTACAAAAAATCTCGGTGAATTTTTATTTTCACCGAGATTTTTTATTGATATAATATACATATGAATTGTTTATAAGAAAGCGATTTAAATAATGAAAATATTTGACACAAGAAGAATTTAATTCAATATTTGATGGTTTTGGATTAAAATGCAAAGATTTTTATACATTCATTTTTGAAGTGACGTCGCGCGAAAATCGTGTCGTAACACATTATGATGGATATACACTTTGGTTATTGGCTATACGTGATAATAGTGATGGTATGTATTTTGACAGAGAATCATTCAAACATCATGCATTAAAATGTGGAATCAAATTTCCAAAAGAATACTATTTTAAATCTATTGACGATTGTATGAAAGCAATTGAAGAGTTAAAAGATTTGAAAGAAGGTTATGTTGTTTATGAAAATATTGGCATGTCCGGAATAGATGAATATGTACCAGTGTTTAAATTAAAAAGTCCAACATATTTGGCCGTTCATCGTCTGAAGGGTGAAGGATTGACTCCAAAACGCATTATCGATTTGGTGAATATGAATGAGCATGAAGAATATTTAACATATTTTGAAGATGACAGAAAATATTTTGAGCCATATATTAAAGCCTATGAAATTTTATTTGATGATATCAACTTTATATGGGAAAAATATAAAATGGTTAGAGATCAAAAAGATTTTGCAATGTATGTGAAAGATTTTCCGTTTGCCTCAATTTTATTCCGTAAACGAAAAGATTCTGAACAAAGTTTTGTGCATCTATTCAATTTGCAATCAGATTCATATAAGCGTGATCTATTAGAAAAAATAAAAAATACAATTTACATTTCTTAACACAAAAACCGTATACATCGTATACGGTTTTTGATATTATACACATATCGGTTTTGAATAAATCGATACAAACTGAATTGTTAAATAACTTAAAGAGGTTAATTATGAAAGCTGTAAAATTGAATGAAGGTTTTGATTTGGTGTGTGTTTGGCCCGCAACTCTTGTTGGTAAAGAACAGATTTCAGAATTTGAAGATTGGTTCAAAAACGAATTTGGTATTGAATGTCAATATCTCGAAGAAGTAAAAACATTCCCAGACCGTGATGAAGATGGTAACATTGTTGAAGATACAGGTGGTCGTAATGATGTATTCTTCGCTATCAAAAATGAAGATGTTCCGAAATTCGCTATAAAACGTTTAGGTTATGGTATTCGTTGGGCAGAAGATGCGGTTCCTCAAGACGAAAATATCTATCCAGAATATGTTAAAGAATATCTGAAATAAAACAAAAATCCCTAGGAAATTTCCTAGGGATTTTCTTATTTGTCGTGAAATTCGATAGATTTGTTTGATGGGATATGATCAATTTTTATTGTGTCATATCTAAATATAAACGTATTTTTTATTTCGGTACTACCATTGTCTGTAGTTGTATATTGCATTTGCCCTAATGACACTGGTTGAACGCCAATGTATGTCACAACCATAATTGGATTTGAATTATTATCCAAAATGTTTAACACAGCTGTCGTTGCTTCACGTTCATGAGCATCGTTTGTGTATGTACATCGATAAAGCCAATTCGCAATTTCCCACCATTCACTATAATCTTCAGACACTTCAAATTCAACTGCGATTGCATCTAAATCAACTTGATTGTCAGGCACCCTCAAATTGTATGGCGAATTTGTAACAGCATCACCCAACACAATTCCAGTTAATGGTACACCTTCGCATTGTAACGATAATTTTTTTTGTCCAAAAATCGCAAATTCAAAGGTGTTATTCCTAGCAGGATTATATGTTGTTTGAAATTTAGGCGTTGTCATAATTATTGTGTCAATTCACCAGAAGATGTTTGTTGTGAACCTTCGTGTTGAGCTCCTTGTTGTTCAGTGCTTTTTGGTGTTTTAGCAGCAGCCGCTTCTTCTAAATGATGTTTTTGCATAAAAACACTGGCTTTTGCATTTGGTAAACCACCAACTGAAGCGAAAGATACCAATACTTCACCAGTATCTTTGTGTTCATACCCAAGTTTTGTTGCGACAACCTTTTCATCAGGCAACCATTTTGGTTTTAAATCATATGCTGACATGTGTAAATTTTCCTTTTAATAGTGCACAATACGAAAAACTATGATATAATAATATTTATAGAAGATTGTTATATTATGAAAGTGAATTTATTATGAAGACTCTTATTGACAAACAAATTATTTCTATTGATGATGTTTTTGAACACGTTCATACAAAAGCAAAATTTAAAGTTGTCGCATTTGATATGGTAGAATCAAGCATCACGTTTAAAATTGAAATGATTGAAAATAAAAATGATGTAGAACACCATAATGGTGTCGGTGCTATTTTAAAACGTGTTGGTGATCGTTTGTGGATTGACAATTATTATGACAATATTGGTGATGTTGCTGAGCTAATTTCACAAGGCAAAAAGAACAATGCTTTAGTCGCAGAAGCATTGGTTAAAGTAAACTGATTGAGAGGCGAATTATGGGTGGTAAAGTATTCCAAACAGAAAGAATGTCAAAACAACAATATGATTTCGTTTGTGATAAAATCAAAAATATTGTTGGTAATTTAGGTCATATCACAAAACAATTGACTGACAAAACAGATTTTGGTGACGTAGACTTGGTTGTCTATGATGTCGATGAAGATGATGTTCTGACAAAATTGTCAAATTATGTACTCGACAAAAACGGAAGCTCGTTGAAATTGCAATTTGACGACGTAATTTTCCAGTGTGATATTGTTTTGGGTGACAAAGAGTTAGGTAATATCGCAGACGTATGGGAATTGCATAATCATGGTGATTTTTACAATTTCGTCGGCAAAATGACAAATGCGGCTGGATTCAAAATTTCCTGTGATGGTTCCATCAAATTTAGATACAGTAAATCAAAATCTGTCACAACAAGTTTGTCTATCAGACAACTTCTAAAATTGTTGGATATTGACAAACCCGTCACACTTGAATATAATATGACAAAAACTGAAATGTTCGAAAAAATTGTCAAATCAAAATTCTTCAAAAAAGAATATTTCGATTTAAACAATTTGAATAATCGTTCACGCAAACGTCAACTTAAACGCCCAACATACATGGAATTTTTGGAATATATCAAAAACATTGATGATTCTAAAAATGAATATGTTAATATTGAATTAAAGTCGCATCAAATTTCAACGGATGATATGGTAAGCAATCAAGCGTCTGTGATGGCAAATCGTATCGTCAGAGATAAATACAATGCCGTTGAGATTTGCAAACACTTATATAAAGTAAATTCAGTGGATCATATTCTTGTTAATGATGATAACCATTATCGTATTATGAAAGAATGCGCAAAAGTTTCTGAAGAAATTCATGCAACAATCTTTGATAATTTGGTAAAATATTTGAAAAACGTTGATACAAAAAATGTTGAAAAACTTATCACTGAAGATGAAAATATTAAATTATGTAAAATGTTCTTCGGTGATGTTTTAGATTTTGTGTATTTAGGTTATAATTGCATTTACCATAGAAGATTTAAAACACATCCAATTTTAACAGAAATGAATGGTGTAAATAATGAATAATACATTTTTTGTAATTAGTGATATATGTCTAAAAGCAGCAATAGAACACGCTAATTTGTATATGAAACATATTGGTTTTACGTCAACAGTAGAAATTGTTGACTATGGTAAAACGAAGAGTATGTTGAATTTGATTACAATAAAATGGCCTGATAATGCCGTTACGAATGTGTTTACACAATTTTCAGAATATGTGTATGATGTCAATTTTGATCGTAATGGGTTTGAAAGTATAACATCGAAAAAGAGACGATCATTTATTGATACCAATACAGTTTCGATGATTTTGACACTTGTCAATAATATGATTCGTTCAAAATTATTGGATGAAAATATTTAACAAACAGGATTTAAAAATGAAACAATATATTGATTTAGTAAAAGATGTTCTTGAAAACGGTACGTCAAAACCAAATCGTACAAGTATTCCAACACCATATACTGTGTTTGGTCGTCAAATTCGTTTTGATTTGTCAAAAGGTCTACCTGTATTGACAACCAAAAAGATGGCATTGAAGGCATGCATTGCAGAATTGCTTTGGTTTATTGAAGGTTCTACGTCTGAGCGTCGATTAGCCGAAATTCAATATGGTAAACCAGTATCAGAACTATCAGATAAACGCACAATCTGGACCGACAATTGGGAAGCTTGGACTGGTAAAAAATTAAACGAAGACCAACAATTATGCGACCTTGGTAGTGTGTATGGAATGCAATGGCGACATTTTGCAATTCCATCAGATTTTGACGGATATATTGAATTTGACCAATTGACGTGGCTTATCAACGAATTGAAAACAAATCCAAACAGTCGTAAAATGATTATGTTGTCATATAGTCCAGAACAAATTAACAATGCTGCATTAACTGCTTGTCATACACAAGTTCAATTCCAAATTCAAAATGGAAAACTAAATTGTATGTGGACTCAAGCAAGTGTTGATCTGTTTTTAGGTCTTCCGTTCAATATTCTTTCTTATGCAATTTTGACTCATATGTTGGCAAAAGAAGTTGGTTTAGAAGTTGGCGAATTGATTGGCTCTTTAGGAGACGTGCATATCTATGAGAATGCAGTTAATAATTTGAAAGAACAAATCGAACGCGAGCCATTGACTTTGCCTACGTTATGGTTGAATCCGGAAAAAGATATTTTCACTTACACGATGGATGACATTAAAGTTATTGATTATGTAAGTCATGATAAACTAACAGCATCTATGGCGGTATAATATGGCTCAAATTGCAAATTGTTTTGTGTGTTATGAAGATGTTGCAACAAAAAGAATATCTTCAAAAATTATTCAAATCCCAAAGTCTGTATTTCAGTCCAACGATCCTGAATATATTGAATCATTTATTCGACAAAAATTTGTGTATGAATGTGAAATTCCAATAGGCAAATTGTTGTTGCTAAATATATCTGTGCTTGGGTATTATGAGGATTAAAAATGAAAAGTTTAGTTGTAGATATTGATGACACAATTTCTTTTACAAATAATCGTGATTTTGCAAATGCGACACCAAATATTCCGTTGATTAAAAAATTGAATGCCTTTTATGATTCTGGTGTCGAAATTCATTATGTGACAGCACGTGGTAATTTGTCTTGCAAAACACGTGCTGAAGCCGAAGAAAAATACCGTGATCAAATTTTGGAATATTTCGATAAACATGGTATCAAATATACGTCGTTGTCATTTCAGAAAAAATTAGCCGATTATTATATTGATGATAGAGCTATTAGACCAGACGAATTTTTAAAGCTCGATATAATACCAATAACCAATGGTTTGTCGGGAAGTGTTATTGAACGACACAATGATCGTATTTACAAAACATGTTCTAATGCATACGATTATGTAAATTGGTATAACGAAGTAATGAAGTATAATGATAAACCGTTTGATGTACCAAAATTGCATTCTTTGGTCGGGCAAACGATTTGCATGGACTTTGTTGAAGATGCATTTGATTATCAGAAAGATGATTATTTGTATCCAACAGAAGAAGGTATTGAAAAAATTGTCGAGTTTTTCAAAGATAAACCGTCAATATATTCGGCGAAATTTCATTCATATATCGAACGTGTAAAAGACCATCTCAATATTTACAATCCTGAATATTCAAAATTTATTTTGGACGAACTAAACAAACATAGCGATTTTTATGACGCCAATTCATCTCTATGTCACGGCGACTTCTCGTACGATAATATCATCGTAGGATTGAAAGACTTTCATATTTACGAGACTGGTGATGTCAGAAAGTACTATTTAATTGATGCAAATTTACCACCTCGTGTATATGAATCATGGTTATTGGATATATCAAAATTCATTGTGTCATGTGACAGATTCGGTGAAAATATTAAAAACGACTATTTGTCATTATGCGAAAAATATCATTCAAATAAATACATTCAACTTCTTGAAATTACGCACTGGATTAGGATGCGTAAATACCATGATGATAAGGAATATGTCGATTCTATGATTGAACGTGCAATTAAGGAATATAAGAATGGCTAATTATGTAATTGGTAAAATTGGAAAATCATTCAAATTTGACAAATCAAAATTCAAAGCGGCCGATGGCGATATTGATGGTTTGAATATGGTTTTGATTTTGGCTCGTCATAATCCTGATGATACATTTTATATTATCGGGCAAAACCAATGGGATGCATTAGAAATTGAAAATAAACCAAAGAATGTAATTTCAGTTTTCAAACGTGATGTCGACAAACTCGATAAAATCGAAGAAGATTTTTATTTAAAACGTATGGAAGGCATTGACGTTAAGGGTGGAATCTTTATTGACGGTATATCAGGTATTCGTTATGCTCAAGAAAAATATTCACCGCATAAACGAATGAATTTTGCTATACGTTATATTGCACCAATGATTAGATATATCAACGATTCGGGTATTAAATGGACTTATGTTCAGACAGATCCTCGTCAAAAAATGTTAACATTTATGCGTGATTTGTTTAATATGCCGTCAAAGGTTATTACACAAACTGTTATTAAAGAAAAGACACAAAAAATTGATCGTAATGGCAATCCTATTGAAATTGATTTAGATATACCATATCTTGGTGCCGAACGAATTTCTGCCTATAATTTCAATGTAAATAAAAGTTTTAAATTTGGACAAGATGAACTTGTCATTATTCTCAATGAAGGCGAACCATGTTTAAAACGTTATGAATTGATCAAACCATATTTGACTGATGATGCAATTGTATATGGCAAATGGAAAGATGAAATTTATGAAAAAGACAAACGTTTTAAAGGACCAATTCATCCGTCAGAATTATCAAATATTTTATCGCAAGTAAAATATACGTTCATTGTTTCGATTCGTCAAAAATGGGTAACCTTTAAATACCTCGAAATGATTGGTTATGGTGTTATTCCATTCTTTCACAAAAACTATGATTCGTTACATTTGTTAAATGTTCCTGACTTTTTGCGTATTAACGATCCAAAAGAATTGAAAGAACGAATTGAAATTTTGGAAAATGATGCTGAATTATATAATAAAATGTTAAGAGAATTGCAAGAACAATTCTTTACGAAAGAAGTTCTTGACGGAAGTTTGATGAATGAAGAAATGATTGGCTATTTAAAATGAAAGACAGAAAAACTATTGCAAATGAACTTGGTATTGATGTAGACCAACTAAAAATCGGTATTACATTTTCATCATTTGATTTATTTCATCCCGGTCATATTGCAATGTTGTCTGAAGCAAAATCATTATGTGACTATTTGATTGTTGGATTATTAACAGATCCAACAATCGATAGACCAGAAAAAAATAAACCAATTCAAAGTGTATTTGAAAGATGGCTACAGGTTTCAACATGTCAATATGTTGACGAAGTAATTCCGTTTGAAAGCGAACAGGATTTGGTTGATATTATTTTAACATTAAACCCAGATATTCGTATCGTTGGTGAAGAATATCGTGATGTTGATCATACTGGTAAAGGTTTATGCCCAATTCATTACAATAAGCGAAGACACTCATTTTCGTCATCTTCATTACGAGAACGTGTATGTAAAGCGAAATAGGAATACATTTATGATTGGTGATTGTAAAGTAATAATGATTTATGCTAAAGATGCAAAAACTTATGGTATTGGAAAAAACGGAAAAATAGTTTGGAAATGTTCGGCCGATATGAAGTTCTTTAAAGAACAAACGATGAACAAATATTGCGTTGTAGGAAAAACAACCGCAAAAGGTTTGCCTAAATTGGAAGGACGTGAATTATTAGTAATGTCGCGCTCTGATGAAGAAGGAACTTATACATTAAGTAAATTGAAAAAATTTATTAAAAAGAACAAATTAAAAGAGATTGTTGTCATAGGCGGTCTTGAAATATATGATTTGTTTCTGAAGAATAATTTGGTTGATTTGGTTTACGAAAGCAATATTTTATTTTACAATGCTCAATATCAATATGATACATATGCTAAATTTAGTATGTCGTTATCAAGAAAATTTCCTAATATTCAGGAAAAAACAACCGTTCATACGAACGATTATAAGCTTCAAATTTTAGAATATACGAAAGGTTAATTAAACATGGAAGTTAAACTGAGTCAACAAACTTTAGAGCACCTAAAATATTTTCAACGCATTGGTAGTACAATGAAATTTAAAGAAGGTGCATCATATATCACCATAGTCGGTGGTGATACAATTGGTGTTGCTGATATTACGGAAGTATTCCCTCGTGATGTGAATATTTACGATTTGAATGAAATTATGTCACTATTTTCGGTGATGAAAGAGCCAGTTCTGGATTTGAGCGAAGAAAATGTAATTATAATTAAATCTGATGATTTGAAATTACGTTATATTGAGGGTGCCCCAACTGCAATTAAAACTCTCAAATCTAAGCCAACACTTGCACAGCTTCCAAGTCGTGATGTAGAATTATCGTTATCGCATGATATTGTGAAACGAATGAATACTGTAATTTCCACATTGAAATTGCCATTTGTTGGTTTTGAATCTGATGGTGATGGTAATATCTACTTTAAAGGATTTAACAAAAATTTTGATTCTTCAAATGAAGAATTGAATTCATGCCGCATTTTGATTTGTGAAAATACATCGGAATTTGAAAAATTCTCGTTTGTTTTGGATCGTAATGTGTTGAATTATTTGGTTGCTGATACTACAGTTTATTTGTCGGCGCATAAACTTTCGATGTTTGATTTTGGTGATCGTCAGGTGTTTGTTACTGGTAATAGTGATTTGACACAGTTCAGCGTTTAAACACAATTGGCTCTTGTAAAAGTTTTACAAGAGCCAATTAAAATTATTCATATATGAGGTTTAAAAAGTAATGTTTGATATCGAACAAAATGAAGGTTTTAAAACATCTCTTTGGGTTGAAAAGTTTCGACCAAAACATGTAAAAGATTGTATTTTACCAAATCGTCTAAAAGAACAATTTTTGGCAATGGTTGAATCTGGTGAAATTACCAATTCGCATTTTACCGGACCTGCGGGTAGTGGTAAAACAACTATTGCACGTGCGTTATGTAACGATGTCGGTGTTGAATATAAAATCATAAACTGTTCTAACGATTCTGGCATCGATACTGTGAGAACAAACATATTTAACTATTGTAATACAGCGTCTATCTCTAATACGAATAAAGCGTATAAGGTCATCATTCTGGACGAGTTTGATGGTTTTGGCGTTCAGAGTCAAAAGGCAATGCGCGGTCTGATTGAGCAATTTCCAAATGTACGATTTATTTTAACGTCAAATGATTCGTCTAAAGTACATTCTGCATTAAATTCACGTTGTATCGAATTTGATTTTGCAATGTCAAAATACGAAAAAGAAGAACTGATTCCTTTGGTTGCGTTGCGTGTTGTTGAAATTTTGAATGAAGAAGGAATTGAATATACTGAAGACCAATTTGATTCGATTCTAAATGTCGTAAGTTCAAATTACCCAGACTTGCGTAAGATTATTGGTAAGTTTAATAATTATACCAAATCGGGCAAATTAAACAAATTTATCGATGTTGTTGGTGATGCCGATTTAATCAGTCTTGTAAAATCAATTCAGGCAAAATCATTTAAAGACTGTTTAGATTGGGTTGTTAATCATCCTCATGAATTAGAACAAATTTACAATATGAAAACGGGTTTATACCCATTATTGACGAATATTATGGTTGATAAAAGTCAAATTCCAGATTTGGTTAAAATTCTTGGTGATGGTAATAAGAATATTCGACAATGTGTTGATGCTCAAATGCAAGTCGCCGAAACTTGTGTTTTAATTTTAACAACACTGGATTTTTAAATGAACACTAATGATTTTTTCGATATTGAGGGGCATGATCCAATTGATGTATCGCAATTACCCGACGACGAAGAAAAAATTGTTAAAAAAAGTCCGTTTGATTGGATTAACAATATTTCATCGTCACGCGAACATTGGACTGTTGATTCATCATATAATATGTGGATGGCTGCAAAAGCATTTCTTCAACATCAAGATACTGTTTTTATTGTGTCTGAATTGACGAAACTCAATATTACAGATCCACAAGCTCATTATGACTTCTTATTTTATTCTGTACCAAAACGTAAAAGATTTGGTAAATGGGCAAAAGAAATAAAGAGCGATGATGAGGAATTATTGGAATACATCCAAGAAAAGTTTTGTTACAATAGGAAAAATGCAATACAAATGTTAGAAGTATTGCCGCAAAATGAAATTGAATTGTTAAAAAAGGAATTCCAGCATGGAAAAATATAATTCTGATGTGTTAAAAAATGAAATGGTTAAAATTGTAAATATGTCATCCTATAAGTATTTAAAGGATACACTTTCGCGCATTGGTATTGCTAATCGTGAAACAAAAACATTGACACAGACTGTGCATGTTCTGAAAGTCAATGGAAAACAATATTTGACTCATTTCAAATCTATTTTCAAAGCACGTGGTAAAGAAACAACATTGTCTGAAAAAGATTTGGATCGTTTCTATTTTATCGTTAATATGCTTCAAGAATGGGGTATCATTCGTATTGCAAACGGAACTGATGTTACTCGTGTTGAAGATAATAAAAACAAAATTACATTTAAAGAAATTTTTGTTCTGAAACGTGAAGAAGCCAAAAATTGGACACTCATTTCAAAATACAATTTTAGCAAACCTAAATCAGAATAAGGAAATTACTGAAATGTTTGGATTCAATAAGAAACAACAAAAAGCTTTTCAAGCAATTATGTCTGGATTTAATGTATGTATTACCGGTCCGGGTGGTACTGGTAAATCATATATCATCCAACAGATTCGCGAAGAAATTAACGACGAAACGATTTTTGTTGCGCCAACGGGTATTGCTGCTGTAAATATTTCTGGTGCTACTATTCATCGTACATTTGGTCTTTCAACAGGTGTTCATTTAACAACTCCAAATGTTCGTGAGCAAATTCGTCAAGTTTTAGCTAATCCAAAATTAAAACGTTTGGTAATTGACGAAATTTCTATGGTCCGTGCCGATATTTTTGAAGCGATTGATGGTATTTTACGAAAATCTCGTGAAACGAATGAACCATTTGGTGGATTACAAATAATCGTTATTGGTGATTTTTACCAATTAGAACCAATCGTCACAGGAACAGAAAAACACCCATTTTTCTCTAAATACAAAAGTGTATATTGCTTTGATACAAAATCATGGAAAGAAGCGAATTTTATCACAGTTGATTTAGACGAAAGTATGCGACAGTCTGACCAGGGTTTTGTTGAAATGCTAAACAGAATCCGTGTTGGCGATAAAGATGCAAAAGCTGATATTGATTACATTAACAATGTTGGTATGAATCAAAATGATCTCGATGATTCGTGGATTATGTTAGCATCAACAAATGGGATTGCGGGCGAATATAATGAATCGATGTATAAAAACCTTGGTGACGTATTTGAAAAAGAATATATTGCTGAAATTGATAAAGCATCGATTAAACCGGTTGACGAATACCTGAAATTAAAACTTGGTACAAAGGTACTAATCAAGGCAAATGACCGTGATGGTATGTATGTAAATGGTGACCGGGGCGAAGTCGTTGGTTTAATTGATTCACATGTTGTGATAGAATTGATTGATGGTCGAATTGTACATGTCGCAAAAAATGTTTGGGAAGAAAAAGAATATGTTGTAACAGAAGATGGTAGTTTTAAATTAGTAGTAATTGGTACATTTAAACAATTTCCCATTAAATATGGTTGGGCAATTACGATTCATTCTGCACAAGGATTGACTCTTGACGGTGCAATTCTAAATACTGGTGGACGTGGTTGTTTTTCTAATGGACAATTATATGTCGCATTGTCGCGCATTAGACGATTGGATAAATTTTGTCTGATGCAGCCAATTAGATATGGTGAATTGATGACTTCAAAAGAAGTGAAATATTTTTATGAAAATCAAGATAAATATGTTTCGAAATTAAACTACTTTGTATAAAGGATACAAAATCATGCAAGTTTTCAAAATGCTTTTAAATAGCAACATTCAACGTGTATTACAACTTACTGCATTGATGTATATGCCGAATATTGGTGCTAACGAAAAAGTTTTAAATGTTCTATGGAATGTATTCAATTCGGGTAAAAATTGTATCGTTTCATTTAAAGAATATCGTCAAAGCGGTGAAACAACAAATCTGTTAGCATATGCTATGACGTATATTCAGACACATAATAAGCCAGTCATTTTTATTGTAAATGATTCTGTTATTGCAGATAGACTAACACATAAAATAGGTAATATCAATTTTCTGATGTTTAAGACTCCGAATCAATTTGATATTGATATTCGTGGACGAAATGATATTGGTTTGGTTATTGTCGATTCTCAAGTAACTGATGTTATGAAAATTATTAAACATTCGGGTGTTATTCCTAATACGCAATTTGTAATTAGTACAGACGAAACAAACATTAAATATATTTAAAAAGCAAAGCCCATGGAAATATTTCCATGGGCTTTTTTCTAATCTAAAAATCCGTCATACAAATCGCGTGATTTTGGTCTTTCATATTCAGTGTCTAATCCATCAGCAATAAATATGTTAACCATAAAATTTTCACCCTTTGCTGTATATTCCTCAATAAGTTCTTTCTTAAATGAACTATTGAATAATTCGGTTGATTTATCTTGACTAACCAACCAAGCAAAAATTACACAACACATCGCCATATCATCATGGCATCCGTCATCTGCTTGATAAGATTTACCCTTAGCAACAAAGGTTGAAAATTCATCAATAATTAGATGATCGTTTAATACAAGTTTCCCTGTTTCGATTAATGTTTTAACACTAGAGCATCCGACACGTTTTGATTGAAATGATGTTTTTAGACCTAATGCAGAATTTGGATAAAACGACATTTCTTGTACACCAGATGTTCGACCTTTTGCAACCCTAATAATATTGTCGTATTCGTAATCGTTAAATATATCGCTGATTACCATTGCACCGGAACTATTTAACTCACACAAAATCCATGCATCATTATATTGTTTTACAGCATTCATAATTTCGATTGGGAATAATTGTGGTGCAATCGAATTATTACGATATGACGCAACAACCTTATATGGCACTTTTGTCACATCAAAAATAACAAAAGCCGAATAGTCCTGTCCAAGACCTTCTGCACAGTCAACTGTCATACAATATGTATGGTCTTTCTTTGGTTGTTCGAATATACGAATCATCGGATCACCAGACTTCACAATCTGGGCATTATTCAATGGGGTTTTAGATTTCAATATACCTTGCACAGCCGACGATATCAATGCACCAGATGCACTATTAAACGAACATGCATATTCTTGTGCAAATGAGTCTTCACCAATATTGCGTATCGTTTCAGTTCTGAATTTTTCATTGTTATATATCGGTACGCGCGTGTATGGTACTTCAACAACTTTAAATGAATTTGTGCCTTCTTTACCACCACGATATAGATTATAAAATACGCCCTTTTGACCATTTGGTGTTGACGTAACAATAATTCGTGATGTTTTACCTGATGAAATGATTGGATAGTTTGCTTCCCAGAATTCCCAGTCATTATTTGTAAAACCGGCCTCGTCCCAATAGAGATCACTAACCGATTTTCCGCGAATACCACTTCCTTCAGATGCAGCTGAGAATATTTCAGTTAAATCTTCAAATTCAATCGAAACCTTTGTGAACGATTTAACAGGCTTTTTCAAAAATATAGGCAAACGTTCAAACGACATTTGAACACGTGACATAATCTCTTTAGATTGTGAAAATTTATTTGCCAAAATAGCAATTTTCTTGGCAGGAAAGAATGTCATACGATGAGTTAAGTGAGCAGCTGTTGTTTGTGTTTTACCACTCTGTCGACTTTGCACCGACAATACAAATCTATTTTTTTCAAATGTTTTAATCAGTTCTTTTTGATAATCCCATAATTTAAATGGTTGTTCACCATTGTCCAATGTTAGAATTTTAATGTATTTCTCGATGAAGTAAAGTTCATCATCACGACATTTGACAATTTCTAATTTGTGGGCAAGTGTCAAACCTTTATAATCAAAATTTCTGCTAGGGATTCCTACACGATTGTCCAGCAATTCATGTTTTGCAATTGGTATATCTTCAATGACCAATGACATTGTGTCTTTTGCCATATATTTTTCGACAAGTTCTTTATTTTCTTTTATGAATTTGTCAATATCAAAGATATCTATACGTTTTTTGGACATATTTCAATTTACTCCGGTATGATTTTATTATATAATTTATTTAATTATTTAATTTAGAAGGAATTTATTTATGAATATCAATTCTTCATCATTGTTTTACAAATGGCTTGTGATGAATGCAGAATTGTCACGTTCAAGTTTACCAAACAATATTTGCGATTTGACAAGATTTGTACTATTATCGCTCTTCTTCAATATTACAATCATTTCGTTTATTGTAATGTTTTTAACCGGTAATTTTATTATTGGTTATATGATTATTTTTGGTGTACAAGAAAACGTTCCGTCTCTTATTAAAGAATTTGTGTCTATAGCATTTGTAATAGATATTCTTTTAGCACTTGTTTTATTAGGCACATGTTTCAAATTCTTCTATAGAAAAATTAAATATACAAAGCAAATGAAAAAAGTTCATGATATTGCTCATAACAAATTTTGTTTTGATGTAAAATATCCTGATGACAAATAAAACAAAATCGGACCTAATATTAGGTCCGATTTCTTATTCCTGAGAAACAACTTCAACGGTCTCAACAGGCTCCTCTTTTGCATCTGTGTGCAATTTTTCTTGTTTAATAATTCGTGATACTAATGATAGAACTAGAAGTCCGGTGCCAATGTGTGGTATATATTGTTCGGGTATAATATCACGTATATGACTTGGTAACGATGCCCATGTTTGAATGATCATATCCGGAAACGAAACAGCAAATGCACCTAGAATACCAAATCGAATTGACCAAAATTTCCACCATAATTTCCAGTTATCAATCAATGAAATTTTCGAATCTTCAACACTAATATTAAATTTTACAAATCCAAGATTTATTTTCATTTTTATTCTCTTTTGTTATATAACGTTCGTCATAAATTTATTTATATTTTTAAGAATGTTGAAGGAATTATTTATAATGATAAATCCGTTCTATAATGCATATCGTGAGAAATTGGATCATAAACTGACTTCAGAATTAAATAAAGAAGCCATTCAGATGATGGGTTTTGATTGTCTGTATTTGAAACGTGAATATGTGAATGAAGATAAACTGTTAGGGGAAGATAGAGAAAAACAGTTTTCAAAAGGTAAACCAATAGAAATGTGGTGCGAAAATACAAAGGGATTTGAAGGTGGAAATGAAATGAAGTCCTTATTTGGTAATATGTGGGAACAAAGCGGCACATTTGTTGTAAACAAAGAAAGGTTTGCAGAAGAATTTCCAGATATTAAAATACCAAATGCTGGTGATTTGTTATTCATGCCATATGCAAATGTCTTACTTGAAATTAAATATGTTGAAACTGAAAGTGATTTTTTCCCACAAAGCTCAACAGTTTATTATAAGTTAAATGTTGAATTATTCAAATATTCACATGAAGAAATTTCAAACGATACATCAGAAAATCTTGACAAAATATTAACAGATCAATTTTTGGGTAAATTGGAAAATGTCATCATTGATGATCCTGAGCATGACACAGGAACTTATGGTGACAATGATGAACCCAAAAAGGATTATAGTAACCGATTCAAATTTAAAGAAAGCGACAAATTCAAACCAAAACATTAAAACAAAAGCATGTTCTTATCTGAACATGCCTTTTTTCTATTTTGATTGTAACAATGATATGATGGTATCAAATTTATTGTTTAAATCATCAATTTTATTTTCCAATTCATCAATACGTTCTTCATTTCTCAATGAACGCAATCGTCGTTCTTTTAATGCTTTGGCTTCTGCTAAACCACCGCTATCATTGTAAATACAACCCGATTCGTCCTTATATAAACCTGCTTTATCAGTTTTCATATTATCCGATTACCATCATAGGAGGAAGTTCATATTGCTCAATGAGTTCTGTTTTTAATTGGTCCATTTCTTGAATGGCTTCATCATAGATTTGTTGACCATTTACCTGAATACCACCGAGATGCTCCATGCCAGAATGTTTTTTCAAATTTGATCCCCATTGAGCTTTAATGTTTGCTGTTGCAAATTGTTTAAACCAACGGTCCTCAAATGCTTCTTCCATTGTGATCATGCGTTTTACATGAAATGCAATAACATCACCTTCGGTTAATTTCAAACCATTATAGATGACAAGTTTTCGTTTGTGATATGTATATTCAAATCGTGGCATTACACCAATCAAATCTTGCATACTACCAATGCCAGTATTCCATAAGTAATAGGAAATTGAATCAAATGGTAATGCTTGATACGAATTCAATGTTGATGCAACAACACGCCATTGCATCGAAAATTGCATAATTTCTGGGCTACCATTGTTATTCAATGTTTTCACTACGTCATTATATGGTAATAAGCCGTCAACGATACGAATATTGTCATCTAGTGTAATATATCCATTTCTTACATCGTTAGGACCAATTTTATATAATACCCATTCGCCTTCTGATGCATCATAATGTTTTTCAACAAATAAGTCATATGCATCTTTTATGCGGTCTTCTATTTGGTCTGGTGTGACGTTCACCACAATCATACCTTGACCAAGTTTTCTTAAACAATATTGTGCAAATTCTGTTTTTGTCATTTTATTTCCAAAAATAAAAATGGTTGTTTTGTAACAATTTATTACAAAACAACCATTGATCTGTTAAGTACCTAGAGCCAAACACCTGAATCTACGAACAGAAGGAACGATAGCGGTTGATTTAGATAACATCACAGTTTTAATTTGGTAAAAATTAAACGATGCGATATTATCAACACTAAACGTAAATTCTTTATATTCGTTATTCGAAGTGACCGAATTCCCAGAATTATATGCAAATTTTGACCATTGTTTGTTTTTAACTTCGTCAGCAGTATTGCCCGTACGATAGTAGTAAATGATATCAGTGTTTTGAGGTTTGCACAAATCAGTAATAATTTTCAACGAATTAGCTGGCTCAGTTAAAACCATCACATTTGAAATATGACGGGCACATGCTTTACCATTTGTTGTTTCAAGTTCATCGTTAATATTTTCTGGGTAATTGATTCTATTGTCAACACCAATCAGACCAACACGGTTTAAATCAATCACCGGCGAAATATTTGGCATTTCAGAGCTAAACAACGATGTCATAACAGTCTTCGTGGTTTTTGCATTTTCTTTTGACGGAAAAATAACCGGGAAGTCTAACATATTATTGTCATTTGCAACAACAGATTGCGTTCCTGTTTGTACATATGGTTGTTCGCTACCAGAAACAGACTTACCAGTCACAAAATCAATACCATATTGAATTGACGTACTAGGCAAAATCATATCCTGAACAACTGGTTGAACGGTTGATGCTTGTGCATTTTTTGTAGAAACCACAGAACCTGCACCAAACGATCCTGTAACAGTTGCATTTGTTGTCACGTTAAAAGTAATGGTATCAGAATCCAAAACAGAAACAACTGTGTGCTGTTTGTTAAATAATGCATCACCCAGATATGCACCAGAACACCCTGATATTGTGAACTTATCACCCTTAATTAACCCATGGTTTTTGATCTTAGCTGTTACCAGAGGTGAACCAGAAGTCATATTGAACGGATTTTGTTCAAGAACAATATTATCAGGATTCGATGCAGTAAATGTAGCTCTACCAGGTTGACTAATTGCAAATTCAGCACGACGTAAATGAAATTTCAGGTCTGACATTTGGTCTTCTGTCCAAGTTGTATTGTTTTGCGATTTAAACATCACACCAATGAATGGTTGTTTTGCAATGGCTTCATCTTTGTCAATCTGTACTTCACCCATTGTGGCCTTCCACACATTGTAACGGATGCTATTCGCCAACAAAACAAAACAATATTCGGCATTTTCGTTCAGATAAACAGGACTTGCAAAACGGAATTTGGTACCTTTTGACGCATCATTTGAAACCTGAACTTCAGACGGATTTAACAGCACTTCACCATATGGCAATTTTGTCAATGTTGGTGTACCATGTTCCATTTCACGCAATTCAAGACGAATTGGTTTTGTTTCATCTTTACTTTGGAAAAATACTTCAACTTCAGTTAAGAATATGCCACCTTTTTCAGTCACAGCAAACGATTGGGCGACCGGATCGCGGCCAATACGTGATACACTAGTTGTAGTATTAGACACACTTCGTGTAGTCGTAGTTGTTGTGATATTTTTCGTCGCATTGATTGTTTGTGTACGAGTATTGATAACACCTTTAGACGTAAATTCAGTTTCACCAAATGTTAAAGCTTCAGCATCACTATTTTGGATATTATCAATAAGTTTTAAAATTTTACTACCCGAACGGAAACGATGTTTGCTGTTATTAGGAATTGTGAATGTAAATTTAATATTTCCATTACGATCAACCTTAAGCACACCATTATCATTTCCTGAACAATATTCGGTGACGTTCACATTGTCAAAAAATGCGTAAAGTTTACTAAACGGCATGAAACCCTTGCCTTCAACTTCGATTGCTTTTTCGCGCATAAATGGCACAATGTTTGTATCAACGATTCTATCATTAACAACCTGAACATCCGTAACTTCGCGTGTTGTTGTCTGTTCTGTGAAGTCTGTTCTTGTTGTTGTGACAGAGCCAAATGATAATCTTCGGTCTGTTGTTGACCAACGTTGTTCAGACGTTTTTGATGTACTACCGCCAGTCCAGTTTAATTGCCATGAATTCCAACTTTGTCTAAGAACACCGTTATTGTAAATTTCATAATGAACTTCTGGATTAGTGTACTTAGTGTCGTACCAAATATCAGATGACGGCGTCATTGTCACAGAACCATCCCATGTTAAAATCGCATATGGATTTACGTTGACAAAAGAACTTGCCATTGGTTGTGAAATGTATCCAATATCGTTATAATTCAATGTGATCAAATCACCGGTACGACGAATATTTGAACTACGACCAGCATCAAAAACAAAATCAATTGAATCAGCATTAAATTCAGGCCGAAGCATTCCTTGCTCACGCGAGATTGAACATTTATATCCTGCATCAGACCATGCAGAATTTTTATGGTTTGTGTAACTGTCAACAAAGAAACCGTTTTTGTATCTATTCAGACCGGTTCTGGAATCTAATACTTGCATTGCGTCTGTTTCAACTTCCAACAGACTCAATGTATATGCTTCTTCTAATTGTGTCAATCGTTTATCGATTTTACCAATATCACGCATCGTATATCGCTTGTTGTCAATATACTTAATGTCGATATCCTTAACGTTCGCAGTGTATGCAGGCACATTAAGTGTGTAAATTGCCATAGCATTGTCTGGTGTCGAAGGTGCAACTGGGTTTAATGACGACACACCCGACACAATAGAAAATTCACCAGAAGACGATAAGACAACCAAATCGATTCGTGGCAAATAAGATGTCACATCAGAACTTGTCAAAGAATTTGACATTGGCATTTCGCTGAACATTTCACCAACAAAAGTTGGACGGAAGTCTAAACAATCTGTCAATTTCAAACCATCAAATTTAGGAATATTCTTATAATCAATACCGGTGTATGAGTCTACACAAAAATAATCACCACCCGAATGTTGGAAATATTCAATTTCAACATCGAGAGAATTATTATCGGTAATTGTTTCTGATGGTTTCAAATGCATTTTTGATTCTGCATAATAATCAGCAGTAATACCAGATTCCAATGTAAACAAATGTGTTAAATCACGATTACCTTGTTTTACGCTAACAATACGTTGAACGTCTGCTTTACCAAATGGAAATTCACGTTTTCCTTTTGGATTTTGGATTGTTATTGTTTCTTTCGTAAATGCTTTTGTTCTGATATTTGATGTTTGTTTAATAACACCGGTGCTAACAGTCACATTTGTGCCAGAAATGCCAATATCCATTGTAATGATATTACGACCATACACAGGATTCAGCGTTGACATTTTAACAATCTGATTATTAAAACTTACAATTGAGTCATCAGAAATTGGCGCAAATGCTTCACTGCTTGGGCACGAAATACTGATTCGATTATCGGTGCCGCTTCGTTGTGTAAATGTTCGCGCAACCGTAAATGAAGTATCATTGGTTGATCCGTTTTTCAGTGTTTTCAAATCGTCAGCCGGCATTTTGTAAATCAAACCAGTCTTACGGCTACCATAAATGACCGAATCAACTAAATTGGCTGCAAATGATGGTCCACCATTTGAACGAATCGATTTAGCTTGTGAAATAAACGATGAATCATTTTTGTTATGTTTGTTTTTTAGCTGATATACATACAGTCGTATAGCATTATTCACCATACGGATTTGACGAACATAACATGTACCAACGGAAGTTCCAGACACTACACCAGAAGTATCAAGTTTACCATCAAAAAATTCAAACACAGTTGTGCCATTTATATTTGGTATTGATTTAGCATCTTTAATTACAATATATGATCCTAAATCCAATTCTTGCGTTGCATTTTGTTGTTCGACGGTATCACGTGCTTTGTTGTTTTCTACATAGCTCGTTACTAATTTTTCAATTTCATAACCACGAACATATGCTTTACCTGCTTCAATACCAACGCGATATTTTGAGTCATCAGCAGATTTTGTAACAAAAACGTTAAATGGTTTAACAGTATAATCACCGTTTGTGTCATAGCTACGACGAGCCATTTCGTCACGGATGATATTATAATCAGTACGATTGATGACTTCTTGCAATTCACCATTTACAAACGACGCCAATTTAACAAAATTCTTTTTGTCATATTGGTCGTCCTTTTTGTGAACAACAAGCTGTGCGCTGATCTTTAAACGGTCTGCACCGATAGCATTAAAGTTTGTTGTGCCAGATGCATTGTCAAGCAATGTTTGGTCTTCGTTTGAAGTAACAAATGATTCTTTTAACGCAAAACCAACAATTATAGTTGGGTTATTTGTGTATTTTGACAAAATCGCATGTTGCTCTGGTGTATAAACAAAATACCCATTGATGAAATAGTAACCTTCGTTGATGTGAACAAGTGAGCCAACACCGGTTTTAACAACTGTCATATTACCAAGATTTACGCCGGATGTATCTTCTAGACTAATTTGTTCACCAGCACTAAATTTGTTTCTATCGGTATCGCCCGTTTCATATTTTAAGTAAAATGTAATTGCATCACGACCATCGTCACGTGCATAGTGTGAAATTTTGGCAGATACAGTTGTTGAAGACGATTGCAATTTCACTGTTGGGTTTGAAACAAACCCTACGATATTATCCCATTCAACACCAGACACAGTAATATATTGAGTCTTCATATCATAGTTAATTTCACCACCAACGACTTTAGTACCATTTTCAAAAATGTTGTTGCCAAATTGCGCAATTTGGTTTTGTAAGATACTTTGAAGTTCATTTACTTCACGCGTTTGAACTGCACGACCCGGAGTAAATAATACTTGATGAAAACCTTTTGATTCATCAAAAGTATCGTAATATGGTTTAACACTTTTATCAACTTGATTTAACATATTCTTTCCTAAAACGAAACGATTAAAAATAATGTTTCTTTTTGTAATGATGCCCGTTCAATTTTCGTACGATTAACGATATATAACGGTACGCACGAATTGACGTCAACTTCGGATTTGTTATAGACTAATTTATAAGCCGGTAATGTAATAGATTGAAACAAAAGATCAATTGTTGATTCTATTTTATTCGTATTATTTCTTACACGCTCATTCATCGTAAAATCACCAGAAACAGTTTCAAAATATATCAGCCCATTTCTGTTATCTTTTGCAACAACCATTGCTGTCGCATTTGATGTTAATCCTTTCACAATATCACCAACCCTATATGATTGGCAATCGTGTTCAGAAATGCGAATCGCTTTACCTTTTTCTTTTGTCTTTAAATCTTTTACAAGCAAAATTTGTCTATAATCAATATTAAGAGGTATTTTACCAGATTCATCAGCATTTATTTCAACAACAATGCCGAGATATGTACCACCTAATTCCAATTTTGCATTTTTACCATGGCCAGTAATAGGGCCAATTATTGGTCTTAATTTAGCTGTTTTGTTACTTCCTTTAATTGTAATTTCAGCTTTAGTATACCCCTCACCAGGATTTAAAATTTTCACATTTGTTATTTTTTTCGTAGACGAATCAATCTGGACTTCAGCTTTTGCACCAGAGCCATCACCGGTGATGATAATTTCGGGTGGATTTGATACTATATAGTCTGTACCACCGTCGTCAACTGAGACGAACCGGATGCTTCCTGGCATTGCTGATGTTTGTACATAATATTGATACGAATTATCGTTATATGTTTTGTTGTAAATTGGCATATAACCAGGTAACAAAAACTTATTAACATCAGCATCTGAAATCGTATACATATACTTCCAGACGTATCCATCAGACGTATTTAAAAATTCAACCGAATTGTCTGTAGGCATGACTGTCGAAGGTTTTCCGTTTGCATTACCAATGCATTTGTATACATTATTTTCAGATGTTAATACATAAAATTTGTATGGACTACCATCTGGTTTGCGTGAATCAATCATATTGATACGATCATCATACGCATCATATATAACGTTTTTCTTCCAGTCAATACGGACCGCATAATGTATTAACGAATTTTGTTGAATACTTTTAAATCCAATAATATCTTTTAATGTTTCTCCAACAAATTTGTCATCTAAAACAGAACATATTGGTTCGTTTTCATTTTCCCAAGGAGATGATTTACCAATAGCGATATATGTTTTTTCCGATAAAATCTTTTTTGCAAATGCTTCTGCATTCTCTATGCGCAGTCCATTTGTTATCATATTAGGCATAATACAGATTCTCTTTATATAATTTCTCTATTAAATATTTATTGTTAAAAATCAAAAAAGTCCCGCATATGCAGGACTTTTCTTAGTTTAATGAACGATATAACCTTCACAATTTGTCGAATATTCTGGTAAAATTTGATTGATATCAATTTCATCAACGACAGTGTATTTACATACACGAGCTTTAGCACCATCGTAATCAATAGGAACTGATACGAAGTCAGCAGGATTAACAACAATCTTCATCAAATGGTTATCTTCATAAGCACCATAACCAGATTCGCGTAGATATTTCAACGATGCAGCATGTAGACCATACGAACATGTTTGAGTACGATCATCGCTAATCAATTTGCGATCCATTTCAACAATTTCACCGACTTTGTTAGAGATTGTATGTGTATACAAATCTTTATATTCAGGATCCACAACTTTATAACAAATCACATCACCAGTTTCACTAATCTCGATGTCGTTATTTTTAATAAACAAGTATAGTTCATTTAAAATACTGAACGAATCGGTTTGTTGCAATTTTTCAATAAATGCAATGAATGATTTTAATTCAATTTCTACAGTACGTTCATTTACATTTAGCAAACCAAATACAAATTTGATGATTGCATTCGAAGCTGGACCTTTAAACGGTAATTCTTCACCGTCTTTTGTGATGATATTATTTTCGATATCAAACACATAACCATCAACATTAAGCCATTTAACATTTTTAATTTCATTAAACCAAAACTTTAAAAATGCTTTTGAATGTTCTTCGATGTTTTTAAAATCTTCAAAAATTCGGTCTGTTAATTTATTTTTGACAATTGATCGTTGTTTCACAACACCAGATTTTTTAACTTTAAAAATCTGAATCTCGTCATTTGTCATCACAAAATCATATTTAGCCATTTAATTTTCCTTCCAAGTAAAGTTTGAATATAGTCATTTTATCATAAGCTTCCGGGTATTTGTCCAAAATTACTTGTTTAACATCACCAATAATTTTAGGCAAAAAATCAACATATAAACGTGTTTTAAATAATATGCTTTTTATTGGATATGGTTTCACATCTTTTAATGTTGCCTTAATTTTTTCGACTTCAGATTTGATAATTGGCTTCAAATAGTTATCATCACCCGAAATACTATTACTTAAAATGTGCGAACGTATATCCCAATAATTCATTCGTGAAAATGATATATCACTACCATATAAGTTGTCTGTGTTGATAAGTGCTATACAATAATCAGTTTTTGCACAGTCCTCATCATAGAATTGGAATAACGATGCTAATGCACGATTACGATCTTCATATAATTTTGGAATATATGTATCGTTCATAAATTTGTAAAATTCATTAGGTGTTTCGTGGAATACAATTTTACACTTAACAGATTTATCCTCAATAATCTTATGCATCATATTGATTCCACGTTGATTTAGTGAAGCAAAGAAACATTTGGAATCTTTACCAAATAAATCGCTGTGTTGATCTATATATTCATAAACGAACGATAAATTATATGATTTTAAATTTCTCCAAAATACAACTAAATCCTTTTCGTCAAATAATGACAAATCGATATATTCTGATTCACAATCATAATCTTTAATATTTGTGTATGGATCACCTTTAGAGATAATCACCGCGGTTTTTGGTAATTTATCAAATTTCTTCTGTGTTTTCTTAGACACTGATTTTGTAGCTTGTTTTTTAATACCTAGATCAACTTTCCAAGAACTGTAATTTGTGTATGTGATATCAAAAATGGATGACACATTATCTAATAAACCTTTAACAATATCGTTTCTATGACAACAAATTAACACAACTGGATTAAGTTTTCCATAGATTTCGTTGTATATTCTTGTTATAGCACCACGCATATTTTTAAGTTTTGGAAATTCATCAACAACAACTATACGTACTTTACGTCCAAACACATCGTGTCTAATTGTCCGTGACAACATATCAGCAATTTGCAAAAGTTGTTTCTTAGAATCAATATCACTTCCAATTTTTCTATTAAAACCACTAAATGCGTATGAATAAATCCCTTCAACCGTATTTGTTACTATGTTTAATGAATTACACAAATTTGTTAAATATTCTTTTGATGAATCTCTAGAAGACCATGTCATGGAATAGTTTTCTGGAGAAAACGAAAAAGCCATTTTAAAATTGTCAATCACCCAATCTTTATTTTTAGACCATTCTAAAAGTTTGGTCTCAAAATCAATAGCCGCATTAAAATAATGCTTATTAACCAAATCATCAGATTCTGGTGTTTGAACATAACTTTCACGTGATAATGTCACTTCAAGTGATCCAATAGGAATATCAAGAACTAAATTTTTATCGGCAAAAATGCCACGTATTCTGTGATTTAGTCTATAACCAATACCACCAATGCATAACGTTACGCCACTTGGTACATTACTTTCAATTTTATAATTTTCACCAACATAATCAAAAGTTGGGAATTTGTTATCATGCGCAACATTTGTTTTTACAATTGGTAAAACTGGGAGATAACGTAATTGTTCGTATATCTCATCTACGAATCTATCAGCGTCATGTACATCAATAGGAATTCGCACAATAGTCGAATTACGATCTTCTACAGGAACATCTTTTACCAATAATTTGTATTTTGGCATGTTATCCTGTTTTGTGATCATTGCAACATTTTTGTACCCATCTTTAATCGATGTGACGGTGAATGAATCTGTATATGCAAGAGGAGATTTACTACCGATACCAAAACCACCAATAGCTTCGTTATCTTGGTCTTTTGACGAACTAAAGAATGACGTATATAACTTTTCTATTGTATCTGACGACATTCCTGTGCCATAATCGGTAAATTCAATATAACTTGCATCAAGTGTGCCAGAATGTACTTCAATTTCAAACGGAACGTCAGGACAACCTGCATCAATATGTGCATCACGACAGTTACTTCCAATTTCGCGTACAACGCTACCGATTTTATTTGTGTAAATATCGGAGAATAATGCTTTAAAAGCTTTACCATTAACTTCAAATCCAAATGATTTGGATTTTGCTGACGTAATAAGAGTAGAATCGGATTTTGTATTTACAATCATTTCAGAATCTCACATAAAAATAAAGGTGATATGTGTATTATATCACCTTTTGAATCTATGTAAATAGATTTTCGAAAAAATTTTCAATATTGGTTGAATGCGTATCGCGAATTTTTCCGTCTTCAACAGCTTCTCGCTCAATTTCTTTAATGATTGATGTGTCCAATGACTTAGCATATTTCACAATGTTATCTTCTTCTGCGCTTTCGTCATAAAATTTTAATGCTGCCTCGATGTATGTATATCCCTCTTTTACAAAACGTAAAATTTGGTAATTGACATTGTTTTCAGTGTTTCCCATATTGATCATAGTATTCCTTAATTGTTTGCTCAAACAAATCGTGAAATTCTTCTTTTTTAAATTCCCATTTCACAATTTCACTTTCGTATTCTTCTTCTGGCTTTAATCTGGGTTTTGACACAACCAAAATCCCGTGTGTTGATTCAATACCTGTCATTTCTTGTAAAGCGATATGATAGAAATATGTTTGTAATTTATATTTAAACAATTTTTCTTTCATATATCCAAGTTTTGTGCCGGTAAAAAGTTTTTTGGAATTTTTATGGTCTAAAACACAAATATCACCAGCATGTTTCACAATAGCATCTGTTCGGCCTGCATATTTATATTTGTCTGAATATAATGCACATTCTGTTGATAAAACCGATTCAATTTCATCCAGATATTGTTGTGCATTTCTAAACATCATTCCACCAGCGTCATATCCAATATCTTCTTCGTTAAGTTTATTTAACAAATATTTTTCAGACAAATCATGAAGAACATTACCACGGTCTGCGGCTTCTTGTGTCTGTTTCATTGCTTCATCATAACCAATCTTCTTATACCACCATTTTAGGGCATTAGGATCACTAAGAAGCGACAAAATTGAAGTCACAGAAGGATATTCATTTCCTTCAGGTGTTGTATATAAACGAGGTCCACCATTCGTTCCATCAACTGATGTTAATTCAGGTAAATCAAGAATATCATGATGAAATTTTTTGGGTATGAATTGTTTTTTATTAAACCTATCAAGAATATTTGATACACTCATCGGGAAATGCCTTTATGTATCAATTTACCAATTACTAATGATATAATAATCGGTAACGAAACAAACCATAATAAAGAACAAACAACAATAAGTGCATTTAGACCAACAATAGTGTCAAAATCACAAACATCATTTTTTGAGATATATTGCTCTAATATGATTTTACTTAATATTAAACAAATTGCAGCAATAATAACAACGTACATTTCATATATCCTTAAAATTCTAAAAAAATATATTATACACTAAAAGTTACAAATTGTAAATAGAAAAAGTCGACTATTATTAAATAGTCGACTTTAAATTGGTTGCGAACCACGGACTCGAACCGTGAATTTGGGGTTATGAGCCCCACGTGTTACCCATTACACTAATTCGCATTAAATGCGGTGTGTCATAACATCAAAACAAATAGTCTAGACGTTGCTTGGGCGTTTGCGATGCTATGACACAAGTTTTTGGTTGTCCGTGCTGGACTTGAACCAGCGACCGCTCGATTATCGGTCGAGTGCTCTACCAACTGAGCTAACGAACATTAAAATTGGAGCGGATAGTGAGATTCGAACTCATCTTCATCGGCTTGGGAGGCCAAGGCACAACCCTTATACCATATCCGCTAATTGTTTGGCATGTGCATCTGGAATTGAACCAGAACCTCTTGCTCCCACGCCGCCGCTTTACTAATAAGCTAATGGACGTCAATCATTTTCAGTCGCCCATTCTGGAATTGCACCAGATTCTCTCGACTCGCAAGTATTCTTTACCATTAAACTATACACACATTGTTTTGGCTGGCATGGTAGGGATCGAACCTACGACCGGACGGTTAACAGCCGTCTGCTCTGCCGCTGAGCTACATGCCAATATGTTTGGGGTGACAACTGGGAATTGAACCCAGATAGTCGGAATCACAATCCGAGGCTTTACCATTAAGCTATTGCCACAGATAATAATTCTCAATTTAAAAACTTTTATCTGTGATAATATTTATGGTACTCCGAGCGGGAATTGAACCCTGCACCTCAGCCTTGAAAGGGCCGTGTCCTAACCACTAGACGACCGGAGCATAATTATTTATTAGAAATTTCATTAACTAACTTATCGGTAAGCTTGTTAATTTCTAACGAATTTTGTTCTAACTCTTTTGAAAGTTGTATCAATCTCATTTTTAACAAATCATAAAATGAGGGAGCTTTTTTAATTTCTGCTGTAGATGCTATTGTTACAATTTTTCTCATTTATTTTGTCAATGTATCAAAAACATATTGGCGGAAGATATAGGATTCGAACCTATGGAACGTTTCACCGTTCTATGCTTTAGCAAAGCACTCAACCACTCTGCCAATCTTCCTAAATTTTGGTGGAAGGAGTTGGATTTGAACTAACGCGCTGTTACGGCCTGATTTACAGTCAGGTGCATTCAACCGCTCTACCATCCCTCCATATGTGGTGCTGAAAGTCAGAATCGAACTGACAACCTATCGCTTACAAAACGATTGCTCTGCCTATTGAGCTATTTCAGCATCTTTTATATTATTCTCTTTAATATATTCATCCATTTTGTTATTTATAATCAAACGGATTTTATTAAATTCTGGGCTTGTTGCAATATTATCAGCAACATTTATACCAACATATGCAGCTGATATATAATAAACCTGTCGTTCTGTCGGAATAATCGCAGCGAAAAATCCTGCAGTTACGGCACATATCGCAAATCGTTTAATAACTTTTATTGACTTATTATCCCGATTGAAAAAATCTCCAATATCAGTTGTTATATCAATAGATGCGGCACAAGTAAAAAATGCAAATGTAGAAAAAATTCCGGCTATTATTAGCAAAAACATTTTCAAATTTTCGACAATAGACGCAATGTAAATTAAAATCGCAATACCCATATTCAAATCACTTTAAAAATATTTTATGGTGCGAACGGAGGGATTCGAACTCTCATGCATAGCGCACCGGCTTCTAAGACCGGCGTGTCTACCAATTCCACCACGCTCGCATTAAATTGTTTGGAGGAAGCGGTGGGATTCGAACCCACGGACCGTTTCCAGCCGGCTGATTTCAAGTCAGCTGCAATAGACCGCTCTGCCACACTTCCTATGGTCCGCGAGGTGGGACTCGAACCCACACGACCTATAGTCAAGAGATTTTAAGTCTCTTACGTCTACCAATTTCGCCACTCGCGGTAAATTGTACTTCTAATTTTGGCATAGCCTGAAAGATTCGAACTCTCACCTTTGGATTTGGAATCCAACGTGCTACCATTAACACTAAAGCCATATTATTCTGGTCAGTGTAGTATGACTCGAACATACAACCTCCTACATCCAAGGTAGGCCGTCTACCAATTGACATTATACACTGAATTTTTAAAGTTTAAAACAAAGCATTTGAAGAAAGCTATCATGAATCGCTTATCATATCTTGTCAACCAAACACGTAATCGATTTAGTGTTGATTAAAACGAAGTAACAAATGCTTTATTTTAAACCCTAATTTCTTCTATCGAAGTTATTATTTATATAACTCCGACAGAAGAAATTTACCCTACCAACAAACTATATATGAATTATATCAAATCAATTTCAACTTGTAAATAGTTTTTTATGTTAAACTTTGTAATTCTGTGGTGGGTGCCGAAGGATTCGAACCTGTCTACCTTCCGATTATGAGTCGGGCGCTCATACCCAATGAGCTTGACACCCTTATATTCTAAAACAAAATATTCGAAACTGCAATCTATATTTGAATTATATCAAAGCTTTTGCAAATTGTAAATAGCAAACAGTGTTAAATTTCGTAAGGACGATAAAATTTATGATTTCCTAATTGTTTGGTCATCTTCATCTTTCTAGTCCAATATGGATTTTTTCCACTATGAAAAAATAAAGCACCATTTGTATTGTCTTGTCTATTATTTAGCATCTTACGCGCAATAACTAAAGTCTCATTAGTATAGTTATGTTTAACTTTTCTATACCACGAAAATTGCGATTTTTGCGATATAACACCACAAACAGTATTTGGATATTTATGGTGTTTAACCCTATTCAAAATCACATTTGCTACAGCTTCTTTACCTTGAAGACTTTCTGTGTTTGCTTCATGATATATTGCAGTCGCCAAACAAATATCTGATTTTGAATAGGCATTCGCCGGAACAAATGCCATAAGAACAATGCAAAAATATTTATACATCACATAAATCCGTTTTTCTTAAAATACGAACGTGAGCATCTTTGCATAAAAGATTTATGACCAAATATTACTACCAATATTGGAATAAGGAAAATAATAACATTTGCAATAAATGGACTAACAACCCATATCCAATTCCAAGCAATTACATTGCATAATTTCAGAACAACAAAAATTAAACCAAGTAATGTTAATAATTTCATCGTAAATACCTTTTTAGTTTATCAATCAAATCATCAATAGAATCATTATTAAAATTATATATAATAAGATTGATTTTTGAAATAGTAGAATTGTTAATTTTTGTAATTAACTCTTCATACAATTTATATGTTTTTTCACGTTGAGCGATAACATGTTCTAAATGTTCTTTTGATTTGTGTGCTTTGAATGAGGTGTCAATATCGCCTTTACCAATACACACAATAACATTTTGTGGAACAGACCAATATTTAGTCTCAAAATCATCAAGACTCATATATGATTTTCTGTCAAATAATTTTGGATAAACAAATTCAGATAACCAGGGTGCGCGATCCAAAATTACGTCACCTTTGTTATATTCAGCCAGCAAATCATCCAATAAATGAATTTCTTTAGGACCGCCGGCATGTAAAATTTTATTTATACCCAATCTAGATGACAATTCTTTAGCAAGAGTTGATTTACCGCTTCCATCAGGACCTTCTACAATCAATCGCATAACCAAATCCCATCTGTCAATTTAAAATATGTTTTCCATTGTTCGACTTCTTCGTCGGTCATTTCACGCAAAATACTACGTGTTTCGATATCTTCACGACGATGATAATCAAATCCTTCCCATTTTACAGATTCAATCACCTTTGCAATAATATTTACCTCAATATTATTCACATCAGGAAATTCTTCTTTGAGAGGCTTCATCAATGTTGTTTTAAAAACACGTTTGAAAACTTCTTTTGCGCATTTCTCAGAAATTTCGATATCATGTACGGGTATGTTACCATAAATCTTATATGTCATAATCCAGCCTCAAATTTTTTGTATTCAATTGCATGTTTGATTGCGAATCCGCGTTGTTTAATGTTTTCCAACATATTTTCAATCAATTCAACTAAAGCAAACTGATTTTGCACAACTTCCTTTATTTTAAGCCATGCATCGTCTGCTTCAATATATTTTTCAACATCACTTTTCAAAATCTTTTCATTCATAATACCAAATTTTACATTAAATTCAGGTGATGTTTTACCTTGATAATATTTCCACAAAGTCAGATATGCTTTATTTTGATTTGCTTTTATTTTACGATATTCTCGTTTAGTCTGAGCCAATAAATCAAACCATTTGGCGTGCAATTGTGTTTGACGTAAAGATTCTTCAAAAAGATGCAAATTATCAATCTTTGAATCAATTTGAATATCTTCTCGAATTTTTTCAGTTTTTTCAAGAATTTCCAAATTCACACTTTCATATTCTTCAATCCAAACGTCACGCAACGTTTTTCTTGACTGAACAGCTGATTGTTGTTCTTTAATTTTTTCTCGTATAATGGTCATATAATTTAACCTTTAATAAATTTAGGATATAATATCAAATCTGTATAAGAAAGTAAATCCAATGGATTTTAAAATTAAAAAATTAAATGAGTCTACTATAAAACTAATAAACACAACCGAAGAGCTAGACTTAGAAATAGCAGAATTGTATACATATAAAGTTGCAAATTATACTGCAATGAAAAAGAATCCAAGACTAAGAAATTGGAACGGAAAAATTTGTCTTTATAATAAAAAATCCAAAACATTAGACTTGGGTAACTGGTTTCATCTATACGATACAATGGAAACACGTGGATATAAAGTCGATATTGATGACTCTTTATTTCCTGTTGAAAAATTCAAATCACGCGAAGAACTTGAAACCGTGATAAATGAATTTATCAAACCTTTTGATGGTGAAAATTATATTGTGCCATATGATTACCAAGTTGAAGCAATTCATCATGCAATAGAAATGGACCGCAGCGTTATTTTGTCTGCTACATCATCGGGTAAATCGTTAATCATATATTGTTTGGTCTGGCTTTATAAAAATTGTTTCTTAGAAGAACATGACGGACCAATTGTTGTGATTGTACCAGACAAAGGTCTTGTTGAGCAATTATATGCAAACTTTTCTGAATATTCAGAAGGACAAAGTGAAAATTGGTCACAAAAAATCAATTCTGATTATGAAAAATATGTAACAAAAGATGTTGTTATTACTACATGGCAATCGTTAGTGAAAATGCCAGAACTGATTGACGAAGCATCTGTTATGATTGTTGACGAAGTTCATAAAGCAAAAGCAAAACAATTAACAAGTATATTACAAAATGCTCGCAATTGTAAATATAAACATGGTTTGACAGGTACTTTAGACGGGGTTGAAGCAAATGAAACACTTATTCGTGGATTATTTGGCCCTGTTGCAAAATTTGTTTCGCAACGTGAACTTATTGATTCTGGTCGTGCATGTGATGTCAAGATCAATATTGTCGGATTTAGATATTCACCGCGATTAGTGAAACAATATGAAGAAGAATGGGAAATTTGGCAAAAAGAAAAACCATGGTCTGACAAATATCAATTTGAAATAGATTTCATCAACAAATGTCAAGAACGCAATAAAATGTTGTTGGAATTAGTCGACTTTGTTGAAGGAAATTCGTTTGTCTTATTTCATCGCAAAGATACACATGGTGTACAGCTTTATGAAAAATATAAAGAGACACATGACGATACATATTTGATCACCGGTGATATTAAAGATAGAACTGATATTTTGACAGAATTTAAACAAAAAGATAACGCAGTTCTATTTGCCACTTCTTCCATTATGTCAACAGGCATATCAGTTAACAATTTGCATAATTTGTTTTTTGCATCTTCACAAAAAGCAAAGGTTGCAACGATTCAAAGTATTGGTCGTCTGATGCGTCTGCATGAAAGCAAAAAGATTGCACATGTATTTGATGTTGTTGATATCATAGGTAAAAATAATATCACACAAAAACACGTGGACGAACGAATCAAACATTATAATGAAGAGCAAATCAAATATGAAATTTCATTCATCGATATAGATTAAATCGAAAAAATCCTCAAAACTTTACGAATTTTGAGGATTTTTTATAAAGTATTGATTTTAAACAATATTTTTAATGATGAATTTTATTCTAAGTTATTGATTTTAAACAATAAAAATAAAACTGCACAAAATTCCAATATAAAATATATTGGAATTTTGTGCAGTTTCTTTAACTTATTGATTTAATTAAGAAGTTTTGTCACGGAAACGGCAAAGCTTTCGTTCTTCTTCAGATGCACGTTTTAAGTCACCATATGGTGTTCTCAAAAATCCCTGTGCACTATATTCAACCATGCTATGTGTCCACAATTGCCATTTTGTCCAAACATGCTCACCATGAACATATTTTATATGTGTCCTATAGTACCAACGGAAATTACCATCATTCTGCCCAATCTGAATTTTGTCGTTTCCGTATAGTGCACTACATGTAGCCATCTAATTGGACCTCTTGAAATTTAGAACTCATAATCAATGCAGGAATTGCAATATCAGAATGTTCGACAGCATCTTTAATTGTTACACCTGGTAAAACTTCTGTGTCAGCTGGATATTCATCAAAATTGGTGTTTGCCAAAATTTCGCTTTGTTCTTCTTGTGTAAAGAACGCACCTAAAATTTGAGCAATATTTTCACCAACATAAATTTCGCTTTTTTCTTTTATCCAATAAAACTTCATGACACCATTTCTTTCAATTCATTATATGATCCAACATATTGGAACATTCCGTCAGAATCTTTTACAAGAATTTGTGGAACGGTTTTGATTTCGTGTCCAGCCATTTCATTCAAACGTTCAATAGTCATATCATCATCGCCAAGATTAACATAAGTATACGAAATACCTTTTGATCCAAGTAGACGTTTACTCATTTCACAATATTGACAAAGTGGTTTACCATAAATCACAAACATATGCAATTCCTTATTTGTCTTCAACAAGTTTTGCTTTTTCTGCAACGTCATGTGGAGTATTGGTAAATTGCACATGATAATTTGGTAATTGATGATACAGATAGTCTGGTGTAATTACTTCGTTGGTGTCAATCTTCACCGAAGCTGTAATGGAATTACTTTGAACAGGTGGACGACCATCTTCACATGCTTTTTTACTTACATATGAACGAAAATATACTGATGCATTACCATTGATTAAATCAACGAAATATGATTCCAATGTATGAAAATTACAAACGACACCTGATTCAAGTTCTAATGCATATTCAAAACCAATAACTGACATAATAGATCCTTTCCTTAAAAATTGTATTATAACATGGTAATTTATTTTCGTTTTCCAAAAATTTCATTCTCTGTCAAAATCACAAACTGACAATTTTCTTTAGTTGCAGCTAATGCTCTTGCATGTTTCCACTTTGCTTGATTGACCATATATGTTTGTAATTCTTTAGCATAAGTGGATTTACGTTTTCCTTTTGTTAAAACTGGTTCTTGTGTCTGAGCAAAAGGTTTAACCTCAATCATAGTTGTAAATACTTTTCCTTCTTTGTCTTTATAGAATACTGTAAAATCCATGAAATACTTATGAGGTCTATTGTCTATAGGTGAAATATAAGGAATAACCGTTTCTTCACTTGTCCATTTCCATACATTAGGATTTGTGTCTAAATTGATCATTACTGTTTTTTCCCAACTGGATCTATAGACGATGTTATCTTTATTTCCTAGATACTTGTCTGGATTTTTTAAAACATATTTTCCTTTATGAAACTTTGCCATATTGTGTTCTTTATGATTGATAATCAATTTTTGTGTATAAGCCCACCGTTGAGTGGTTGTTGCGTGATGATTATATCTAGATACAATATATTATGGAGCAGATCGTGGAGAACATCCCATACGGTGAAACAGAGCACCGCGAGCGACAGCGAGCGCTCTGTTTCACATTATTATATAAACAGAGCACTATATTGTATTTTTAGATAAAATTGTATACACAACAATACCACTCGTTGTCCAGAATAATATTCAAAGAATGAAAGTTTACGAAATATTATTCAGGAACACTACAGATTGATAAGATTTATCGTTATCGCATTTTATTATTGCTATCGTATAAGATAAAAATCATTCTTAACTCGTTGTATTTTCAATCTGTATGAGAATAGACATCTTTAATCGTTACACCTAGAGCGTGACCAATAGGTTCGATGCCAGAATTTATCACCCCATATCGTTGTAACGGTTTCTACCGTTGAGGATATGCGACTCGTTGGTTAACCAATTCACCACTGATTCTACATATCATGGAATTGATTAGTTGCTTTCATACCGGTTGTATCGCTCACCGACGCGTCTCCGCGACTGGGTTTATTAAGGGAATTTTGCAAATACAGAATATTTGTATTACTCGCCATGATCGTTTATTAGACTTTCATGCCACTATTAACGGGTGTTTGTAGTCAAATCTCTCAATAATCTGACTCCGCTGGAAGGGCTATTTAAGCGGTCCCCTGAGCTATATGGTTTGTAAATAGCTCGAATGTCACCATTCTACGTTTCCGAGGAAGAAAAGGATTATTTTTCTTTACTGTATTTTGCTGAAGTAGAAATAATCAATCACTTCAATATTTTAAATCCAAAAATACAAACAGATTTTAATCGTTCATAAGCTCTGTTATATAACTGACTTTGAGATTGTCTAATTTTTCGTTTCATACTACTTGCGTAGATTACTATCCTTATGGCTACTCGGTATGTTCTTTTTCAAACACTTTGTTCTTACTTTCGATATATTACGAAGATATATCGATTTCATTCGACCTTTTGGTGTAGAGCGGATTTAGACCTTATCAAAACGTCATATCATTGTCAAAAATGTAATGGCTAATCTGAAACAGTGTTTTTGCTATTAAATTTGTCCTTCTGGCCTGTGTCTACGTATTCGGAAATAAACATATCGACAAAATAATCGGCGCGTCTCAGACGTGAATTTTGTGCAGGTTTCAAATTATATGATTGCCTAAAATAGATTGCTTTAAAATAATGTGGCCAATGACCTAAATATCGTGCTTAAAAATGTGGACGTATGTCTTATTACTAGATTAAGAACAGTATATCTATTTATAATGCATACAGATATACCGCTATAATACTAATTATATCATAGTTGGTTTTGAATGTAAATAGTTTGATATTTGATATGTATCAAAAATGATACAAAACAGAAAAGACCGAAATTTTCATTCCGGTCTTTATTTGAGAATTTTATTTACAAATTTTAGAATAGATTTTACACAATGTACCTTTTACATTATTGTCACAATTTTGTTTTGTAATTGTGACAGATTTTTTTGTAATTGTTGCATATGTATTTCGTATGCCGTATGCTTGTGTATAAATTACATTTACATGTTCACCAACACCGATTTTTTGTTGGATTTTCTCAATCATCTTTTGATTACTAAACATATCTAAATCACCTTTAATATGGTTTGGTTAATTAGGGTATATGTGTATTATATCAAAAAATGAAGAAAATAAAACGGTCTAGAATGTAAATTTATCTAAACCGTTAATTTGAAACATTATTTTATTGTTTTTATATCAAGCTTCACTTGCTCCTTGTGCACCAGTCGCTGTGACAGCAGTTAATTTATAGCGTTCGGGTGAAGGTGATGATGGTACACTTTTTCCGTCTATAAGTTTTGATGGCCAATAATAGCCATCGATGTCAGTAGGATTGAACGGTATAATAGAAACAGTGTTTCCTTGGTTACCACCCAATCCCAAAATCTGACCTTTTGCATTTTTACCAACTACAAAAAATACATGTCCGCCACCTTGTCGTGATTTGACAGCAATACAACCATATGCCGGTGCATCTAGTTTAGTTAAACCAGCGGCTGCCCATGCTTTTGCACGATACCAATCTTTGATAACAGCACGTCCTGATTTACCCAAACAATGTCCGACGAATAATCCACACCACGGTGTTTCGTCTTCAAAATACCAAGATTTTGACGCACCTGGGAAATTTCCCATTTCTTTTAGCCATTGTACAATAGTTGGATTGTGTGCTTTTGTACCAACAATTTCTTTCAAGCCAATGTGTTTTTTGGCTTCCGCCATCCACGGTAATTCAGTCATTTCTTTTTCCTTTTAATAAAAATAAACAATTAAAAATTAGGAATATTGAGTGGAGAGTACAAACTCTGTAGGACGACGAAATTTGCACAACAAACCATATGCAGTGTAATTTTCAAATCCTGTGAATGAAACTCTGCCACTTTGATTAGGTTGTGAAATGATATGGCTGATGTCCTGTATAGGTGTATTTCTGTCTCTTTTTCTGTTGTATACTCCAATCAAGCGATTCCCTTTTCTGTGTATAGACACTGCAGATAGGTCTATATCTAAATAACCTAAAACTGTGTCATAGGATTCGTATATCACACCAGTCGCAATAACAATATCTTGTCTTGGCGAGCCTGATAAATCAATAATACCTAGCACTTCATCATCGGCTATATCCAATTCACGCTCGAACGGTTGCGAAAACTTCAACTGTTCTAACACATTCAGATTCAGTGCATTTACACCAAATGTTAACTCACCTGCTTCATCATACAAGTTCAGCCCGTAATCGTTGTTGTTTTTTGATGAATTTCGTGTAAAGTAATGACAGCGGACTTTGTTCTCATTCGGTTTATCCTGTACAGGAAAAGCAATATAATTGACGTGTTGTTGTGATGGTACACAGACAATAGAGTAGTTCTCTGAAAGCTCTAATACACTAATAACATCACCACCAATTATACGCTCGAAAGAGACATAAAAATCTGTCTGCTCCTTTTCAACTGTGCTGTGATAGCTATACACCATACCACCTGTTATTTTACTTTCATTCAACTCTACACCGTAAATCATAATGTACCCCAAACTCTCCCACGCAACCGTATTCCGTCCCAGTTGCTGCAAGTAACTTTCAGACGGCCTGTATCTTGATTAAAATCCACATTTAGGCTTTCTGTGTTTTCGCCCATCGGATTAAATTGTTCCGAACGGTCTTCAAAAGAGAAGTGCAGCTGTCTGTAATTTGGAAACTCTTGTTTGAAATCTCGTTCCATATTTCTTCTTATTCCAAACTCACTCAGCAAAACCAAAAAGTTCTGCAACTTAAAATCCTTCAAATTGAAACCGTAATCATTGGCCATTTTTGTTTTACAATCCTTAGTTTGGTTTAATTTATATCGTTTTTGTCAAAACATCATACAGTCCACTTGGTGTCACTTTTTCGGGATTTTCATATCCCAAGAGTTTGGCACACCATTCCGAACAAAAGTATTTGTTTTTCTCGTGTTTGATTTTGCTTGACAATATTCCTAGACAACCTAAAAAGTCATATTTCATACCAATAGTGTCATTCAGAAAATCATATAATTTGTCTTCATCTATATCAATTTTGATATAATCCCAATGATGTTCTTTTAGTTTGATGACTTTAGCTCTGACTCCACCATCACGAACTGAAGAAGAAAAACAAATATAGTTGTCACTATCTTTTATTTGGATTACTATTTCACAATGTGAGTATTTACCTTTTGTGAATTTTCGTATCAGAAAATCGGAAATAGCATTTCTCACTTCATAGAACGGTCGTTTGCCTTTGTAGAATATGATATAACAATTATTCTTCTGCATCATTTTCTCTAATCGTTTCAATGTATTTCTTAGCCAAAATCAATTCATCATTTATTCGTTCAGCATCTTTGATTCGGTCGCTATCAATTCTTCTTCTGTTTTCAAAAAGTGTCCAACAGGTTTGGGATTCAATGTTGGCGGCACTGGCAGAATCGTTCTTACTTTTTGTGCGACTACTAAAGGCTCTGATTTGCTCTGACAACCTGTTATTGTTATTGCGAATGTTAGTGATAACAGACTCAAGATTTTTTTGCTTTTCATATTGTTCATCCAATTTTTTTTGCCATTCTGTGTTAAGTCTGCTTGTTTCGTCTAATGCTTCTTTACGAGCATCAGATTCAGCTTTCAAAACGGCCGTTTTATATTTGTCATATTGCGTTTGTATTTCCAATTTTCCAGCTTCGTATCCAGATTTTTTAACCTCAACAATTAAAATTGTTTGCAAAACTGAAAATATGAAAACGATTGCAATTGCGATATATTTATGCTTTATCAAAAATTTCATCAAAATTCGTTCCTTCATAATGATTATGAATTGCACGTGCGATTGCGCGCGCAACCTGCCATTCTTTGTTTAAGTATGCTTGAAGTTCGTCGTCGTTTGATAAGAAAAATGATTCGATGATGATTCCGCCATTTTTAATAAAACCCAATTGACGTCCACATTTTTCGTAATCAACCCAACCATTGTCACCACGCAATTTACTACCAATTACACAAGAAATTGCCTTTGAGATTTTTTTCGACAATTCTGAATGTTCTTTTTTAGACAATGTTTCGGTGCCATATGCTTCTTTATTTGAATGTGAATTTAAATGAAGATCAATTGCAATTTTGCCTTTTCCAATCAAACCAATTGATTCACGTAAAATCATATTACTATCGTTGTTGCCATCTGTGATAACGGTATGTCCAACACGCTCTAAATAGAATTTGATTTTATTTCGCATTTGTGTCATTAAACTTTGCTCAGTATATTTAATACCATTTAGTTTTGTGACTGCACCAGGATCTTTTACAGTGTCATGTCCTGCACATAATACAATTTTCATATATTACTCCCTATTAGATGTTTCTTTATTTGAATCGTTTTCGCCAGAAATAGTTCTCAAAAATCGCCGTTTAAGTACGTTCCAACCTTCAACAGATGAAGCACCAAATAAAACCACAACAGCTAGTTGAAAAATGTTATCGTTGATTTTCATCCATGTATTTGATTCTGTTAACAGAAACATTAAAATTCCACCAACTGTTGAGATGAAAATATTTCCAATGATTTGAATGCGTGTTAGAACGATTTTTTTACTTTGGTCTGTTAAGATCATTGCGATATATACTAAGCCACCAATAAAACCACCAATAGCATTAAACAATAAATCTATACCCGTTTGTGTTTTTAACATGACATGTGAAATACTATTTTCTGTTATTTCAATTGCGTGTGCGTTTGAAGTTATAATTGCCAACCATGCCAATAAGAAATACCATATTATTTTAATTTTTTTCATCGCAGTTGTCTTTTACCATATTGTTAGCCACTATCGATTCATTTAAAAATGAAAATACACCGAACATTGCGATTGATAGATAATATCCAGAGACAATAAATGTTTTGAAGTTTGAAATATGATCGTTTAACATCCCATAATATGCTGTATAATATGATACACTCAAAAACAAAAATATTCCGGGTAGCCAAAACATCAATCTTATTTTTAATAAGATTTTGCACATATGTTTTACAAAATTTGTTCTAAAAATTATCGATGAAAACGATAACATTGCGTCTGCTATTAACACAAGCGATGATGCTATAACAAAAAACAAAATATCTGTGTTATTAGTAATGCCACCTATACCAGTGTGGAATGTGTTATATATAACTGATTGCTCAATATATAATCCAAGTAATGATCCAAATAAACTGATACAACCAAAGCAAAACCGCAAAATCACCGTAGACGATATCAATGAACGAAGAGTGTTCCAATAAGCGGTACTGTGTTTCATAATTTATTTTCAAAAGTTTAAAAATGTGATATAATATATTTATTTGATTTGAGTGATAAATTGTGATGTCGAAATTTGACAAATTTTTATTGGACAGACAATATGTTCAGATTGTCGGACCACGACTCGAAAGATTTGGTAAGACAACAAATTCATGTCATATGGCTCGTTGTCCAGCATGTGGTGATTCTAAGAAAAGTAAAACAAAACGTAGACTATGTTTTGTCGAAAAAGATAATACAGTTTTCGTATATTGTCAAAATTGCGGTCGTTCTTGGTCAATGCAGATGTTTATTGAAGAATTCTTTAAAGATACATATGATGAATACTTTAAAGAATTGATGAGAATTTTGTATGGTGAGAAAAAACAGGATACGATAAAGGTTTCAAAGTCTAGGATACAAATTCGTGATTTATATAAGTCTTCGTCATCATTGTTGGAAACCAACAAATCCCATGATGGTATATCATTGATGGGATTTGTTGGTTTTATGAATCCAATCAGTATGTCTGACGAAAATTCTGATGAAGTCAAATATTTAAAATCTAGAAAATTCACAAATGATCAAATGCAATATTTGTTTGTTACTGATGATTTTAAGTCAATTGCATCAATGCTTGATAAACATGGTGATCATTCAAAATTGTTGGATAACGAGAAACGAATAATAATCCCATTCATCAATTTCAAAACCGGTAATGTGTATGCAATCCAAGGTCGTTCGTTAGATCCAAATAATAAAATGCGTTACATTACGATAAAATTTTCTGAATCAACCGAAAAGGTTTATTGTAAAGAACCTTTAAACATTGATGATGAAATTATTTGTGTTGAAGGACCATTTGATTCTTTGTTTATTAAAAATTCAATTGCGGCCTGTGATTCAAATTTGACAAGAGCAAAAGCTGATATTTATGTATGGGATAATGAACCATATAATAGAACGACTATTTCAAAAATAGAAAAGGCTATTAAATCAGGGCATCGTGTATGTATTTGGGATTTTAGTCCTGTTGGAAAAGTCGATATAAATGATCTTGTTAAAGACTATGATTTTAGTCCAGACGAAATAAGAAACAAAATTTTAAGTTGTACATATTCTGGACTTGAAGCACAATATATGCTTTCAAAATGGAAACGAGTATAAATTTTTTAGTTAAATAAGAAAGGTTTAAAATGAACCCATCTCAATATTGTTTAGATGCTGCACGCACCGTATCAAATAAGTTTTATTCGGAAAACGTACCTGCGGATTATCTTTTGGAAACACTTTTAAATTTTACAGATACTGCTCAAGAACTTGATGACATTAAAAAATCATTATTTTATGGTCGTAGCAATCTGAATGTTATGAACGAAGAAGGTTGTTCTCATGCGGCGTTTATCGTAAAACCCGATGCTATTCATGGTATTATTGGTATTGCAACAGAAAGCGGCGAACTAATTGAAAGTGTTATTAAATCGTTGGTGAATAATAAAGAAATTGATCGCGTTAATTTATCAGAGGAAATTGGTGATGTTCTTTGGTATGTTGCATTGTTATGCAACATATTTGGTTTTTCTATCGAAAATATTATGCAACAAAATATTGACAAATTGAAATTGCGATTCCCAGAAAAATTTACAGAAGAAAACGCAAATGTTCGAAATTTAGAATCAGAACGTCAATTATTGGAACAAACTACAAATGATTAAATCACGCACATTATATAAAAGTGAAGTTGAACAAATCATCAAATCTAAAAATACTCATGCTGAACTAGCTGAACAATATGGTGTATCAAAATGGACCATTGCTAAGGTTAAAGCTGGTCAAATCGAAGGTATGGACGAAAACTTTGATGATGAGTCAATCAAATTATCGTATTCATTACAACGTACTCGCGAAAATTCACAGCGAAGCCGTAAAGTTGCACGTGAAACATTTCGTATTGCTGATTTAATTCAATCATCTCATAACGCGTTTATTGATGTTTTGAACGAATCAAAAATTGCTGTTTTTGATTCCAAAAAACATGATGTGAAAACAGATGAAGGCGAAAACATTGTTGGTGTTATTCAATTATCTGATTTGCATTTTGGTGAACGTGTTGATGAAGTATGGGGCAATGAATACAATCTCGAAGTTGCTGCAAAACGTTTAAATAAACTTGCAAATAAAGCAATGAAAATTTTTGAAGCAAATGGTGTTACAGAAATTTTTATTGCATGTACCGGTGATTTTATCAATTCGGACCGGCGTTTAGATGAAATTGTTTCAAATGTTAATACACGAGCAAAAAACGTATTTTCTGCAGTTGAAATTTTAAAGCAAATGATTCTTCATCTGAATACAAAATTTAACGTTACTGTTGGTACTGTATGCGGTAATGAAAGTCGTATCCGTGATGATCTTGGTTGGGTTGATTTTATGGCATTTGATTCTTTCGATGCTATTATTCATTTCTTCCTTGAATACATTTTCAAAGACAAAGAAGGTGTTACAATTTTACCAATGACGGATCCATTAGAAAAAGTTATTGATGTTAATGGTCATCATATTTGTCTGATTCATGGTCATAACGGTATTGCAAATGATGCAGCTATGGAAAATAAAGTATCACGTCTAATTCAAAAATATGCTGCACAACAAATTCGTATTGATTATACTTTATTTGGTCATATTCATTGTACGCGAATTTCGGATTTGTATGCTAGGTCAGCATCATTAGTTGGTGCAAATGCATATTCTGACAAAGCATTAACATTTACTAGTCGCGCTGCTCAAAACATTTATTTGGTATCAAAAGATTCCATTAACGGCATGCGAATCGATTTACAAGAATATGAAAAATATGATGCATACGATTTTGATAAAAATAATGATGTATATGTTAAACCAAAATCAGCGTCAACTGTTGTTATTCAAAAAGTTTTAAAATAAGTGAGGAACAAAAATGAGTCAAAGTGTTGTTGAAAAAGCGTTTCGTGGTGTCCAATACAAATATGCACATGACGTTGTCGATTTGTTGATCAAAGGCTTTGAAGAAAAACAAATCAAAAAAGATATTGAAAATCCTGCATTAGCTACTTTGGATAATATTTCTGGTAAAGCTCCAACAAAATATCTACAAGAAATTTTGAAAGATCTTTATGAAGTTCGTGAAGATTTGAAAAAACAAAGTGTTGAAAATAATCAAGCAAGCGGTGTTATTGTTTTTGGTTTCAACGATAATGGTATACAAATTCAAGACGTTTATTTTGACGCATTAGGGAATACTGAATTCATTGAAGAAAATCCTGCACATCGTTTGTGTAAAATTGTAATTGATCAAATTACTGAAGTAACACCAACAAATGCTTAAATAGACATATTTTGATTTTAACATAAATTAACAATGCGGACTATTTACAAGGATAGTCCGCATTGTTATAATTCAATTCAAATAAATCAACAACCAAAGTGAGTTTTAAAATGATGAATTTAATTGAAATGGTGGTTTTTGCTAATATTATTGTTAGTGGTGTATGTTTAGTTATGACAATTGTTGATGACTTTCGTTAAGAAAGGTTTATACTGAAATGAACGAAAAATTTCTTCATGTTGCATTGGTCGTTGTTGCGATTATTGTGCTTGGTTTTGTTGGTCGCGTTGATTATCAAGATGAAGTTAATCGTCAACAAAAATATTGTAAAAATGTAAAATTAGGTGTTTGGCCTGATTATCAAAAAATATACGAAAAAGAATGCAAATAAAAACATGCCGCAACATTTATTGCGGCATGTTTTTTAACGTCTAACTGCAGACCTAAAATTCAAATCCGGATTTGATGTGTTAATTGCACCCGTTGAATTTGATGTTGAATTATTGACAATGTTATTCACCTGATTTCCAGAATTTGCGATAGTTGTATTTTGTTTAGAACTTGACAATTTCGCAGCTTCTTTTTCATAATCTTTTAATTCCGCATTAAATTTTGCCGATGCGGATGATTCGGAACCGGTTATATAACGCCATGCATCACCAATAAACGATTCAGATATAGACGTTTTAATACTTTCGTATGTATCAGTAACACTTTTATCAAAAATTCGTTTAGGACTTGTGGTTGATGAACCGTTTTGATTTGCAGTTTCATTTCCAGATTCATCTTTAAATTTTGGACTTGAACTTGTATCAAACCTAAAGTCAGGAACTGCCCAATCAGGTAATAAGTCAGATAACCAATCCAATAAATGGTTTAAACCGGCTTTAACCGAATTTATGAGCTTATCATTAAATTCAAAGATTGCATTTGTAATATCTTCTTGCGTTGTGTTTTCATCAAGAAAATTTAAACCAAACCATCCCAATATATTATCAAAGAGTTTAATAAACCCACCAATAATATTTGTGTACGCATAATGAATTCGGTCGAATACAGATACTTCATCCTGGTTTTCAAATATTTCAAACGTCTTCGCAAATCCGTCTACAAAATCATATATCGCCATTACTATTGTACCAATTATGGCAACTCGTCCACCAATTCTCAATATTGTTGGTAAAAATTCCATAATTGACGAACCAATGGAACCAAGAACGCTAAATAATGTTTTTATTGGTGTTAAAAAGTTCAATATACCAGAAACTGCACCTATACCAAACATTGCAAGAATCGGTTTTGCAATTTTCATCAAACTCGACATCGACGAGAAAAAACTTTTTGATTCTTTATCGCTTTCAGATTCTTTCTCTTCTTTAGGACCAATTTTTTTAATATTTGGATCAATTGTTGTTTTGGTGTTTCTTAGACGTGTTAGTAGACCTTCACGTTTTTCTTTTTCGTCAGAAGTCGACATATATTTTATTATGTCGCCAATACCATCTTTGATATGTTCATCGATGTTATCAAGACGTTCTATTACAACACCATTTGTGTCAACAAAATCACCAATTTCATTATTTGATACATTCTCAATTGTTTGCGATTCATTAACATTATCAATTTCAACAACTTTGTCACATGTTTTTGAATCTGTCAATTTTGGAATGCTATCCAAATTTTCCAGATGATCTGTATTATCCCTAATATTTTGGATGTCGTCCAAAATTTGAATCAATATTTCTTCGTATGTTTCAGATGATTCTTTGGCGTCTTCTTGTGTTTCTTCGGCCGTTTTTTCCAGATTATGGATATCTTTTGCTTGTGTTTCCAATAATTTAGTATTGGATTCATGTTTTGCTTTAGCTTCTTTTGATTTTTGAATTCGTTTTTTTGCAAAATTCCATGTACCAGAAATTGCTTTCCATGTTTGTCCAATAATCGGATTTTCTTTTTGTAAAGCCGATGCAATATCTTTTAATCCGGGTACGTCTGACAAGAAGTCATCAACTTTCTTCTGAAGTATACCTTTTTCTTTGTCACCATATGATTCCATCACTTCTTCAATGGATTTAATGGATTTTTCATAAGCAGCCATAATTTGTTGCTGCTTCATTCCAGTATCAAATTCGTTTTCTTCCAATAATGTATATATTTTCTTTAAGTCACTTAAATTTGATTTGTCTCTACCACCAGAATCTGCTTGTTGCAATAATGATTGCTCCAAAATTTGTAACAATTTTTCGGTCAATACATCTGGCGATTCAATCGTTCTCAACGAACTAATTACATTATTGTTGATTTTTAAGTTTGCCATTATATGTTAAACCTTTCTATAAAATCCATCGTCTGGTGCATTGTTCATCATACAACCCATGGAAACCGATTTAATGTTTTTATAGCCAATCATCCCAATTGGCATTGACATATCAACATTTTCCATATTTGGTGAAGTTGTGTCATCAACGGTTATCTGTATTTCATATGCAAAATCTTGGTAATATCGTGAATCTTGCAATACTGGGCGGTCTGACGTAAATCCATCTGAATTTTTAAAAAATTTCCCTGATTTGATTAGTGTTGCTTTTTTTGTTTCAAAAGAACCATTTCCAGTTATTGTTAAATTTGATAAACCAATCACAGGTTCGTTTTTGTCAAATTCCAATTTTGTTACAGAACCAACGTTATTTACACCTTTGACGTAGAATGATGCTGGGGAGCTATCTAATTCCAGTATGTATGTTACACCATTGAAGAATTCGTTTGATGTTACTACACCTCCCTGACGTGAAAAATCTATATTTGAATTTGATTTTTCGCGTTTTATTTTCATTGTGTCTGTGTTTCCACTTATACCAATGTTCAATTCACCCGATTTTTCACAAACTCGTTTTAATGTAAATTTCGTACTTACTGTCTGAAATTTTGTTCCAAATTCATATAGTGTACCACCATTTATAATTTCGGCTTTTGTTACAGGATATACATATTCACCAATATTAAGTTTTATATTTTCAGAAAAATCTGTATTTCCTGTAATATTTTCTAATGTTAATTTGATACCACTAAAATTCCCAGACACAAATGGACTTGCATCAACAATAATTGCTGACGCTGTCTTATTTCCATTTTTTTGAGAAATTTCTCTGTTTTTCAATGATACGATGTCAACATTCGATGTGTTGGAAATATACAACGTTCCTTTTTCTTGCACCCATTTACCATCTGATGTTCTAAACATATCGTTTCCAGGAAAATAGATGTTAATATCAGAAGTGGAAACATGTTTACCAGCAGTTGTGTTTTTTCCAGAAGATACCAAATTATGCATAAATCTGATGTATTCTTCTGTTCCTGCTGAAGAATGAATATCTTTTGAATTCCTAATAAGGATATCCAAAACAGAATACAGTGATTCTGTGTTTGGGAAACCAAACAAATATTCATCCCTCATCAGTTTTGCATATTCATACAAACGCTTTTCAAGATTTAAAATGTCGAGGTGTGTCTTTAAATCAAAATATGGTTTGCCTTGCAATTCGGCCCATTTCCAATATGATTTTAGAAACGATACCAGACGATTGTAGTCAAGGTTTAAAAATGTCGCCATTTGTTGTGGTATGTTATGATGAATATGTTCGTGTTCATCCAACAAAACGTTGTCGACATTATACCCAGCTATTTTTTTAGTTTTTGATTTTTCATTTTGAGCTGGAACTGTACATTTTCCATACAGTTCACAACCAAGTTTTATAACATTTTGTTTTAATGTCATATAATTAACCTCTATTCACGCTAATATTACCAATTTTTAATATGATATTATTGCGAGAGTTTATATTGGATGATTTTGTTTTACATTTGACAGTCAACATATCACCTTCAAGAATTGTGACTTTTAATGATACGATTCCAGTTTCGTAATCAATTGCACCAATGTTAATATCTTTTGGTTTACCGTTAATTGTGCTACGTAAAAACACAATACCATTTCTGTCGTACACAACATCTTTTGACGAATTATAGTCAAATACAACATATTGAGAAACAATTCCAAAACTACCTGGTTCGATTTTATTTGCAAAATCAAAATCGTATATCGTGTTTAAGCCTTGTGTAATTGGTAAACTTTGACTGATTGTTTTTTCAACGTCAATCATTTCGATGTCGGTGTTTTTTACAACTTCTTGCATAAACTTTGACGAATTGAATTTACCATTAAAAACACCTAAATTTTCTTGTTCGAATTTTTTAATGTTATTCACAATTTGTGAAGTTGTTGATGTCCATGATAAATCTGTTTTGTCGCTGTCATAATCAATTTTGATATTGATATTGATAAACAAATTTGTTGGATCAACTAAATTTATTCTCGTCACACCAACTTTATATTTTGACAATGTGTTTTTAATTTCATCCTTAGACGAATCCGAAATACCATATCCACCTTTTGGCGAACAAGATATATAGATCGCACCATAATCTGGGTTGATATTATTTGCACCAGACCAAACATTGCATGATTTTACGTATGGGAATAGATCCATTACAAGAGCCTGATAATCGTCGTTGTTTACTGCTCGACGTTGAGCTTTATAGATTTTTGGTGCAATAAACCTAATTGTTTCTAAATCATCCCGTTCACCGCCACCAAATCCTGGTGTAACGATTTCAATTTTGATGTCTTGATAATCACCAATGTTTCCAACACTAATTAAGTCTGTTATTCCATTTGCATGATCGTCTTCGCATACAATATATTCAATGGTGACAATGTCGTCCAAGTCAGGACTTTTCCCTAATATGTTTTTACCAAATTGAATTGTGTATGTACCACGCGTATTTTCATGAATGAAATAATTGAAGTCATCTTTTGAGACTGATATAATGTGTTCTGGTAATGCGTATTCTTGTTTTTTTGTTTCGTTTGGTTTTGATACAAAAACACGCAATGTTGATGTATCAACATTTTTATTTCTAATCTCAATATCCAAATTTTTGTAAACAAATTTTTCGGTTATGAAATTACCTTGTTTCAAGACAACATTTTTTGCTTCATATAGTTCATCACTATTCAATGTTGCTGAATGCGAATCCAAAGTTATGAATCTATATGCGGTGTTTCCTATTTTCTTTGTGAAAGCAAATCCTTTTGGAATATCGATACTTTGATGTGCTAAAACACCTTCTGTGTTAATTAAGATATTCCCAATAACAGTTGTTGCAGTTTTTGACGATGGTTTGTATGAAAGTTTTTGCGCATGAGAAACCAGATTTGCTCGAATCATAGCAGAATCCAAAAAGCTTTCTGATGCGGTCATATTCGCCATATATGCAATATAGTGTGTATTTCTAACCAATAGGTCTATGATTGTGTTAATCGTAGAGCCTTCATAATTAAAATCTTTAAATTCTGGATTGGATTGCAGAAACTTAATTAAGTCTGCTTTTAGAACATTCGGATCATAATTTGTTATATTTAATGATGTCATTTTGTGTTAGTCCAAAAATGTTAAAATACTAAATTTATTTATGATTTGCTATGTATTTTTATAAATAAAATAACAATATATCTATTTTAAGGAATAAAGATGTCTAGTATCGAATTGTCAGATTACATGGCTATTAGTGATATCGATTCTTGGGGTTTTACTGATGATCAGCTTGAAATGGCCGTGTCATATACAGTTGAAGAAGATCCTGATACAGGAAATTTGTATTTGTCGATTTATGGACAAGACGATGATTTTATTGCGGAAATTGAATTTGCACCGAGTGAAGTCCACACAATGCAGGCATACATCGACGAATACTTAGAAGTTGATTATGAAGATGAAATTTATAATCCAGATTGGGATGCCCTTGCTCAAACCGTTGGTGTTTCTTCTAGCGACGGTAACTATGGACCATCTATCATCAATGGTGCATTAGATGTTGGTGGTAGCGAATAATTTAAGGATGAATAATGCTTGGTTTATTTAACAGGATTTTCAATAAGGATGTTATTGAAAACCCTAAAACAGTTGAATTACCTGCAGGTCAAATTGTAACCGAGAACAATGATGGCGCCTATGTATATGATAACTATTATGGTGTTCAGGGCGGTTATTATGCACAAATGGCCGCATTTAATTTTGATTTTTCTTCACAATCACAACTAATAGAGTCATATCGTGATATTTCATTAGTGCCCGAAGTAAAAACAGCTATTGAAGAAGTTGTTAATGAAGCAATTTCATATCATGAAGATGAAAATCCAATTATGATTTCTTTATCGGCTGTAGATGATAATATTTTACCTCAGAAAACATGTGAAAAAATTGAAAAGATCTGGGAAGACAAAATTATATCATTGCTGAATTTAAATTATACTGCACATAATTTGTTTTGGGAATTTTACGTAGATGGTATCAAAGCTGCTCATATGATACCAAATAAAGTTTCTTCAAAAGGTCTTGAACGAGTTGTGATTTTAGATCCAATCGATATCACAAAAATTCGTCAAGAAAACCGAAATGAAAAAACTGGTGAATTAACTGGTGTATTTGATTTTTACAAATATGTACCAAAATCGGGTATGTCAAAACGTGATAAGTCTCGGTCTTCTGATTCTCCAAATAGTTTAATGGTGCAATCAAAAAACGATAACACTGTTTATATGTTACCAACAGAAAGTGTAGCATATGTAACGTCTGGAATGCGAGAGCCATCGACTGGTCTTGTTAAAGGTTGGTTACATGATGCTGTAAAACCGGCAAACCAATTATCAACTTTAGAAAATGCATTGATCGTTTATCGGTTGACACGTGCACCAGAACGACGTGTATTTTATATTGACGTTGGTGGTTTAACAGCAAACCGTGCAGACCAATATGTTGAAAATTTAAAAAATCGTTTTCGCAACCGAATGACAATGGATCCGACGTCTGGTACATTTAAAGATAAACGGCATTTGATGACGATGCAGGAAGACTTTTGGTTACCTCGTCAGAATGGTCGTGGTACTGAAGTGTCGACTCTTGCCGGTGGACAAAGTCTTGGTGAAATTGATGATGTGAATTATTTTCTTAAAAAGCTTTACAAATCATTAAATGTACCGATGTCTAGATTTGAAGATAATGGTGCAACTCTTGCTTTTGATAGATCACCAGAATTGTCGCGTGATGAATTGAAATTTAGTAAATACGTTTCGCGTGTTAGAAAACGATTTAATCTTTGGTTATCTGATATTATCAAAACCGAATTATTGTTAACAAAAACCATTACAGAAGAAGAATGGAACGATATTAAAAATAAAATTCGTTTCATATATTCTCAAGATTTTTATCTTGAAGAGAAAAAACGTAATGAACTATTTAGACAACGTCTTGCCCTTGCAACAGAAGTTGGCGTGACAGATTTCTTAGGAACAATTTACTCTAAAGATTTTGTGATGAAAAACATTCTCAAAATGACTGAGTCTGAAATTGAAGAACAAAAAGCGTTAATTGCTAAAGAGGAATCATCCGGTGAAATTGATGAGTTGGATAAAGATGACAACGATGATGCAGACGACACGAACAAAGATGATGAAAAATCTTCAGATAATAAATAATTTTGGTTAGAAATAATAGGGATATTTTTATGACTCGTACAGAATTTGAACAAATGATTGCAGAAAAGGATACATCTGGTCTAATTTCTGGAATCAAAGAAATGATGAATGAACATTTGGATGACGTTGTTGAAGGTTATACAAAGGTTGTTATTGAAGAATCAGGATTTAAACCATTAAATCAGGAATAAGTTTATGGCACGTCTTATCGTCAAAGTGAATTCACGTGGTGAAAAACGACGTCGTATTAAATGTAACAAAGGAATGAAACTCAATCCTGCAGGAACAGCATGTGTACCAATTACGGGTAGTGAAAAAAATTCAAAACGAATTGCTGCCCGTCAAATGGTGCGAACAAAACGTGCTGCTGGTGATGCATTAAAACGACGTACAAATAAAAAACGATTAAAAGCGTTGAAAAAACGCAAACAACTTGGACTTAAATAAATGCAATTACTAATTGAAAACCAAAAATCAACAGTTCTTGATGGGTTATCAATTAACGAGGCTAAAGGTGATAATGGTACTTCTATGATGTATATAGAAGGCATTTTTGCTCAAGCTGAAGTATTAAATGGTAACAAACGGGTTTACCCAAAACACATTCTGGAGAATGCTGTAAAAGAATACAATGCTAATTATTTAGCAAAAGGTAAATCCATTGGCGAATTTAACCATCCAGACTATCCGGTGCCAAAATGGGATAATGCTGCTATTATGATTAAAGAGTTACGTATGGACGGAAATAATGTCTATGGTAAAGCTTTAGTTTTGGATACTGAAAAAGGTAAACATTTACAGGCACTCATTAAAGGTGGGTATAATGTTGGTGTTTCTACGCGTGGTTTGGGTAATACTAAATTGAACGAAAGTGGAAATACAGAAGTTACGGCTTATCAGATGACAGCTGTTGATGTTGTGGACAATCCATCAGCACCAGATGCTCATGTAAATCCAATTTATGAAAGTGTGAATTGGGAACAAAAAGATGGCACTTGGGTAATTAAAGAATCGACTGACAAATTCGTAGAAAAAATTTGTTCAGCTCTTGATAGAATATAAACCGATTTTTGTATTAAAAATAAATATTAAATATAATCTTTTTGTTAAAAGGAAAGAAAATGCGTTTTTCACAGTACATTTTAGAATCAAATGGCGATTTCGTTTTAAACGAAAAATTGGGTAATTTGAATGCATCTAACGATCCAAAATATAATTTTTTGTTAAAAACTATATTACAAAATAAAGCATGGCGCGGAAATTTGGTTGGACCAAACTCAAAAATTGTAACATTGACTGGTAAAGGCCGATCACAATTTATCAAAGATTTGCGTGATGTTCAAAAGAAAATTGGTGATCCACAATTAATTTTCTTGACAACTGAATACAAAACATTAATGATTAAAAACGCTGACCAAGGTAAATGGGATGATGATTTGGGTGATTATGCCCCAAATCCAGTTAATGCTCATTTACAAACTATTGATTTTGTAGTTTCAAACAATCATATGGGAAGTGTTATACAAGGACCAGCTTTACCAAAAACTGAAATTGAACAAAATGTTTTATCCGCCAAAGGCAATCCTGTTATTCGTCGTTTGAAAAATTCGCTTGATAATGCAGCATTGAATGATGATGCAGAATATCATGCTATTGTGATTTTACCTGATTTAGGTAATGTTGGTAAAGCAGCTCAACGAAACAGAAATAAAACTGGTGGTGATAAATATGCTGTTGGTAGCTCAGGAACAACACGATTTATGAATGGTGCTAAATACGACGCTGAAAACCTTCGTTATGAACGTGCAAAAGCACAAATTGGTTACGAGTTGAAATGGATGACAATTTACAAAGCACGTGATTTTATCTTTGATGGTAATACTACTGTTACTATTGATGGTGTAACATATAAAAAAGATCCATATCGAGATGATTTAGGTTGCACATTCACAAAAAATGGTGATTTAAAATTGATTGAATTATATGACGACGTAAACTATAAACAACTAATGCTTGTTTACAATTTCAGAACAGAAAAATTTACCATTGAAAATAAATGGTAAATATATACGAAAGATTATTTGATATGTTAAGATTTTCACAATATTTACTTGAATCAACACAAAGTTTTTTATTGAATGAAAAATTAGGTAACCTTGGTAAAATTGAGCCAAAATACAAACCAATTATTGGTTCTGTCTTGAAATATACATCAACGCACAATTTTAAAATTACACCGAATTCAAAAACTCAAACAGTAACAGGTGTTGGTACGGCTGAATTACAAAAGGTTTTAAAAGATCAATTTAAACGCGTCGGTCCTATTGGGTGTGTTATTTTAACAGTTGGTAATAAAACTGTTTTATTGGCGACTCCAGAACAGGATAAAGCACCTGGTAAAACAACAAAAATTGTTGGTGCTGTTTTAACACAACCCGGTGATTGGAAAGAGAATTCTGGTCCAGATTTACCTAAAGCTGATGTAGATCGTGCACTTTTGATGTTCTCAAACCAAAAAGGTAAAGCATTGCGTTGGAAAGATTTAGTCGAAGAATTTGATGATGCATTCCATGCAATTATTTTCTTTAAAGATCCAGCATTTGATGCTGTTCGTGCAGAACGTGACGCCAATTTCCTTAGTAAATCAAGCGATAAATATGGTACAACAGATAACAAAATGTATGACCATGTGTATCATGGCCGCGATACTGATTACGACGGTTCTGTAGTGCGTCAAAGTAAAACTTTGGAAAAATCGCATCGTATGAAAGAACTTGAAAAACTTGCGGTTGAAAGAAATTATGCTAAAATCAATAGCGATTGGACATTTAATACACGAAATTTAACAATTCGTGATTTACGTCTAATTGCTGATAGATATAATAAAGCACGAAATTTTTATGATCGCGTAATCAATATTGACGGACAATATTATGCATTGTCTGGAGCAGCTGCAAAAAGTATTCACCAGTTTATCGAATTTGATTATGATCATATTATAAATGGTACTTTAGAATATGACGAACAAGGTTATACCACAGTAATGTTTGATATGATGACAACACATGAATATGCAACAGAACTTGCGTCATGGGATTCAAAACGTTACAGTTTGTGTTTTGACCATAACACGTTATCATACTTTGTACAAAAACAATAACTTTTTAAGGAATTAAAATGAACAACAGATATTCAAAATATGTTTTAAACGCTGATGGCGATTTTTGTTTAAATGAATCTTCAAAATCGAAAGACATTGATTATAGTTTAAAAACTATGAATTTTGCAATTTTAAAATTTATTTTGTTAAACGGTGAAGATCAAGTTACAATTGACGGAAAAACTTATCGCAAAGATGGCGTGACACGATCTTGTCCATGCCGATTAAATGATGATGGTTATATATATTTCCCATATTTGTATTCTGATGAAGGAACATATAACCTTGTTTATGATATTAAACGCAGTAAGTTTGCGATTAAAAAATAAACAATAATGAGTGAATAAATTTGGTCCAGAGAATTCTCTGGACCAAATAAATAAATTATATTACAGGTTTTAAGGATTATTTCCAAAATGTATAAAATTTCACACATTTTTGATGGTATCGACCTAACCGAAGAACAAAAAGGTCGAATCGACGAATCATTTAATAATGCAATTCAGACAAAGGTCGTTGAAATTGAGGCCCTTGCTGAAGATTATAAGCAAGAAATGATTCAGGAACTTGAAGTAAAAAATCAAGAATATTTAAAAGAACATGCTTACGGATATTTTGAATATGTTGCTAAAGAAGCTGTTAAAGAGTTTATGATTGAAAAATCTGAACAAATTGAAGCTGCTTCCAAAACAATGTTGCACGAAAGCATTTTAAGCGATTTGTGTTCTATTTTCGAAAAACATGGATTTGCTACACCAGAAGTTATAGCCGACAATCAGCGTTTAGAAGAAGCCAATGCACGCATTGATAATCTGATTTCAGAAAATCTTGAAAAAGATGCTCAGATTGAAAATCTTTCTAAAGCATGTATTGCTGAAAGTGCTATGGTTAATTTAACCGAAAGTCAAAAAGACCGTATTTTTGACCGATTGATGGAAATTAGTTATATCAACGAAAGCCAATATCGTACTGCATGCGATCGTTGTATTGACGCTGCTTATGGTGAAGGTGATTCTGAATATATTACTGAATCTAATGAACATCAGCATCGTCAAGCATCAAATGTCCAAATCGTTGTATAAATAATAAAAACACATTTTGTTTTATTTTGAGGAAATTAAATAATGTCACATGAAAAATTAACTCCGTTGCAAGAAGCTGTTGCTGCTTTTAATGCTGCAGAAGAAACACGCAATGGTACTCCAGAAATTAAAAACCCATATAAAGCTGCTGTAGTTAATCAGTTGCTAGAAAACACTCTGGTTAATCAAGCTGGTGAAGGTTCTTCAGCTGCTCGTCTAAATGATAAATTTGGACAAATGCTGAATGAAGCTGCTGGTACTGGTACTCCTGCTGTTAATATGACAAATGCTGTTACTGGTTATGATCCAGTTTTGGTTAAAATGGTTCGTCGTGCCGTTCCTCAACTGATGGCATTTGATTTGTGTGGTGTACAGCCAATGACCATGCCAACTGGTTTGATTTTCGCAATGCGCGCTCGCTACGAAAACAAAACTGGTGCAGAAGCTTTATTCCAAGAAGCTAAAACAAACTTCTCTGGTACTGGTACTCATGCTGGTGATAGTTCTGGTTTCAATAAAGACTTCATCAAAACCGGTACTCCTAAAGAAGATCCAAAAACTGGTACTGGTTTGCTGTTGACTGATGCTGAAGTTCTGGGTACAACTGCAGGTAATGCTTGGGCAGAAATGGGATTCACCATCGAATCAACCGACGTTGCTGCTAAATCACGTAAATTGAAAGCTTCTTACAGCCGTGAATTGAAACAAGACCTGGCTGCCGTACATAATCTGGCAGTTGAAGATGAGCTGATTAACATCTTGTCTCAAGAATTGGTTGCTGAGATTGACCGTGAAATTGTTCGCACAATCAACCATTCTGCCGTACTTGGTGCTAAAACAACAGCTCGTGCTGGTATCTTCGACTTGGTTGCTGATGCTGATGGTCGTTTCTTCGCAGAACGTGTAAAACACTTACTGTACTTCATCGAAACCGAAGCCAATATGGTTGCTAAACGTACTCGTCGTGGTCGTGCAAACCGTCTGATTTGTTCAAGCAACGTTGCTTCTGCTTTCAAAATTCTGGGCATCCTGGAACAAAATAGTCAGTTAACTGGTGGTCTGATGGTTGATGAAACCAAACAAACTTTCGCCGGTGTTCTGCTTGGCCAATATCAAGTATGGATTGATCCTTATACCGAAGTCGATTATATCACTCTGGGTTATAAAGGTGAAAGCGCATGGGATGCGGGAGTTTATTACTGTCCATATATTCCCGTTGAACGTCTGCAAGCTACTGCTCCAGATGACTTCACTCAACGTGTAGGTCTGAATACCCGTTACGGTTTGGTAGCTAACCCATACTTCGCTAAGAATGCTGATGGTACTCTGCCTACCGGTAAAGGTCTTGGACAGGGTGAAAACGGATACTTCGTCAAATTTGCTATTGCAAATCTAACACTTCAGAAGTAATATAAAAAATCCCTAGGAATTCCTAGGGATTTTCTTTTATGCTAATTTAGAAATACGATTTTCTAAAATAGTACGATAACGTTTCATCACAACAAGTTGTTCTGTCAATAATTCAATTTGTTCAGACGGTAAAACATTATTACCAGACGAATTTAAGAATTTCTCCAATTTATCTGTACGTTCGCGCAAATCATCATATTCATTCAATAGACGATATTTAAAATCACCGCCTTCGGTTTTCATTTTATAAAAACCATAGCATTGCCACATAGATTCAATTGCATTTTCATATGCAATTTGTTTTCCGATTGTTTCGTCAAAGATTTTATCATCTAAACATGACGACATGCCAGTGAATACAAATCCGCATTTAACGGTGACAGTGCATACGATCATACGCGGACTAACATTATGATATTCTGTTTTTGCAATATCATTCAACATTTCAGATTTTTCAACTTTAAGTACCATTATTTCTTCTCCTTAATGGTTTGTTCAATAAAAGATAAGAATTTTTCAGAAATTAAATTCCCAATCTGTCTAGATTCGATATACAACGGTTTTTCTACATCTTTAATATGGATATAATAATCGCCATCAACAATTCGTATAGCAATAATAACACTCATATCAATATAATGAGTCAATCCGTTGTCTGTTACAATAAATAGATGATTATCAAATGTCTTAACGTTCATATAATTCCAATCATTTGTAATTTTTTAAATTCCATTGTGAATTCTTCTTTAATCATATCACAATTTACGTGATATATTAAATTCGCAACATCGCCAGTACTTGAAAACATCGGATCAATACCAATAATTCCGTTTAAAAATTCTGGAAAGATGAATCCGTTTCTTTTGATGACAACACTATATGCGTACAAAACTCCGTTCATAATTTAAATTCCTTTATGATGATGACTATATTATAACACATTTTCCATATAAATAACCATATAGTTCAAAATATTTTTACGAAGGAATAATAAATAATGGCAACTTCATACTTAAGTCCAGGCGTTTATGATACCGAACAGGACAAAACATTTTATGTAAAAAGCGAAAAATCAAATGCCGGCGCATATGCAATGCTTGCACGTTGGGGTGCCGTCAATGTTGGAATCGAAGTATCTGATGAAGAAGATTTAGTCCATCGCTTTTTTGCACCAGATACAAATACAAACAAATACCATTTAGCTGCTGCTGACTATTTGTCTTATGTGAGTCCATTGGTTGTTGTTCGAGCGACAGGTGCTCAATCAAAAAATGCAGTGCCAACCGAATATGCGTCAACTAAAGAAAATGCATCGGATGTTCGTATTCTAAATGAAATGACTTATGAAGCATTTAATGCACCTAAAGGTTTGACATTTTTCGGTAAATGGGTTGGTGAATTAGCAAACGGTATTAAAGTATCCATTGCAAATAAAACTGCATTTGCTGCTTGGGAATATAAAGATTATTTTCAATTCGAACCATATGAAGATTTGGTTGCCGTTGCTGTAATTGATACATTAGGTACTATTTCTGGTATTAAGAATTATGTTCTTGAAACATATGAATTGGTATCGTTCGTACCTGGTGCTAAAAAATACGACAATACCACTGCATATATTAAAGACATTCTACAATACCAAAGTAAATATCTTTTTGCAGGTAATTTAGATGCAACAATTCTAAAATCTGGTAAATACGAAACAACTTTGACAGCTGGTAAAGATGATTATACAAGTCCAGATTTTATCACAGCATTAAACGTATTGAAAGATGATGAAAACATTGACTTCATGCGTGTATTTACATCATTCTATACACAAGAAGCAATTATTGCTGCTAGTGATGTTTGTAAACGCCGTGAAGATGCTATTTGTTTCCGTTCACCACCATTAGATGCTGTATTCAATACTCTGACACCGGAAGAAAATGTCGTTCGTTATTTCGATACTACATTGAATAACCAAAGTACATATGCTTTCAATGATGATAACTGGAAACAAGTATTTGACAAATTTAATGGTGTTACTGTTTGGATTCCGTGTTGTTCATCTACAGCTGGTCTGCACGGTCGTAGCATTGCAACATCTGAAGCATGGTATTCTCCAGCCGGTTTCAATCGCGGCCAATTGAATAATTACATCAAACTTGCATGGTCTGCCAATAAAACACAACGTGACAAATTGTATAAATCATGCATCAATTCTGTTGTGTCATTTAAAGGTGAAGGTGTTGTTCTGTTTGGTGATAAGATGGCATGGAAACAACCAACAGCGTTTGACCGAATCAACGTTCGTACACTGTTTGTTATTTTGCGTAAAGCGATTAGTCGCAGCAGCCGTCGGTTCCTGTTCGAAAACAATACATTCTTGACACGAAAACTATTTGCGTCTGCAACAGAATTGTATTTGACTTCTATCAAAAACCAAGGTGGTCTATATGACTTCCGTGTAATTTGTGACGATAGAAATAATCCACCTGATGTGATCGACCGCAATGAATTTGTTGGTGACATTTTCTTAAAACCAGTCAAATCGATTAACTTTATCGTTCTACGTTTCACAGCAGTAAATACTGGTGCATCGTTTGAAGAATTCATTCAAAACGGCGATAGTACATCAACAATCAACCAATAAATAATAACGTTTAAACCGATAGGGTATCAATCCTATCGGTTTTTTGTTATAATAATTATTTTGAACGGATTTTCATATGAATATCGATATACTTTTTACTTGTAAAGGAAATGTTAATACTGCCATTATTAGAAATGACAGATTGAAAAATAAGCATCCTGAATTGTATCAATATGTCATGGAACAATTTCCATTATATACCGATATTCGCAATAAAATTTTAGCATTAAAACATGGTGATTATTGTAGATGTGAAAATTGTGGTAGCATTATGAATTTTCCTGGGTATACTTTGAAAGTTCCATATTGTTCATCGAAATGCGGTAATAATAATCCACACAAAACCCGTCCAAGAAAACGTTCTAAAGAGACTGATGAAAAAATAAAGAAAACATGTTTAGAACGATATGGTGCCGAAAATCCATTTTCATCCAAACAAATTCAAGATAAAGTTATACAAACGTTTATTGAAAAATATGGTGTCACAAATGTTGGTGCTGCTGAATCTATAAGAGATAAAGTTACGCAGACACTTATTGAAAAATATGGTGTCACCAACGTATCACAAATTAAATCTGTTCAAGAGAAAGTCAAAGCAACACGTGTACGTTCGGCGTTAAAAGAATATGATACAAAATTAAATAGCAAGTATGAATATATCAAATCTCTTGGAATTGAATGTACAAAAGAACAAGCTGAATCTATTACAATTGGTGAAACATATAAGTTAATATCGAAAGAGATGATTGAAATTAAACTTGGTTTAAGACAGCCCGATGCCAATATTATTCGTCAAAATTATGCTCATTTTTATCCTTGGTTTCATAAGTATAACATTGACGTAAAACGCTGGGGACCGTCAATCGACCAGAAAGAAATAAATGATTGGTTAAATTCTATTGGTATTGAAACTATATTTAATAGTCGAAAAATCATTGCTCCAAAAGAATTGGACATCTATATCCCAAGTCATAAAATCGCCATTGAATATAATGGTCTTTATTGGCATGATAGTTTTAAAACAGATACAAAATATCATCTCGAAAAGACAGAAGAATGTGAAAAACACGGGATTCAATGTATTCATATTTTTGAACACGAATGGGCACATAAAAAAGATCTTATAAAATCAATCATTTTATCAAAGCTTGGATTATCAAAACGATTATATGCTAGAAAATGCGAATTGAAAAAGGTTGACAAAAAAGAATATTCGAGATTTTTTGATGAAAATCATTTGTCAGGAAATACGTCTGCCTTTGTTGCTTATGGGCTGTATTATGATTCTGAATTAGTGATGTGTATGTCATTTTCAAATAATCGTCGGTTTGATAAAACATGTGACTGGGAATTGATTCGGATGGCAAGTAAACAAGGAATAACTGTTATTGGGGGTTTATCAAAAATATTGAAACATTTTATTAAAGAACATTCACCGAAGAAATTATTATCATATGCAGATAGACGTATTTCAATAGGAAAATCATATCAATCGGTTGGATTCGATTTTATTTCAAAAACGATACCTAATTATTGGTATATTGAACGGAAAACAATGAAATTTTATTCAAGACATTCTATGATGAAACACAAATTGAAAGAGTTTCCGACGTATGATGAAAACAAATCAGAATCCGAAATTATCAAAGATTCTAATATGTATTATCGTTTGCATGATTGTGGTAATTTGAAATTTGTTCTTAATATAGAATAAATTATTATGAAGATTACTATAGGAAAGAAAATGGAACAGCAACGATTTGATATAGATATGAATTTTGGTGTTAATCCATTGACAAAAGATTTGATTATCAAACGCGGTCGTAATGCTATTAAACAAAGTCTGAAGAATATTGTTTTGACTTCTTTTTATGACCGTGGTTTTAATGTAGAATTTGGTGCAAATGTTTATAAGCAATTGTTTGAAACAGACAGTCTATTAACAGCAAAGGTCATTCAAACTGATATTGTAAATGCTATTAAAAACTTTGAGCCAGACGTAGAATTAGTTGGACTACCAGAAGTAGAAATTTCTAATAATACACTTTTGGTAAATATTCGTTATGTTGTATTTAATACAACCGATACACAACTATTAACAGTCGAATTACATAGAGTTCGTTAAAAATATGCCTATTAAAAAATCATCCAAAACAGAAAATGACAATCTATTAAAAAATGGTACAAATTTAGATATTCTTAAATCTATTGAGCGCGCATATCTAAAGGCACATGACAATCCGTCTGCAGCTCAGCGTTATTCAAATGAAGCATTAGATTGGTATAGAAAATGGGTACCAAAGAATTATTCTAGTGCAAGGAAAAGTCAATTGTTTATGGACAGAAGTCTGTGGTCTAAAACAATTAAATTTGGTGTACCATGCTTTTTTGATTATGATGCATTACATAAAGATACATTACCAGTTTGGGATGCATTTCCTTTGACCATATTTTTTGATACATATCGGTCTAAAGAAGGACATATTATTTTGCTTGGATTAAACTTACACTATTTACCTCCAAAATTGCGTATGATTGCCTTTCAAGCATTATTAAAAACACGTACGGAAAAACGATATCGCAAACAAACTAAAATGGATTTTGATTGGACTGTTTTAAAAGGTCTTGCACAACACAAATATTTTAAACATTGTGTTAAGGCATATAGAATTGATCATGTTCAAAGTGTATTTGTCCAAATCCCGTCTACTGCATGGCAAATGGCATTATTCTTACCTGTAGCAAGATGGCAAAATTCAACAAGCAAAACTGCATGGAAAATGTAGTTTACATTTTGGATAATTGTTGTTATAATAAAGGAGATAGATATGGAAAATAAATGTTATCTAATGGAATGTATCAAACGTTTATACCGTTCTATTAAATACCGAATTATCAGACTAAAAAATCGATTCAAAAGGTGAATTATATGAAAAACAAAATCCAAACAATTATGGCAAAACATGATCCATGGCACGAAGATGATTTTGAGTCATATGAAAATATTGCAAGAGATGTATCGTTAATGACAGATAAAGCATTTATTGAAGCTTATTTGTTAGAAGTTTATTCAGAAGAAAATGGACATTTTGACCAAGAGAATGTTCATGCAATGATAGAAGAAATTAAAAATGCTATTTAGTGAATATGTATTTTTAGAAGAAGCTAAAGAAGCTTCTGAAAATGAATTAGACGCAAAACGTCAATTTGATGAAAAATTTAAAACATTGAAAAGAGGTGATATGATTTTTAATCCACATTCGTGTCACCAATTTTTAGACCGTCATAAAAATATGAATCAACGACGGTTGCAATATTTTGTCGACAAAGTCCACGAAATTGATTTGAAGACTGCTCAATATTATTTGGTATTTTCAAAATCACTTGATTTCGGAATGATTTTGAACAAAAATGCATCAGGTAAAATATTTGTGGTTACAGTATTGCCTAAAGGTAAAAAATTCCCTAAACCTGATACAGAATTAGTCTTAGTCGAAAATAAAAATGTTCAAATCATCATAATTGATGAAATTTTTGAATAATTTTGTAACTTATTGATTTTATTTGATATTTTAATTTGAGTAAAATTATATAAGTTGTTGATTTTATTTGATATTTTAAAAATAGGATGGAATTCCAATACAGATATATTGGAATTCCATCCTATTTTATTAATGTATTGATTTTAAATGATTTTTTATTTTCTCAATAATTTTGTGTGTTAGACCATATGTTTCGCTAAAATCTGCATATGAAATGACTGTGTCATCACGCACAATTTTTGGAACATGCGTATCATCTAAATAGACGATATAATCATTTGAATTCAATAATTGATGTTTGTTGATATAATCAAGTGCTCCTTTATATCGTATTGTACCATCACCAACAGTAGAATCAATTTCACCAATAACTTCAACATCTAAAAATTCGCTAAATTCTTTATAATAATCTTTCGAGTCTTTTGTTAGACCTTTCTTTTTCATTGCTCTATTATATGATGAAGTCCATGACGATATTAGAATAACTTTGATTTTACCAAGATCTTCCAACCATTTTAAATATTCTAAATTCGTTTCGTCAATATAATTTCCAAAATCATTTGGACTAGACCATGGTGCAAATCTGATTTTTGGGCATTTTAAAATATCATCATTTGATTCAATGTGTTTTTCAATAAGCAAATGTGTACCTTTACTATTTAAAACACCATCTATATCCAAAAATACATAAACGTTTTTCATTATTATATTTCCAAATCAACATTAAATAGATATAATAACATAGATTTTTATTAAAGGAAACTAAAATGGCATATCATCCAGCCGACAGAAACAAAATTTATGGAACACCTGCAGAAAAACTTTTAAAAATGTACCGCGATGGTTTGGTACAAAAGGGTGGAATGGATTTTGATGAAGCATCAGAGCGAATGATCACAATGCGCCGTTCTGCAAATAATTATGATGAACTTTTTGTTAGACTGATTGGATATTTGTAATATGTCAAATTATGGTATAATCACAAACGACATAAATGTTGCTGATTCAAATTTTAGAAGAGGCACTGTTCATTTTTTTAACGCTATTACTGGTGGTGGTAACTGGCGTGATGTTGAATTTGAAGGGTGTTATCCGTCATTACCGGTATTGGCAGATGATGAATATGCAATTGTAACAGCTATGCCATTTCAATACTATGGTGCGCAAATTATGCACCCAAATTCATTCATGATGGCTGTAGATGTATTTAAAGACAATGTTACAAAACAAGTAACATTGTCTTTGCGTGGTCCAAATGGTCAAAATCCAACTGATAACAAAAATTCTTCACATAGAATAATTTTACCAGCAATAGTTACAGGACTTGGTGGTGGTTTATATGCAAGATTTTTAAAAGGTTCTGGTATAATTGAAAATGGAATAGAAAAACCTATATTTTTTCCGATAATGATAAATATGGTAGAGGATACACATTCGTTAGAGGATATATTGTATGTATGGTATACAAACAAATGATTTAAATATAGCCGACAGTAATTTTTTTACGCTGAGCCGTGTTCATGAATTTAATGTTCCATTAAGCAATATAGATACATGGAAAATTGATAAAATTTCAGCAGAAGCAAAATCATATATTGAAAAAAATAGAAAAAATCCATATAAAGATGGATTTATTGATATGTCACTTTATGAAGACCCAAGTTATATCAATCTTTATAACAATTCTAATGAATTTTCTATAATTAATGTTGTTAATAGATTGCCATTCAGAATGTTTGCTATTCAAACAATGAGTCCAAATGATTTTAGTGGGCAATTTCTTGATTGGTTATCGCCAATGTCCAATTATCCTTTTTTAGTGTTAATACAAGAAAAGCTAGATTGAGGTATATTGGCACTCCAGAATTACAGCATCATCATTTTAAGATATATGAATATGCAACGAATTTTAATGATATTGCTAGATTTGGTGAATATGGCTTCCAAACATGGGATGAAAAATCTAGACAAACATTTCTAATGACAAACGTTGATGAATTTCAAGTTCTTCATCAAATAAAAATTTCATCAAGTCTTGATGAAATTAAAAATGGTGTTGTGTTTGCTCAATATGAAAGTTATAATAAACATTATAATAGAGTACCAATGGTTGATAGAAATTTCAAACCATTTTCAGGATTATTACCTGATTTGAACAACTTGAATGATTCGCCATCAGCTAGGGCAAATATACCATATTATATGTATGTTGATTCACCAACAGAGTCACATATAGAAACATTAAAAAAACATGGTAGGTATCATTACTATTCTTAACATATTTTAACATATATAACTATTTACAACATAAATCCATAATGATATTATAGTTACATATTAAATCAATATCAAATACTGAAAGGTTTATCATGAAAAAAATTATTTTTGCAATCGTTGCTGCTATTTCTTTGTCTGCAAATGCTGCTAATTTATCTACACAAAATGCGACAGTACAATGTGACACATTATACAAAGAACATATTAAACCAATACGTCATTTAGTTTATAAAACAGCTGATGAATTTGGTGATTCACATTTCTATAAAAACAGAAATTTAAAACTTGTTGAAGAAAATGACACATCATGCGTTTATCGATATAGTTTTTTACCAAGTAATCCAACAGCATATAATTTTTCACAACCAATTGAAATTGAATTCACTATTGGCGTATAAATTTTAAATATACAAAAAGTCTACCAATTAAGGTAGACTTTTGTTTTTATCTGTTAGTTGAACTTTGACCTTTTGTCGCATTCATCTCAATATCAGAATATTCAAATGTGACACTAAATTGTTCAATCTGGTTATTAGCATCTTGAGCCAATTCAATTGGTGCAACGACAGAAGGCCATGCAAGCATTAAACGGAATTCTTTGATGCGGTTACCATACGAATCCAATTGATATACGAATGCGTCTGACATATAGTCGTCTGGTACATGACTACCTGTATTGGCATTATATGCATTGATTGTATTCGACCATTTTTCAAGAGCTTCACGAATACCAAAGTCTGTATCATTGACAAATGTACAATCCCAGCTTTCGAATGTACGGTCACCGGCTAATTTTAAGAATCGGCCACGGAACGGTTGTTCAATCGTACCTAAAGTACTACCAGGAATCTGAGAAGAACTTACCAAAAAGCGAGTATTGTTGATAACGTCTGATGAAGCACCTGGAATGTTGAGAATAATCTCAAATCTATTACCACGTGCACCGCCTCCTTTTAGAGCAGCTTTAAATTGATGTACTGATGACATTTTAATTTTTACCTTTTATATTGTTTCGAAACATATAATTTATTTATTCTTTTGGATTACGAAAATTTCAATCAATTGGTTGTAGTGTAAACGAATGTAAAGACTATTTACTTCTAATAGTAGTCTATATATAATTCAATTATACCAAATTGAAAAACAAACTGAAAGGTTACACTGAAATGAAATTGAAAGAATTTGAAGTTGGTATGAATGTTTATGACAAACACAACAATATTTATGAAGTTGTCAAAATATCAGAATATGCCAATTATGATGTTCAACCAGTTAAATTACGTTTTATTAAACATGGTGAAAATGAAGTAGATCCATTTTGGTTTGATCCTAATTATGTTCGCAAAGATCATTCTAATAGCGATTGGTGGGTATGTTCACAATATTTAGAACATCTGTATAAATCGCATTTCAATAAATCATACGTAGAAAAATGTGTCAACGACATACTTGATCGTATTGATGATTTAGAACGATATAACGGTGGCAATAATGCATATCTAGCAAAAGTCGAAGTTGCAAAATTCAAAAAAGAAGTTTTAGAATTTTTGAAATTGCAAAATGTAAAATAGACAAGGAGAGCCATATGGCTCTCCTTTCTCATTCGTTACCTGCTCGACGAGTTTTATTATTCGGATTACCAGCAATATTCACAAAGACTGGTATGTTCTTCTGTTGTTTAATGATATCTCTTAATAGATTCTCACATTTCAACAATTCACTTTGACTACCGTTTACTGCTAGACATCCGGCGGAACCGTTGCCAATAGTCGCGCCACCATCTGGATGAATACGCAAATCACCACGTCTAACACCTGCTTTATTCACCGGATCCAGATTGAACGAAAATCCGACATTACCAATAGTCATAGCCTTATTATAATCACCATTACCAGGTCGTCTGTTTCTGTAATGGTTACATAAGAAATTACCATTCCATATAGAAAAGATACCATTTCCTGCGGAACTCCCAGACCGAAACGGAATTGTGAATATTGGTTTTTCTTCTTCTAGAACGGACATTATACCAAATGCACCACGATTGCCTTGCATTCTACCTGTTGCTGTAATAGAATATTTTTTGTCGGTTGCAATTTGTTCTTCTTTTTCGATATTTTCATTTGCACCTTCTTCTAATAATGCTTGATTTGGTGCATCATTGTATGTTCTAGAACGATCTTCAACTTCAATAGGCGGACCATTGATACCATCACGAATCAATTTCAGACGAGTATTATATGCATTCCTTGTTAGAATATGTTTGATTTCAGATACCAAATAATTTCCGCTATATCTGTCTACAGAATCAGATTCACCCATTTGAGTCGACCATCTAGGAATATTTGCTTTTACAATATCACCGACTTTTAGTTCAGAATTACCAAATGTAGCAATGTTCACCGCAATATTATTGCATCTATTCAAAATGGTTTCATTTTTTACAACATTTTCTTCATCACCAAATAATTGAGTCTGAGGTAAAACAATGATCAAACCTTCGTTATCTAATGTAACATAATTGGACAAATATTGATTTTCAGAAAGAACATTGTCTGCAAACTTCCCAGAATCAGTTGTGATCTTAGAATTTACTTTGTCTCGTAACGAAACGAAATTATATGTTGTACCAAGGCTACCGTCAATAATACTTTCAAGATGTGTTTTATTTTTTTCAAAAACCAAATCTTGATATCTGTTAAATGACTCTTCAAATCCAGATTCGACCGAATCAGTATATGCACCACGTTGAGCAATGAAATATTCCATTACTGGTTCTGCTTTGAATAATTCTTCTAATGGCACAAATCGGAATTCTTTCGAATTTTCATAGAATACATAACCAAATAATGAATCTTTACTACTAGCAAATCGTGAACATAATTGGTATGCTTCTATAGTATCGTGCCCAGTAAAAAGAATATATCTATTTCTGTCGGTCTCAGAAATTTTCAATTGCTTTTTGATTTCACTATCAACCATTTCGTATGTTTTGTCAAATAGTGTTTTTACAATATTGGACAAAGTCGTATTCTTATATGCATTCCAGTGTTTCAATCGTTTTGCATATAGAAACGGATGAGAAGCAAATTGTAAAGTATACAATGACGTATGTTCTGATGCTCGATATGGTTCGCTAACACTATAAACCAAACCTTCGAATATGATCTTATTTTCGATACCCGTTGTCGAATATTCGATATTGATCTTTTCACCCTGGCCTAATGTAGCAAAATCCAATAAGTTCAAATGGTCCGACAATGTAATATTGCCCGACATATATGGACTATGAATGCTTTCGTAAAGAACGATATCTTGTACAATATTAGACAAATCGAGTTCTGTCTTTTTATCATTTTTACCAATGGTGATAGTACATCTATACAGATTATAGTCACCATTGTTTTTGTATAGATTATTTTCCATATATTATTCTTTTTCTGTGATATCTAACTTTTTAATCAGTTCACAACAAAATTCTTTAAAATTGTCTTCGTCAATATCTCTTTGATATATTGCTTCTTCGTCCAAAGGAATTCCGTGTTTGTTCATCATTTCAATTAGATCATTAGCAGACAATATGAGTTTTGTATCTGGTGTCATTATTAGATTTCCTTTTTTGCTATAAATTTTCCATATATACAAAAATTTATTTTAGAAGAAAAAGTTATATGATTTCTCCTACTAATTTACGATTTTGGTTTGGTATTATCGAGGGTGTAAATGATCCTTTGCAAAATGGACGTTATCAAGTCCGTGTATTTGGTCATAATATTCAAGATGCTGGTATTTTACCTACAGAAGATTTACCCTGGTTTCCTATTTTGTCTCAAGGGGCTGCATCTCAAGGGATGGGTTTTTCTCCGACATTCTATCAGGTAGGCACTCATGTTCTTGGTGCATATCTAGACGAAGACCAACAAAACGGCATTATATTCGGTAGCTTCCATAGTCTGAACGGTCTGAACGATGTAGCAGGCATTGCACGTGGTGAAGATATCGCCGGTGTCTATTCTAATTGTGGAAACGAACAAGGACCAGACAGTGCAAATCCTGATTCTAATAATAAAGATAACAATTCATCATCAGAGTCACCCCAGAATACATCCAATTCTACAGACAAATATACAATACCACCAAAGTCACGACAACATCTAGAAGAGTATCTGACGAATTCAAATGTGCGTGCATTTTTACGTCTAATCAAACAAACCGAAGGTACATATTTACATGGCGGTAATTCATATGACGGTGCATATTCTGTTTTGGTTGGCGGCAACAGGTTTTCTGATTTTTCGAAACACCCTAACAGAAAGATACGATTATCCAGTACATTGACATCATCTGCTGCTGGTGCTTATCAATATATGGGATACACTTGGAACGGTGACAGTAAAGGACCAGGAATCTCGAACTATAGAAAGAAATTTGGCATCAACGACTTTTCACCAAGAAGTCAAGATCTTGCATGTATGATTACTTTATCGCTTGTTCGAAAAGCAATCAAACTGATTATTGATGGTAAATTCAAAGAAGCTATTATTATGTGTTCTTATGAATGGGCATCCTTTCCACCATTTCGATATGGTGGGCAAGGTCATCAATGGTCGATGAAACGTTGTCTTGATTTTCTGAAAAGTCAGGGTGCGAATATTCCACAGACTGATTATGATTCTATTAAAGGTGATGGTAGTCAAAATAGTAATGTTGTCTATAATGAAGACGGAACGGTCAATCAGAAAGCAACTGCTGAATCCATGGCAAATAATTGTGGTATTGACGGTGTACCATTTCCTCAGACATCTGGGAATGCTCAATATCCATATAATAGAACATTTACATCGGCTTCTGGTCATATGTGGGAATTTGATGATACACCAGGAAATGAAAGGGTAAACATCTATCATAAGAGCGGCAGCTTTATGATGATGGATCATGCAGGCAATGTTTTCCATAAAGCCAAAAATGATGACTATACATTTATTGGTGGTGAAAAGAATGAGATCGTTACTGATTCTAGAAACGTCAAAGTCATGGGCAATTGCAATTTGAATATTGACGGAATCTGGAACGTAAAAGCGGCTGCTGCCAATTTTGACATCCCGGTCATCAGACAAGCTGGTGAATATTATTGTAATGAGCAATATGTTCTTGGTACTAAATGGACAACTCATATTCATACTAATGTGGTAATGGGTAGTGATTTGTCTAGTATTCCTGTTATTGCTGGTGTATCTGTTGATTCGATGAGAGTTGAGGATGCTACATTTGGTGAAGTACCATTGACTAAAGAGCAAACCAATAGAATGGTTGCCGATGGCTTGATGACAAAAGAAGATGCAGAAGCATATCACAAAAAACCAGAAAGCCCTGACGAAAAACCGAAAGATGAATCTGATGGTGGCAATGTACCGATGCAATCTGTAGACTGTGGTCTGGTGCCTAGAGATAGTCGTGGCAATCTGAACCTTAATGCTCCGATTGGCAAATATCTGAAAGTAGGTCAGTGTGTCACCGGAAGTCATCAATTCAAAGCTCAAAAAGGTCTGACCATTAATCAAATATATTGCAATATGAAAAACGTTGTAGAAAATTGTTTTGATATTATTAAGAAACATTTCCCCGATGCGACAGTATCTTCTGGTTTCCGAAATGGTACAAACAATTCTCAGCATAATAAGGGTGAAGCTCTAGATATTGTATTTACTTCTAGACCAAAATCATCTTATTATGAAGTGGCCAAAAAGATCAAAGATCTTGTGCCATTTGATCAATTGTTGCTAGAATATAGAGGAACATCTTCTGCATGGATTCACATTTCATTAAAGAAAAACGGTAATAATAGAAAGCAGATATTGACATTGGTTAATGACAGGACATATTCAAAAGGTCTTGTTAACTATTTTTCCAAAAAATAGAAAAATCCCTAGAGTTTATCTAGGGATTTTCTTCAATGTGCGAAATATGTAATAACGATTGATTGTAGAGTTGTAATATAGTCAGAATCAAAATCGGCAAAATCTTCGAAAATTCGCTGTGTCAATTTGACATTTTTGCTATCAGATGAATCGTTTCTCTTATAGATGATTTTTTCAATCTTGCGCAATTTGTTTTCGTATTCAATTTGAATTTCATCAACGCTAAAACGAATAATCATATTAGCACTGAAAATTTTCGGACTTTTCTTTGTCGTATCAAACGATTTATACGAAATGCTAATTGTATTGTTAACCGTAATATCAGTTCTATTTACCATCAATGCTTGAGCAATCAATTTGCAAATAGAAACGCGATTTTGATTCATTTCAGTTTTACCTTTCGTTTTTCAATTTGGTATAATTGAATTATATTCAAATAGACCTAAGAAGTAAATAGTCTTTACATAATTTAAACTATTTCTTTTTAAATTCTTTTGTAGTCAAAACGTCATCTGTATATCCACTATTATAGAACGGAACATACATTTTTGCATTTACATCAAAAACTCTGTCATCAATTCCAGTAAATTCTGTGCTATATACTACTTCAATACCAGTACCATATTTAGCAATGACTCTGTATTCTACACCAAATTTATCAACAATAATATCGTCAATTCGTGTGTTATGAATTGTCGGATATCCTTCATCACCGTTAAGACATAAATCTTTTAATGTGACATCAATCTTTTTAATAGCATTTGCATCACCAAACAAAAAACGACATTCGTCACCATTGAGCATAAGATCAATGATTTCCAATTCGCCAAATGTTTTTGTGTTCGAAAAATGTTCTTTTAAAAATCCACCAATAGTGCTGTCAGAAGACAGGATTCTCGAACGATCTTTCAGAACCCATGAATGAAAATTGGGTTTAGTAATTGTATCACGTCCAATACAAACATCTTTTACAAATTCAACACACTTCAATTCTACGGGCATAAACTTGTCGTCTGTATCGATTTGTGTTACTTCAAATTTGTTGCCAAATTTATCTTCTAAAATCTGACCAATTTTAACATCTTCAAGTTTCATTTTATTTTCTTCCAAGAAATAACAAGAGCTACATCAACAAATTGCGAACCATCGCTATAATATTGACTTACTTCATATCCAAGATTACGTAATTCTTGTATGACTCTAACTGCGTCCATATCTTTCTCAGGCAATTTCTTTTCATCATATAGCCACATATTATATGGATCTTCACGAATCTGTACTTCCATTTTATGAGCACTAATTGCTCCACGAATACGCTCTTCAATAAACTTGCGATATTTTTCTAAATTTGGTGCCGACAAATCATATGCTTCTTTTGCACTAATCATTTTATTTCACCCTTATGAATTTTGTTCAAAACGTCTGCATGTTGTTGAGCATCATCTTTATCGAGATGAATAAGATTGGTACTCATAATTTGTCTATCTTCAATAGAATTGTGCCAACATTTTTCATATACTGTAAAGCCATCATCACCAAACATAACATACCAATAATAATCACCGATATGAAACGGATGATTTGCAACCGGTTTTGGAAATTCATAATCACCGACTTTGATGACTTCTGGCTTATGGCGAAACGGTATATTTTTAGCCCATGACGGATGAGACATACATTGTTTCCATTTGCCTTCGGTACGATATTCCCAGAGCAACCAAGGTTCTTCTGTTTTCATCGCATCTTTTGCATATTGCATCATTGCTTCAGCATGAATATGTTTTGTCATTTTGATTTATCCTTCTCAATAATACGAAAATCTTTCATTGACAGTTCTACGTCAGATTCATATGATACCCACATATGCATATAAAATTTACGTCCTTCACCATTAACATTAACAGTTTCCATTTTCAATTCTAATTTAACACTGTGTATTGAATAGTCAATAACTTCATAAGTGTTGCCGAGACCATCGGAAACTGTCATACCAATCTTAACATTATCTTTTATCAAACGGTCTGAAGAAGCATCACATTCTTCTAAATCTGATAATGTCACATCAATCTTATTGAAGAAATATGGCTGACACAACAAAAAGTCTTGAGAATCAAACCCAGACGAAATTGTGATTTTTTTAAATGGTTTTGAAAAAGCTGTAAATTTTAAATTTTTGGCAATTTTTTCACCAGACGAACTTTCTAATGATAACAAAATACTTCTATCATTTAGCAACCATACAGAATCACCCAAACCAATAATGGATAAATCGCCCACACAAACTTCTTTTTTAAATTCTATACATGTCACAATTACTGATTGTAAATCGTCTTTTTCGATTGCTGTTACTTTGTATTTGTTACCAAATTTGTCTTTCAAAATTTGACCAAGTTTTACATCTTCTAATTTCATTTCAAATCACCTTTAAACAATAATACCACCATGAAATGTTTTCTTTGGCTTTTCAATCTTTTGCAACAATTCAACTTTAAATGTTGACAATTCTTACATGACTTCATAGCGTTTTTCATCATACAAATTGTCAATCATTTTTAACTTTCTACAATTGTGAAGTCATCCAATTCATCTGTTGTGATCCACCATGTACATCCAACCTTAAATTCATAATAAGAATTATTAGGACGTGTAATATATGCTTTATTACCGGATCTTTTAGTACATTTTAATTTTACGGGTTGATAATCATCAGCATCATCAACAACATATATTACTTCATAGATGTTACCATGAATATCTTCAACAATTTGACCGACTTTAAATTCTTTCAATTTCATTTTTTGAATATCCTTTTAGGAGAGGGCAGGACTGCCCTCGTTCTATATATTAGTATTTGCCTTTACGTGGACGGATTTGAGGAAGTACGATACCTTCGGAACGCATTTTGCATGCAGTCCACATAATACCGTTACGAGATGGTTGACGACGACTGTCAGCAGCAACTACTTCAGCAAGAACTTCATCGTATGACAGACCAATGCTACGACCATTCTCATCAGTACCAACTACTTTCATCAACAATTCGCGGATATGTTTGGTAATACCAGTACGAACAGTTTTCTTTTTACCATTTTTTGCAAGAACTGGTTTTACTTCTTCTTTTTCAGCTTTAGTAGCTTCAATCTCAGCAATTTTAGCCAGGACTTTTGCTTTACCAAGTTTAGACAGACGAACTGTGTCTACTTTTACATCTGCGATTTCGTTGTAGTAAGCAGCGATTTCTTTCATAGAATTAGTAGTATTCATTTCAGTTTTACCTTTCAGTTTGTTAATCAATTTGGTATGGTTGAATTATATCCAGTCACTAGATGGAAGTAAATAGTCTTTACATTCGTTTACACAAAAGGTCTGAGAATTATATCTCAGACCTTTTTTCAAAATTCTCTTTCATATTTAAACGAGTGACCGTAAATATTTGTCCAATTCATCTTTTGGCATTTCGGGCCAATCAGATAGTTTCTTTGCATCAAGCTTATGATCTGGGCATTTATTATTCCAATATACTTTACCGTCTTTGTGGAAACAAATAAAAGCCCAGACCTCTTTACCACAATCACAATGAGTGAATGTACTTCTTATTTTGGTTTTCTTTATATTAGTGGAACCAAATAAACCGTTACGAACCAGTTTTTCATCTAGTGTCAACATATCAATTTCCTTTTGTCCAAATGCGACGAATTCTACGACTTTTTGCGTTCATTTTGATAACCTCAAAATATCTAACAAAATCAATATAGTTATAAAATAGGTGCAAAAATCAAATACAGATATATTGGAAAAATTTGCACCAGAAAAAATATCCAATAAAATCAATATAGTTACATCAATTTGTGATATTTTAAATTTTGTTTAAAATCAATACGTTACAAAATTATTGACTTTTTTCTAAATTTTTGACGATTTCTTATTTCATTGCTATGATTGAACCGTCAAGCATATGTACATACATTGTACTGTCTTCATCAGTCCATGTGTTTTTGTATTTGCATTTATAGAGCTCTTCTAAAGTTTCTGCAGAATCATATGTATATTCTGACCAACGGTCGCCACAACACGGACAATCACGACCCATGTTCACACCATCAAAATAGATGACATTCTTGGCACGTTCGATAGCTTCTTCTTCAGAATTTGCTTCAAAAGCTACATTGACACCAATACCAGAGTCTGTATCATATTGAAAACTACCACCACTGTTGTTTTGAACAAACAAATAAAACATTTTAAATCACCTCATTCAAAGATAGGAGGGCAGTCCTGCCCTCCTACTATTTACAATTGTTGATGAAAACGAACGAAAGATTCAAATTCGTCTTTATCCCATTCACCATTATATTCTACAAAATATAATTTGATCATTTCTTCTGTGCCATGTATCAAAACCTCAGGATTGCCACCAGCAGGACCTTCTTCATTTAGGATTTCAACATCAATATCGAATCGTCTTTTCATATCAGCAACATACTCAGATAATTCTTCTTTTTCAATTGCAATATCAATAACCAATTTTAATTCATTCATTTCAGTTTAACCTTTCAGAGTTTTGTTGATCAATTCAGAGTATAATTGAATTATATTCAAACAGATAATAGAAGTAAATTGATTTTACATTCATTAACCAAAGTGTTCCAATTGCTTGAAAACTACGACGAGCGACAAACCAGTCTGGAAAAACTGGGAATCGCTCGTCGTCTATGAATAATCTATATTTCATCCTTTGGTTTAATGGATTCTAAAGAAATATCGACATCACATTTAGAAAATGCTTTATATTTTTCTTCTGAATCTACGATCCACCATTCGTCGTCTTCCGTTACAAATTTTGTCGTATCATCTATGACACATTCATTTTCCAATTTGGTACATTTTAGTTTGACCGGCATACAATCATTAGCCAAACCAATGATGACATATTCGTTACCAAATTTATCGACAACTTCCATACCGATACGAGCATCTTCTAATTTCATTTTGATTCATCCTTTAATTTTAACGATTTGACGGTAATAACATCCATATTTTTACAACAGTCTTTCTTAGCCGCCTTTTTGGACTTATAGATCCAAAAGACTTGACCAATTGTTGTAAAACAAATATGATTAAAAATGCTAATATCTTTAACGTATTTAATACACTCTAATGCAACCGGTGTACAATTATCATCACCAATAGTATAATCGATATCATGCACTTTATATTCGTTACCATGTTTGTCAATAACAATCTGTCCAATTTCAATTTCTTTCAGTTTCATATTCAGACTTCTTTAGTAAAATGTTTAATAAGTTCTTGCTTCAATGAAACAAGTTCATAATATGTTTCACCTACATCACCATCATTCATACATTTTTCAATTTTATCAATTTTCTTTAAGAATTTTTTCAAAATTTTCTTATTAGGATTTTTTATTTGTTCGATAGATTTTATCGAAATATCAATATCGTTTCCAAAAATTTCTTTAGCATCTTCTTCTGATGTTGTAATCCAATATTTATCATCAACTTTTTGAAATTTAAATACACTATCAATACGAGCTGATTTGCAAAAAATTTGTCAAATCAATCTGATTGTATTGCATCTAATATCGACAACTTTGTATTCGTTACCAAGTTTGTCTTTTACAAACATACCGACTTTAACATCTTCAATTTTCATTTTGCACCAAATTTGTGAAATACATTATCAATACCAATGCCACCATATCTATCAATTTCGATAGCTTCAAAATATTTTTGATGCTGGTGCGACTTCCTGTAATACTTTCCTTTATACATAAAATCATCACCAAACACAGCTTTCTTCATGCGCTCATATAATTTAGCGGACATATATTTCATCATTTCAAACCTTCATGTTTTCTTAAATGTTCTTCCATTTTCTTTTTAAAATGGTTTTTTCTGATTTTTGAATATTGTTTTTGTTTCTTTGATTTAAAATTTGGTTTCTTATGAAACAAAGTAGCGTCAGCAAAATATGTGAAATAATAATTTCGTTTGCTAATTCGCATTCTACGTTGTTTTGCATTCATATAACAAAAAGCTTCCAATAAAATATATTGAAAGCTATTGTATATAATCTATTCTAACTTGTAAATTGTTTTTTCACTTCTGATGCTATTATTGTTGCAATCTCTGGTAATGGTAATTTGATCTTTCTCTTTTTGTCATTTACCAATTGTTCATATTCATAATTAGTAATCGGTACTAATTTGTCTCTAGAATATAATGTAGAATCAACTAGTAGACCGGTATCGATATGCATCCAATATTTGACTTCATAAGGATTTTTGTATTTGTCTAATATATAGCTATGCAATTCATTAGAGCTTTTGCACCATTGCTCAAACGGATTCACTATATTGTTAAACGATAATATGATCCATGCCATATCTGCATTGTTATACAATTTGTCTGCTAATATCTCCGGTGTATCTGTGTCTGATATATTATATGCAAAATAATATCGTTCGTTGTTTTTGTAACCTTCTAAGATATCTGTGCGAACTGTGATGTTCATCTGATAGCTATCATTATATTTTACTACTGGATAGTGTACAAAATGGCTAGACATGCTTAATATCCCTCTAATATTCTATCTTTGTCCAAAATTTCCAATTCGGTGAATGCCATATTTATTGTTGTATAGAATGGACTTCCATCTTTATAGCTCGAATAATACCCATCGCCGCCGTGTTTTATATCTAATGATGTTAGTGCGCATGTGGAATGTTTGAATAGCCATTCGTTTTCGTTTCCGTCTGATTTTAGAAAACTTAAATCGAATGTTGACGGATATGACCAATAGAGATTATTTCCGTTTACTTTTTTCTCAGGGGCTCGATGGAATTTTAGAGTATTGACGATCTCTTTAATAGTAGCTTGTTCTGTTGCATTTCGTGGTATCATTTTAAATGAATATTCGAAAGATCTATTATCTATACCTTTAAACATTACCTCTGTATATGGATTCTCTACGATTGCATTAGATAATTGGTATGCATCCTTTATATTAAATGGTGTAACTGCATTTAGGGTTTTGATACCTGTCATCTTAGCAACTTCTCCGGCGTTATCTGATATAGATTTACCTACTTCTTCCCAACCGGCCATTGTAGTTAAATCACCGGAGCCCGACCATGCGTCCATGATGGAACCGGTTGTACCTAAATCGTTGCTTGACCAATTTGATTTGTATGTTGCTTGAATACTTTCGGGCATGTATAGGGCGATTGATGTTGATGTTCTAACATAATTTCCGGTGAATTTTCTGGCCAAACTATTTGAATTGCCGGACTGATAGACGACTTGTTTTTCTCCGTCTTGAACTGTCTGATATTGTGTACCATTAAATTTGGAACCCGAAATTGCATTGATGTTAATTAAAAATATGTTCTTTGTACCGTCTGATTCTATGTCGTTCGGGAACTTCAACATTGTATGTTCTCGTTTATCTTCTTTTAATTTTTGTTCTAGTAAACTGAATAACTGTTTACCAATACCATCTTTTTTCAAAATATAGTATTGAATATGAATATATTGCTTAGCATTTTTTATATCTTCAAATAAAAGCTTAAATTTTTCTTTTCCATCTGTAATAATTCTAATTTTATTATTTTTTGAAAGGAAAGCTTGGTCAGTTTCATAGTTTAATTCAATTAGATTTCTATATTTATAAATGGTATGTTCTTCCTTTGATATTTCGTATGGAGTCTTACGCTTAAGTAAGCTCTGTTGATACTCTATTTTTTCCATTTTAGAAAGTGGGAAGATTTTTTCCCTATAAATAGGTCTACCAAATATTAAGTAAAGAACAAAAAGGAGATGCTGTAGTACTAACAACTGTTATAGATAATGTTTCTTTAGAAGAAGGCTATTTCCCTAGAGAAACAGGAATATATGTATTAGATGAAGGAGTAGAAGTTCTATATTTTTATATGAATGATGGAGATGAAACTTCTTGGATACCGCCAGAGTCAGATGGACCATTTAAGATAGAACTAAAACTTAATCTTATAGCATCTAATGCTCAATCTATAATAGTGCAAGGCTCTGGAAATGAAC
>ERZ772928.10-NODE-10-length-117523-cov-5.664581_pt1 | contig 117523 bp, 89 predicted proteins | sample MGYA00511686_ERZ772928 | MGnify/ENA primary metagenome ERZ772928 (study PRJEB29015, sample SAMEA2738063) | human oral metagenome | biome: human oral; feature: human-associated habitat; material: saliva | place: China | collected 2219 ... | reverse complement strand
GCTGATGCGTCTGGGGCGCCAGCGGCTCCTGGCCGGCCAGCAGGTCCTGGACCTGCGGGCCGGGTAACGCAAACCACGAGGCGAGAATCTCCGGGCTGATCTCCTTGTGGGTCCATAGCAGGACGTGGACGTGATCGGTACCGACGTCCTGGTCCTGGAGAATCCAGGCCCAGCCCTTGATGGTGCGGTGGCTGAAGCCCTTTTCCAGAGCGTCGAGAGTCCAGTCCGTCCCATCGAGGTGCTGGACGAACTTGTAGACGCGCACTGGGTGCTTGTCCTCCAGGAGGTTGATCATGTTGCTGTCACTCATGGCATGTTCCTTTCTGTTGAGCAGAGGACACGTGGCAGCCCATCGACCGTGTTATATGAGGACCCAGCTGTCGGAAACGCATCGGTGCTTCTGTCCCCGGAAGAGGTACAGATGTACAGATTCGCGCAACGCGTTCTGTACCTGAACCCCACCGAATTGCGCCTGTGCGCGTAAGCCGTTTTCCCTGGTAGGACACGGTTTTAGGTTCAGGGGCAGGCGAAGAGGTACAGAAGGTACAAAGATGCACGCGTTCTACGTGAGAACATCTCTGTGCCATTGAGCTCCCGAAAGCTGCTACATCTGCTACAAGGGTCTGTTTCGGTTGGTACGTCAGGGGGAACGCTGTAGCAGCTCTTGCAGCGGCTCTGCTACGAACTGCTACCGTTTCTGCTGCTTCGCGACGGTTCGCCTGGTAAACGAGGGGAAACGGTGTAGCGCGACGTGTAGCAGAACCAGTGCGCGAGTGGCTATCAAAACTGCTACAGGGGCCAGCGGGGGAGAGATCGGCGGAGGTCATCGTGCCACCGCCTTCGAGGCAGACGTCTCGACCCGGTTGGCGTCGAGCCAGGTTCGCAGGTCATCGAGACGGTAGAGCGTACGCGAGTGGGGCGTACCGACGCGAACGAAGACCGGGCCGACGCCCTGTGTGCGCCAGTTAGAGAGTGTGCGCGGGCTGACACCGATGAGGGCTGCGGCCTCCGTGGCCGGGACCGAGAGCGTGGATAAATCGTTGATCGTCTGGGGAGTAGACATAGTTCACCCCGTGGGTGAACCTCGCCAGAACGGTCTTACGTCTCCTATGCAACGGCCATATCGGTTCGTCGTGCTTCTGTGCCTGCCGGTCCGATGAGTTCCGCCCTGCGAGATTCGGCGGCAGCTGGGATTTCGTCGTACATCGGGTGACCTGACACCTTGGCGCATCGTGGTAAGTCTTGTGCGCCAATCCTACCAAGCATGTCAACTGCGGGTCAACTGAGTGGTGCTCCAGTCTGTTTCTGCCGCATCGCCGCCTTACGCAGACAGCGCCACCAGCAGTAGGTGGTCTTGCGCCGGGATGAGTTCGACACGTGCACCCTGAGCCCCACAGCGTAACCGCTGGGTCTTAGATGTGAGACCCAGCGGTTTTGTTTGTTTGAGGGGTTGACATTGGTTCTCGCCGTTGCTGTTTGATAGACCATAACCTGCACCAATGCCATACCCTAACCCCATATGTACACTCAATCGACATATCCCCCCAATATGTCGATTTTTCCGCTCAAAATCGACATATCACTGCATCGCTCCTGGTCTAGGGCGCGGGGAGAACGTCGAGTGCGCGTTGGTTGATGAATACCTTCTGCCGTCCGTGCTTCACTTCGACGAGGATCCCAAGATCCGCAAGAGTGCTCAGCCAGTGTGCGGCTGTTTGGCGTTTCGCCAGGCCAGCCTCCTCAATGTTTTTGATACGGATGTAGGGGTGGGTGAACAGGAGTTCTGCGAGTTCCTTGGCCGGGCTGATGCCAGCTTTTTCGCGAAGCTCAGAGGCTGTCTGGTCTTGTAGTCGCCAAAGTTTCTCAATAAGCGTTGACGCAGTGCGCGCAGATTCTTCAATACCTTTGACAAGGAAGATGATCCATTCTTCCCATGCCCCTTCAGTGGTGACGGCGCGTAAAAGCCCGTAGTAGTCGGCCTTGTTGTTCACAATGTAGCCGGATAGATACAAAACTGGTAGGCGAAGTAGCCCTTCTTGCACCAAGAGCAAGATGTTGAGAATGCGTCCCGTTCGCCCATTACCGTCATAGAACGGGTGGATGGCTTCAAACTGGTAATGCAGCAGTGCCAACAAAACAAGCGGGTCAAGTCCATGGTCAGAGTAGATGAAGCGCTCCCATTGGCTTAGGTGCTGTTCAATGATCTCTTTACCTTCCGGCGGGGTATAGAACTTGATTTTTTTTACCGGATCGCCAATGTACGTGCCAGGCATGGATCGCACTACTGCAGGTGCGTCGTGCAGGGTGGAACAGACCTGCTGCGCGGTGTGGATTGATAGTGGGCGTGTTGCTAAAGATTCCACACCTAAGTGAAGTGCCTTGTTGTGTCGCAAAGCTTCTTTGGTCGCGGGTGTTGGTTCGGCGTCCACTGCATAGGCGGCGCGGAAAAGCTCGTCGTTGGTGGTCACAATGTTTTCAATTTCGCTGGAGGCTTGGGCTTCTCGTAGCGGAATTGTTGAGGTGATAATGGCCGTGTTAGGAATGAGACGACATGCAGAATCCAGTGCGCCAAGTTCTTTATTGGCGGCGATGACGGCCTTGAGTACCGCGACAGTTTCTACTTCGTCACGCGGCGGTAGTGGCGGCAGGTTGTTGTACGGGATATTTGGGTCGAACGGGCTGTGGTCGCTCATGTCTAGAGAATAAACATATCCCCCGAATATGTCGATTTTCCCGCCCAAAATCGACATATCACTGCATCGTCGCTGCTAGAGCAACCCCTAGAATCTACTTTTCGTCGTTATCCTCAGGCGTCTGGGTGGTGTAGACCAGCCGTGATTCGACGTAGTCGTCGCGGGAGTGTTCTTCCACGCGGGGCGGCTCGGTGCCGGGTTCTTCCGCGGTGCTGCGTGCCCACCAGTAGTAGATACCGCCTGCGATCCCCGCGAAGAGGGTGCCAAACAAGGCGAACTTGCCTAGTTTGCCGACTTTGCGGCAGCACTTTTTCTTTCCTGCTTTTTTGGCTGCGCGCTTTTCCAGTTTCGCGGCCTTGCGGCGGGCTGCACGGGACAGTTTTTTGCCGGTGGCACTGGTTTCTTTGACGAGTTCTTGGCGGCGATTGTTCAGTTCTTCACCGATGTCACCTGCGAGTTCGCGGACGTTGGCGCGGAGGGAGTGGTAGGTGTTCGCGGCGTCGTTAAGCACCTCGGAGGTGGCATCGTAGGCTTCAGCGGTTTTGCGGTTGCGATAGTCTTTGAAGGTGCGGTAGGCGGTTTTCCCGGTTTTGTAGGCGAGACGCACTGTTTGTGGAGTCATCCGTTGTCCTTTCGGTGGGTTTTCATCCAGGGTAGCGATATTTCCTTGCGGGTGACAGCAGGAGGGGTGTTCATTACGATGGTGTGCATGACAAAGAAAACCGCTACGGCGATTATGCACACCAATCGTGGTGATATTGCCATTGAGCTTTTTGGAAACCATGCCCCTGTGACTGTTGAGAATTTTGTTGGGTTGGCTCAGGGCTCGAAGGAGTACCAGGCCCCGAATGCCGCTGGCAATGCTGAGGGTCCATTCTATGACGGATCAATCTTCCACCGTGTCATTGATGGCTTCATGATCCAGGGCGGCGACCCCACCGGCACCGGTCGCGGTGGCCCCGGCTACCAGTTCGCCGACGAGTTCCACCCCGAGCTGAGCTTTGACCGTCCGTACCTGCTGGCCATGGCGAATGCTGGCCCCGGCACCAACGGTTCGCAGTTCTTCATCACTGTGAATGCGGACGCAACTCGTCACCTGACCAACCATCACACCATTTTCGGTGAGGTCACTGACCCAGAGTCCCAGAAAGTTGTGGACGCCATCGCCACAACCCCCACCGCTCCCGGTGACCGCCCGGTAGAGCCCGTGGTGATTGAAAGCATCGAAATCACTGAATAAAGCTTTCCGCACCTGTTGCGGCCCTGCTCGTTTATTGCTTATCGACGCTCGCTCGTTGTCAGCAATCCACAGCAGGGCCGCTGTTTTTATGCGTACCTAAAGGAGGAGATAGTGCGCGAAGTCAAAAGGGTGCTTCGCCGGTTGTTTAGGCAAGCACCCGCAACCTTTACCCTGTGCGCCGCCAATGTGGTGGTGTACCTGCTGACGGCAGTGCAATCCCTGTCGTTTCTACACAATCTTGATGAAAGCTCGCTGGCCCAGCATTGGGTGCTGTACCTGCCGGACATGGTGGACAGCATCGTCGGGCCGTTGCGTGCAGTGGGGGCGACATTCCTTCATGATGGACCAGCTCATCTGCTGTTTAACATCGTGATGATTTATCTACTGGGCAGGGAAGTGGAAAAGAAAATAGGCCACGCGCTGTTTTCCACAGTCTATTTTGCTGGGGGTGTGTCCGGCTCGGCGCTATCGGTGTGGTTGGATCCGCAGCATGCGGTAGTGGGGGCGTCGGGAAGTGCCTATGCGCTGATGGCGGTGTTCGCTGGGCTGGCAGCGAAACGGCGGGGGAGTACCGACCTCCGGGGAGCCATTACATTGATCCTGGTCAACCTAGGTTTCAGCGTGCTCAGCCCGGGAGTCTCGCTGGCCGGGCACGCTGGTGGATTGACAGCGGGGATTGTGATGGCGGTGGTGCTCACCATCGCCAGAACCATGCTCATGCGCTGGGGTGGTGTGCTGGCCGTGTTTGGTTCGGTAGTGGGGGCGTTGATGACACGCGTTATTGAGTTCGCGGATCAGTTTTCCACAGGGGGCCTGTGGAATTCACTGCACTAAATCCACTGGCCTGTGAGTAGTTACGGATCAGTTGTCCACCGCCCATGGGGATATTTTGTTGATATATCCCCACCGGTAGGTTATCCACAGTAGTTATCCACATTGTGGACAATAGCAGGAGTGGTGCATACCAGCGGGCTATCTAAAACCCTGATGAAATAAGGGTTGTACGTGCAAAAACCGCTGGTTACTCGAACGTGTGACCGCGCAGCGAGACTAGTGCACAGGTTTATCCACAGGCTGTGGAAACGGTGTGAAAAGAGTATCCTGGGCAAAAATTCACATGTTCTTTCACAGCCTGTGGATAACTTTCCCCACACACGGTGAATTGTGGGTAATCCAGTTATCCACAAATTACCTGTGTGTAACTCGCTCAGCCTGTGGATAACTTTTGCGCTGAGCTCCTGGTATGCGCCCCGTCGCAGACCCTGATGCTTGCCTCTGTGGAGTGCCCTGTAGCACCCGTTATGAATTGCGTACTAGCATACGCATGTTTACTGCACCGGGTGGTAGCGACACGCCGACAATAGAAGCTTTTCTTACCAGATGTGCCTATGCCCAGGCACGAAAAAGCACCCCGTCCAGTGATGGCGGGGTGCTTCAGAAAGTATGTGTGGCTTAACGCCATCCCATGGTCATCAGCAGACCAATGATCAGAAGCGTGAAACCAATGAGGTAGTTCCATGCGCCCAGCTGCAGCATGAAGTCGATATCCGGGCCAGCAAGATAGTTGACCACCAACCACAGGAGGCCAACAATCATGAAGGCAAACATGATGATCTTGTACCACATGGGTGTGCCCGAGGTGTTGATCTTCACCGGGGTCCGGCTGGCAGACGTCACAGGGGCCGGGGAGGAACTCTTAGTGACCTTTGACTTTGGCATGGGGTAAAACTCCAGAAATTGATTGGTTGCAGCCACGGCGCGGCCAAGGGCTCACTGCGAGGCGCAATTTATATGCTCACAATGTACCATTATGCCGCGCCGGGGTGGCAACGTTGTTGGCATGTACTGGGACTATTAAGGCTGCACCGCCAAGAGATCGAACACAAACACGCCGACCGTGACGGTTCCGTCCTTGCGAACAAGGGCACCACCGTTGGGAGACTGGTTGGCGATCTTGCCTTGGTCAAGCAACGCTCCCGTGCGGACCTGCTGTTGGTGCAGCGAGTTGTTGGATCCTTGCCAACCTGCGGCACGGAGAGCATCAAGAGCCTGTGACACGTTTAGCCCGATCAGCGACGGTGCCTTGATCATCTGACCGTTGGACACGCGGACGGTGACAGTGGAGCCTTTGTCCACGCTGGTGCCTTCACCGTCGATACCCACGACGGTGCCTTCCGGCTGGTCAGAGTCAACATTAGCCACCCGAGGATTGAGGCCGATAGAGGTGATGTTGTCTTGCGCTTGCTCCCACTTCATGCCAGTGATGGTGGGCACACGCACCTGGGCCTTACCAGTGGACACGGTGATCACCACCTTGGTGCCCTTACTCACCTGGGAACCGGCCGACGGGTTCTGTGAGACCACAGCACCATCATCAACAGTGTCCGATTCTTCTTCCTTGACCACAGGATCAAGCTCCAAACCAGACTCTTCCAGCAGGCGCGATGCCTCCTCCGTGGTCTTGCCGGTAAGATCTGGCACCTCAGTGACTTCCTTACCAGAGGAAATAAACAGCGTGACCGTGGCACTGGATTGTACAGACGACCCAGCGGCGGGATTGGTTTTAATAGCCACGCCGCGTTCCACATCCGGGTTGGTTTGCTGCACAACTTCCACGTGATAGCCAAGCTTCTCCAACTTGGCTTTGGCCTCATCTTCCTTCTGGCCACTCACATCAGGGACCTTCTCAGTTTTGGAACTGAGGCCAAGGCCCTGGCCAATGTAATCCCAGGCGAAATATCCACCAACGCACAGTGCAAGCACCGTGAACAGGGCGATGATCCAGGTCGCGGCGGAACGCTTCTTTGGCTCGTCTTCTTCGTAACCGTCGTCATTGCCGTCGTTGTAGTCGGTGCTATAGCCATTCTCATAGCCATTGTTGTACGTCCCACCGGAGTAATCCACTGGGGATGATGCACCCGTGGGTTGTATCGGAGGGACCACCTCGGTCGCTGGGTATGCCTGCTCTGACGATGGGACTCCGGCACCTGCTACAGGAACAATCTGCGTCGCCGCAGTGTCCGCAGCACCACCTAACGCCGCAGCGCCGGCAGCTCCAGCGGCACCGGCTGCAGCACCAGCCCCACGTTGTGGGGCATCCGTCGTGGTCAAGTGCGAACGCGCCGCCTGCGACACAGCGTTGCGGCTGACTCGCTTCAAGTCTTCCGCAAATTCCGCCGCAGACTGGTAGCGATCCGCAGGGTGTTTGGCCATGGCTGTCAGTGCCACGGCGTCGATATTCAACGCGGCAGTGGGCGACAAATCCGCGATGAAATCTGACGGCGGGTTCGGATCCTCCTGAACATGCTGGTAAGCGATGGCAAAGGGGGATTCGCCTTCAAAAGGTGGGCGTGCGGTGATCATCTCGTAGAAGACGCAGCCGATGGAGTACACGTCGGAACGGGCGTCAGCCATCTTCCCGCGAGCTTGCTCCGGCGACAAATACTGCGCGGTACCAATCACTGCTGACGTTTGCGTCATCGCTGAATGCGAGTCATCTAACGCACGTGCAATACCAAAGTCCATCACCTTCACCGCGCCGGTGTTGGTGATCATGATGTTCGCCGGCTTAATATCACGGTGAATAATCCCAGCATCATGCGATGCCTGCAGCGCCTCACAGGCGGTGACCAGGATCCTTGCTGCATCCGCAGGGCTGAATGCGCCTTCCTCGCGCACAATGTCACGCAACGTGCGGCCATGCACCAGTTCCATGACAATAAATGGCACCGCAGTGCCACTAATATCAATCTCTCCGGTGTCGTACACCTGCACAATCGCCGAGTGATTCAACCGACCCGAATTTTGGGCTTCGCGTCGGAAACGTTCCTTGAACTTTACATCCCGAGCTAGCTCAGGGCGCAGCATTTTTACAGCTACGCTTCGGCCCAGCAGCGTGTCATTGGCTTCATAGACATCAGACATGCCACCGGTACCAATGATTGCGCCAAGCTCATAGCGGTCTGAAAGTATCATGGCCGTCACTGAGATGCTCCATTTTGCTCACTAGTCGGTTGTTCAACGCTGGGCACCGATGCAGCGGAGGACGGTTCTTGATAATACTGCGAAGGATAAGTGTCCTCGTCGCGTCGCCGCCGTTGCTCCGAATTGCTGTTTTGCTCCGACATAAACTCCGAGGGCGCAGCATTCTGCGTTTCCGGTGCTCCTCTTGAAGGCTGAACAGGCTCCAAGGACGTGCCGCCTGTTGGGGCTTGCGATACAGGCTCGTCATTCCCACCCGTTGGGTTAACCGTTGTGGTCACCCACTCCGTCACCAACGGTGTACTGCTTGTCGACGTCTCGTTTGCCGAACCGCCACTCAAGATTCCAGAATTGTACAGCATCCAAATAAGTAATGCTGAAACAACAATGAGCACGATAACCACAAGCGCAATGACACCGCCGTTGCTACGCCCAGACTTGGACGATGCCCCCTGATCCTGCGGGCGTCGAGTCTGCGGCGGCCGCGCGGAATGAGCCGTCTGCTGCGGAACATGCCGCTGCACATTCACCGCTTCACCCAGCTTTGTTGCTGGCAGCGACGCTGGTGGTGGGCTATGGACGGCGGTTGCAGCCGCAGCGAAACGCGGCTGCGGGGGACGCTGCCCCAACCGAACAGCCGACACCGCCCGCTCCAGCTCCTGACCATCAGAGAACCGGCGCTGCGGATCCTTACGCAATGCAATACCAATAAGCTCACGCGCCGGGCCGGTCACCGTTTGCGGCAGCTGCGGCGGAGCTTGGTTGATGTGGGCAATGGCCACTGACACCGAGGAATCCCCGTTGAAAGGACGCCTGCCCGCCAGCATCTCGTAACCCACAACACCCAGCGAATACACGTCAGATGCCGGACTGACTTTCTGGCCTTGAGCCTGCTCAGGGGACACATACTGTGCGGTGCCCACCACCATGCCAGTCCGGGTCAGTGGCACGGCTGCGGCGGCCTTGGCGATGCCAAAGTCGGTGATTTTCACGTGCCCAGAATCTGTGATCAAAATGTTGCCGGGTTTAATGTCGCGGTGGACCATGCCCAGGGAGTGGATCACGGACAGGCCGTGGGCCACCTGCTCGAAAATATCGAGGGCGTCTTCCTCGGGGACAACGCCGTCACGTACCAGACGGTCCGCCAGGGATTCCCCAGGGACGTACTCCATGACGATGAAACAGAAGGTGTGGTCAGCGGCGTCGGTAATCTCGCGGTAATCGTAGGTTTGCACCACATTATCGGAGTCGATTTTCTCCGCAGCCAGGGCCTCGTTGCGGAAGCGGCTCAGAAACTCGCTGTTGTCGGAAAACTCGGGGCGCAGAACCTTGATCGCGACCTCGCGGTTGCCGTTGTTGACGTCGTCTGCCAGCCACACTGTAGACATGCCACCGTGCCCAATGATCCACTTCAGGGTGTAGTCGGGGCCGATGAGTTGCTGGAGGCGCTCAATCCCGGTTGTATCGTTGTTATCACTCATGTGCTTTGACCTTTCCGGGACTACCGTGCGCTACGTAACGCGGCGTCGATAACCGCACGACCAATTGGGGCGGCAACGGAACCGCCAGTTGCTTGCTGGCCCCGATCACCACCATTTTTCACCACCACGGCGACAGCGACATCCGCATCCTGGCTTGGCCCGAATGCAATGTACCACGCGTGAGGGTTGGAATTGCGGGAATCCTCGCCGTGCTCGGCGGTACCCGTCTTGGAGGCAATATCTGAACCCGAGTAACCGGCGGTGTTTCGCTCGGAAGACTTCATGAGTTCCGTGATCTGTGATGCCACCTCAGGGGAGACAGCCTGGTTCAGTTCCTTTGGACCAATGGTTTTAATCGGCTTGAGGTCCTGACCCACGACCTTGGACACAATATGGGGGTTCATGCGCTTTCCACCGTTAGCCACTGTGGCCGCAATGACAGCATTTTGCAGCACAGAAAGGGAGACGTCGCGCTGACCAATCGACGACTGCCCCAGGGCAGCATCATCTGTGATCTCGCCAACCGTTCCCGCGACCATAGGAACACCCAAGTCGTAGCTTTCACCAACACCAAAAGCCTCAGCTGTCTTGTTAAATTCCGACGTACCCACGCCGATGCCCATCTCCACAAATGCCGTATTACAGGACTTTGTGAAGGCGACCGTCAACGATGTAGTAGCACCTGGCGCGCAGGCCATGCCACCATAGTTTTCCAAAGTAGCAGTTGTGCCAGGAAGCGTCACTTCAGGCCTGGCATTCAACTGCGAATCCGGGGAATAGCCGTTAGCCAAACCCGCAGCGGTGGTGATCACCTTGAAGGTCGACCCGGGCGGCAGGGTTTCCTGCGTCGCGTGGTTCAGCAGCGGCGAATCCGAATCGCTGGTCAGTTCAGCCCACGAATTTTCCGCCGTCTCTGGGTTCACAATGGAACTGGGGTCAAAACTCGGTGTCGAAGCCATGGCCAGAACCTCGCCAGTCTTTGGTCGGATAGCCACCACGGCACCCGCGTAACCCTTAGAACTCAGCTGCTGGTAGGCAACGTCCTGTACTTCTGGTACCAGCGTGAGTTCCACATTGGCACCCTTCTTTTCTCGGCCCAGAATCACGTCTTTCCACTGCGCCGCGAACAACGACGGATCGTCGCCGTTCAGGATGCCGTTGTAGCTCGACTCAATGCCTGATGCGCCATAAATATCCGACAGGTAGCCCTCCACGGGGCCGTACTGAACCGGATTGGTCACATATTCGCGCTGGTAAAAACCATCCGCACCCTGTACCGAGTGTGCCAAGGTCAGCCCGCCCGTGGAAATCTGTCCACGCGGAATGGACTTCATCTCAAAAAACTGACGCTTGTTCAAGCCGTTTTGGGCATACCGTTCCTCGCTGAATACCTGGATCCTGGTCAGGTTCACCATCAAGATCACTGTGAGCAGCAAGGCAAAAATAGCAGCAAAACGAATAGAACGGTTCATGGTTAACGCACCGCCCCTTCCTCGACAGGTTCGCTATTCGACGCCTCAACCGCTGGGGCAATCATCGACTGCTGGGCCGTATCCGAAATGCGCAGAATAAGAGCCAGCAGAATGTAGTTGGCCATCAGCGATGATCCGCCCTGAGACATAAACGGTGTGGTCAGGCCCGTCATCGGCATCAACGCCGAAATGCCCGCAACCACCACGAACACCTGAATAGCCAACGTCAACGACAACCCAGAGGCCACCAGTTTGCCGTAGGAGTCGCGAGTGAGCAACGCTGTGCGGAAACCGCGTGAGACAAAAATGGCAAACAGCACCAAAACTCCGGCGAGACCCACCAGGCCAAGTTCCTCACCCAAAGCGGCGAGGATGAAATCCGATTCCGCAACTGGCACCTGCTGGGGATAACCTTGGCCCAAACCCGTACCAGTGATGCCACCAAACGACATGCCAAACAGCGCTTGCGACAACTGATACCCAGTGGTGTCGTAATGGCCGATCGGGTCCATGAAGTTATGGACACGGGACTGAATCTTGTCTGAAATTTGGTACACGCCAAACCCACCAATGACCACCAGCACAGTACCGATGATCAGCCACGATGAGCGGCCCGTGGCCAGGTACAACATGCCCAACACTGTGCTGAACAGCAGCAATGCGGGACCGAAGTCGTTTTCTCCGGCCATGATGAGCAGTGCCACTGCCCACACGCCCAAAATCGGAGCCAAATCGCGGAACCGCGGGAAGACCAAACCCAAAAAACGGGCGCCAGCTACCTGGAATAATGCGCGCTTATTCACTAGAAGCTGGGCGAAAAACAGCAGCAGGAGGATCTTGGAAAACTCACCAGGTTGCAGAGAAAACGGGCCGATGGAGATCCAAAGTTTCGCATCAGCATTGGTTCCGCTCGGCCACACCATAGGTAGCGCAAGCAGCACCAAACCCACCAAACCCAGCAAAAAGGAATAGCGGGACAAGGTGCGGTAATCCCGCACCACCAGTAATACGACGATCATCAACACAATGGCCACCAACGCCCACATGACCTGCTTCGGTGCCATGCTGGTGCCACGCGCCACATCAAGGCGGTTAATCATGATCAGGCCTAGGCCATTGAGCAGGGCAGCGACGGGCAACATCAGCTGGTCCGCATAGGGGGCCAGGAAACACAGAGCCAGGTGCGCGATGCTGAACACGCCAAAGTAGCCGCCGATGACCCACAGCACAGAGCTGGAAAGCTCGTTGCCTTGGGAAAGCTCCAGGTTAACGACAGTCACCGCCATGATGAGGGCACCTAAAAGCAGCAGACCGAATTCAACACGACGCATTGATACGCGCTGCCACATGCTCATTTAATTCACCTCCCGGCAGTTCACGCCTGGTGTTGTGAGATCGCCTGAATTTGCACCAGTGGACGATGGATCACTGGGATTATCGGGGTTTGGTGCACGGGTCACACATGCAGGAAGGGCCTGCTGCGCGAGACGCTGCGTCTGTTGCAGCACATCGTCATAGGAGCCTTCCGGCAGGGTGCTCACACTGCTACGCAGCGATTCGGGAAGGTCCTGCAGCTTAAACGTCCGGCACTTAGGGTCGTTGCTTGTTGTTTCAGTTGCCTGCAGCAACGACAAATCCCCCTCTGCGTCCATGCAGAGATTGTGGGCGCGTGTGTGCAGGTCACGCCCAAATACCGAATAGTTCAGCCCTTTTTCAATAACAATCGCGTCCTTAGAGGTGGACACGAAATATGTTTTTTTTACCTGGTTATTACCCCACCAGCCAGCAGCAACGATCCCCCCGAGAAGAATCAGGAGGATGGAAAACGTGAGAAAAAATCGGCGTTTTCGACGTCGTGGTTTCTTCGGTTTTTCCTCTGCGGTTGGCTCCTCTTTGTCTTTGTCCGCTGGCGCGCTACCCGCCGGGGGAATGGTCTGTGGTTCCCGTGCAGCCATGGCCGCAGCTCGTCCAGCGGCGGTGTCGGGGCGCGGGTCTTCCGGGGCGTCGCCAAGCAGGGCACCAGCAGTGAGGGGGGTTGAGGGGACGGCGGTGGAGTGGTCGCTGCTGCTGAGGATGTCAGCAACGACGACGGTGACGTTATCTGGGCCGCCGGACCGCAGCGCTAGTTCCACAAGACGGCGGGCGGCCTCGTCGGGAGTGCCGTAGCGCAGTGCGTCGGCAATAGTGGAATCGGTCACCGGGTCGGACAGACCGTCCGAGCAGAGCATGAGGCGGTCACCAACCTCAGCGGAAATGGTCCGCAGCGAGGGTTTCACGGGACGACCGTTGTATGCCTTGAGAATCAGTGAACGCTGGGGGTGCGTGGATACATCTTCCTTGGCAAGTTTGCCCTCGTTGACCAGGGACTGGACGAACGTGTCATCAACGGTGATTTGCTCCAGCTCGTCGTTGCGCATCATGTATCCGCGGGAGTCGCCCACGTGGCACAGCGCCAGCTGCTCGCCGTCAAACATGATGGCAGTGAGAGTCGTGCCCATGCCGTCGGTTTCCGGGGCGTCGCGCACAGCGCGGGCAATAGCGCGGTTGGCGTCATCAGCGACGGAGGCGAGCATGGCCAGCATGTCGTTGTCGCCCGGGTCACCGTCCAGGTTCTGGAGGTGGCGGATCATCATCTGGGAGGCGATCTCACCAGCCGCGTGGCCGCCCATTCCGTCCGCTAGGGCCAGTAAATTCGGGCCAGCGTAGGCCGAGTCTTCGTTGTTCCCGCGGACCAAACCCCGGTCAGACGCGACAGCATAATTTAACTTCAGCATTAGGGTTCGAGCCTCACAATTGTTCGACCAATTTTGATATCACTATTGGAATTCACACGTTCCGGTTGATCAATCCGATACCCACCAACAAAAGTGCCATTGCGGGAGTCCAAATCCTCCACAAACCACTCCGAACCATGCTTAAACAAACGAGCGTGACGTGCCGATGCGAAATCATCACCCACAACAAACGTGCATTGCGGGCTGCGGCCCATCACAACTTCATCCAATGAGGAAATATCCATATGTGATCCCACCAACGGGCCTTCAATCACCCGAAGCTGGCTTGGCGCATCAGACTTTTTTAATGCAGACACAATGCTTGGTTTAGCTGGGCTGGCGGTCTGTACAGCACCTCCGCCTGTGGCCAAACTAGCCGTTGTTTTTGTGTCGGCCCGCAATGCGCGAAGTGTCATCAGCACGAAAAACCACAGCAAGACCAGCAAACCTATGCGGAATGCAAGCAATACAACAGAGTCCATGGTTTCTCCGTGCCTCCTAGAAAAGAAAAATAGATGAAATTAATCTAATCCTCTACAATACGGACCTCAATATAGGAGTGACCAATAGCGATCACATCGCCATCCGCCAGCAACCAGTTTTCGATCGGCATATCGTTGACGGCCGTGCCGTTCGTGGACTGTAAATCCACCAAAATCGCATCGCGACCGTCCCACGTAATCTCCGCATGTTTCCGAGAAACCCCAGTATCTGGCAGGCGGAAATCCGCCTCGTTGCTGCGGCCAATAATGTTTGAGCCTTCCTGCACCATGTACGAACGACTCGACCCATCCTGCAACAGCAAACTCACAACGGGGTTCTTCTCGGGGGTACCGTACATACTTCCCGCAGCCACAACCACCGTCTCTGGGTACTCATACGAGCTCTGCCGATCGGGTGCCGCGGCCGGGGCAGCAGGAGCTGCCGACGGGACGTCGATACGCGGTGCCGCCGTGTACGGTGCCGCCTGAGGCTGTTGCGGGTACTGAGGCTGCGGGTCACGACGCCGTGTTTCCTGACGCCGCTGCGGAGCCTGCCGCGGCTCATGGCGCGACTCCTGATGCCCTGCCTGCGGGGCGTCAACGCCTTCAAAACCTGATACCAACTGGGTACCAGCATCCGCGCGGGACTCAGCCTTCAACTGGCCGGTGCGAAGCCCCTGTTCACTGAAAATCTCCACCACAACCGGGCCTGCGGCAACCCAGCGCTGGTTGCGGAAAAAACGCGACAAACGATCAGCGAAATCACCAGGCAACGTCGGTGCCTGGGACGATAGATTCTTAAAATCCTTCGGGCTTACAGCCACGCGGAACTCGTTAGGTACCTCAACGAAACCCTCATAAGTGTGAACAACGTTGTCCTCAGCCTCCTGCTTCAGCAGTTCCTCAATCTCGGCTGGGACGACCTTGCCACCAAACACGAAGGCAAAGCCATTGTCTAAGCCACGCTGCAAAGAACTGTCTAGCTTTGCGAACCGACCCATCACAGACATCGCACGCCTACCTTCCTAACTCAACGAATTACCACCCGCATGGGGCCGCCAGTAAGCCAGCGATCGGCCGACGGTCAGCTGACGGTCAAAGGAACCACCATACGGAAACGAAAAAAGAGTGTCCTGCCTAGTATAGGTTCCAAACGCTCAACTCCCTAGGTGAGTTCCCCACTAAAAGAGAAACCAAAGGCAAACGGGGTGGTAAAGTAGTCAGGCTAAGCCTCAAGGTAAACGTTAAGGTGGCGCTTAAGGTCGCATCTTCGGCGGGTGTCGGGTGGGTGATTGGTGGGTGTGAGGCAGAGGGTGTGGGAGCTGCTGGTGATGTATCTCGGCAGGTGGGCGGCAGCGGTGGATAGACTGCGCAGCTGCTTGGATGAAAATATGCTGTGATCAGCGTATTTGACGCAATGCTGCGACTGTGTGCTATCTTAAACAAGTCGCTCAGCGGCCAAAAACACTCGGGCGAGTGGCGGAATGGCAGACGCGCTGGCTTCAGGTGCCAGTGTCCTTCGGGACGTGGGGGTTCAAGTCCCCCTTCGCCCACCATGACAAAACCGTGGATCCCTCTGTAGGGTTCACGGTTTTTGCGTGTTTTGGGTTGTGGGGGTGTGAAGTTTGTATACCGTCACGTGCGAAACGATCTGAGCCTAGATGCCTACAGAAGTCGCCCATTCGGCCGCTATCAGATGGCTTACTTTTATCGTCACTAAAGCGCTAAAGTAAGTACTAAAAAATCTCCCACTTCATTACAGGAGCATCAGTCTTGCCTACATCTCAGTTTGTTGCCGCTTGTCAAGCCCTAGTCGCGACGTTGAACAGAATTGATTTGGAACTGGCCACTGACAAGCGAACCAACCCAGAAGATCAACTGAAGGTTCCAGTTGCAACATTTCTAACTACTATTGGGCAGCAGCGCGCCTGTCAAATCAATGTAGTTACTGAGCACAGGCAGATTGGTGGCGATCAGGTTGAGGGGGTGCGCCTTGACATGGCCGTCAAAAATAGGGGAGGTCAGCTTATTGGTCACATTGAGCTCAAAGCACCAGGGAAATCAGCCAACCCATACCGTCAGATAGGCTGGCTCAAACACGATAAAAAACAGTGGAAACGCCTAGAGAATCACGCAAACCTCATCTACACAAACGGCTGGGAATGGACACTTCTACGCCACGAAGTCAGCCAGCCTCTAGCTCATGTCATCCTGTCACCTCGGACCGATGACACACTTTCTGAAACGCAGATTGAAGAATTTTCCAATCTGCTTGATCAGTTTTTATCGTGGAAACCAGTGTCCCCATCCACACCAAAGGCACTAGCTGACCAGCTAGCTCCTCTTACTCGTCTATTGCGTGACTCAGTTGTTGAGGTCATCACTGACAATAATCATGATGCCCTCGATAATCTCTATGAGAAGTGGAAAAAAGACCTCATGCCAGGGGCAACTGAGAAACAGTTTGCCGACTCATTTGCGCAAACCTTCACTTACGCCTTGCTCCTGGCCCGAGTTGAATCTGAAGTACCAGCAGAACAGTTCAATGTCTCCTCCGTCACGCCAGATTTGTTGCACAACGGACATCGACTCCTTGGACGCGTTTTAGAGATGATGGCTCAGCCACAAAACCGTTCTCTTGTTGAAGGTCCGGTCGTCCTCCTTGAATCTATTATCAGCGCAGTCGATGTGGGAAAATTCACAGCAAAAGGTGACCCCTGGCTCTACTTTTATGAAGACTTCCTTGCCTCCTATGACCCAAAAATGCGAGCAGATGCTGGCGTTTACTACACCCCAGTTCAAATCGTGGAGGCGCAAGTCCGACTCTTAGACTATATTCTCAAAACACGCTTTGGCCGACCTGATGGGCTTGGTGATTCTACAACGAGCATCCTTGACAATGCCACGGGTTCAGGTGCGTACCCACTTGCAGTCGCACGCCATGTCCTTGCTAACTCAGTAGCTCCACAAGAGGCTGCGCAAAGTTTGGCTAAGCGCTTGTATGCGTTTGAACTTCTTATGGGTCCATACTCAGTCGCGCATATGCGGCTAACACAAATGCTGGAATCAACAGGTATGCAGCTCGGTAAAAAGGGTGTGCAAGTGTATCTCACTAACTCCCTTACTGATCCGGGAGACATTTCTGGAGACAATCAACAGATCTCTTTGTGGGAAGTTGAAGCTGATATCACAGAAGAAACACGAAAGGCTGGTTTGGTCAAAAACGACCAAACATCGATTCGTGTTATTCTTGGTAATCCGCCTTATGACCGTGGCTCTCGTGAAAAAACTATTGGATCAGGCTCTCGCAACCATCGTAATGTTATCTTGGAAGAACATGGTGGAAGTGCGCCTCTTTTAGATGATTTTATTTCCCCACTTATTGCCCGTGGACAAGGTGGGCAAGTGAAGAATTTGTATAACTCGTATGTCTACTTTATTAGATGGGCGATTTGGAAAGCATGTGAGCAGCGCAAGACTGAAACTGGCGTAGTTAGCTATATTACCAGTAGCTCGTATTTGCGTGGCCCTGGATTTGCCGGTATGCGTGAGTATATGCGCCGTGTTTTCGACGAAATTTGGATTATTGACCTTGGTGGTGAAGGACGTGGAGCGCGTAAAGAAGAAAATGTTTTTGCAATTCAAACACCTGTGGCTATCTTCTTTGGTATCCAACATCCAAATACTAAGAATGGTACTGTAAAACGTCATTCGGATCGAATTCAGCAGAAAGCTAAAGTATATTATCAGAGAATAGAGGGGTGTCGAGAAGAAAAGCTCACATCTATGCATACACTTCTAAGCCCTGAGCAAGATAGCAAATGGAAAATGTTGCGAACTGGAGACTGGGGAGATAAATTTGTCCTTTCATCTACTACAACACTTAGTGATGGAATTCCATTCGAGTTGATTTTCCCATGGTCGGTTTCAGGTGCTCAATTCAAGCGTAAGTGGCCAATTGCAGCTCACCCAGAAGCTTTATCATTCCGATGGAATGAACTTTATCATTCTGGAGTAATTGATGCTAATCTATTCTCTGAAGATCGGGATTGCACTCCTGAGATCAAGAAATCAGATCTTTTTACTGGCGAGGAGCTTCCAGTTCTAGCTAGCACAGATGGTCAAAACTCGATGATTAAGCCTGTACGATATGGATACCGTAGTTTCGACAGACAGTGGTGTCTTCCTGACCCTCGTGTTGGCACTTACATCCGGCAATCACTCTGGGATTGTTTGACAGAAAAACAAATCTATCTAGCAACGTTGACTTCCACGGCATTGGGCAATGGTCCTGCGGTGACAGTAAGTTCTTATGTACCAGACATGCACTTTTTTAATAACCGTGGAGCAAAGGATATTCATCCCTTGTATCGGTCAGGCTCGGCAAAGCAGCCGAACATTTCGGCTGCTTTGCTGAGCACACTTCAGAAAACATATGGGCGTGAGGTAGATCCATTTGAGGTTGCAGCTTATGTTGTAGGGCTGTTGGGTACTGGTGCCTATACTCGGCGCTTTGAAGATGAGCTGGCTGAGTCTGTTGCCTATGTTCCGTTTACCGCAGATTTGGAAGTATTTGAGCGTGTTGTACAGTTTGGAGGTGAAATTATTTTTGAACAAACATGGGGTGAGCGTGGCGGGCAGCTTAACCAATTTGGTCAGCCTACCGGTCAACGATACAAAGGTACGGCGAGGCTTGCTGTGCCCACATCTAGTGATGATTATCCAGAATCTTGGTCTCATGATTCAAAATCCTGTCAACTTTTCGTTGGCAGTGCACGTTTCGATCATGTTTCTTTGGAAGTTGTAAACTTTGAGGTCTCGGGTATGAAGGTGCTGCACTCGTGGCTGGGATATCGGATGAAAGATCCTGCCGGTAAGTCATCGTCTCCTCTGGATAAGATTCAGGCTAATGCTTGGCATCATGACGGGGAACTTCTGGAGTTGTTGTGGCAGTTGGAGTTTATGACTATCGCAGAGTCTAAAGGTGCTCAGCTGCTTGATGAAGTAATTTCTGGTCAACTCATTGCCCCTAGTATCCTCGGTCAGCCTACAGCAGCGGAAAAGAAGGCACCTCCAAGAAAGAAATTCGGAACTCTTTCCATATAAAGAGCATGTGTTAGGAAATTTACCGCAGCTTTTACACAGGCCCAACGTTCTCAACTTATCAGCAGATTTAATTATTTGTTTCCCTGGTGGCGTGGCAAAAAATTGGAGAACTCGAGTATCCGAGAGTAGCTCTGATTGGATAGGCTGCTGTTATGGTTTGTGATGCTATTTATTATCCTCACTAGATTTGGCGCTGGCCATGTTGATTAGTTTCAACTAGGTGTTGGCCTCCTGGGATATCTCCTGTATGTGGCTGCCTTTGATTTCACTGGCTTCGCCGTTGGAACGTTCAACATCATTGTTGCTGTGTTTGTGTTGTTGTGGATACTGCTGGGACAACGTCCAGGCATTGGCGCCCAGCTCAGGCCGGGATCGCGCGATGGCATCATGACTGGCACGCATCACCGCTTCAGGGTGGCGTATTGGTACTATATCGTTGGTTATGAAATTTACTGTGTTGCTTGTTGGCTAACTACTGTGAGGTTCGGTTGGTCTGGGGACCGTCATCTATGTGGTGGGCGTGGGACCCGCGAAACATTTTTCCTGCGCTACACAACTATTGCCGTGAAAGGCTAGAGTCTATCTAGCTCGCCAAGAATCTCCACCGCGTGCTCAAGGTCATGTACCGGGCTGGTGAACGGAAGCCTGAGCGCATGCGACCAGTCTCGCTGGCTGGGGGAAAACATCACGCCCGGCAAGAGCTCCACGCCACGTTCTTTGGCGCGCTGGACCAGCTCGTGCGCGGGAAGAGTGAGGTTCTGGCACCACAGCGATAATCCACCCTCTGGTGCCTGATAGGTCCAGTGTTGAAGGTGTCGCGCCATGGCATCCGTGAGCGCTCGATACTGCGTGGCGATGAGTTCGGCGTGGCTGGGGGCTTGGGCATCGGCGGTGCGGTTCATAAGTTGCGCTGCCATCAGCTGCTCGATTACTGGCGCACCTAGGTCAACACCCAGCCGAATGTTTGCCAGGGCATCGGTGGCGCGTCTCGACGTCCTGATCCACCCGACGCGCAGCCCCGCCCACAGAGATTTCGACGTCCCGCCCACCAGGAATGTTGGTGCGCTGTCGCGATCAGTGCTCACCATTGGTGGTGGCATCTCTTTGCCGCGCCAGTTGAATGTCACAAGGGACTCGTCAATGATCAGTGGGGTGCGGCTCACGGCGGCTGCACGCAGGATGTTGGTGCGATGGGCTTCGGAAAGCACATGCCCGGTGGGGTTATGAAAATCAGGTGTGATAATTGCCGCATCAAGTGTGCCTGAGTGCAGCACCGCCGTCAGCGCGGCCGGGAAGCCGCTGGCGACATCGAGGGGGGTGATGCGGCGGCGTTCGGTGTTCACCACGCGCGGGATGTTGGGGTAGGTGGGGTTTTCGACGCCCACCAACGCACCCGGGCGCGTCGCGGCAATGAGGGACAAATGTAGGCCACTGATCACGCCGTTGGTAACCACCACCTGCTCTGGGGAGGTGGGCAGGCCACGGCGATTGTAATGCTGGCAGATAGCGTCGATGAGTTCGGGGACGCCCTGTGCCGGACTCGCTCCCAACGAGGTAATCGAACCAATCCCCGAGGCGACGGCCGTGGCGCACTCCTGGACCAGTGGGTGCGGCGGCATGACGGTCCAGCGCAGGTCAATCGCGTCATTGCTCGCCAGGGTGGGATGGGGGTCCAGCGACTCAACTGGGCGGGCAGCTCGTTTAGGAAGGCGAACACGATGCCCTGAACCTCGCTTGCTGTCCAGCATGTCGTGCTCAAGCAGCTGTTCCATCGCGCGCGTGACAGTTCCACGCGACACATCAAGCGTGATGGCCAGCGAACGTTCCGACGGCAGAATGGATCCAGTACGCAGCCGTCCCTCTGCGACCAGCGCCATAATGTGACTGGATACCCATGCACTGGTTACGCGATCAGGGAGCGGACCTAGGAGCTCAACCAGTGCCGGTGCGGCGATGGTGGATCTGCTACTTTTGTTCGCCATAAAAAACAGTGAATCACAGGTGGCTTTTTTTGATAAGTCCACTTGTTAAAGATCACACTTTTGAGGCTGGTGTGACTATTGTGATTAGTGGGGCTGCAGTGGCGATTAATGTAGGGTGATCAGCGATCTTGCTGATGATGTGAGGGTAGATGGTGCGAAATTGAGGTACCCCCAAAGGTGGGTGCAAGGTATGCCTAGGCTCAGACTCAAGAAACGCCATTTTCGCGCCTGAGCGTAGGCAGACTGTACGCAAATCTGTTGCACCAACGTTGTTCAATCTTCGTTCAATCCGTGGGGCAAAGGTGGGTGAATAAAAGTCGCACTCTATGATCTGACGGCATGCTTAAGGCAATACCCATCGGTGTGTTGATAGTCGCGGTGATGCTGCTGTACTGGCTCCGCATCGTCCTCCGGCAGAGGTGAACTTCACACAGAATGCAATAATCACCTCTTGCGTTGGAGCGCACTCCAGCGCCTAGGCTCGGTGGCATGGACTTTACAGACCCCCTGGGGATTGCGGACGTCGCTAAGCAGACGGGACTGACGCAGGACACTTTGCGCTGGTATGAACGTCAAGGGGTGATCCCTCCCGTGCCGCGCCAGGGTGATGGTCGACGGTCCTATGATGAGGCGAGCGTGCGGATTATTCAGTTGATTGTTCGATTGCGGCGCACGGGCATGCCGGTGGAAGATATGCGGCAGTTCTGCGGGATGGTGACGGAGGGGGCGGCGAGCCATGGGCGTCGGATGGCTCTGCTGCGTGACCACCGCACAAGAATCGAAGAGCAGATTGCGCAGCTACAGGAGGATTTGCAGGCTGTGGATGCGAAGATTGAGCACTACGCGGACCTCATCGAACGGGGGCTGGACTGCGACGAGCAGCCGGTCACCGACCCCGATATTCGTGAACAACAGAGGAGATTGTTGTGACTATTCCTACTATTCATCTGGGCGACGGCCTAGAGGTCAGTCAACTGGGTTTCGGCGGTATGGCGCTTAGCCATGTGTACGGGGATGTGAATGAGGAGCAGGCAGAACGCACCCTGCACGCTGCGATTGATTGTGGCATCACATTCATCGACACAGCGAACGTGTACGGCAAACCTCGCCCAGGTACCACAGGGCCGGCAGGGACGAATGAGGAGCTAGTGGGCCGGGTTCTCGCGTCGAGACGGGACGAGGTGCAGCTGGCCACCAAGTTCGGGATCACGGGGCTGTCCAACAACCCGGAGACGCGGGTGCGGGGTGATCGTGAGTATGTTCGGCAGTGCTGTGAGGAGTCGCTGCGTCGCTTGGGCGTGGACACCATTGACCTCTACTACATGCACCGCCCGGATCTGAGCCGCCCGATTGAGGAGACGGTGCAGGCCATGGCGGAGTTGGTACGGGAAGGAAAAGTCCGCCACCTGGGGCTTTCTGAGGTCACGGCTCCCGAATTGCGCGCCGCCATGACGGTCCATCCCATCGCTGCGGTGCAAAGTGAATGGAGCGTGTGGTCGCGGGACGTGGAAAACCATGTGGTGCCCGCAGCAAGCGAACTGGGTGTTGGTTTCGTGCCGTACTCGCCGCTGGGTAGGGGTTTTCTCACGGGAACTCTGACAAAAGAGAAAATTCAAGCCTCGATTCTGGCGGACCAGCCCCGCTACGACCAGAACTTTGACGCTAACCAGGTGGTGGTCGCGGAGCTGCGCGCCGTGGCCGACAACCACGTTGTAAACGGCCATACGGCCACGCCCGCACAGGTGGCGTTGGCGTGGCTGCGAAAACAGGGCGAGCACTACGGCCTGCCGGTGGTACCTATTCCAGGCACCAGCAAAATCGAGCGCGTGCAGGAAAATGCGGGTTCCCTGGCGGTGGACCTCACCGACGAGGAGATGCAGCGCCTAGACGAGGTGTCCAAGAACGTCCAGGGCGAGCGGAACTTCACCTTCACCGGCCCGAACTGGCTGTCCCACCACCGGGAATAACGCCAGTTCACGCACGGCCAGCTCAGGGCGTGACGACGCCCTCCACAACCTCCTCCCAGCATGCCCGCAACGCTGCCGCGTCATCCGGGGTGAACACCCCAGTGGCCAGGTTGAAATGCGCGCTGAGCTGCGGCCCACTAGCGCCCTCAGTACCCGAACCAGCTTCACCTGGAACCACGGACAACGTGACTTCCAGCGCGTAGGTGCGGGGTAGCTCGGGATCGGGCATTTCGGGCAGTGTCTCGTAGACGGCGCGGTCTGTGCTGATGCTCCAGGCATCCTCGGGAATGCTGTCTGCGGACATGCCACCTGCGCCCGCATCAAGACGCCCCAGGTAGTTCACCTCAATTTCCGCCGGGCCGTTGCTCACCCCGCAGGCCAGGGAGTGATCAACAGGGCTGCTGGGTTGCGCGGCAATGGATTCCGCCACACGCCCCGCCATCGCACTGATGCTTTCATCGCCCATATCAGCTGGCAGAAGGGTCGGCGTGATGGTGGTGAACCAACCTGCGGTCCGGGAAAGGTCATCACCCGGGTGACCGTAGGCGTCGAGAATGTCGGTGTCGCGGCCGTGGCCTTCCAGGTCCACCACCACCGGGCCGACCCCGCGCCAGCGGTGCAGGGTGCGCGCCAGCATGGCCAGCAGCACCTCCCGCAGGCTCACGCTTCCGCCGGTGCCGCTGCCCGCCTCGTCGGCACGCTGCAGCACCTCCGTCGCCGGGGTGAGCGAGGTCGCGGTGTGCGCATCGGCCGCCAAGTCCATGGCAGGATCCACGGCGCGACTGCCCAGCGTGCTGCGGTCCCGGGGCTCCACATAGGCTGCCCAGGCGTCGCGAAGTGCCTGGGCATCCAGTGCTTCTCGACGCCGCTCCATCAGCTCCGCCCAGCGCGCAAACGAGGTTGTTTCGCTGCCGCCGGTGGCACTCATGAGTTCGCCGATCAGCACGCGCCACGAGGTTCCGTCCACGGCGTGGTGGTGGACCAGCAGCAAAAGCTGTTGCTGGGGTTTGAGCCACACGGCCCGCAGCATTCGCCCGGCCATGGGGTCGATTAGGTTGATGGCGCTCTCGGCGGCCTGACGCAGCACGTCAATGTCATCGCCCGTAGCTTCTTCAGCACTCAACCATTCCTCCGCAGGTGGCACCTCGGCGGGAATGGTGAATGTGCCGTCGTTGGCATTGACGGTGGCGCGCAGCATGCCATGGTCGGACAGGAGTCGCCCAATGGCCTGTTCAATATGGGTGCGATCCGTGCCTTGGGGAAGGTTGAGCAGTGCCCATTGGCTAAAGCGTCTGCCACCGCCGACGTCGATAAGCCACTGCTGGACGGGCATGGCGCGGAAGGTTCCCACCCCGGAATCGGGCGCGGCATTCACGCTATCCGCAGCAGTGAGTTGCTCGGCGATGCCCCGGACGGTTGGGTTGCCGAGGATCATGCGGGGAGTGAGGCGCTTGAGCGCGGGGTGGGCGTCGTCAAGCGATTGCAGGTCGGAGGACAGCTGCATGAGCAAGATGCTGTCCAGCCCCAGGTCGCGAATGTCGGCGTCGCGGTCAATGGCCTGCACACCGGTCAGCCGACTGATGGTGGCCGCGAGCTGCGTCTCCACCGGACCTTCCGGCGGCGTGACCACGGCATCGGCGGTGATGCTGGGCAGCGCGGCGACATCGATTTTGCCGTTCCGGGTGAGCGGGAATTCCCGCACCGGAACAATCGCGGCCGGAACCAGATGGCTTGCCACAGCGCTGCGCAGCTGCCCGATCAGGCGCGCCGAGGTGCCCGCCGGATCGTCCACGGCATCGGGCAGCACATCCTCGGCGGGAATAATCACCGTGATCAGGCGTGGGCCCGCATCAGTGGTGACCACCTGAACACGCGCATCCCGCACCCCCGGCAGCGCGAGAACCCCGTGCAGCACCTGCGACGGCTCCACCCGGAAACCCCGGATCTTGATCTGGTCATCGGCACGACCGATGTAGCGCAGCGCCTGATCGTTCGGATCAAACACCACCACATCGCCGGTCCGGTAGGCGCGCTCGCCCGAGGTCGTGGCGATAAAGCTCCCCGCGGTCAGGTCGGGTCGGTCACTGTAGCCCAACGCCACCTGCGACCCCGACACATACAATTCGCCGGGCAAACCCGCTGGTAGTGGGCGTAACCAACGATCCAGCACCCGGGCTTTCAGGCCGGGGAGCGGCGCGCCAATGCACGGCGTGGTGTAGTCCGACAGCCGTGCCGCCGCCGCATCCACCGTGGTCTCGGTGGGACCGTAGAAGTTAAACACCGCTGGGCGTTCACGCTCAGCAAGCCGCGACCACACGGCGGGGTCAATCGCCTCGCCGCCCAAGCCCAGCACGCTCAGACCCGGCCACTCATCCGTGGCATCCAGCAGGCCGCGCGGCTCAAGCTGGCTAAACATGGTCGGCGAGGTTTCAATCATGTCCACCCCGTGCGTGCGCAACGCCTCCATGTACAGCTGCGGGTCACGCTGCTGCTGCTCGTCCAGAATCGCCACCGCATGTCCCGCAAACAACGCCGTCAACGGCTGCCACGACGCATCAAACGCCATGGACCAGGCATGCCCCACGGTCAATTGACGATCCTCCGGCAACACCCACCGCTCATGCGCGGCAATCAGCGCAGACAACCCACGCTGCGTACCCACCACGCCCTTCGGGGTGCCCGTGGAACCCGAGGTAAACACCATGTACAGCGGCGCATCCAGCGACGACGCGTCCGGTACCTGCGCCAGCTGCTTATCGACGCTCGCCGCATTCGCCGTGTCTGTTGGCGGCACCGTGAGTACGGGTATATCGCCATATGCGGCGGTTGTGCCGGTGGTGAGTACGGCATCCACGCCCGCCTGTTCGATAATCGACTGATTATGCGCATCGGGTGCCGAGGCGTCCAGCTGCACAGCCACCGCACCCGTCCAGGCGCAGGCCACAAGGCTCGCAGGCTGAGACACCGTGCGGGGCAGCAGGATAGCCACGCGCCGACCGGTGGTGAGCTGGGCGTCGATAAGCAGGCGCGCAATATCCAGGATGTGGGCGAGAAGATCGCGCCGGGTGAGTTGCGTTGTTGCGTCCGCAAGTGCTGGAGCATCGGGATTGGCATCTGCGAGGTTCCTGATACGCTGCGGCAGGGTGCGGGGTTCGGCCGTCGGTGCATACGGGATTGTGGGAGCGGAAAAACCGTTTCCCACCTGTGCTAACGGCAGTCCATCGGCGGTGGGGAATGTGCGCAGCAGTGTCGTGATCGCCGAGGCAATCGCACTGGCGGCCGCGGGTAACGTGCCCTCCATCAAATCCGCGCGAGCCTCCACTTTCACCCGGAACACCCCATCTACCAGGGCGGGAACGATGGTAAGAGGGTAGTGCGTCGAATCGTTGGTAGCCAGGGGAGTGACCTTGAACCCGGAATTGTCGTCGGTTGTCGCGGCGCCCAGGGGAGTGTTCTGGAACACAACCAGGGTGTCGAACAGGTCGCGGGTGCCCGCCGCGCGTTGAATATCGGACAGGCCGATGTGCTCGTGGGGGCGGGTGGCCACCAAGGTGTCGCGAAGTGCCTGCACCTGCGTGGCGGCATCCTCGCGGGGGTTCAGTGTGGCGCGGGCGGGGACGGTGTTGATGAATAGTCCAATCATGGATTCCGCACCCGGCAGATCCGCCGGACGGCCCGACACCACCGTGCCCGCGAACACCTCATCGCGATCCGTCAGTGTTCCCAACACCATCATCCATGCGAACAACACCGCGTTACTCACCGTCACGCCGTGTTTCCTGCACCATGCCTGCAGCTGCTCGGTCTGTTCGCGGTCAAGTTGCGCCTCAAACACCACCGGCGGCAACCCGGGGGAACTGGGGGCCTGAGGAGCGACAAGGCAGGGGGATGGCTGCTCGCCCAGTGCGGTGCGCCACACCTGCAGGCTTTCTTCCTTGGATTTTTGCTGCAGCCAGGCAATATACTTCCGGTAATCCGGGGGAGGGGGTAAGAGTTCCGCGTGGCCACCGTGCCGGTACAGGTTAATCAGCTCCGCGAAAAACAACGGCGCGGACCAGCCATCAATCAGAATGTGGTGCGCTGTGAGCACCAGGTGGTGGCAGTGGGAATCCCAGCGAAGCAGCCTCAGCCGCAGTGGGGCGGGGCGGGACAAATCGAACGGCTCGCTGAAGTCGGACGCGGCAAACTCCGCAGCCTGAGCGTCGCGGGTATCCGTATCGGTGGCAGCATCTGGCGCGCTGGTGGCGGTCATCGGCACCACCTCCCAGTCGAGCTTCGCCGAGGCGGGCACCACCTGCACCGGGTGTTCCACGTTCTTGTCATAAAACGCAACACGCAGGTTGGGGTAGCGCACCAGCATCGCATCCGCGCAGCGCGCCAGCAGGGCCTCATCAAGGTTGCCGTCAATGCGGAACACGAACTGCACGTGGTACGGGTCCGCACCGGAACTCAGGCGGTGTAGGGCCAACAGCCCCTCCTGCAGCGGTGTCGCCGCAAGAACATCAACAACTGCTTTACTCACTGTCATCTCCAAACGCTCCCAGCACGCGGGACAAATCATCACCGGATAGGCCGGACAGGTCACCCATGGCGTGATCCTCCGATGCTGTCTCCGCTGTGGTGTCGGATTGCCGCGGCCTGGAATCCGCGATGGCACCCAGTTCGTGGATGGTGGGTGCCACCAACACGTCCTGAATAGTGATGGGAAGTCCCTGCTCAGCGGCCCGTGCCGCCAACCTGATGGCGGTGATGGAATCACCACCCAGGGAAATGAACCCTTGGTTACGCCCAGGCAGCTCATCGCTGCCCAGAAGCTCGGCGACAATACCGGCGAGCAGTTTCTCTGTCTCCGTCTCGGGGGCCTGCCATTCCTCCGGTTCCGGGTCGGGAAGTGCCGCGACGTTGACTTTTCCGTTGTCCGTAAGCGGCATGTCCGGCAGGAATACCAGCTGCGCGGGCACTGAATAGTCGGGGAGGATACGCCGGAGTGCGAGCAGCAGGGTGCTCTCATCTGGGGCTGTACCTTCGGAGTTGTCCTCCAACACAACGTATCCCACCAGTGTTTTCGCCGTGCCGCGTTCCAGCACCTTGGCTGCCGCCTTGGCCACCTCGGGGAGAGAAAGCAGCGCGGAGACTACTTCGCCTATTTCCACGCGGTGTCCACGCAACTGTATTTGCTGGTCGCGGCGTCCCCAATAGGTGAGCCGACCATCGGCGTGACGGCGAACCTGATCGCCGGTGCGGTACATGACCCGCCCGGTCCCCTGTGGATCCGCAACAAACGACGCCGCTGTGAGGTCCGCGCGGCCGACATATCCGAAGGCAATCTGTGAGCCGACCAGGTACAGGTCACCCAGCGCACCGTCGGCCACGGGCACCAGGTAATCATCCAGCACCCGAATCTCCACCCCGGGCAGCGGCAGGCCAATGTCCACAGGGCCCGCATTTTGCTCACCTGCGGTGGCGAACACGGTGGCTTCGGTGGGGCCGTACAGGTTCCACACCTGGGCACCGGCATCGGCCACGGCAGTGGCTACGGTCTGCGGCAAGTCCTCGCCAGAAATGACGGCACGCACACCGCGAAGTTCGTCCGCTGCGGCCTCAGCAATGAGGGACCACAGGCCGGGGGTTGCTTCGCAGCAGGTCACGCCATGCTCGGCCATGAGCGTCACGATGGCGCGTGGGTCACGGTATTGCAGGTCGTTGGCGATGATCAGCCGCGCACCCGCAGCCATCGGTGCCAGATACTCCCAACCGGTGACGTCGAAGCAGAAGGGCGACAGCGCCAGCAGTACATCCGTTTCTGCAAGCGGCACGGAGTCGTTGGTGGCAGCAAGCAGCGCTTCCAGGTTTGCGCGAGAGACCAGCACGCCCTTTGGCGTTCCCGTGGACCCGGAGGTGAACAGGACGTAGGCAGAGGCATCGGCCGGAATGCTCTCCGCCGCTGGAAGGTCAACCTCGGGTGCTTCGCCGATTATCGACGCCGCGTCATCGCCGATGTCCACCAGCGTCACCGAATCCGGAACCTCAAGACCTGCCGTGTTGCTGCATAGAGCAACACGAACGCCGCATTGTGCGAACTGCGCAGCAAGCCGCTCCGCGGGAGTATCGGGAAGAATCGGCGCGTACGCGGCACCCGTGCGCAGCACCGCCAGCTGTGCGACCAGCTGGCCTACGGTGCGTTGGCACAGAATGCTCACCACGTCGCCGGGTTTCACGCCGTGGGCGACCAGCAGGCGAGCAACGGCGGTGACGCGCTGTTCAAGCTGCTCGGCGGACAGCCACGAGCCGTCGGCTGCCAGCACGCTGCCCACAGTAGGAACGCCTCGAACCAGCTGTCGGATTGCCTCGGTAGGCTGGGCAGCGGTGCCGTGCGTGGTGCGCAGGTGCGCGCGTTCGTCGTCAAGCAACACCGGCAGGTCGTGCAGCCTGGTGTCCGGCGTGGCGGCAGCGGTCAACAGCACGCGTTTGATGCGACGGGCGATGCGGGCGATGGTGGCCTCGTCAAACAGCGCCGAATCGAACTCGATGGCGAGCTGCGCGGGCAGGTCGGCGGACGGGTCGTCGGAACCCAAGAACACGTCCACGTTCATGTCAAAGCGGGACACCTCGGGATTATCCGGCAGGATCGTCGCCGTCACACCGGCAGGGGCAGGGAATGCGGACGGCAGGTTCTGCAGGCCAATACCCACCGTTGCCAGTGGATGATGAGCCTTCGAGCCGCCCGCAGCGAGCTCCCGAACCAACACGTCAAACGGCATGCCACCGTGCTCAGCGGCCTGCAGGTTCGTGGTCCGAATGCGGTCCACCAGCTCCCGGAAATCCGGGTTGCCGGCAAGCGATGTCCGCAAAACCAGCAGGTTGACAAAACAACCCACCGCAGCCTCATCCATGCCACCATGGCGGCCCGACACCGGCGTGGCCAGCGCAATATCCTCACCACAACCCAGCCGCGACAACACCGCAGCCACGGCGGCATGCACGACCATAAACGGCGTGGCATCCAGAGTGCGGGCCGCCTCGTACACGGCCTGCACCTCCGCATCGCTCAGCGCATAGGACGCCAACATGCCCTTCGTCGCGCCTTCCGGGTTGCGCGGGCGATCCAGGGGAAGCGGCAAGGGGCAGGGCACGTCGGCCAGTTGCTCCTGCCAGTACTCCCGGTCGCGCGCTTCCTGGCCGGAGCTTTCCCACGCGTCCTGCCAGGTGGCGATGATGCCAGTGGGTGACGGCGCGGGTTCCACAACTGTGGTGTCTGCGGCCTCCTCGGTATGAGTCCATGTCGCCTCCAAATCAGCCATGAGCAGCGGCAACGACCAGCCGTCGCAGGCGGAATGGTGAATCACCAGCGACAACAGCACGCTATCCCCATCGGGGCAGACCGCCGCCCGAATAGGTAAATCTTGGTCGAGACGGAACGGGGTGGCGCGATGCCGCAACAGCTCCGCCTCATCCGCCAGTACCGTGATGGTCAGGCGATGGGCCGCTTCGTCGGCGGGAAGCACCACCTGCTGCGGGCCGTCAACATCCCCAGACAACAGCGTGCGTAGCGACTCATGCCGCCGCACCAGGCGCTCCACACCACGCTGAACATGCCCAGCCATGGTGCGAGCATCCAGGGAGTCAGCATCGCCCTGCCCTTCCGGTGTCAGCCGGACCATGAGCGGCAAATGGTAGGTAATGTCGCCCGGATTCACCTTCGCCAACGCCCAGAACCTGCGCTGCGCAGGTGTGGCCGGCGCGGGGACACCCGGCGTCGGCGTGTGCTGCGTGTAATGCTCGGCAAACTCCTCGGGAGTAAAACCGGTGTCTGTGTCACCGGCGGCCACCGCCTCCGCAATGGCGCGCGGGGTGCGGTGCTCCAGAATCGTACGCAGCGACACAGGGGTACCCAGAGCGGAACTCAGCCGACCGCTCAGCCGCGTGCCGGACAGGCTCTGCCCGCCCAAAGCCAAGAAGTCATCGTCGGGATGAACGCGGGTGGGTTCGCTGTTCTGCTCGGCCAGCACATCCGCCATGATTGACGCCACCAAATCCACGCTTGTCGACGCCCCGACGCTCACCACACCGGCGGCCACTCCAGGCGTGGCTGTGCTGTTTGCCTCCTGGCCAGACGGTGCGCCGTCGCGGAACCAGGAGTGCAGCATCCGAATATCAGTCTTGCCGTTAGCTGTCACTGGTAGTTCTGGCACCACCAGCACCCGTTCCGGCACAAGAGCGTTATTCCCGGCGGGATCGCCGCCGCCAACCAGCTGGGCATACTGCTCACGCACATCATCAGCAATAACAGCATCGGGGGCGTCTGCACCGGCAACCACGGCCAGGCACAACACGCCATCCACCTCACACGCCGCAGCCTCCGCAACACCGGCAACAGCCTGGGCGATGGCAACAACCTCGGCGGGGGCGATACGAACACCCCTAACCTTCATCTGATCATCGGCGCGCCCACGATACTCAAAAGAACCATCCGGGTTCTTCACCACCACGTCACCCGTGCGGTGACACCGCGGCACCGCACCAATCCCGGCGGGGAACCGCTCGGCGGTGAGTTCTGGGTCATCAAGGTACCCGTCAGCTAGCGCCCCAGCGATGTACAACTCGCCAGGTTCACCATCAGGGACGGGCTGCAACTGCTCATCCAGCACCAACGCCTGGACATGCGGCAACGGGGCACCCAAGGACGGTGCTGCGAGTGCCGCGGAATCCACCGACAGGTTGCCAGTGGCCAGCACCACATGCGTTTCCGTGGGGCCGTACTGGTTATACAGTGCCGGGCCGTCAGGGGAGGAACACCAGGCACGCAGATCCGCGCTGGGCTGCAAAGCCTCCCCGGCCTGGACCAAAACACTCACGCTTGGCTTTCCGCTGCGGGCGTACTCGCGGGCGAGCGCGTTCAACACCACGTTCGTGGCAAACAGCACATCAACACCCTGGGAATCCAGGAAGCGTGCCAGCGCAGACATGTCCTGACGCTGCTCCTCGGCAACCACCACAAGGGCATGTCGTCCAGCCACGGCGGTAAGAAGCTCCTGCATGGATACGTCAAACTGGTCCGGCGCATAGTGCGCCAGCGTCGCCCCCGACGGGATGATTCCGGTGGCGGTCTGCCAGTGGATCAAGTCCTCCATCACCTGCCACGGCACCACCACGCCTTTGGGGACACCAGTGGTTCCCGAGGTGTGAATGATGTACGCGGCGTCGTCACGTGTCAACCGCCTGGTGCGGTCGGCGGGCGTGAAGCGTCGGGATGCGGAGTCGGTGGCGGCTAGCTCCGCAAGCAGTGCGGAATCAACGACCACAGTGGGGTTCGCGCGGCCCACAATCGCGGCGGCGCGTGCCGTCATGGTGCCGGTGGAATCCACCTCAATGGGCATGGTTGCGGCACCGACCAGCCAGACGGCAAGGGTGGCGCACACCTGCTCCACCCCACGGGGTAGGGCAACAGCAACCGTATCGCCGGGGCCGACACCACGGTCCCGAAGCGCCCACGCATAGGTGTTGATGATGTCATCGGTGTCGGCGGCGGATAGGCGCTGAGTAGCGGACACCATCGGTAAGCCAGCGACCTGGTCCGCTAGCAGCGGCAGGCCGGCAATACTGCGAAGGTGCCGTTCCAGATGCGCGAGAAGATCATCTGTGGTTGCCCCGCCAACAAGCTCCACACCGTCAGCCACGGCAATGCGCAACGACACCTGCCGATCCGCACTATGCGCCACCACCATCACCGGGTAGTGCGTCCCATCCTGGAACGACAAGTCCGACACAGTCACCCCATCCAGCGGGGCCAGTAATGCAGCCTGGTCAAGGGGATAATTTTCCACCACCATGAGGGAATCAAACAGGTCGCCAGGTGCATCGGCGCCGCTGATGTCGCCATGTTCCACCAGCCGTTGCGCATCCGCCAGTGACGGCGGGTTTTCCGCACCGAGCAGTAACAACTGCGAGGCGGAACGCGCCGCATCCACGGGGGAGTTGGCAATGACGGCGACAGGAATGGTGGTGGCGTACAGACCCACAGCCTCCTGCGCGCCGGGGGCATCCAATGGCCTGCCGGACACCACGGAACCGAAGGTCACGCGTGTTTGACCGGTGAGTTCGGACAGCACGCGCGCCCAGGCGCCGTGAATCAGCGCCGCAACGGTCACGTGTTCGCGCTGCGCCGTGGTGGTCAGAGCCTCCGAGGTTGTTGCATCAAAAGTCAACCTCAATTCTGTTCGGGTGCCCTGATCGCGTCCGCCGGCGGCAAGCATAGTTGGCTGCGCAGCACGCAGGGGTTTCCGCCATGCCGACAGTGGACTCGTGGACTGCCGCACCGCCAACAGCGACGGCAGGGGATCAACCACAACCAGATCCTGATCCGGATCCATCAGAGTGAAGAAGTCCCTGATCAGCAGCGGAGCCGACCAGCCGTCGGCCACGATGTGGTGGAACACCACGTCAACGATGTGACGCTGCGGAGCATCAGCGTGGGCAGTGTCCACCTGCTTCATACGCAACCGGGTCAACGGGCCAGCCGTCACATCGAACGGGCGCAGCATATCGGCCTCGGTAAACGCCTCATCGTAGCGGGCGTCCAACTCCAACGCGGGATCAACAGTGGCCACAACCGACCCATCAGCATTCCGGGTGAAGTACGCCCGCAGAATCGGGTGACGGTCCGCCAACCGCGACCACGCCTGCAGTACACGCTCAGAATCCAGCGCGCCATCCAGCGTGAATGTCATCCTGGTCAGATACGCAGCAACTCCCGGGTCGTCCTGCTCCTCCAGGTAGAACATGCCTTCCTGGGTGGGGGTCACCGGCAGGGTATAGGTTTGTGCACGCGTATCGACGCCGCGTGCATCCCCACCCTGTGCACCAACCTGGCGTTCCAGTGCGGCCAGGAATTCCTCCTTCAGCTGCTGTGTGGTCTCCTCAGAAACCAACCGCGTGCCGCGAATAAACGTCACCTGGATTGACTGTTCGGCAGTGACTACCGAAGTCACTGACAGGGGATTACGCAGGGGAACATCGTCGCCGACAACCGTATCCAAGGCCGGTAGTTCAGGAACCGGCGACGGCACGAACCCCACCGGGGATGAATCCTCGCCCGTGGTGAACATGCCACCCAAATGATTAAACAAAATATCCGAGCGTTCACCAGCGGCAACGCCGCGTTGCGCTGGGGGTAATTCGCGGAGGGAGTCACCGTCATCAACCACGGTGAACACCTGCGTCCACCAGCCCACAGATCGGGGGTCAATGACGTCATCGCGTCCATGGTCCTCCACATCAAGGGTGACCAGGTGTGGTCCCCACGGGTCGGTGGCCCGTACCGCCTGCGCCAGTGCGGACATCAGGGCGTCTCGTAGCGTGCCGCCGTGGCCGTGACGCTCAATGAGCTCGTCCGCCACGGCTCCTGCCACAGTAAACGTATCCACCGCGGCCGTTGCGGCGACATCGTCAGGGCTTACCTCGCCCGCAGCGATACGTGCCCGCAGTTCGGGCTGGGGTGGGGCGTCGGCTCCGCGTACCATCAGGGAACCTGCGCGTGGCGACGTCCCCTCCGGCTCCGGCAGTTCACGACCACTCATGGTGGCGATGACCATCTGCCGCATATCGCCAATGATCTGCATCCAGCTTGCCGCATCCACCGCCATATGGTGCGCGACCAGCAGCAACATCGGTCCTGAGTCCGTGGATACTTCCGCGCCAGCAAGGAGCACCCCGGCGCGCACATCAAGATTCTCGGCTAGGCGGTGACGTAGCTGCGCCAAATCCTCAGTGGCCGTGTCCCCTGTGAGTGTGGTGGTCTCGGTATCGAAGTACGACTGGCCCTCGGCCAGGGTTTCACACTCGCCGGTGTCGGTGACGCGGGTGCGGAATGCGGGGTGCCTGGCCACCAGGGCGTCGACAAGCGCCGAGCCGTGTCCGCTGACGGGTTCGAGCATGGTGAGCAACATGCTTTGTGCGAAAACACTGTCGGGGGCGTCGGCGAGGTGTTCGGCGGCGACGCGGATGGGGGCGAAGGTTCCCAGGTCGGAGGGCGGTTCGATGGGTGCGACGGACTCTGCCTCAGCGTCGTCGGTACCGCTAGTGCCGTCGGCTGGGGTGAGGGCGCGGGCGAGGTCGCCGAGTGTGCGGGCGTCGAAAATGTCGCGGGCAGCGGTGACCCAGCCGCGGTCCTTGAGCTTTGCGATGAGCTGCAGTGCCAGGATGCTGTCGCCGCCGAGTTCCAGGAAGTCATCGTCTTCGCGGATGCTTCGGGGATCGGTGTCCAGCAGGATGGCCACTTCCTCGGCAAGCGCCTGGAACTGCGGCGATACCGGCGCGGCGGGCTCCGCTGCAGGTTCCGCATGGGATGCTTGTTCGGTGCTGGATGTTTCAACCTCGTCGGGGGCCTTGGACAGGGCGTCCAGCACCATCAACAAGGTGGTGGCGCGGTCGGCCTTGCCGTTGGGTGTGACCGGCAGGCCGGGGACCTGCACAATGCGCTGCGGAACAAGGTGCCTAGGCAGCTGGGACGCCAGCTGGTGGCGAATATCGGCGAGGCTTGCTGCGGACAAGGTTCCCTCGGTGGGCACGACAGCGGCGGCGAGAATGTCGCGATCGCTGCCAATCCGCGAACCTGGGACGTGAACCACGCGGGCGCCGTCAACGCGGGAGTCGGCACGCAGCGCGGTTTCAATTTCCGCAGGCTCGATGCGCAGCCCACGGATTTTCATCTGATCGTCCACGCGGCCGAGGCACAGGAACTGGCCATCGGGCCGGAGTACCGCCAGGTCGCCGGTGCGGTACATGCGCGAGCCGGGTGGAAGCCCCAGGTGATCGGGGGCCGCGACAAACACGGAAGCGGTAGTGCCCGGCATGGCCGGGTATCCCACAGCGAGTTTGTCGCCCGCCAGCCACAATTCGCCCACCATACCGATGGGGGTGGGTTGCAGGGCGCTGTCCAGCACCACGGCCGTGACATGCGGGTCGGCCACGCCAATGGGGATCACGCTGCTGGTGGGGTCGGGTGTGATGAAGCCGTGGATGGCGTTGACGGTGACTTCCGTCGGACCGTAGAGGTTGATCAGGCGATGCCGCGCGCACCACCGTTCCGCCAAATCGGCGGGCAGTGGCTCGGCACCGGAGAAGACCTGCACGTCTTCGGAAATGGAGCTGGGGTCACCGAGGAATCCCAGCACGGTGGGGGTGGAGGCGAAGTGCGTGGCACGGTGCCTGCGCACGGCCTCCGCGAGGGGAGGACCAACGCGTTCCATGTCGTGGGCGACATACAAATGCCCGCCGGTACAGAACGTGGCAATGACCTCCAGCAATCCCACGTCAAAGGACATGGGCGCAATGGACACCAAGCGCGGGCGGAAGGCCGCATTGTTCGGGTCGGTGCTGCTGGTGGCACTCAACAGGTCGAAGATCAGCCCGGTCAGGCCGGACATGGCGCGCTGATCCACCAGCACGCCTTTCGGGCGTCCCGTTGTCCCAGAGGTGAACACCATGTAGGCGGGATAGTTCGGGTTGCGCTGGGGGGTGGAAGCAGCAAGTTCCTGCGATATGCCCAGGGTGTCCTGGGAGTCCGGTAGCACAGGCGGATGACCTGCGGGGAGTTTATCGGGGTCGCTGGAGATGATCAGTGACACGTTCGCGTCGGCCAGGATTGCCGCAAGACGGTCGGCCGGGTCATCCGGCCTGAGCACGGTAAACGCCGCCCCGGAGGCCATGACACCCAGGATGGTGAGCACTTCGTCGAAGCGGGTGGGTTGGTGGATGGCCACCATGCGACCAGCGGTTACACCGTCGTACGCCGCGCTGATCCGCGCCGCAAGCCCACGCATGTGTTGCTGCACTTCCGCACCCGTCAGGGTCACACCCACGGTGGAGAGCATGGGCTCGTCCTGGTGTTCCGTCAGCTGGCGGTCGATCAGCTCGGGGATGGTCATATCCCGCAGGTCAGGCTGGGTATCGGTCTGCGTATCGCCGCCTCGTTCACCCGCCGTTTCCGGTTCGGTGCTGTGGAGCCCAGGACTGAGCGCAATAGCGCCCAGGGTGGTGGAGGTGTCTGACTGTCCTTGCGGGGCGGCGTGGGCCTGCGCGACACCCATGATGGTGTGTTGGAGTGCTTCCACGAAGGCGTCCGCGCCACGCTGCTCGAAGTAGTCGCCGGAAAAGAGCACGTCAATGCGGTGCGTGGTGGTGCCATCTACCTCTGGAAGTTCCGTGTGCACGATGGTGACCGGGAATTTCGGTAGCGGCGGTACCATGGGCAGGAGTTCACTGCTCCAGTCGGAGGTGGCGGGGACCTGCGGCGCTCCGACGCGGTGGTCTACAATCACCTGGAATGGCGCGGTGCCGGACAGCTCCTCAATGGGGATGCTGGAATGCTCCGCCACGTCCAAAACTTCGTGGTGAACCGCTTCAATCAGCTTCCTTGTGTCAAGGTCATGGCTGAAGGACACTGCAGCATCCCCGGCGCGATCAACGGTGACGGGCAGGGTGTTGCCCAGGTACCCCACGACGTCGAGTAGCTCCGGGTGATGCCGGCCAGACACGGGAATGCCCATGGCGGGGTCGGCCCCGGCGCGCTCAAGGAACAGCAGCACGGCGGCTTTGACCACGTCACCAGCGGTGGCTTTGAGCGCAGGGTCGGGGCTTGCGGCGGCTATCGCGGGGATGGTGACGGTGCGGTGAATGGCCGGGCCACGCCCACCCAAGGCTGTTCCTGCCGCACCGGCGCTGACGGCGGCCGCCCGGGAGAACGGCAGGGGAGCGGGCGCGCCGGGTGCGGTCTCGCGTTGGCGATGCAACCAAAAGTCCACGTCAGCGGGGTTTGTTGTGCTGGCGATGGCATGAATACGGTGGAAGCTCGGTCCGCTGTGTGTGCTGGGGGCATCGGCGTTGTCGTAGGCGCGGGCGAGGTCGGTGAAGAAGGGTTGGAGGCTCCACTCGTCAAAAAACGCATGGTGGAACAGCAGTGCCAGCACAGTTGACGTGGTGTCCTTGTTGTTGCCTTGTTCAGCAACCTGCACAACGTATGCCTGTAGCGGCTGGTCGCTGGTGGCGGGGAAGGGGGTGCGCACAAGCTCGTCAAGGAATGTGGCGAGGCTACCTGGGGTGGTCGTGCGCTGATGTACGGCAATGGGCTGTGCCAGCGCTTCTTCTGGGGATAGCAGCGTGGCATTGATGATTCCGGCGTCGTCAATGCTCAGCCTGCTGCGCAGCACTGGGTGTGCGGCAACAACTGAGGTCAGGGCTGCGGATAAGCGCTCGGTGTCGATGGTGCCGGTGACGGTGGCGAACAGCGGAATGGTGTACAAACCATTCTCGCCGTCTAGTTGCTCGGCAAGAATGACGCGGCGCTGCCCAGCGAGCGCTTCGATGGGGCCATCCTCGGGTTTGGCGTCCTGCGGCGGTTCAGGTTGTTCGGTCACGTCCGTGGCATCGGCATCACGCAGATTCGCGCATGCCTCAGCCAGTGCCGCGAGGGTGGGTTCTTCAATGACGGCGCGCACGGGAACACGCACCCCGAGTGCGGTGCTGAGCGTGAGTGCCAGTCGGTGCGCAAGGAGCGAATGCCCGCCAAGGGCTCGGAAATCAGCGTCGATGGACGGCGTGCTATCAAGCTCCAGCACGTCCTGAACGGCCTGCACAACGGCATGTTCCTCTGGGGTGTCTGCCGCACGATGCTGGTGGTTGCCGGTATCCTTTGGCAGCGGCAGGCGCGCGCGGTCAATTTTGCCGGTGGGGGTGCGCGGAAACTCATCCACCACGACTATTGCGTTGGGGCGGGCGGCGCTTGGCAAGGCATTGGCCACAGCGGCCTGTATTGCCGCCACGCTATCGTCCTGAGCGTCGGCGAGCACCACATAACCAACGATTGTCGGGGTTTCCGCCGTGGTGTCCACCCGCACCGCCGCTGCTGTCACGCCCGGTGCCGCTGCCAGCGCGGCCTCTATCTCACCGCGTTCGATACGTAGGCCATGCAGCGACAACTGTTCGTCGGCGCGGCCAAGGTACATGAGGTCACGCGTATCGACGTCCCGTGCCACCAGGTCACCCGTCCGGTATCGGCGCTGCCCACCCGGCGCGGCCACGAAGGTGAGCGCGGTCAGCGCTGGGTCACCAAGGTAGCCGTAGCCCAGGTGTGGTCCAGAGAGATACAGTTCGCCGAGTGCACCATCAGGAGTGGCGGTGAGGGCTGCCCCAAGAATGTCTCCGCCGACGCTGGGCAGAGTGGTGCCCAAAGGCGGTGTGCCATCGCCGGTGACGTGGTGCGATGTGGCCACGATGGCGGCTTCACTGGGGCCGTACAGGTTGAACACGTCTGCACCGGCGTCCCGCAGCGTGGTCACCAGGGTGTGGGGAAGCGCCTCCCCACCAGCGCAGGCGCGGATTCCCCGCACCGCCTGAGGATCCTGATGCACGATTTCCGCCCACAGCGACGGGGTGGCCTCCATGACGGTGGGACGTACGCGGCGCAGCAATGCGCAGGCTGCGTCAATGTCAATGGAGAAATCGGCGGGTGCCACATGCACCGTTGCCCCGGCGAGGAGGGGAAGCAGGTTTTCCACAATGGAGATGTCAAAGCCGAGCGTGGAGGCAGCCAGGTAGGTGTCATCCGCCGTGAGCTGGAGGGTGTCCTGCATGGATCCCAGCACAGCATCCAGGCCGGAACGGGGAATCACAATGCCCTTCGGGGTGCCTGTGGTCCCAGAGGTGAATACCAGGTAGGCGGGATGCGCCTGTGACCAGTCAGGTGCTTGGGGTGCATCGACAGGGCTGGCGAGGGCTGTGGCCACGTCGGAATCGTCAATGATCAGCGCGGGATTGGCCGCGTCCAGGATCATGCGGGAACGCTCCGCCGGGTGGTTCGGATCAATCGCCACAAAAGGTGTTCCCGCCCGCAGCGCCGCAAGCAGGGCGACAGGAATACCGACACCGCGCGACAGCCTCAACGCCACCACATCACCGGGCTGTGCCCCGTGTGCGGTGATGTGTTCGGCAAGGGCGGCCGCCGACGCGTTGAGTTGGGCGTACGTGAGGGTGGTGGTCCCATCCTCCACGGCCACAGCATCAGGGGTGGCTGCTGCATGCGATGCCACGGCGCGCACCACATCCTGCGCAGTGGTGGCTACCTCAGGCAGGTCTGGTACTTCCGTGCTCTGAGCTGGGTGGATGGCAGCATCCCGCCATTCTTCAAGCACACGCTGTGCTGTTGTCGGGCGCAGGGCCGCGTGTCGGAATTCCAGCGTCAGTTGGGCACCCTGTTCAGATTCCTCCAAGGACAGCACCGCATCAAACGGTGCTGCACCGGAATGCACAAACACGCCCACTGACGGCTCGCCGTCAATAACAAGATCGCGGGTTCCCGCACGATGCGTCACCACCACGTCCACAAGCGGCGACCTTCCCGGAATGTGCGGCAATCCCGCAGCCCGGATCACATCGTCCAGGCCAGCGCAACGATCCGCGCTGGCGGCCCGCACGGCGGCAGCAACATCAGCGAGGGGCGACCCTACCGGGATCGGACACGGCACCACGGATACGCGGTCGCCATCCGATTCGGCGGCGTCTGCGCCCAGGGCGTCGCGCACATCCGTCGGGGTTCCCACCACCACCGTGGCATCGTGTGCAGCGCCGGCGCGTCGGGCGATGACGTGTGCCGCGGCGTCGATAAGCACCGATAGGACGGTGGTGTTGTCTGCCTTGGCACGGTCCTGAACAGCCTGAACCCAGTCCTGGGGTACCGGCAGGGTAATCCTGTCAGCAGTGTTGTCGGCGGTGGTGGTGCGCTCAGCGGCGAAGGGGTCGGGCTGTGACGTTGTTTCACCGTCGGCGTCGTGGGTTGCGGCGCGCACGGCGGCGAGTCGACGTTCGGTCGCCGAGGCTACCTGGGCCGTCGTGGCGTCGCTACGCGGGGGCGTGGGTTGGGCGGACAGCACACCCGGGGAGGCAATCTCGGCATTGATGTCGCGCAGTAGCAGCACCCACGTGTGCTCATCAGCGGCAACGTGATGGGTGCTCACAACCAGCATCGTGCCGTCGGGAGTGTGAAGGAAACGTGCGCGAAGCGGCGGTTCGGACGTGGGATCGATGGGGGTGGCGGCAAGCGCATCCACCTCCGTGGGTTCTACGGACTCGGAGGAGGGTGTGACCACGGTGTCTGCGGTAAGGACGGTGCGCTGCAGCCCGCCAGTGTCGTCGGCAGAGACCGTAGTCCTGAGGTCCGGCCGGTGCTGCGCCACAGCAATGATGGCATCGCGTATCCGAGCCTGGGTTGCAGCATCCTCAGGAACGGGAAACGCCCAGGTCAGCATGCCTGCTGCCCCGGCGTTTGCAATGAGCCTTCCTAAAATGCGCTGGTCGGTGACGGTGCCGGAATCACCCACCTGAGTATCGGCAGCCTGATCCGCCGATTGCTGTTTAAACCCTTCCGCGCGGAGCCGCGCCCGCAGCAGCTCCCGACGACGATCCGACCGATCCGATACTGCATCACTCATATTGTGCCCTCGCTGATATAACTGCTGATAAAACTGTTGGTGCCGAGCTCAGCAACGCGGCGCATTTATGCGGAAATGCTAACTGTGCGACCTCGCCACCCATGGTGTGTTTCGCCGCCCCCCGTGCGGCATTGTTCAAAAGGTTTGGTTCCCCCAGCGCGTGGGAAAATAGTGCTTTATCCCCCAGCAGCGCCGCCACCCCAAACAGCGTCACGAGGTCACGGCCCATGCCTTTGCCCACCCGCGACGTATCGGCAACACCGATGTGGATGCCCACCGTACGCGGGTCGGTGGGTCGCGACGCCCCGATGCTCATGTGCGCGGGGCGGTACACCTCAATGTAACCAATGGGGGCGCCTTCCGCGCTCAAAATATAGGGCTGGGTGAACGGCTGGCTGTTCAGCAGGTCCAGCTCCTCCTCCCAGCGTTCCACGGACCACGGCTGCCGGAACGTGTACAGCAACTCTGACTGCATCCACCCCGAGATGCGCTCCGCATCGGCTGGGCCGTGGGCTTCACGAAGCTCACAGCCCTCAAACTCCACAGCACCCGCCATCTTCCCTGGAAGATCAAGCCCATCCAGAGACAGCTCCGGCATGTCATCCTTCGGGCCACCAAAACCGGCGGCGGCCAGCCACGTTGTACCCGTCGGGCCGCTATGATTCAGCGTGTCCCGGCCCCGCAACGTGGGGAAAAAGAAGGAATCAGCCTCCAGCCACGCGCCCGGCGTGTGGCCCTCCACCGAACCATCAGCGGGTTCAGCAGGGGTGCTCGCTGCGGGAGCATCGTCGGAAGCGTTTTCAGTGGTGCTCAACACATCAACAAGCGCCTCGTGGGCGCGCCCAACAGCCTTCAGATCGAGGTCATCAGGGGTGTCTCGGCCAGCCCTGAATGCCGCGACGCGCTGCAATAACGCCAACAATTCCATTGGATCAGACGCCGGCACCTGCCGACCTGACTCGTCAGCAGGGTCCACCAGGCTTACCTCATCCACTGTGGGCAGCCCCACCTGCGGCACTGACCACTGGAAAGACAGCGCCGCAGCATCCCGCTGGTCAGCGGCCACAAACAACGGTGGGGTCACCACGCGTGTCGACGTCCCCCGCTCCACCGGCGGCAGCACATGCGTCTCTGCCGCCCACAAACGCACAATATTCGCATTATCCTCGGCAGACATTCACAGACCTTCGTTGTCGAGCTCATACACAATCGCCGCAGTCCGGTCAAACAACCCCGGCTCGGCCTCTACCTCGCGTAACGACGCCGCGACACTCCGCGGCGTCCTTGACTCGAACAACAACACCGCCGGGAGGCTCGGATCGTCCAGCACATCACGCAGCACAGAGGCGGCCTTGGTGGTCAGAACCGAATCCCCGCCCACCTGAATGAAATCATCATCCAGGCCAATGACAGACTCGGGAACGCCAATGACCTCGGCAAACACGCCTGCCACCAGGTGCTCCAACGTGCCTGGAGTGGGTGGCTCCGACGCGGACTGCTGCACCGTGTCGCGCCGGGCAGTGTCGATGAGCTGGGCACAGTACTCCCGGTCTGACTTGCCATTCTTGTTCACCGGAATGGCCTCTACGATCACCATGAGGTCGGGAATCATGTAGGGCGGTAGCGTCTCGGCGAGGAACGCCCGTACCTGCTCTTCCAGGTCCGGCGCATGGTTGCTGCCAGCGGCGATGACGGCACCCAAATGGGCGGAACCATCCCGCGGACCACCAGCGGGGCGCGACACCACAGCCACGCAGCTGTGCACACCCGGGGCCTGGCGGAGCGCCGCCTCAACCTCGCCAATTTCGATACGATAGCCCCGGATTTTCACCTGGTCATCTCGGCGGCCCAGGAATTCAATGCACCCGCCGGGAAGGTAGCGCGCAAGATCGTTGGTGTGGTACCAGCGTGCCCCATCAATGGTGGGGAATTTACGGTCCGTCATCTCGGCATCGTGGCGGTAACCACGGGCAATGCCAGGTCCAGACACCAGGTATTCACCGGGCGCGAAGTCAGGTCTGATGCGTCCTGCATCATCAACGATGCGGGCACGCATGTTGGGCAGTGGGCTGCCAAAGGGCACCGATCCCCATATCGGGTCGATGGCTTCTGGGTCCGTAACCTCGAAGAAGGTCGAGTGGATGGCGGTTTCGGTGGCTCCACCAAGTCCGGCGAAGCGGCAGTGCGGTGCGCGTTCCCTGAGGCGTCCGGGCAGGTCGAGAGTGACCCAGTCCCCGCCGAGGAGACACCAGCGCAGCTCGTCAAGCTGGGTTGTTGATGTTGAAGACAACAACATGTCAAGCAGCGGTGGGACGCAATACAGCTGGGTCACATGGTGCCGCGTCATTAAACCAATCCATGCTTCCGCGTCGCGGCGTTCCTGCTCGGTGAGTGTCACCACGGCTCCGCCGACGTTCAACGGACCGAACATGTCATGCACGGACAGGTCGAATTCTAGGGAGGATAGGCCCAACGTGCGGTCGTCGGCAGTAAGGCCGACAATCTCGTTCACAGCGTTGATGGTGTTCATGACGGCACGATGCGTCAGCTCTACACCCTTGGGCTCCCCGGTGGAACCGGACGTGAACAGCACATACACCACATCGTCGGGGGATTGGGTGGTCGCCTGCGCCGCAGCATCCTCGGGGAGGTCGGTAGTCAGGGCGTCGTCAAGCAGAACACCGGTGACCCCCTCATCCGGGTCGGACAGCGCGTTCGTATCGTGCAGCACCACAGTAGCGTCGGCGCGCTCAAGGATGCGGCTCCGGCGCGTGGCGGGTTGGTCCGCACCCAGCGGCACCCACGCCGCACCCGCCGCCAATATGCCCAGCAGCGCCGTGAGCTGACGTGGGCCTTTAGCGATGCGAACACCCACAATATCCCCAGGTGCTACGCCGTGTTTGCGTAACGACGTCGCGACGCGCAACGCATCATCCCGCAGCTCAGCGTAGGTACACACACCGTCCTCACCCCACAGCACGGCCGGTCGGTCAGGATGTGTGTCAGCAAGGTCGAAGAAACGTCGGTGTAGCAAGGCGTCGTCAGGGAGTGGCGCTGTGGTTTCCGTATCGCGCCGGGCCTGATTCTGCTCTTCCGGAACGGCACTGGGGAACGGTGCTGATGCCCATTCCGCGTCCTGCACCAGCAGATCAACATTGGCGCGGTACGCCTCAAACATGGCGTCCACCACTCCCGGAAGGAACATTCCTTCGCGGACATCCCAGTTGGCCAGGAAACCACCATCCAGTTCCGTGACCTGCGCATCAAGGAGAACCTGCGGGCCTTCCGAGAGGATCCACACTGGATCGCCAAACACCGAGCGCACCCGAGCAGAGAACAATTCCCCCAAACCCACCGCCGAGGTGTACACAATCGGGGCGATCACCTGACTGCCGCGACTACGGCTCATATCGCGCAAAATATCAAGCGCCGACCAGTCCGAATGCCGCATGCTGCCGTGCATACTTTCTGAGACGGCACGGATGCGATCCAGCACCGTCTGCTCCTGGGAGACATCCACGGTCACCAGCACTGAGGAACTGAAATCTCCGACCACACGGTCAATATCGGGGAGGATCTGCTGCCGGTGGAACAGCGGCACGTTCAACAGGAAACGCGATTCGGTGGTGAAAGAACCAATGGCCTCTGCAAAAGCAGTGGCCAGGCAGGCCGCGGGAGTCACACCGTTATCCTGCGCATGGTGCTCAAGCGCGGCGCGCTGCCGCTCATCCAGGAACAAATGCCGACGCTGCGGGCGCACTGAATGTGCGGGCACACCGGTATAGGTGGGGAGCTTAGGAGGATCCGGCAGAGTTGCCAATTGCTCCGCCCACCACTGTTGATCTCGTTCTCGGTTCTTCGGGGACGTGACCTCCGGGGCATCAAGATACTCGCGGAAACTGCTGCTAATGGGGGCAAGCTCTTCGCCGGTGAGCACGGCGGCGAGGTCATCCAGGACGATGCGGTAGCTCATGGCGTCGCCAGCCAGCATGTCAAAATCCACGTGCAGGCGTGCACGCCCACCGGGGAGGCGGGTGAGGCGAACATCAATCATCCGGCCCAGGTCAGCTGCCGCACGCTGGCCGCTCATCTCTGAGCGAATATCCTCCAGTGTCGCGGCGACGGTGGCATCGTTGGTGTCGCGTAGATCCAGCGAACTAAATATCGGGGTGTCAGGCTGCGGCTGCACTTTCTGCGTGCCATCGTTCAGGATTTTCACCCTGAGCATGTCGTGCCGTGCAACCACAGTATCCAGTGCTGCCTGTAGGGTATCCGGTTCATGGTCAGGGCCGTCTAGTTCCACGTAGAGGTGCGCCGACACCCCGCCCAGCTTGTCGGTGTCATAGCCGCCCGCCCAATAGGCGTGTTGCAGCGGAGCCAACCGGAATGGGGAGGCATCGTCGCTGGTGTCGCTGGCGGTGCTGGGCGTCGTTACGCTTGGGTCTTGGGTGCTGGGTGTGTGGCTGTTTAGCAGCTCAGCCCAGGCTGCGGGTTCTGGCTTTTCCAGGAAATCCGCGAAAGAAATGTCAAAGCCGGCTTTTCTGCACAACCCTGCGAACCGCATGATGCGCAGGGAGTCAAAGCCGACGGAAAAAAGATCAGAGTCTGGGCGGATGGAGGTGTTGGGAAGAAGGTTCTGTAGCTCTTCTATCACATCGTCCGCTGTGATGGGGGGTTGTGATGTATCAACAGCTGGACGATTGCTAATTCCCATGTCTCCATCCGATCAGTCAAAAGGTGGCAAGTGTGGGTTTGATCTGTTCGATACTCCACGGAACCGAGAGGACTGTCGGCACGCGGAACGACGTGACCGCCGCAGGATCCAGTTTGAGAACATGGTTTTCCCGTACCGCCGTGAGACCTGGCCACAGGGGAGATGACTCCATTGCAGACAGGTCCCCTGTCGAACCCATGATGATGATATCCGAATTCATCTTATCAATTGTTTCTAAGGACAGCCTACCCTGAACGCCGCCTTCGCCGCCACCCAGGCCGATGAGGGAGTCTGGAAGCTTCAAACCCATTTTCGTGAGCATCTGCACCGTAATATCGTTCGGGTCCGTCACGACCTGGATATTATCCGCGCCACCAAAGAACGCAACCGCAAACGTCTTTCCTGCGGCGGCCGGGAATTCCTGGCTCACAGCCGACAGTGTCTGTTCCGTTGAGGCAACAATATTGTCTGCCTCACTTTCCTTCTTGAACAGCTGGCCAACAATCTTGGTTTGGTCCTGCCAGGAATCCAGCTTACCGTCAGCCAGCGCTGGGAGAGTGGGGGCAACATCCTGTAGCTTCTTATAAATTTCCTCGTTGGAGGCCAAAGCGCCGGCGAGAATCAGGTCGGGTTCCTGCTGCGCAATCTGTTCCAGCGGGACGTCGCTGGGGTTCATCAGCTTCAGCACATGGGTGCTGCCTTCAGGCTCAACCTGCAGCTTGCCTTCCTCCCACGGCATGACCGACTTGGGGAAACCAGCGTAACCGGCAATCGCGGCAGGAGACTCACCCAACGCCAGCATGGCATCCGTGTAGCCCGGAACCAGCGTCACCACCTTCTTGGGTTTGGTGGGCAGCTGAGACTCGCCGTAGACGTGGCTCACTGTGATCGTTTCTCCCGACGCCCCACTGCCGGACGAGGAACAAGCCGACAGTCCAGCAACCAGCACGATGCTGGCGACAAACGCCAGCATCATCAGGGCGGTTCGATACAAGGGGCGATGTGAAAGCCCTGCGGGTGAACCCATGGCTAACATGGGCATGCGAGAACGACCAGTGGTGGGGTGCGTCATGGTGTTGAGAATCTCCTGCTATAAGACGTGATGATTAGTAACAGTTGACCCACGCTGCTGAAGCGAGGTTACAGACTGTGGATTTTTGCAGCTTCCATTCGCCATCCACGTACTGGAAACCGGAATTGGGGTAGGTCCATTCGCCCCAGCCAGCTGGCCAGATGATGGTCATAGTTGCGGTGGCGGTGTCGCCCGTGACGACGACGTCGCGGACATCAAACTTCACAATGTCACCCATGGCTTCCATGCCGGGGGGAGGGGCCATCCTGGACCGCACACCAGCAACCTGCTCTAGGGTGCCTGCGGTGACGGGGCCGTCGACAGTGCGCTTAGCTAGCTCTGCACCAGGGACACCAGGCTGGGCTGCGGCCATGGTGGTTTGCAGCAGTAGGTCGGCGGAAGGCATTGGGGCTGAAGCTGCTGGGGCCGGCGCTGCGGGGGCTGCCGGAGCCGCCTGCTGGGGCGCAGCTTGCTGTGCGGGGGCAGCAGCTTGCGGTGCCGCTGCGGCCGGGGCTGCCTGTCCTTGTGCAGCGCCGCCTGCACTGGCTGCGCCTGGCTGAGCCTGGGGTTGTGCGCCCTGTTGCCCCTGTGCGGCACCACCAGCGCTGGCGGCACCGGGTTGAGCCGCGCCTGCCTGGGCCTGCGCGCCAGGCTGACCTGCTTGCGCTGCGGCACCAGGTTGGCCTGGCTGGGCACCTTGAACTGCGCCCGACTGGTTTGTTGCCCCCGCAGAACCCTGGAGAGCATATGATTGCGGTTCCTTCAGGGCGGCGACAAGCTGCGCAGTGCGTTCTTCGCTCCGGGTGGTGGATTCTAAAATATAAAATACTGTGGCCCCAGCAGTCACTGCTGAGGCTAGTGCAACGATCAACGCTGCAACGGCGATCACGCCGAATCCTCTGCCCATTCGCGTGTCCGTCACTTCCGGCTCGTCGTCATATTCTTCATATTCTTCTGCTTCTACAGGTGCCGTAGTTTCGTCGGCGGTTACGGTGGGGGGGTCTTCCTGGGGTCTGGCTTCGGCCAGTGTCATGACCTTCCTCCTGACGCGTTTGCGTGTTATGGAAATTACTTCTGTTATTTGGCCATAGCCCTTGAGCTGCGTCAGCCATTATGCTGCGCCAAATATTGTGGACGATTGTTGCATACTAAAAAAAGGCCGTCAAGGGTATCCTTACCTCAGTTTGTTGAACAAACTTGCACGGTTCAGATGGCTGTTTCCTCAACAAAGAACTAGTGTCTCCACATGCCTTCGATTTATCGCCTCTGACATGCCAATAGTCATTTCTTCTCACTATATAGTTTAGGTGAGCCTTGCTTTGCGGGTATCCTGGAGACGCGGCCGACACATGATGAATAAACATTAATGTTGCGGTGCGGCTAGGCAGCAACTGTGTGTACCGCGCCTCGGGCCGCGCTGATTTTATATCCACGGCGGCAGCTCAGCGCCTGATGCGAACACAAGTAGTGAACGCGAATGAATAATGACACGGCACCATAACAAGGAGCGAACATATGAGCCAACCAACCAATCCCTTTGATGATGACAATGGACGCTTCTACGTTCTTCGAAACAAAGAGGAACAGCATTCACTGTGGCCCACATTCGCCGCCGTCCCCGACGGTTGGGATGTGGTGTTCGGGGAGGCAAACCGCGCTGAATGCCTGGACTATGTGAATGAAAACTGGACTGACATTTTGCCGCTGTCAGCGAGGAAAGCCGTGGCGGAAGCGCGTGGCGAATAATAATGGCGGCAGATCTTGGCCTGAACATCACAGGTGAGGGCACACCTATTGTTATGGTGATGGGCCGGAACGCCTCTGGTCGAGTGTGGGACGCCCATCAAGTCCCAGGACTGGTGGCTCGCGGGTGGCGGGTAGCCACGTTTGATAACCGCGGTAGCGGCGGCAACATCAACCCTGAACAGCAGTTTCATTTCAACGACCTGGTCCAGGACGTCCTGACCATCATCGACCAACACCTCGGCGAACCGGCATTCCTCGTGGGTACGTCCCTGGGGTCCCGCATAGTCCTGGAGGCTGCACGCCAGCGGCCTGACTTGGTGCGGGGCGTTGTTGCCGCAGCCGCCCACGCGCGTCTCACACCCCTGCAGATTGCACAGTCGAAAGAACTCGCGGCGGTCACGGATGCTCTGTCTACCGTCGCCCCCGACTACCTCGCCGCGACCACCGCAACGCTCAATTTGTCCCCCAGCACCCTGCTTGACGACGCCGCGTCTGCCGACTGGCTCGCCTTGCTCACCTTCGCGGGGCAGGGATCAACAGTGGGTCTTGCTCAACAAATCGCGGCGGACTGCGGCAGCGATCAGTCGCAGCACTACCCGCAGATCGCGGTTCCTGTGCTGACGTTGGCATACGCGGATGATCGCGTGATTTTCCCCGAGCAAGTGCGCGATGTCGCCCAGCTCATTCCTGGGGCGGAGTATGCCGAGTTACCTCGCGCTGGGCATTTTGGTTATCTGGAACGCCCCAACGAGTTCAACGAACTCGTGCATGAGTTTTTTACTCGCACGAGTACTACTTAAACAGTCCACTGCTCAACGTCTTGCCAGCGGCGCCACAAGTGGGTGAATAACCCGCCCTTGTCGATGAGTTCGTTGACGGTGCCGTTTTCGGCAATGGCACCGTCTTTGAGCACCACAACAGTGTCGGCGATGGATACCAACGCGGGGCGGTGCGTCACAATCACCATGGTGCGGTGACCCCGCAGCCTGCCCAGGGCATCGACAATTGCTTGTTCGTTGGTGGCGTCCAGGGCGGATGTTGCCTCATCGACCAGCAACAAGCCGGTGTTTTTGGCCAGCGCCCGAGCGAGTCCAACGCGTTGACGCTCGCCGCCGGACAGCGTGCTCCCGCCTTCGCCGACGGTGGAATCCCAGCCGTGCGGCAGCTTGTCAAGAATGTCAACAAGCTGTACCTGATCTGCAATGTTGTCCAAATCGGCGTTGGCATCGGCTGCGGTGACGTTGTCGCGGAGTGTGCCCTGACGGAGCTCTGTCGCTTGGAACATCACAGAGGTATGTGCTAGGCGATTGGGCGCGTCCAAGGCAGTGCCGTTAAACGCAATGCTGCCAGTGTTTTGCTCTCGAAGCCCCGCGAGAACGTCCAGGAGGGTGGATTTTCCAGAGCCGGATTCCCCGACAACAACGGTGATGCTTCCCGCAGGCAGGGCAAGGTTGATGGAATTGATGCCCACAGTGGTGTCGGGGTAGTGGTAGGTCACGTCGCTGACCTGCACGTCCACCGCGTCAGAGGATGTTCCAGTGGGTGGAATGGAATCGCTGGTGTCGGCGGTGTCGACAAGCGCTCGGATGTCCCTGAAGGTGCGTTCCATGGAGCTCATGGGTGTGGCCAGGAGCGACAGGGCACCGGAGGCTTCGATGATGCGCAGCAACACGATGATGAGGGCTGCGGCAGTGGCGCCGGAGATGTCGGAATTGAGGTACAGCATGCCGGTGACCAGTGCGAATGCGAGAAGGCCGAGCTGTGAGGCGATGCTGAACAGCGTCTCACCCGGGATTTGCCACAGGAGGAGTCGCAGGCCGCGCTGTCGTGACCCGCGGAGGACGTCGTCAAGGGCGGAACGGCTCACCCCGGCGGTGCGGAGCGTTGGTTGTGCCCACGCGAATTCCAGTGTGGCGTCGTTGAGTTCGCGGGTGGCGTCGTCGTAGGCCGCCTCGGAGCGGGCGATCAGACGCTGAGACCCCACCAATGCCAAGGTCAGAAGAACGCCGGTCACGAAGGCCACCACGGCCAGCTTCCACGATATGGTGAGCAGGAAAATGCTGAGCAGTGGGGTAATCAGGATCCCTTGGATGAGGGGGAACATCAGGTGCGCAAGCGCGGAGAGGGATTCGGCACCTGCGGTGGACAGTAGTTTTGAAAGTTTTGATGCGGATTCGGAGTGCAGCTGTGAGATGTCCATCTCACGGATCGACGCGACCCCAGAGGTTTCAACGGTTTTGAGAATGCGGCACCCCAAGGAAAAGCCAATGCGGTGGCTGATGTGGTCGATGCCCCACCCCAGCGCCACCAGCCCAACGAGCATGCCCACCCAGCGTATTGCGGAGGCGGGATTGTCGGAGAAAAGTCCCTCGAACAGCGGAATCAGCGTCATGATTGCCCCGGCCTGCACCGCCGTGGACACGACACTCAGGGTGAAAAATGAGATGCGATCGCGCGTGGCTTCCGGTCCGGTGATGGCGGCGAGGTTGGAGGGGGCGTCGAAAAGCATGGGCCTACTTTCTGTGCATGCTGGAGGCAAGGCTGCTGTACAACCCGTTGGTGGTGACCAGTTCATTGTGTGTGCCCTGCTCAGCGATGTCGCCGTGCTGGAGCACAACAATGCGGTCGGCGTGGGCGATGGTGTGCAGGCGGTGCGCAACAATGATCTTGGTGCGGCCCTCCAGAAGGGCATCGAGGCCCTTGCGCACAGCCCATTCGGAATCGGGGTCGGCGGCGGCGGTTGCCTCATCCAGCACCACAACATCCGGGTCACCCAACAATGCCCGGGCGATGGCGACGCGCTGGCGCTGGCCACCCGATAGGCTCTTGCGGTCCACGAGCGTATCGTAGCCGTGGGGGAGGGACATGATGAAGTCGTCAATGTAGGCGGCTTGGGCGGCGGCCCGAACGTCTTCGCGTGTTGCCTCCGGGTGACCCAGCGCAATGTTGTCAAACAGGGTTCCCTTGATCAGCTGCACGTCCTGCAACACCACAGCCACTTTGCGGTGCAGCGTATCTTCTGGGATGTCGCGCAGGTTCACGCCGTCGAGAACGATGGCACCATCGTCGGGGTCCCACAGGCGCGCCAGCAGGCTTGCAAAGGTGGATTTCCCGGACCCGGATGGCCCCACCAGCGCCGTTGTGGTCCCAGCGGGAATATCAAGGTCGATCTTATTCAGCGCCCGCGTGCCTGCCGAATAGGAGAACGAGACGTTCTTCACCGTGATGTTTCCGCAGGTGCGTGCGCTCGCGACCTCAGTTGTGTCGGCAGCGTCTTCCGCGCCCGTGGCAGCATCGCTCCCCGAATAGTCACTGGATTCGCTGAGCTCCGGCGTAGTGAGCAGCAGCTCCAGGCTCTTTTTCGCGTTGAGACCTTCCCGAATGCCGTTGGCGGAATAGGAGACGGCCAGCAGGCGATCACCAAAGGACGTTCCCAAGATCAAAAACGGAATGATGTTCTCCGCAGGCATGATGCCGCTCACCACAAGACTGGTCCCTACCAGCAGCAACAACGCCATGATGCTCATCGGCTTGGTCATTTGGGTGGAGTTCAGTTTGGAGTTCAGGGTGCTGCGCTGCCAGGTGATTAGGTAATCGCCCATTTCTTGCAGTTCACGGGGCAGGTTGACTGTGGCATCGTCGCCAAACACTCGGCTCACAGCCTGCCCGGATACGAACCGTTCCGTATCGCCGCTGATGGTGGCGTTCCAGCGCAGAATCCGGGCAATTTTTTGCTTATCGGCACTGGCCTGGCGCACCGTGACCACAATGTAGAGCACGATGGGAAGCAGCAGCACCAGCGCCAGCCGCCAATCCACCGTGAACAGGTAAATCAGAATGGCGAGCGGGGTGACTACCGCACCCACCATGTCCGGCACCGCGTGAGTAATCAAATAATGCAACGAAGACACATTGTCCTGCACCAACGTCTTCACTTCTGCGGACCGGCGGTCCTTAAACCAGCCCAAGGGCAGGCGTGACAGTTTGTGCAGCAGGCGCTTCCGCAGTGCCGCCGAATAGTTGGCATCGTACACATGCTGCGCGAACAGCAACACTGCCGTCCCCAGCGTATTGAAGCCCAGGATGCCCACCCCCACAAGCCCCACCTGAATCAGCTCGTCCTGGCTCGCACCCCGCACCAGGCGCTGCGCGAGCTCGGAAAACAGGATAAACGGCACGATGTAGGTGATGGACAGCAGCGCCTGCGCCAACCCACTGATAATCAACGCCACCCGCGCTGGGCGCAGCACCGAAACGGCAGCCTTATCACTGGTCGCCGTATCGCTTGTCGACGCCGCGACCGGTGCCGTGGTCTGCTCCGCTGCTGCATCCGCAGTATCTACGCCTGAGTTGTCGGCTGTGGCGTCAGGTTCAACATCAACCTGCTTGCCCATGGCTCGGCCTTCAATCCAGTACGCCTGGGAATGCAGGGTTGCGCGGTTGTGGCCAAAATTCAGTTCCAGATGCGATTTGACCAGCCGGGTTGCCGTGCTTTCGGCCGCGACCCAACAGCGCCACCCGTGAACGTCGTGGCCTTCGAGGGCGTCGACAAGCGCGCGGGCATCGTGACGCGTGGGTATCCAGCGGACGGTGAGGTCAGGGCGCTCAGGGAAGGGCAGCTGGGTATCGTCATCGCGGAATTGTTCCATGACAACCTGGATGGGCGTGCCGCTGGTGGGCAGCGTGCCGATGATGGCGTTGATTGCGGGCCACGATGCCGCGTCGCCAACAAACAGGTAGCCGCGCGGCGGTTGGTCGTCGGGTGTAAAACCGTCCCCACCGAACCGCTGCATGGTGAGTTCGTCCCCAGCGCGGGCGCGCACAGCCCACGAGGATGCCGGGCCGCTGGGGGTGTGAATAAGAAACGCGATGGAAAAGACTCCGGTGGTGGGGTCGGCGTGGAGGAGGGTGTAACAGCGCTGATGAAGTTTTCCCTGGCCCTCATGGTCAGGGAACCATACGCGCACCCACGAGGCGGGAAGCTCCCCGTCGCTGTTCAGTAACGTGTCGGAATGAAACGTAATGTGTACAACGTGCTGCGTGAGCCATTCGGACTCGATGACGGTTGCGGCGTGCTCCTCAACGCGCATGGCGCGGAGCATGGCTCCCTGAAAGCCTTTCCCCATAGCGAGCTTCCTCCTCCTGGGTAGTGTCGTGCCGGTGCCACTGCCCTTAACTGCCGCCCGCATGTGTGTGGCGTTAGGTCACGCGGGTAGGCGTGGTGGCGAGGTAGCTTTTCACCGATTCAAGTACGTCACCTGCCCTGATGGATACCAGGGACAACAGTGATGAACTGAAACCATGACTATGTTCTACACCACCACACAGGTAAATAGCTGGAGCGGGGGTATCACCAGTAGCTAACCGGTAGTCTCGTTCCACGATGACGCGGCCATTTTCATCCACGGGTATGTGTGATAAGTCTACAAAAAATTCCCGAGGATCGGATTCTTGAAAACCTGTTCCGCAGATGAGCATGTCTGCATTGAGGGTTTCCGTGGTGCTGTCCATGGAGTTTTCCAACTGAAGCTGCACGCCATCAGGGGTTTCCGTAATCGACGTTACGTATGTGGTGTCGTGAATGAAAAGGCGTTTCTTTCCATCAAGGCGCTCTTTGTAGGTCAAGCGGAAGAGTTCATTCAGCAGATCTGGATCCACCGCAGTGTAGTTTGTTCCAGCATGGACGGCGCGCAGACGCTCGCGTTCTTCGACAGGGGCGGCGTGCCACTTGTCCACGGCGTCGGGGTCAAACACTCGGTTGGCAAAGGGGGAATCGTCGCTGGGGGTAAGCCCATATCGGGTGTGAATCAGGTGGACTTCCGAATCGGGGAACGTAGCGTGCAGGTACTTTGCTATTTCCGCTGCGCTTTGTCCGCCACCCAACACGGCGAGTTTTTTGTTCGGGGTGGTGGTGTTGTGTTCCCTGAATTGTTCAAGGAACGGCAGAATGTGCACGCTGTGGGACACTCGATCATTCTCGGTGAGGCCGTCGGGGAGTGATGGATTCAGTCCCGTGCCTAGGAGAACGGCGCGGGCACGATAGTGCTGTGTGTTGCCGTCTGCGTCGACCGTGTTGACCACGGCGATGTCTCCATCGGTATCGATGCTGGTTACGCTGGTGCTGTACTGCACGTCAACGGGGACGTTGCGTGCCGCCCACTGGATGTAATCTGCGATTTCCTGGCGGGAGGGGAAGAACGTTTGCAGATTAATGAAGTCCGTGAGCCGATTATTTTCAAACAAATAGTTGAAAAAGGTGAAGCGGCTGCGGGGATTGCGCAGTGTGGCTAAGTCCTTGGGGAAAGCGATCTGCATCACGGCGTCGGGAAGCAGCATGCCCGGGTGCCAGGCGGTGGTGGGGGAAGACTCCAAGAACAGGGCTGTGAGCTGTGCTTTGTCTGGGTGTGCTTCGTTCTCGTCGGCCAATGCCGCTGCGAATGCGATGTTCGACGGTCCGAAACCAATGCCGATGACATCAAGGGTGTCTGTGCCATTGGTTTGGCGAATGTCTTGATGTGATGGCAAGCTATCTGAAGACAAACTAGTGGTAGGCAAGGTCATATCTAATTATATTAGGTTAGACTTACCTTTATGCACAAGGAAACTACCTCACCTGCTCCGATGTCAAGCACCGACAACAACCTCCGCACAGGATTCGTCGGCTCACCCATGCTTCCGTTCCTTAACGACGACCCCTCACTCGATGCCGGACAGCCCCTGGACCAGCTGGTATGGGACCAGCTAGAACAGTCCCCGAACAAGGCCGCGATTATCGACGGCGCGCGCACCCTTACCTACGCACAATTACGCGCCCATGCGGAAGGCGTTGCGCGGGGGCTGCTAGCGCGGGGACGGCAGCCAGGCGACCGTGTGCTGCTGCACCTTGAGAATGGTCTAGCGTTTGCCGAAGCGCTGTTGGGAACCCTGCTCGCCGGATGCGTGCCAGTACTCACGCTGCCAGGTCATCGCTTTGCGGAACTGTCGCACTTGGCGCAGCTCAGCGGGGCGGCCGAACTGGTGGGCACCGATAAGGCTTTGCTAGACGAGGTGGCTGCTTCGTGCGATGTTTCTGTTGTGCATGTTGGGGGGCTGCCGGTTGCAGAAGGGACTGATGGGGGAGATGCTGGTGCGGACGCGGCCGGGTGGCATCCCGGGTTTGTGCCGGACAACCCTGCCGTATTGCTTGTGTCTGGCGGAACCACGGGGTTGCCCAAACTGATTGCCCGGACCCACCAGGACTACCGCTACGACATTGCCTGCGCGGCCGCTGCCTGCACCATTACGGGAGACGACATCTACCTTGCCGCGCTGCCGTTGGCGCACAATTTCCCGCTGGCAAGCCCTGGGCTGTTTGGGGTGCTGGCCGCAGGCGGGACTGTTGTCTGCGCGCCGATTCCCAGCCCTGATATGGTCTTTGACCTCATCGAACAACACCGCGTCACCGTTGTCTCCGCCGTTCCTTCCCTTGCATTGTTGTGGGCGGAAGCCACCGAATGGGAAACCCAAGACCTCAGCTCACTGCGCCTTGTGCAGGTCGGCGGCGCGCGGTTTAGCCCAGAACAAGCAACCCTTGTGGACGAGGCATTTAACAACACCCTCCAGCAAGTATTCGGTATGGCCGAAGGACTATTGTGCTTCACCACTCCAGGAGACCCGGACCGCGACCGAGTACGCACCACCCAGGGCTATCCTATGAGTCCGCTCGACAAGCTCCGCATCGGCGCTGATGGCGGCCTGGAAACCAGCGGACCCTACACCATCCTCGGCTACTACCGAGCACCCGCCGCCAACGAAGCATCCTTCACCGACGACGGCTGGTACCGCAGCGGCGATAACGTGCACATCCACGACGACGGATCCGTGGTGGTGATGGGCCGCATCAAAGACGTAGTGATCAAAGCCGGGGAAAACGTAGACTGCGTGGAACTGGAAGAAGTGTTATCGCAGGTACCAGGTGTAGCGAACGTTGTGGTGGTCGGTGCTCCCGACGAGTACCTTGGTGAAGCCGTGGTGGCGGGGATTGTTGCGCAACCCGGAAGCCAGATTGACCTGGAACTACTCCGCGCAGCCGTCCACGATGCGGGCATGGCCGACTTCAAACAACCCGACCGGCTACTCATGATGAACCGCGTGCCACTCACCGCCGTGGGAAAGCCAGACCGAAAGGTCGTGGCGGAATGGGCGCGGGAGGCTTAGCGCTTTTGGCGAGTGATGATGTAATGGACACGTGAATGCAACGACGCAGTGGAGTGAACAAGAACCCGGCGTTGTTGTGTTCCCTTCCGGCGCACGAATAAGAGGCCGTCCTCGTAGCTATTACCGGGAAGGCGCTGAATTACCCGATCATATTGTGATGCTCACTGGGTTTTCTCCACGTACTTTACCCATAGCTGAGACTCATTGGATTAGGTGGCCGGATTTTTGGATTCCAATTGATGGCACAAGAATTCGCGACGTTTTAGAAACCGCGCTTAAAAAGGCACGGGATTCCCGTGTGGACATAACATGTGGCGGAGGAATTGGGCGTACAGGAACCGCGCTCGCATGCATTGCGGTACTTGATGGAATAGATTCAGCCAGCGCAGTAGCCTTCATTCGAGAAAACTACCATCCGCGAGCAGTGGAAACTCCGTGGCAACGTTGGTACATTTCACGGTTTGCGTCCACAGTTGGTCAGTGAGGGGGCGCGAGAGAGAAGTGCTTTGTTGTTTAGTTGTTTATGTTGCGACATGCGAGCGTGTTTCACGATTGTCGCTGGATAAGCGTGTTATGGTGGGGTATCTACGTTGACGCGTCCCCATCAAAGCGCTATCTCCCCAGTTCAAGTATGGTTTTGAACGGGGTTAACCGGCAGGGGTGGTGGGGTGGTCTCAGATAACTCGATACCGGCGTTTGGTGTGTAGTGGGTTGACCTGGTGTTTTTATCGTGATTTAAGGAAGCAAATGTGGGAATGTGATCTATTCGACGGGGGGTGTGTAAACCGTTTCCTCCACCGCTGGTCAGAGGGGGTGTTTTTCTGGTAGGGTCAGAGACCAAGTACCGCGATATAGCGGATGGAAATTTTTGGGCGCTTTTTGAGCGCTGTTCGGGCGCGTTAGATACCAAGTGTTGCGATACAGCGGATGAGGAATAATCCTGCTTTATTTTCCTTGCTTCACTCTGTTGAGTTTGGCGAAGAATCACCAATAATATTCACATTTCTTAACGTGATTAAATTCGTTGAATAAAGCTGATTATTCGTGCTGTCGTTCAAAGAAACTGCGACCTGCTTTCGATTATCTGGGGAATTATTCACGGGTCTAAAGAATATTCAAAAGTGGTTATTTTCTGGGATTGTTCCTTGTAGTATGGGTGCCACGCGCGGTACGGCAGTACGATCGGAAGGCGGGAACTAACTATGCTGAGTGTTTCCACTTTGGGTAGGAAAATCACCACGAACGGGAAAACTGGGAAGAACAGCAAGAAAGCCTGGCTGTTCAAAAACGTCACCTTCGATGTCCATGCAGGTGAAATGGTTGCCCTCATGGGACAATCGGGTTCGGGGAAATCAACGCTGCTCAACTGCATGTCTGGCCTAGCCCCTGCAGATGAAGGCACCTGCCAGGTTGATGGACACATGCTTTCCAACGTCAGCAAACGACACTTGCGGCGGAACCTACGCAACCATGTGTCGCTTATCTTCCAAGACCATCATCTGATTCCTGGGCTTACGCTTTTACAGAACGTGCAGCTAGCACGCAGCCTCTCAGACGCAACCGCAACAAACGCACAACCACAGCAACTCACTCCCGATGAAGCATTAGACAGACTGGGGATTGGTGTGGAACGCAATTCCCTCCCAGAGTCGGTATCGGGAGGACAGGCTCAACGCGCCGCCATTGCGCGTTCTTTAGTCACCTCGGCGCAGGTCATTGTCGCTGATGAACCTACTGGCGCGCTGGATGGGGAGAACATTGGCAAAGTACTCACCGAAATGCGGCGTGCTTGTCATGAAATGAAGACGCACATGGTGGTTGTCACCCATGACCACGCTGTTGCCGCAGCGTGCGACCGTACATTACTGCTGGAGGGAGGCACCGTCCATGCCAGCGACCACTAAACAGGTCACCAGGGAGTACGCCAAGCACACCTTCCCTCGAGCTGACATGGATCAGCTTGTCGGCCTGGTCCTTGATGGCCTGGACGACCGCCGGATGACGGTATCCGAGACTGAGGTTGAAGGTGCCCGCCGAGCAGTCCATGAATTCGTTGCCGTCCTCATCGCGGACGTAGAGGCCTTCAGCATCGGCGACCGTGAAATCAGAGACGTTGTAGTACAAGTGGCTAGAGGTATCCAGCATGATGTTCACCTACTTCGTGGTGTTGTTGGGTCTTTGACCGGAAGAACATCCGGCCATCCCGCCTAGGTATGGGGCAGGGCGGGAAACTCTCCTGTGAAGAGAAGGGTGCTCATTCCGAACTCAGCGGCGGCGTCGGTGTTGGCCGAGCGGTCGTCGATGAACAGGATGTCCTCGGGCCGGGCATCCATAGCGGTACTCGCCGCGGCGAAGCACTCCTGCGAGGGTTTGGATAGGCCAAGACGAGCGCTGTAGAGCATCCCGTCGAAGAGCGAGGCGATGGGCAGGTCGTCGATCGCATCAGCCAGGGGCAGTGGAGCGTTCGACAGCAGCCACGGCCGAGTCCCGGACTCGTTGAGCTTGGCCAGCCACTGGACAGCGGCTGGATTGAGATCAAGCCATCCATCGACATCGATACGGACGAGCGCGTTGAGCTCTCCATCATCAAGCTCCTGATCCGGGCCGAGCACGGTCTGCCAGTAGTCACGGGAGGACTGGCCGCGGTCGTAGGGTCCACGGTGGTCCCAGTACCGCTGTTGGAAGTCAGGAACTGGCATGTCGGCGCGGTGAGCGAGTTCTGCCATTGCCGTGACGGGGAACGGTTTCGAGAGCACTTCTGCGTAGTCGATAAGCAGTTTCTTCATATCTGGTGTCCTTCCAGTGGATGTCTGTGTCCGAGGCGACCGAGCTGGGACGCCTCATCTCGGTGGTGAGTTCGTGTCGTCCCGCTCGGGAGTATCGGGGCTATCCGGTTCGGGGGTGTTCTCGTTCGGGCTGAGTCTGCTGGCCAGCACGAGGGCTGCGGTACCGATCAGCAGAAGGATGGACAGGCCCCACCGCAGGCTTGTCGCCGTGGTGATGAGGCCGACGAGGGGGCTGGTGATGAGAAAGCCGATGCGCATGATCCAGTTCACGAGGGTGACGCCGGCGGCTTGGCTCACTCCGGGGATGTGGGCGGCAGCGCCCAAAGCGCTGGGGACCAGGGTCGCTGAGCCGTATCCCACGGCGGCCAGTCCGATGAGGAGCTGGATAGGTTCTTGCGCCGTTACGATGGCGAGCCCACCGAGCACGATGAGGATTCCGCCAAGACGCGCGACCCATGTCCGGCCCCGTTTCTGGATCAGGAAGTCGCCGCTGAAGCGTCCCAGGCATTGGCTGCCGATGATGACGCTGAACGCAATGCCGGCGCTGGCCGCGGGGACGTTGCTGATCTGCACAGCGGCGATGGCGGACCAGTTGTTCGCCACGTCTTCGATGGTGGTCCCACAGATCGCGATGACGGCCAGCGGGAGGGCGGCCACGAGCACGAAACGCCACCGTGACCGTCCTTCCCCATCGGATGCGTCACGTTCGTCGTTGGTCTTCGCCGTCATGGCCGCGTCGCCAACGAGGAGCCCGCCGATCGCGACGAGGATGATGCAGACGAGACCGACGACGGCGAGGTAGAAGCGCATGTCGATGCCGGCGGTGGCCGCGGCTGTCGATGCAGCACCGCTGACGACGCCGCCCAGGCTCCACAGCGCATGCATGGACGAGAGGATCGAGCGGCCCGACTTGTCTTGGATTTCGATCCCGACGACGTTCTGGGCGACGTCCACGATGGCGTCGAAGAAGCCGACGAAGAAGATGCACGCTGCCAGAGCGAACCCGTTACCTGACCAGCCGGCTAAGGCGACCGCGGCGGCCAGGACGATGGTTCCTCCTACCGCTACGGGCACCGCGCGGAAGCGGGCGATTAGTCGTGACGGCAATACGGAGGAGGCGATCGCTCCGATGGCGAAGGAGGCGACGATGAGGCCGAACTCCCAGGCGCTCAGGCCCAGCCGTTCCATCATGAGGGGGTACCAGGGCAGCAGGGCAGCGAAGACCGCGCCATTGCTGATGAAGAAGACTCCGACGCCAGCGACGCCGCGAGGTCCTGTCCTGAATTCTCGTACCATTCGCTCAATGGTATGTGTTAGACTGATCACATGCAACGATCAAAACGTCAGAAACTGATCATTGAGACGGTGAGCTCCGGCCCGCGCTCCATCGATGCGCTCGCGGAACTGACTGGCGCGAGTTCCGTGAGCATCCGGAGAGACCTCGTCGAGCTCGCCGACCAAGGCGCCATCCGACGCATCCGTGGTGGCGCCGCCCCGATGCCTCACCGTGGAGCCGACTATCCCTTCGCCCTACGCCAGGCATCAGACATCGACCTCAAACGGGCCTTGGCCAAGGCCGCCGCCGAGCTCATCGAACCAGGAGAGAGCGTCTTCATCGACAACGGCACCACCGCACTCGCAGTCGCCGAAGAGCTATCAGGCAAGGGTCTGACCGGGATGGCCGCCTCCCTCCACTCCGCAGCAGCGCTCGCGAGCAAGCCGGGCAATCAGGTCGTCGTCCCCGGCGGGCTCATCGACCACGACGACCTGGCCTTCACCAGTGCCGGTGCCGCCGAGGCGGTCGCTGCCATGCGGTTCGACACCGCCATCATCGGCACATGCGCTGCCAATCCTGACGTCGGGCTCACTGTCGCCGGGTGGGGCGATGCGCAGGTGAAGCGGGCGGCCTTCGCCTCGGCCCAGCGAGTTCTCCTGGTCTCAACGGCCGACAAGTTCAACCACACGGCGGCACACCGGTTCGCATCCATCGCCGACCTGGATGCCATCGTCACGACTCGTAACGCACCACCAGGTGTCACTGCGGAGGCGCACATTGCCGGAGTGAGCGTGATCGAAGTCGATGATGCTGGCGCTGACGAATTGGACGCTGCCGAGTCGCCTGCGTAAGGAGACGAGGTCCCTGAAACGCCTGGCAGATGGAACCGAGGGGCCTTGGCGCTATAGCCCTTGGCCAGGCGCATCTCGTTGGTGCTGGCGATGTGCACCAGAGACGGTCTCGAAGGATTCCGCGCGGAGGGTCTGGGCGCGCACCGATTGCGCCCAGGCGCGGGCGTGATCGATGAGCTGGTCGACGTCGGCGGCTTGGACCCTGCCGCTGGCGTGGGTGCTCCACTGATAGTCACCGGAGGGTTGGCGGGTTCTTTCTTCGGCCTTCCAGGACCAGGAGGTGGGCAGTCGGTCGGGATCGGACCAGTCCGTGCCGGTGTAGTGCTCCTCGATGGCGAATCGGGCATGACTCTCGCCATCTGGGTAGAGGACGAAATGCCCGGCTCCGAACGTCTCGGGGTCTTCGTCTTCGAGGTCGATGAAGCGGGAGTAGTCGCGTTTGATCTTCTCCAGTCCCGTGCTGAGCCGTTCCATGTATCCGGTCAGGCGTTCCCGGTCTGCGTGGTGGGGCGAGTTCATGGTGCGGGCTCCTCTGAGGGGGCGGGGTTGATCCCGGCCGCGCGGGCGCTGGTATCCCACAGGTCCATCTCGGCGGGGTGGAGTTGGTGTTGCGTGACGAAGGATCTCGAGGCGATCTTCCACAGTCCCTGACCAACGCCCAGGGTCGGCAGCAGGGACTGTTCGGTGCCGGTCAGTCCCAGGGCCTTCGCGGTGGAGCCGAGCTGGTCGGCTTCCTGCCGGTAGATCACCCGGGTCTCGGCATTGGCCAGCAGGGAGGCCGCGATCGAACGCATCGCCGATCCTTGATCGCCGACGGCTTCCAGGTCCGAGATCCGGTGGAAGAGCATGAGGTTGGCGATCCCGTAGTGGCGGGCCAGTCGCCAGTGCGAGTCCATCCGCCGCAACAGCGGGGGGTGGCTCATCATCCGCCACGCCTCGTCATAGACGCACCACCGCTGTCCGCCGCGCGGGTCCAGCAGGGCCGCTTCCATCCAGGCCGACGAGCAGGTCATGAGCACGCTCATCAGCGTGTTGTTCTCCGTCACCCGCGACAGGTCCAGGCTGATCATCGGCAGCGTGGGGTCGAAGACCTCGGTCGAGGGACCGTCGAAAAGCCCCCCGAGATCCCCGACCACGAGCCGGCGCAGGGCATGGCCGGCGATCCTGCCGTCTTCCGCCAAACGTCCGTCGGTGTCGTCGGAGGGGTTGAGGATGTGATCGACGACCATCGGCAAGATCGGGGTGTCGTTCTCCCGCACCGTCGCGGCCAGGGCGGTGTCGATCGCGGTGTGCTCCAGCGGCGTCAGGGGCCGGGTCAGCACGGTCTCCGTCAGCGCTCCGATCAGGTCTCGGCGGCGGGAGGCGACCGTGGAGGACCACTCGGCATCGGTCATGCCACTGGGCCGGTAGCCCTCATCGAGGGGATTGAGCCGACTCGGCAAGCCGTGGCCCAGGGCGATGGCGCGGCAGCCACTGCGACTGCTATTGCTTTATTCGGCTTCTCCTGTGGTGTGCTTGCTGCGGTGCTCAATATTCGCAGCGCTGCCGCCTTGGAAGGCGATAGTTCGAACATTATGGTTCCGATCTCCACGAACGCGGCAGTGTCCTGGGTGATTGCCTCCCTGTTCTGCGTGCCGTTTGTGCTGGACAAGGCGTTTCGGCGCGCGGATTATCTCAACTCCTGCCTTGCCGTGATTGGCTGGCCTATCCGCCGCCAGGTCCGCATGCTGGCCGGGCAGTTCGCGGTCATTCTCACTGGTGGAACGGTACTCAGCTATCCGGTTTCCGTGGTCACCCAGTGGGGGTTGTGGCGGATTCGCCGCGCCAACGGCGTGGACATGTTGTTTCCCCAGCACGTGCATGCCCCCATCTCGTTGACTTCTTTAGCAACAGCAACCGTACTTACGGCACTGCCCCTCGCGGTATCCTTTCTTGCAGTGCTGCGTTCAGCCGCGTTCGGGAAGATTCGGGAAAACCTAGACCCCACACCAGTGATCATTACGGTCCCACGGCCCCGCCTGTTGAGTGGCCAGTCCCTGGTGTTTCTCATCGCCATCGCGTGTCTGTGGGGTGCGATCTCAGCGGGGGACCAGGCCGGGATTTTCGTCATTCTGGCTTTTGTGCTGCTGCTTTCCTGGTTTGCAGCCACCTGGACGCTGCCCCTCACCCGCGCCGCGGAGAAGGCTCTTGCCAAAGCCACGCCACGGTCGCCGCGTTCTGCCGCCTTATCAGCGTTGTTGGGTGAGTTTCATCCGTCTCTTCGTGCGGTGTTTGTGCCGCTTGTGTACATTCTGGGTGTTCCAGCGGTGTTGTTTTCGGTGAGTCGAACCGAGGCCATTGCACACCATGATCCCCATGCCGGTGTGGCCGTGTGGGATTTTTCGGTGCTGTTGGGGTTGGCTTTGGTGTATGTGGGGTGTGCCTGCGTGGTTACCTTTTTCATCGCCGCTGCAGAGCACAACACCACAGCGGACTACCTCAACCAGGTTGGTATTGGTGAGCTGACAACCAGGGTGCTTAGGTTTCTTGGCATTCCCGCCATGCTTTTAGGTGCCAGCTTGGCAGTGGCCGCTGTGTTTGCCTTCCTGGCCAGCCTGCTCCACGCCACATTGCTGGGAGGCACTATCGTCGCCGCGTTTCAGGGGCTGAGGCTGGGTTTTTCGTGTGGCCTGGCGGCTGTGTTGCTGGTGGTGTTCGCGGTCGTCGGCACCTGCTGCGTGCTTCGCGCCCGCAACTAACGCACATCCCCCGCAGAATCTCATAAAGGTATTCTGAAAAAGTTTTTGTTGAATGTTATTGCGTTCGCGAAAAGTATGTGTAATAATCAACCGTGGCTCGACAAAGCGATGGGCCACAATACAGTTACATGCAGGACATGAATGAGTGATGGAAAGGAGTCCCGCCGTGAGTCAACGCGCACCACTGAAAGGCTATAAAAAGCTTCAGCCTAGGCGCGAGCGTCGCCATAATCCACTCTCGGATATACGGCCACTGACCTCGGCGTTTGATGAACTCTTCCCACTCTCTCTGCTAGTGAGAAGCTAGTAGCTACAGAGAATTCATCAGCGCCCACGTCAGAACGTGAGGCGCTTTTTTGATGCTGTCATTTCCGTTTTAGTCGGGTGAAATACTTTTGCCACATAAGTGTATTTGGCATGCAAAAATATAACATCAAGTAGATGAAATTCTGCATGTTGTAAGAAAGGGTAATCTATGTGTAAGACGAACCGAGATGATGCCGCAGAGGCTACGCGTACTGCGACGCATAACGTGCACATCTCGGATAGGAAGGTGAAAGTCTTCGCTTCTGAGGTGGAGGAATCCACGTTGAAGCAGGCACGTGAGCTGGCTCGGATGCCGTTTGTGTGGCCGCATGTGGCACTGATGCCGGATGCGCACACGGGCCTGGGGTCCAGCGTGGGCACCGTGTTCGGTACCAAGCGCGCGGTCATTCCCGCCGCCGTGGGCGTGGATATTGGGTGCGGCATGATCGGCGTGCTCACGCAGTTCACCAAGGATGACCTGCAGGGTAAGGATCTGAAGGACCTGCGTCAGGCCATTGAGGATAACATTCCGTTGTCGCCGGGTAACTACAATTCCTGGCAGCTGCGGGATAGCGCTAATGATCGGTGCCGCGAGTTGAATGCCCTGGCTGAAGAGCTGGGTGTGGATTTGTCGCATTCGCCGAAGTGGCGTCAGCAATTGGGTTCGTTGGGTGGTGGTAACCATTTCATTGAATTGTGTTTGGACGAGCAGGACCGCGTGTGGATGTTCCTGCACTCCGGTTCCCGTGGCGTGGGCAACAAGATTGCAAAGAAGCACATTAAGATTGCCCAGCGTCTGTGTGAGCAGTGGTGGATTCCCCTGCCCAACAAGGATTTGGCGTACTTGGTGCAGGGAACCCCAGAGTTCAAGGCTTATCTGCAGGATTTGAAGTGGGCGCAGCGGTTTGCCTTCCTCAACCGTGAGGAAATGATGGACCGTTTCGCTGACTGCCTGGAGGAGTTCATGGGCCAGGATCTTGTGGAGCTGGAGCGCATTAACTGCCACCACAACTACACGGTGAAGGAGAAGCACTTCGGGCACGAGGTGTGGCTGACCCGTAAGGGTGCGGTGAATGCGGCCGAGGGCCGGAAGGCCCTGATCCCGGGTTCGATGGGCACTGCGTCCTACGTTGTGGAGGGTAAGGGCTACCCGGGTGGTTTGATGTCCGCGCCGCATGGTGCGGGGCGTCGTTTCTCCCGCACGGAGGCCCGCCGCCGTTTCACGGTGGATGATTTGGCGGCCCGCATGGAGGGTATTGAGTACCGTCCGGGCGAGGAGTTCATCGACGAGATCCCGGACGCCTACAAGGACATTGACGTGGTGATGCGCGATGCAGAGCCGCTGGTGACGGTGCTGCACCGCCTGCGCCAGGTCATGAACGTCAAGGGTACGTAGCCTACAGCGGGGTTTCCGCTAGAACACGGCCGGTAGGTTGATGACTGCCGGCCATCGGCTCCTCAGTAACCATCACTTTTTCAATGTTGGCAGGCAGCGGCATCCATACGTCGCTGTGTGGTTCCGGTCCGATCACGCCTGCGGAGCGCATGGTGCCGTCCTGACCAACGGCCCATACTTGCGCGCCCATTCCAGCATCAACCACCGGTTGCCCGTCCACCATGGCACCGCCTTTGCCCATCGAATCGGACACCACAATGGACAGGTTTGCCCCCTTGGCATCCATGTCAGCACTGCGCACATCGGAAGCACCCATGATGGCATGCATTTCCCGGGTTCCGGCCTGTTCGGCGCTTATCGACGCCCCGTTTCCCCCGCCCTCCTCTTTGCTGCCTGACCACAGCACGGTGGCACCAATGCCCACACTCGCGATGGCGAGGCACGCGGCGGCGATGGTCAGGAAGCGTGGAGTGGGGCGGCGTCGAGAAGCAATGCTGGTTACGTTGTCTTGGGGTGTCTCGGCGACGGCCGCTAGCACGGAGTTTTTCAGTGCGGGGGAGACGGGGGCGGGGGATGGGAGGTCAGCGAGGGCGTCGCCAGCCGCCTGCAACTCGGGTTCGGTGCGGATCGCGTCGGTGAAGGCGTCATCGCGGGTCATAGTGCGTCACTCCCTTTCCATCTAAGAGCGTTTTGAGTTTGCGCAGGCCGTCGCGCACGCGGGTCTTTGCTGTGCCGAGGGGAACGCCGGTGGCTTCGGCAAGTTCACTATGCGTCAGACCTGCGAAAAAAGCCAGCACAATGGCGGTTGTGTGAGGTTCGCCAATGTCATCGACAATCTGGCGGAGTTCTGCGTTTTCCACAGCGGATACGGCTTCATCCTCAACAGACAGGGACCAACTGGCAGCCCGCTGTGTCGCGTCCTTCTCCTCGCGATCATGGGAGGCAATAAAAGAGCGCAGCCGATCAATGCTGCGCATGCGGGTCAGGCGAAGCACCCACGAGCGTGCACCACCCAGAGTGGCATCAAACTGCGGGGCCTTGCGCCACACTTCCACAAAAACTTCCTGGACCACTTCTTCCGCCTGGGCGTGGTCATGAATAATGCGGGTTGCCAGGCCCAAGGCTTGGGGCGCGAGGTGATCAAAAAGCTGCTCGAAGGCATGCTGATCACCCCGCGCCACCTGCTCTAACAGCGCGTCGCACCACTGCGAGGACTGTGGCGATGCTCCAATATCCACGACATGTGAGCTTAATATAGGCACGACGCTGTCCAGTGTTTAGTGGTTGCTTTCAGACATCATGGTGTCGGGCTTCATCTCATCCGACATCATCATGCTGTCGCTGGGTGCCATGCTATCGCTCGGCATCATGCTATCGCTGGGTTTCATGGACTCGGAGGTCATCATCGACTCTGACGACTTCTCCATTTTCTCCATGGTGGTGCTTTCCTTGGACGACCCGGTTGAATCATTGTTGTTGCATGCGGTGAGTCCGAAGGCGGCGATGCCAATGGATGCGGCGGCGATGGCGAAACGAATCTTCTTTTGCATGAATTGCTCCATTCTTTATGTAATGCCCCGCTCAGTGCGGGATGCACCCAGTACTACGGAGTGCTGGGTTGCGTCGGATTGCACCGGATTGTGTGATGTACATCATGGGTAAATGTGTCAATCCGAACGGCCGGTTGGCTCCGTAATGCTGGGTGTTCCCATCCCAATAACCAAGGAGGAAGCCCAAACCATGTGGGAGTTAGCAGCAATTGGCCTGATCGGAGGTGTGGTCACCGGTATTTCGCCGTGCATTCTGCCCGTGCTACCGGTTGTGTTGGCCGTGACCACCGGGGAACGTGCCCGTCCCTTCCGTGTTGTCGCGGGCATTGCGCTCAGCTTTTCCGCCATTACGTTGCTGGGCACTGTGGTGCTGGGTGCCCTCGGTTTACCCACAGGTATTCTGCGCTGGATAGGCATCACCCTGTTGGTGCTGGTAGGGCTCGGCATGATCGTCCCGCAGCTGGGGCACCTTGTAGACAAGCCCTTTGAATACCTTCCCCGGCCTGTGTTCCTGCAGAACAAAGCTCGTGGTCGTGGGGGTTTTGTGGTGGGCATGGCGCTCGGTGCGGTGTATGTTCCCTGCGCCGGACCGGTGCTGGCGGCCGTCACTGTGGCCGGTGCCACTGGTGATATTGGCTGGTCAACCGTGGTGCTCACCGTAGCATTTGCTCTTGGGGCATCCGCGCCGTTGCTGGTGTTTGCGCTGGCGGGAAACAAAATCGGCGAGCGCATTGATGCTGCTCAGAAAAACCGCACCATCATGCGCGGTGCCGCAGGGTCCGTGGTGCTGGTTCTGGCATTGGCCTTGGCTATCGACGCCCCGGCGCGCATCCAACGCGCCCTGCCCGACTGGACCGCTAGTGCCCAGCGATCCCTCGGGGACAATAGCCAGGTGCAAGAAGCGCTGGGTGCAGTGCGCAACGGGGCGTCGACAAGCGGTGGCGGCAGCCTCGACAGTTGTCGTGATGCTGACCCAGGTGAACTGCACGATTGTGGTGTTGCCCCAGCGTTCGCGGGGCTTAGTGGTTGGTTGAACACGGATGAGCCCGTGGACCCGACGAAACAGGTCACGCTGGTGGATTTCTGGGCCTACGCCTGCATCAACTGTCAGCGCGCCAACCAGCATGTGACCGCCCTGTATGACACCTACCGTGACTACGGGTTGCAGGTGGTTGGTCTGCATGCCCCCGAATACGGTTTTGAACATGAGGCTGCTAACGTGCAGGCTGCGACGAAGGAGCAGAACATTCATTACCCTGTGGCACAGGACAATGACTTTGCCACCTGGAAAAACTACAACAATCGGTACTGGCCTGCACATTACCTGATTGACAGTCATGGGAAGGTGCGACAGATCCACGAGGGTGAGGGGGCGTATGCGGATACGGAAAAACTGGTGCGTACGCTGCTGAAAGAAGCCAACCCGGATGTAGAGTTGCCTGACCCCATTGAAACATCTGGCGCGGGTAACGAGCGTGCTGCAGAGGGAACGGAAGGGCATCGCAATCCTGAAACCTATCTGGGTACGGCGCGAGCACGGTATTACGCCAACCCCGGCAGCAAGTATGTAACTGGCGTGCAGACTTTTGAGGAAATTGAGAAGCCGGATCGCTATTTCTATACGCTGGGCGGAACCTGGAATCTGAAGAGCGATTCTATTACCCCGGCTGCGTCCGAGGGTGCTTCGCTGACCTTGAATTTCCGTGCCGCCGTGGTGCAACTGGTGGCCTCGGGGCATGGCGTATTGAAGGTTACCTACCCCGATGGCAGTACCAAGGACATTCCCGTGCCAGATGTTCCGGGTTCGATTGACCTGATTCGTGGCGATTCGGCGCAGGAAGGGCTGCTGAACATCAGTGTTCCCGAAGGCGTGGAGATGTACTCGATGACCTTTGGGTGACTGTGGGTTAGGCTTGGCACCCCTGGATCGGGGTGTCGTGCTTGACATGGTGATTGATGGAGGGATTTTCAATAAGAAACCGGCGCTTGTATTTGTGCAGGCCAGAGTTGTTTTAAAAATATTGAAAAATTTTCCCAGTTCAAAGGCTTGATTTTCATTAGCGTTTTCAACTAGTCTCTGATTCGAAGCGAAAAAGAAGCATCATCTTTTTCAATAACAGAAGCGCAATGCTTCCATGAAACGAAAGGACACCACCATGGCACACGTCGTTCACGAGGGCCACGATCACGAGCACGGCGAGGGCTGCGGCCACGTTGCTGTCCAGCACGGCGACCACGTCGACTACGTCCACGATGGCCACCTGCACCACAAGCACGAAGACCACTGGGACGAGTGCGTTTCTGCTTCCTAAGATCTCACGCGGACGCGCCTTCTGTTTGCCACGAACAGGGGGCGCGTTTGTTGTGTGCGGGGTAGGTGTGACCTGGAATGATGCCCGTGGAGCTTGCCGTGGCGTCAACTGTACAATGTCCTGAACAACGTTAGTGCAAGGGTTTGCATAAAATCTGCTTATGCTCAGGCTCGAAAAAGAGGCATTATGGTGCTTGAGCATAAGCAAACTTGACCAGGCCGACTACAGCGGCTTCAATGCCATGAATCCGCTCCACGGCTCCAGCATGTGACGCCCCAGTGGCCTGCTCTGATGCGACAGGTTCACTGCTGCAATTCCCTTATCCAAGGTGCGAATGTACACGCCCGGCGCGGGATTCAACGGTCGTGGATGGGTCGGCAATCCCAGATCCCAGCGAGCTTCCTCCCGCCACGGCATGGCGTTGTACCCATCGTGCGCCGTTGCAGATACCGCAACATCCGAGGTCGGCGCGAAAACCCAGGCAGCCGCCAACGCCAAAAGCAGGTTCGGATCACCAGGCTCGCCCGTACCCGGAGTGCGCGCCACGCTTACGCCAGGTGCTCGCAATGTTCGCATTTGCTGCCAGATTGCGCGGTAGTTAAGACGCGTCTCGGGTGAATTGTCCCAGCCCATCCAGCATTCCTCCACGCCACCGCCGTATCTGCTGTGCCGCAACCAGCGATCCTTTTCGCGTCGAGCTTCAGCAATATTGGGCACCAGCAGCTTATCGACGCCGCGTAATGCCTCCCCGGCTTTCCTCACCAGCTGGTCCAACGCCGCGTGGATGGTGGTGATTTCTTCCCCACCGTAGAGCGGGAAGTTAAGGTTGTAGTAATCGTCGTAGACATCATTGTCGGCGAAGACACCATCGAACGGGGTGTGCTCGAATCGTTTCACCACCGTCTTGACCCATCGTTCCTGGTACTCGGGCTTCCATACTTCCTGTTGGAAATGCCCCGGGTAGCCTGCCCATTCGATGCGGCGGCGGCTGGAATTAAGGGCAAAGGATCCTAGGTGCTCTGCCTGTCCTGGGGAAATGCCGGAACTGTAGATCGGCCCTTTCTCATAGACCCGCACTGAGGATAAGCACTGGTAGGCCAGTACTATCACGTCGGAATCTAGTTCCTTGAGTGTTTCTGCAGCTTTGAGTTCCCAGGGCTGGATGATGGCCACCCGGAATTTTCCGGCGGCCTCTTGTATTTCCTCGTCAGTCAGGTCGTGGCTGCCGTAGCGGATCCAGGCCAGGCGTGGGCGGTAACGCACTATTCTCCTTTAGATCTCCCTATTTTTGTCTACGGAAATATCCTCCCATAAGCTGGCCGGTACGCACCGTTTCGGGGTTGCGCGTGGTGCCCCAACCAAAGAGTTGGCTGCCCTTCGGGCGGCGAAGGAAACCGCCTTCGCGGACATCGTCTTCACCTCGTGCGAGGTCTGCATTCGGCAAGCTTGCGGGGGTGGACGCGGCACCGAGGCGTCGATAAATGGCGTTGTAGCGGCTCATCACCACGGGCATGAGGAAGGTGCCTTGCAGGCGCACAAGGGCGTTCTCGTACCACTCGCGGTAGGCTTCGCCGGACCCCATGAGGGTTGCGATGCCTTTGGCCAAGCCTTCGGAATCGCCGGGTTCCACAAGGATGCCGCAGGGGCCGACTTCGCCGCCGTCGAGGTCGGGCAGCGGGTCGCGCACAACCTGGTCCATGCCGCCAACGTTGGTGCCCACCACGGGCAGGCCGCAGGCCATGGATTCCAGCACCACGATCGGTTGACCTTCGTTGAAGCTGGCCAGGACGAGGGCGTCGTAATCGTGGATGACTTCGCGCACCTTCACTGTGCCGCGGAAGACCACGCGGTCGCTCACGCCGATTTTCTCTGCGTAGGCCACGCAGCGGCGGTAGTACTCGGGAATGTGGTCGGTGGGACCCAGCACGTCAACAGTGAAGTTGGTGTATCCCATGCGCACCAGGTGCGCGACCGAATCAATGAGTTCAATGATGCCTTTAATGGGCACCACGCGGGCGATGCAGGCGAAACGCCAATTTTGCTTCCGACCACTGACGATGTCGTCCAGTGCTTCACGACGGCGGAGGCGCCCATAGGAAAAATCGTCCCACTCCATGCCGTTGGGCAGCACCTCGGATTTGCTCGGAATACCACCCAGGGCCTCTGCCTCTGTGATGGCCAGGGGATAGAGGTAGGTGATGTGGTCGGCTGATGGGTACAGCCAGGCACCCATTTCAACCCACCATCGTGTCCAGAAGTACTCCACCGTGTTCTTCGGGAGCTCCAGGTGGCTGGTGCGGGTAATGGGAAGGTCCATGCGGCGGTCCAGCAGAGTGTTCACCGTGTCACGCACATACAAGTTGTGTTCCGTGAGCAGGAAACTGCCGTTATGCTGCCGAGCACCACAGGCGGCAATGACGGAGGCGTAGCCGGTGGTGTGGGCGTGGTACACCTTCGCCGGGGGTTGTACGCGGTCCGTAATGGCGAACGCAAGGCTGAAAAAGTCACGGAGCTGCCAGAACAGCGTGCCCACAGACATGTCCTCGGCGTTGCCCACCATCTTGATGGACTGCTGCATCATGGCTTTGGTGGGGAACACCGGCCACAGCCGGTACGAACGGGTCAGGGGGTTGACGGCTTCATCGTACAAATCCCACAAAGGCTGCGGATTATCACGAGTAACCTGGTCAAGCGCGTACATGAGCTTCTTGGCCACTTCATTGGGGCTGTGGCCGTTAAGTTCTGCAGTGGAATCGAAAAGCTTCTGCAATGCCACGCTGGTTTCAGCCATGGAGAGGTAGATCATGTCCACCCACAGCACGTTGCCCGGCACGTCATAGAGGTATTCGGTGGGGGATTCGGAGTCCCACGCGATGTGGATGATGCCGAACGTCAGCTCAGGATTGTTCGTGATGATGTCGTGAACCACCGCCGACACACCCCCCTTAAGGAACGGGTAGGTTGATTCGGCGACGATGGCTACGTCCACTTCCTCCAACTCGAAATTTTCGTTGGGGCGGCGGGTTTTTACCATTTCGCGGCTTCCTTCCAGAACAACTCATATGGAGCATCAGCGAAAGCGCCACGGCAACTCCGCAATGCCAGGTAGGTCAGGACAATATCGACGATGATCAGCGAGAAGTACGCGGCCGGAATGGGTAGCGCAATCAAGCCGATGGTCACCACTGCGATGTGAATGGCGGACAGTATCTCTGCAGTACGGTGCTGTTGTAGCTGGCTGAGTTCGAAAATCAGCAGCATCAACATGAGGAACACAATCGGAGCCAACACCAAGGCCAGCACTTCCGTGTTGTGGTCCATGCCCATGATGGCCGAAATGAGCATCATTCCCAGGCCCAGGCCACTGGCGATCAAGGTCGTAGAGGCCACGGATTGTTCCACGCTGCTGGAAATGCCTCCCGACTGGGTGGACAACTCATTACACGGAGCCTGATCGATCATGGCGCGGATACCCTCCATGGAGCGGGTGAGAATATCCAGCTGGGAGGCGAAGTACACGCCTTGAGCCAACACCATAGGAATCAAAGCAACATAGACCACGAAGATGTTGATTTCACCGGCGTAGATCAGTACCAACAGGAATTTATCTGCCCAGAGCACGCCACCGTACAGTGCACCACGCAGCAGTTCGCGGGTGATGCGGCTGGGGTTAAGCGCACGTGGCTGGAACAACCCAATCAGGGCTGAGTTCAACAGGACCAGGTGGGGGAGCAGCGCAAACACCGGCGCCAAGAACCATAGTTGCGGCATCCAGAACATGAAGGCTGCATAGAACACCCAGGAAAAGAAGATGTAGCCGAAACGCTTGGTCTCTTGCGCCGGGATGATGGCCTGAGAGAACAACATGTTAGTGAACACGCCAACCATGAAAAAGCCGGTCTCGGAGACGCCCCAGCCTTTCACGGACAGCATGACCAGTGCAAAAAGACCCACCACCGGAATGGAGCACAGCAGCAACGGCGGCCACAGTTGGCAGAAGCTGCGGTAAAACAGTGCGGTGTCCCGGCGGTCCACGGTGGCTAGTGGCTCGTAGACGGGCATACTCACCGTGCTGGCAATCCAGGGGACGGTGACAGACACCGCTAACACCACCATGAGTTCACGAGAATTACCAATGCTCTGTGAGTTCAAGGTGCCGCTGATGAACGGGAACACGGACATCAACAGGATCGTCGGGGAGAGGTTGGTGAATAGTTGGAACAACCGTGCGTAGGACTGCCCTTGGTATACCGTCATGTAGACAGCTCCGCCAATGGTGATCGCGCACACAAACAACCCAATAACCGCCAAGAAGGCGGGAGGGTTGGGCGTCATCTCAATGTACGCCCAGGTGACCGGAATCAAAGCAGTGCAGATAGTTAGAACAACCCAACTGATCCAGTGGGGCTGCCCAGATCTAATAACTTTCTGCTGAAAATTATGCTCCGATCCAGGTGCTTGTGTAGTTGATGTCATAGTGCGCTCCGAGAGTCGCTCCAGGGGTGTGGAGCTGGGGAATAACAAGAGGTAAGTGTGATCAGGGTCAGACCGGTTGTCACGGTAATAATCCTATCGAACGCCGCGCGGACCACGAACCTTCCCGTGCGAAATATCAAAATTTGCGTAGCAATACATGAGTAAAATTTGAGAGCGTTTCGCGAGCAAAAGCCGTTGACCTGCGGTGATCAAAAGTGTTCCTCTCACAGTCTAGTTTAAGGATAATTACACATTAAAATTATTTAATATTGTATGGGTAATCTTCTTGCTAGCGCGGGGGTGAAAACCACCCCCGAAAGTTGAAGAATTTCCTACTGAAGCAGGTGTGTGCGGCTCCTTCGCTGGCGTTGCCACCCTGCGTCGCATGGGCCTTGCGCACATGCCGTCACGTGAGAATACTGGGCCTATGGCTCCTGCACCGTCGCCGCGCCCAGCTATCCATGGCGTTGATGTTGATCCCCATGGACGTTGTTGCCACTACCGGTCATCGGTGGATGTCATTGCGAACCGCTGCGCTACCTGTAATGCCTGGTGGGCTTGTTATCAGTGCCATGAGCAATGTGCCGACCATCCGTTTGGCACTGTCTCTGTTGATGCGGATAACACCATTCTCTGTGGTGTGTGTGGAATCACAATGGGGTATGTGCTCTATGCAAGGACTCACTCATGTCCGCATTGTGGACACGGCTTCAATCCTGGTTGCGCTCTGCATAAAGAGCTGTATTTCCATACCTGATTTCTCTTCAAAAGTCAAGTTGATATAACATTTGCTACGGTTGAGATGTCATAAGAAAGCCCCGCTAGCGTGCGAAAACGCGCGCAGCGGGCCTCGTCCTGTCATTTGATTTACTATTCCTTAAGGAAATGACATCTCTGCTACTTGGTCAGCGCAGCACACGTTTGCCCAGCTTCAGTGCCGTCTTCAACGCAGAGGTATAGGTTTCCCGCGCAACCTCGCCAGGGCCTGACACTGGCATGACGCGCTGCGAGGAGACAGTGCGTGTTGTCGTGTACTTCAATAAGCCCTCGTCGCCGTGGCGACGCCCCACGCCCGATGCCTTCCAGCCACCCATCGGGGCGTCGATACTGCCCCAGGTGGCCGCGTAACCTTCATTGATGTTGACGGTGCCTACCTCCAACTGCGAAGCAATCTCCCATGCAGTGTCGGGGTCGGCAAACACGCTGGCGTTCAGGCCATATTCAGAATCGTTAGCGCGTTGAATGGCCTCGCTGATGCTGTCTACTGTCTCTACGTACACCACTGGGCCGAACACCTCCTCGCGGTATAGCTTCGATCGTTTCGCCACGTTCGTCAGCACAGTGGGCGCATAGAAGGCTTCGCCGAGGTCCGGGAGGGCACGTCCACCAGCGAGAACGGTGGCGCCACGAGTCACGGCGTCGTTAACCATGTCCTCAACGCGCGCGCGGTGCTCGGCGGAAATGAGGCTTCCCATGTCCACGTCCCACTCCGGGCCGGGGCCAATCCGCATCGCCTCAATCGCTGCGACGAACCGTTCAAGGAACTCCTGCGCAATCGCCTCATGCACATAGATGCGTTCAATGGATACGCACAGTTGCCCTGAGTTGGCGAAACACCCTGAAATGGCACCCTGAACAGCGCGTTCAATATCCGCGTCGTGGGCAACGATCATGGGATTCTTGCCGCCCAACTCCGCCGAATACCCGATCAGACGCTCACCCGCGATGCTGCCCAAGCGTCGCCCCGTCATCGTTGAACCAGTGAACATCAAATAGTCGCACCCCTCGGTGATCGCGCGCCCCACCACGCCGCCCGACCCCGACACCACATGGAACAGATCGCGGGGAATGCCCGACTCGTACAACAGCTCAGCAATCTTCAATGCTGTCAGCGGAGTAAGCGAATCCGGCTTGAGCACCACACCATTGCCCGCCAGCAACGCCGGAATCGCATCGGAGGCCGTCAGTGTCAACGGATAGTTCCACGGTGCGATAATCCCCACCACGCCATGCGGAACATGCTCCTCAACAGTGTGCGTGAGCACCGGTAATGCGCCCTTTTTGCGGCGAGTCCGCAGCATGCGCGGGGCGGCATACGCGTAATGACGCGCGGTGATTGCCACATCCAGCACCTCATCGAACGCACTTGCACGGTTCTTGCCGGTCTCCGACTGAATCACATCCATGAGTTCCGACTGCCGCTCCAACACCATGTCATGCAGCCGCAACATCACCGCCTTCCGGTGCTGAAGCGACGTCGACACCCACTGTTTTTGGGCATCGCGTGCGGCAGCAAACGCTTTGCGGGTGAAATCGGCGGTGTGCGCGGGGACATCACCAACATGCTCGCCAGTGGCGGGGGAATAAACAGAAATGATGTCACTTGAACTCATACCCTTAAATCTATGGCATCTATTTTCGACTCTGGTGCTGCACAAAGTCTTGGGCGTGCCGTCATGCACTGTTTTTCCTGCAAAACCGATGCAGCAAACGCACACAGCATCGTTGCGACCACGATGCCGGTTCGACATATTCAAGCCTGCAACCAGCAGAAACTCCGGCGGTATATACCCTGCGCATATCGACGCCGCGAACAACAATACAGGTGATAACAACACTGTTTCCTGCGCACTAACCAGCAATAATGACATAGCACACCAGCTGCGAACATGTTTTTCCCTATCCTGGAAACCATGACGTTCACCGAGCATGACAGCGCCGAAGCCGCAGTTGACGCCCTCATTACCATGTACGATGCGGTGGTTGAGCTGGCCGAGGAGGCGCTGGGCAGCGAGAACCACGAGCTTTACCGCGACGTCGTCTACCCAAAGCTCATTGTTGACGTGAAACAATGGCGGCCCATCGACCGCACCGAACCCTACGGGTATGTTGACCATGCTGGGCGGTACGCGGCGGTGCTCAGCAGGCCGCGAATGATGCGTACCTACCTGATGGACATGCTCACCCGGCTGGTCACCAACTATCCCTGCGACATCTACACCTGCTACAGCGACATTCAGATCCCGCCCGTGTTCATTGACGGTCTAGAAAACACCCCGCAAAACATTGGTGGCATTGGGGGAGCGACGGGAGGTGACTCGGGGGACTCGGCAATTCCACAGCCCAGCCTAGACTTCGTTGACGACGGCATTGTCGACAGCGCCTGGGACGCCTTCCACAGTGACGAACTGCCGCTTTTTCACTTCGCGCCGCACCGCTTCGATGTGGCCTGCAAGCGTATCGAACACTACACCGGCATCCCCGCCGACGGCGTGCAACAATTCATCCTGTTCACCAACTACGCCATGCACACCACTGAATTCGTGAAGTACGGCCTGGCCGAACTGGTGAAAGGTGACACCCGCTACACGCACATGCTGCTACCCAATGGCGAAAAAGTTACTGCCAACAACGCTGCAACCTGCGAGTATAACTTAGATAGCCGCTACCAAATGCCGCGCTACGATCTCTGTACAGCCGACGGAGATGGCATCACGATCATCAACATTGGCGTCGGTCCATCCAACGCCAAAACCATCACCGACTGCCTTGCCGTCCTCCGCCCCGAATGCTGGGTGATGATCGGACACTGTGCCGGACTCGACGGGCGCATGCGCATCGGTGACCTCATCCTCGGCAACGCTTACCAGCGCCGCGACCACATTCTCGACGACCGCATCGGGGTCAACATCCCCATCCCGGCAGTTCCTGAAGTGCAACGCGCCCTCGAAGCCAGCGTTCACGCAGTCTACGGAGAATCCCAAGACCTCATGCGTACTGGTACCGTCCTCTCCACCGACGATCGCAACTGGGAATGGCACACACCCCATGATCTGTGGCGCATCCTCCGTGGTTCCACCGCTGTGGCCGTTGACATGGAAAGCGCCGCGCTAGCCACTAATGGTTACCGCTACCGCATCCCCTACGGGACACTGTTGGCGGTGTCCGACCTGCCACTCCACAACGTACCGAAACTCCCCGCCGCCGCCCAAGCCTTCTACTCCAACTCCAAAGAAGCCCACCTCATGTGCGCCGTTCGCGCAATGGAAACGCTGGCCGCGAACCCCGAGAAACTGCACACCCGCAAGCTTCGGCGCACCATTGGGGAAGTGCCGTTTAGGTAGCTTATCGACGCCCCGGTTAATCCACGCCGTCACCGAAAGTAGCTGTGTCCAGTGGTAGACGGCGTGGGTGCAGCATGGAACCCAACACGATGGCGGCTGCCAGTGCAAAGACCCCGCCTGCGATGAGAACAGCGACGTGGAACCCCGTAAGAAAACTGCCCGAGGCAATGAATGCCCCCAGTGCCGCAACGCCAAAACGCTACCGATTTGCCGCGCGGTATTAATAACACCACCGGCGACTCCAACATGCTCTGGTGGTGAAGCATTAACAGCAGCCGAGGTTGCTGCTGGCATAGCGAAAGCCATGCCAAATCCCACGCAAAATGTGAGGAGTGCAATCACTGGATAAGGCGTTTCAGGCGATACCGCAATCAGGCTTGAAAAACCGCCTGTGCCAATGAGCAGTCCTATCAGCATTGCTGGATATGGGCCATATTTGGCAGCACACCTCCCACCAAGAGGCGAAGCGATGATAGCCGAGGTTGCTTGAGGTGCTAAGGCCAATCCTGACAACCATGGTGACCAGCCAAGAAAATCTTGGAAGTAGAGGGAAAGGATAAAGAGCTGCCCGAAAAAGCTGAAGTTCAGGCAAAAGCCAACGAACGCTGCAATACTGAAGGTTTCTTCCCTGAACAGTGCGAGTGGGAGCATGGGGTCGGGTGTTGTTGATTCAATTGTGAAGAAGCATGCGGTTAGGATTATCCCGCTTATGATCCACGCGATATAAGTGACGTCCCACCCGTGCTCTCCCCATGCGATGACCACATACGTGATTGAGGATAAGCTCACTATCGCGGTGACTTGCCCCCATAGATCGAATCGCTTAACGGCGCTGGCCTTCTGTACAGGTATAACGCCGATGACCAGCATTATGAGGGCTGTGATGATCGGTATGTTGATCCAAAATGCCGCATTCCAGTCTATTGCTGAAACCAGCATGCCACCCACAATAGGTCCAAGTGCTGCTGCGATTCCTCCAGCTGCGCCCCACAAGCCAATTACTTTTGTTCGTTGTTCATGATCAGAGTACATTTCCGCAATCAAGGCGAGCGAGCTTGGAACGACCATGGCCGCTCCAATGCCTTGAAAAGCGCGAAAAATAATCAGCGCCCACATTGATGTGGAAAGCGCACACAGGAAAGAAAATATGGCAAATGTAGCAAGTCCTGCAAGGTAGACGTGTCGAGCTCCCAGGCGATCACAAGCAGTACCTGATGTTAAAAGCAAAGCGGCAAATGAGAGCGTATAGGAATCAACCACCCACTGTAGAGACGAGGTTGTGCCACCAAGGTCCTTGCCGATGTAGGGAAGCGACACGTTGACAATGGTCGTGTCGAGCATAACTACGAAGAAGCCGCATAACACTGTGCACAGTGCTATGCGCTCATTAAGGTGTCGCATGATTGCCTTACGTGATAACTGTAAGCTGTGGTCGAGGATATGAATGTGACCATAGAACCGTTTTGGTTCGATGTGGGGCGAACAAAGTGGTCGCTAGAGTGGTTGTTAATGAATACGCGTTATTTTCCCGAGGCAGTTCCGGATGTTTCTGTCCTCTGCGATGTGCTATCCGACCAGTCGCGTGCAGCAATGTGCGCAGCGCTCATGAGTGGCACTGCCTGGACTGTTGGCGAACTTGGGCATTATGCAGGCGTATCGCGATCCACGGCAACGGAACACGTGAATAAGCTGGTTAAGGTCGATATTGCGCATGACATTCGGCAGGGGCGCCATCGTTATGTCACGCTTGCTGGCAGCCATGTTGCGGAAGTGATCGAGGCTCTTGGTGTATTGTCGTCCGATCTACTGCCAACACCTCAAAGCCTGAATGCACATCGAACTACTAAGGCCCTAGCGGATGCACGTACCTGCTATTCCCATCTCGCCGGAAGACTTGGGGTGCGTCTCTGCACCCATTTCATTGAGCAGGAGTTCATTGCACCGGATTGGGCAGTCACTACTGAAGGCGTGCATTTCTTCCATTCCTGGGGAATCGATGGTTCCAAACAGCTTATAACGAAGGCTTGTCTTGACTGTACAGAGCGCCAGTTTCACGTTGGTGGTGCACTGGGCACGTACGTGTGTCAGCAATTCTTTGCTCGCCAGTGGATAACGCGGGTAAAGGGGACTCGCGCTGTCAAGCTCACTCCAGCGGGCACCACGATGTTGAACGATCTGGGCATATCCCTCGACTAGCCAGCATCACCTGCGTTTTTTCGAGACCGTGGGGTCTCCAGGAATCCAGAAACGCCAATGGGGTTCGGTGTTTTTGCTGATACCGATGCGCGGCCCGGTCATGTAGTCCACGGGTTCATCGGGGCTGACTAAAAGAAAACCAGCCTCCGCATCAGTTGGGTCCTGCGAGATGGGGGAGTGGTTGTGTTCGATGAGCAATCCGAGTGCTTTCCCGAGGTTGCCTGGACCTTGAGCGAGTCGGGAGTGCGGGTGGACGTCACCGCGCCTGGCCTGCGCGACGTCGCTACCAGCAACAATGGCACCTGCTCGCAGAAGCACTCCGCCTGCGGTGCCGTCGGGCCAGCACACAATGTTGCCTGCTTTGTGGATGCCATAGGAGTTGTAGACGTAGAGGCATCCGGGAGGTCCGAACATAGCGGCGTTGCGGGCGGTTTTGCCTCGATAAGCGTGGGAGGCTTCATCATTCGCACCGAGGTAAGCTTCCACCTCCGTGATGCGGAGGCTGACCTCGCCGATGGTGAGTACGCACCCGAGTAGTTGTGGGGCGACAACGTCGGGGGCGTCGGCGAAGTTGATCATGTGGCGAGTGTACTGGACAACCCGGTGTCGTGGATGGAGCGTGTAGGATAGTGGCAATTTGATCAAACTATGGAGGTTTCTATGTCGTTAACTGTTGCAGAGGCGATTGCATCCCGGCGGGCCACACGCAAATTTGAGGATAAGGACATTCCAGCTGAGGTGCTGGATCGCGTCGTGTCTCATGCCCTGGAGGCACCGAGTTCTTTCAATCTTCAGCTCCGTGATCTCGTAGTGATCCGTGATCCAGAGGTAAAGCAGGCGTTGTTTGAAGCATCCGGTCAACGGCAATTTGTCGACGCCCCGGTGGTACTGGTCACCGTTGCCCGTGCGGAAACCTTCCCTAAGGATGCGGAAGAGATTCTAGGGGCAGAGCGTAAGGCTGTGGTTGCGCAGTGGCGGGATCCAAAAACTCCGGCTGAACTGCGTGAGGCTGGTATGAAGGATGCGATGCTTGTTGCTGGGTTTGCGTTGCTTGCCGCGCAGGCTGAGGGCTTGGCTACCAGCCCGACAACAGGGTGGGATGAAGAAAAGGTGAAAGAGGCTATTGGTCTGGGTGGTCGTGATGACCGTGCCATTGGGCTTGTCACTGCTGTGGGGTATCCGGCTGAGTTTCCTGCACACCCAGGTCGTGCTGCCGATAGGCTCGTGATTGACCGGTACTGATCTTATGATTGCAGCGGGGTAATGCTTCATTTAGCCTTGGTGCTATGACTGCGTATCTTTTTGATCTGTATGGTGTCCTGCTGAAAGTCCAAGAGGAGGGGGCGCTGCGCGATATTGAAAGAGCGGTGGGGGCGGGTCCAGAGATATGGGAGACGTACTGGGAGTTCCGCTATGACTTGGATGCGGGGCTTATCACCGAGCAGGAGTATTGGGAGAAGTTTCGTCAGGCCCTCAACCTACCGCCGTTTGATGTGGATGCTGTGATCGACGTGGATTACAGCGGCTGGGTGGTTCCCGATGAGGAGATGATTGCATACGTTACTGGCCTGGTCGAGCAGGGGGAGCGCGTGGGCTTGTTGTCGAATATTCCGCGCGGCCTGGCGGAGCGTGTGTTGAAGGAGCATACGTGGCTGGACAGGTTTGCTGCGGTGACGCTCTCGTGCGATCTGGGGGTGGCTAAGCCGCAGCAAGGTGCGTTCCAGGCGGCGTTGCAGAACTTAGGTTCCACACCCGAAGATACGGTGTTTTTTGACGATAACCCCGACAATGTTGCTGCTGCCCGTGAGCTGGGGATCACTGGCGTGGTGTTCCGCAACATTGATGATGTGAAGGATGAAGTGGAGAGGAATTCCTAGTTATGAGCATGCAGCCGCTGATTCTGCCGTTTAAGGGCGCTGTGCCGAGGATCCACGAGTCAGCGTGGATCGCCCCGAACGCCACCATCATTGGTGACGTGGTGATTGGCCCCGATTCCAGCGTGTTTTATGGGTGCGTGTTGCGTGGTGATGTGGGCCCGATCCGCATCGGTGCGCGCACTAATATTCAGGATAATTCGACCGTTCATGTGGATGGGGACGCACCCTGCACGATTGGCGACGATGTGACAGTTGGCCACATGGCCCTGTTACATGGGACCACTGTGCATGACGGCACGTTGGTGGGCATGAAGGCAGCGTTGTTGTCGCGTTCGGTGGTGGGGGCGGGGTCGCTCATTGCCGCTGGCGCGATTGTGCTGGAGCACCAGGAGATTCCGGCAAAGTCCCTGGCCGCAGGTGTCCCCGCGAAGGTTCGCCGAGAGTTGAGCGACGAGCAATCCGCCGCATTCATTCCCCATGCCGCACGCTATGTTGTGACGGCCAGCACGCAGGCGGGTATCGACGCCGCGCTCACCCTCGACGAGGTGCGTTTCAGCTAGCCTGCTTCCGGCTAGCTTGCCACCGGGTGCGCGATGCACCGATCGAGGGCGATCGCCCGTGCTGCGGAGCGCATTTCCAGTTCACGCTCGGGGATGAGCCGCAGTTCGATGGTGTCTTTCCCGCTGGTCGAGAGTTTTTGTCCCACATGGGAGCGGAGGTCTTGGTCACGCACAAAGCTGGCACCGGCAAGGATGATGCGCTGGATGTTGGCTTCGTGCACCACGGGAGTCGCGGCGTCGATAAGCGCCTGAACCGTGGTTGGTTGCGTGCTTTTGATGGGGGCGGCCACGCCATCAACAATGGTGGCGGCGCTGAAGGTGTCGTCGGCAACCAGGACGAGCGTGGGTGGCACGGGTCCGGTGGGGGCGGAGAAAAGTTCCGCTGCGGCGAGTGAGGTGGCGATGTCCGCGACGCTGACGGGTGCACCGAATTCCGTGAGGAGTTTTTCGGTGCAGTTGATGGTGCCCCAGCCGGGCAGTGGCATGGTGACGGTGCCTTGGTCGTCAACGGTGCCGATGGTGGAAATGCCTATGTTGGCGATGGGCAGTCCCAGCGAAGATCCAGTGAGATGGATTGAGGTACTAATGTGCTCCCATAGTTTTTCCGGCGTGGTTCGTGAAAGCGTATAGGGCACTTGGCGGTGCCGTACTGTGCGACCTTTGGTGTCAAAATAACCGACGAAATATTCGTGAGCAAAAATACTAACTCCGACGTGAAGTCGTGGCGAAGGGGCTAGTTCCACGGGTACGCGCGGCCGGCCCGGGCCGGACGAAAAGATGAGATCGGGGCGCTCCTGGACCAGCTGTGCCTGAATAAGTGCTGTGACCGCCCTTGTCACCGTGGGCTGAGAGAATCCTGTACGTGTTACAAGTTCATTACGGGTGGTTAATCCGTGGTGTCGTAGGTAATGCAAGCATGCGGCAGCCGGTGTTTCGGGCAGTATGAAGTACGGTGTTGCTGGGGTTGTTGCCAGGGTGCGCATGAAAAAAAGTCTATAAAACATAGACTAGGCCGTCTAGGAAAAACTTAAATTTCCCAGTCTGTGAGATAAGTTCAATAGACCGGATGGTCTATTTTTGGGTCATTGAAAAATTCTATACCAGAGGAAGACAATACCTATATTAACAGTTAATGTGGAGGTCATGCCGCATTCCCCACACTGTATTGCCTTCTACTGCGGATCTGCAAACGGGCATAATCTGACTTACAAATCTGCTATCGTTGAAATTGTTGAACAATTAGCCGTGAGAAACATTTCCGTCGTTTATGGCGGCGGAAACATCGGTTTGATGGGTGTGCTTGGTGACGCCGCGACAGCACATGGGCTCCACATCACCGGCATCATCCCCCGCAGCCTCGTCGACCGTGAAATTGCTCATCCTGGCCTCACTGAGCTGGAAGTGGTGGACACCATGGCCCAGCGCAAAACCCGAATGGAGCAACTTGCCGACACCTACATAGCCCTTCCTGGTGGAGTGGGGACCCTGGAAGAACTCAGTGAAGTACTTACCCTCCAACAGCTGGGTGAGATTACCGGGCCGATTGTGCTCTACAACATTGACGGTTTCTGGACCCCCTTCGTGTACACCCTCCAGTGCATGTGCGACGCGGGATTTATCAACCCGAAGTACATTGCTGCCCTCATTGTGGTGGATAACCCTGATGATCTTTTCGCCGCGTTGGAACAGTGGCACGCGCCCGGTGGGAAATGGGGAGACTGATATGCACCGTTTTTCTGGCTGCTGTGCTGCGTGAGGGGTTCCGGCTGCTACTTCTACTGTGGTTTCCCTGAGCGTTTCCCATCGCGGCATCCTGTTACACGGGTAGCATGTCTCATTGTGACTGAACAGCGAACCCCCTCAAAGCTCGACCGCGCCTGTGACACATACGTGCATAACCTGGCGAAACTTTCACCTCTCTCCGCCACCGCCTGGGGCATCCACGGCCGTGACGGCGATATAGAAAACTTCTCACCTGAGTATTATGATTCCCTCGCCGTTGAAGCCCGTACCCTGCTCGCTACAGTGATGGAAGAAGAGGCTGCGGGCGACAACACTCTCGACGACGTGGACAAGGTCACCGCCGCAGTGCTGAAAGACCGCCTAGGGGTGGAACTAGCGAAACACGAACGTGGCGAAAACTACCGCGACCTCAATAACATCGCCTCACCCATCCAATCCATCCGCGACACCCTCAACCTCACTCCCAAACGACATATGCAAAGCCGCCTTGCAGCAGTGCCCGCAGCGCTAGAGGGGTACAAGGAATCCCTTACCCTCGCAGCATCCCAGGGAAACGTCGCGGCGATCCGCCAGATCAACGAAGTGATCACACAATGTATTGACCTGGCCAAAGACGGCTCGATGCTGGAGCGACTGGGCGTCGGCAGGCACGCGCAGGAAGTCCCACAAGCACGGGCCGCATTCGGGGAATTCGCGGACTGGCTGAAACAAGAACTCGCACCCCAAGCCCCCACCGACGATGCTGTGGGGCGGGAACGCTACGAGTTGTTTTCCCACGAGTTCGTCGGAGCCCGCGTGGACCTTGATGAAGCCTACGACTGGGGACTAGAACGCCTGAAGGACATCACCGCCGAACAGGAACGCATCGCTACCGAACTCTACGGCAGCGACGTCGGGGTGAAAGAAGCCATGGAACGCCTCAACAAAGAGGAGCGCTACCAACTCCACGGCACCGATGCCCTCAAAGAATGGATGCAAGGCATCGCAGATAAAGCCATCAGTGATCTAAATGGCACGCACTTTGATATTCCCGAACCCGTCAGGACCATCGAATGCCTCATTGACCCCGCAGGAACTGGCGGCATTTTCTACACCCCGCCCACCGACGACTTCTCCCGGCCAGGGCGCATGTGGTGGTCCGTTCCTGCAGGTGAAGAAGTATTTTACACCTGGCAGGAACTCACCACCGTCTACCACGAAGGCGCGCCGGGACACCACCTGCAGTTGGGGTTGGCGCTGACCGAGCGCGACAAGCTCAACCTGTGGCGTCGCGTGGCCTGCTGGAACTCCGGGCATGGTGAAGGGTGGGCTCTGTACGCCGAGCAACTCATGGCCGAGCTGGGGTACCTGGAAGACCCTGGTTTCCGCATGGGGCTTCTCGACGCCCAGCGTTTTCGCGCCGCCCGCGTCGCTCTTGACATCGGCGTGCACTTGGGCAAGAAAACCCCTGATGGGCAGGGTGTATGGGACGCCGACTATGCCGGTGAATTCTTGCGTTCACACACCGCCATGGCGGACGCGAACCTGCGTTTTGAATTAAACCGTTACCTCGGCTGGCCCGGGCAGGCACCCTCGTACGCACTGGGGCAACGCCTCTGGCAAGAGTTGCGTTCCGATGCAACCGAGGCCGGGTTATCCGCTGTGGAATTCCACGCAAAGGCGTTGGCGCAGGGATCCATTCCCATGGAGATTCTCCGGGACGTCGTGATGGGATGACCGCGCATGCCTCGTTAAAGCCGCTTCGGTAGGGTCGGGGGCATGAAACGAACCATCATCCTCACCGGAGCCAGCGACGGCATCGGGGCCGCCGCAGCGAAACGGCTGGCCACGGACGATTACACCCTGATCCTGGTCGGCCGCAACCCAGAGAAAATACGCGCGGTGGCCGACCCTCTAGGTTGCACCTACCTCACCGCCGATTTCGGCGATCTGAGTCAGGTTCGTGACCTCGCGGCCCGCATCAAGGAGAAGGTGCCGCGTATCGACGTCCTGATTAACAACGCAGGCGGTATCTTCGGCGCTGTACGTGAAGAAACCGTGGACGGCTACGAGAAAACCTTCCAAGTTAACCATCTCAGCCCATTCTTGTTGACAAACCTGCTGCTTGATGAGCTTGCGGAAGGTGAAGGGGTGGTGGTGAACACGGCGTCGTTAGGCGCAAAACTGTTCTCCGAGCTTGATATGGACGACCTCAACCTGCAGCATAACTATTCCTCAACCCGAGCGTACGGAAACTCCAAACTTGCCAACATTCTTTTTGCCAAGGAACTCAGCGTGCGATTCGCCGACCGCGGCATTTTCGGGGTGTCATACCATCCCGGTTCCATTGGGTCGAACATCGGCACAGGCACCACGGGCCTTGCGGCGCGGTTCTACAGCAGCCGACTACTCAAGCCCTTCCTGCGTTCCACCAACTACGGAGCAGACCGCATGGTGTACCTGGTTAACGGACGATTGGGTGTTGATTTCATTCCCGGTGGCTACTACCAGAATGATCGCCCGGCCAAAAGCGCGCCGCTTGCTGCCGACCTCAATGCTGCCAGTGAGCTGTGGGAAAAATCCGCAGAGATGGTAGGGGTGTTGGTTTAGGCGCTGGTGCGTCGATAATCTCCCGGATTGAAGCCCAGAACCTGCCGAAAATCCGCGTTGAGATGCGCATGGTCGGCATACCTCAGGTCCGCTGCTATCTGCGCGATGGTTGTGTGCGTGTCCTCACGTAGCCGCTGGGCTGCCTCCTGAAGGCGATACCTGCGGATCATCGCCACCGGCGAAACCCCCACATACTTTTTGGCCAGGCGTTGCACACTCCGCACCGACACATGAAGCTGCTCCGCGACCTGCTCCACCCGCACGATACCCCGGTCGCCAGCAATAATGTCTTCCATGCGGTTAGCGAGCTGCCCGCCTTCATCAACGTCGGCGGCGCGTTCACGCATCCACTGCGCATACGTATCGACGGCCGCGTCAGCATCATGTGGCATGGACGATACAACGCTGCGGTGGAGTGCGGGGGCATCGATACGCAACGTGGCGCCGCACGTCATGCCGGGGTGAAGTGCGCCAGTACCCGCAGGTCTGAGCAGCGCGCCTATTGCCCAGCCGCTACCACGAAGCTTGCGTGTGGATAGCTTCGTGGTGGGGCCGTGCAGAGCTATCATTGATGGTTCAATGACCAGGTTTGTTGCGGGAAAAGGCAACACTTTTTGGGTTGAGACTTCACCTGGTGGGAGATTCCAGCGTGGTATCCAGAACCAGCGGATCATGTGCGTCAGATCAGCGGGGGCGGGGCGACGCTCAAAACGCGGTAGGTGATGCGGGTACAGAATTCCACGGCTATCGGAGAGGGTTGGCATGGCTGTCGCGAATCTTCAAGAATAGGGGTCGAGCGTGCTCATACGGTTATTGTATGGAAAAACACCATGGCGCGACAGGCGCGCATACTACCAACGGAATCCCGCACGGCTCAACCAGCCTGACACCATTTCTCACCATCCCACATGCGAGGGAGGCCATTGCATTCTATGAATCAGTGTTCGGGGTTCGGATCGTGAGCATCGTTGAGGCAAACGGCGCAGTGATGCACGCGGAACTGGACTTTGGGAAGGGAAAACTCCAGGTTGCCGACCCCAACCCCCAGTACCACACCGTGGCACCGCCTGCGGGCGAGGATCACTGCTATTCTCTAGCGCTCTACTGCCCAGACGTGGACAATGTGGTCAACCGTGCTGTTGATCATGGTGCGACTATTCGCGAACCATTGACAACCTTTGTCTCGGGTGACCGGTACGCTTCCATGTGCGACCCCTTCGGCGTTCGGTGGACCATCCTCACCAGGGTGGAAGACCTCAGCGAAGAAGAAAGCGCGCGCCGCGTTAACGAATGGGCGGCGGAACAAGGATAGTTTTACAGTGTAGAGTGTAAAAATTTGCAGTGTGATTTACACTGTTGCAGTGTAAAAGTGCTGTTCGGGGGATTTTTGCACTCCACAGTGTAAAAAAATTTGCAGTGTGAGGCCGATTTTTACAGTGTTTTTCGGTGATAACTAGGTGAAGATGTCCATTGATCTGAGATGGGGTTTAAGACCAACAAGCAGAGGACCCGTCACAGGTGCCGTCTCAAAACATCAGCTCATAAGCAGCCCACCATCCACCACATATGAACTGCCAGTTACGTAACTGGCATCATCGGACAGTAAGAACAATGCCACGGCGGCAGCTTCCTTGGCGTCACCCACTCTCTTAAGTAACACGACGTCGGCAAGCTTCTCTTCAAATTGTGAACGAAGTTCATCAGGAAGTACGGAGCGCAAGTTGCTGGTAATCGGCCCCGGTACCAGGGTATTCACCCGAATATTGCGCGGTGCGAGTTCCGACGCCCAGCTGCGTGCCGCCGCGAGAATGGCGGCCTTGCTGGCGGAATACAGCGCAACCCCCGGTTGCCCCTCGTACACCGCGCTCGATGAGGTAACAAGTACCGACGCCCCGGTATTCAGGAAGGGAGAAAGCGCACCCATCTGCAGCATCGGTGCCACCACATTCACCTGAAACATGTCCTCGATTGTTGCTTTATCTGTCTCCTCCAGCGGTGCGCCAACAGCATAAGCGGCATTCAGCCACAAACCGTCAAGCGAACCCACTTTCTCTACCACGGGGATGAGGCGTTCCAGTGTTTTCCCGTCCGACACGTTGTCTAACACGGCAATCGCATTATCACCCAGCTCAGCAGCCGCAGCCTGAAGACGTTCTTCGGTACGGCCAGTGATAATGACCCGCGCGCCTTCCTCAATGAGGCGTCGCGCCCCGGCCAAACCAATTCCGCTGCTACCGCCAGTGATAAGGATGGTCTTATTCTCAAAACGTTGCATGATTTTTCCCTCTGTCTCGCCTGTCGGAAACGCGTCCACCCTACATGTGTTTGTTGCGGAGTGTACACTGCGGCTATCGAGACGAAATGAGGACAAGGACGGAATTTCGACAATGAAGCGCGCTGATATCCATTACGCGAATATTCCTCCCAGCTGGGATGCTGTGAAGTTTACAACTATGCTGCTTTCGGCAACTCCTAGATGGCTGCACATCCTCATGCACCTGCGAGACCGTGTAGTCTCAACAGTAGGTTTTGCGCCACAGCCAGAACCTAATCCTCCGAATCTTAGCGTTCAAGTCGGATCAGCTGCTGGCCCATTCACCTTTTACGAGGTTTCCCCTGAAGCGGTAATTGGTGGGAACAACGATAAGCACATCTCATATCCCGTCAGGTTTGTCGTTGAATCGTCGCCTAGCAGTACGCATGGTGGAGTAGAGACGCAAGCACGGTCCTATTCGACCTTGGGATCTGCGTATCTGGCTGCTATATGGCCGTTTCATAAGCTTGTGGTGCATCGCCTTTTGCGAAACGTGCAGTTCTAGGCTGTTGTAGTGGCATGGATAATTTTCGCGTTCCTCCCGCTGTCATTGCTCTCGGTGCTGTTATCTTGCAGCTACTGTTTGGTCGAAAAGCCAAAGGTACGTTGCTGTCACGGGGTGCGGCACTCGGCTTGGCCTCGGCATCCACACTCATGGGTGCCTCTGCAGTGGCCAAATTCAGGGCTGAAGCTACAACCGTGGACCCCATGAATGTTTCCGCAGCGGCAACTGTTGTGCAATCCGGCCCGTTTCGCCTGACCAGAAACCCCATGTACGTCGGAACGGCTGGAATGCTGTTTGCGCATGCTTTGTGGAGAAAATCGCTGCTTGCTGTTGTGCCTGCCGTGATTTATATTGCCATGATTGATCGATTTCAGATTCCCGCAGAGGAAGCGGTGTTGAAAGAGAAGTTCGGGGCAACATATGAGGATTACGCTCAACGGGTACCCCGGTGGGTATTAAGGTAACCAGCTTAAATAGACCACAACGTCGATACTGGCAGGCCCCATAATTTATCCGCGAAGCGGTACCCCTGTGGGGCTGTGCCAAGGACGAAACCGCCAAGGAAGCGGTCTCCCAGTTTGTCTCGAAGATACGTGAGGCCGCGGAATTGATCGGCTTTGTACGTGGCTGAGGCTTTTACTTCAAAGGCATAAATCTCGCCGCTGGAGAGTTCCATGCCGCCCATCGTACGTACCTTGACCTGCGGAACCTATGCTATTCGTAGAAACGCGGAGGATTTTTCGTAGAAACGCGGAACCAATGCGGGCCGAAATCTGCGCCGCAGGCGGGGAGGGGAGCGGCGTCGATAAGCGGTGGACTACTTCTGGTTGTTCAGCACATCATCAAGGATTTTGGCTTGGGGAATGCTGAAGTGGTCGTCGCCGTCGATGACGTGCTCTTGAACATTGTCGTAGCCACGTGAGCGGTACCAGTGTGCGCCGTTGTTGGCTGCGTTCAGGGCGTTGAAGGTTGAGCGCGGATCTTTGCCGTTGTCTTTGCTGCCCACGTACCAGTACAAGGGCAACCTGGCGTTTAGTGCTGGTGCGGGGTCTGGTTTGTCTGTGGGTGCCCCGCCGCCGCCGATCATAATGGCGCCAGCTGTGATGTTTTCCGGTTCCTGTGCGAGAAGCCCGTAACTGATGAGTTCCGCGCCGCCGGAATACCCCATCCACCACATGTTATGTGTGTCAACATTGTCGTAGTCTTCCCGAAGTTGGGAAATCAGCCCTGAAAGCCATTCGGAGCTTTCACCAATGTTCTCCCACCAGGTGCGTGTGCCTTCGTGATCGGGGGTTCGGGGGGCAACAAGAATCATGTTGTGGGATGCCGCAACAGAAGCCATGCAGTTGAGCAGGCCCTCCGGGTGATCGTACTCATAGGCGCCATCGCCATGTAGGCGCATCACCACGCCCACCGGCTTCGAGAAGTCGACGCCCCGCGCAAACACGTGGTAGCGGCTGCGAATGCCGTGCACGTCAAGGGATTGGTTCATCTTGATGCTGTTGTCTGGTGCCACTTCACGCTTTTCGCCAGTTTCATCCGTCTCAGGGAGGGGTTCGGGGTTTGAGCGCGGGTCGTCAGCAGGTATGCCGTATTCGGCGCACAAAGAGCCAGTGCGTGTGGCTTGTTGGTTGTGAACAACGCCGTAAATCACCACGGCGATCACGAATAGTAAAAGAGCCACAATGCATGCGATGATGGTTCGCATCAGTGTGCGCTTTGATTTTATCGGCATAACAATAGAGACTAATGCGGTTTGTGTGCCAAGGACAGTAGGGTGTGAATCAGCTGCGGCAACCACCCTGCGATAATCAACACAAATAACAGGCGAATAATCTGGACGGATGCAACAACCGGGCCGGAATTGGCTTCGCCTGCTAGGGCCAGCACGGTTTCCAGCCCGCCAGGAGTGGTGGCTAGATAGGCGTCGAGGTAAGAAACCCCTAGCCACGCATGAAGTACCCAAGCCATGGCAGCGCAGCCCGTAAGAAGGATTGCAATAAACGCAATGGTGACGGGGAGCTGACGTGCAAAGCTGGTGAGGGCGGTCGTCGATAAACCGCCGCCTGCCATCCAGCCAATGGCGAGGAACGCTGCCACCCGCACCGCATCCGGAGGAAGCAGTGATGTGCCCTCTGGGAGGAGAAAAAGCGCCGTAACCGTGAGAAACAATGGTGCAAGGAATCCAGCGGCGGGGAGGCGGAGGAGCTTTCCTATGGGTTCACCGAGGACAATGATCAGGATCATGACAAGCCAGCTTGTCCACGTGAATGTGCCAGGGTCGGATTGTGCGGCGGTGCCTTGCGAGTACAGGCCCAGGAATGGTGTGAGCAGCGGCAAGGTGAACGACACTGCGAGTAAGCGGAGGTATTGGGATAGTGCGACATATCGGTAGTCGGCACCAAGCTCCTGCGCCAATACCGGCATGATGGACGCGCCACCCGCCAGCAGCGACAAAATTCCCGTTTCTGGGGAGATGTCGCCCCTGCGTGTTCGTGCAAGGATTAATCCACCCGCACAACTCATGGCCAGCGTCACCGTCGCGACCATGAGACCAGGAAAAATAAAATGCGCCAGCTGCTGTGGTGGAGTTGTGGTCAACGGAACCGCTGCGACCATGGCAATCAGCGCCTTGGCAAACGTTGTTGCCTCCGAACGCACCACAAGTTCACGGCGGGTCAACAGCGCGCAACCACCAGCGCAGAGAATCGCAGCGAGAATCCATGCTGCGGGAACATTCCACCTATCAAAAAGAAACCCCACAACAATGCTCAGCGGAAGAACCGCGAGCCAACGTTTGTCAAAAGTGCGGAGTTGAGGCACCGCTTCAGTGTAAAGGCGCGGCGCTGTTTGTGCCTAAAACTGTGTGCGCCAAAACCCAAGTACCCTGAAACATATGACCGAATTTAAAGACATGCTGCTCCCACCACCGGTTTTGCTGCCGGAAGACACCAACACCAATGCACTTACCCACCCCGAAAGCCCGCTCGCCTGGGCGATTCTGGCCGAGCAAGCACTAGAGGGTGCCAGTACAAACAGCACTACTGACCAGCAGAAACTGCAAGCATATGCGTTTGCGCGCACTGGTTATCATCGCGGCTTGGATCGGCTGAGGGCACACGGGTGGAAGGGGTTCGGCCCTGTGCCCTGGTCACATGAACCGAATCATGGGGTGCTGCGCGCCATCGCTGCGTTGGCGTTGGCTGCGCAACTCATCGGCGAGGATAGTGAATACGAACGCTGCCGGGCGTTGCTCACCGACGCGGATTCCTCATGCGTTGAGGTTTTACTGCCGTAGGATAAGCCGGGCAGGCGAATGATTTAGCGTTTTCCCCGCCCCTTGACTCGTCCCGTCGCCTCCGCAGACCACGGATCCTCCGGCCATGGATGCTTGGGATAACGGCCACGCATGTCGGCGCGGACCTGGGAATACGGCCCGGACCAGAAACTGGCAAGATCATCAGTCACGGCCAGCGGTCTACCAGCGGGGGAGAGCAAGTGGAACAGCACCCGCTGCCCGCACAACGTAGGGGATTCAGCGAGGCCAAAACATTCCTGAAGTTTCACGCTCACCACCGGTCTGCCAGTGCTGTAATCCACAAAGACATGACGGCCACTCGGGACAGCGAGCTGCGAGGGAGCATACTCATCAAACGATGCCGCCTCCGGCCACGGCACTAGCCTGCGCAGTGCTGGAAGCATATCTACCTGCGATAATGGCGTTCCCTGGGCAATGTCCTGAATCTCTGGGGCAAGCCAGTCGCCCAGCATGGAATTCAACGCGGCATCGGATACATCTGGCCACGGTTCCCCGCGCTGCGCACGCACAAACGCCAAACGATTCCGCAGTTCTGTGGCCGCTTGCGACCAAGGAAACAACGACACATCCAAGCCAGCGACCAACGCCTCTGCAGCCTGCTCTGGCGGCACGGCAACAGGAGTGGACGACAACTCAATTTTCCCAGCTCTGCGAACTTTTCTGCCGCGAATCCGGCCATTCACAAGTGACGCCTCCACGGTCTCCGAAACCCCAATCAACGACAGCGCTTCGTCTTCCGAGAGGTGGGCCGCGGCATGAATGTACACCCGCTCACCTGCGGAGGATAATGACGCCACCGCCAACCACTCAGCACCAGCAAAAGTATTATCGCGCGTCACGGCTCGAGTGCCGCTAGCCAGCAGAAACTCATTCTCACCCACTCGCTTGGCAATGAACTCAGGGTACGCAAGGCCCGTCACCACGCCAGGGGAATCATCGTAGGAACCCGAGGAAGTTACCAAAGAATGCAACCGCTGCGCTTCGGCTTTGTTCGGCGTGGGCCGGGCAATGTCCCCACGCGGATCATCTGCAAGACACGCCACAATGCCTGCGGCGCGCCGGGTACCTGTGAGTAGTAGTGCTCGCCCAAGCCTGGGATCACAAGGAATGGACGCTAGACGACGTCCAAAGTTGGTCACCGTCCCAGAGGAATCCACCGCCCCCAGTTGTTGCAATGTTGCTTGAGCTTGCTGAAATGGTCCGGGAGGAGGGGCGTCGATAAGCGGCAGGTCGGGGCTGCCCCAGCACGCCATGAACAACGCCGCCTGAGTGAGATCGGTGGTGAAAATTTCTGGTGTGGCGTGCGGTGTCATGTGCGCAAACTCGGATTCGGTGTAGCACCGGTAGACGATGCCCGGCCCCTCGCGACCTGCACGACCTGCCCGCTGTTCGGCTGATGACCGCGCGCACCCCACCGTGACCAGCCCAGATATGCCGCGCGTTGCATCGTGCTGAGGCTGTCTGGCGAGTCCCGAATCCACCACGACCCGCACCCCAGGAACCGTCACTGAGGACTCTGCAATTGACGTAGACACGATGATGCGAGGGGTGCCATGATCGGTCAGGGCGGCATCTTGCTCTCGCGCACTGAGCCTTCCATGCAGGGGAATTGCATTATCAAGCAACTCGCACACAGCAGTTACCTCGCGGACCCCTGGTACAAACACCAACACCGATTCTCCATGCTTTTCGATGCCTTCCCGAGCCACTCGCGCGACATGCTCTAGGTACTGCTTCTCGACGCCCCGCACACCCAGCCGCTGCGGACCCGGACGGTACAGCACATCAACAGGATGCGTGACAGCGGGAGTGGCAATGATCGGTGCATTATCAAGCAACTCAGAGTAACGCTGGGCGTCCAACGTTGCGGACATAGCCACAAGATGAAACGGTGAATCAAGCGAATTGCGCAGTTCATGCAGCTCACGCAGCATTCCAAGGGCGAGGTCGGTATCCAGCTGGCGTTCATGGACTTCATCAATGATGACGCCGCTGATGCCCTCCAAACCGGGGTCTGTGAGCAGGCGGCGCAGCAACACCCCAGGAGTCACGAACTCCACCGCATCGCCCCGCTGATACTCGCCCCGCACGGCAAAACCCACCGAACGCGCCCGCTGCGGATCGAGGTGCCGAAGCCTCCGTGCCGCCGCCCTTACCGCAACACGACGCGGGGCTGTGACCAGTATTTTTCCCTTAGTGTGATTGTGTAGCGCGGGCGGGATAAGGGTGGTTTTACCCGTGCCTGGCGGGGCCTGAATCACGGCAGTTGTTCGGCTGGCGGTTTGATTGCCGAGTGCGTGCGACAACTCTGGCAGGCTCGCAGCAACAGGCAGGCCAGCGCCAATACGGTCAAGATCAAAAGGCACGGGGAGTAGTTTAGTGCTTGGATATGTCTCGTATCACCCTCGCTGGATTCCCTACAGCTACGGCGTCGTCTGGAATGCTGCGCGTGACCACGCTGCCCGCTCCAATGACGCTGCGAGCACCAATGGTCACGCCTGGTAGTACGGTGACTCCTGCACCCAACCATGCGTCTTCCCCAATGTGTATGGGTGCGGCCTGTTCCCAGGCATCGCGGCGTCGTTGAACGTCATCAACGGGATGCCCGACGGTAATGAGCTGGCAGTTTGGTCCAATGAGCGCGCGATCACCTATGTGCACTTCGGCGCTATCCAGGATTGTGACGTTGAAATTCATGTACACACCTTCGCCAACGAATGTATGAATGCCGTAGTCAATTGAAGCGGGCGGAATGAGGAAGCTTGACTCGGGGAAGTTGCCAAAAAGTTGGCCGAGAATGTCCCTGCTGCGGGCGGGGTCGGTGGGACCAAGCTGGTTGAATTCATGAGCAAGCATACTGGCGTTGTGCCGTAGCTCTCTGAGTTCGGGGCCAAACGGCAGGTACCATTCACCGCCCACCATTTTTCGGTGCTCGTCGCTGACGTACGTGATGGCATGATTACTCTGGTTCATCACACCATTGTGCCTTGTCAAAGGCCATGAAGGGGGTGACGATACCCCCACATGTCTGGCGCATTGTCTAGGGTGCTGAAGCATGGAGAATCTTGGGGACGATCTGGAAGCTCGGGGGCTTGTGTACAACCCACTGGATGGTCGTGTTCGACCTGAGTGGGCGGTGGCAAATGACCAGCTCCGCGACTACTACGACTATGAGTGGGGCGCGCTCGCGACCACCGAGGCTGAGTTTTTCGAGCGCGTGTGTTTGGAGGCTTTGCAGGCCGGCTTATCGTGGAATCTGGTGTTGAGTAAAAGGGAGGCTCTGCGTGCTGCTTTCCACAATTTTGATGTGGATGCCGTGGCGGCCATGACCGATGAGGATATTGAGCAGCTTGCCACCAATCCCTCGTTGATCCGCAATCCAAGGAAGCTTAGCGCGTTGGTGAATAATGCCCGCGCTGCACAGAAACTGCGTGATCAGGGAGGTTTGGTGGATTTTATGACAAGTTTTGCCCCGCCGCCGCGTGAACAGCCGCTGGAATCTACCGCAGATATTCCCACGTCCAGCCCTGAATCAGCCGCGTTGGCGCGGGCACTCAAGCAGGCTGGATTCAGCTTTGTCGGACCCACAACCTGCTACGCACTTATGCAGGCAACCGGGCTTGTCGACGACCGCGTGAAGGGTTCCTCACCGCTCCTTCCGCAGGTAGATTAAAAGCCATGACTAAAAAAATTGCAGTAGTAACCGGTGCGTCCAGTGGAATTGGTAAGGCAACCGCTGTGGCGCTTGCCGCAGATGGATGGCATGTTGTTGCCGCAGCTCGTCGCGTGGACCGGCTGGAAGAACTAGTAGAAGCTATTAGTGCTACGGGTGGCAGCGCGGAAGCCATTGAACTTGATGTCACGCGTGAGGATTCCGTGGTTGGTTTTGCTAGCCGTGTCCCGCACTGTGATCTGCTGGTGAACAACGCTGGTGGTGCCAAAGGGCTTGATTCTGTTGCGGATGCTGATCTTGATGATTGGCAGTGGATGTATGACACCAACGTGCTCGGGACGCTGCGGGTAACCAAGGCATTGTTGGACAAGCTCATCGCATCAGGCGATGGACAGATAATCAATATTGCGTCGATTGCCGCGCATGTTCCGTACGTGGGCGGTGCCGGGTACAACGCCGCCAAGCACGGGGTTGCTGCCATGACCAGGGTGTTGCGCCTTGAACAGGTTGGACAACCACTGCGTATTTGTGAGATTGACCCTGGCCGAGTGAAAACGGAGGAGTTTTCGCTTGTGCGATTCGGTGGTGATGCTGAACGTGCCGACAAAGTCTACGAAGGCCACCTCAACCTCGCCGCCGAGGATATTGCCGAGGCGGTGCGGTGGGTGGCGGCGCTGCCGTCCCACATGAACATCGACAGGATGCAGATTATGCCCCGTGATCAGGTCTAAGCACTATTCATTTTCATGTCCCTAGTTACGTTTGGTGCATTGTTATCAGCGTGGTTTGCGGCTCTTGCCAGCCCCGGTCCTGACATTTTCCAGATAATCAGGTTGGGTAGTCGGGAACGTACAGCGGGTATTCATTGTGCGCTGGGGATCATGGCGGGCAATACACTGTGGATTCTTGGGAGCCTGTTTGGTCTATCGGCGTTGGTAAATACATACCCAGATGTGCTTAGCGTTCTGAAAACTGCTGGTGGTTCCTACCTCATCTGGTTAGGTATCGGTGCGATCCGCTCGGGTGTTGCCGAAGCCCGGGTGAAACGCGCTGCCGTCCGTCAGAACACGGCTGTGGATACAACTTCACCTGCTGATGAAGCCGTATCAGACAATCCGTGGCTGCAATTTCGAATAGGACTAACCACGAATCTTGCAAACCCAAAGGCGCTGATCTTTTTTGGTGCCGTGTTCGCCCAGTTCGTCATGCCAGGCACGAGCCTGGCATCGAATGCGCTCATTGCACTAGTGCTGATTGTGGTTGGCATAGCATGGTTTATCGGCATCGCTCTCATGGTTGGAGTGTTTGCCAAGCGCATCGCTCAGTACGGGCACTTCATTGAGTGGGGTACGGGAGTCATATTTATTCTCCTAGGCGCAATTCTGCTGGTCAGTGGCGTGGCTGAAGTGGGATTCATATGATGGAACCGACAATCTCAAATCCACAGTGAGGTGTACGCATGGAGCAACAGCCGGATCATGAATCCTTGGAACGCCTTATTCGAATATCGCGAACTTCCCCGGAAACAGCAACGATTACAAACGTTGGCTCGTTTAACGTTGAGGCATTGATGGTGAGTTTTCTTGAAGATGAAGACTCGCTGCACACACTCGCCTGGGAGGGGTTAGCCCCAGGTCGTTCATGGGACTTTGAGATTCCTAGTGATTACGTTGGTGATGAGCAGGTGAAAATAGGGGTGTCCTATTCCGTTATCGTCCCTAATCCACGTGTGATCCGAGACATGGTTATCTGAGCTTCGATGAAGCATGTTCCTGGATTTGCGCTGCCTGCACATCCATCAACTTTTTCTCTCAAAACCACCCCCGGTAGGTCATCAACTCGCCGAAATGCATACAGTGGACAGGGAATTTGTTTATCCAGCCATGAAAGGAACAATCATGATCGTCACCACCACCTACAACGTTGAGGGACGGCAGATCTCAGAGTACATCCGCGTTGTTGCTGGTGAAACTGTTTCTGGTATCAACATGTTCAGGGACCTCGCCGCTGGTTTCCGCAACATCGTTGGTGGCCGCAGCCAAGCCTATGAGGAAGAAATGATCAATGCTCGTGAGAATGCGCTGGCGGAGATGGTGCAGCGCGCCATCGAATTGGGGGCTGAAGGTGTCGTTGGCGTTGATATTGACTATGTCACCATGGGTTCGGATAACGGCATGATGATGGTCTCTGCAACGGGGACCGCTGTACGTTTCGCTCCAGCGTACTGATTGTGATGTAGGTGGGTGGTGCGATTCTTCGCATCACCACGGGGGTACAGCATAGACTGCTAGTCATGCAACCTTTCGACGTCTCGATCCGCGATGAGACTATTAGACTTGGGCAGTTCATTAAGCTGGCGAATCTGGTGGAAACCGGTGGACAGGCGAAGGATGCTATCGCGGACAGTCAGGTGACCGTGAACGGTGTGGTGGATACACGCCGTGGTAAGACGTTGCGTGAGGGGGATGTGGTGGGGTTCGGTGGTCAATCTGCTCGGGTGGTGCGTGCCACTGCCGAGGAGTTGGATTATTTTGATGAAGCTACCGCCGATGATGATTTTGACCCTGAAAAGTGGAGGAATATGTAATGCCTGCTTTTATGGCTGAGGGCGGCATGCCCTACTGGATTGACTTGATGACCTCGGACGTTCGTAAGTCCTCGCATTTTTATGGTGAGCTTTTAGGCTGGGACTTTGAGGAACTGTATGTGGGGTACCGCGTGGCGCGTGTGCAGGGACTTCCGGTAGCCGCGATCGTCGATAAGCCGGAGGATTCGCCGCTTCCTGATACGTGGGTGACGTACTTTCTGGCGGATGATATTGAGGCGCTTGTACAGCGTGTGAAGGACTTGAGTGGGCGCGTACTTGCGGAGCCAACGGATGTGAATTTGGGTCGGATGGCACTGTTGGTGGATACTTCCGGCGGGTTGTTTGGGGCGATTGAGCCGTATTCGGAGGAGGCGTTCATCGCGGCGGGCGAACCGGGGACTCCGGTGTGGCACGAGCTGACCTGCACGAATCATTATGAGGAAGCTGCGGAGTTTTACCGAGATTTGTTTGATTGGGTGACGCGGTCCACAGAGGCTGGGGGTTTCAGGTACACAACTGCGCTTGTCGACGGCGCGCCGTTCGCCGGTATCTGGGACGCGCAGGGGAGGTTTCCGCGTGAGGTTCCATCGTTCTGGCAGTCGTATGTGGGTGTGAAGAATGTGGATGAGGCCGTGTCGAAGGCAGAGAAGCTGGGCGGTGAGGTTGTGCGCGAGCCGTGGGAGTCGGAGTTTGGACGCATGGCGGTTGTGGCGGATTCCACAGGCGCGACTGTAACCATCGCTGAGGTTGATGAGCCGGTTGTGGAGGGGCATGAATCCGATCCGCTGGAGGGCATCGACCTGAGCCAGTACGGTCTTTAGGTAGCACCAAATCTAGCCAAAAACCCGTCAGCACCTGCACTTCTGCAGCAATACATCGTTTTACGTAGAATATCTCTTGTGATACCCCAGGTCAGAGGGTATTGCTCAAGAGTTGGAAGGATATTGCGCACGTGAAACGGATGCTAGCTAAACATGTGATGGCAGGGGTGGTTGCGGCCTCCCTTGCTACAGGAATGACCCCGGCGTTTGCCGCGGAAAACGTCAACACGTTGGACACCGTCATTTCTGATATGACCAAGGAAAACGACAAAGTCCTCGCCTACAACGGTGAGGTGGGGAAACGCTTCTACGGGCCAGGAACCCTCGTGATGGGTACCAACCCGCATGGCGATCAAACACCGGGCTATTACAAGAAAGCCCTGGTGCACCCCGATTTCAAAGATGCTGATGCCTGGAACGCCATGGTGCCGTGGCTGGAAATCTTCACGGCACGCGAAAACCAAGCACGCAACACCAGTGTGGAAATGAGCAACATTAAGCTCTATGTGCTGCGGAAATCCACCGGTAAGTGGCAGGAAGTAAGCGACACGGCTGTTGATGGTAAAGACTTTCCCAAGCATGGGGCCAGTGGCGATGTTCTGACCCCTGATCTACACCCTGAAGGTGACAACAAGGTTGTGACACCCGCCAGTGACATAAACCGTATGTTCCACGGTTGGGGTAGTGAAACAGATACAAGGGAACTGGCTGAGGGTTTTCCCACCACGGATATTAAGGCTGTTTTCGCCACGGTTAACGCCAGGTTGGTGAAGAAAGATGATAAAGGCACAGATGACAGGGATAAGTCGGAGTACCATTTGCAAATGGGGACTGATTACTATCCTGACAAAGGCGTTCGTACCGAAGATGAACGCATCCTGATGAAGGGTGAAGATGGGAAGCCAATGCGCAATAAGGAAGGAAAGCCTATTGGCACCTACTTCCCAGGTGTGGGCGTCAGCCGCGCGAAGCGCGTGACCAATGACTGGCAGGCGTTCAACTTCGTCACCATCTGGGACGAGGAAGGCAAGATCACGCAGGATGACAACAATGGTATTTCCATCAAGGAACGTGCCATCTCTGTTGATGAACTCCGCAAAAACCCACCGCCATTGAACTAGTTGGCTAGTTTAAGCGTCGGCCACGGTGAACCGTGTGCCGACGTGCTGGGGGTTTTCCACCTCATCAATCATGGCCACAGCGAAGTTTTCGGCCGATACGGCACCACCGACGGGGGAATCTGTGCCAAGAGTGATGTTGCCGGTGCGTTCACCGGGTGCGATAGCGGGGGAGGGGGAAAGCATGGTCCAGGTGAGATCTGAATTGCGGTATAGGTTCAGAATTTCCACAAACGCCTGAGCCTCTGCCTTGTATTCCTCGGGGAATTCAGGGCTGTCTGCCAGTAGCGAGCCATCTTCACGTTGGAGTGAGCCAGTGCCGCCGACAATGAGTACACGACCTTTGACGCCACGATCAATCAGCTTCTTGTGGGCATTAATCAGTGGTTGGGTTGAGCCTCCTGTGCGATCGGGAGAGACGGCGATGATGGTGACATCGGTGTTGGGGGCGTCGATGAGTTTGGCGACGGCGTCCGTGTCTCCCAGCTCGACAGTGATGGCGTGTGTGGCACCATCAACTGGCTTACCTGAGCGGCTAGCAGCTGTGACCGTGTGTCCGCGTCGGACTGCCTCACTGACAATGCGAGACCCGACCATGCCGGTGCTGCCGATAACGAGGATGTTGCTCATTGTTTTCTCCTTGTAGTGTGAGCCCGTGTTATTCGTACGGTTCACACCCTAACCATAAAACTTACTTCTGGAAAGTAGGTACTTTATGGTAAGTTCACTTACCGGAAGGTAGTAAGTCAGCTCTGAGGAGTTACATATCATGCAAGATGTGGCAGAAAGCACATGGGATCCCTTTGCTCGAGGTTGCCCATCCCGGGATGTGTTGACCAAGATTGGCGATCGCTGGACGGTACTGGTTATTAATGCCCTTGCCCAAGGACCACTGAGATATTCTGAGCTGCACCATCGTGTGGATGGCATTTCTCAGAAAATGCTTTCCCAAACACTGAAAGGACTCACTCACGATGGTTTGGTAGCGCGGCAGGTTTATCCCGAAATTCCGCCACGGGTGGAATATGAACTCACGGCTGCCGGGCATTCCCTGCTTGAACCGCTTCAGATGCTTGTTAATTGGGCAATTGCCCATATCGATGACATTGTTGCTGCCCGAAAACGTGCGGAAAAATAGTAGACTGGATTTGGACGTGAACTCTAATTATTTTTGCACATGCAAGTAGGAGGAAGCAGGAATATGACATACCCACCATATCCGCAACAACCAGGTGGTGATGGCTACCAACACCCCGAAAATGACCATGGCGGCTATGCTAGCCCCCAGTATCAACAGCAGCAGTATTCGGGTATGCCAGACCCTGGTGGAACTGCCAATGGAACCGGAAAACTTGACTTTGGTGGAGCCATCAGCTTTGGGTTCAAGGCCGTGTTCCAGCAGCCTGGATTCTGGATTGGCATGACTCTGCTGATGGGGGTGCTCATTGGTCTTATTGGAATAGTCGTAGCCATCATCGTTCCGGGGCCAGTATACGATGTGTCAAATCCAGACGCAGCCCCGACGGTGGGTAGTACGTTACAGCAAAATATTCCGTCGATTATCGGTGGTGCATTGAGTGTTTTCGGGATTAATGCCGCGCTGAAATATATAGACAAAGGCTCGGTGTCAGTTTCTGAGACATTCCAAAATCCCCAGTTTGGTGTTGTGTTTGTAATTCAGATCCTTGCTAGCTTGCTGGGGCTAGGATTGTCACTGGGAGCATTAAGCTCTTCTGCTTTTTTGGCTGTGGCTGTGGTTATTAGTATAGGTTCATTTTTCCTTACGCCATTCTTTATATTCCTGTACCCTTGCCTTCTCGATGGTCGCGGCTCGGTTACTGAATGTCTGTCGTTGAGCATTAACTATGGTCGCCGCCACTATTTGATACTTTTGGGCTTCAGTATTGTGATGGGACTCATCTCTGTTGCTGGTTTCCTCCCCTGTGGGTTGGGCCTGATTGTCGTCATGCCAGCAATATTTCTCATGTATGCCACCGCCTATCGCCAGATCAGCGGTGGCTTGGTGCGCAACCTCTAAAACTCTAAAGCCACGCACGTTCGCACACCGTTAGGCCGAGCGTAGAAACTCTGCCGCATCCTGAATGCGTTGACGCGCCACTGCTGGGGTCAGTACATGGTGTTCCGCCATGTACTCCCGCACAGTGGCGCGTTTTTCTGCATCTTCCCAACGTGTAGCCACGTCATCACGAATGCCGTGCTGGATCATTGTCGCAGGCCAGGATTCTGTTGCTGAGGCAATAAATGCATCAGGGGCATACACGGGTCGCGTGAGCAGCAGGGCGTCGATAAGCGTGGCGAGGGAGCAGGCATCCGCCGCTGATTCCGCTGTGCCCCATGCGGTGACGTGCTGTGCCCCTTGTGCGCGGGCGTACTCAATGGCGGAAGCGGCTTTACTGGGGTCGGAGACGTCGATAATGGTGGTGCCGGAAAGGTTCGCTGCGGCGGCGACCTCGGGTAGCCAGGCATTATCCAGTGCGAAAGCAGACAAGCCGGGACTCAGGGACACCGCCCAGCGCTGGCGGTCGTTCGGCTGCTGTGGAATGAACATCACCGCAGCTAACTCGGGCAGTTCCTGCACCTCAACGCCCTGAGTGAAAGCCACACCCGGCATGGTGTGATCCACCGCAGCCCCCAGCATGAGCATGGCGGCGTGGGTGAGTCGGTCGGGTAGGCGGGCAAGCCAGGCGTCTTTATCCGCAGATGCGGTGGGCATGGGATGGTGCTCGTTGATGTACCAGCTCAGCTGCTCAAGCTGCTCGGCCTCCGAGAGGTTGCGGTCCTGGCCGCCAACGTGAAAGTCGCGGCCCGTGGAATCGTCGTGTACAACATCGCTCATGGTGGCCTACCAGATGGTCACTCGATCGTTGGGGGCGATCCACGTTCCGCTTTCGGGGTCAACATCAAAGGCATCGTAGAATTCCGCGACGTTGGCGGCGATGATGTTGCAGCGGAACTCGGCGGGGGAGTGCGGGTCCACCGCTAGGTACTGCGTGGCCAGTTCTGGACGGATCTTGGTGCGCCAGATGCGTGCCCAGGAGAGGAAGAGGCGTTGGAGGCCGTTGTATTCCACATCCTGCATGGAAGGGTCGGACCCGGCAATGTCCACCGTCATGCGTTCGGTGGTGGAGAAGTCTTTGCCGTGGTCAGCCAGGTATCGTTTGTACGCCACCACGGCAATACCTAAACCGCCAAGGTCGCCAATATTTTCACCTAGGGTGAACTTGCCGTTCACACCCTTGGAATCCGTGTCAGCGAGCACTGCGGGAACTTTGCCATCGAACTGTGTGACAAGTTTTCCGGTGAGTTCTTCAAAGGCTGTGCGGTCCTTGTCAGACCACCAGGAGTTGAGGTTGCCATCGCCGTCATACTGGCTGCCTTGGTCATCAAATCCGTGGCCAATTTCGTGGCCAATCACCGCGCCGATAGCACCGAAGTTAGTGGCTGCATCGGCATCGGGGGAATAGAACGGAGGGCGGAGGATGGCTGCGGGGAAGGTCACGTCGTTGAGCACGGGATGGTAGAACGCATTAACGGTTTGCGGGGTGGTCACCCATTCGTCGCGATCTACTGGTTTGCCCAGTTTCCCCAGCTCATAATCGTGTGTAAACGCGGACCCTGCGCGGGCGTTAGCCACCAGGGAAGCACCAGAGGGGTTGAAGGACAGTCCTTCAAAGCTGCGCCACACCTCTGGGTAACCGATTTTCGCACGGAATTTAGACAGTTTGACCAGAGCTTTTTCTCGGGTTTCCTCCGTCATCCACGGCAGCGCGGAAATGCGCTCTTTGTAGGCGGCGAGTAGGTAATCCACCAGCTCCAGCATGTGGGCTTTATATTCAGGGGCGAAATGCCGGGCTACGAACTCTTGGCCGATTTCTTCACCCACATGATTTTCCGCCAAGCCTACGCCGCGTTTCCAGCGTTCCCGCTGTTCAGTCGCGCCGGACAGTTTCGTGCCATAAAAATCAAAGTTCGTGCGGGAAATGTCGTCGGTGAGCAGCCCGGCGCGGTTGAGCAGGATGTGCCAGGTGGCCCAGAGTTTCCAGTCCCCAAGGCGATCCTCGGTGAACAGTCTGTCCAGGTGCTGGACGAAGGAGGGCATCATGTTGATGAGTTTCAGCTCTGGCACGCCGCTGGCCAGGAGGATGCTGCGTACCGTCTCAGGCAGGTCAGCGAAGTCAGTGGGGTTGAAGGTTTTCAGGCTGTCGCGGGAGTCCACCACGTCCCAGTGTCCTGCGGCTATGTCTTTTTCTAGCTCGACGATGCGGCGGGCGGCGTCGACGGGGGTGACGCCACCGAGTTGTTCATCATCAAGGAATGCCAGCATGGTGGCGATGTGGTGTTCATAGTCTGCGAGGGTGTCCGCGTGGTCGGGGTCGCGATAATATGCCTCGTCGGGGAGGCCCAACCCGGATTGCGCTAGGTAGAGGACGTTGTTGTCGCCGTCGGAGTCTTTGGTTACGTAGAAGCCTAGGGGAGAACCCACGCCGGTGCGGTCGAGTGCCCCCAGTGCGGGCAGGAAATCGGTGATGGTTGGGACGTCGATAAGCGCGAAGTCTTCGGCGAGAGGTGCGGTGCCGGCGGAGTTGATGGCATCGGTGTCCATAAAGGATTGGTAAAGGGTTCCAGCGAGCCCGGTGCTCTCTTCAACGATGGCGCGGACGTCGGCTTCGGCGGTGTCGCGGAGGGCGTGGAAGGTGCCGTCAACGCCACGGTCGTCGGGGATGGTGTGGGTGTCGAGCCAGGGGCCATTTACTAGTCGGTAAAGATCGTGCATGTGCCCACTGTAGCGCCCATGGCTGTAAGGCGCGTCACTTGTTCCTACACCCGTGTGACAACTGTTACGTGTGTGAAAACTGTTGTATGTGTGAAAAATGAGGTACGTTGGTCCGCATGGACTTAAGCACTACCCACACACAAGAATCAGGCCGTCGACTCCGAAGCCGCGGTGTCACGGTGGCCATTATGATGGCCATCACGCTCGCCTTCAGCGTCATTTCCGTGCCCAAAGCCACGGCCTTCGATGACGCCAACCCCGTTTCCGGCGTTGACGTCGCAGACTGGCAGCATCCTGATGGATCCGACATCGACTGGAAATCCGTGGAAGCTGACGGACAAAAATTTGCCTTTATCAAGGCAACCGAAGGTCAGGGATACACCAACCCCTACTTCGAGGACGACGTCAAACAGGCCAAGGAAGCAGGGTTGCGTGTGGGTAGCTACCACTTCGCGCGCCCCGGCGAAAGCGCAGCTCTCCAGGCTGCGAACTACGCCAACACCATCCGCACCATGCCGCAACCCTCCCTGCCGCCCGTGTTGGATATTGAAAGCGATGACGGCGTAGGCCCAGAAGAAGTGCAGCGTTGGGTGAAGGAATTTGTCACTGAAGTTGAAGCGCTCACTGGCCGTACCCCCATGATTTACACCTACCGCTACTTCTGGTCAGAGCAAATGGGCGATACCACCGACTTCAAAGACTATCCGCTGTGGCTCGCCGCCTACCAGGACGAAGTACCCACCGAACTGCCAGGTGGCTGGGAGTACATGACCTTCTGGCAGCGTAGCGATAGTGGCAATGTCAATGGCATCACCGGCAACACCGATATGAACCTGTTCAATGGCAGCGAAGCCGAGCTTGACTCCCTGGGCACCGGCAACCAGGTCAAACTCAGCAAGGTTCTGACCCCCAACTTTAAGGCTAGCGACGCCCTCGGATCCTCCAACCTCGGAGCACTCTCCCGAAACAACGGTGAAATCGTCGGAATCATCCTCGCGCTCGCCCTTGGTGCTGTCTCCATTGGCGCGCTTAACGACGCCGCGAGCAGCGCCGGGTTCGACGCCGGTGGTACGAAAACACTCGCTGGTGAAGTGCAGAAACAAATCGACAACAAGACACTTCCCGTTGACGATCTCAAGCGCATGGCCGACAAGAACGAATACAGCATTGGTGACCTCATCATTCTGCTGAGTAACGCCAGCAAATAGTCGCGCTGTTTAAATTTGCTTAAGTTCAAAAAACGTGGCGGGGCCCGCCGGTGGTTTTCGATCAAAGCTTCGTAGTGGATGACTTTTATGAAAGCCCCAGGCAGGGCCCCGTCGTCATGCGCGGCGCTTAGCGGGAGACCTACCCCCATTTGGTTGGGGTTTGAATACAGTGCGCGTGTCGCTGGTGGGCGAGGCATCGATAAGCTGGACTGTGCTGCGGAGGGGGTGATGCGGCGGAGTAGCGGTCGCGCTGGTGCTCATCTGTAGGGGGTGGAAAATTCCTGAGAAGCTAGCGTTTTTGCGGTGTCAAAACGCACATCTGCTGTGGTTGTGGCGTGGGGGTGATAAACGCGGGGCATGGGCGGCTTGGGTGGCAGATGTGATGTTTCTAATTGATCACAATTGCCGAGGTGTCTACATGTAGCGTTTGTTATGACGTAGGGTTGGTGGCAGCTCTGATAAGTACGTAAGATCACGCAACTTTTGCCAGGTATATGGCACTAGTTGCCTCAGTACAAGGCGAGGTTTTATAACAATGAGGATTTGATTTTTCATGCATATCAGCAATTTCCGTACGCCGACCCAACGTCGGCACCGTGCTATTGTGTCGGCGCTGGTCACAGCAGCCGCACTTGCCATTGCCCCCAACGCTGTAGCGAATGCTCAAGGGGTAGCGGTCAACCCAAACCCGATTCCAGGAATTGATGTTGCCAGTTACCAGCATCCCAACGATAAGAATGAGGATATTGATTGGAAAGCTGTTCATGGCAGCGGTCAAAAGTTTGCCCTGATCAAAGCGACTGAATCGGATTCCTACGAAAACCCCCACTGGAAATACGATGTTGACCAGGCAAGGGCCGCTGGAATGAAAGTTGGGACCTATCACTTTGCTCGGGTGAAGCAAAGTGCAAAGGCCCAAGCTGACGCTTATGCCAAGGTTGTGAAGACTGTCGGTGATGATTCACTCCCACCTGTGCTGGACCTTGAAGTTGCCATTGACAACGCTCAAGATAAAAGCCCACTAGATGCTGCGGGCGTGCAGCGTTGGGTGAAGGAATTTACCACCGAACTGGAAAAGCAAACCGGTCGCCCAACGATGATCTACACCTACCGCTACTTCTGGCTTGAGGCGATGGGAGATTCCCAAGACTACAAGGATCATCCGCTGTGGTTCGCGTCCTACACTGATGTTCCTAAGCCGCTTCCCGGTGGCTGGAAGCACATGGTCATTTGGCAAAAAGGTCAAGAAAACATCAACGGTATCAAGGGCGATGTTGATATCAACGTGTTCAATGGTACCGAGGATGAACTTAATTCTTTTGCATCATCAGGCAAACCCAAAGAGCAGCCAAAGCCTAAGGAACAGCCAAAAGACAAGGATGCTTCCAAAGATAATAAGGACTCCAAAGATAAGGACGCTTCTAAAGACAAAGACGCGACCAAAGACGATGCATCCAAGAACAAGGATACCTCTAAGGACGACAAGGCCACTACGTCTCAGAATGCGCCGAGTAAGCCGCAGGACAATCCGACGACACAGTCCAATGACTCCACCAGTACTAACCTGGCCCAAGATAAGCAGACAATTGGCCCATCAGGCTCTGTCGATATGTCCTCTGGAGGACTGTCCTCTGGAAACTCTTCCAGTACCCCCGGTAACCCAGCTCGTACCAAGGAATCTGGATCGTCTCACGCCTTTGGCTCCTCCAACCTTCAGGCAATGTCTAAAGGAAACAATGATCTGATCAAGGTTATCCTTGCCCTTGCGGAAGGCAAAGGTTCCTCAGACACGATTGCCCAGGCTGCAACCAGTGCCGGGTTTGATGAGGGTAGCTCACGGTCCTTCGCTACTGAAGTGCAAACTCAGGTCGATCACAAGACCCTCCCAGTGAATGATTTGCGGCGCATGTCTGAAAGTGACCACTACGACATCGGCGATCTGACCATTCTGCTCAGGAACTTCAGTGACTAAGGGGGTAACAGCTATTGCTGTTTTTGCGTAATCCTGTTTAAATTTGCATAGGCTGTTTTGCTCACGGCAGGGCCCGACCTACGGTTTTCGTCCAAAGCTTCGTAGTGGATGATTTATACGAGAACCACACCATGGTCGGGTCCTTCTGATTGTGGTTGGGCGGATACATGGCGTTTTTGGGGCAGTGCGATAGCCGACCAGTTACCTGACGCGTCCCAGCTCCCCCGCAAATACCGAGAAGAAACCCCCGGAGTCCTTGCCATCAGACAAGAGTTCCGGGGGGTTTCTCAGTCAACCAGTCGAAGCCAAGTTTTTAGTCGTTGATCTTCATGCGACCAGGGGTCCATAGTCCAGATCGGTGGATTTCCTGGTAGTCGATGATCGCCTCGGTGGGTGCGACTCCCCGGGAGTTCGTACGCAGGTGGTAGCGCTCAATGGAACCCCAGTCACGTCCCCAGTCATTCCGCAGATAGCTGGGCACCTCGATGGAGGAGTTGATTGCCTCAGCAACGCCGAGCGCGCCACCGCCGTTGTAGTCCTGCCATGGGGACAGCGTGACTTTGCCAGGGTGATCGGGCGCGATGCGGTACTCAGGGATTTCGGTGACACCAGCGTAGTGATCGAATGTGCGCTGGCAGGGGAACTGCAAAGCAACCGACCAGTCCAGTAACCCTGGGTTACTCGATCCGATGACGGTGTTCAGAGATTCCAGGGTGGGTACCCGCGGCGGGGTAAACGCTAGCCATTGCTCCGGGTTGAGGCTGGTGTCGGATGCCACGACACGCACCACGTTAGCGTTGGCCGGGATCTGGTCCATGGGAACACGCAGGTTGCGCCAGGACGGGGCGGGTCCAATGTCGAGCGGTTCGACGCTGCCAGTGTCAGTGACAGTTCCGTCGGGCTGGCGGACACCGTATTCCACGGCAAGTTCCTGCCCGTCTTGGTGCACGCCGCTAATGTCATGGTGTTCGATGCGTCCGGCAGCGGAAACCACCAACAGCGGTGCGTTCTCGTTGCGTTCAGGCAGCTGGTACCAGGCGGTGGTCACTTCGGCGGGGAACTGCGGGCCGTCTGTGTAGGAGCCCAAGACGGGGACCTTGGTGTAATCCAGGCCGAAGGGGAGACGCGCGCGGGAACCGTTGACACCAACGTCACCACGCACACCACCAGAGGTGCCGGTGGACTGTCCGGCGGCGTCACCACTGGAGGTGTCATCGTCGGTGGAACCTGCGATGGATCCAGCTGCTTCCCCGCCCGAGTCGACACCTTCAGCAGAGATGGAGGTGGGCACGTTGTTGGCATCGAAGCCGCGGTTATCTCCAATTTCTAGGGAGGATCCTAGTGGTGTTCCGTCAGCAGGGGTGAGGAAGGATTCGTTGGAGTTGGTTTCCAGCATGGCGTCATTGGCCAAGGCGCAGGTATTACCAGTCAGCGCACGCAGGTTGCCAAGCCCCACTGAATAGGCGGGGTACTGCGTGACAAAGCCTTTGGTCAACGACAGCAGGGAGAACACCACCACAACAGCCGAAACCACGGCAATGGGGGCGGCGGCAACACCAGCGAATTTCATTTGGTTGCGTTGACGTTTGGCGTTGAGTTGCTGCACCGTTCCTTCGGTTTCGGCGCGGGCGGTCTGGACGTCGCCAGCAAAAGACTGGATGGCGGCCGCCAGCAGCACAAGCAGTGCGATAACTAGCATTACCGTGGATGCTTCAATGTGCCGGTATTGTATGGATTTATCAAACCAGGGGATGCCAAAGCTTGAAATGTACCACCAGCCGTTGGTGCCGGACAGAGAGAAGGCCAGCACAAATAGGATCACACCGATGAAAAGCGTGCGGTTACGTGCGGACCGCATGGCCATGTGTGACACGGCCACCGCAGCGAGCGCTGCCAGCGCGGCACCAATACCCGCGTACACACCGAAGTGGTGAGTCCACTTGGTGGGGGTGAACATCATGAAGAACATGGTGCCGAAGAACACCATCATCAACCGGTTCGACGGGCCTGCGTCGGATCCCGGCACGCTGCGGTTGCGCAGCACAGAAGCCAACACCAACCCCAGGCACAGCAGCATCATCAGCACAGCAAAACGGCGGGTAAACGAGCCGTCCACCGTCTGTTGCATCAGGGTTTGGTAGCGAGCCCATTCCTGGTACCACGACAAAGCCGGTCCAATAGCGGACCGCACGCGTGTGGATTCGCGCACCGTGGCCAGCGTTTGATCACCAAACACCGCTAGCAAAATAGCCGTTCCCGATGCCAGGAATGGTGCCGTCATGGCCAGCACACCCTCAATTTTCGCGCCTCTCGACGCCTCGGGGCCAGCATCCAGCAGCGGCAACCTGCGGTACACAATCTTGATCAAGCTAGACAATGCCGCAAGCAGCGCCGCGACAGCCATCAAACCAGTCGGGCCGGCACCCAAGGAGACTGTTGCAATGATGACGCCTACAGCAGCGGGCAGCAGTCGACGTGTCGCAATGGCGCGCTCCATGCACACCCACGTCAACAGCGCGCCCAACGCAATCACAGGCTCCGGGCGCAGGCCATTGTTGTAGACCATCCAGAAGCCCAGGAATGAAAACGCCGCCGTCCAATGCGCCACCTTGCGCGCATTAATCTTCTCACCCATGCGTGGCAGCACCTCACGGGAAATCACCCACCACGTCAAAATGCCAGCGACAAACTCGGGTAATCGCATCCATACAGAGGCTGTGGAGACGTGAGTTAATAAGGCTAGCAAGTCATAATACGGTGAACCAAACGGGGCTTCAGACACGCCGAACCAGCGGTAATAGTTCGCCATGTAGGTGGCGTGATCGGCCACGCGGGCCATGGTCAGCAGGTAACCATCATCGGAGGTGTTTGCGCCAATGATGTACCAGTAAACCAAGACGACAATCACAATGGCGTCCAACAGCCGAGGCCGGAACCATCCGTCGGGCAGCACTTTCCTGTGGCCTTGGCCATCCAGGCGATCCATCCGCTTCAACGCCCACAGTGATGCCACCAGCATGACCAGGCCACCGTACATGCTCATGTACTTCCAGATACTGGGTGACGATGTAAACCGTGAGTTAATTTCCACCTGAACGTTGAGCCCGGCGTCGATAAGCGATGCCGTGTTGGCCGGTGTGTTGGCGAGCTCGGTGTAAATACCCGTCAGCTGCGGGCGCTCGTCCCCCTTCAACTCGCCGCGATACTCCTCACCGCTGCTATCCCGTGCGCCGGGGATGCTCGCGACAGTGGATTCTTCGGTGGAGGAAATCTGCAGCACAGCGCCAGGTGGCAGGGCGTTGATTTGCTCGCGGTTCAGCTCCAGCGGAACCTTGTTACGTACCACAACATCCAAGCCCGACTCGGAGTAGCGAACAAACAGGCCACGGGTGGTGGCGTCTTTACTGTCTGCGGGGAGGGTGGACAACACCATCGATTGGTCAGGATTCATGTCCTGCAACGACTGCAGGGGTATCGACGCCTCGATCGACTGCGGCGCGTAGGAAATCAACGGTGCCGTAATACTGTTCAGCTGATTCTGCTGCGGCCAACTAAACGACGACTGTGTTTGGTTCACCGGCATGAACGGGGTGAGCACAAACAACACGAAGCCGAGAAGACCACTCACAATGGCCAGTCGCTTCACCCACCGGGGCGCGGTTTCTGACGGTTTTTCTGGCATTGGTTCTGACACAGTGCCATATTTTACGTTAGCTGCCATGATTTATACGGGTCACCACCACAAAAGGACCCACCTGGGTCACGTTCCAATGTTCAGGATTATTTAAGAAAACCGCTGGATTAAACCACACACCGCGGAACCGCACATTCGGGTTATTCGGATAAATATCCTCCGCGATGTCGTACATCCAGCCCTTGGACTTATCATCAACGTCACCAGTGAAAATGAAAACATCCGGAGAGCGCCACTGCTTGCCCGACTCATCCAAGGATTCCCGGAACCTGCGGGGATCGGCAAGCGATGTCCAGGACTGCGTTGCCCACTCTTCAATCACATGGTTACGCATGGAAAACTCGCCTAGTGGATTAGCATAATGGCTGGTAAAAGACTGGAAACCATGATACGGGTAGAATGCCATAAAGTTGCGCTCATCCGTCAACACCACTGTTTCCCGTGGAACATACCCATCTTTCTGGATCACGCGATCAATCTCTGCATAATGGGCGCCAGAATCCGCAGGGAAACGGTCAGCGCGTTCGCCATTGCCATCCGTGTCTGTATAGGCCAAATCAATCGCGTCATGATTACGGTTCGAAATTGTCTGTGCATAGCTCAAACCGCCAAAACCCAGCAGAATCACCATCACCAACGTCACCGTGCGGCCACGACTTCGACCCACCAGGCGCGGATACAAGCGGGCAACCCCCACGAGGCGAATCTCCGCCAAGGCCAGCACGCCAGCTGTTGCCAACTGCATGGCAATCAGCGCGTCCAAACGGAAACCAAGCAGGGTATTACCCGTCAACGTGGCAACCATCGAGGCCACAATCCAGCCGTAGAACACCACCAATGCCGCGCCCATGGCGCGCACATCACGATCCACAGCGCGAACCACTAAATACACCAAGCCGCACATGCACAGCGCACCGATGACGCTGAAAGACAACATAGGCATGGGGATCTGTGTGCCCTCATTGGGTAAATAGTGCATGGCGGTAGCACCCGATTGTGGCCTGCCGCGATACACCGCCATGACATAGGGGCCCCACACGATTGCCGCAACAGCAATGGAACCTACGCCAACCGTTAGCAGATGCAGCAGCGGCATCAGCGTGCGGTGTGCGCCCGCAGCCAACACCGCAGCCACGACTACTACGCTGAGGGCAATGGCGGCCGTGTACAGCGTGTACATGGAGGCAGAAGCGCCAAGGAACAAAATTGCCCCAGCCATCGAATAGACCGAGCCACGAACGGCGCGTCCAGCCACGATCGTTGCGGCGGGAGTGCCCAGGGCGATAATCGCGGCGTAGGGCTCCTCCGCCGACATCACCAACACCACGCACACGTTTACCAAAGCAATGCCCGTAGCCACGGGAAGGCTGCCGCACAGCCGTTGCCATACTGGAACCAACATGCAGGCTGCGGCGGAAATCGACACCAGTGCCCATGGCTGGAACGCCTCCCAGCCGGGCAGCCCAATGAGGTTGGCAAAACGGCCGCCCAACCAGAACCAACCAGCTGGGTAGTAGGGTGGCATATCGATGTAACTCATGTCTTTGAGCTGCATCGAATCAGTCATACGTGTGAGGTATTCAGTGCGGAAGCCCTGGTCAACCGTCACGCCGTCCAAATATAATTTGGTGGCAGCCAAGGGGATACCTATGGTGGTCACCACGAGGGCGGCAGGGGAGAGGTAGCACACCACATAGGTCAACCATGCGCGCCACCGTGGGCGCTTCCTGGTAGTGGCATCCGCATCTCGCGATGTTGTTGTACGGGCATCATCGGGGTTGCGGGACGTGTGGGCATCATGCGATTCCGATACGTCAGCTGCAGAGGTGTTGCCCGAGTTGTGCTCGTCTCTCAGCCAGAAATACACCAGCACCATAGTCACAATCAGGACGGCAATCGTGCCAGCGTTACCCACGGCGCGCGATACGTAGGAACCGCCAAACGCAGGTAAATGGGTTTGTTTCAACACAAACCAACACAACAAAGTAAAAAGCCCCCCGCCGAAAGCGGCGGCAACAATGCCCGCCGTGGTCCAGCCACGGCTCACAATGTCTGTTTCATACGCCTCATGCCGACCTCGGTCCGGGCCTGAAGTGGAGGCCAGCTTCGCCTCGTGGCCACGTGATGAGCCAGAGGCGCTGGTAGCTGTATGTGTCATAGCGTCCAGTGTTCCATATTCGCAGTGCTTAACTGTAGATACCGCCGGTGCGGATGTCCCCCGCTCCCCCTGTTGCAAGGAAGCGTAAAAGGGCCGACCAGCCTAAACAAACAGTCTAAACTAGTTGACCCTTTAACTTTAGGATCAGCCTTACGTCCCCAAGGAGGATTTTAGAAAGGCAGCTTGCGGAAAATCGGACGCGGGATGTGCTGCAGCACCGCCATCACATACTGGAAGGCCGGGTGAACCCAAATGATGTCTTTACGGTCCAAGACGGCCCTGAATACGGCCTCAGCTACCTGCTGGCGGTCCACCGTCAAGGGAGCCTCTTTCACGTCGGCACTCATCTTTGTGCGTACCTGACCTGGGCGAACCACAAGGACGTGGGCACCACTGCCGCGCAGTGCCTCGCCCAGCTGGGTGTAGAAACCATCGAAACCGGCTTTGGTGGAGCCGTACATGAAGTTCGAGCGGCGCACCTTCACACCAGCAACAGATGACAAAGCGACGATGGTGCCGTGGCCTTGCTCTTTGAACTTCTGCCCCAGCAGCACGCCCACCGACACGGCACCGGTGTAGTTGATCTGTGCGCTTTCAACAGCCTTTTCCTGGTTTTGCCACAGTTCTTCGGCGTCCCCCAGGGTGCCGAAGGCAACGATGGCAAGATCAACATCGCCGTTGGCAAAGGCGGCATCAATGACCTCAGGGTGTGAATCGGTATCGGCGGCGTCGAAGTCGATAACCTCAACGGCGCTGGCACCTGCCTGCTCTACCTGGCGTACTGCGGCGTCGAGACGCGGGGAATCGAGGCGGGCTGCGAGGGTGACACGGGCGGGGCCGTGGCTGAGAAATTCCTGGACAATGGCGAGTCCAATGTCGGAGGTCCCGCCAAGAAGCAGAATGTTTTGGGCTTTACCCACAGCGTTCAGCATGTTTTTAAGTCCTTTACTTAGTGCAGTTCCAGGCGGCGCGACATGTCAGATGCGAAAACGCCGTTCGGGTCGATGGCATTGCGGGTCTTCAGCCAGCCTTCCATGCCGGGGTACATAGCGTGGAAGTCCTCTGCAGAGGTGCGGGATTCTTTGGCCAGGTACAGGCGGCCGCCGAACTCCATGACGCGACGATCTAGGTCGTCCAGGAACTCGCCAAGACCAGCCTTAATGGGGAAGTCCACACACACATTCCAACCGG
>ERZ772928.3-NODE-3-length-177431-cov-10.321605_pt1 | contig 177431 bp, 160 predicted proteins | sample MGYA00511686_ERZ772928 | MGnify/ENA primary metagenome ERZ772928 (study PRJEB29015, sample SAMEA2738063) | human oral metagenome | biome: human oral; feature: human-associated habitat; material: saliva | place: China | collected 2219 ... | reverse complement strand
ACTTTACTTGGTCGAGCTGTGCGGTTGCTATGCAAGGTCAGGACTTGAGGGTGCGCGTGCATTCTCTGCAGGGACTGTTAGGCGCTTCGGTGCAGACGGGACTTGTCAGAAGGCTTAGGTTGAAACTAAACTGATGTTAACGGCTAACGCTGTGCTGATGCAAGGTGAATACTGAAGGTCTTTATACCGAGGAGGACAGATGGCGAAAGCTTGAAGTTCATTCTTGGGCCGGCTACTGTTGATCCTGCCTCGTCGTCGAAAGACGGCGGGGTAGGGGAGGTGGTCGGTAGTGGTGGAAACGAAATATGTCGAATTTAAATCAAAAAAAAAACACTACTACCCCAAAAAGGTAGTAGTGTTTAATTTAAACTTAATTACCAATAAGCTTTTTTAAGAGATATTGTCGTTGAGATAAATGCGCCTTAACACATTCATCACGATCATCAGTAGTAAAGATATTACCATCGATACTGATAAGACAGTAATTAGTATTTATTTTTAAGTAAGGACGTTCTTTACTGAAGTAAAGTTCACCATTTACTTTTAGTGAATCGTAAAAGTCTTCCTCGCAAGTGAGAATGATTTCATGATCACCATCTTCATTACATTCCGAATCTAAAGTTACATCTTTAAAGAATCGGAACATCTTTAAAGTAGCTAAGGTAATATCTAGACGTTTATAGTATCTAGCCATTTCTTCAGGACTGTTCATTTTATCCCGATCCAAACGTTTGACACAAACATTTAAACATTCGCCGAATACATCGTACATTTTACTTTTTCCTTTATTAGTTAGGGTTAAGATTCTGATAAACGACTAAGAGCAATCTTAGTCTTGATATTAATTAGCATACCGAAGATGTCTATTGCTAGTTTCTTACCGGTATGTCTTGGACCAAATCTTTTAATAATGACTTCTTCTGAGGTACTGATGTCTTTATCGCCATGAGCAATAAATGTAACACAACATTTTATTTCATCGATACCATGACGTGTAAAGATACGTTCTAACTTAGTACGTTCTTCCAGTAAATCATCCAGTTCATCTTCGTTTATCTTGGTAATGTTTTTAAACATTAGCTCGAGAAACTTATTAATGGATTTATCTAAGTTAGTATTGGATCCCACTACCTCTTTAGAATTTGTTTTACTGTAAGATGCTAACTTTACAACGTCTAAAATTTCAACATCTGTAGTAGCGTCATTATTTAATAAATCATTTAACATGATTAGAATCCTTTAATTATCGAAATACATCGCTACTTGAAAAATCATCAAGCAGAATAGTAATGCTATTGATATTGATACAATGATAGCGATGTAAGTTTCTTCGTGTTTCATTTTTTTAATTCCATTTTTCTAGTTTGGCGTTGGAGAGTTTTACAGAAATCATTACAATTTCTTCTATAGAAAATTCTAGAAAAGATCCTGATAATGATTTATAGAGAATACCTTCATGAAAGAATTCTTTATACGGAAGTTTATCAATAAGTTTATCTATTTTTTGTCGTGTATCGATTAGGTGCCGAATACTTCCACAACAATATAGTTTTTCTACTTCTGGAACATCTGAGATGATATCCCAGTTTTCACCATTTTTAAACTTGTTACAATATTCTGTTAACAATATATAAACAGAACTATGATACAGTTCTATATATCGTTTTAGACGATCGATTACTTCTTCTTTTTCATTTTCTTTTGCATGAAAGTTAGATATCTCTATATCTTGAAATAAACCCACGATGAATTTTAACACGAAGAACGCAACGATAAAACCGATAATGAACTTCATTTTAGTTTTCCTTAAATTAAGTTAGATTAATAAAATCCTTTCTTAGAACAGAAAGGTTCAATCTAATGATATATATTTGTTTTATTTTAATTATTGAATGGATTTTTTAAAATGGAAGAAACAGAAGATAAAGAGAAAAAGAAGATAGAAAAATATCTCGAAGAACAAAAACCTAAAGTAAGAAATAATGCAGAGATTATAAAAGCTCCTGAAGATTATCCTTACATGTTGCATGGTTCTATTGATCCAGGTATTAAAGTATTTACACCTAGATTGTCTGCACGATATGCTAAGGGTATGGAAGATCGTACGGTAATGCGTGTACATGTGTCTGAATCGATAGTAGGTTGTATTTTTGCTATGGATGAATTAACCGATATCATGCTTTATAATACAACTGAAGAAGAATCTGAAGTGTTTAAAGGTGGATGGTATATCTACGCAATTCCTTACAAATATGCTCTTAAACCTAACCACATGTTAGTGCATGATTCAGTACGTACTTCGGAGACTTGGTTAGTACCTTACTCTAAAGAAACTAAAGAATATAAAGGCGAAATCATCGCTAAGCTATTTGTTGAAACCATGCATGTAGTGAACATGGGTATGGATGAAAATAAAAATACTCTTAGAAAATACGTGACGACTTATATTCTTGAAGTAATGGATAAGACGGTTAAGATTGATCAACTGTCTAATAAACAGTATGGTAAGGGTTTATATAAAGTAGAGATTGTTCGTACTGATGATAAAGGCCATCATGTTTTCTATAACATTGGTAAAGACAACGTACGTGTAATTAAATTAGATAAGAACGAATACAAGAAGAAAAAGAAAGAAATGGCACCTAACCTGTTTACAGGAAAGAAAACTTTTTTAAATTGGTAGGTAATATATGAAAAGTTAATCAAGTGCTTTGCTTTTCAACCTCCTTTCACGGTATAACTTCTTACACGAATGTAAGAAATAGTCAATGTCGTTATTTCTTAGTCCTTTTTAACGTTTAGATAATCGAGAGATGAACTTGTAATTAATTGACGCCCAAACAATAATCGGAACTAGATTTCGTTCATTGTTTCTCCAAATAATCTTGTGTAAATAAACCACACGGTTAGTTTCCTCCTTATGTAGTGGCTAGACTCCTCCTATCCGAATTAACGGATAGGAGGATATAGTTTTTTTTTCGGCATTATAATTATAAATTGAGAAGTACTTCTCGTTCTTATTTTTAAAACTTAAAAGGAAACTAATCATGGCTAATGAAGTAACCGTAACCGTAACTCACGCCCTGGCTCGTGCTAAAATTATTAAAGATCTTTTGGAAGATCTGAAAAAGAATGTTTTGTAGGCTATGTTCGTTCATCCGAGAAAAATGGCGAACTGGCACAACAATACCAACGTAATTCTCAAGCTAATATCGACGAATATAAATCTTTAGTTAAAGAATACGTAGCAATCAAAACAGCGATTCACAAATTCAACGATACTAAGATTGTAACCGTTCTGGATATGGGCGAAGTAACTGTAGCAGAAATTCTGGTAGAGAAAACCATCTTGCAAGATCGTCGTGATATCTTGAATACTATTCGTGACCAATACACAGACGCATTGCATCAACAAAAACGAGCTAATGCTGGTATTGATAGCGATGTAAGTGCCTATCTGGCTAGTCAAGAGAAACAGTTTGGTGATAATGCAGGTAGTAAAGAAGCCATCGACCAACTGGTTAAAACATTTCGAGAAGCTAAAGAGAAAGAACGTTCTCTGGATATCGTTTCTGGTTTTAATCATGCTGAATTCATTCAAAAAGAATCTGAATTCATTAGTACATTCATGACTGAGATCGATACCATTCTGTCAGAAATCAATGCTACTAACACTATTTCTTATTCTTATTAAGAAATAAAATTTTAGAGTTTACTCTTTTATTTGAGAGGAATAGTCTCGACTGGATAACACTTTCTACTTTTTTAAATTTAGATTGAGTTATTGTAGATATCTAGCTTTCATGACACCTCACCTTTTCTATTTCTAGAAGAGCTATTCCTACTCATCTTCTCTATATGAGAATAAATATCATCGGAGGGATTGGAGAGTGGTTAAATCCAGCGGACTGTAAATCCGCCCCGAAAGGTTCGTAGGTTCGAATCCTGCTCCCTCCACCAGTTTTTTAAATACGCTAATCGCTTATTGAATTCTAATAAAGCGAAGAACCTTGCCAAGTTGGAGACAGGCTCAGCAAGTAAAATTTGAGAATGCCTCACCAATAACCGATATGGAATCGATTTATACCTAATATCACGAACTATTATCTCGTGAATAATTCCCACTTAGTTGTGGGTTTTTCATCTTTAAAGTTATAAATCTATAAAGTTGAAAGTTATAAAGTTTAAACTTCTAACTTGGTTCTTATGGAAGAACCTATTTAAAGTTTTAAATGGTAAAGCAATAAATCAGAAAACCTCTATAAAATCCTACACTAAAGGTACAACAGTCATTCGCACTCTTAGATCCTGTAGACTAATATTCTGGTTAGCGTATTTCCCACATTTTACTAGCTAATAAAAATCCAGGTTAGTTAGGGTAAGAGGTGATCACAAAGTAAGTCTTTCGACCCCCTTTCAACTTACGAGATCACCTCACTGGTATACCTATGGGTTATTTATGTATTATCACGTTTTGTGGTGTGAGAAAAAAGTGTAATCGTGTTAGAAAGTCCTTTCATGTGGGATTGTGGTAATATATAGATCCATGGTATCATGTTGGTAAGACAATTAAAAATCTATCTAGGTATAGTTGCTGTTCGTTCTTATTGCCTTTCTAGCGAATAGTAAACAAACTTCCTTTAATAGGGACTATCTAGACTGTTGTGATTAGGCTCAGTAGTTTTTCATTTTTGCCTATTGGTTCTGATTACAATGGTGTATATACTTCCTTTTCGTTCATTTTTCATACTTGGTATTACTCACTATCCGTTCTGGGTAGTGAGTATTTTTTTTCCGTATTTAAATCAAAAAAAAAAACACCCCTTATTAAAAGAGGCGTTTTGTGTCTTTATGTTAGATCACTACCATCAAATCTAGAATTAGGAATAACTCTATATAATGAAATTTTTAATTCTTTACATATGGCGATAATTATACCAATATCTAAACCACCACGATAAGGTGGTTTTAATCGAATAGTTAGATAGTTTCTAGGTAAACCTAAATGACTTGATAAGTTTTCTAGAGAAATATTTCTTGTTACTATTTCTTTATAGACCCGATAGCGTATAATTTTCTCAAGTCTGGTCATTGGGTTTCTTGCAGTATACATTATGCTACTTCCATTAACTTAAACGATATAATACTTTATAGCGTTTGCTTACAAATAACACACTGATAATTTTAGAGAGTTCGAAGATCGTTTTAATGGATTTCTCATCTTTAAAGTCATCTGAAACAACAGAAACAATAAAGTACCCACTTAACCAAACCTGATCAATATCGATAGCAGATAGTTTAGATAATGCCATACATTCGTGGAAGTTATTAGGAAGATACAATGCTTCTCGAATATCTACTTTGTATTTACCTATAGATTCCAAGATAGAGATTAGTTTATCAATTTCATCAGGATCTCTCAATACAAAATGCTCAGCCATCTTATTAGAAAAGCTGATTACCAAACCTACATCTTTAACATTTACTAACCGAATACGGTAACGTTCACGGACACCATGGTTAGGAATAACGAACAATACTTGATTAGAAAACATTTTACGAATATCTTTAATTCCATCTTTGACTAATTCGTAAGTCGCCTTTTCTAAAGTGATTTCTTTTAACTTATTGAAACTGCTATTAACAGCCATTTTACTTTCCTTATTTAGTTGGTTTAAGAGAACTACATTCAAGTTAATAATATAGGTTTAAAATATAATAGAAATATCTCCTCTGTCTATTCGGACAGAGGAGTATTCATTAAGTAATAAGATTTTCCCAATCCAGTTTAATACTATCTTTAGCGGATGTATGCATACCTTTCATGGAGATCAACATGATCTTAGAACCTGGCAAAGCATTTACAGATGCAATACCATTAGGGTAGCTAGAGATATTAGGACCAGCACAGTGTTCACAATAACTATTGTTTTTATTTACACACATACGTGGAGAGCGCATGATTACTTCTTTACCAGCTAAAGAAGCAATATTACCTTCTGTAATTTTAACAGAAGTACCATTCTGAATAAAGTAGTAATCTAAATACTTCTCATTCTTTTTGGTGTCTTCATCAAACTGAACAGGTTCTCCGTATTTAGTACCGCATTCCTTACCATCTACTTTTAAGTTAGCTGCCGAACGTACAGCATTCTTAACGTCTACACCACCTTCTTGAGTTTCGAGACCACGACCAATAGAACCAGAATAAGCATCATTTACATAAGCAGGTAAGTTCTTAAGATCCACACCTTTGTTAAGAGGGCGATTGATGTAAGTAGGTTCTTTATTATCATCTAGTCCTTTAGCGAAACCAAACTGATAATATAGACGTTTACGAGCATCGTTAAAGATTTTGCCAGAAATAGCAAAACCCATAAAGTCATCATCTTTAAGATAGTCTTTATCGATTTTCTTTAATTCATCATCGATCATTGTTTGGATAATTGGATCATCTAGTTTATCCTTGTATTCTTCAAACAATTCTTTCTTACGCTTCTCTACAGCAGGATTAGAAACAATAGCTTTCTTAGTTACTGATGGTACGACTGTTTGAGTAAAGTTCGATAGATAAATAGCATTTTCAGCAAATTTTAAATATTCCTCTGTAAATACTTCACCTTCTACTTCATCATTCTTTACATCGTCTTTAGAGCGTTTCCATTTACGAATGAATAATTTTTCAACATCATTAGGGAAGAATCGTTTATTAATATACGGAACCTTTCCTTGGAATGGATCCACTACCAAAAGATAGTTTTGTAATAGATTACCTACAGTAGTGCGAATTTCATCCCATTCTGGAAAGATAAAACCTTTTGGTACCGTAATGAATTCTTTAAAATCCAATAAAGGTTTTGAAGTATCTACAGCACCATCGATATATTCTTTTGTGTTTGTGTCTGCGTTAAGATAGTAATAACCATTACTGTCAGCACGAACCAAATAATGTTCTTTATAATCAGTACGGAAAATAGATAAACAACTCTTTACCCAGAACGCATCTTTATACCACTCATTCTTCATTCCAGTTAACCAGAATTCATGTTTATTCATTTATACACCTCTTGTTTTAATTTGTATATCTTGAACCGCACGTAAAATAACATCGTAAGAATTAGGATCGAAGATATAGTTATTCAAATGAGATTCTACAGCAAGAACTGGATTATCTGTACCATCGTTAGACATCAAAGCAAATAAGTACAGATTATAAGCCATTTCTTTTAAATCCATTTCAAATACTTCTTTACCATAAATGGATAAATAGTTTTTGAAATCGATACCTAAATCTACACCACTACGGATCAGCTGGATAGCATAAAAGCTATCGTCATTAACTGCTTTTGTAAATTCCTTGATATTCTTAGAAGCTCGAATTAAATCAAATTCTTGTTTCTCTTCTATCTTAACCAACTCTTTACCACGTAAAGTATTAACCAAACGTTCACGAGTAAAGTTAGAAATCTTTTCAATGGTTTGATTGAACTCAGATTCGTCAATTAACAAACCACCTACAGTTGATAACAATTCGTAAAATGTAATCACATTGTCTTTATCAGCTTCTAAGATAGATAAAGAGAATTCTATTTGTTCATTATTCTCTATACTGATAGCTTCTGAATAAATACGATAAAGAGTAATAGGATCATGTACAAAATCTTCAGTACAGATAAAACCAATTTCACCTAACAGTTCAGTAAATTGATTACGAATGAAATCCTTAATGCGTAAAGTGATTTCATTTACAGTAATATCATCGTTACTACCACGAATAATGATTTCTAAATTATCCGTCCAGTCTTCATGAATACCATCGATAAAGTCGATGGCTTCTTTATATTCTTTTGCTTCCTCCATAGTCCAATAATCATCTATGAAGTTTAAAATAAGATTAGCCATAAGTGCTTGTTCCTATATTGGGTAATTTAATACAGAGTTAACTATATATGTGATGATTTCTATTTTCATAGCTATGGAAACATTAATAGAAATAATCTAAAGAATATTCTTTTTTAAACAATCCGATCCACAACCCATTAGCTAATGGAGAATTTATTAAAATGACTAAATTGGACAACCGTATTGGTTTACATACAGGCATTCCTAGTTTTGACAAACTGACTATTGAAAGTAATGGTCTGAATCTTAATCCTAATTCCAAGACAAAATTTAAAAAGGCAAAACGACAAAAAGTTTTGGACATTGATCCGAAACGACCCTATGTTAAAGCACGTGATGGTGAAGCTAAAGTTGTTGAACGTGTCGCTCGAATCCCAGAAGAGTTTAAAGATCGCTTTACCCAAGAAGAGTGGGATGCTTTAAATGACTATACTTTCGAGTCTTTGGAATCAACTTATAAAACAATTAAGATGATGATCGAAGCTCCTACAAAAGCACTCAACGAATTGCTTACCCAAGATAAGAAATTCTTACCATACATCCAAGAAAAAGAAAAACTGACTACAATGGTTGCCATGAACACAACCGACACTCGTAGTTTGGTTCGTGAGTTGAATTCTATTCGTAAACTTTACGAGAAGTTTGTTGATGAAAATGGTCATGTAAAACCAGAAGTTCCTGAGTTCGAGCCATATATCATTGAGAAGATTATTGATATTAAAGCACGTTATCTGGTATGTTCTAATCGAGTTCGTGCCATCACTGAACCATTGACCAAGCATATTTCAGATTTCTTTACAGCCATGAAATTTGGTTATTACTTGGATCACAAAGAAGAAGCTCCTGATGATGTGAAAAAATTCTTTGCAGAATACTTACATCATTACACCAACACTACCCCTCCTACACAAGAGACTAATAAGGAAACTAGTCATGTCAATGAATAATGATATTAATGAAATCAAACAAGAAGATGTTGTTCCTTCTGAACAATCAGAAGGCGTATTGCATCTTAACGATACTGTAGAAGTATCTGAATCTTCTTTGACACCATCACTTCTCACTGAAGAAGATGATGTTTCTGAATTTAAACCTAAAGAAGAAACAGAAGAAGGTAAGACTAATGATTACGAACATCTCGATCAAGATCTTCCTACATTAGCTACTTACGATACAGAAGGTGAAGAAGAAAAACATAAACAAAAAGAATCTAAACAAAAAGAGAAAACTGATCCTAGAAAAGAGTTTCTTAAGAAACTTAGTTTTATCGTAGGTAACGATAAAGACGATCTGAAACTTTGGGTTCCTTCTGTAAAAGTAGTTGATGAAAAAATTAAACCAGCTTCTAAGAACGTCTTATTGGATCCTAAACATCGTATCTTGTTAGATATTAAAGAAGTAGACTATGCGGATCCTAAACAAGCAGAAGATCTCATTAAATCTATTTCCGTTCCAGCTGATTCTCCAGACGGTATGGTTCGCTACTTAGTAGAAAACCCAGCTAACTTGGATGAAACAAATGCTACATTATTAATTCAGTCTATGTCTGATTCTCGTGAATTGATTTCTAACGATTATCGAATGACTGAGCAGATGATGAATGACGAAGATGTCGAACTGACTCAAGTAATTGGTATCACTGCAGATCCATCTCAACGTATTCGTTCTCGTCGTGCAACCATTCCTAATAGTGGTGGTAATCTTACTGGTCTGAAAGCTAAAGCAGCAATCATGGATTCTCTTGGATTGTCTACTTACTTTACACTGGTATTGCCTCATTCAGGTTTAGTAGCAATTATTTCTCCACCGGTAGCATCCGAAATCATTGACTTCCAATACGTTTTGGATACTGCTAAAATTAATGTTGGTCGTACTATTGGTGGTTCTAACTACGGTACGGCGACATGGTACATCAATGATAAGTTGGTGGATTTGTTTATTAGCAAAATCTCCTACATCAACTTGAAAGATTCTTCCCCAGAGAACATTCGTGCTCTGCTGGATCCGATGGATATCCCTACCATTGCTTGGGGTCTTGCATGTACCATGTATCCTGATGGCTATATCTTTAACCGTACGGCTCTTCTGGACAATGGTAAAGCTGAACATGTGATGGGTCGTATCTGGCTGCCAGATATGGCGATCTATGCTAACTCTCGTCTGTCAGTACGTCAGAAACAACACCTGATCAAAGCAGAAAGTGTGGCATCTTCTAATGAAGAAATCGAATCCTATCGTCGTGACTGGAAGAAAGAAGAAGATGTTGAGGTGTTTGAACGTTTGATCTTCTCTCGTAAGATTGAAAAACGTGAAGGTACGTTCATTCAGGAAACATACATTGAGCTTGGTCAGAGCGACATGGCTCGTTATGTTGAACATGGTTCAGATTGGGATGTGTATATTAAAGATGCCATCTCTGAAACCCTGTCCATGACTTCTGATGAGAATATCCGTTCTCGTTATTTGTCTGACAAGATTCAGGCTACGGCATTACGAGAATATTCTCATTTCATCCGTAAAATTCGAATCAATAAATACTTCGAAGAAACAGGTGAGTCAGAATCTCTGAGTAGTACAATCGATTCTCCTGAAACACTGATTGAAATCTTGAATGAGATTTCTAGTAATCAAGAGATTCGCAACAAATTGATTGAAGCGGTTGTAGAGTACATTAATAAAAATGTAAAAGTTGTTTATGGTGTGCCTACTGTTTCTGAATACGAAGAGAAACACAACTCTTCTCCAGTAAGTAATAAGATCGTTCCAATTAATACTGTAATTGCTTTTTTTACGCTGACCGCTCGGATTTATCAAACACTCGCGACCAGATAAGCAATAGTGTTTCTACAATAGTAGAGGGGTCTATTAGAGACCCCTTATTTGGTATTTCTCAAGTTAGACGGGATGAAGTTTTCCCAGAAACCAAAGATACAGAAGAAGGTGAAGAAACCGTAACCATCAATGTAAATAATGAAGACTTCTTACGAGTGATCGTAAGTGGGGAAGCTAAACCCATTAAAGATGATGGTGAGAAGCATTTATCTTTGTTATCGTTGCATGATGCTTGCTATGGTTTAGATCATTATTCGGAATGTAGTATTGAGAAAGCAGATGGTTCTTTAGTACCTCCTCATGAGTCGTTGAGACCAATGACCATGAAGAAACCATATGACTTGTTTGGTGAAGGTAGTTACTTAAGTATTCTATCTGATGAATTTGTAATTTACGATATTTATCCTAATACAGGTTTAACCTTGAAAGAGTGGTTAAACATGACTAGGGTAGAACAGAAAATCATTAAGAAATCTGTAGACCGTAAAAAGAAATTACAAACGACTCTTAATCAAGAAGCCAACAACGAAATGGAAAGAGCCATTAATGAAACCAAAAAATAAATCTGACGTGGTTTTGTAGTAAAAAAATAAGTTATATTATATGCGAATTTATTTTCGCACATTTGCTAGACATGTTTGTCTTTGAAAATTATCCACTGGCTTTATGCCTTTTTAAATTGCTTAGTTTAAGCAATATGCCGGACTGATTACGGGTATATCTTATTCACACAGTCCTTACTCAATAGAATCCTAGATACCACTCTACTCCTAACGGGGTAGAGTGGTTATAGGTTTTATTTTAATTCATTATTTGGCATTACTATAAAAGAAGCTAAATCTTTCATTAAGGTAGGTGCAACATGAAAGAAATTAGTTCTAGTTAAACGACATACAGCATACACAATGCCAATAGGAATATTAAGATTTCTTGATTCTGAAAAATATCCCAATAAAGTATTGTGGTTAGCACCGACATGTTCAGCTACATCTTTAATAGTAACTTTGTTACTTTGCATAACTTTCTTTAAGTTTCTTCGTAACTCCTGATTCATTACCGATATTTGATTATCAGTGGATTTGCTTGGATTCATTTTGTTTACTCTCTTGTCGTTTCTTATTCTCGTGGTTAATCATGTCTTTAATTAAACCATAACCTTCACGAATACTGAAATACTTCACATCAGGATCATCTTTATAGTTTCGATTACCTAAACGAGAAATTGTTAAACGACAACCTTTTTGAAATAAACCAACATCAATGTATTGCAAAAGAATATTTGTTTGTTCTAAATATTTCTTAGAAATATTAATGGCATTTAATTCCAGAGAGTTTACAAAGTATAAGGATTCTTTACCTTCTACAGCTTGTTGATAAAGATTCTTACAAATCTCAGTCATTCCTTTGAGGGTTTCTTTAAGCATGTTGTTATTAATGTCGATAAGCATTTGATCATTTGGATCTTCTGCTTTTACTTCTTTTTCAGCAAGCTCTAATAATACCTTAGTCAGGTAGATGTTTTCTGTTAAGAAAGCAAAGTCAGAAATTGCACTTTCTTTTTTAGTGCCTGTATAGAAAAGCTCGATATTCTTTTTGATCTGTTTAATCAAATCCTCACGATTTTTAGGATCGATAGGTTGAGTTTCTTGTTCGTTTAGAATATCTGTTGCAATAGAACCAGATACACTACCTCGATGGATAACATCCAAACCTGTAGAAGTTTTATTGAACACCATCATGTTGTTTGGATTAATAGCACTTCCTGTTTTCAATTTTCGTTGACGTAAGTTTTCTTTACGTTTTTTAGCTTTAGCGGCTTTTCGTTTATCATTACTAGACATAGCATTTTCCTTTTTATTAAGTTAGATTAAGGCAGGATTAAATTTAAAATCCTATTACATGTAAATAGTATAGATTTAAAATAAAACAAAAAGAAACTCTACTACTCCCGTTAAGGAGTAGTAGAGCTGTTAATGTAAAGGGACATATGAAAACAAATAAGAATGTCATGGGACTAAAGACCACCGTCCGGTAAATAATCCCGCACAGATTACTCTATAAAGAATAACCTGTACGTGACTATCTAACATAATCACCAATGGAACAAACATACTTAGGAGTAAAGAAATAGCATGATCTACCCGAAAGATCAAATAGATACTTCTTCATATCTAGATATCGTCTGTATTTTTCTTATTAAGCGTTTCGAGATGATGATACTTTATTCTCATCTTCGCGAGCCGCTTATTGGTCTTGTATTTTTTAGAAGGTTCAAGATCCTTTAAGATACGACTATAATGTTTTTGTGTAATGGATTCATTTAATTCCGAAATGTGACGATTAGAAAATGGTTTCATTTGTTAAAAGAGTAAGTAAGATTTTATTAAATAAAATAATACCTAATCAGTTATTAAGATAAAACCAAGGACTTGTGTCGACTTCCATCTGATCCTGACCAGGTACTAACTCGGCAAGGATAAATTGACCATCTCCTAAATATTCTTCTACAGTTAAGTAGTAGTATAATGTAGGAACATGACCAAACACTTTAATGATTTCTTCCCCGCTCATAAGTTCATGTATATTGATTAAAAACTGATACATGCAATCGATATAAGTATTGCAGATCGTAACAGCTTTATCATGATTGAGGTAAGTTTCATTAATAAGTTTTTGATATAAAGTTTCAGAGGTTAGCTGAATACTCATGTCATCTTTACACATCGGTATATGGGTATCGATTTGGTTATAATGACGGTTAACCTCTCGAGTACTTACAGTTAATAATAATTCATTAATGACCTGTTTATGGTTAATGATAAACTGATTAGCCGTTAATGCATCAACCACTCTAAATAGAGGTCCCATGTTTACCAATAAACGGATTCTTTTTTGGTTCATTTTTAATATTCCACTAATACAGTGTATATCGTGCCGAATACAATGTTAGATTGTTTCTGATTTAAGTTAGGATCATTCTCTTGTTTAAAGAATACTTTCTTAGTTATTCCAAACTTGATAATGTTCAACTCTATAAGATATCCGAATAATTTTCCGAAGAATATGCGGATAATACCCTCGTCTATTTTATTAGATGATCCAGAAACTTTTAGAGCAAATTCTAAAATGGATTGATCTACTAATTCATTAAGAGAAGATATATTAGAAAGATTATATTCGGGAAGAATATCCAGAATAAAGTTAAGAGACATTAACCCAGTTTTCTTTGTAATTAAAGAACTGGTTATGCTGAATATCTCAGAAAGGTCAAGATAATAAGATCGACCAACCTCCCATAATGGAAGATTGGCCTGATCTAAATGTCCGATTAAATAGTTATTGTCTTGCATACGATGTCATACTCCAAATGAGTGTTAATCATAATGTCATTAATGTAATTTGTAGGTACCGCTATTCTTTTATGGGTTCTCGGATAATACGTATACGGATCTACCGTCCTTGGAATAACTTCTGGTTCCAATTTAGGATTTTGTAAAATGTAATTAAATATTTTTGGAAAAAGATTGGCTAAATAATTAATATACCTTAAGAAGAATAAGGATGTAAATATTGCTTCATCTTCTTCCAAACCATATTTCAAAGTAACCACATTATTTTTATTATCCATAATGTAATTAGAATAACCACTATTTTCATCATCACTAACACTGAATAGATACTCGTTATCTACCATTAAGTCTTCAGGATTATAATCAAAATAAGCATTAAAGAAAGAATCCCATAACGATACCATCATTTCCTTAATCACCATTTCATTAATAGGAATGCTCGCAAGATAAACGTATTTGTATGTAATGGTTACAGAACTTAGAAGACTATAAGAAATTTGTTCAAATACCTCTTCTGATATCGGTTTACTAGGATTGTAGTTAAAACACGAAGGATGGTTGAAACGTTCCCTAAATGGATCTTTACCGAACAGCATGATGCATTCTTGATAAATATCCATTATGTTTAGATTAACTAAAAATTCAGTAGGCAAGATAAACTCTTGCTTAGCTAATTGAAACATCTTATTCCTCTTTATCAAGATAGACAACGATGTGGTCAGGATGAACGGATTCTTGACTCAAAGTAACCAGTGAGGTTTCTTTACAACGAATAGAATAGTCGATAAGTAACAAACTATTCTTTTCCTTAATTTCTCGAATAAATAATCTTGCCAGAAAAGATAAGTGATCTTCTTCGGCACCTGTTTGTACATCATCCCAAACGAATACCTGTTCACCATCTGAATTAACGAATATTTTCTTTTGTTCTTCTTTAGGTAGATCTAAATAATTACGTACAAAGTTTTCAACATATTCGTAATCATTATCAATAACAAATCCACTTACACCGTTAATCATGATTTTGAATATTGTAGAAATAGGAATTTCAAATTCACTTTCTAAATACTCTTTCGCTTCTTTAAATAACTTCTCTTCTTCTGGAGTTTTTGGTAATGACGAAATATCAATCATTACCAAATTATTACTTATATTATCCATGTTTAAAAATCCTTATAATTAGATATCTTCAATTTAATAGTATATGTTTATAATCTGGATAAAAGTTTGCCCAGATAGTTAGATCCACTCCAAAGCTTCCTATCTAATAAATGTTTATTAGATAAATCTATGTTGATACCTAAAATGGCAGGGAAGTCATAACCGCAATAGGCAAAGAACACATCAGCTTCGTTTAAGTCATCTAAATACTTTTTAAAGTTAGCATCCGAATAGTAGTGAGTTTTCTTACCCTCGATCATTTTCTCAATGATTAGTCTTCTAAAATCAATTCCGTCTTTTACAAAACCGTATCGATTAAAATAATCTATAAGAGCAGATTTAATACCAGAAACCATTTGGGATTCTGTTTTATATACTTCAGGATCAATATCAAGATAGTGAGCAATCCAATCAATAATGAAACACATTACATTTGGATACTTCTTCATGATTCCTTTAGGACTTAATAAGTTTAGATCAAATCGATAAGTAATACCAAGAATGTGATCACCTTTAAAAAACAGATGGTTATTCATGAATCTTTCAGCACATCGATCAGGACGATGCTTACTTTCAATACAGAATATAAATTCAACTTCACTATCTTTTAATTCTTCGATGATTCTATCTTCAATATCCACCCATCTTAAGTTACCACAACCACAACCTAATGCGGGTAATCTTAATTGGGTAATCCAATGAAAACCTTCTGTTTTATCGTAATCTTTTTCAAATGCTTTTAAACCCTCAATAATCAAGTCAATACATGAATCATCGTAAGGTGAAATTTTAGTAGGAATACTTACTAACGTTTCTGTTGCCGTAGAGTATAAATGATATTTTCTTTTATTGATTTCATCATTCTTACATGCTTCTCTATATTGGTTATACCACATTGGGCTTTTTTGTTTAAAATATAGTGCTAAACCTTTTCCGGCAATACCTTGAGTATTTACAGGAACACAATAAACACTTTCTTTATCATTGAACATGTCTTCTTCAATAACACGTACCGGCATTTTCATCATCCTTTTATTTAATTGTTCAGATGATAAAATAACTAAAAAAGAAAATACTCCTCCACCCATAAGGGCAGAGGAGTAATTCTTTTATTTAGGAAAATAACGAGTAATTGTATAGCGTTCGCGATCAGGAAGATGTACTGAAGTAAATACTTCAGCATGTTCTTCTTCAGGAATGTATTTAGCTAATACTTTTTCCATAGGGAAATAAGCAACCTCATCGCTTTCATTTTCAGGAACGACTTCTCGTAAGATGTTTGTGACATGAATTTCATCAAAATCCAAAACATCTAGAGCCAGATCGTAAACTTTCTGTCCACCAATAATCCACACGTCTCCGTGTTCTTTTTCTAATTCCTGAATTTTCTCAGCAAAAGCATCATCATTATCCAGTTGGAAAATATGCTTAATACTTGGATCATCGTACTCAGCATCGTTCAAGAAGTAACGAGATGGGTTATTACTGATAATCACATTGATTCGATCAAGCAATGGGCGATTAGGTAAACTTTCCCAAGTATTACGACCCATGACAACTACTGAATTCTTGGTTTGTTCTTTAAAATAAATCAAGTCTTCAGGAAGATTCCAAGGAATGCTGTTATTGATACCGATGACATCATTACTGCTTTTACATACAATTATCTTTAATGACATAAATGTCTCCAAGTTCTTTAGAGTAATACTCATTTTTCTTAATTGCTTTAAAAAGATTATCAATCTCTAAAGCAACATAGTGCAGTTCTTGTTTTGATAATTCAATACCTTCAACTGCATCTACATAAGATCCAAGAGTAAACAAACCTTTTTTCCGATAAAGGAAACTTACTTTATTATTAATAATGATAAAATAGGTACCACCATATCGAAATGGATTAAAAGAACGAGAAGGAGTAGTGCACGTATCGATAATAGTAATAGGCATAGTGAAACCACTAAACTTAGCACCACTTTCAAAACACTTGGCTAAAGAATGTATATCTCCTATAAGTCTTTTAGCATTGTTCGATAAACTTACTTTCATTTTTCATTTCCAATATTAACAACATCAGAAATAATAGATAGAAATTTAAGTTTATGGTCACTTACTTTATCTTTATAACTAACAAAGTATTTTGCTATATTTCTGGCACGATTCATTAGATTATCAATGAATTTAAATTCTTCTCGTTCAGTCAAAGCAGAGAGAATATAGTGTGCAACTTTAGTAGAGGTATCATTATACTTCGTGTAAATAATAACTTCGTGATTAGCGAAGTGTTTACTGTCCGCATTGTTGACTACAATCTCATACCGGTCATCATCTTTTGTAAACGAAACCACAAAGAATAATTCTTTTCGTTGCTCTTCTGACCAGTCTTCAGGATAGTAGATATTAATACAGTAACAAAGAGAATGATCTTTATATTTCAAATGGTCTATGTTATAAATGCGTTTATTGGCTTTATTACCATAGACATTATAAAAACCACCTTCTTTTGCTTCTTCAAAACTAATATTATCAATAGCCGTTTCACCAGTCTTTAAGAAGACAGTTTCTAAGAACTTCTTCAGTTCTGGTTCTAATTCATCTTGTACTTTTATCCTTAATTCACCTGACACAATAATCACTCCTTAAAATAAATCTAAGACTTCAAATCCACTTAGGGGTTCCACATCAAAACGTTCGTTTAATAAATCACACAAAGCTCTTGCTTGATTTATCTCACTGGTACCAAACATATCAGAAACAGTGTTGTTACACTTTTCTACATTGTTCTTCAATTCAATCCATAACCAAGGTTTACTATCCAGATACTGTCTCCATAGTTCCTTATAGAGATGATAACTTTCCTCGATAGGCATTTCTCTTAAAGGTGGGTTTCCTTTTCCTTCTTCAATAGAAGAATAGCCTTTGATAAAACATTGGAAATGATGCTCAATAGAGAGACCATCGTTTAAACGCGCATAGAACGCGCTGAAGCGCTTATCTCCCTTAGATGAACATTCGTACCCACCGAACCTAGACCACGTGTATTTACTCATTATCGAGCCTTTACGACACCTTCTTGATGATGATACTTTCCTTTATAAGGATCATTGGTACTTTCATGGTGTTCTGCAAAATAAATAGTACCGATACCACAACCTTCGTAAATCATTAATGCATGGTTTGTTTGGTTATAAATTTCTAATACCAACTGGCCCTCCCAACCTGATTTCAAAACAGTAGGGGCCATATTCATTCCCAAGCGAGCATAACTACTTTTACAGAATAAGAAACCAGTGACATTTTCAGGAATGCAGAATTTTTCTAAAGAATGAGCCAGTACAAATTGACCAGGATGGATTAACCAGCACTTTACTTCTTTTTGACTAATATTGCCTTTATAGTCTTTGTAATTAACCAATTCTTTTTTGTACGGATCCATACGGGCAGTTAATACATTCTTAGTACCAAATGGATCTAAACGTGTACTGGTATCGTCCGAGTTTTGAGTGTAGCTACCAGAGATAAAAAATTCTACATCAGAACCCAATCGGATATCGTATCCATTTTGAGATAAACCATGAGAGATGTTTTTGGTTTCGTCATTTATGTAAACGATTTCTCTACCTGGAGAGAAAGGTTTAATGAGTGGTTTTTCAGAGTTTAAAGAAGAGCCAATGATTTGGTTATCAGACAAGTACATGTTAATTTCCTTTACTAAAAAATATCAAAAGATAGAATAGAAACAAAAAAAGAAACTCCTCCCTTTTGGGGAGAGGAGTTTCTTTCTTGAACCTTAGAATTTATACCAAGGTTTTGGAGCGAGAGCTGGAATCACTTTGCCCACTTTTTTGCGGGCTTTCTTAATGGTTTTGTTCACCTCTTTGTGGTGAGCTGCACCTACGGCGGCACAAGTACCACCGAACAACACGCCAGCGGCAACTTTGGCGAAGATACCAATTGCTTTACGAGCAGTAGGATTCTTCACTTTAGCCAGTGCTGGGTGATTAGATTCAACAACAGGAGTTTCAACTGGAGTTTCGATAGCGTTTACAACATTGTTCATTTCAATTTCCTTTTCAGTTTGAGATTCGGTTTCAGATTGGTTGAGGTTTTTCTTGATTGATTCAGTGAGTAACTCATCAAATTTTGATTCGTCGAGCATCTTGAGTTGCTCTTCAGTCAGTCCGAGAGCTTCAATCAGTTCGTCTTTCAAATTTACATTAAACTTACACATAGTGACTTCCTTTACAAAGTTAGATTAGAAAACCCTAGCACCACCATTGGTACTAGGGCGTTGTTAATTAAGCACGAGCCGCCAACTCGCGTTTAACTAGTTCGACCATTTCTTGGTCAGTATAGCCTCTTGCGAGGTCTACTGGCTCGAGGCCAGTATTGGCGAATCTTGCCTCGAAGTCGCGTTGGACTTCGAACAGATTGCGTCGGCGTTCTGCAGCCATGCCTAACAATATTTCATTGTCAGGACTTGCTTTCAACATGGTTAAAACCATGCCATATTGGCGAAGACACGCCTTAGCGTAGTCTTCACTGATTGAGTGGATTGTTGGATCCAACTCAGCTCGAGTCTTAGCAAACTCTTCTTGAGCTTGCTTAAACTCCGCGTCAATCGCGCGTTCGATGCGACGGCATTCTGCATCGGCTTTTGCATCTGCTGCTTTTTTAGCAGCTTCTTTTGCTTCAGCAATTGCTTCGATTGCAGCAATCGCACCAACTACTGTAGCACCAGCCGCTACTAATTTTAAAACATTTGACCACATGGTGAACTCCTTTACAAGGTTAATTAATTAAGATAGGAATATTTCCTTCCCAGGTTCACGTTAATAGTATATATCTGAGATTTTTTAGAATGCAAAAAAAGATAACTCCTCTATCCTTAATTGGATAGAGGAGTATCTAATTAATGTATTAATCTATATTAAAAAGCTTCTTGTGGTTTTCCACAATACCTTTAATATAGTTTACTCGTGAAATAGGCAGATATTCATCTGTATTGTTTTCATATGCGCCAACGCATCGACCAATGAAAGATTCTGACGGAATACCTTTATTGTCACCTATGCAGACACTGCCATCATTACTTAGCCAGATGTCTCGAGACGTACTTGCAGTGTAATAAACATCATCAACAAAAGGATCTTTATAAGTAACATAGTCAGTTGAACGAATAACAGTAAAGTCAATTCGTTCATGACCATTGACAACAACATCACCACCGATATATCCATTACCAATGATAAATGAATTACCACTTACAATAGAACCATTAGTCACACGAGAATCATCACAAGCACGAGCGAATCCAACTACTTGTGCACGGCCAGATACAGTTGCCCTATCGTATAAAAAGGCATGGTCGTCTACTAAACCAAATTCCATCACACATGATTTATCTCTTACAATAGAGTTTCCTCTAACGGTTGCATAGTCAGTAACATGGGAAAGATCGCAAACACCAGCCGTACCATAAACACGCGCATTAGAATCTACAACAGCTAAATCCATTACACGAGCATTTTCAGATACGCGTGCTTTAGCACTTACTTTCGCATCGTCGTAGATCCAACAAAGACCTTTTTGAGATAAGTTCTTTTCTGATTCTACCCAACCACCAATGTCGCCTTTCTTAACATCTCCAAAATTTTTCAATGCTCGAATACGATACAAAAGACCGCCGTTATGATAGAGGGTTAAGTTTTCAACCAATTCGAACTTCTTAGTATTTTCTTTTTTAGTAGTCATCTTATTTACCCCAGTATTTAGATTTTAAATTGTTATGGTATTCAACCATTTCTTCATTAGATTTACCATTAGTATCGGTCATGTTGTAGCCATATTCGATGAATTCTTTAGTCGTTCCAGAGAACCCACCAACATTCCAAATGTCTTCTTTCATCGCAGCAGTAACAATTACATGTGGTCGGGCCGGATCACGATAGGTGAAGTAATCAGTTGTGTGTTCTAACTTAAAGTTAATAACAGCACTACCGTTTACAGTAACATTACCAGTGATATTAGTACCACTAAAGATAGAAGATCCGTCATTGATAACTACGTTAGTGCCATTAATTTGCCCACCGGTAATTGTACAACTACTTATTTCGAAATTACCATCAATATCAGTATCACCACCAATATAGGTATTACTACAAACAAAACCCTCACCTTTAATAAAAGCATTTCCATCAATATAGGAATTATCAGAGATGTCTACTTCACCACCTACTTTAGCATTTTCAACAACGATAGCCATCCCACGAATATATGCTTTATTAGAAATAACGGCTCCATCCCCAATAAAAGCCATATCCCCAATGATCGCCCTATCTTTAACAATGACACCATCAGAAACAAGAGCATTTTCAATTACTGTAGCATCACCATATACCTTAGCATTACCATCTACCCAACAATTTCCTTCATGAGAGAGATTCTCTTCTTTCTCAATATAACCACCAAGATCATCAGTTTTAACACAACCAAAATCTTTCAAAGCTTTGATGCGATAAAGCGTACGTCCTTCCATGATATCAGAATCATCTTTAACCAATTCGTATTTTTTATCCCAAAGCTTAATTATTTTGGATCTCATGTCCATAATCCATTTCCTTTAAATATAGAGTAAAAAATAAAAGCAAAAGATAGAAATACTCCTCTACCTTCATTAGGTAGAGGAGTACTAATATTATTTACCGAGTTTTTCGGCACCCAAATCATACACATGATTACGGATGTGTTTATGTTCACCATTGCGACCACGAGCATCTTTGTTGTCACGAATAGTCAGTGTAGACTCTACGCGACCATGCTTAATGGTTTCTGTTGCTTCACCGCCTTTGGTTTGCGGAGGAGTGCGTGAAACATAATCGCGAGTAACGATGTGTTCGGTATGCACGCCTTTGGCGATATCGAACTTGGCCGACAGAGATTCAATTTCTTTGTGTTTAGCCATGGTTTCGACACCCAACTCACCAGTAGCCAAAGCAGTAGCCGCTACGAATTGGTTGGTCAAACCGAATACGGCATCCATTTCTTTTTCAGTAACCGCAGCACCGGTGTGTTTGATCACTGCGTCAATGGCACCTTTCTTGGTTTCCAGATTTTGAGATTCTGGATTATATACCAGATAGTCTTTCTGAATCAGATCGGCGAGTTCGCGGGTGGTATCTTTAATAGACATAATAACTTTCCTTTTTAGGTTAAATAAAAATAAGTACTTCTACATGTAGAAGGATAAACTTGATTGTCTTACCTTCAACTTAATAGTATAGTTCTGTATTATTTTTAAATAACGTAACTTTAAGGCAAATATCCATCAAAACCATTTAATGCAGCAGGAGCAAACGATATCGGTTTATAAACCACATCAAATTCTTGGACACCAATATACAATAAAGAATTTTCTATTGGCCTGATACGAATCCTACCGGTATCGTATTGAAAACCATTATCTTGAAAAGAAAGGACTTCTACCTTTAAAGATTCTTTTCTATAACGAACGACATTCAAAATAGAATCGTTCAACTCATCGATTGTAGGAGTACGATACTTATACGTATTTGTAGTAACCACGTAACTACCATCTTGAGTAAGAATCCTATCAGCATACTTCCACCATTGAGCACCGACATGGATTCGTCGATATGGTTGGATGTATACTTGTCCTTTCCATCTTTTAGAATTAGGAGAAACTTTCAATAAGACTCGTGTATTCTTGACGACGGTATCGAATCTCTTAAGTCGAACATCTTCTTTAGTCACTCTTAAACTTTGTCTTAATAAAGTCTCAGGACGACCAATAGTAATATCTCGGAAAGTAAGAGGAAACTCGCCCCTTTCGTTTATGTGTCGGAGTAAGTTTTCCTCTTCGGTAAGATTAGGATTAATCTTCATTTCGATTCATCCTTTTTATCAATATTACCAGTTAACAAAGACAGGTTGTTTTTTAGAAGTCATCGTATCCATTTTAGCAATGTCTGACAGAATAGACACTGTGCCGGACTCAGCAGAAACGACATTATTTGTCAATAGTCGACGTGCTGAAGATGGAGTCACTTCTACGTCTTGACCGCCTTGGTTAATAATAGCTTGTACTGGGTTATTAGATTCTAATGAAGGAGAAACCAGTTTTTCAGCACAAGTAATGCCAGGTTCATTCACATAGTCAAAAGTAATTACAGTGTGCAGTACTTTACAGTTTTTACCATTGATTACTTGACGAGTAGTCAATGAACGAATACTAAAGCATACATTCATGCCTTTGGTTTTTAAATCTTCTTCTAAGAATTTACCATAAGGACCAGCTGGTTTTACTTTAGCCATAATGCCAACACATTTTTCATTAGTCAATGGATCGACATAATCAGGAACCAACCAGATTTCACCAAAAACACCACAAACAGATTTTTCATCGATACGAATATTTCGCTCTAAGAACTCCATGTCTGTTTGACCTGGCTGTTTAGAAGGATGACCGTATTCTGCTTTAATAAAACCACCAGCAATACGCTGGTTAAATAAAGTACCAGGAGCAAAGAACTTATCGGCTCCTAAAGAAGAATAGTATTCATTTTCACCTGTTTTAGGATTGATGTTTTTTGATTTATGGTCTAAAGCACCAACACAAATAGTATAATAACCATTTTCATCAGGAGTAAGAACACCCTTCTTATCCGTACCGTCTAAACGAGTACAGCGATAAACAAAGTTAGACATGTCTACAACACTTTCTTATTCTAATATCTTAATACGTGATCGATCAATTCTGTTTGTGCAGTAGGATTACACAGAGAAGAAACAACGCCAGTATAGAAATAACTACCTGTCAGTTTAGTCAGTGCTGAAGAAGCACTAAAGTTAACAGACGAAGCAGGTACAAATACAGGCATAACTTTATCGGGATCGATATCATTCAATATTTCGCGATAATACTGATTGATGTTATTTGGGTTTCGTGCGATAATACTAATAGGAATCGCCAGGGATTCAAACGTGTCACCAATAGATTTACCAGCATATTTACCAGTTTGTGAAAATACCCGTCCCATATCTGCATAAGAGATGAAGAACGGTACTTTACCTTTAGTGACAAATTCTTTATAGGATTTACCAATTAGTTTATCTTCACGTACGACGACCAGACTTTTAATGATTACACTGCCTGGGTCGTAAGTTAATTCGTAGTATTTTTCATCATCAATAGTGATGACGTTAATTGCATCAGGATCAGAGTGAACACTAGCCATACAGTTAAAGATAGCATAATGTGTTTCATCTGGGTTGGTAATTAAAAACAAACTATAAAAGTGTGTATCACTACCGACACGAGCAAGACCTACCATCTCGTAACGAACTGGAAATATAATCTTACATCCTGTGGTCGTAATTAATTGGTTATTAACTTCTTTTAAAGAAGCCATAATTTTATCTTTATTACGAATACCGTATCTCATGGTAGGTCTCTTTCCTTAATTAACCTTTTACAATCTCAATCTGACCAGCTACCCATTCAACAAGAATGTTAATAATAGCAGTAGAAACAACAGTAGAAGTATCCAAATCTTGTTTAGAAGATTCGGCTACAATAAGATGTTTCAGAATCAAACTAGCCATAGTGTCTTTGAAGAATAATTCGCATACAGTGTCAGAAACAACATAAGCCAAGTCAACATCCAAAATACGATTACCTGGATAATAGTTATTCAGGAATTGGTTAATCTTGCCACGATATTCCAATACTGGCATTTCTTCAATGACTGCTTTTAACTCAGCATGTTCATCGTTAAAAGTATTTTCTACCAATGCCAGAATACTCGAAGTGATTGCATCAAATGTACGAGCAGCCAAACGAGTTTTATCAATGGTATTTACAGTAGCCAAAACCAACTGACCATGACGAGCAAGTTCCTCTGCATTTTCAGTGATCGCATCAAGATTACGATAAGTAGTAGGATTACTAGAATTCATGATGCCTACCAAGATATCGGCTTTATTAGGGAGATCGATATTGACATAAGTGTCATGGTAAACATAGATGGTTTTGGTTTTGGTATTGACACTGGAAATGACAGCTTTAGAAGCAATCGCAGTAGAATACATGCTAGCAAAGCTATTAATGATACGAGAACAAGCAACCTTAAAGAACATTGCCCATTGTTTCAGTTCTTCCTCAGTAATACGCATTCCCTGAATGGGTTCTTTTTCCAGTTTATCAACAATCAAAAGCGCAGTCAGGTAAACCATAAAACTTTGATAAGTTACTGAAGTATCATTAACAAACTCATTACGAAGTTTCAAAAGTTTCCATGCGTCTTGGAATAAATCACCACCGAATTGTTTCTCGTATACTTCAGCTAAGTTCATGATGCCTTCGTTAGTACTGTCATCAGCTGTACGAACCAATTCGATAATCGTATCGTTATCTGCTTCATCAAAAGTAGGTTGACTAGAAGGACCTTTTTGAGAAGGATTATACAGAGATACCAGTCCAGCAATTCGAGGAAGAACAGTACTGTATACAAACGACGGTACTTCGATTTGATTTACTTTAATTTTAGAAGCTGGTTCGATACGTACGGATAGACGATCACGAACATCTTCAATAACTTCACGAATAACTGGACTTACTACATTACGAGTAAAGCTCAGTTGGTTTTTAAGTGGGTTAATACATTGCTCTTCAATAGAGTCGTATACTTGGTAAATAGCCGCACCTTCAGTGAAACCAAAATTAGCATAAGACTTATCGATTACTGTTCCCAGAGAATGTTCTAAACATTCTTGAGAAGCGACAATTCCTTCAGCTGGAGTAACGTTTTGAACCATCGCATCCAGAGCAGTACCAGGAATTGCTTTAAGACGAGCACCATTTAACAATGAAGTCTTGGCAACATCATTAGCCAAGTTTAATACATCTTGAGTAAGCATTTATTTATTCTCCTTTAGCAATAATTCGGCGTTGCAATTCAGCCAAAGCCATTTCTTGAATAATGTTAGTATTCAAAGCTTCGCCTTTTACAAAACCCTGAACGCCAGTTACTTCACTGATCAAACGGTTGGCGAATACACCAACTAAGTCAGCCGCACATGCCAGTACAGTAGCATTCTCAGTATCTTTAACAAATTGTTGATCCATAGTTTAAATTCCCAGATCTAAAAAACATAAAATAGTAAAATTTGAGATATAGAGTGCTCTAGAAATAGAGCACTCTTATCCCAATATAGGTTAATCTTTATTAGACAGATATTCCTTACCGATACGTTTAGACATTTCTACCAGAATACTGTTAGACATACCCATCAAGAAAGGACTGTTTACAATACGAGCATATACTGATTGACTACCGAATACAGCATCAATTTCATCACCTGGTTGATTGTCCTCCGAATTTATTCTTGGAGATTCTTCAAACACATGTGCGATCGTTGCCTTCAACTGAGCGCCGAAGACGATTTTCGTAATATTCACATGATTCGCTACATCATGCAGTGTGCTAAGACACATCCCTAACTTTCATTAGGATACTAGACTATATCAACACCCTGTATTAACAGGGGCTTTCTTTTTCCATTTAAAGCTCTCGCTACCCGCTTGGGCCGTACACGGAGGCTAACCCGTTAGTCGTTGAACGTTCCTGTTATAAACAGGCTTCGCTGCTGATCATCCATTGTACATCCATTACGATTTTCACTGTGTTTTAACACGAGTACGTAAGGCTTTAGGACTTCCCAGCAATTAAGAAAGATATCACTTATCAATTACTCGATAAGCGGACAACAGTTATTCTATATAAAACTAAAATAACTTAAGTTTATCGCCCTGTGATAAATAGTTATTGCTTGTAATTGTAAATTTAATAACAGCAGTGTCTAACATTAAAGGATTTCCGTTAACACGATAAGTATCATCTACCATTCCTGTAAACGGAGCTTTACCCAATGCTTTCTGTCTAGCGACAATTTTAGAATCCGAAAGATTAGCAATTTTCCTTAATGATTCACTCATGTCTTCTTTATCACCATTGTAGAATACTTCTACTTTATCAATAACACCTTTTACACTACTTTTAGGCACATTAGCAGAAATACTACGCAAGAGATCTAAAGATTCTTCATCGAACAATTTAGTATCGTTAGTTAAAGCATCTTCAATAAAACACAGTGGATCATCTACCATTACTTTCGTACCTGGTTTAGCCAATCGATGAATACTTTGTTCAAAGTTTACTACGACTTCTTTTACCACTGTAGTTTGAATTTCAGTATCTAAACTTAATCGCTTAGAAATAGCTGTCGAGTCTTCATACGTATAAGGACTTTCCATCAAAGCTACTCGTATCAGTTTACCTGATTTATAAGCTAAACTTTTCGGATTTAACGGATCCTTAGTAAAGAAACCAGAATGGTATGCAATGACATCACCCAGTTCTAATCGATCGCCTACTTTTACATTTGAAACAATATCGTGAGGCATAGTGAAACCACCACTACTACCAAACTTACGTCCAATCTCGATATGGCGGAATGTTCCGTCATCATTTTGAATTTTGATAGCGTAATCATTCACTTCAACTACTTTACCAGTTTTATCAGCAGTAGCCGCAAATGTATCACCAGCCCGTTGAACTAACTTAGCATCATAACCAGTTCGAGTAGGCATTGGATGGTAGCCTGTTGCAGGAATCGAATGTAAAGATTGTGTCCCTAGGAACACTGCACGTTTTGGCATCATAAGAAAGAAGTAAGCATGATGTAGATGCTTTGTCTTCTTTCTCTTAAATAGACTATATCATACCGCAGGTTGGTTAGACCTACAGCCCGTCCGCTTGGGAGAGTCTACACTGAGCAGACTCCCTACTCTACTCACTTCCACCTGCTAATCCTTAACTACTAACAGGTGTGTTTTCGATAGTCGTTGAACCTTATTCTACTTTATATTCAGGAACAGTAACGAATATAGAGTTTTCTCGACTATGGTAATCACTAAACACCCTACCGTCTTTTTTAACGTTTAGTTTTAGTTTAATTCTACCAAAGTAAAAATCTCTTTCATCGTAACCAGGAAGTTGCGTTATCTCTCGAATAAAAACATCAATATCTTTCCAATAATCCGGAAGCCTATCGACATCCATTCGGTAGAACTGTTGTTTAAGTTTTCTACGGATAACGCTATTCACTTTGGTTTTAGGAATCTGTTCAAAAGCAGAATCTTGGCTGCGGATTTTCTCTATTACTTTGCTTTTTACCGTCTCAGCTTGATTAGAGCTGCCCCCAAGTATATCGCTATCCTGGGTTGGTACAAAGTACTTAGCGAGAGGTCCCCGCAATTCAAACGGTTTAAGGACGACCCAATCTTTATAATAGATCCAGTTATAACCGTTAACGAACAAACGATTTTGACAACGATAAGCTGCTGTTGTCTTAGCACATTTAAAGAATCTAGCCGAATCATTTACTGATAAGAAAAACATAATTTCATTATCATTGTAAACAAATACAGGTTCGATATCTTTATTCTTAGCAATGAGTTCGAGCATCGGATCCATCACTAATCTCCAAGGATTGGGATTATCACGATACTTTACCAGACACATGCTAGGCGTGAAAGGTTGTTCTTCTTTAGACAACCAAGCCGATAATGTGGATACACCTAAGTTTAAATACTTAGCGGCTTCAGTCATTGTGTCAAAATCGTATTCTTGAGTGGTTACAATATTTTTAACAGATATAGGTTTTTCTACTTCATTTAGGAAAATAAGATTATCATCAGGAAACTCTTGATCTGGTCGACAATATTGCCATCCTTCAGGATAAACCTTGTGTGGATTGTCTAATCTACCCGATCCTTTAATTAGATCCTTACAGATACCAACATGTCTTTCGCAAGCGTTGCAGCTATCAAACTGAAGAATTTCTTTAGTTTTCCAATTTCTAGCTTTTACAGGAGTATACTTGTTAATGTATCCGCCGATTGCAAAAGCTCTTCTTAAGTTTTCCTGATTGGTAACTATTTCTAAATTTTCCAAACGGTTATCGGATTTATTTCCGTTGATGTGGTCAGTAACAGCACCATCTGGCCATTTATCCGACTCTAAAACGAAAGTCATGAGTAATAGCTGGTGAACTTTAAAAGTTTTCTGTCTACCGTGTTCAATTACCAAACGAACAATAACATAACCGTCTCTTGATGTAAAAGTATTCATTAACTTTGGTTGGTTTTGTACTAAAGATAAAACATCTCCAGTTTTACTAATGAAATATCTTCCATCAAAACCAGGAATTTTTGTAAATGAAGTATTATTAAATTGCATTGTTTTTAACATTTGTATTTTCCTTAAAAGGAGCTATATCAAATGCATAGTAATACCTAAAGTATTTTTGACAATACAAACAGTATACACCTTCTTATCTGCTCAGTTAACATAAACTGGATCAATTCAATCAATCGTCCATATCACTACATGGCATCATCATCATCGCAGTACTTAAAACGTTTTCTGGTTTTAAGTCAGGATTCATCTCTCCAGTACCTGAATTTTCAGGAATACCATAAAGATTCGTAAACTTAGGATTAGCAGAGAGGTAAGTACTAATACCTGCATCTGAACTATCTTTAGTCGCTTCTGATACAATGCCTACAGCGTTTTTATGGTGCTGGCGCGTTCTCTTAACCATGGATTGTTTAGAGCGACCGCCATTACCTGTAAAGGTAATTTCTTCTCCTTGTTTTAATTCTTGAATAGGATTCAAGGTTTCAATGATTCGTTTGGTGGTATCTTTATTAATTGCCATCCATACTGCTTCAGGATTTAACTCTACTGGATAGTTAGCTTTAATACCGTGTCGGTTATGTTCTCGTAAAGCACGAACCAAATGCGTATACACTTCACCTGCCATTCTCTCAAAACCACGAATACGTTGTTCTGACATATCTACTTCATCTCTGTGTTTATAATCAATAAGTAATTCAACACATCGAATCAGAAGACCACCAAAATCTACAGGTTCTTTCATCTCAATCAAAATACGTTCAGTGATCGGATCTACAAACATATTGTAATAAAGATCGATTTCTTTTAAGTAACGACCAGGAATTTTAATAGATTCTAACAGATTAAAGAAATTTTCTTTTTCATTTAAACTGTAAATCGACATCTTATTTAGATCTGGGATTTTGTTTAAACCAGACATAATCAAACTGGTCACACGATCACGTTTGGAAAGAACCAAATTAAAGTCATTAAAACGAATAGCGTATTCGTGACTCTCTAATTTTAGTCGTTTACCAATAGGTTCAGTTCGATAGTATTTAGGTTCTAAAGAAGCCAATAATTTAGTAATGCCTAAACGATAGCACAACACCAGACCAATAGGAATCGCTTTACCCATGATGTCAATATTGACAGATTCAGTAGGCGCTTTAATAGAATCTAAACCACACAAAGATTCGATGGTTCCTAATTCTATCGGGTTATTATCCTGGATATAATAAATAGTATTTTCACTATCTATCGCCAATGGATATTGTTTTTTATACGTACCGATAAAAGTCATTCCAGTGACTTCTGACTTAATAACGAAATCACGGCCAAATCGTTCTTCAGCACTTTTTCTGTCAAAGTACAAGAAACAATCTTTTGTAGTCACTGCCTTAAAGTTACGAGACAAGACAGAATATACATAAGGTGCTTCTAGATGATTGCCGAACATATTGCCAGAACGTGTTTCTAATACATCTTTGTTTTCTTGATCAAAAGCATTCTTACGAATATTGGCAATTAACCATTTCTCGTAGTTAAATGCTCTCGAATCATCACGAGAGGCAAATGTTTTACCAAAGTAACTCGATAAAGAAACAGTACTATCATCAATCTTACGAATAGGTAAGTCGTAACGTTGATGGCAATAGGTGTAAGTTTTACCACCGATAGTAAAGGTACCATCTTCAGAAACTTTAGGAATCTTAACACGGATAGTAGAAGCTTCGCCTTCGATTGGCTTAATTTTCATGGCATAGACAGTATAAGCACCTGAAATGTTTTCTACTTCAGTTTTCTTAATGTCTTGAACCACTACGCCAGCTGATTGAACACCCACCATCATGGAAGCAATATCGCGCTCCATGAACTCAGTGATGTATTTCTTATCAAATACCTTTAGTGTTGAAATACCACGAGTATCTTTTTCAGTAATCTTCAATTCTTCTGGTTTAATATCGATCATTTCACCGACAGTTTTACCACCATCTTTATTTAAACTTAATGAGTTGTACTTAGTCAGTGCTTTACGAATACCATCGAATTTACTTACAGTCATTGGATTGCTTTTAGCATATTCTTCTAATACAAGTTTACCTTTAATACTTGGAGAAATAGGCTTGTCGACAATTTTAACCAACGGTACTTTATCTTCTACTTTGTAGTTTTTAAGATCCAGTACATCACTAGAGTCAAATTTAGAATTGATGACTTCTTCAAACTCGTCTTCTTGTTCGTTGACTACCGGAACAATATTACTCATCTTAGATAGTTTATTAAGATCAGTATCACTTTCAGTTTCTGTAATTAATTCATCTTCATCATCGAGAATATCAGACACTACTTGAACATCTTCATCCTGATGTACTTCACCTAATTCATTGTAGTAGACTTCTTCATGATAATCATTTGTATCATCATGATCGTCAGGATCATTTTCGTCATCTAGATCATTCTCTTGATCTTCTTCTCTTTGTAATGCACGACCACGACGTAATCGATAATCCGCAATCTGACCATAGTCACGTTCAGCATCGTCTCGTTTAACAATTATATCATCTGGATCAGTTTCAATACCTGCGTCGTCATCGGCTTCCAAATTTTTAGCAGCAATCTCTTCTTCAGTAAGTTCAATACCTTCTTTAGTTTTAAAGATATTATTCAGTTTTAAGAGAATATTGATAAACTGCTTACTCATCAGACGAGGATCGATTTTACCAGCAGGATTCTCTTCACTATTCCTCCAACTATCTAATAAACCAAGATTAAAAATAGTAAATACATCATTTTTTACTAAAACGATATTTGTTTTATCTAAGATGGTTTTAGGTACATTAGCAAATACTGATTTTTCTCGGTTAAGACCTAACCATTTCCACATCTCTAAAATAAAGATACTTTCTAAGTTATCTAACTTACGGAATAACTCTACAGTCATCCCAGTAATAGATCTTTTTAAACTAGAGATAGGAAGTAGCTCATCAGGGACATTAATAAATAAAAATTGATTATAGTAATTATCGTAATTATAGCTAACGTCAGCCAAACCTTTTAATAAGGTATTCAGAACGTTCATGTTACGATAGTAACCAATATAATTCGTGTTACCTAAATAACGATAACGACGATCGATGAGGGAATAGTTAAGAACTAACGGAACAATAAGTTCTGGTTTATACTTATCCATCTCAACCACCATTTTAAATTTACGGTTGAGTTTTAAGTATTTCTTTAATTCGATTACTTGAGTCGCTGTACGAATAGTTAAGGTACCTAAACGAGAAGCAATATCCATGTAGGAATACATGGGGATTTTTAAGCTACCTTTCTTAAACAAGGCATTTTTATCACTAGGACCAACATCAGCAGTACTGCTAGGAATATAGTGGTAAGCAGATTGTTTAGGTAGGAAAAATTGTGTCGTGTTAAATACTCTAGGATTATTAAAATGGGTAACCATCCTATTCATGAGTTTTAACTGAAATTGTTCAAAGTTAATCATTACAAGTTTGTTCCTTTAAACATTGATTAAAAAAGATAAGAGCACTCTCCAGGGATGAACCACTGGAGAGTACACTTTGTTAATAAGATACCATCACCTAAACAACCTACCTAAAAAATTATTCATTAGGCACATCAGACAGGTTATGGCAAACAAATTTAACGGTATCGTAGTTCACAGAATAACGTATAGATCCGTCAGGACCTACGTAGGCACGTTTTTGTTTCTTATACTGGATGATTTCGTTACGAGCTTCTTCAGTGAGAGCAGATAAAATATTCTCCCTATCCCCGTCGAACGGTGACCAGTATATAATGTAAAATATAAACTAAATGTTTCGTATTCACGATAGAAATATCTTAAATATTTCATTATCCGGTATTTGATATAAATATATTAGATATAACTACTATATGAGACATTAAGGTTTAGTTAATCATTATTACTGGAAAATGGACTATATCATCACCGACATTCTTGTGCTGTCAACACAAATGTTTCGGAGTACCATGTATAAAATGGTACTGGTGCATAGAGGTTTATCAGACCACTGCACCTGCCCTCCATTTCAGGGTTGTTATCACAACAATGCCTTACGTCTTTCGACTAGTCTCTGAACACAAATCCTTCTCTTACTAGAGAATAGGATTCTTCGCTGCGGATTGCCCTACTGATTTATCTCTTTTACTGTACTCTGGTTAATTACTCCAGACCCTACTGTGTATTACTACCAGTAGTTAGTGTATAGATCTTTTACAGGGTGTTCCCGTCAATTAGAAGGGTTTTGCTATAGCTGTGTTTCTACAGCTAGGGCGACTTCGACTTATTTAACAAACTTTAACTAAAAGAGGTAACTATCATGTTACGTAATTACCATAAAGACATCAATAAAACCTGTTTTTATCGTGACATTAATAACGGTACTAAATACTATACCGATATTGACGGAAATATCTTTAAAATAGAAAATGGTGAAGTGAGTGTAATCACTCCGAAACTTATTGATGGTCAGAAATTCGTCTATATTGAACCTTTAGGAAAAATGATAAGAGTAGCAAATATTGTAAACTATTCTTTTAAAGGTAAATATCAAGATGTATTTGACGAATTAATGGAACAACAAATTATTTTCCTAGATGGCAATGTTAGTAATATTCATCCATCTAACATGATCTGGGGAAATATCAATTCTAAAGATGATAAAGAAGGTTTTAGAATCATTCCAGGATTTGTACAATATAGAATCAATCGTCAAGGCATAATCAAAACACCACGAGGCGGATTATTAAAAGGTCGACTTACTGAAGGTTCTAGTTCTCCAGGTGCTAAGACCTATTTGAAATTAAACCTAAAGGCAGACGTAAGTGGTAAACTAAGAAACGGTAAGGAAAACCCTTATGTTCTTATAGCTGTGCATCGTCTACTCGCCTTGGCTTACTTACCAATACCTGTTAACTTCTACAACATGGATGTTAGCCACATTAATGATAACTCTTTAGATAATCGTATTGAGAATCTAGAATGGGTTTCTCGTTCTGCCAACAATAATCGTGCACTTGAGAACAATCTAATTGCAGGAACTAATCCTGTTTTAATTAGAAACTTCAATACTGGCGAAGTAACTAAATTTAGCAGTATAGGTCAGTGTGCTCGTTTCTTCAACTTACACAAAACGAAGATTACTAATTTCTGTAAAACTAAAGGCCAAAAGGTATTTCCTAATGGGTACCAATTCTGTAGAGAAGATGAGTTTACAGAATGGGGTACGGAACCTTACGATTACAGTAATGATAATGCTTCTAAATGGCAGAACAGTATTAAAAGAAATGCTGTCGAAACGTTTTTAGGTATTAAACTCCCGTTAAATATTTACGATGAAAAAACAGGAGAAAGTCACTTTATTGAAGACTATACTGAGTTAAAAAGATTCTTTGATTTATTGCCTGGGTATAAAATTTTTAAATAAAGTTTGTGTTAGATAAAGCAAAGTACTACTAGAGAGATCAATGATTCTTTTCTAGTAGTACTACTGAGAAGCTCGCATCGCCCCCTTGCCCACCAAGAGAAGCTAATGGTGGACACAGAGAAGTAATGGTATCTACACCATTAATAGGAAATTGATAAAATGGTTCGATAGTTGTATCTATTTCCCAATTATCATTTAACATTACTCGTCGTTCTGCTTTAGTAGTCGTCATGACTTTAGCAAAGCTAGGTACGTTACTTTCAATACCAGTAATTGGATAACGAACAATACTACTAGGAGCATTATCGATTAAATGGATGGTAGTGATATAGAGTAATTCAATAAATGTCAAAGGTGTTACTAACTCTTTACTTTTATCTTTAGGTAATTCTTCAATACCATTAATAATTTTAAAAGTACCGTCTAGACCTTTATAGATTAAAGCAAGATAGTAACCGTCTACTTCAACAGGATTGTGTCGAACACTAGTAGGTCGGAAACGTTGAATCAGTTTCTTAATACCTTCATCAGACTGAAATAAATCATGCCATTGTTGAGACAGATTAACTTCTTCTGATTTTAAAGTTTTCTTATTCACTAAACGAACAGGCTCTAAAGGTGAAACAAATTTTTCTGCTAAGAAACTATTCTTAATACCACGAACAGAAAAAGGTAAACAACCTACCAGTTGTTGGAATAGACCGACCATTGTGTCGTTAAAACCAATGTTGGCTTTATCGTTTAAGAAACGACCAGATGGTTTAACAGCAGTAATTACGTTAGCCGTACCATTCGCTACAGTACGAGATGCCCATTTACCTTGAATCAATTTTTTCTTACCATGACCCGTGATTTCACCAAGATACATGTATAGTTTTAAAACTGTTTTCTGAATCGCATTTCGCGTAGAGTTTACTGCACTAAGATTTAACTTAGAAGAAATACTAGATAGAGAGTTAGCCAGAGAAATTATCTCACGATAGATCTGGTTAATCTCATCATGATCAATCATCCCTTCTTTAAATTCAACGTCTCGATAACCAGCTTGTAAGACAATAAACTTATCCAGTTTATAAATCTTACGATGCTTCTTCAATAGCTCGTTTAATTCTTTACGTTTAGGAGAGTTAGTTTCAGGCATGACTAATTCATCTAAGTGTTGCATAAAGAATTCATAGCCCGTCTCACCATCTAAAGCATTAGACTTATCAAAAAATTTCGTTTCCGGATTCCATTTAGCAAAAGTAACACCATCCATGATTTCTTCTAATAAAGAAGAAGAGGAAATCAGTTCACGATAAACCGTGGGATGGATAATCTCTACATTAAGATCGATGTAAGCTTGTTTAGTCATTCGATCAGGTGAACCCATCGCACCAAATATCTCATTTGACCACAAGCCCTCAGGATGCAGTTGATAGTTAGCCCCTGTAAACATCTGTGTAGATTTAACAGGATTTAAGCTACGGTACAACTCACCCTGATTAAGATTCAGTAAGCTTAAATTAAAAGGCTTCTGATTTTTCAGGACATTTTTAATTTTATCATCCATGGTAAATCATTTATTCCTTTCTGAAATAAATTATTAAAAATAGAGTAGTATACTCATTCATTATATATACTATATAGAAGATATGACTACTTTGGCTTATAAATTAGAGCCAACAATAAATATACCCGAATTTATTTTAGATTAAAATAGGAGTACTTTACATGGCGATTAAGAATCGTGTAGGTAAAGCCGTAGCAGAAGATCTCGACTTTAAGTTCGATTTCGATGACTTCGAAGACCAGTTTCCCGATCAATGGGATACGGTTTCTGATGAGTATTCCACTGCAGAGAAAAATCGCTCTCCTGTGACAAAAGCCAGAAACAATGTTATTGCTGGCTTGAAAGACAGTATGCTAACGCGTACTGGCATGGAAGAAGTATTACGCGCTGCTTTTCCGTCAGAATACGGAGAGACATACGACAACATTAGTGCGGTACTTTCTGGCGTAAACGAATCTACAGATATGGTTAAAAAAGAATTTAACCGTATCAAATCTAGAGGTAAATCTTACCTGAGGCAATTAGCTCCAGTAGGTGACATGATTGGTTTAAAATCATTAACCGATAAGTTGAATAACTGGGGTAAAGAAGATTTTGATGGTAGTGATGACTACGGTCAGAATAATGTAGATAAAGAAAAACAACGTGAAGACAGTATTCAGTCTTCTCTTGGTGAGTTGTTCTCTGTTCAGAATAGAATTGCTGAGAAAAGAGCAAAACTAGAAGAAGTTAAACGAGACGCTAAAGATGCGGTAGAAACAGTTCGTTTCCAAGGGCAAATTGGTGTATTGTCTTCTATTGATGCATCATTAAGAAATACTGTATCTTTCCAGAATAAGAATACGTATAACTACTATCGTAAATCGATAGAATTACAATTACGTAAATATCACTTATTGAGCGATATTTATAATACCCAAACCAAAACATCCGAAGCATTAATTCAGACTTTAAATGAAATCAAATTAAACACTGGTCTTCCAGAGTTTGTTAAGATGCGTACTTCAGAAGCTGCTAAGCAAATGATTCGCTCAAAAGCTTTCGAAGGCGTCCATAAGACTATCTTCGGTAATGGTGATTTCATTACTAATTTCACCAACAACTTATTAGGTGCGACAAAATCAGCCATTGGTAGTGTAAATGATTTTATGGATTTGTTAGATCCAATGGTAGAGCAAGGCATTAGTGCTATTGTGGACGATGACCCATTAGGTCGAGATGCGTTACATTCTGCCACTGCTTCTGTAGCGCCTACTCTGTTTGGCTTCTTAGGCAAGAAAATGCTTCAAATGTCAAACAAAACTAAGTTTGGTAAAAAGGTATACAAGAATGCATCTCGCTTAAAATCATTTAATGATAACTTAGGTGAAAACGTACTTAAATCATTTACTGGTGGTAAAGTAAGAGAGTTTGGTCGTAAGTTAGATAAGAGTGGTGAATTCACTGATCCAATCGTTGACTTCTTCCAACAACTGGTTTATCAATCGGTTAATAAGAAATCCACGACTTCTTTAGATATCGAAGGTTACGAAAATTACGGTGATCAATTAGGACGAGAGCAATTAGTTTCTAAAGCTCAACGTGTAGTAATTCCAGGATATCTTGCTCGAATCTTAAGAGAGTTAACCATTATCCGTACTGGACAAGATGTTCCACTATTAGAATACAACTATCGTTCTAATAAGTTCACTAGTTCTACATCACTGACTAAAGATATTGTTAAATCTGCTGTTGGTAAAGCGAATGTTAATTTAATTAATAGTCTTGGTAATAATGCATTTTCTACCGCAGGTATGTTTACAACCAATAAACTTACTGGCGAAAAAGAAATGCTAGATGGTTTTACTAGAGAAGACATGTTGGCTGTAGGTAATGTATTAATTACTGCCGCTTCTGAAAATAAAACCATTGATGCTAGATTCTTAACCAATCCAAATTCATTTAAAGATGCGATTGGTGAAGAGAAAGCCAAAATCTTAGCGGCAAGATATCGTAAAGTATCTCGTGAAGATAAGAAATCATCAGCACTGGATCGTGCTCGTGGTTTGTTTGGTTACGAAACAGATCGTATTGGTTCTTTAGGCAGCAATGCTAAATCAACACTGAAAAGCTTTAGTATTCCGGAGAATACATTACAAGCAATTGTCAATGCAGGATACGGTGGTAAGCTTAGAGAGATTGGTTTGATTGATGCTGGTGGTACTGTTAATGTAGATAAGTTAGTTGAACTTACTCGAAACATTGATAGTCTGGATAGCCTTGATGAATCATTCGGTCTGGATGATGTTGTTGGTGGGTTGAAACAAAATAGATCCAGTAAGAGTAAGATCAAAAATCGTAAAGGTGCTAAACCTAGTCCATCTAATGATCTTGATCCTTATCAAGTAGGTGGCCGTACCATTATTCCTGGCATTACTCCAAATAGACCACAAGATCACGTATCTCAAACACAAGGTCTAGCAAGCTATTTAGCTGATTCTAGCGATACGCCTTATTTAGAAATTATTTCTCATCAGTTATCTTCTTTAAATGAAACTTTATCTGCAGCTTCTGGTTACATTCCACAAACAGGTGGTATTGGTAGCGACATCAGCAGTGGTGTTTCCAAAGCATACGATTGGGTTAAGAAAGTTTCTAAGAAATCCTACGATAAAGTCAGTGAGAAATTCCATGAAAAATGGGATGGTGAACTTGGTGACACTATTAAAGGTAAGGCACGTGAATATCGTATTAAAGCTAAATTAGCCAGAAGAAAACTCGATAAGAAAACCGCATCGGCTATTGATAGATTACGATCTAAAGGTTTAGAGGTTCAGGATTTATTCCATAAGAACTTTGATGAACCAATCATGACCGCTCGTGGTTTTATCGAAGGTAAATATCGAGATGCTGAAGGTAAAGTCATTAAAAGCATTAATGATATTAAGTCAACCGTATTTGACGAAGAAGGTAATGTCGTCCTGACAATGGAAGACATTAGAGATACTTTCTACGTTGGTGCTAAAGGTAAGTTATCTAGATCTAAGCATTTCCAAAAACTTTTAGCAGAATACGAGAAACAAAAAGGTAAAACAGAAAAACGATTTGGTGACTTTAAAGACGAGTGGAAGAAACGCCGAGACCAGTTTAAAGAAGACTGGGAAGAAGGTAAGATCCAAGATGATATTAAAGGCAAAGCAAGAGAAACTGGTTCTAAGATTAAAGACTTCTTAGGTAATGCAGTTTCTGACTTAGCTGGCTTTACAAAGAATCTTAACTTACCGAAACCATCTACTTTGCAAGATGTGTATTTCAATTCTATTGCTAGAAACACAGCAACAACAAACGACCTGTTAATGGAGATGTCTCTTAAATTAGAGAACTTGCAATTAATGGCCGTTAATCAGTTTGCGACTGGTGAAAATTTACCTCCTGAATTGAGACCACGATTCATGCAACGAGTAAAGAATTTATTTGCTCGCAAACGCTCGTTCCAATTCCCTAATCAGCAAAAACACATTGCACAACGCATTTGGGAATTTGGTGGTTGGGCAGCTTCCTCTACAGCAACCATGGGTATGGCCTTGACTAAAGCCATGGGTAACATAACTGGTAAAGGTCTTAAATTTGGCCTGTCTGGAGCGACCTCATTAACTGGTTTAGGTCTAGACATGGGTGGTGACCTTCTTAAATCTTTAAAAGGTCAAACCAAAACTACATCTAAACGAGCAATAGATATTGCTGATAATGCCAAAGGAAAAGTTCTTGACGTTTATCTAAAAGGACACAAAGAGCCGATCTTAAAAGCACGTGAGATGAAGAAAGGTAATTACTACGACGAACAAGGTAATCCAATTACCCAGTTTGTCGATATTAAGTCCGATGTCTACGATGTTGAAGGTAACGTTGTTTGTAGTTACGATGACTTTAAGAAAGGTTATGTAAAAGACTCTGGTACTTATAAACTTGTTAAAACATTTAACTGGTTTAAAGATCGTACCATTGGTATATCCACTAAATTAGGCTCATGGGGTTATGCTGGTCTTACGCTTCCTGCTAAGATTGTTAAGGCGGGTGTTTTAGCGACTCATGGTGTTCTTCGTCGTAAACTGAGAATGCAGTTAAAAGACATCTACGTAAAAGGCCATCCTGAAACACCTATTCTTTACGCTAAAGATATTCGTGCAGGCAAATACTTCGATAAAGAAACAGGTAATCCTATTGTCGATATTGCTGACGTATCAGGTCCAGTAGTGGATGCTGACGGTAACGAAGTATTGACTCGTGAAGATCTTCGTTTAGGTCTGGTAGATAGATTTGGTAAAGAGTTTACCGACCACTATCGTAACTTCTCAGGTACGAAACAATGGTTAATTGCTAAAGGTGTTGGTTTAGGTATCGAAGCTGCCAAAGGTTCCATTAAGTTAGGTATTGCTGGCATTCGTATGGGTGTCAGAATGGGTGCGGCGGCTTATCGATCCGCTAAAAGCATCCTTGGATTATCCGCTAAAGGAGCGGCCAAAGGTTTACGTATCATGGGTGGTGCTTATACATCCATCTACGATAAGTTAACAGGCAAGATTAAAGATCCTTCTGATGCTTTATTTGCAGGACTGTCAATTTCTAACGAAACAAACCAATACTTATTCGCAATCCATTCTTTATTGGATCAACGTATTCCAGTGCCTAGTTCCGGAGTATTTGGTGATAGAGATGGAGATGGTGACCGAGAAAATGGTATTGCCGACATTAAACAAAGAAATAGACTTGCTAAATTAAGAGAAGCTGAAGAGAAAGCCTTAGCCAAACGAGACAAAAACTTAGCCAACATGATCGGTGATGCGATCAGAGGTAAAAATGGCAAGAAGTCTAAAGAAGAGGAAAAAGAAGAAGATGGTATTTTCGATAATATCATCGAAGGCTTAACTCAAGGCGTTGCCGCTAAACTTTTAGGTGCTTTAGGTTTAGGTGGTTTATTAGGTGGTGGTGGTGGTCGAGATGGCGGTGTAGGTGTTGACGCCAGTGATCTTCCTGACGGAGATGAAAAAGGCTCTAAGAAAGGTGATAAAGGATCTTCTCGTAAACCAAAATCACGAGCTGCTAAAATGCGCCAAGCCATGAGTCAGAAGTTTAGACGATCTAAAGCAGGTAAGAGTCTTCTTAATGCCAAGAATGCAATGATGGCTGGCGGACGTAATGTCATGGCGGCCGGTACAACAGCTATGGCTAGCACAGCAGGTGCAGTTAAAGATTTTGCATCTCCGTACGCAGCTAAGGTTGGCTCGGCAGCTAGTAAAGTTGGCAGTGTGGCAATGGCTGGTGGTCAAATGGCATTAAGCGCAGGTGGCAAAGCTTTGTCATTTGCTGGTAAAGCACTTCCAGTAGTAGGTGGTTTGTATGCGGGTTACTCTGGGGTTCAAAACCTTATGGATGGTAACTACGGTATGGCTGCTTTAGACTTAGGCATGGCATCTGCAGGTATCTTCGGTGTCGGTAGCACACTTTCTGCTATTGGTTCCGGACTAGGCATGGCTGGTGGCTTGTTAGCTGCGGCATTACCATGGGCACTTGCTGCCGGTGGTGTGGCATTAGCAGGTTATGGCATCTATAAAGGTGCTCGTAAACTATACGACATGTACAAAGGTTCTAAAGTAGGTGATTTAGAAAAAGCTCGTCTGATGCTTTATGGTTTCGATCATGATAAAGATGATTCTTGGTCTTCTAAAATTCTGAAATTTGAACGTATTGTCATGGATGCTGTAGTGACTGGTCCTAATGGAATTACTATTGATAAAACAAAAGTAGATCCAGACGATGCTTACGATATCTTTGGTTTTGATAAAGAAGATGCGCTTCAGTCTCAACGTTGGGTATATTGGTTTAATAAACGATTCATCCCAGCATTTACTAAATCTGTTAGTGCTTTGAAATCGATTAATCCAAAATACGATATCCAAGATACTTACGATTTGGAAGGTGAAGAAGCCCGTAAATACTTAAATGCCATTAAACCTAATCCAGGTGAATATTCTGAAATGCACGCACCATTTAAAGACATGCAAATTTTAGCATGTACTGGTGCGGATGCTGCGGTATTTATCGAAAAGGTTTTAGAGAAGCTTAACAAAGGCGAATCTTTAAATAATCCTGGTTTATTAAAGAAAACTGCTTCCGCTGTTTGGAAAGTAGCTACTGCTCCGTTTAGACTAGCGGCTAGTGTAGCTGAAGGCACTTACAATGCAGCTAAGTGGGTAGGTAAAAAAGTATTTAATGGCTTGGATACCGTAATGAGTAGTAAGTTAATGTCTTACACTCCAATGGGCATGATTTGGAATGGTATTAAATCAGCTCTAGACATTAAGAGTGATATTACGGCTACTAATGGAGATACCGCTGTAGGTGTAGATGGTAAATACGACCCATTCTTATCTGTTAAGTATAAGGCGTATGGTTTATCTAACCTAAGTGATACTACTCGAATCTCTATCTTGAATCAGTTGGAAAAAGCAGCTGGTGAAAATATTAGTTGGAGCGGTAAAGCTGCTTCTTATAGTGGTGATGTTGTTGATCTGATTAAAGAGACTTATACATTATTCGGTATTAAAGAGAATGATAAATCTGGTATGGAGATTTTAGGTAAATACTTAAAATATCGTTTCTTACCAGTCTTTGTCAACTTAGTTACCGCAATGAATAAACATCTTAATACGACAGATATTAATGCAGTAGTAAAAGCACGACCAGCAATTAAAATGTTGATCGTGAATGATATTGTAAATGTACCTGTTGAAATTGATGGTGTGAAAACAACAATCTGGTCATTTGGTTTAAGTCCGTTTGGTACTGTATTAAATACCAATAGATCCAGTATTGATGGCGATGTAGATAAACTTAAGAAAGAAGTAGATTCTAAAGGTCAATCCGATGCTAAAGTAAAAGCAGAAGAAGCAGCTAATGAATCTAAATCATTCGGTGACAGAATTAAAGAAATGAACAAAACATTGTTCAACTTAACTCCAGTCGGAATGATGAAAAATCTTCTTGATAAGATGTTGCCAGATAGTGTTAAGAATGCTGTTAATAATTTTACAGACAATGTAACTCAATCAGTATCTGACTTTAGTGGTAATATTGTCGATCAGTTTAACAATAAAGTATTAGGTCGTGTCAGTGGCAATCAAGAAGAGATGGGTCTGGCGCTTTATTCTGCATTTAGAAAATCAGGATTCTCAGACGCTCAGTCTCGCGTACTTACTGCCGAAGTAGGTCGTGAAAATGCCTGGAGACCAGATATTATTTTTGGTACGCACATTGACCCTAAAAATGGTGCTACTAATGCCGGTATGATCTCATGGCAAGGTGGTCGTGTTAAACCATTGTTAGCAGCATTGCAGGCAAAAGGTTTATTGCAAAATGGTAAGATGGTTAGGTCGCAAGAAGCGTTGCAGGCTCAGACTGATTTTATCATGCAAGAGATGCGTTCAAAATCATTTGGTGCTTCTCAAGCAAATGGTGCGGCTGTAGATAAATTCTTGAATAATCCTAACATTGGTCTTCAAGAAGGTATGGATTTAGTTGGTCAGCACTATATTAAATGGGCGATTAATAACCCTAAATATAGAGAAAAAGGTATTAAGAACAGAAACATGTTCTTAGACAAACTGAATCAATCTCTTGGTAAACCAGAAGTGGTTAGTCAAATCAACTCTGGTGGTACTCCAGCAGGGGTAAATACTAGGGAAGATTGGAATAAATCTCAACAAGCCCTTAAAAATAGTACTGCTGCTCCGTCTAAAGAATATCGTGATAAGATAAACTCTTTTGGTCAAGCACGACAATACGTGATGAATAATAAGAATCTTACCGATGTTCAACGTAAGCAAGCGCTTCTTAAAATTAATAATGAAGCACATGCCTACATGATGAAGAATAAAGATCCTGTCGATCAACAATACCCTTATACAAGTGGTTATGATGGTGGTGGATCTATTAAAACTGGTAATAAGGTAAACGCTAAAACTAAACCAGGTATGGTCGCGGCATGGTGTACTAAGAACGGTCCTATTGCACACACTATCCTTGGTAAAAGATATGGCGGTAACTGTGCCGGTACTGTAGGTCTTGGTCTTTATCATGCTGGTTATATTAAAACTTCACGTGGTAATGGTAATGCTTACTCCTATGGTCAGAAACTCCTTAACTTAGGTTGGAAAGATGTAACCGGTAGTCCTTGGCAAGTTGGTGACATTGCTGTATGTTTCCCTAACCCTAGAGCTTCATGGAAAAATGCACGTATCTATGGCCATGTTTCTGTATTCAATGGTAAGGAATGGTGGGCAGATATTAAATCTTCACATCCTTGTCCTTATAAAGACAGAAATACTGCTGGCTATAATGTAAGGGTTTATCGTGATCCTAACTACATGAATGGCGGTACTGAGGTAGATGCAGCATCTTCTGGTGGTTTTGCAGGTAGTGTTAATTCTGTTCGTAATAGTGGAATGAATAACGCTATTGGTCAAACCAGTACATTCCGTGGTAGTACTGTAAACGGTAAAGTAACTAAAGAGCAAATCGAAAAAGGCAAGGTACTTGCTAAACTCGGTTATACAAAAGAAGGTATCTCTCAAGCATCTAAATTGTATAGCTACACCACACCAGAAATGGAAGCGGGTACTCGAGGTTATGATACCAATACTACCGTATCTGATAAAACCGATGGTAAGTCTAAGATCAAAGTAGGCAATGTCTATGTAGATCCTAATACCATTAGTACGGATTCTAATATTACCATTACTAGAGATATCTTAAAAGATGTTTCTAAGTACGGTAATGTATTTAATCCAGAAAACAGTGAACCTAATGATGCACTAGGAAGACTTCAAGCTTCTATTCGAAAACTATTGGGTGTCGGTAATATTGATGCCACAATGGTTAAAACAGCTTTAGCATCTACTGAACTTAAACGTGAAGAGATGCAAAAAGAAACTCAAGGTACTACTCTGTTAAGTATGGCTTTAGATAAGGCTAAACGAGCAGTGGTAGCTACTACCGATAAGAACAACTTGAAAGAGTCAACTAAAGCATCTGTTGAACAATCTAAAGCAATTAAGAATGATTTGCTCTCAGTTTCTAATGAGATCCTCAAAGAAGCGAAAGAACAAACCAAACTGTTAACTGATATCTTAAGTACTATTAGAAAAGAGAAATCTAAACCTGGTAAAGAAGATAATAGTTTTACCCCTAAAGAAAGGGTAAGTTTTAGAGAATCCATTAATGGTTCATCGGATTTAAATAATCCAGCAGCTGTTAGAAAACCTATAGTTAGCATGGCTAAATAAAGTAACGAATACTCCGGACACTAGGAATCCCTAGTGTCTGGGGATATTTGTTATGATTTGTGAATTCTAACATTTATGTATTTAGCAATTATTGAGGAACTTATCCATGAAAAATGCAACAAATAAATTTACCGATAAAGATTGGGTAAGGGAGTTATTTGTCGTAGGTCAAGACAAGATAGATGGTTTATCTATAGATGAACGCAACTGGGCTAGCAGTGATTATAAATTTAACGATACAGCAATTGGTGGATCTATTGTTATTAATCCGTTACCGCAACCAACTGCCTGGACTGACCCGATTACGAACCCTGTACTGATTAGAAATAATGCTGACGGTATGGGTGCGTACTTCTCGGAAACATTTGATGACAACTACCGAGTAGTCACTTTCCGTTTTGGTACAATGGCATTTACTTCCTTCTTAGGATTCTTATTTAACATGTACCACCCTGGTGCCGCAGCATTAGTAAATAAAGGTAGGGTGCATGAAGTTATTTTCCAAATTGGTAGGATTATTGGTTTTGGTGTATCGTTAATTGCATGGCCTTTGTTGGCAATGTCTATGCTTGGTCAAGCAGTACACTACCTTACTCGTAAACCTACTTCACGATACGCTTATTTAAAACCAGGCATGACTCAATATTGGGCAGCGGCTCAAACATTACTTAACCACTTCATGGTTAACTTAAAGTTAGCCGGTAACACTGTACCATGGGATGAAGTACTGGCTAATGAAAAAGGTTTGTCTGAAGAAGAAACATTAAGTCGATATACTCCAGACCAATTTGAACGAGAAATTGCGGCCAAGACATTCCCAGACTTATACGGTCAGAATAGTATTCAGAAAAATGCACTGGGTCAACCAGGTGTACATCTGGATATTATTGCTGTAGCTAACCGTGGTCAGCGTTTAGCGATTAGACGTCGTGAGATTATTGAAAAGGCATTGGGTAAAGAGAGATCTGACATTATGCCTATTCTTGAAGAGATGTATCGAGGACCTAAGGGCAAAGCAGGTAAAACATTATCTCAGTTATATGCTTTATGGAAAAACGCATCTATCTATAATCCTGATAGTTCTGTCGGTGGTGTATTGGGTGGTGGTGTAGGTATTGGTTTAGGCCATCAAGCCGAACAAGAAGCACAAAACCAAGCAACGATTAATGAACAAGGTAACGTTGAAGCTCCGCCTCCTCAACCACCAGCACAACAACCTCAAGGTAATCCGACTGGAGTATCTAATGACTCTGCTGACTCACCAGCAGGCGATGAATTGTCAGCACCAAGTCTGTTAGAATATTTTAAAACAGAAATGGAAGAAGGTTCGGCATTTATATCTTTCCGTGTAGATGATACAGGCCCGGTTTCTGAATCATTCAGTAATAGCTATCGTGCTTCTGAATTGGCAGAAAAAATTAACTCCACTGCTGCTTCTGCTCGTTCTACTTACTTTAACTTAGCAGGTGGTAACTTAGGCGATAATGCTATAATGAACGTCATGGAGTCTATTGTAGGTGGTCTGAAATCTCTTGCTGAGGGTGTGGTAACAGGTATTGGTTTGGAAGGTCTTTTGATTGCTGGTGGTGGTGGTATGGTGACTATGCCCAAGTATTGGGAATCTTCAGAAGTAACTTTACCAAAAGCTTCTTATTCATTTACGCTTACATCTAGATATGCTAATCGACGTTCCGCTCTTCAAGACATCTACATGCCGTTAGCTTGTTTCTTAGCAGGTGCAATGTCTCAATCAGTTGGTAAACACGCATACTCTGCTCCATTCTATTGTGAATTCTACGACCGTGGTCGTATGCAGTCTCGATTTGCAGCAATAGATTCTGTAACCATTACTCGTGGTGATGGTACGGTAGGTTTCACTCCAGAAGGTTTGTTAATGTCATGTACAGTAAGTTTTACATTAGCCGCTATGGAAGAACATGTCTCTATGCCTTTGTCAGAGAAGTTTAGCTTTACAGAGAACATCTTGACATTATTAGGTTCTGTATTGTTAACTAGTGAAGAAACCTCCGGACTGGGCACGATCGCAACACAATTATCACGTGGTTTGTTTGATGATGATAACCAATTGATGGACTGGTTAGCCGTATTGACTGGTGTGTCTTTGAATGAGCAATACTATATTGGTGCAAAACTTCGTAGACGTATTCAACAGAAACGACTGGATGTGGCATCCGCATTCTCTACTCCCGCTATGGGTTCTTACTTGTCAGAAACAGCAGTAGGTTCTATGTTGTCTGCATTGGTATTCCCATATCGTGCTGGACGATAATATATCTTATACTCCTACTCCCGTAAAAAGGAGTAGGAGTATTTGATATTTATTTTGCTAAAATATTTGCTTTAAAATCAGAAGGCGATACTAATTGATCTGTTCTCTGAATACCATTAATAATGAATTCAGAATGATCTCGTGTAAACTCAAAACTGAAGTCAGTTTTGGTTTTTGTAAATACATTACTTAATAACATAAGTACTTCATTTGTCTTATTGCTATAATCGTATCGGATCAAACTTTTCCTTGATGCTACTTTATTGGTAACGTCCTCAGGATTTAAGTAATAACGAGTCGATAAAACTGTTTTAATTAAGGTTTTAAAATCGTTAGAAGCATTTAAGAATATTTTTAAGTTAAATATCTTACGCATACCAGGACGATCAATCCATAATACTTCGCCTCCTCGGAAAGCATAAATCACTTTCATCAATTCGTCGAAGATAACATTTCTATCTTTTTCTTTATTGAAGACTGCATTAAAACTAAATTCAGAAATCATCTTCTCTACTACTTTACCAGAGATCTGTTCCATTCTCTGTGGATCAGATAACTCGATTGCATAGAACATGGTATTGTAGTCGCCATTATTAGATAAATCGTGAATGATCTCACTGGTAACATCTGTAACAATATTCCAACCATGTTTTTCAGACTGTACAAGTTTCTTGAATTCAGCACCGATCTCTAGACCTAAACTAGAGAACTCTTTCATTACTTCAGTAGCAGCTTCTTTTACAGCCATTACATCTTGTACGTTGATTAGTTCGTATCCAGTAATGTGGCGTGTTAGATCATTCAAACCATTCAGAACAGATAAGTCACCATTCTTGATTTTCTTAACATCTTCACCAACTTTGATTGCTAACTTAGCACCTTCGATAATACTATCGACTTTCTTAACATCAATACCAGCATTAGCCAAAGCTGCTTTAGCACCAGGAGCTAGACCACCAATAGCATCTAAGAATTTTCTTTCTTTAATGCTATTTTTAATTTCGTTAGCTTGTTTTAGATATCCTGAAACTTGTTTCAGCATATCTTTACCACCCCTAAGCTTCTCACTTAATTTATTTAAATCTAAGTTGAGAGTATTAGCAAACTTATAGAGGCTGTTTAAAGTACCTTGATTAAAATCTACTGAATAAGCATCTTTAGTTGCTAAACTATTATCTTGGGAGGAGTTATATACCGTGGTGTTTTTATTCTTTTTATCGTTAGCCGCACCTTTACTAGTAGAGGCATCATTTTTACCTTTACTGGCTTTTTTAGGAGGTGTCGGTTTTCTCTTTACCTTTTTACTATTTGTAGCCATTTCTTCAAACCTTTAATCAAAAAAAAAAGAAGTATTCTAAATCATACGTCTAGACTACTACTCTCTAGAGGATAGACCTCTAGAGAGCGTAATCTTTATTTAGTTGTTGATATCAACCAGTTTAGGTTTGATATTATTCAGGATACGTGTCATTTGTTTATCACGCATCTTGAAGTTATTATCGGAATCGAAGTAATATGCAACATAAGGAAGTTTATTACTCATGACCATTTCCAATAGATCTGGTTTAGACATAATTGAATAGATCAAGAAAGACTCCATTACTTCATCTGTAACGAATTTGGTTTGGAATTCATTCTTACCTGATTCAATTTGTTCATTCACGTATTCGCGTAAACGAGCACCGTACAATGACCGTACATTGTCGTCTTTATGTTTAAGCTTAAACCAATTAATAGCTGAAGCTACAGAAATAAAACTACCATATCGAGGATGGTAGAATACGCGAGTATGGTCAATAAATAATCGCTCACCAAGAATGGTGGCAGTATCGTTTAAATTGATACGGATGTGGTCGATACCGTCTTTACTTGGATCAATATTACTGAGATCCAAAGTTGTATCTACAGACAGATCCAATTCATCGTGTTCAGTCATCGTCATTTCCTTTCCGAACTTGCTTTCCTAAAGAGTAAAGCTCGTGGTTAATTTCTACACTGTTTTCGTGCAGTTTTTGTTGTTCGATCAAGTTTTCATCACGGACAGGTCGTTCGTATTGAGTTAAACCAACACCACCAACATGGGCAGTATAAGATTTAATCGTTCCTGATTTTCTCTGTAAAGTGACAGTGATATCTACCCATGGTAAATCAAGGATATGGAATAACTCACCTAGATATTTAATACTGATCGTTTCACGAGATAGCTCTTTAAGAAGTCTAGCCTTTTCGGCTGTAATTTTGTTTTGATCAAGTGTATTACCAGAATAGACTCGTAATGCGTCCTCAATGATTTCAGTCATTTGAGAATAGATCAAAGATTCGTCTTCCATTTGCGGACAACCGTCTACATCTTTACCATCGTAATTATCTTTAATGATTTTACGAAGTAATAGGGATAGTACACCACCCCAGGTATTCGATACGTCTTGGACAGAACCATTTTCAGTATCGGTAATACGTCTGAAACCTTGTAAGGTAATTTCCTTGTTAGTAGTCATTTTTCATAGCCTCTTTTTTATCAGTGTTTCGGATGTAATCGAAGATCTTCTCAATGATTATTAAGTTGTAGATACAGATTAAGAATACATCTTTGTAACTACTGATATACACTTCGAATTCCGGTATCTTCACAAGCCTTGCCAGTAAATCATGAACTGACTTTAAATATTCGTAAAAGTCAAGATAATCAGATGGACCAGTATTGCGATTGAAGAAATAGGATCTTGGATTTGTATAAGAACGAGTAATACGACAGATCACGATATCTTTGTAATATTCGTATCTTTTAGTGGCTAGGTATTTATTTAACTCACAAAGCGATCTGATATCCAGATAACCATTATCGCTAGTAATAATACCATAGCATTCTATTTTCAAATCCGTACCTACCTCATACGGGATCTTTTTAAAATCGCTGTCCATCATTTTCTCTACTCTATTGCGAGTATCCTCGAGATAGAGCATGAAATCATGAATAGCTGCGATTTTATCCGAAGTGCTAGGCAACTTGCTTAAGTCTTTAAAACGAGCCATTATCTCGTTATTCTTAAGCGTTTTCTCAGCTACTTTCTTATCGTAAGATCTTTCTTTAAAATGGAAAAATCTCACTAATTGACTTAGCATGATATAGTCCTTTACTACAGTTAGATTAGAAGAAGATGTCTAGGTCGCCTCTGCTATTGATACTTCCTAAACATATAATAATATTTACCAAAAAAAGTATACCATGAAAACGATCACTCCGCGCCCCTCCTGACAGGAACGCGGAGCTTTTCGTTTAAAGCCGGAACATTTTCTTATGTGTTCCGACTACTTTCATGATATACTTTTGTTCCTTCTCATTGCGATGTGAGAAGTACTTTTCCATCTCCCCAGTCTTCTTGGAAATGCGACCTACACTCCAGATATCTCGCTTTGTGGAACTGGTAATATATTCTTCATTACGAAGAATATTTTTGTAGACCACAAAGTCTTCTGGAGAAGACACCTCAAAGCAGATCGATGCATAACCATCGATACGGACACTTCCTGCTACGTCCGCATCACCATGCACAACAGCATGGTCGGTTACGATGCTTGATCCATGTATACGAGCAGTACCCAGTACATCGGCGTTACCCGATACTTTGGAAAACTCGTATACATGGGCATTTCTGCCCACTTTGGCACTTCCGTAAACTTCAGCACGGTCAAATACTTGAGCAGTACCTAAGGTATATGCATCGCCATACACCTTAGCACGACCGTAGATTTGGGAATGTGCAGTAATCTTAGCGTTACCGAATACATGGGCTTTGTCACCCACATATTTTCCACGCATTACCGCATTGCCATAGACTTTGGCATCACCCGCAACAGTACCTGACAATACTACGGCATTGTCAAACACTTTCGCTGTACCGCTTACCCAGCCGGTGCCATCTTGAGGCAGGTTAGCCTCTGACTCGATGTACCCACCAATACATCCAGCATCAGTCAATAAATTAATATTGACTAAAGCACGTACTTGGTGAAGAGTCTTGCCATGGTATTCGATTGTCACACCTGTGAATTCGTAACGTTTAGTTTTAGACATTTTAAACCTCCTATACAAAGTTGTTGAAAAGTTAAATTAAGATTATATTTAAAATCCTATTACACGTTAATAATATAGATCTGAATTTTATTTAAATGATAAGCATTATGAATATTAATTTTTAAATTTAAAGGAGTATAAAATGAATGCTGATGAAATGATGCCTGATACTAATCTAGATAAACCTAGAGAAGTTGTTAGTCCTCAATTAAGTAATTTTGAAATTCGAGGCGAGACATCTAAACATGACAAACAAGGTATCTTGGATGAAAATATTAAAATACGACAATCACTAGTTCGTTTAATGACTACGGACTTAAGAGCTATTGCTAATGATCCAGAAGCGGCATCTTTGGTATTAAAAGCAATGGAATCTACAGATAAAGTAATCATTGCCCAAGCTCGTATTCAAACGGGTGAAGAAGCCAATACTTCTAATGCGGCATTAGCTGCTGCTATTGTAGCTGAAGCATTATCACGTAATGAACGCACACGTTCTGAACGAATGAGAGAAGACAGTATTCCTCACCGTCCAGATTATCAACCATCAGGTCGTGTTTTCGAACTTCCTAGTGCCAGTAGAGAAATTCGAGATGAAGAATTAGTAACTGGTACAGTAATTGTATCTCAAGATGAAATTATGTCTACCTTAAGAGCAAAAGTAGGAACATCTGAAGAAAAAGAAGAAACAGAATAAAGAAATACTCCTCTACCTTTAATGGGTAGAGGAGTATATTCTTAGATTTTGTAAAATGCTTCTGCTTCGATAATGGCATTATTCAAAGCAGTGCAGAGTACTTCTGCATTATAAACTGTTACAGAGAAAGCTTCTACAATTTCAGCTACTCGAGTAACCGCATTACCAATTTTAGCAATCAATGGTTTAGAGTAACCTTCAGATGATTTGCTATGTAGGTCTTGAATGTATTGTACAGTAGAATCAATCTCCATTTGCAATTTCTTACGATCGATTGTATTGATCAGATCATTAGAATTTTCAGCCGTTTTAACGACTGCCCAAATATCGATACCTGAATTAAATACATCACCGTATTTAGCTTTAGCATTAAAGTCATCTGGCTTACGCATAGCAGACAGCTGTTTTAATTCTTTAGCAATAACATCGGCCTGACGAATATAGCTAAGATCAGAGAATAAAGTAGAATCAGTCAGACCTTTATCGTTAGAAATAACACGACCGATATCGATACGTAGTTGCACAACTTGACTGATCACATCTTTCAATGTCTTAGTAACTTCAAACATTTGTTTGGTATAAGTATCGTAGTCAACACTCATGCCTGGAGGAATAGAAACATCATTATCCATCATGGAAGCATAACCACGACTCATCTTGGTCTTATCTAAACGATTAAGACGACCAGTATCTAAATGCAGTGTTTTCTTACCATCGCCAAAAATAGATTGACTGGCAAGACGAAGGGTGTTAAAAGCACGATCAAAGAAATCACTAACAATATCCATAACACCTTCGCTAGAAACTTCTAAAGCTTTTAGCTGTTCGACATTCTCACGAAGTTGCTCAGTAGAAACAGACAATGATACATCCCATTTAGATTGAAACGAGAATTTATTTTGCATAGACATAAATTTATATTTCCTTTTATGAATTCTAATAGACTAAATCTTTTAATAACAGATATAGTTTGAACAAATATCAACTTAAACCCAATTTATACCCGAGGTAATATTAAAAATGATTACTGGATTCTACCAAATGCCTGCGAAGCAATCGCCTTACTTGCGTACAAATATCAACGTAGGTTGTCTAATGGATATCCCTACAGGATCACCTGTTAAAGCAGTACATGGACGTTATATTACAAATGGTGGACATAATGGCTCGGTTATCTTTGTTGGTCCTGGTAACTCATATAAATCCGCTCTGGCAGATCACGTTAATGAAGTAGCAGCATTTCGTATTCATCGATATGCTTCAGGACAGAAATACGATACCGAGAACAACGCATATATTCCTGGTCTAGAAGTTCGTTTAAAACGAATCGTAGGATCATTAAGAGAAGCAGACTGGTTCCAAACTGGCCGTTGGATTGTTACAGAGTCATCTATTTATAAAGGTGACGAATGGTTCAAGATGGCTAAAGAATGGATGTATGGTAAAAAGAAACAAGGTACATCTATTAAAATCGAGATCCCTGCACTGGATCGGGATGGTAAACAGATGAAAATCATGTTACCTACATTCGTTACATTAGACTCTTTTTCAAAATTCGAAGTAGAAGCAGTACAAGAACTTCGTGATAAAACAGATCTTGGTGATTCTAAACAAAACATGATTGCCATGAACTCCGGTAAGTTCAAGAAAAACATGATCGATGAATTACCTGACTTATTGGTAGGCACCAATACCTATTTGACTGGTACAGTTCACTACGGTGAATTGAAACAAATGGATCCATACGCACCTGTACATAAACCATTACAACACGTGGATAATGGTCGTAAGATGAAAGGTGTTCCTGAAAACATTACTTTCTTATCGACTTGTATGTGGGGTATTAAAGCAGTAGCTAAACTCGCCAATAAAGCTGATAAGAACATCATGGAATATCCGTTGAAGAACGCAGCCAACGACAATAACGTTGATGACTTAAACGTAGTGTCAATTCAACAATGGCGTTGTAAAACAGGCCCTTCTGGTTATACTTTAAACATCGTCGTGTCTCAAAAATACGGTGTGTTAGAAGAGTTAACCAATTTCCATTTCTTACGTACTCATGGTAATTATGGTTTGCATGGTGAGATTACTCAAACAGGTAATTTTAAAGATGTATCTTGCATCCTTTATCCCGAGCAAAAATTAACTCGAACAACTGTTCGTACATTGATGGATGAGGATCGTAAATTAGCTCGTGCCATTCAAATTTGTGCAGACATGCTTCAAATGTCTATATATTGGTCTACACATCTTCGTAGTATCGATAATCGTTTGTTAGAATTAACGCCAGCTACTTTGTTTGAAAAAGTAAAAATGGAAGGTTATGATTGGAACATGATTTTAGATACACGATACTTTTGGAGTGCTGATGATGAAGATCATGATCAGTTAGAATTGTCCACCATCGATATTATGCGTATGGCTTTAGGTACTTATCATCCATTCTGGTTAGAAGCGGATAAGAAAACCATTAAAAAGAAATATGCTAAATCTTCTAAAGCAGAAGAGATGTTGATGGCTGGTGAAGTTGTAACCTCTAAAAAATAGTTTTTCATGGGTAGGAAGTTATTCTAGATCCTAGCTTCCTTACTCTTTTTCTAACCTTAATATTAAGGATTATTATTAAAATGACTCAAGAACAAGAATTGGTAAAAGATTTGCCTGTAGAAGAAACTACTGAATCAGTAGAAACAGAAGGTAATAACACTGGTATTTCAGATAAGTCTTTTGAAGCCCTGATTACTGACCCTAATTTTATTCTGCGTGACTTCCGTGGTCTGTGTGAGAAACACAATATTGATTTCGTAGACTTAATGAGAGACATGGGTTTTGATGCAAGAACACTTCGTGCATTGCTGGTGAATAAACCAATTACAGAACAAATCTACACTCTGTCTCGTGAATTGTCTATCATCATTTACAAAATGGGTATGGATAGCGATCCAGTTGTAGATACATTGGATGTTCGTACTACCTTGGGTAACACTGGTGACTCTGCTGAGTTCTTAGAACTCTTGGATACTTTTGTATTCCCTTACATGGCTGAGTATGTGAAGAATGGCGAACTGAATCCTGATTGGATCGTACCTAAAGATCCAGCTGCTGAAATTCAAGAAGCTGTAGCACATCAAATCAACGTGAATAACGAAATGAACAAAGCAGTAGATGATGCTCAAGTTTATATCAATGAACTGTCTGATCTTGAAGATCGTATCGAACTGACACAAGGTGAAGAATCCGTAGCTGCTGTTTCTGAAGAACAATTAGAAAAAGTGATTCAGAAAGTTCAAGATGATGGCGATATCGTAGTAGATGAAGATGAAGATGATGGTGAATCTTCTACTGGTGATGATCATTGCTGTGATCCAGCTTAACAAATAACATATAGTAATTATACTCCTCTACCTTTACGGGTAGAGGAGTATAATTTATTGTGTTTCAAAATTTATATTGTTTTTACGCAATAAAGTTTCAAGATCCAAAATACGATTACTTAATTCAATCGTCTTTCTTTCTACTAAACCTAATTTATCACTCAATACTTTTTTAGCACGATTAGCTTCATCAAGTTGATCTAGTGTGGCTCGATGATCTTTTGTTCGTTGTTTTCTAACTTTTTCCAAACGAACATGAGACGCGTTATCCACAATCATGATTTCTGACAATGCCATGGTTTCAGCTTGTACGTTAACACCTAGCATAGAGTCAGCCAGTTCTTCAATCTTTTGGATATATGCTTCTACATTAGTGTTTAAAGGCAATGCTCCTAACCTCAGACCAATACCAATAGAACAATAATTAACACCTGTTCCAATAGGATAAGATATTAAATAATGTAATGGAAAAGAATATATCTGTCCACTATCGGTTCTTAAGAAGATAATACGTCCACCTTCGTCAGAATGTTTCTTGTAGTCTTCTTTAGAGATATTGTATTTCTGATAGTAAGTCTGGTAAGGATCAATACCCATGGAGAACAGCTGACCATAATTGGTGATTGCTGTACATTCTAAAGTTGTGTTAACAGGTAAGTAGGACTGATAAGGAGTCTTTAATTCCCACAAACCACGTGAACCAACTGTTGGGTTATTTAGAGCCATTTAATAATTTCCTTACTTTAAGAAGTTGTGTTTAGCAGCGATCAGGTAATGAACATCTTTATATTTCATCACTAAGAATAGTTTGTTATTCCGAGTAGTACGAGTAAAGATTTTCTCACCATTAATCATTTCACCACCAGCAAGCGTAATTCGCTCTCGAGGTAATGAAGATGTAGGGGTCATGGTTTCCGCAACGGCGAGCATGTCTTGAATCTTCAAAGAGAATGCTTGGGTGTTTGCAGACTGATAACCAAAGTCAGTAGAAGTAGATGGAACATCGATAAAGTCAGGGAAAACTTCTTGAAGCTTAAATTTATTTTCCTTGTTTTCTGGAGAACCACAAACCAATGCCGCTACTGCACGATAATAAAGAGATACTGCTTGTGTATTTTCCTTGATATGTGCTTCGGACATATCAGCCATAAATGGCTTACAATATTTATCTACAGCTGTTGACAGCGTAACGAAAGGAGAGTACAATGATGCCTGTTCACGTACTTTGTTTTCATTAGACAAGTTATCCCATTGAGGAACGATGATGAATTCATTACGTTTAAAGATGTCTGGGAATACCTTTTTCCATTCGTCACGAGGATGTTTGGATTTCTTCAGAATCTCTGATTGAATTTTATCTTTAACCGCGTCGATGGTATCACCAGCATCGCCCCAGATCAAGATATACCAGTTAGTGTCTAGTTCTGGTGTAAATTTAACTGGGTTGTACCATTTAAAAATATCTAGTCGGAAGATGGTAACAGGAGAGTTTGCTTTCTTAGAGTTAGCAATTCTGGTTAATACATCTACAGGACGTTTAGCCAGTTCTTTCTCCACCTCTACTCGAGAGGAAAAGAATACATCGACATTCTCGACAGGGAAAATAACATCAATTTCGTATTCATCGTATTCTGAACGGAATGATTGATCAGAGAACCAGATCCAAAATTCATTATCATCAAGATCTTTGAAACGAACCCATTGTACACAATAGTAGCTAGAGTCAGTAACGACATCACCTAATTCAAATTTTTGAGCACGGGCAGAGAAAGTATCTAAAAGATTACGTTTCAGTTCATCCACGTAGATCTCACGAGCACCTCTTAGAGTATAATCGTAGATATGTTTACTAATATCTAATGCTAGATCTCGGTCAGTAGATTTAATTTCCACATCACGATCATTCTCCATACTACTAAGTACATTTAATACGATATTTTTGTCTGTATTGTGTGAATATAGTTGTACATCTTTTTCGTATGTCCGACTTTCAGTAGACATTTCGCCAAATGTATGGACAACTAGCTTTTCATTCGATGTAAAAAACGAATGAGTGGCAAACGCCTTGAGTGATCTTGCCATTTATAGCACCTTTAAAATTATATAAATATAAAATGGGGTAAACCAAGATGTTTAGAACAATAATTGATTTTTTGTGGGAATGGATTGTTGGCAAAGAAGTAAAACCAGGCCAAGCTATCCGTCATCATAAAACTCGACTATTATTCTTCGTTGTATTGGTGCTTTCTTTAGGTTATAACATTAAGATTACTGATCGCTTCAATTTGTACTACGAAGCTTTCGAGGAATTGAAAACTCGTTATAGCCTTCAAAAAGGGAAAATTAAAACATTAGAAGAAGGAAACCAAAAGTTGATCAATTCTATTAATTCGATCACTCATGGTAAACCTCCAGAATGCACACATGAAACTAATAAGAATAAGGACGAGATCAAACCACCTAAAATAGAATTTGAAAAAGATCCTAAATTCTAATTTATTCAATTTTCTTTTCGCTAGGGGAATCTATGATTAGATTCCCTTAGTTTAAAGAAAGACAATTAGAATGAATTATACTGGATTAGTCATTTACTGCGACGGTGGCACATTTAGAAAGAATCCTGGTTCGTATGGACGAGGACTACACTGGTATACATACAATACCAATCCAATTGAACGCAAATTCCCTATTGGGAATCTCAAACCAACAACAAAAGGATATGCGACAAAAGATATCCATGCGGAAACGTTTCCTCCTAACGTGGAAAGTAAAGAGTCTTTTATTGAGATGGTTAAATCAGATAAAACTTATCTGGTTAATGTCACATCAATTAAAGAACACGCACAAGGTTATCCTGATATCCAATCTAACAATGCAGCCGAACTACAAGCAATGGTAAGAGCATTTGAAATTATTATCGAAACAAAAGCAGATATTGCTTTAATCTATAGTGATTCTCAATATGTGTTAAAAGCGATTGCTAATTTAGATAAACTAAATAAGTTCGATTACTGTAACCCAAACACAGGCACTCCTCTTTCAAATAACCAAATTCTCAAAGAACTCCATCGCTTACAAACCATGATTAATACTCAAGGTTTAAAATACATGGCAAAGTGGATTAAAGGTCACGGTGATGCTAAGAACGACGATCGCACTCAGTCATCTATTCCAAATCTATTTGCTGATGAAATGGCATCTATTGCAGCTTCACTCTCGAATAACTTATTCTATTTAAGTGAAGACAATGCTCGCCATGAGAGAGAAATTACATTTGAAGATTTGGCTGAAGAAAGAAAACCAAAAAAGATCCATCCTTTCTTGAATAATAAAAGAATGTATCTTGGATTCACTCCTCGTAAAAATAAAGATGTATTCTTTATTGGTAATCCTGGTGAAATCACACAGGATAAAAAATTAGAAAGGCAAATCGTTATTGATAGCAAAACCAAAGAAGAGGTTGTTATCAAACGAAAGGTAATGATACCAATCGACATTTACACCGGCAAGATGATTGCCGACGCGCAGGTAGGTGTTGTGGTAGTCGAGGGTGGGGACCCTATAATTAACCTAATTGAAGAAGTACAAGAGAAATGGATTGTTCAGCATTATGCTCATCCTGAAATGATGTATTGTCTTTACATGAATACAATCTCAGACACAAAGACATATGCAAATTTATTGAAACATAAAGAACGATGGATTTCTCGTAGCTTCGGAACACCCAATCTAGAAACTGTAGATGGGAAAATGCTAACATATATCAATGACCCTGTATATCTTGCACTTCGTAATTTTAGTAATTTCGAATCACTCTATATGCAATTAGTTAACTATCGTAGTAAACACATTGCTATTAGAGAACAAGACATTACAGAACTTCTATATGATACGTTTGAGTGTTCTGTAAGTAAAGACTTCAGAGGAGATCAGAAAGAGAAAGTTATACTTGGAAAAAGTTTAAAGAAAGAATTTGGCACGGATTTTAAATCTTTGGCATTAGAAGCATTATTTGGTGAAGAGAATCCAGTAACAAGAAAGATCATCTTGACTACTGGGGTTGACTTACTAAATAGAAACCAATTAAAAAGTATCGAAGGTGAATTTCCATCTGTCAAATTACTGTCGTGGCACCATTCCGGTAATCTTTACTCCTTCGCAGTTTTTATAGAAACACACAAGAAAACAGAAAACGGTTTACAAACTAAAGATCATGGTATTTGGCGAGGTGTTTATTCGTCACAAATCCTGATTGAATAATTTGGTTATTTTTTAATTTTGTTTTTTCTATAAAAAGGTTATGGATTATGAAAACTCTGTTTGCTTTTCTAACCTATCTTTTACCAGATAGAATGATAAGGACTCTGTTTTTATCGTCTCTTTACCGTCAGTTATTCAATGTAAATGCCCTAGATAACAATGTATATCATCGCGTTAACAAAATACTTAATGTATGTGAACGTGATCATGCAGTCGGTTTGGGGATGGAACTTAGCCAGTCCTTTTGGAATGGCGAAGAACTTAAGCACATTGAGACAGAATTGTCTAAAAACGGACGATATGTTCTGACCGAAAAAGCGAAGAATGAAATGATCGAAGAGATCTTATCAAAGACTCCTCTCTGGTTAAGATACAATCCAACCAGTATGAAAGAAGATATTGGTAAGATGTTGGAAAATCATTCTCATTTATCAAATGTAGCATAAACGAAAATACTCCTTAGGACGATTAGGTCCTAAGGAGTATTGTTTTATGTTTTTTATACTGGAGTAAGAGTATTACCAGAGTTAGTTTCTGGGTGGCGGTGATTAATAAAGGAAATACCATTTACAATCATGTCACCTCTAATACGCATGATACCTTCTAATTCAATACCATCACCTGTAGCACCAGGTGAACCAGTAATGCCACCTGTAATGCTATAGTTACCAAGCTGACTATGAACAGGAGTCTCAGTATTCCAACCAGCACTATATTGTCCTCTCTTGCGTGTTGATTTCTCAGAAATATTATTCTCAGCATTCAGTTCAAAATTATCACAATCAATTTTAATATTTCGTTTATTGATTTCGATAAACGCACCTTCTGAAGAAATCATTTTCAAAATACTGTTTCCAGAATCAATGGTAAAAGCATTACCAATATCATCTTTAATACTAACTATACCTTCTTTAACATCAATACCCATGTGGTATGCCCAACGTTCACCATCTGATTTAGTTGTGTTGATTAATACCACTTGTTTACGACGAGTAGAGATAACTTGTGTCCAGTCTGTATCAGGACCTGATTTAACATTTTCATCTCGAGTATTAGAATAACCAAATACTTTTTCTTCTAGTTTCTCGTAGTTACCTGTATTGGTCGTTGTTTCCCAATAGAAGTAATCTGTATTGGCTTTACGATAAATCTGTACTTCAGCACCCCTACGAACATCAGGTGCTGTTTTTATATTGGGATCTCGACACAACCATTTAGCCGTAATGGTATTGGATGTCTTAATAGTATTAACATTCTCACGTCCATGCGAGTCTAAAGAACGACTTTCGTAGTCTTCAACCAAGTCTACAATTTCACCATCCACCATTGGGAATACAGATGTAGGCAATACTGTAATAATATCCGAATTAGGATCCTTATTCACGGCAACATAGCCAAGAGAATAAGGAATTAAGTTATTTAAGTTCTGCATCTCGTAATGTTTCCTCTAATAAATAATATTTAAGAACAATCATATTTTCTGAATAATTAAATAGAAGGGCAATAAAAAATGAAAATCATTTCTTTAGAATTAGAAGGAGCGATCCGATTAGAATTAAGCGGGATTAAGAATTTAAAGATCACACCAGAAACCAGTATCACTGCCATTATTGGTAGTAACGGTAGTGGTAAATCATCATTGCTGCATTACTTATCTCCACTACCCGCAGATAAAGCTGACTTTACAAAAAATGGATACAAGAAGATTATCTTAGAAAAAGAAAATGTTCGTTACGTATTGACTTCTGACTTTAAAGACAATAAACATTCTTTTGTAATTGAAGCGACTGGTGAAGAGCTAAATGTAGGCGGTACGCAAACCATGCAAAATCAGTTGGTACAAGATTACTTTAATTACAATAAAGTAATCCACATGTTACTTACTGGTAAAGATCGATTTACTTTAATGACTCCCGCTAAACGTAAAGAATGGTTCACAATGCTTTGTGATACGGATTACTCTTATGGTCTAAAAGTATTCAGTAAAGCAAAAGATCGTCAGCGTGATGCGATGGGCGCAATTAAAAGAATGCGCCAACAGATCATTACATTAACAAATGATCAAGAAGAAGATCAAACCGATATTCCGAATAATATTCTAGTCTTAGAAAATAAGATTAATGAATTAAGGATGATTGCACCGTATAAAAAAGAATATTCCGATCCTCAATACGAATTTAATTTAAAAGATAAAATCGATCATCAGACTGAAACGATCAATAAGAGCAATAGCGATTTAACTAAGTCTAAACAATTGGTTTCTAAACGTTGGATCACTGAAGATACTTTAGAAGATCTAAATAAACGTAAAGAAGAAATTGGTGAAAGATTAGTTCGTTTAAAACAACAATATTCTTCTCGTGTAGATGAATACACAGAAACAGAAAATCGATTATCTAACATGAAACTTTCTACTCAAGAAGAGTTTAAAGCAATCATGGATAAACGAGAGGAATTAAAACAAGAAATTAAACTCATTGTAAAAAATGATGAGTCTATTCTTGAAATCGAAAATGCTTTGTTTAAATACAAAACCTATATCGATAATCAAAATAGCATCGATACGACTTTAATGTCTTTATTTAATATTCAATCTCCAGAATTGTCTAGACAGTTGATTGAAGATGTTGATGGGTTAATTACTGAAAAGAAAAAGTTATTTAACGAGTCCGCATTTAGATTAACTAAGATTAATGAAAGGATGAATATTTTTAAAGAAAAAGAGAACGAAGCAAAAGTACAATGTCCTAATTGTCAACACGAATTTCATCCTGGTTTTGAATTAGAAAAATTCAATAGGTTAAAAGAGATTTTGGAAAATGAAACAGAAACCAATAGTAAGTTGAATCATGAAATCTCTGAATTAACTGATAAGCTAGACATGCTTAATAAAGACATGGATATTGTTAAGCAGTTTTCTCGCCTCTGTAGTGCATATCCTGAGATTTTAGGACAAATTGGTGCTGAGGTATTAAAACAAAGATACTACCTCACACAGCCTAACTACGCTCAAGTAAAGCTACAAAACTTCATGAACAAAGTTTCGGCTAAAGTAAGAGTAGATAGATTACAGGAACAAGTAAATGAATTAGATAAACAATTAAGTAATATCTCTTCTGTAGATGAAAAATATTACAATGAGACTAAAGAGCATTTAAAACATCTTGAGAAAATTTCAAATGAACTTTACGAGAAAGTACAAGAAGAGAGTGATTCTTATCAGTCAGTATTGAAAGCGATAAACGACATCACTAAATTCCAAGAACACCGAGATAAGCTCGATAATGATATAAAACAATACGAAGCCTATGAATTAGAAATGGCAGAGTATTTATTATATAAATCAGCAAATAGCGCAATCACCACTTATCGTGAAGATGTTTATCGACTTTCTAAGAAACAATCTGAAATTGAATCAAAAAGACAAACTATTCAACTATTGGAAAAACAAGTAAATGATCTTTCTAATGAATTGAAAGTTTGGGATGTGGTGCTAGATGCTTTAAATCCAACCGATGGATTAATTGCCGAAGGCTTGTTAGGTTACATCCGTATTTTCTTAGCCAGAATGAATGGTCTGATTGCATCTATCTGGACATACCCTTTGGTTATTCATCCATCTAAAATGTCTGAAGATTCAGAGACTGAACTCTCTTATCGTTTTCCAATGACAGTAGGTTTGTCAGATAAACCTAAGAATGATATTGTTCAAGGATCTGATGGTATTTGTGAAGTCATTGATCTGGCATTTAGAATGGTGGCGATGAAAGCATTGGGATTAAAAGGCTATCCATTATACCTAGATGAATTTGGCCGTACGTTTGACAATAAACACAGAGAGAATGCTTTGAGATTAGTAGAACGTTTATCTGAAGAATTTATTGAAGATCAGATTTTTATGGTGTCTCATTCTTTCATGGAATATTCGGTTTTGAATGATGTGGCTTTTTGTGTTCTGTCTGAAGACAATATTGTACTTCCTCCTAAGAACATTAATAAAGGCGTAGTAATTACTCGTAACTAAAGGAAATTATAAAATGGAATATAAAGAAACAGAGTTAGACTTAGATAATCGATTTACTATTGTTAAAGAACATGCTAGTAATATCCGTAAATTGATTTTACTAATGCTCTCTAGCGATAGTGATAAGGATATTGTTGAGTATGCTAAGAACGCTAATCGATATCTGATGGATATTGAAGAAGAGTATTATAAAGTATTTCGAGAATTAGCAACAGAACAAATAATCAGTGCGTCTTTAATTGATGTCGTTGAAAAACTGCAACATCTTGCTAAAGACGAACCTACTCAAGAACATGGTGAGACAAAAGTAGTAGAAGCAGTAGATGAACTTCCTTATACTGAGGAATCTCAAGACGAAGCTAAAGTTAAAGAAGTTCAAGATGAAAAAATTACTAGCATCTTTGATAAAATCGTTAAGGTGGGACCAATTGTTACATGGCAAGAAAAAGCAAGAGAATGGTTAAAGGATGAACCTATTAAACGTATTGCTGATCGAGACGTATATGTCATTCCACCTGATCCTGCTCCGATCAGTATTAAAGACGTACCAGGTACTGTACAGTACATCGAAGCGATCGATAAGTATAATTTAAATTACTTATTGATTAAACGTAGTCTAGAGCGACACACTACCAAATACGGTACATTTGTAGAAGAGACTATTATTATCGATGTGGAAGACGAAGAAGTCGTAATGGATTTTGTTGAAGGTCGTGACAAATGTTATCGTTATCTTGATTCCGATAATAACTTAACCCAATATTCTAAATTCATCATCGATTCAAATAAGTTCCCTTATGAAATTAAAGTAGATAAGGAAGTAAAAGAACCAAGCTTTAAAGAAGAAGCGAAACAAAAGCTTGTGAAAGATACGATTTATAATACTGGCGGTCTACGTTATTACCTAGCAAGTGGTATCCCTAGTGAAGAATATGGAGTTAATTCAGTTTCTTACATCGAGGGATTCGATGCTGATACTTTGGAATATTTGCTTATTGAAGAGAAAAGTGATACTGATGGTAGTGCTTGCTCTGAAGTACTGATCCGTATTGATGATGAGGAAGAACTTCGTCGTCATGTAGAAGGAAAACCTTTTACATTTAAATATCTGACTCCAGATGGTAAATTTACAGAGTATGCCAAAAAGCATATCGTTAGGCATTTAGTTAAAAATAGCGCCGAACAACAAAGTAATTAATACATAGGTCTACACAGTCCTATGACTGTGTAGACTATATGTTATTTTAATTATTTCAAAAGGAATGAATACATGACTCCTAAAAGAAAAGCCACAATAGAAAAATGTGTAAATCTTGTACAGAGTATGCTTCCAAAATCAGATAATGGCGAAATTACCCGCAAGTGGTTAGAATCTCTTTCTGATAAAGAATTTGATGAACTCATGATCAAGTTTGCTAATGGTCAGGAGTTTTTACAATTAATCACTCCTGTAGGTGATGATAACTACCGTCTGGATACCGATACTTTACAGAAGGTTGCAGATGAAAACAATGTTAACTTATATCATCGTGTTTGGATTAAAGATGATGAAGGTGGTTATGAATTATCGAATAAAAAATCAATGGTTATCCATTTACCTATTCGTGTACAACAACAGCTGATTGCTAAAAAAGTTTCTATTCCTAAAGACAACGACCATATTGATGTATTTACAGGTCAGGTAACTTCTAAAGATTCTAAAGCAGCTCGTCTGTCTTATCCAGAAGTAAACTCATTATTGGCAATGGGTCTGACAAAAACAGTAGAAGAGATGATGCACTTTAGAGGTGGTTCAGAGAATGGCGTCCGTTTGATCGAACAATCCATTATGCAAATGGGTAGAGCTTCTGCGAATGCATTAAAACCATACAGTGGTACGGTTGGTTCGACTAAAATGCTTCACTCTTATCTAACGGCAATGATGCTAAAAACAACACTCCTAACTAAATAAAAAGGAATGATTAAATGTATCAAGACAATGATCAAGATCAATTAGATTTTACTTCGTCTAATACTGAAAAAGAAATTCAAGAAAAACATATTGCCAATGTGTTGCTTGTCGATTCACTTAAGACTGAAGCAGAATTCTTAAAGAAAATAGAAAACCTATCATCCAATAATCGTATATTGGAATACAAGATTTATCATTCACTGGCTAAAATCTTGTTGACTTATGATGAAAAAACATACAGTGAGTTTAGAGTGATGATGAGCAATATTCCTGTACGATATAGATTTACAGATATTGTTAAATTGGATACAGTTCAATCACTGGTATTACGATTAAATGACAGTTACAATGGTTTTGTAAAAGTATTGACAGATCTTCTTATTTTACTCAGAGTCGAAGCTGGAGATGAACTTGATGAAGTCCTTTACAGTATTGACCGAACACTAAAAACCGAAGACATAAATCAAAAAACAGAATACGATACTTATCGAAAATTACTGAATGAGTATCCATTCTTGAAAATGATTTTGGCTATTTTATTTACGACAGATTTAAGTCTGATGGATAAAGTAGAATCTTTAATGATATCAAAGGCCCCAGCAAGCAATGAAAGCAAACGCTCAACCTAAGAAACATGGTGTATTAATCGATCTCGATTGTTTGTTCGATACTCGATTTGCTACATTAATGGAAATGGATGCCGAGAAAGCAGATAGTCTTCTCTTAGAAGGATATTACTTCAGAGAAAGAGATGAGTTTCCAGGAATGAATCTTAATGAGTTTAGAGAACGTTACAGCAAGAGAAATGTACAGACGCTAAAGAACTCTCTGCCCACTGCATTACTGTTTCGATTAGGCAGTATTGTTGCTGACTTTATTATTGAATTTAGTAAAGATGGGCGTTTAGTAAATCCAGAATTGATCTTGAATATTTATCCTTATAAATTATCAGGCGAAGAAATCAATACTATGGTTCTGTGCTTGAAAGTAAGGACAAATAACATTATCCCAGTTAGGGTAATCAGTCAAGATCCTTTAAATATCTCTCCTGGATGGATTAGAGATAATGTTACATTCTTTTACTTATATAATTGGTCAGATTGGTTAACGAAATACACCATGGAGTTAGCCAGCAATCGATTAGATGACGTCTGTGTTGTTGCACCATCTATTATGCCTTTAAGTATTGATGAAGGTAAGAAACAGTTAGAAGAATTAGAAAAAGATATCCGTACTCATTTCAGTAAACAAGCAGAAGTTACTGAAGAGTTATCTGATATGGATTTCTTTAAAGCGACTTCTTCACTGATTAAATTCTTTATAGGATTAGAATTCTTAGAGACAAGGGATTATTGTGTCGCTATCCCTGATGAAGTCGATCTACCTAAAAAAGAATTCGATTACGACAAATCCACAAGAATTGTTGTTTAAACATATAGTTTACTCCTCTACTCCTTTTGGGGTAGAGGAGTATTCTAATATGTTTTATAAGAAAGTTAATAAATTAAAGAAATAGGCATAAGGAATACGGAAACGATTAGTAGGAATACTAGCATCATTTAAATAAGTATTCTTATTTTCTATTCTAAACGTATTGTAGAATTTAGGACGATACTGACAATCTGCTGTTTCTAGAACATACTTATCCACATCTTTAATCGCAACATATTCTTCAAACTTACCTAATCTGGTCATCATCGGGAGTATTGGTTTATGATCTGTTAGGTAGTTATTTGGAATATTTCGTTGTTGCGGATAAGTGATCTCTTTAAATACTTCTGGATTATTTAAAAGTACGATAAATGACGTACTGTGATTTAAATAAGAACGAATAAAATCATCAGAATAGATATCTTTCAAAATGAGATTTCTATCGCCATATGCTTTATGGAAGAAAGCATCAGAGATATCTAAATCGTCTGCAGAAATATGTACACGTTCCAATAAAGGAATATTCTTAAACTTAACTTTAATAGCAGAACTAGAAATCAAAGTGAAGACATCAAAGTCCAACACATGCATGAAACCACCTAAAACCAAAATAACGGTTTTATCGGATACGTCTTCACCAATATCGATGACACATTCAGAGTACAATCCTATTTCGTCATTTAGCTTAGAGATCATGCTGTCATTAATATCGATTTGTTTGACTTCACCTAGGTTTTCAAAACTAATCGCACCAATACAATGGCGTTTTCTTTTCTTAATGGTCTTGTAACCATCAGTCACCCACAAACCCTTACTATTAGCATCGGTTTGGTGTAAATAACCATTAACGGTAAACAATACATTTTTTTGTAAGTCTATTGGGTCGACACCTTCTTTAGTAATGAATAAGTCGTCGTAGTTTGCTTTACGACTTAAATCATCATCTGGAAGTTTTCCTTTTAAAACAGGAATAACCTTAAACTTATTACTTAAGACTTCTCGATACAATAAACCTTTTTTACCCAGTTTTATTTTTACATTAGTAAAGTCTAATTTTTTATCACCAATACTGGTTAACCATCCTTCAATCGTCTTGGTTCTATCCATGTTGGCGAAGTAATTGTCTAAAACAATCACACCTTTTTTCTTAGTGTATTTATTTGTCAGTTCTAATCGAATAGAACTGTATTTTTTATAAAGCGTTTCGATACTGTCGTTCAAAGGGATCTTTTCCCATAATGCGAGTTCCCCAATGACTTTACCAATAGCTTGGTTAATTGTGTAATTCATTAAATGCCTCATTCGGTTAAGAGAGAATCGCAATAATATGACGATCGCTCTGGATATAAATTTTAAAAAGTTTATATAATATTTAGCTAAATATTATTTTCATATTTTCAAGGAGATTAAAAGATGGCGGCACAAAGTACTCCGCGCTATGCTTTCGATCAAACTGCCCGTTTGGCGGCTAATCTCATTACCAATGAGAGACACACCCTTACTCCAAAGAATGGATACGACTTCCATTACATTATTCCTGATTACGCACCATTTTACGTTAGAGACTTAAAAGTTTATAAACTAACACAACAGGGTGCTAAGCAGTTTTTAAACGAAGGTGTTGACTATAAATTAGGTTACGAGTTTTTACAAGCCGTAAATTCTACAGGTATTCCTGTTTATGGTGCGATTTCATTTATCAATCGTAACTTAGCAGGTGATATTTATTTAGAATACCGTACCGTAGGTGGTGACTGGTTAATCAGTCCAAATAAGATTGCTGAGATCATTGCTGACTTACAATACAATCCTGTATATACAACATGGGAACAAGTAGCAAACATACCTTATCAATTCCCACCATCAAGCCACTCACATGATGTTGCTGATATGACATCGTGGGGTGATTTGTTAACCGTACTGCGTGAGTTAGGTGAACGAGTAGGTGCCAGTGACAATACTCGTTTACAAAGGATGATTGCGGATGTTGTTGAGCGTACCATGCGTAGTTCTGGTAAAGCAGCAATTGGTTTGGATAAACTCCGTAACTTAGATATCTTACCTCTGAATAACGGTAATAACAATACCGATAACTACTATGTTACACCACGTGGTGTTCGCGATATTATCAATACCATCGCAATGCCTGTGATCAATGATCACATTAATGCTCGTGGTAATGTGCATGGTTTAACTGCGGCAGATATCGGTGCTGTTACTTCAGACGAAATAACTAGACGACTGAATACGAAATTAGGTAAAAGTGAACAAGCTGCGGACTCTTTATTGTTCGATGGACGTAATAGCCAACAAGTAAAATCTTTTGTTTTGGACGGTACTTCTGCTAACACTGCTAAGTTTAACGGTTTGACTTATACTGAAATGGTAGAAGACGTAAAGAACCGATTAAACGCCATTCTGCAAGCAGCTACAGGTGACCAAGCAGCTAACTTACCTGCTAAAGTATTACAACTGACTGCGGGCAATGCCAATAAGTTCGGCGGATTAACCCCAGAGCAGTTTACGACTAAACTCTTAGCAACCAGTACAATTGATGCAGCTACATTAAATGGTTTAAATAAAGATGCCATTATCAATGCAGCTAAAGCAAATGTTAATGCCACTTTATTGAATGGTAAAACATCTCAACAGATTATTAATGAATCTAAGCAAAATGTTAATGCTACTCAGTTAGGTGGTAAAACTTTACAACAAGTAGTGGAAGATGCTAGAACAAATGTTAATGCTACTCAATTAAGTGGTTTGACTAAAGAACAAATTGTTTCGGAAGCAAAAGTTAACGTTAATGCTATTCAGTTGGGCGGGAAAACATCTCAACAAATCATTGAAGAAGCTAGACGTAGTGCGAATGCGACCAGTATTGGTGGTAAGTCAATAGATACATTCAAACAAGAGTTAACTCAATCGATTAAAGCAGCATCCACTACTATTGGTGGTTATACTGTAAGACAAATTATTGATGAAGCTCGTTTAGATGTAAATGCGAAAACATTAGATGGTTTAAATAAAGAATCATTGCGTAATTATGTTTTATCTGCTTCTAATATTAGTGCTGCTACACTTGGTGGTAAAACTGCTGATCAGATCATTTCAGACGCTAAGCAAAACGTGAATGCCGCCCAACTTGGTGGACGTTCTTTACAACAAGTAATTTCGGATGCTAAGACTGACGTTAATGCTACTCAGCTTAACGGAAAGTCGGCACAACAGATTATTGATGAAGCTAAGAGAAATGTAACCGCTGTAAACTCTGCTAAGTTAGAGGGTAAAAGCTATGCGACTATTCGTAGTGAAATATCTGCAGATATTACTGAGCTTCAAGACAATACGAAGGTGCATATGGGTAGTGGTATCAACCAACATCCTGTAACAACTACTGGTAGTACTAAACAAAATGTTGTGAAGATTGGTAAGTCTAAATCCAGTCATGCGCTTCCAGCGGTAACGATTGACCAAACCGATATGGGTAATATGTTCTTGTACCGTAAAGGCTTGACTAACGAATCCATTAATAGTTTGAAGAATACTGCAGATGTAGGCATTTATTCTCAATCTTCAGATACCAATGCGACTACAGCTTTAGGTTATCCGGTTGCTAAGAATGGTACGCTGATGGTTATGCCTTCTTACTATACTGTACAACAATGGTATTTTACTCGAGAAGGCAGTGCAATCTATGCTCGTCAAGTTAACACCAACGATACTTGGTCAAGCTGGGTTCGTATTGATTTAGACCCTAGTAAGATGTCTAATAGTATTTCTGGTGCTGACGCGAATAAATTAGCTACCGAAAAAGCAGTAGGTGATTTACATCGAGAGGTTATTAGATTGATTGGTACAGCTAAACAACAAGCTGTTGCTGAAGTGAAAGAATATCTGTTTGATAGCCGCACCAACAAGTTCAAAGAAGAGCACGTACCTGCTCCGAAATGGCAGTAATATAATATTGAATGGCTATAGAGTAGTGGCCACTACTCTATAGCTTTTATCTATTTATTTAATTAAACGTTTAATTAAGGAAGTCAATATGGCAAACCAAACCCCAAACCTTAAGGTTCGGTATGAATTTGACAAATCAGGTAGAAACCCTAATAACTTAGTAAGTAACGAACAACACACAACAACTCAACGTATTCGTAAAGTAATTGTTCCTCATTACGGTCATTTCTACAATGATTCAGTTATTCTTACTGATTTGACATCTGGTCAAGAAGTACCGCGTACCGATTACTTCTTTGAAGATCCCTCTGAAGTAATTGCTTTGAAAACAGGCTTAGCAGCCTCCATGATTATCGTAGTAACAAACAGTAGTTTAGGTAATCGTTTTGCAGTTACGTATCAAGCAGTAGGTGGTGAATATACTGGTGCGAATGTCAATCTTTTAAAACAAAAACTGGATAACTTATCTCACGATAATCGTCCAGTAGAGTGGGAAAATATTCGTAATAAACCGACGACATTTAACCCAGCAGATCACCGACATCCAATTTACCAAACATTTGGTTACGAATCTTTAATTTATATTATCGAACGATACATTCGTGCGGTTTTGGTAGGTGACGAAGCCTCTCATGATGTCATTTGGGATGAACTGAAAAAGATTCGATCATTGATTAATTCATCCGTTACTCCGGTAATTACTGACTTTAGTAATTATAAGATTAGTCAAGCCGAATTAGCAGAACAATTGCGTCAACAGATTAATGCACTCGGTACTAAGATTGATGGTAAAGCAAAAGAGTTTAGTGATAAGTTAGCGCAGCACGTTGCAGCTCAAAACCCTCACCGTATTACGCCAGCTATTATTGGTGCACCGACTACTCAAGAGATGGGTACGGCTATTAACTCATTGCGTACTGACTTACGTGCTCTGATTGATGATCGTTATACCAAAAATCAAGTAGATGTTAAGATTAGCACAGTCCAAACCGCTGTAACTAATTTGCAGACTGAAAAATTAGATAAGACAGCACGCGCGGCTGACACAACCTTGTTCATGGGTAAACCTTATCAAACTGTACTTAATGAATCTTCTGATAAAACCATCGAAGATGCTAAAGATGATTTTGTGCATATGGGTACAGGTGCTGGACAAATTCGTCCTGCTGGTGCTGGTCGAGACATGACTAATGTTGTTAAGATCGGTAAAGACCGTAGTAATAAATTGGTTAAAGTATCTGTCGATGCAGATGACTTGGGTACGATGTTTAATTATCGTGACGATACTCTTGTTGACCTGAACCAAATGAACACGATTAACCATATCGGTACTTATAAGATTTCTTATAACGGCACTACAAGAAACATGCCTATTAATAAATCTGGTACCTTGGTTATCTACCCATCTACTAATGGCGTAACTCAAATCTTCTATCCTGAATTAGTAAGTAATGATAATTCTACCAATAGTATATTTAAACGCACAAGTACCAGCGCTACAGCATTTACTGATTGGGTAAAAGCACCTGATTATCGTGATTATGTTTCCCAAGAGAAATTGGGTACCAATGCAAATAAATTGGCTTCTGAAAAAGCTTTGGGTGATGTAAATCGTGAAATTACTAATGTTATCAATAACGACATTAAAACGACGTTAAAAGATAACTTGGTTAAATTTACAGAAGGTCAATCTACGATTGATCGTCAAGCGATTCTGAAATCCTTATTCGGCAAAACATTTAACTTAGGTATCAGTAGTGCTAACGTTAAAGACCGTGCGTTTGCTGATGTGAGTGTAGATGCTAATAAGATTACTACTCGTGTTACCGAATTGTTTGGTCGAGAACAACCAAAACTGATTAAAGACGTTATTCCTATTTCTACTGTTCGCGAGAACAATATCCGATGGAATAAAGATGGTTTGTACTATGGTACAATTCCTGATGAAATGTATGCTAATCTGTACGTAGATCCAGATCTTGGTGTGGATGAACCTATTACTTTAGATAATAACCGAGGTACTAAAGATAAACCATTAGCAACTATTGGTTATGCGTTGGATCAAGGTACATCTGGTGTGCGAAGAACCATCTTATTGAAAGAAGGAAAAACTCATGTCATCGGTAAGAAATTGGTATCGATCACTGATAATAATCCAGTGTACGAAGTAAATCCAAATAACCATCGGTCAGGCACTAAAGTTAATTTCCGTGGTGGTACTATTGTTTTTAGACCATATGGTCCTAATACAGATGCTGTAAATGAGAAAGCCAAAGCAGCACGTACTGATTTTAGCTCTTACGGCGGTGCTAGAGGAGAAAATCATGAAGAAATTATTAATTTAGGTTGTAAAATTGAGTTTCGTGGTACTTATACTGGTGGTAATATACATCGAGGCGGTAAAGCTTATCCTACATTTAATAAATATTCTGTAGATATCGAAAATGGTACTTCGTTGGAATTTATTGGTCTGACAATTAAGTTTAGTACGGATCCAGTAGCAGACGCTAAAGTAAGAGCAGATGAATATGTTTACTCTTCTGCAAATATCTTTAACTGGTGGCGTGCATTTACAATAAGTTTCAACGTATGTAGTTTCGATACAGGTGAACCCGCACTATATAATTCAAATGGCGATAAACACCATATTGCATTGTTCTCGCCATCTGCTTCAGCTCAGACATTCTTATTTGATAACTGTATCATGTCTAAGAATCATTATACTGGTAACAATAAGGTAATTGAGTTTAAAGATGCAACATCCGCAACAATCAAATTCAATAGAGTTGATCGAGAAATTATCGGCACTCCTAATTTTGTTCCTGGAAAAACTTATTATTCTGGACTTAAAATTAAAGCAGGTATGTTCTACAATGTTCGTACTAATATTGAACCTACTCAAGATGAGGAGTTTAATACGAATAAAGCTGGTGCTCCAGCTGGTACTAAACCTGCAGAAATTGAAGTTAAGGATAATAAAGTTTACGCGGTATACCATGATGGTAACAACATGGTACGTGTACAAATCCATCCGGCACTTTGGGCAGGTTAATTAAATATCATTTATACTACACTGGAGGGAAACCTCCAGTGTAGTATAAATATATTATCGAGTTATTACTTCTGATTTATAAAGAATATTGTGGAAAATAGTTTAAATTAACAACACTAACCAATTAATTCTTGTTTGTTAAGAATATCGACGATCTCCAGGGATAAACTACTACTCTGAAATGTCTTTAAATTAAGAACACTTTTCTTCATGCCAGGTAATCGTTCATTACCACCCCAAACACTAGGAGAATACATTATATTATAGTAACCATATACAAATCTTAACTCATCACCATTTCGAATGTCTAAATTAGAAACATCGTGTCTCATGGTAATTAATGTATTGTGTCTATTGCCATTAAATTTAGAATTCGAATATATTGTATTATGGTTAGTGACTCTTTCATTAAATGTTGGATTTAAACTTGTATTGATACGTGCTCCATCCCTCCATTGTTCAATTCTTTCTACAAAAATATGGTTATTGTCATGAGAATTATTAAATAATGTTCTTATTACCGATGGTTTAAGATGCCAATCTTTTACAATGTACTTATAAGTAATTATTAGAATTTCGTTATTTGAATCAGTATCAAATATAGGTCCTTCTAATTCTGAATTCATTTTACTAATATCGACTTTAGGATGTAGAAGAATAGGACTCGTATGTACATCATCGTCAAATATCAGTTCATTAATAGTAGCAACCATTCCCATGGCATCGCCCCTATCCCCAGTAACTTTGGTATTTAACATGAATACTAGATCGTCGTAACTACTTTCTGATAAAGTGATTGGTCTTTCAAAATAGAAAGTCCTATTACCAGTACCATGGGTCCAATTGATGTGTCCTAATATTACATTAGAGAATTTATGGTACACCGTTATTCCATAACGACCAGAATCACTTAAGCGAGCACTGGTAGTTATGTTTAGACTAATACCTTTTAAATTACGAGTAATTCTTGGCACATCAAAAAAGGCGGTAGTTTCGCCCTCACCAAAAATAGTATCGTAACTTACAGAGTTTTGACCAGTACGACCACCATAACCTAAGTTAACAGATTCGAAGTACGCTTCTTTCTTAAATAATCTCACTCCACCGTTTGAAGGTAAAGGAGGATCTGGTAACTTATAAGTATAACTCATCGTGTTCAGCATAGCATTGGATACTATCTGATTATACCATTTATAACAAATACCATTAAATCTTCTGGAATTAATGATTTCATTACGTACTTCAGCATAGTTAACTGCATAACTAGAAGGTATCCCAAAATTTGGAGAAATAGCTAGTCGTGTTTCTTTATAGAAATCTTTATTACCTTTTTTAACCGTAATTAATAATCTAGATAAACGACTCAAAGATTTCATTACATTACTAAAAGTATTAGCTAAGTCATCGTAAGTAATTTCACCTTCTTGGTCTCTAAAATCAGAAAGCTTAACATAGTCATGCATACACATGAATCCGTAATCATTATTGAGATAAGCATTACCTAACATAGACACGAGATTACGATGAATATTCTCATCACGTGGGTCAAACATGCCTCCAGTATCTACGAAAAAATAATCACGACTGTATTTTGGTAACAAATTAATACGATCCAATACTTGTTTATTAAAAATATCCAGTACGGATTGTTTAGTAACGGGTTGATTTGATTTATCAATAATTTCTGCATCAGGAATTGATACTTCGGTAGCTCCTGGAGTCATTACTAAATTTACACTTTCATTTTTATCTAAAAGGATTAGAGTTTTTCTGGAATATTTCTTAGGGAGATTAATCGCCATTTTTTCATTCCTTGTTAAATATTAAAATATATTATTGACTAATCGGTTCTTCTTTACAGAGAACCGAATCAATCCACAGTTTTAGTCTTTCACGTTCGAATACTTGTAAATCAGTAGTACCATTATAATCATTACCAAGTCTCCAGTTAGATTGATAATAAATATATCCGTATATAAATCTTAATTCATCACCATTTTTAAGATCTAAATTAGAAACATCATGTTTCATGGTGATTAAAGTATTGTGTCGATTACCGTTAAATCTAGAAGCATTTCGTAGTGCGCTTCTACTGATTATATTTTCGGTATATGTCGGGTTTTGACTTACACCGATACGAACACCATCCCTCCACTGTTCTACTCTTTCGATAAAATGATGTTCATTTTGATTAGACAGAGAGAAAGTAGATCTTATCACTGATGGTTTAGCGTAACAATCTCTTAACGTATATTTATAAGTGATTTTAAGAAAGTTACCAGTACTATCGAATATAGGACCTATTAATTCTTGGTTTATCCTACTTGCATTAGCGTATATGGGTACATGACTTATTCTTATATTATCGTCGAATATTAATTCTTCGATAGTTGCCACCATACCCATAGCATCACCCCTATCTCCAGTAACTTTAGTATTCAGCATAAGGATCAAGTTATCGTAACTTCTATCTCTAGATAAAGATATTGGATTATCAAAATAGAAAGTCCTATTACCAGTACCATGAGTCCAATGGATGTGTCCCAAAATAACACCGCTATTTCGGTTGTATACTGTTATTCCATAACGACCATCATTACTTAACCTAGCGCTGGTAGATATATTTATTCGGACACCTTTTAAGTTTCGAGTAACTTTTGGGATTTCGAAATAAGCAGTCGTATCACCCTCACCAAAAATAGCGCCATAACTTACAGAGTTTTTACCCCAACGTCCATCACCGTCCAGATTAACTGATTCGAAGTATGCTTCTTTTCTTAAGAATTTTACACCTCCTTCGGCAGGTGGAGGTGGATCAGGTAATTTGTATTCGTAGTAAATAATATTGACATTATTAGCTCGATCAATGATTTTATTTGCCCAACTTTTACATATAGAATTAAAATTGCCAGAGCTAACAATAGAATTTCTAATTGTATTATAATCAATCAGATTTTCATCTCTAGTATTCATTATAGCATAATAGGTATTATCGCTATAGGGAGTGTTACCTTTTTTAACAACAATCCTTACTCTACCTAAACGACTAAGATCAGAAATAGATCCTCTAAAAGTATTGGCCGCATCATCGTAGGTAATCTCACCTTCCTGATCTCTAAAGTCATTCAATGTCAGATAATCTTTAACAGCCATGACACCGTATTCATTATTAGTATCGCTATAATCTAAGTGACCTACTAATAATTGGTGAGCGTTAGGGTCAGTACCGTTACCATAATCACCTACATCAACTTTCCATAGTTGTTTACTATATTTTGCAAGATAGTTTATTCTTTCGATTACTTGGGTGTTAAATACATCCAATACAGATTGTTTAGTAACAGGCTGATTTGATTTATCCGTATTTTCAGTAAGACTGACTGCTCTTGATTCTGGACTAAATCTGAAATTATTATTGTGAACGAATCGAATTAATTCAAAGGATTCACTAGAGTATTTTAAAGGTGAATCAATAGGCATAATAAATTATTCCTTAAATACAATTAAATAAAAGACGTATATCATAGGGAAAATGTAGTAAAATCTATGAACCAAACAAACACATATCGAGAAGAAAACATAATTAACTATTAAGCAATAGCCCTACTCAATAATCCTTTGGTTCGGTATATTGCATTTATTAAAGACATACTTGAAAGGAATTTTAAGTGATTGTTGTTAACAATTATCTAACACAAGGTGTTAGTTTCTCAGACGCAATGGACTTAGCTTTAAAAGAAGCCCATGAAAAAGTCGATTACGTACTGATTAAAGAAGGCGAGTATAAGATTGATCGCCCTATTAAAATTACCAATGAAAAGTTTACAGACTGTTTAGGTATTGTTGGTGAGAATCGACAAAAAGTAAAAATCTGGACAGACCGTCCACAATCTATTGACTGGAATCCAAATACAAATTTAACAGATGCTCGTAATGATGCGATGATTCTATTAGAGCGAGTAGATAAAAAAGTTATTTCAGCTATTACAATAGAATACAAAGGTGAGTTTTATCGTAAAGCTCAAACTTATTTTGGTTGTGTGAATGGTATTTACTTAGAACACACTAACTACTGTAAAGTTTCTAATGTTGAGATTAGTGGTTGTAACCGTGCGGGTATTTTCTTAAACACTACTGATGTTGGTATTGTTAATGCTGAAAAAGTAGGTACCATGGCATACAAACATCACCGAGAAGGCTTACATCCTAAAGAGATGGGACTTCCTAAAGGTAATGTGGTAACTAACTGCATCCTTCACCATAACCGTGTTGCGGGTTGCTTAGCTGCATGGCAAGAAGATTTTGTTGCTAAAGGTAACCATTGTTATCGTAATGGTCATGAAAAAGATGGTGGTACTGGATACGGTATCACTATGTCAAGTGGTACAGTAAATACAAACTACTTGATTGAAAAGAATCGAGTAGAATATAACTATCGTAAAGGTCTTGATGTACATGATGGTTGGGATGGAGTAATTACCGATAACCAAGTATTCAATAACCGATTCCATGGTATTGCTGTAGAACACCGTGGTTTCCCTGGTAAGAATTGTATTATTACCAATAACGATATTACATTCGATTCAAACTTCCGTTTAGATCGAGATGATGATGTTCCAGATGGTCGTGCGCTTAATTTTAAACAAGACTATTATCGTCAGTGTGGTATTCGTGTTGAATTAAAACCTCAGCAAGAACAACCATGGGGTAATGAAGTACCTGATCCTAATTATGTCATCAAAGGTAATCGTGTATACGGTATTAACCACGACGAACGTGGAGAACACCGTGTAATTGAGATTTACAATAAGAATACGGCTGACTATGTAGTTCCTAATTGGGACATTAGTGACAATGATATCTCTTGTGGTAAAGTAGATTACATGGTATTCATGGATGCACCAGGTAATGTTAGTAATGGTCTGGGTAATGTTTCTATCACCCATAATCGTTTTAGTGCTGACTATGTGATTGTTGCCCCTATTACAATTCAAGAAGCAACTAAAGCTAAGTTTGGTGCTGGTCGTACAATCAAAGTAGAAGATAACTTTATTGAAGTCATCAGTGTTAACTCTGGTGCTAAAGGTATCCACTTTAACGGTACGGTTGAGACATACGTCATCAATAAAAACGTATTTGACTTAGTAGGTAATTTGAACCGTCCTGTCTTCCGCTTCCAATGTAATTTAGATGGTAAAGTAGATGATGTTAAATGGAGTTGTACAAATAATATCTTTGCAATGGCTCTTGCTAACATTCATGTATTTAAAAGCAATAAATGGTGGGATATTCAAAAGTCCAAAGTAAACATGGAAAACAATGTTCACCACTTGAAATTCAAGATTCCTTTGGATAATAAAGTTGTAACTGAATAATAGATAAATACTCTCTACTCCTTACTAGGGAGTAGAGAGTATTATTTAAATTATTTGTTAGCTGATGGGATAGAGACATCTTTAACAGATTCTCTTACTTCATCAATATCCAAAATATGGGTAGAGTATAAGAAGATTTTGTGTTCTTTATTACCAGATGGTTTGTCTACTACATCGTAAACACCTACGGTATCGGTTTCTTTAAATTCAGAGAAAACCATACTTTCGTATTCGTAGTTGAAGTAGATACGAACGTTGTGGCGGTTTAAGTAATCAATCAAATTACTCACCATGTAGACAGGCACATCTTCAATAATCACACCGTCGTACAATTCAGGAGCACGAGGAGCAGGGCCAATCACACCATCAATGTACTGATCTTTCTTGAATAACTCTTTTTGTTCTTCTGAAAGATTTTCGTATTGTGCTGCCCACTTCTTATATTCTTTTTCGTATTCCTCGTATTCTTTACGACGATCATCGATCTTACGAAGAATGTAATCAGTGAGATAATAAGATTTAAGGTCAATGCTTTCACGATCAGGTGGTAAACGGAATGTAAGATAATCACGAATGGTCTGATCTGAATTATCGACATTCAAACCAAAGATAGGTTCGTATTGATGATCTTGTAATGAAATAGAAAGTAACATGATATAATAATATTCCTATAGGATTAGGTTAATGAAAAGAAACTAAAAAAAAGAGACCAATTAGTTTTGGTCTCTTTTTATTTTTTAACGGAAGCTTGCTACGACACAATAAATGATGCCGATAAACAAGAATGCCAGTGCCGTGTAAGGTTGTTGATAATAATTGGTATGGTTATAAGCTAATTCACCCAACTTATAAATACCATACAACCCAAGAGCTTTTATGAACAGGTTCATCACATAGACTCCACGTTCACGATATACCCTTTTGATACTTTCACCGTGATGGTCTTGTCTTTCACGACCACTTTAAAAGGATCATTAGGTACGACTTTCTCACCTTTAGATGGAACACCTACAAGTTCCATTGTTTCTGAAGAATTGTCCCACACTTTTGGTTCTGGTTTGTTCATTCGTTCATAACAGAAGAATGTTTCCACCACAAATTTATCAGCCAGTGTATCCACTGTCTTGATCAAGCCTTTCTCACCATCGTACTCAAGGTGATCAGAAATGGTACTCATAAATTTTTCAAACTCATCATTGATGAATTTTCCACCGCGGTGCAATGGATATTTATCCACCCCATTGACAACGAGCATAGAGTTATACTCGTCAATTTTAAATACGATAGGGAAGCTACTTGCTTTAGGAGTGTTCACCGTTTTAAATTCTACGTAGTAGCGAATGGCTTCAGCCAAATCGTTTATACGCGATGTTAAGTGGGTGGTAAGATGGGTAGTCTTACCTTCGGTTAAGCATTCTTTGGCAAATTCACGAAGCACACGGTCTTCAGTAAATTTTTTGAATTCTTCAACATTATTCAATACGATAGTATTTTTGCTCATTTTAAAATTCCTTTTGGTTAGTTAGAATAAATGCTAGGACGGCAGGAGTGCTTCTCCTGGTCCTCTCACTTAAATAGTATATATTTGAAATAATCTATAGCACTACACCAATACAATTAGATAATTTAATTGGAGTGATGTCACTACGACAATTTTTATTGTGTGCTTTTAATACTGTAATGTTAGTACGCTCACTAATATGTTTAAAATCCTTAACAAAGTTCAATACTTTTCCATCTTTGTCTTTATGGTACTTAATGAAATCCTCCACCCAGTATGCAGCATAAACATCCCCATAGCAACAATCATCGAGCCTATTGAGCGTACACTCATTTAAGAACTTCTTAAACTTAGGTACTAAACGATGATAAGCTAATCTTTTAGGACGATGTAATTCAGAATTATTATGCCAAATTTCATCTAACTTAAATGTCTTAATAAAGGTTTCTTCAAAATCAAAGTAACCAAAATCAATCCATTTATTTTCAGTATCAGAAATAGGCCATAACCCTTTTTCCATCAAACTAATATTCCGATTTAGAATAGCCACCATGGAGAATAGATAAGCACGAACCAATCTTTCTATTAGTACACCTTTTGGTTTCTCTGTACGAGTACTGTCGTATTGAAATACCTCTTTCAGTTTAATATTGTACCTTTTTCCATAAGGGACATAAGTTTCCCCAATCTCTCTTCTGATCTCTTTAAGATATTGAGAGTTATTTATAGTTAGGTCTTCAGACCCTTTATCGATATCGTAGATTACTGGACTAGGAACATGTTCTAAATAATCCTTTTTAGAATTAAAACGTTTAACGACTTTAATCTTCAGCATCTGAATCTCCATAAACTGGCAACATTATCGATTTACAACTAACCGAACTAATGATTTTTAGAACAACACCATTGACAATACTAAGAACTTCCATTTCTCGCTCATCATCTTGAGCTTCACCATTTTGGATACGTTTATGCTGGATTCGTATAAAGTTCAGTAAAGTATCGTCCATATCTTTAGGTTTGTCGATAGTTATTTTATATAACATTTCTTTGATGTTTATATCTATTTGTTTCTTATAAACAGTTACCAAATAACCTTCAGAATTTTCTGCAGTAGTGTAAACCCATTCTTTCAATTTATCAAATCGAGTACCACCTAACATCAGAATATTCAATTCATTACGAATATTGAAATTAGAGGTAAAAGCAAATTCACTGTGATTCAATAGTGAAAAATAAGGATAAGTCACGACATGATAAAGAGGGATTGGTGATTCGTCACTACCGACAATATGTTTATCCTGGTTTGCAAAATGAAGCTTAATATCACTTGCTGTAAATTCAGCAAGTAATAATCCATTATAGTTAAATAATGGCGTTTCTAAATTTACAGAATGTTTATATTCAGGATGATTTGCAGTATAATCAGATTGATGAGATAAGAAGTCTGGAGATAAAGGAACAATTAATGAACCACGGTGAGTATCGAAATAAGGTTTAGGTAACGGATGAGTAACCATGCCATATTTTTCAGAACGAGTCATGTAACTATCTTGGATAAGTAAATTCCCGTCTTTATAAATAATAATCATTTTACAACTTCCTTAATATCAAGTTTACGAATGTTTTCAAGATCTTTTTTGCTAAATGGCTTTAATGTTTTTAAATCCGTAGTTCTATGGATAATGGGATTACCATTTGTAAGACCACAAGACGAAACATTATCTAACAATAATGCCATCTTAAAACCTTGTTTTGGCGTCATGCCCAGTTTAACTGAACTGGTAATATACGCGCCACCAGTACCACTATACAGAAAATCAATATCGTCAAGATCGTAGACACCAATGAATACAGGATTCTTAGTAAGCACTGTCTCTCCGTTTTCATCTAAAATAGCATCTAGACTAACACCCATTCCTTTACCAATTCGTTCTTCGTCTTTATATTTGTCAATGACTTCGGAACGACAACCGATAGAAATCATTTTGTCTTTAGTGAATATTAGAATGATTTCATCAATACTTTCTCCAAGTTTATATTTACCTTGTTTTAACTTAATGAGACTTTCAATATTGTTATTAATAACAGTATTGAAAATATAATTTTTAAGATATAAGCCAAAAGCTTCTACATCATTATTTAGTTTTTTAAACTGCACTTCCAGACTAAGAACATAACGAGCTACCCATTCTGACAATCTTAGTGTTTCTTCCTCATCTTTTTCGTATGGAAATTTATTGAAAAAGGTAACGATGATTTTATCATTTTTGAATATCTTCTTACCTTTACGAAAAATACCCAAACCACCATTGGTTCCAGAAGCAAATTCTAACGCTTTAGTGTCTGACATTACTTCATTATCATGATAAAGAATTGTTGTCATTTTAAATCCTTAGTAAAAAATAGAATATAGATATTCCTCTCTACCTTTAACAGGGTAGAGAGGAATAGTTTAGTTAGAATGAAGCACCACTAGGTACTTTACTACAACCATTAGAACGAACTACTGGTTTTGGCATTGCATCAGAAAACATATTTACAGAAGTTTTCTTCAATACTGCATCTGCAAAAACTGCATTCACATCAGCATCAGATACCACCAATGAATGTTCACCTAAGATAGATTTAATTTTGTATACGGACACACCATCACCATCATTACGAGATGATGTAACCAGTACATTTGGAATGGTTTCCAGTTGTGCTTTTTCTTCAGGTAAGAATTCATCAATATCGATAAATTTCACATTATCAAAAATAATCTTTGACATCATTAATTTCCTTTTCTTAAGATATTCTATATAGTCAATAAGTCTATATTCCATTGTTTTTAGACTCTCTGGAAAATGCTACACATCCGCATCACGTACTTCTGGGATAAAGTATCCCAAGATAGCAGTAGCCATTGAGTCATTATTCAGAAGGTTAGCCAATTTAGGATCTTCTTCTTTTACATGAATCTTAATAGATTCTTTTGCATTGTTTGCAAAAGTAAGATCCAATTTAGTAGGTTTAAGAGGATCATCTGGAATCGCTTCTACTACCTGCTCAACACTCAGGTATTTTACTTTACCAGATTCTGTTTTTACTAAGAATAATTTAGCCATTGTACATTTCCTTTTTAAGTTACATTACAAATTCAGGTGTCATTATACCAACATATTCAAATAAGTCAATATCTGAATCATCGACATAACCACAAGCAAGTTTCCTAGAAACATCTACATTACGACATGTAACGTCGATATTCCCAATCGCGGTATCTAGATTGAATAGAGTACCTTCTTTCCTGTCATTAAGATCTATTCTAGAAAGTCCTTTTACTTTCGCAATTGGATTTCTACGAATAATATCTAATTCCTCTTGGTTAAATCCATTCTCCTTTTCCAAGTAATAGTAAAGATGATTTAATGCTGGACTATCTATCATAGGCACTATGATGTCTACTTTTGCATTATTTGCTTTAGCAATTATCAAAATACGAATAGCCGCATCGTCGTCCGCGATAACTTTAAAATGTCCTAATGAATGACCAAGAGTAAACTCTGTGTCACCTTCGTCATATTCACGATATTCCAGTACATCAACAACGGGATCATTCTTAAGTTTTTCAATCGTTTCACTACTTACTTCAGGAGAGAAATAAATACAACTAAAGATGTTAGCTTCATTTTCTAATTCCACTTAATACTTCCTTTAAATAAGTTTGGTTTATCAGAATGGAGAATTGCTTCTCCATTTTAATAGTATAGGTTTGAGATTTATTTCGTTATTTTAAGATAAAGACTGACTACTCGTGAGAATAGTCAGTCTACTATATTACTTCAATAAAGCTTCTACTTCAGCTTCAGTCTTACCCAGTACTTTAGGTAAGTCTTCCTTACGAATAATGTTAGAACATTTTGGCTTAGCAGTAAAACCATCACAGCTTACCATCTTACCAAATCGTCCCATTCGTACAGACAAATAATGTTTCTTACACTTAGGACACTTCACTCCCGTATTGACATTTTGATGTCGTACAATTTCACTACCGTCCGCATTACAAGAATATTTGCAATTAGGATATCCTGTACAACTACCAAACTCACGACCTTTGAAACCTTTACGAATAGCGATCTTACTACCACATTGTGGACAAGATTTACCTTCGATGTATTTCACTTCAGTCGCTTCTTTTTTAGGAGCCAATGAACGAGTATATTTACATCCTTGATGAGTACATTTCAGATAGTTACCGAATTTACCTAACATCTTAACCAAGTTAGACTGACCACAAGAAGGACAAATCTCTTCCGTCGTTTCAATCACACCTTTGTGTTTTATCGAGATGGTTTCTTCACGTTTCACATTCTCAATAAAAGGATTCCAGAAGTTAAACAACATTGCTTCTCGGTTGATGTGTCCTTGAGCAATATTATCTAAATCCGCTTCCATGTTACTGGTAAACTTGTAATCAACATACGTATGGAATTTATCAACCAAGTAGTCAATAACTGCAATACCCATATCGGTTACAGTGATTCGGTTTTTCTCAACAGTGATGTATCCTCGATCTTGCAAAGTTTTAGGAATCGTCGCATAAGTCGAAGGGCGACCGATACCATATTCTTCCAATACCTTAACCAAAGAAGCCTCGTTATATCGAGCAGGTGGTTTTGTCTGGTGTTCAGATACTTGAATTTCATTTACTATTAACTTATCACCTGCATTAAGTCTCGGTAAACGAACATTGTCATCTTTCTCACCATCGATCTCTTCACCTTCTTGATATACGGACAAATAACCAGGAAATACCAATACACTACCATTGGCACGGAAACCATAGTTCTTACTGAATGTAAGATTTACCTGAGTACTATCGAAGATAGCTGGTTTCATTTGCGAAGCTAATGTTCTTTGCCAAATCAATTCGTATAGTTTAAATTCATCTGGTGTGAATTTAGCTTTTACAGAGTCAGGTGTGATCGTGATATCAGTAGGGCGAATAGCTTCGTGCGCTTCTTGTGCGGATTTATTCTTACTGGCGTATTGCTTAGGGTGATCTAATACATCGTTTGGATAAAACTGAGTACCATATCGATAAATGCTGTTTAAAGCCTCCTCAGAGAGCGATACAGAGTCGGTACGCATGTAGGTAATAAAACCATGCCCATGAACCTCAGACCCCTCAAATAAGCGCTGTGCGACCTGCATTGTACGTGTCGCATTCCAACCTAGTTTACGAACCGCATCCATTTGCAATGTAGATGTGGTGTAAGGTGGTTTTGGTTTACGCGATACTTTAGAGGTTTTAACATCAGTAACATGTAGCTTTTCTTTATTAGCGACTAATTCTTCTAATGCCTTTTTATGTTTTTCAACATAATCTAAATCGTTCAAAGACATTTTAGAAATAGTATCTGCACCAATACGAACAAGACGTGTAGCAAAACCAATATTGTCTTTTTCTGTAAAGGCACTTACCTGCCAATAGGTACTGGGTACGAATTCACGAATCTCTTTCTCACGAGTCGCTAAGATGCGTAACGACGGAGATTGTACTCGCCCAGCAGATAACCCTTGTGATGGGAAGATTTTCCAAAGAATTGGAGAAATCCAAAAACCTACGGCATAGTCCAAAGCTTGGCGAGCTGATTGTGCCGCAACTTTATTACTATCGATACCACGTTTGTTATCAATAGATTGTTTAATTGCATCACGTACTGCTTTCTCAGTTACTTCGGTATAAGTAACACGATAAATGTTTTTAGGATTTACCTTGTTTTGTTTCAATACATCTACTACGGCTTGAGAAATGCCTTCTCCCTCGTAGTCAGGGTCAGTTGCTAAGATAATCGTATCTACGTTCTTAGCAATAGAAACCATTTCTTTTACATGGTCTTTAGACTTAGGAGAAATTTTGTATTTAAGTTTAAAACCATGTTCTACATTTAATACTTCTTCACGAGGCTTATCAGTATCTAATACACGAATGTGTCCGAACGTAGCCATGACTCTAACTCCATCTTTAGCTACCCATTTAGTAATGGTTTTAGCTTTATTAGGAGATTCCACAATCATTAAGGTATGGTAAGCCATTTTGTTATTCCTAAAAAATAAAAAGAGGTCAGTTGTTTAAACCAACCTCTTTTGTTTAATTACACTTTATTTATCATCATCATTATTAGTCTTAGATTTTTTTGATGAATCTAAAACACCTAAACGATAACCAAGCTCATCAGCAGTTTTAGATTTACCCGTTTCACTAAATTCACTAGCCATCTTTTCTACCTGAACATCGCTCGGTTTATTTTTCTCTTGTTTACTATCCATGTCAATAAAGAACTCATTTTCTACCATTTTAGAAATGGCTTCGACGAGATTCTTAGCACGACCTATTGAATTCTCATGCTCGATTTTCAAAATCATATAAGATTTCAATACTTCGTCGTAACTATCATTAGGATAACAACTACGGATACCCATGAAGATTAAACTATTGATAAAACCCAGATACCACTTAGGAAGTTGTCTAAAACCATGTAGTGCTTTAACATTCATTGAAATCGAACGAATGTGCATCATGTTCTGCGTGGTATTAAGAGACACTGTAGAAACCATTACCCATAAAATTAAATTTAAAGGAATGTAAACATAAGTAGTAAAAGGTGCAGCAGCGACCCTTTGATTGAAGTGAGAACAAAAACCTACCACAAATAAATAAATGATAATAGAGAAAATTAAGAAACTAATATAGGTATCAGGATCTAATCCTAACTTATTGGTGATATTGTAAATAATTATTGTTAGTAATAAACCACTAACAAAGATGAAAAACCCTCTAACAAACATCCCACCATTAGGAATGAAAGTCTTTCCAGCCAATACAATCAGATTTACCACATGCCATGCAAGAATACCAAATAAAATCGCTAAGAATAAATTCTCAGGAATTCGATTGTAAGTATCTTGAATGTAGTTTAACCATTCCATTTTAAAATTCCTTTTGTTTGAAACACAGACCAAGTTGGATTAAATTCATATCGTATTTTTCAATGATATGTCTTTCGAATTCCTCTTCAGATAGGAAATTCTTAATTTGGGTTTTCAAAGAAGTTCGAGATAAATTATAAATAATCTCTCTCAATTCTTTTAAAGAATACATCTCTAACCCACCTTTATAAAGATTTAAAACAGAAGTCGTTTTTCCTGTATTATTTTTTAGATAAAAGTGAATAAAGATCGTCGTATTTGATAACATGATATACGTAGAGCTTACCTCGTGGTAAGTCTTTAGACCTTCATCGTAAAGCTCTTTCATTAACTTCTTTGCTTTAAGATTGCCTTTAGGGAGCGTAAACTCACCAATGATAACATCTCTCGTATATTTAACTCTAGGGAATTCTGTCATTTCTTTTCCTTATTAATTACCTTCTGGAATTATTCCGATTAATCCGTTAGTATCAATAAACACATGTTGAATCTCTTTTGGCTTATTTTTAGGTTTGATTCTTATATAGGTGTGGTTATTCCAACCAAAAATCCAAGCTATGGAATAAGGAACCCATATATTGTTATACTCTACAATAGGGAAAGATTTTTTATCCTTATTATAAACAACACTATGTTTAATATTAGGATCGTCTTTATTCCCTGCTTTCTCTAAAAGTTTATTTAAAACAATAACATCGTTATCATTCTCAATTTCTTTTTTATAGGCATCTAATAATTCCCGTAGTTTAGGAAACTTATCAATTACATCACCAATATATTCGACATTAAATTGACCTAATTCAGAAGATATCTTTTTAACCAAGTTTAATTTCTCTAAAGAGCTTAATTTAATTTCCATTTTTAAATCCTTAATGAGTTAGATTACACTATAATAGTATAGGTTTAAAATAAATCAAAAAAAAATAAGCTCTTTTTTAGGGGAGCTTATTTCTTTACAATCAGAATACGAATGATTCTGATTGCATGATGACTTCCAGAGTATCGCTGGCATTCATGCCTTTGAAACCATCAGTGGTGTTGAATGTACCACCGATAGAGCCACGGATTTGTTCGGCACGTCCTTCTACTTCTTCGATACGGCTGAAACCGTATTTTGAAGCTGGAGTAATGGCAACAAGGTTTTTGTTGCCATTGATTGTCAATACCCCATACAGACCAGATTGCTTGATATTGCAATCGTGTTGGTCGAAGTAACCTGTGCGGGTTACTTTATCGAACAGATTCTTCATCTCAACACCCAGAGCTACTGGGGCGATTGTGTTCAGACGAGCGATGGCGTTAATTTCGAATACTTCATTTGCAAACATTTTAATTTCCTTATACAAAGATAGATTAGATTAATAGGGATGGGAATTCCCATCCCAGGTTCACGTTAATAGTATATATCTGAAATAATTTAAAATAAAAAAAAAGAAATACTCTCTTACCAATACAGGTAAGAGAGTATCTAATTAACGTACATTGTATAATGCTAGATGTAAATCCACAATCGCTTTATAACGACTTGCTTTTTCTTCACCTAACTTATTGGCTTCTTCCATAAAGTCTTTAGATCTACCAGAGAACCCAAAGGAATTAAACCAATCTTGTTTGGCTGAAGCAGTAATGATATAACGAGGATTAGTCGGATCGGTATAAACAATTACTTCATCTTCACCAGTCACTTTAAAGTCAATATTAGCACTACCATAGACTTTAGCATCTTTAAAGATAGAAGCGTAACCACTAACACGGATATGTCCTTTTAACATAGCATTACCATGAATAGTAGCATGGTCGGTAATAAAAGCATCTTTATCAATGATGGCGTGTCCATACACTTTAGCTTGATCTTCGATTAGACAATTAAATCTTAATCTTGCATAATCGTATACTTCTGCGAATCCTTCGGTATTGGAAATACCACCAACGTAAGCATGACCATATACCTTAGAGTTTCCACCTACTGCAGCGTTATCTTCAACTAAAGAATAACCATATACTTCAGCTCTGTAGTGAATAAGAGCATCGCCACGCACTTCGGCAAAATCATACACCTTTGCATGGTCAGTAGCCATGGATTGTCCAGACATAATAGCTTGTCCATATACTTGAGCATTTAAGGATACTTGTGCGTCTTCTTTAATAACTGCCTTATCGTAAACCATGGCATGGTCAAATACCCAGCAAGTTCCTTCATGAGATAGATTTTCTTCTTTTTCAATATATCCGCCTAATTGCCCTACAGCTACCCATGGTTCGATGTCGACTAATGATTTAATACGATACAGCTTATTACCGTTTACCATTACAAAATCATCTTTGACAAATTCGTATTTCTTTTCCATGTTTTATTTCCTTTATAAAAGTTGGTTTAATTACTTCACTTTAATAGTATAGATTTAAATATAAATAAACATAGAACCCTCACCTCTCTACCCCGTAAGGAGTAGAGAGGCAAGAGTCTATATTAGCTAAAGATTAGCAAACCAGTATCTGGTATTAAGGCGCTACGCCAGCAGCAGCACCAGCACCTGGAGCAGCGGCAGCAGCACCAGCTGGAGAAGCAGCAGTCAGAGGTACTTCACCTTCTTTAGTCAAAGCTTGAACAGCAAAAGGGATACGCTCTTGAACAGCTTTCTTCAGACCAGTCACACGGATACGTACCAAGATTGGCAAGTGACAGATGTGGCTGAACCATGGTTGTACCATTACTTCGTGTTGGTATTTGCTACCACGAGCGCGGTTAACGATACGTGGGATTTCGCGTTTGCTCAAGCAGTTACCGAACCACAGAGGGATGTCCAAAGAACCATTTTTAGGTACACCGAAGGACAAGAAGATAGTACCAACTTCGCCATCTTTGTCTTGGTCAACCAAACGGTTGTCAGAACATTCTTCAATAGTGAAGTCAAAACCATCACCCAGAGTACGAGCATCACCTTCGCGGAAGATGAATTTGCTAGTGAACACATCAGCGATAGCAATTACGTGAGGACGGAAGTTAGCGCCACCAGAGATGATTTCGTAAGCAGCAGCCAATTCAGAAGAAGTGTATGCTTGAGTCATCTCAGCCAATACGAAGTTAGTGATAACAGCAGAAGCGTTAGCACGAACATCAGTGGTTTGCATAGATTGGGTAGTTTTGTAAACATCCAATGCTACGTCACGTACGTAGTTTTTAGAGAAGTATTGACCGATACCAACGATAGAGTGAGCAAATGGTTCAGTAGTGTCCAGTTTTTGTGGAGCAGCTTTCAACATGCCCAAGATATCGTACAGTGCAGTGATCGCAGCGTTAGTACGACGCATGTAGTTGGTTTGGATCAAAGTGTCAACGCGTTGAGCGTCAGTCACGTCAGTTTTCTCATCGAATGGACGACGAACAGCGATTGGAGAGTGCAGACGTACACCGTAGATAATACGTTGTACACGGCTATCCAATACCATACCATGTTCACGGATGTTGCTGTTAGTACGGGTAGCATCGATTTCCCAACCGATTACTTCAGTTTCTTTAATCGCATCGATCAAAGGTTTCAGAGCTGGATCTTCCAAATCTTTAACTTCTTTAGTAACAGCATCACGGATAGCAGTTACTTTAACAGAACCAGAAGTGATTTCGAAAGCGCTAGTGTCAGTGTTACCACGACCAGTCAGTACCAAACGTACCAAAGCTTCCAGACCTTTGTCTTTCAGAGCTTGCAATTCAGTAGGCAATTTACCAGATTTAACAGCTTTAGTGTTTTCGTCCAGCAAGTGAGTGTTAACATCATAAGTCAACAAGATGTCTTCACGGTCGCCTTTAGGAGAGTAAGTGAACTGAGAAGCTTGATGGTATTGCAGGTTTTCGAACAATACAGTATCGTTACCTACTTTCAGACCGATGGTTTTCAGACGTGGGTTACCGGCGATTTGGTCGGTACCGTCTTGCATACCCAAGGCGATCATGCGGTTAGTTTGAGAAATGTCCAACAGTTTGATTTCTTCGCCGATACGCAGCAAAGAGGTTTGGAATTTCTCGCCATTGTCGTTCTCTACAGAACGTACTGGCAACAGAGCAGTGTCTACGAAAGAGTCTTCATTTTGACCTTGACGGAACACAGGGATCACATCAGTGAAGTTAGACTTCAGGATGGTATGGTTACGCAAAGATTTAATGATATGTTTTTGGTTACGGTAAGCGTCACGTTTACCAGTTACTTCATATTCTTTCTCAGTGAACACAGTAGACAGTTGAGTGTCGATGGTATAAGTGTTAGAAGAGAAGTCCAAGTTAATAGTAGGGAAGAACAACTCAGCAGCTTTAGATTGTTTGTCAGCACGAACGTTGTAAGCAACAGTCATGGCCAGAGTGTTCATCATGCCGTGTACTTCGAAAGATTCTTTACTCATTTCTACTTGTACAGGAGCCGCTTCTACTTCACCACCCAGGATACCGTGTACGGTACCAGCAGTTTCGTCAGCATCACCAGATTTCAAATAAGCTTCTGGGTTAGCAGCGATTACCAAAGATTCTTGGATGTTATCTACTTCTTCAGGAGTCAGCTCAGCACCTTCTTTTTTAGCAGTATCAGAAATGCTGGTGGCAGTAGAAGCAATTACAGAACCTGAAGTCTCATCCAGTTGTTCGATTTGAGATTCGTCAACAGATTCACGAGAGAGCATCAAAGCACCCAACAGGCTAACGGATTCGCGACCCAGTTGGACATCAGAATAAAAGTCTTTTGCGATTTCACCGATCAAGGCTTCGCGTGATTTACCGAGTGAACGGTTAGCGTTTTTCTTAAAAATAGACATTTGTGGTTAACCTTTTACGTAAAAGTTTAGTTAAAAATATTTCTGTAAAGAAAATTAATACGAAAATACGTATTATCTGTCCTACATATTTAACTTAGTAGCTAAATAGTTGACAAAAATACTACTTTGAGCAATAGTTTTTGAATCATGGTAAAATGCGCTTTTTCTCAAAATAGTAGCCAACACATTTTTCGCAAAAATACTTAAAGTCTCTTTGCTAGGAGAGGAGGACTCATTACCAGTAGCCTTAATAAAAGGCAGAATGATAAAGAAATACTTACCATCGTTAGCAGGTAAGATATCTTCATAAATATCTTTCCCACTGGCCATAGCAGAATCAAGACCATTCAGTACACTAAGCAAAGCCTGTGAAGCATCGTATTCGTATTGATCCAAAGAATATCCTGAATTGTCATCACTAGCAACGAAATCATTACGGATCTCTTCGCGAGTATCTTGATCGGAAGTTTCAAGCCATAAGTCTCGTACGTCCAAAGTCTCACTCAACACTGGAGTAAGAACCTCTGAACCGTAAACGAAATCTAGTCGTTGAGGATTATATTTGGAATTCAAGACAGTAAAAATTTTCAAAGCGTTCTTATTAAGAACTTTACTTGCTTTGTCATAATAAAGTAAATCATTTATTGTATAACCAACTGCTTTAAGATCTTCTACAATCGGTTCAGGTACCAAAATGATTTTAATAGAATCATTAGGCAGGTTTAGTACGGACATATTTTTGCAATCCTTTAATTGTTCTTTTATAGTTTAATAAGGAAATAATTCAAGTATTAAACTATCTATGCATAATTAACTAGAAAATAGAATTACCGGTAATAATTCATAGTTTTAACTAACGATTATAATAAGACAAAATAAAAATAGATCATTAGTGTATGCTGGTAAACTAACTGATAAACTAATTTAATGAACGAGGTCTAAATAAAATGGATGTAAAAGCACTGTTGGCAAAATGCATTTCCTTACTGTTTAGAGAAGGACAGTCTGGAGAAAATGACTTATCCAAACAACTTGTATTAGATGTCATCACTACTTTAAAAATAAATTCAAATGATATCTCTGGTACAGACTCAACAGTAAATGAATTAAAGAACGTTGTTTTAAACATGATCAGTAAGGAACATCCTACTCCTTATAATGATCTAATTCAGCACATTAGAATTGCTTGCTCTTCTGATGTCGTTTTATTCGAAAGCATACAAGACAATATCTCTTTCCAGCTAGATGAGGATGAATTAAAAAGAACCATTCTATCTTATCGATTCGAATTAAACAAATATCTAAAAGAAAAGAAAGCAACCATGCTTTTAGATAAGATGACTTTTGATTTAAAATTCAATCGAGATAAGATTGGTGATTTGAATCAATACATGTCTTCTAATCTAAATGGTATTATTGATTTAGTAAACTATTCTGGTGAAGAGATTCCTGGAATTATTTGCGAAGTGGATTTGTCAGACATCGACGCAGTAGCGGAACAGTTTGAATTAATTCGTAAAGAAAACGATGGTTCTCGTACGATTAAGATGCCGTGGCAGGCAATGAACAGAATGACTCGAGGTGGATTACGATTAGGTCAATTAACTACCGTAGGTGGTTTAGCACACAATAACAAAACAGGTGTGAGCTTATCCATGTTTATCTCTGGATGTATCTTTAATAACCCTAAGAATCTTCAGACAGACCAAAAAAAGAAACCATTGATGTTATTGATTTCTTTTGAAGATGACATGCTTATCGTATTATTTAACCTTTATATTCTCTTAAAAGAAAACTTAGAGAATGTAAAAATTACAGACGAAGATAAGCAAAGATTATCATCACGTGAAGCTGCTGAATATGTTTATAAGAAATTATCCGATACTGGATACGATATTAGAATTATTCGTGCGGACTCGTCTACTTGGTCTTATGCGGAAATTCAAAGCTGTATATTGCAATTCGAATCACAAGGTTACGAAATCCATCTAACATTGATTGACTATCTTAACTTAGCGAATAAGAATGGTTTATCTCATTCTCGTGCCGATGCGGATATTCAAGAATTGTTTAGAAGAACCAAGAACTTCTTTGCTGCAAAAAATATTGCATTACTCACACCTGTTCAATTATCACCAGATGCCATGGAATTAAAACGCCAAGGCAATAAGATGTTGGCAATGCAAATCTCTGATGGTTCTTATTACGAAGGCTGTCGTGGTTTGTCTCGCGAACCTGAATTAGAAATATTCGTAGACATTGTAAAAGACAATGGCCGTAAATATCAGACATTTGCACGTGGTAAACACCGTGGTCAGAACGATACTCCAGAAGAACATAAATTCTTTATCTTAGAATTCCAAAAGATTGGTGGTTTAAGATGGGATATTAATGGTACAGACACTTCACTATCTAAATTTGGTTCAGTTAGAAATGCAGAAGGTGAAGAAGAAGGAGCATTCTGGGATATTGGAAATTAATTTAAGTTAGTACTATATGAAATAGAATCGATCTACTCATTTTACCTCGGAGCGGATTTTGTTAATGATTTTTATTTCATAAATACTTTCCTTTAACAGAGTTTGATTGGCTTTACTCTCCTGTAGCTGAATAGGCTACAGGAGAGGATAAGTCATTTTGTTTGAATGAATATTATTTACAATAAAATGGTGTAATAAAATGTCTATACTAAATTTGTTAAGAGGACTAAATGTAGAAGTAGATCCCGTCAGTAATAAAGTGACAATTACTGGATTAAGATTCTTGTATGTTTGTCGAGATTTAGAGAAGTATATTGGCGCTAAAATGCTTTACAGTATTTTAGACAATGTGAGTTATTCTCGTTTGGTTTTCAGTATGTTTTATTTGCCTGATTTTTATCATGCAATTAATACTTTGCTAACTGATCCTAAGTTTAAAAGAAGAATAAGATCTGGACGAGAGCTATTAGCAATCAGAACAGAATTAGAAAAGATTCCACTAATTGCCAATATTAAAATTATCAATAGTACTGATCCTAGTGTTATTCCCAAAATAGATAAATCTAAATTAAATAAGATTTTTAACAATATTAAACTATTCGATTATCAAGATAAGTTTATTGATGATTGTATTTGGAAAAGTAAACTATTAGGTCTTAATGGTTATCTATTAGACGCTGGCGCCGGTTTGGGTAAGACGATCTTGGCGATATCTTTAGCTGAGATGCTAGATGCAGATACAATTATCGTTGTTTGTCCTAAGAAAGCAGTTAATGACGTATGGGACGAAACCATCAATAGAATCTATAAAGAACCACAATCTTATTCAATGTCATTACCTGTATTACACGGACCTAGTAAACCATCGGGTTTTGATATTAATGATCGTTTTATTGTTTGTCATTACGAGTCATTAGGAAAACTAAATGATTATTTAAAATCCATTAAAATTCCTAACAAGAGATATTTTACCGTGCTAGATGAATGTCATTCCTTGAATTCACACAATTCAGAACGGTCTATACAGTTTAGAGAATTGGTTTCTAAGATAGATCCTATCTTCTGTTTATGGATGTCAGGAACACCTATTAAAGCACTAGGTACCGAGACCATGACAATGTTTGCTACTATCGATAGATTATTCGATAAGAGTGTTTATAAGTCATTCCTAAAAGTATTTGGTATTTCTGGTGTTTATGCAATCTCAGTAATGGCTCATCGATTACAATTAGTAAGGTCTGAAATTAAGACCAATGGATCTGGAGTAGAACAATACACCCACAAAGTCAAAGTGACCTTACAAAACGGTGCGGACTATACTTTAAAAACCATATCGAATAAAATGATCGATTATGTAAAAGAAAGAAAAGAATATTATCAAAAGAATGCTAAGAAATACGAAGATGATTTCTTTAGTTCGATAGAAGTCTATCGTAGTTGTGTTGTTAAAGGAAGAGGAGATACTAGTTTCTTTAGAGCAGACTTAGAAGATTACTTATCTAAAGCAAAAACATTACATAATGGTTATTCGCCTACGGATCCTAAACACAAGCAATATGTGTTAGAATGTAATTACTACGAAGATAAAGTAATCATTCCAAGATTACCTAATGATGTTAAGAAAGTATTTAGAAAAGCTAAATCTGTTTATAAATACGTAGAACTCACCATTATGGGTGAAGCTTTAGGTAACATCTTAGGTAAAGCTCGTTCTCGTTGTAATGCAGATATGGTCAAGCAATTGGTAACAGATGCTAAAGTAATTTCTGAAGATGGAGAAATCTATCAGTCTAACTTACCTGATTTAATCTTGAATGCTCAAGCCAAAACAATTATCTTTACAGATTACGTAGAAGTAGTAAAAGAGACAGAATACCAATTAAAACTAAAGGGTTTTAAACCAATTAGTATTTTTGGTGAAACGACTTCAGGTAATGGTTTAGCATTACAGACTAAGATCTTTAAAGAAGACAGTGAGATTAATCCACTCATTACTACGTATAAGACATTATCAGAGGCAGTACCTCTAACTGAAGCCAATCGAGTGATATTCTTAAATCTACCATTTCGGTCAGGTACGTACGAACAAGCTGTAAAACGAGCTAATCGTATTGGTCAAACTTTAGATGTTGATTTATTTGAAGTAACTCTAGATACTGGTGAAGAACCAAATATCTCTACTCGTAATGAAGACATCCTAAAATGGTCAGAAGAACAAGTAGCTTTGATTCTAGGTAAGAAACTACCAGAAGAGAATAAAGAGATATTGCATGGATTAATTGAAACTTCTACAATAGAAGATAAAATTAAAACAGGTATCGATACCGTTACTAGAGTAGCTTCTAAATTCTTAGATTGGTAAAACTAAAAAAAATAACCAACATCTCTTATATTTTGAAGAAGTGTTGGTTTGTCTATTTAAAACTATTAGTTTCGGTCTAATAGTTTTACAGCAATCAGTAAAATGATTGCTGCTGTAATTACCATGATCAGTATTATTGATTTTTCTACCAGATTTTTATTGGAATCCAGTAAGATCTTCAATGCTGTAATGGTAAAGGAAAAGATAGCTGACAAAATGTCCATGCTTCTTCTTTTTCTTTCTGACAAACCTAATAATCTTTTATTCAGGATGATTTACAAGTCGTACCTACGGAATAAGGCATAACTCTACCTGAATAGAAGAGATTGACAGAGTGGTTTGTCTTGTATTTTGGCTCTGTCGTTAAAAAGTATCTCCTACTCTCTACCCCAGGAAGGTAGAGAGTAGGAATGCTTCTTATTTTTTGCTATTGAACAAGATATTACCGCCTTTAACAGGTTCGATAGATTCAATAGTAGAAACGAGTTCGCCTTTTTCATTGATGAAGTGACGAACAGTCAGCAAGAGAATAATACTGCGTAATTCAGATACAGTTACTTTGTCTTCTGAATTATTGCGTTCGATAGAGTATTCATTAAGTAAAGAGATCTCGATGTTTTCAACAACATATTCACCTACTTTACTTTGGTTATATTTGTTAATCTCCAATAACCAATGTTGCGTACCAAATACACCAAATGAAAACTTACGACTGTTTAAGAAGTTCACCAACAATTGGCGAGTATAGTTGGTGTCTTCTAAAAACATACCAATACTTTGTTGGTCGTTGTTGATGCCATGATCTGATTTTTTAACAGTCAGATGTTTTAAGATCAGTCGTTTGATGATCTGGTTGTTTCGGATGTTTGGCGTATGGATTGCCGAATAATACATCTTAGCCAGAAAATCAGCCGTGAAGTAAATAATGCCGATCAATGACATTACAGAGATTGTAACAATAATAATTTTTTCCATTTTAAAATTTCCTTGTTTAGTTAGATAAAAAAGAATAATAAGATTTATATTTAAAATCCTATTACACTTAAATGATATAGATTTAAAATAATATAAAATACTCTACTACCCGATTAAGGTAGTAGAGTATTAATATACTAATTAACTTCGTTTCTTACATTTATAACCAACCAATCGTGCCGGATGGTTAAATTCACCAGGTTTATAGTTATGGTTGAAGAGGAAGAACATTTCGTTTTCGTCATTGTCAACCTTAGATACTAATGCTCGACTAATGAAAGAATTAGTTTTGCAATAACTCAGCACAAACAAAGGAAGACCATCGTGGAATGCAGAATGACTTACTGTTGGTTTGTTAATCAACAAGCGATCTTTGATGTGTTGGTATTCTTCCAACTTATCAACTACTTCTTGATAAGTCTTCTTACCTTTAAAACAGATCTCAACTGAATGATCAGTATCCATGATGTTAGTGCTGTAGTTACGTACTTTGCAATTACGTATTACCGTAATCACGTCGGTATCGAGTTTACTAACAGGTTGAACATCAACACCATTAACATCAATGACTTTACCCACCACAATTTTACCATTAATACCCACAGGACGAGAATAGAATGGAATACTGCTGTTATAGATAAATGACACACCATTCAAGTTAATGTAATCGATTGTACGCAGGCTAAGGTGATCGCGTGCCAGTTTCAGGTAGTGGTTCAGTTCAACAGCAAAGCTACCACGAGTCAAGAACTCTTTGATAGAATCAATATGTTCTTTCAAGTCGTCTGACAAAGTAACCACATCCATGTATTGTTTAATGTCGACATCTTTCGCAACATCAAATACCGGAGTCAATACATCAAGGTTTTTGTGGATGAGATCTTCCACTACTGCAGGAGGTAGGAAACGATGGCTATTAGGAGTAGTTGCCCAAACCAACATACGGAAGTACGTGGTGCTGTCTTCATCTACTGCCATCATTACTGGTTCGACATGACAGGACTTAATGCCTTCGTCAGTAATCTGTTTACGGATTTCATTAACAAAACCTTCAACGACTTCAGGATTTTTCGCACGATCTTTAAAGTTATTCACTTTGAAATCGTACACAAAGAAATCACCATTGTAGAAAGGTTTATAACTGTTATAAGCAGTCATTTCTTCAACGATGTCTTCTTTATTATAATCATTAAACTTATGGATATGTTTACCATAATTGTCTTCTGAAGCAAGATATTCTTTGTTAATGATGTAGCCGATAGTAGTGCTGCCAATAGCCATGGTAGTAATAGGAGAATATACTTTACCATCTGTATCGCTATAACGAGCAAAGTATTCGTAATCCAGACGATTCAAGTCAACAGCAATCAATGACAGGTCACCACCTTGTTTATTGACATTATCGACAATATGTTTAGCGATACGATAATCAACAAAACCAATAATAACTTCTTTGTTATCAGCATCGTTAGAAGTGAAACCATACACAAAGTTATTTTGATTAGGTTGGTAATCGTAAGGATGGGCATTTTCTTGAGTGGCGATAACGCCATAATTTCGATCCAAGATGATTGAACCGAAATTACCGATCGCAATGGTTTTATAACCTTTCTCTTGTACTTCATGAATTACTTTCATGTAGACTGCTGCAGAGAATTCATGAGGGCCACAAGCGAGATGTTGCGCTTTCTCGTTATATGGTGCTTGAGTAGATTGAGCAATGTAATTGTAAGAAATACCCAGAATGCTTAAGAACATATGTGGATTAGAAGTCAAGTTATTGAAGTGTTCTGGTTTGGTGTAGTCGATAAAACAATCTTCACCAAACAACATTTCCAAGATTTCATCACACTGTTTATCTACAGCGCTTTTAGCTGTTTCATTCAGCTGATTATATTTTTCGAGTAAGTCAAATGACATTTTAAATTTCCTTTAAAGTAGGTTAGTAAATCTAGTTTCCTAGATGATAAAAAAGTTCAGATAGCTTTTAGAAGAAGTATCCGATTCATGTTAATAGTATAAGTTTGAAATAATCTACTGATTAGTAACGTTTTTCAGTTTAAGGTTTTTAGTACGTATTTTACCTCTTATTAAATTAGGCTTTCTTTTCCTAAATCTACGATTCTTTAAATCAGGATGAAAGACCTGTTCCTCTAGATCACCAACTACTCCTTTTAAGTCAGCAACATTCATCACGGTTGCCATTAATGACATAATAATCTCTCTATATGCGCTGGATAGTTTATCATTAATCTTAGTAATTCTGTTTTCTAGAAAAACAACACGATATTTTAAATCATCAGTTTCATCTTCGTAAAGATACATTTTAAAATTCCTAATAAGTTAGTAAAAATAAATCAATATAGAAACTACTCTCCTCTACCAATTAAGGTAGAGGAGAGAGTCATTACTGATTTTCTTTTTCTTTTCGCTCTTGACGAAATCGTTCCAGCATAAACCAGATACGACGTGAGCGACTAGTTCTTGCTTGGCGTTTGAATCGAGGTTTTCTCATTAGTGTCCTTTTCTTTTGTTAGGATGGTATTTGCATTACGAACACATGATTGCAAAGATCGCAAGTGTTCTGAACAATATGCAAGTTCAGTTTTGGCACCAGTATAAGCCAGTGCCAGATCACGATTAGTTTCTAAGTGATACTCTTTGTCCGTACAGACTTGAGTGAGATCACATTCAATAGGGATTGGTGAAAATACTTTCACTTCTTTTGTTACTGGCGTACAAGCTACCAGTATCAAACTCAATAATGGTAAATATTTCATTTTGTTTTCTTCCTGTTTAAGATTTCTTTAGCTTCTGGAGAAATAGGAGTGTTAGCCCAAGGATCTTTATCCAAAACATTAACTAGAGCCTTGGTGTGTTCATTCGCTGATTTCTCTATCTCAGCAATTTTTGCTTGATGGTCGAAAATAGATTGTTTATAATTGGTAATGAGTTGATCTTGAGTTGCTGCTTTTTCTTCGAGCAACTTAATCTGCTCTTCCTTACCTTTTAACTTAACATTCGTAACTTCAAGCTTTTGTTTCAGCTCTTCGTTACGTTTGTTTACAATATCTATTTTGTAAAGCATAAGCAAAATGAACATCGCCAGTATTAGTTTCGCATATGGAAAAACATACTTACTTAAAAAACCACAAAATTTATCAAAGATACCCATTTAGAGATTCCTTTCTGTATTTATAAAATATATCTAAAACTCATATACTTTATTTACAGAAAAGAATCCTTAACTCCTCTATCTAGATTAGACTTTGGGTAAATTATTTATGTAGTAGATACGAACCACATCATCGTCTAAAGGTATCGTCTCAACATCAAAGTATTCTGCTTTTAGTCTAACAAAATGACCCCACTCATCTCCATATTTATCGATAAATGTCAGTGAATTAGCATCGTAAGGAATTCCAGCTTCTGCGTTATCCACTAATAACAACGATCCATCGTCTTTATCAGTAAGGATAGAAACAGATAGACCATATTGGTTATTAATGAATCTTGCATTACGGATGTAATAGATCAGTGAGTAGTATGCTTTACCGATTGAACATTCTTGATCGTATCCTTTTCTGACAAACTCAGCAAACTTCTCAGAAAGATCCCAAGCAAAGACTGCTTTAATTTCATCACTTGGGAATTTACCATTATAGTAATCTCGCATGAAATCTTTAAAAATTTCTATATTGACCAAACTACGACCACCAACAGTTCCTAAGTTAGTACCATTTTTAGTAATAACTAAGTAACCACTAACATCCTTACGGTTGGTGTAGAAGTTGGTATGAATCGTTCCTTTGTTTACTCTCTTGAAGCGACCAGCATAATAGCAGTAATCCCAATCATCGGTTTTCTGAATAGAAATTTCATCGCTAAACTTAACGATGTCTCCATTCTCACATTCCGATAAATCAATCACTGTACCATTCTCCAGTCGATCGTCATTAACAAAACCCACACCACTGTTGATTACGGCAGATGGACACAGATAGTTATTTAGGTCGTAGTAAACCAGAGTTTGTTTTTCCCCATAGAATTCTTCAGTCTTTCTTCGGAAACTTTCAGCCTCAGGAAGTGAATCAAAGATTGGAAATACTTTTTGTTCTTGTTTTTCAATCATGCCAAATACTTGGTTTGGTGCTTCTTTGTACGGATCGAATTCCATAACTGACCATCCTTCTGTAGAAGAAGCAATGACATCATTTTCTTTTTCAAAACCGATCACCAAGAAATGACTTCCTGCAACCATTGGGTTCTTAAAACCTTTTTCAGACATCTCTCTGACGTATTGCCTGATCGCGACTTCAAAATCCAATAAAGAGAAATTCACTATTGGGGAGTCTGGGAAAGCTTTAAGGATTAAAATTAAACTGATGTAATGGAAACGCCATACTTTGTTGGCTACTTTATCAGTAATTTCATTCTTTTTGAATACTTTGTTTTCTTCATCGATAGTAAAGAGAGACTCGATGAGTTCACGTACGGTTTTAGCTGAGTAAATTTTATTCATTGAGAATTCCTTTTTAGTTAGTTTATAGAGTTTTGGATTATTTAATGATTTCACCAAATCGCATATAACGCACAGCATCAAAAGCTAAATATACATGTGGGTCATTGCTAAGTACTCTCTCTTGCTCCAGATTGAGCACAGACGGCCGACAAACTTCAATGTAAGGGATATATTCACCTTGACTCCATTCGCCCGCATACTGCGAAATATACTTATTGTGGATGGTTTTAAATTCAGCTTCTTTAATAGAATCTATAACCAGCACATCGATCAGCACACCATTAACATCCTTAATGGTTTTAATAGATACTTTATTTAGTATCGGTAAAGTTGTTGGATCTATTGTGTAGAATTCAGTAAACTCTAAAGAGGGTAAAGTAAACGGATAAACATTTATCCTATTCTTAGAATAACAAACGGTTACAGAATAGGGTTTAAATGGGTTGATGTCTAATCCAAGTTCTTTTTGGATTAAGTTCCTGACGATATCTACCGATACCTGACTTAATAAATAAGATACATGGTCGATAACCTGTACATCTTTTCTTAATGCAAAAGGATGTTTTAATATTTCAGGTAAGATTAAATCATTCATTTTTACTCTCCACTGCTTTATTAAATACAGAACAATCTTCGTCTGTATTGTTATTTACACAGTAGTTACGCAATAGATTGCACGATGCTGTATGGCTGTCTTTACAAAGATAACCAGCATCTTCAGTAACCTGAATAGGTTGAATGATTTCAGGTTCGTCGTTTTGCACTGGTTGTTGTTTAGAAGCACAACCAACAACAAGAATAGAAAATAAAATAGCTAATTTTTTCATGGATAAGTCCTTTTTTAAGTTAGATAAAATAAACAGAGTTCAAGCTCTTCAATTAAATAATATAGGTCTGAAATAATATAAATAATAAACACTACAGTACCAAAAGGTACTGTAGTGTCTAACATTAAGTTCGTTTAAAAGTAACTTTCATACGGTAATCAATATAGTCATCATCAGGATAATTAATCTCATGCTCGTAATCAGTAATTAGTAATTTATTATCATTAAGATATTTAGGATCGGTAATATCAGTATCGGCTATATATTTTTTCTGATAATAACCAACGAGCATAAATGAATCATCAGTAGTGTACCATCTATCAGTATACTGAGTAATAACTTTGTTACTAGCTACAAGTGTAGACCCAAGTATTAAATTTATTAAAGATTCTTCAAAACCATAAGCCAACAAATCATTACGAATAATATTACGTATCATTCGTAAGAATCCATTGACTTTAGCATAGTCGATCAATCTAAAATACCTAGTAGATGCTGCCAAAGATCTTAAAGTAGGAAGAATAGTTTGATCTTCTAAAACAAAAATCAATTCGTTGTCAGAAGTGTGGTTTTTCTCAATCTTAAATACAATTCGTTCAAGAGATGGGTTATTGCGATAATGGGTTCGTCGCCATTCATCATCAGTAGTCAATACAAACTTATCACCTTCTTTAACGAGTGTCTCGTCACCTACATGGTTTTCTAAGATAGTATGGAATACTTCACTGAGTTTTAATTTCAGTATATTGATCTTATACTTATTCTTACCTTTAGTAATTACTAATTGAGTAGTCTCGTTACTTATATCACTATAAGTACTATCGGATCTATTGATCGTTAAGATATCTTCTATCCTATTTGTATTTACCAAGCGAGTTAAGTTTTCTTTCTTAAGATCGGAGAATCTTTGATCTTTATAAGGTTTACCAATACCTAACAATGTAGTTTTGATATCGGTATTAACTTTATCAGGGTTTATTAAGTAGAATGATGGAGGTGATTCACCTAAATAATTATCGTCTCGATAAGCTGTACTAATAGCTAAAGGTGTGCTATAAATAGTTCCCTCAATCCTTTGTTTATAAGGAATCACAAGTACATCTACATCTCTAGTAATATCACCAGTAGTAATCGGTATTCTTACCGTTTGTTTCAAATCACTATTAACCCATTTAGCTCCAGGAATACCTAATGCTGAAATAACATAAGCTTCAGGTTCAAAGATAGGTTCATTTGTTTTATCGATTTGTACTTTTAAAGGATATTTCTTTTTACCGTAATAACATGGAGATGCCAGGTGAGGAATGACTTCAATTTCGGTATAAGCTTCATTTACATTTACTCTAAATGGATATTTAGTATCTTGAGATAGCTTATCACTTTCATTAACCATTGCAGCTAAGTTTTTTAAGTCTTCTGCTTTCCTATCCCTATTTAAAGGTTTTCTTACTAATTCATCGTAATTGAAAACATATCCTCGGTCATTATTCCAACCAGTAGGCATTCGATTGTATACACTAGATGCAAAAGTTTTCTTTTCTTTACGGTGAGTTTGAGAACCGTGAATTAAGTGCATTTGAATTTGTGTATTATACGATTCTCCATTAACGGTATTATCTTCTTCAAGAATAGAGATTGATTCAAAGTCTCTTCTTCTATCCGCTCCGATACCTGCATCTTCTAGTAGTTTATTTAAATTCTCAGTCTGGGTAAGACGAGAATCGACCTTAATTCCCATATTGCTTTTCCTTTTGTTAAATAACGTAATCACAATAAATACACTCTACTCCTTTTTTGGAGTAGAGTGTAGTCATTTAAGCATATCTTAAAGAAATCAGAGAATAAGCACTGTTACCGCTATTACTGAATAAAACATTTTCTTTAACGAAATAAGTAATACCGATACCATAACTTTTATCTTCAGTTAAATATCGAATACTTTCTTGAGTCTTTTCTAAATCAAGATACCTGTAAGGGAAGTCAGGGACATAACGTTTCATCAAGTTAGTAAACTCATCAATATCAGCATTTAACAATGCTTCTACAGAATAAGTTTCTCTGTTAACATCAGCAAACACACGACCACCTGGCAAGAACGAATAAGAAGGAATCATCTCGTATTGAATAACGATGTGCTCTGTATATTCACCGCGAGGAATACCGACCATAAACACTCTATTGGAATATCGGTCTACTTTATACTCTAATTGTTTAGATACAGTATTTTCAGGACGTACTGGGTTAACGATGCTTGTGGTAACCTTCTCTACTTTATTAATAGAGTTGTCTTCGATGTATGGGATTTCATCTTCTACATCTAAGAGACCTTCTTTAACCAAGTAAGCTTTTACCAAAGAATCAAAGTAAGTAGAATCAGTTAGCAGACGTTCTTTTTTCTCTGGAGTATTGTAAGTATCTTTACCTAACAAACTTACGACACGAATAGGCATACCTTTTTTAGCCACAAAGGTAATATCGTAATCAATGAATAAGCTATTCTTACGGATATTAGGATTGCCATTATGGAAAGTCGTAAACCGATCTGTAATGGTTTGCCATACGTTAACATTACGAGCTGATTGTAAGATAATGCTTGCATCGGCAACAGAAACACCACGAGCTTTTAATTTTTCCAACGCATGATTACGCAAGATACGCATAAACTGATTGAATCGATCAAAGTCACCAAAAGTATTACGTGCAGTACGTGGACCTTTTGTATTGGTGTAGTCAGTAATATTAGTAAACTCAATACCTAATTCATTATCAGGACTGTCTACATGTAGTTTAAAACAAATCTTTTCTTCAGGATAACGCGTACGATAAGTTTCGTCCATTGTCATGATGTAAGAATTTGTTTCTTCAACATACTTAATCAGATCACCTTCTGAAATATCGCTAATAAGCTGGTGATAAATGTCTCGACATTTTGCTTTCAGTACGTTAAAACGATAATCATGAACGCCTTTATTAATGGAAATAACATTATTGTCAGAAACATAACCACCTGACAATTTAGCATTTGTATAAGTTAAAATGCTGTTATCTTCTTCCATGTCTTTATAAAGAAGTTTCAATGATTCTAAACGTTCTTCAGTTAATTCACCTTCAAGTGGTTTACTGATAGGTAATAAAGATTCATAACTATTTTTTAACACTGGACGTGTAGTATCGGTGTATAACAAATGCGACTTAGTAGGAAAATCCAAACCTAAGTTCATTTTATACATTACACCATCGATCTCTTCACGATAAGGCATAACCATAGCTTTAACAGTTTTGGTTTGTCCTTCTTCGTTTTGCAATTCCAGAGTGACTGTAGTATCCTTAGAACCATTTGTCCATTGTGCATGTGGAACAGCCATCGCAGAAACCACGTAAGTTTCAGGTTCAAAGATTTTAATGGATCTAGGATCTGTAAGAATCTTCAAACCATATTCTTTACCACCAATATAACAAGGTGAATCTAAATGTGGAATAACTTCGATGCGAGTATATTCTGGATTTACTTTAACTCGGAAAGGGTATTTCTCATCTTGAGAAAAGAATGTACTGGCGTTAACTAATTTAGTCAAAATACCTAAATCATCTTCACTACCGTCTTTTTTCAAAGGTGTGCCTAAAGCATTGTCGTAAGTAAATGCATATTCATCGTCACCCACCCAACCTACTCTTACTCGATTATAAGAAGTACTTACTGGTGGTCTAGCTATGCCATCAACAGGCGTTAAATTAATAACCAGCTTGGTGTTGTAAGGTTTCTCATTAACCGTTTTGTCTTCAGGAACAATAGATACCGATTCAATGTTGCTTTGTTTCTCTTTAGATACCCCATTATTCTCTAGTAACTTATTTAAGTTTTCAGACTGGGTAATCTTAATATCTATTCTTGTACTCATTATAAAGCTTTCTCTTAATTATCTACAAACAGAATAATAAAGATTTTATAAAATAACTAAGCTAGGTCCCAGTAAAGGAACCTAGCTTAATCATTAGGGTATCAATCTATTGCTAGATTACAGTTGTACCTCACCGAAGCCATCCAGGTCTTCGGCTACGCGGAATTTACCAACGGTAAAGTCAGCCACTACGTAAACAGCACCTTTGATGAAGTTTTCGTAACCAGAAGCAGCAGACACTTTGAAAGTGAAGCTGTCTTTATCGTATACGACACCACCTTCGTCAGCATTTTGCAATTCTACTTTAAATGCTGGGTTTTCTTTAACGTAGTTAGTTTGGATCAGACGCAACATTGCAGCTTTGATTGCTTCACGACCTTCTTCGGTATCAGGATTACCTACTTGAGGGTAATCGGTACCGCGATCAGCCATTTCATGATACAGAGTGTAGTCGTCAGCACCGCCCAAGTTAGTAGGGCTAGTTTCACGCACGCTCCATTCTTCACGACCTTCAGAACCAGAAGTCAAGAAGTCGTTACCGATGGTTTTAGCAGACAGAGGAACAACGTAGAAACCAACGTTAGCTTCAACAGTAGTGTTGTCGTCATTCAAATCAGCATTGGTTTCGTATTTAACCAATTGAGCAGCGTTAGTGATCAATTCACTACCGAACTCATCAGCTTGAGTAACAACTTCAGCTTCTTTGAAGGTCAGTTTCTTAGCTTCAGCCAAGCGACCAGCATGATCAGAATAAGCTTTAGAGAAGTAAGTCTCTTTCAGTTTATCCATGTCAGTAACGTTAGCCAAGTCGATGCTTACACCGAATACTTGGTTAGGTTTTTGGTTGCCGTAGTCTTTAGCAGTTTTATCAGACAAGAAGATATTGGCCAAACGATCAGTAGGGTTCAAGTCAGCAGCTTTAGTTTCGAAAGCGGCGATAGGAGTGAAGCCATCAACCAATGCATGTGGAGTAACCAGTTTAGGGAAGATCACTACTTGATCACCACGAGTGGTGTCAGCGCGTACACGCAATACCAATTTGTTATCAGCATTGGTTTTAGTGAAGCACAGATCATTTTCACCGAAAGAGTAGTTGAATTTATTCAAACCATATTTCAGAGTACCTTCTTCACCTTCCAGAGCCAAAGTAACACCTTCGATTTGAGCATCCATGGTGTCTTGTTTGCCTGGAACATAAGCCAAGAGTTTCTTAGCCAATTCATTAACATCAGCAGCTTCTGGCAGGAAACGACCACCTTCAGAGAAGCTGTCGGTCAGTTTACGCATACCACGGCTAGCCAATGGGTCGATACGTTTGTAGTTGTGTTTCAGGATTTTAGTGAAAGTTGCTTTTTTGGTAGCGCTTTCATCATTAGCGGCATTAGGTACAGTAGAAGCTTCTACGCCTTCATTGGTGATGCGACCAGCCAGGTCAGCATCAGCTACACCAACGAACAATTCAGTAGAACCTTGCTCGTCTGATTTTTGGTTAGTATAAACTTCTACTTTTTCCAATTCGCTACGAGGATAACCGGCATCTACCAGCAATTCTTTAACATTATCCAAACCTGACTTGGTGAAGTCTACTTTAATTTTATCAAAAGACATGTTGTTATTTCCTAATTTATAAGGATAGAATTAAGAATGTAGAGATTTAAAATTCAGGAAGTGAGCTAGCATCTCGTAAGATCATCGCTTCAAATCCATCCATATCCTCTCTAAGTGTTAGTTTTTCAGTTTTAGGTGGCGCCAAAGTGATGTAAACTGGACCACTCATAAACATATCGTTAGCGATACTGGTTTCTACTTTATAGGTTAAAGCAGAATCAGGATAACTAACACCATTACTTGGCTTCCGGACTAATCCAGAACCTTGTAAAGCTTGATTAACAAACTCAGAAAATTTACTAGAGTCTGCTACTGCGTTATATTTTCCTACTACGTTAAATATAACAAAAGTACCGTTAGAATTAGTATCTAATCGATCAAACCTAAAACGATTCGTTTGATCAGATATCGTACCTAAATATTGGGCGACTTCTTTGTCTACTAATGGAATCATGTAGACATTAACGTCACCAACAATATAAGGATGGTTATCAGTAGGACTAACGTATTTAACCAGATTTAATAAGTTAGGCGTATTCTCAACAGTAACCGTTTTAGGATATACCGCTGTTTTAGGAACAACACCTATTCTGGTAAATGAATATTTATCGTTAAAGAATTGTTGTTTACTTTGGTTGTCAGAAAACATAATTTCTTTAACTTTATCGGTTACTAAGCCAATCTCATTAGAAATAAGATCAATAAGCTTAATCTCTTTAGGCTGAATAATATTGCCTTTGGAAGTATAAGCTAAGTCTGTTCCTTCGTAAGTCCCTTCAGGGATTTTGAACGATGATAAATTATTAGGATTAGTAATAGATAATTTTAGTAAAACACGCTTGCCAGAAGTTGCATTTGCGTTCATGTTCAGTACAAATGATTCAGAACTAAAGTCTTTAAAACTAAGCATGTTACTTAGAGATAATTTAACTCTATTAGAACCATATTGTACTAAACTGTTATCAATGCCTTGGATAGTTAATTTACTGTAATCCTCAGGACGCAATACAGCACTAATCCCAAGAGCTTCCATGACATATTGGTTAGTAGTAACCAACTGGTCAAGACCATGATCAAACTCTACATCAGAATCGATAACTGCGGCTTCTGATACAAAATGTTCACTAACATCTAATCGTTTATAACGATGGTGAAATACTTTATTACCTTCTGCTTCCGGAGTAAATGACTCTTGGTGAGTATTACTGTATTGAGATGCAATAGATGCTGGTACTTCGATATAGACAGAGGAATTGAGACCAGTTGGTGTTTCACTAATATCGACCGGACCTTGTTTTACTTTTAATTCAGAAACCCTACCTTCAGGATAACCACAATCTTTTAACAATAAGTTAAAGTTTTCGCGGTCTGATAGTTTAGGGTTATATTTAATTTTAAAAGCCATGTTTTATATCTTCTTATTTAAAGAAAGAATACATTACTGGAATGCTGTTGGCCATGGATCATCTGTTAAGTAAGTAACGGTATCGATACGAATGTCGGGAATGTCCTTATGGGCATCAGTTTGGTCAAAGAACTCAAAACGAAATTGATTTCTATCATTAACACCACCTAGCTTCCAAACGCCATAAACTTTATTGGTTAAGTCAGAATAGAACTGACCAATCAAACTAGAGGGTGAACGAAAACCAACAGGTATAAGATTCCAACCAGGAGGACAGACATACGAGTGAATGACTTTAGAATTTGGATTACTAGCAACAGAACGGACAGGATTACCTTGCCAGTTTGTATTGCTTGGACCAACAATACCATACCAGTCAAACTGACCACCACCAAACTTCCATGTTACACGGTCATTAATTCGCCTAATCCAAACTTTAATGTTATCGCCGCTTCTATTGGTAGCTCTTTTTATTTCTACCCAGCCTGTATCGCCCTCAACTACTTTCCAACCAGTGTTACCACCAGCCCTGGTTTTTACCCATTTATAAGCACCTAAAGTACGATCAGTATCGATGTAAGTAACGTCTTTATCGGCAACGACTTTTCCTTCTGGTGAGCCTTGGCCTGTAATGATTTTAACGTCCTTAATCAACTTAGCTATTTCAGCATCTTTTTCACCAAGATAACGAGCAAAATCTAGGAACAAGGTCTTTAATTTGGAATCCGCCATTTTAAAAACTCCTTTAATTACGAGTAGATAGGTTGTAGACATATATCTACTCGTAATCCTAGATATTAACTATTAACCGCGAGCAGTGTTATATGCTTGTTTAAGAGCATCGAGAGACAAATCAGTCACGTCGGTTTTCTTAGCACTTTCTTCCAAGCTAGCAACTTTAGTAACCAGAGCTTCCAAAGAAGCTTTATTCGCTTTAGACAAAGTATCCGCAGCTTCTGCTTTAGCAGCAGTTACAGGCAGTTGAGCAATGTCTTGTTCTACTTGTTCGGCTTTAGTTTTAGCTGCATTTGCAGTAGATTCAGCCGCTGCAATTTTTTGATTAGCAGTAGTCGCACCGTCAGTCAGTTCTTGAATTTTGGTTTCAAGCTCAGTGAATTTAGACAAGATTGCTTGAGGAGTATTACCTTGAGCATCTTTCAGTTTTTTCAACTCAGCTACGATTTCACGAATAGTATCCAGCTCTTCGTCTACCTCACCACCCATTACAGTTTGGTGCAAGTTATCAATCTTAGCTTTCAGCTCTTCAAAGGTAGCTTTATCTTTCTCACCCAAGAAGGTAGCAAAGTCATTTAAAATATTTACCAAAACGTTTTCAGGAGAAGCCATTTCTTTAAATCCTTATTGAAATATTAAAATATAAAATCTCGAATATCAAGATATAAATTTATAATTATTGACGTGCGTTATTGTAGTTATCACGCATACGGTCAAGTACTGATTCGCCTTGTACTTCACTAAATCCTACTGTGTGGTCTTCGTCAGATACAACATCAGCAAAACCATTCAAGTTTTGTTGTACAGTAATCTTAGGTACGACTACTTCGTCTTCACCACTGTAAGTAACATAGGCGTGCAATTCACCACCAACATAATCGGCAATAGAAGTAGCAGGAAGTACAGAGATTTCCAAACGATGGTTAGAAGCAGAATCACGTTCTACATCGATCAAGTCAGCATAAACACCAAAGAAACGTTTAATCAAAGAACGAGCAGCGTTAAACGCATCTTGAGCATTTTCATGTTTACCCAATTGGATGTCGAAACGACAACCATCATTGGTATCAGATGCCAGGATGAAAGATTTTACTTTAATACCGCTGTCACGATATTTAGATTCTTGTTCTACATCCAGTTCAAATTTACCAGAATCGGCAACCAGTTTAGAGATGTCGGAAATACCGATCATCATGCGGATGTTACCGTATACCAAACCATCTTGGTCACGATCCATGTCTTTAGAAAGACGATACAGAACGGAAGACAAGTAGTTACGAGAAGCAGTTTTCTCGATCTCTTGTTCAGATGTTTTAGGATTAGCAATCTCACCACGGAATGATGGATAACGAACAACATCCAAAGCTTTAGCTTTCATCTCATCTTTAACAGCTTTAGCTTTAGTGGCGCCGTAAGTTTCAACCAAGAAACGACTCAAGATTTTTTCATCGGTTTCTTTAGAAGTACGAGCAGGCACAACGGACAATTCGTTATACAGTCCTTTGCTTACGACAGTATCTTCAGTCAGGAATGGGTTAACGGTAGAAACCAGTTTCACCATTTGTTTATTCAAGTTAGCCAGATACTGAACTTTCAGAGTGGCTGTACCAGTGAAACCCAGAGAATCACGACGAGCCGAGATGTCCAGTTTATTAGCACCGTATTTCAGTGAACCGTCTTGCAATTCGTAAGTCAAACGTTCACCAATGAAAGGATAACCTTCTTTAGTGAAACGATTTTTAACGTAAGTTACAACATCCATGTTATCCAGTTCTGTATCCAGAACAGTCATGGTTCGATTACGCCAGTGATGAGGAATCGGAGTGGTACGATTATAGAAGTGTACATTGCTGTACTTGCCAGTAAGTTTAGTCAGTTCACCAGAGTAGTTTACTTCTACTGCGGTATTACCTGATTTATTTTTGTACTCTGCATAACGATCATCGCTAGATGGACGAACAGCAACAACTTCAATATCATCCAGGTATTCTTTAGGATAACCACAATCCATGAAAATCTGATTCAAGTTTTCACGAGGACTACGTGTAGCATAGTAATTAAATTGTTTATAGTCAGACATTTTAAGTAGCCTATGTATAAGATAAAATATTTTTTAGGGTAAATCAACACAGTAAGATAATTCAGTTTGGTTTTTAGTAGGCCAAACATAATTTACTTTATTGTGTCTAAAAGTAACAATATCTGCTTTAGATAATGCCTTTAAGAATCTAATCTGTTCTTCAGTAGGATTAGGATTTTCATTGATTACAGGAACGTAATACAAATGTCCATTGATGCCCATTGAGGAAAGATTGCTCTCTTCTCCGTCGATCGATAATCTAACTATAGACATCGCTCTCAAAGTATTTATTGTAAACTTCTTATTCCTACAAGTCAATACCAGAGCAACATGATCATCTTTACTCAATTTGTATTTAATTCTGCCACCTTCTTTTTCCAAACGTTGCCATTTTACAGATACTGTTGAGGCTACATTGTCTCTGACAGATACTTCATGTATGGAAAATACGTGAGCTAATAGAATAAAACACAAAATACTTAAAAGTAAAAGTAATCCTGTTGTTAACTTGTTTTGTAAGAATATCTGTCTGAGGATTCTTCTCATTTAGATAACCTTAATATAACGTATAAATTAACGATAATTCAAATCATAAGAGTCAAAAATACCTACCACACTCACTACATGTTACTGTAGTGAGTGCAATAGATAAAATATAGTTTTCCTTAACCCTCTAGAGAGAAAGAAATAGGCTCATGACTTTGGTAGTCTAACAACTTGAAATCATCCACAGTGATTTCTCCAGAAACAATTTTTTCAATCGTTAAGTCTGGTCTAACATATAATTTAGGTAAAGGATAAGGTTCGCGTTCTAGCATCTCTTTTGCTTGTTCTACATGAGATAAATATACATGAGAATCATGAACAGTATGCCGATGAGACAGAGGCAATACTTTCAAAGCATTTGCAATCATTAGATTCAATAACGCATATTGAGCAACGTTATGAGGTTTACCCACCATGACATCGTTAGAACGCATCACAAGCATGGTTTCAATACCAAATTCATAAGGTTCAATATCGTAAAAGGTTTCGAAAGCATTAAACTGATCTTTCTGATATTGAATAGATTGCTCTTTTTGTTCTTTAGTTAAAGGACGCAATGAAACATAGAATACTTGATGACAGGTATCTAAAGCCATATTACCTAAATTAACATTTTCAATAGGTGTCAGACTTTCATCTGGTCTTAAACCTAAAGCAATGTTAGACAAGTAATGACGACGAGAAATGGTTTTAGTCTCGATATCCTTTTTAAGACCTTCCAAAACATTACTTACTTGGTCGATATGGATAACTGAAACCATTGGATCTTGATTGCTACCAGAATAATCAAGATATAGTTTTACTTCAGGTTTTTTGCGCCAAAGCATTGGATACATAGGGCCAATCGTATTGGTCTCGTTACTAGTCCACTTTTCCCAAAATGGAACTTTATTTTCTTTTAAGAAAGATACATCAACATCACCTTTCAAAAACCAAATCAATTCCAGAATGGTTTTATTTAACCATACTTTACGAGTGGTTAATAAAGGGAAATCACCGTTAGACAATGGATATTTTTCAGAGGTACCAATTAAAGAGATCATCCCCGTGCCAGAACGATCATTTTCAATAACCGTACCTTCTTCCAGAATATTTTTTAATGTATCTAAGTATTGTTTCATTTTACTTTCCTTTTAAAAACGGTAAAAAAGAAATAAGAGTATTCCTCTATAAAATAGAGGAATACTCGATTATTTTACTTATGTTACAATTTAACAGAAGAGAGACTGAACAAACGTACAGCAATGTGATTGTATTCTTTAGTGTAAATATTTTTACGAGAGTATACCAAATAGAACACACGAACAATTTTACCGTTCTTCTCGATAAATTCATGATGAACAGAGAAGTAAGCTTTATTATTCAGCTCTTCACGAATAATTTGGCTATATTCAGAAATTTCAGAATATACTTTCTTGTAGTTGATTTTCTCTAAAGTAATACTGCCACTGGTTAATCCATTAGCAATAAAAGAAATACCAGAACATACGTCATGCAGTTGTTGCTCTGTATAAGGAGCATCATCCATCAGGTGTGGGAACAGTTTCGGATTCAACAAATTAGTCGTGTATACTTTATCACCGAATTTCAATACTTTCAAATCAAACACTTCATTAGGATTGAGTTGTTTGGTTTTAGGCAGTTGAGAAGACAGTTTGAACATCAAATCCAAATTATCCATCAGTTTTACAGTTTCCTCAACAACATTAGAAATATTGTTGTTTTTTACCTGTTCGTATTTTTGATCCAGAGTCAAATTTGACTCTGGAGTTTCTTCACGAAGATAAACAGTAGATGGTTTATAATCTTCAGGAGCTTGCGCTACGGTTTGTTTTTTATCCCGATGCGGTTTCCCGTGATGTTTGTGTTTTTTGAACTGGTTTGGCTTTTTGTGAGTTTCAGGAGTAAACATGGTATATAATAACCCTTATTAAGATTTAAAGGAAAAGAAAATTACTATGAACGACATATATTATTTAATGCCGTTCATAGTTAGAGTTATGTATACCGGTTACTCAATGATTATTATTCTACGTCTAACATACTACCGTTTTTTCTAAGACCTGAATATTCTCCATTACTCTTACGGTAGACTTCCCAGTAAGGAATCTTAATAAGATAATCTTCACTAATCTTCTTAGCCTTAATTTGGTTTTGTAAGAAGTTAAGGTAACAAGTAGTATTACGCATACGCATTTCGTAAATAAGTTTCTCTAATTCCTTATGTCCTTTTGTTTTCTCAATAAGTTCAAGAGTATCTTGATATCCTACTAAAAAGAAAATTTCACGATATTCTTCTAATGGTAATTTATTTACATCAATTTTAGACATATTGGTTTCCTTTCAATAACGATCAATTACAACACGACGAGAACCGTCATCATTTTCACAAATTTTATAACTGTAGATAAGTTTATCAGAAGCTTCTTTCTGATTGTCTAAAAATACCTGATATGATTTTTCGTCACATCTTTGCATTTCATCAATCACTTCTAAGAATTTATCTTTACCAAATTTATGGTAAATTATAGACAACAGTCTTTGATATCCTAATAATTTATCATCGTTCATTTTAACTTCCTTTCTGTAGTTCAAATAAAAAATAAAGCATAAATAAATTCTCTACTCCTTTTTACGGGAGTAGAGAATATATCTTTAAGCATTATAAACAAGGTAAGTCGTTCTCAGAACGGTCATGTACGGTTACTTTATATACAGTACCGCTAGGAACACTAAATGAGAATGAAGAAGCTCGATTCAAAGCTTTAACAATGTCTTTACCATCGCCTTCAGTAGTGTAATAAGTTTTATCGTCTACAGTGATGTCTCTAACCATAACACCATTAGAACGACCGAATACAAAATAAGCACCTGTATCAAATTTTACTAGTCTTGAATCTTTAGCATCACAACGATAACTAAAATAACGTTGATAACCTTTGGATGTTTTTCGTAAATCGTACAGACCGACAATCAAGTCACCATTTGTTTCTTTAGTAAGTCCAAATGCTGCATCAATGATAATAGGTTGTTCTTCTTTAGGTAATTTAGGTGTAGGAGGTGGTGGAGGAGGCGGAGCAATCTCAACCGGACTTTCCAAAACATCTTTACCATCAGGAATCCCTGTTGCTGCCGGTGTACTTAGATTATTATCTAAAGTAGGAATGGTGGCTTTATCCTTTTTAGCATTTTCTAATTCGACAGCAACACGTTTATCATTTATTGAAAAATGATATGCGATAAAAACAACAGTACCAATTAATACCAAGCCAAATAAAATACTTAAGCCTTGTTTGAGTTTAACTCTCATTTTATTTAGTTATCCTTATTCTTTTTAAATATTACTCTGGATTAATGATTCGTCCATTAGGATTAATCACATTACCATTAGAATCGTCTACTTCTTCTACAAAATCAAAACCACCAGAGTTATGGGTAATGATCAAAGGAGATTGTTCTTCTTTAGGCTCTTCTGCATTACAGCAACAATGATGATGACTATGTGCTGGTTTAGTAGGGCGACATTCTACCTGTTTAGGTTCTTGCTCTTTAAAGCCCCAATACTCTTTATTAAAGTATTGCGTATTACCATCGTTGTCTTGATATTGGAAAGCACGAACAGAAAGCAATTCTTGTAAGTAGTTTCGTTTACCATTCAGACCCAATGACATAAAGTAAGATTTGTTTACCAAGATTTGTACTTTGTCAGAAGAAACGGTGTAAGATGGTCCACCTACTGCCACAGTAACCATTGCAGTATCAGTAGAATAGTTTTGCCAGCTTTTAATAGTAGAAGAATTAATTTCTTCAGCAACAAATCGAAAACCTGAACGTGTTGCTTTTACTGTATTATAATAAACTTCAGTATTGTCGTATACTTTACGACGGAAACTATTGTCCTGAGAAGGGGCATCTTTCAGAAGTAAAGATTTCAAAGTATGTAAAAGTTGATCTACTGTTTGTACTGGACAAGGAGAACCAGCCAATACCGCCATACCATCTTCAGACATGTACCAAGAAGGACGACAAATAGAATCGTACAGTAACTTATCTTTAGGGAGTTCTTCAAGATCTCGAATTAATCGATAAAGTTCCATTGAGAATATTCCTTTAGTCTTTAATAATAAATCAAAAAAAAAAGAGTATCGATTATTTACCGATACTCTTTTTGTAATTTCTCATAGGACTATAGATCAGTCACCTTATATTGTTCTTTATTATTCAAGATATCAATAATGTTATTAACTGTTTGTTCTACTGAAACAGTCGGTAAAACAAAATAGTCGTAGATATCTGGATTAAAATAAGAACAGTCTTCGGAGAACTTGACCATATAGTGATGGTATTTGTTACGCATGATGGTGTCAAATTCTAAAGAAGTTTTATCAAACTCTTTATCAGATTCATCATTAGGTGTAACATTACCAGAACGACGCTTACGTTCTTCTAAAGGACATTCTAAGAAGAATGGCATCACTGGAGCTTGTGTCAAAGCAACCCAGTTTAAGAAGTCGTGAGCAGTATGTAGGCGAGACAGTGCCGTGATTAAGACATCGCGTTCGTGAGAACGATCTAAACGGAATTGGTATTTCTTAGGATTTTTTACCATGTCAATAATATCTACAGGACCATATGAAAAAGAAGAACCAATAAAACGATCAACAATAATGGTGACATCTTGGTCAAAGAAATTAACCATATCCACTAATGCTTTTAATTGAGTGGTTTTGCTAGAAACAATACTAGCTACTTCCATAACGAGAGCCAAATAAGGTGCATCAACACCATCTTTATTAAGATTAACGTAGTCTTCAGCAGTCATTTGTTTAGAAAAATTATTTTTCTTTACATTACTGCGAAGACGATCAAAAGAATTAGCAACACTTTTCTTAGCTTGTTGAAGTACTTCTAAGGAAACTTTCGTGTTGTTAATAATGTAAGCATCCTTCTCAGGATTCAGAGCATCGATTTTAGAAATGAAGTATTCTTCAATCTCTTCAAGATCTTTGCTATTAGGGGTATTCAATACCAGTACCTTGTGATCAATCTTATTTTTTAATTCATTGATCACTGTCGTTTTACCACTGTGGGATAATCCCTCCACGATAATTAATTGTTTCAGCATGTTATGTTTCCTTTTCTTGAAATAAACTAAAAAATAATAGACTACTCCTTTTTAGGGGAGTAGTCTACCAAGCCGTGATCAGTAAACCAAATCACAAATATTACCATTACGGAAATACTTCTCAGAAGCAGGATCTGAGATGACTGCAGGGACACTATACCGATAGGTATGGGTATTTTCGAGGATGTTTTTATTAATAGCATCTTCTTGGAAAAGAGCCATTAACTCATCTCGGTAAGTATTGGGATCTTTTACGTAGCTACCATAAACAGCATCATGATGAGACCAGTCAGTAACATTCTCAGTGAAAGACATGCCTTGAATAGCCAAACGATTACTCAATTCACCATCTACCAATCGACGAGGATCGGTGTAGGTGATTGCAGTGCCAGTATTGTCATCAGTGATGCCACCGACGGATACATCAGCAATCAGATTGTAGTTAATGTCCGCATATCGTTTGAAACCAGCAGTAGTCGTATTACTGATACGATTACCCAGTTGATCATACGTAGGGTGTTTTTCCGGCTTCGTTACGTAACTTGGTCTGAAATAGTTACCGTTATTGGCGATTACAAATTCGTAAGGACGTTCCTTGGTGTAACGAGTCTCAAATGCTGGAGACCAGATACCGAAATCACTACCTACTGACCCACCACCGCAAGAATAAATCAAGCGAAATTCTTCACCAGAATCATTCTTACCATTGTACGCCCATGTAGGACCGAATTTTTGTACTGCATCGTAATAATCTGGATCACGAGTGCCAGCTGAATGGAATTCCCATCCATTGTTGAATTTCTCATCAAGCTGTTGGCCTGTTTTCTCTGGATCGCCATAACCCAAATCTTCTGGAGCCATTTCTATTGTCTCAGAAGCGATTGCTTCACTAACAGTTACCGAAGAACCAACAGCAGAAGCTGCTTGTACAGCTTCCTTGGTTTCTTTGCTTTCGCAAGCAGTCATAGACAAAGATGCAGCGATCAAGAGAGTGATGATAGATTTTTTCATTTTGAATTTCCTTTACAAAGTTAGGTTAAAAATTTAAGATTAAGGTTAAAAGATTAGGGGTTATTTAATTATCGATATTGCCAGTATCAATAACTAATTGAATCAACTCCAGTTTCTTACGAAGTCTTATAACTTCTTCGCTTGAAACTGTTTTGTGCATCACCAAGGACTTTGATTCTCCGGTTATTGGGATCACATCTGCTAATGTGATTCCTAGGTGTTTGCAGATGAGATATGCATAATCGATACAAAGAACGTAAGTACGACGTCCTTCGTTCAGCATTTGGGAGAGTACCTCGTACTTAATTCCCAAATATTCCGCTGTTTCTTTGATGTTGCTTTTGCAATTGTAAATAGCATTCTTCAAGTTGCGTTTTAACTCTGTGTTGTACGCATAGAGATCGTGTCCCTTTTTGGATTGAATACGTGCAGGCATTATGATTTTCCTTTATATAAAGTTAGAATAAAATTTGAGCTGATCAAACTCACTTAAATAGTATATATCTGAAATAAAATAAAAAAAAATAATCTCTACTCCTTTTTACTGGAGTAGAGATTTTTAATGATCTATTTAACAGTTAATCCACTTTGTTCGGATTCCTTTTCGTAATCACGATTTAAAGAATCTTCAACAGTGAACTTCTCAGGATATCTGGCTTTTAGTTTTTCGATATTTGCTTTAGTGATCTCACCAAGGCTATAGATCTGGCGATAAGAATTCTCACGGTTAGCATCTAAATACTGCAACCAGATAATAATGTCAACGCATAATTCATCAAACTGTTCTAGATGACTGTAGTTTAATGGTTGTTTATAGAAGTAGTGTTTCTTATAAGCATCTAATGCTTTTGCACTTCTTAATAAAAATTCATTTAAAATACCAGAGAAATATTCGTATTTATATATCTCATCACCATCTTCAGGAATACTACTGTATTCGATTTCTTTATATCCTTTCTTAAGCTCACCATTTTTATTAAGGTAAATATCTGGGTTAAAATTCATATCAGCATGTTCAATAACTAAACTTTGACTACTAATTTCTTTATTGAGTTTTCTAACCGCATTGTAATAAAGAGCAATATACCAAACGATATCACCAATTTCAGAAACTAAAGCTTCGTAACTAACTTTACTGGTAACACTATCGTCAGAAAGTTCAATAGCTTCGCTTAACTCTCCGACCATACCGATCATCGAATGAAGTATTCTGAAAGTAATAGATGTATCTAAAGTACTGTCTGTACGTACAGCTTGTTTTACATAATTTTTGAAATCAAAGTCTACAGTGCAATACTTAACTTCGATGCAAACAAGGTCATGAACAAAGTCATCCATTACTTCTTTTACTTCGAAATAAGGACGACCATTTTCTTTATCAAGTTTTTGATGTTCAATGAACGCTTCGTAAGATTTGGTATCGTTTTCTTTCATGTGCTTAAGAATTTCCTTAAGTCCTGTAATACCAAATTTATTATAAATCGTATAGAATACGGTACAGTAGTTCTTAGTAGTTTCGTTTACTTCTTTTTGAAGTTTAGCAATCTTTTTAGATTCTTTATCATGTAAAGAATTTCTATAAGCACCGAAATTTGTAACTTCTTCTTTATAGTCGATTACTTTATCTAAATTTTCAGTGATTTTAGTCTCAGACATGGTATTTTCCTTTACTAGTTGGGGATAATGTTTCATCGTATTAGCTAAACATAAAAAATAAATCCCACTACCTTTTACAGTAGTGGGAGTTTACTTATTTACTGCTGTTTAGGTACGTCTGTTTTGTGTTCGCCTCCTAGTGGAGGGTTATCACAGGTAGGTTGTGTGGATACAGGCTTGCGAGCATTTTGGCTAATTACTGCAGGTTGTTTGATCTTAGTTTCTTGAGAATCTTCAGAATAAACATTTTGGTAATAATGCTTAGTAACATTTGGGTTAAACCCAGTATTAGACGGAGCAGAAGGAAACACTGGACCACCAAAAGAAGGTACATCCATTGCTGGTTGCTGATAGTTTGGGTTATTGAAACGATAATTAATGGGATTAAAACCTGATTGGAATGGTTCTACATTAATCGTATTGCAATAGTAATTATCAGCGATGATATTTGTCTTAATATTGTTAAGATGTTCTTTAGCAATAAGAAGAGAATGAATAGCATCTTCAGCCAGATTAGCCATGTAGTTTAATTCACGTGATGTACCTTTGCTGTTTAAATATTCTTTCTTGATGAAAGAGGTTACTGCGACGATTTCGTGAAGAATACCGTAGATTGGTTTTTCACGAATCCAGCTACCATTCTTCTCAAGATACTTGTTAAACTCTTTGTCTAAAAGACCACTATTCACTTTTAGCTCATCTAAGAAATCACGGTCTTCAGGACTAAGGTTAAGAGTGATGCTGTCGTAACCATCTTCGTAAGCAAGATTAACATACTTGCGAATTTCAAATAGATGATGACGGATTCGCCAAAACAGTTTAGTGGCATTGTCTCGATACGACTGAATCGTATTGATCGTCTGACTTGCCACACTCAGAATTTTTGCGAACTGTTCATCACGGATATTTCCGTTAAGGTTATCACTGATGGCTTTAGATAAAGACTTCTTCAAGTTCTCTTCTGAAGAGGTATCCAGTTCTAAAGTAATTTCAAAATTTGGGTTCATTTTAGTTTCCTTTACTAGTTAGGTTGGTATTACAAAGGGTTGATAAAAGTCAAGATACTCAGTAACTCGGTTAATTTACGAGATACTACAATAGCGTGACGATCTTTGTCATTAAGATCCTCTTTCTTCGTGATCCAGATATTAACTAAAGGGATCATCTTCTTAATAACAAAATACGGATTACTAATGTAAAACGGAGCACCGTAGTTACTTAAGTATTCTTTAATAATTTTGTCTAATTGTTTCTCCTGTTCGACCAAGATCAAATCACAGACTTTATTGAAATTGTCATCCGTACCTTGATAGATATCAAGTATGTCCGAACTGGATAATTGCTGGATGTCCGAGCAAATCTCTTTCAACTCGGGATCTTTAGCCATTTCAAATCGATAAACATCAATGTATTGTTTAAGATCCATAAAGTTATAGATAAGTTCTTTATAAATCTTTTCATTGTTCTTTCTAATGGCTTCCGTATTTTTGACTATTTGCTGGGTACAAGCTAATGAAGCCAGTAATTCTATAGAACTAATTTCCTTATTACGATACATGTGGATAGCTTCTATTAAAGAATCTAATCCTGCTTCTTCGTCTTCAGAAACTGACATCTTATAATCAGGACAAGGAATATAATCGCAACGAAATTTACTCATTCTGTTTTCCTTTATTAGTTAATTTGTTATATGCGACCAACAACAAAAGATTGGTTTCTACTTTTTGCATGGCTTCTTTTATGTCCATGTCGACACAAATAGAGTCCAGACATTCCAAAACTCCGATACTTTCATCTTCTTTAAGCTTTTCTGATATTTTTCCAAAAGTATCTAATTGATACTGTTTAATTACAGTAATGATATCGAAACACTCAAGAACATAATCGTGACCTTCTTTATAGTCTTTACCATGTTCCTTCAGGTATTTAACGATAAGCTCGTTAACATTACCATGATTTACTTCCAGAAATTCCTTATCTTCTTTCGAATAAGGAGGGGTCTCGTATTCGTCGATAGAATCCATAGCAGTATAAAAGTCTTTAATGACTTCCATTCCATCTACTACTTTTTCTAAGCATTCGTTGATATTAATTTCAAACATTTTACTATTCCTTTATAAAAGTTGGTTTAACTACTTCACTTTAATAATATAGATTTAAATATAAATAGATTACTCTCCTCTCCCTAATAAGGAGAGGAGAGTATAATCTTTATTACATTCTACGAATACAATAATTCATCAACACCAAGAGAACAGGCAAATAATAGAAATGTTCTAATTCGCCCCAGTTCATACAGTCCTTCACCAATTCTTCAATAATCTCAACATCTAAAATATCATCTTCTAGATATTTCCTTAATTGAATCTCTAAGTGAGATTGACCATCATCTGCATCTCGATAAAATTCTTGACTAAATACATAACTTCTATTAGGTAAGATTTGATTAATCAGTAATTGGTCATTGACTACTTTAAATTTACGAGGATTAACAGATGGCGTCATTTGAAATGCATTGCCAATAACTTCATCGTTCTTAATGTAGATCTTATTAGAATAAGTCATTCCATAAGGAGCCACTACTGCTTTAAATGCAGAATAACGAATAGAAGCAAAATTAGGTGAATTGGTAAATTCTTCTAATGTAATGGCGCAAGCTTTGCTAAATGATTCTTTTAAGAGATAAGGGTCTCTTTCCGTAATTGCATCCCAGATAGAAGTCGTTTGCAGTATAGGAAACTCATTATCTGTATAAATCCTAAAATGAACCATTTCAGGATATCGTTGAGAAGAAAACCATTGCTGAATTGCTCTCATGAAGAAACCATCGTAAATCAATGTTCTTTGATTAGGAACAAGACAAGTTTCGTAAAAACGATGATAAAACTTTCTAAACCAATAGCGAGAGATACGATCGTATTCTCCCTTTAAGAAAGAAAAAGCATCTGCTTTCTTAGGAGTGAGTAATGGATTCTGTCCTGCTTTTAAATAATCAATGGAGTATTTTAATACTTCAATGGTTTTTTGATTTAAGTTAATAATACGGGGATCGTTTATTTGATCTCGAATCTCGTAAGCCATTGAGAACTGAATCTCGTACAGTGTATTACGACGATGAGTTAAGCGTCTTACTTCATTAATGTTAAACCAACCTATGGTATTGCGACCAATATCCATTAACATGATATCACCTTTGTTTGGAATAACAGGAGGCAATACATGTGCTTCACCAGTAATCTCAGTAGTCCTCAATTCAGTAGTGGATTGAGAAGTACCTAATGATCCCTGTAGAAGAATTTCTAATCCATCAATACGTTCGTATTGCTGAACAGTACCACTGGCGTCTAAAGAGAAATGAGTAACGGAATCGTTCTTAGATAATCTTTGTCTAAAGTAAGTAACTTTCTGACGAGAACCTTCAGCATATTGTACTAATGTATCCAGTCGTTCTTCTTTAGTATCTACAATTACAGATTTAAAGTCTTTAGGGACTATCTTTGGTTTTTCAATTAATTCATGAACAGGAGTATGCTGTTCAGGTTTATAATTACTATTGACTAACTTAGGCATATCTGTCTAGTCCTTCTGATTGCAAACTATCTCGATAATTAATAAGATAGAAAGTCTGTACAGTTTTAATATTACCAATATTCCAACGATTGTAATCACGACCCCAGTTGTCATTATTGTTACTGTCTCGACCACCTTTAAGATAATCAATCACTCGGTTATAGAGATCAGAATAGTATTTATTAAACATTGGGTGTAGTTTCAGTTTATCTAACCAGTAGCGTAATCGGTTAATGGCATCTGGTGATAGATAAGTCCAGTCGTAATAAATCGCAATGCGAATATTGTAGGTATGTTTTAAATCGATCTTTTGATTCAGATACAGTTTTCCATCTTTATCTATTTTAACTGCGTTTCTAGACATCATCTGGTCATTCTGATAAAGAAGTATTTGGAATAATGATTGTCCAGTGTCAAGTAAGTAACCCTGTTCTGAAATAATAAATTCTAATAATTCAGGATCAATTCTGAATTCATTATTTTCATCTCTTAAATCCAATAACTGACAACCAACGTCATCTTCATCATCAAACAGGATCAACTGATCCACAAATCTCTCTGTTCCTCGAATAGAGAAATCTTGAGCTGGTGCAAACTCATTCCAATGAGGGACACAAATACCTTTATATTCTTCCCAAGAATGACTATCAGTCATTGATGTAAATTTAGCTAAGTGATAAGCAGAATCTGTAAATACTGTATAGTCTTCAGGATACTCTGTAGGAGCATTAGGTTGAACCGTATTGGTTTGATCCACACCCATTAAAACAGCAGGAACAATTTGATTATAAACCACTCTGGGATAGTAAATAGACAGAGAAGTTGGTTTCATGTAACGTACTAAATAAGGAAAAGTACAAATCCAACCAGGAGTTCCTTCTACTTTATCACCCTCTTCAATCATCCCATCAGTATCGTAATAACCTTGAATATTTGTTTGTACTTCAGAAACAGCAAAGTTAGTATTAATGCCTGCTGAATCAGAAATCATACCAAATCGATGAGTGAAGTGATCTTGTAACCATGTCGATAAAGGAGGTAAATTTTCATCCTTATTTTTAATTAACTTATAAACTTCAGATAAAATATATACTGCTTTGTCATCTACAATGTAATGGTATTCTAAATGATGAGGAAAAGTATCGGTGAACATTCTCATCTTAGATTTAACAGAATTTAACCATGCTCTTGCCGTATGTTTAGATTGCGTACGGTAAGTAATATTAAACTTCATGGTTACATGAGAATAATAAGGTGTGATGTGTGTTTGGGTATTGGGTTCGAAGAAGATAGGCATAAATTCTTGAGACCATTCTTGATATTGTAATAAAGACTGCTCACCATATTCTTCTTCAACTGTAATAACGATGCTTTCTGCACCTGCTTCAATAATACCTTCTTGACCATTCTCTTCAGTAGAGGTACCTTTTTCTTTACGTACACCTTCTTCATCCAGATGGACAATTAATGGGTTTTCTAAAATACCCATACGTAGATATTTTCTTAAATCATCTACGATTTTAAAAGCGATGGGCCTAACAATTGTTTGCTTCTCGCTAACGATAGGGAAATGTACTATCATGAGAATCTCCTATAGAATACTAGTCATACGAAAAGCATCTTAATTTAAATCAAAAAAAAAATAATACCCCTATCCAGTTAAGGATAGGAGTATATTGTTTAAATGAAATAATCTAGAGCTAGAATAGCGAAAGGAATTAAAAGATAATCTTTTAGATTTCCTTCTTTAAAAGCAGACCGCACAATTTCGATCTCTCGTTCTTCGGTGACTTCTTTCCAGATGTATTCTTTTTTCTCATCTAAGTCAGCAATAGCTGGCTTGATGTGGTCAAGCGATTTATAGTGAACGATGTTGACTTTAATAGGTGTACGATGAATACATTCGTAAATCTTACCACCTACATCACAATACATCCATACATGATCTACATCACGAAGATCCGTATAGAGCATAGTAATAGCCGCATTTACATCGGGATTGATTTTCTTAAGTATAGAAACATCACGTTTCATACCATTATTTATCCAAGTCATTATTGCTCCTTAGCTATAAACAACATTCATTGCTTTAATCTTAGTAAGTGAAAGATACACTCTACGATTAGGCATGGCTGTTTCAACAGTTTTCACCATGTTAGGTGTTGTAGGCGATAAGTAAGTATGGTTATATTTAGAAAGATATTCTTCGAACGTTTCATTTTCCGGACGATAGAAACATGAAGTTTCGTATTTAAATTTCAAGGCACTCATGATAGAGTCTTGAATATCTTCACCAATACGATTATTTGCTTGAGCATTTACATTGTATACTGAACCATCATTCATGACGACACAAACGTCTAACGTACCGCCTTTTAATTCACCAATGTATAAACAATGGATACCTGCAAACAATTTAAAATTCGAATTTAAATAATTTCGTAGATTGGTATTTTTTGGCTTACTTTTTAGTTTCGTTACTTCGTAAAATACCTCATTAGTGTTGCTTGTGGCTAACATAGAAAATTCCTTTTTAAGTTAGGTTAATACACATTAATGTTATATATTTAAAATAAAATAAAATAAATCACACTACCCCAATTAAGGAGTAGTGTGAAAATATTAATCTCTAACAAAAATAAACAAACCAGTTACAGTAGTGTATTGTGACGATACTACCGAATCAGACGTTGCATGGATGTAGTGGTGTGCTTTAACCACAATACCTTCTATCATGGATTGTCGACTAGTATGTCCTTCGGTATAGTGTACTCTGACAATAGTACCTGGCTTAACCAATTCAGCTTGACTATTTTGCCATACTAATGCAATCAGCTTACCATTCCTACCTTCCACTTGAGATACTTGTTCGTAAATATTAGTATCTTTTTGTTCGGTTATTAATGGAGCATTCACCACACCATTTTTAGAATCATTTAAAATGACTTCTGAAACATTATTCGCTCGGGAAATATAAGCTTTATTACCCGCTACTTTTACAGATTCATCTGTGGTTTGGATATCTGGGTTAATGACACGAATACCATTACCTTTATTTAAAGTATTGGCTGATGTAGAAATATCCTTAGATTCACCATCTAAAGAAGCAATAATAAATAAGTCACTGCCTTCTTTTGTCCAAGTACTTTCTGCATATTTTAAAAAGTCTTTGGGAGAAATATAGATATTGGTAAATCTTACTTTATCATCGTTTCTTTTGGTTCGGTTCTTTGGATAGACGTACCACATCCCTGATTGGATATAATGCCCCATGCCTTGTTTATAGACACCGTATAGTTTCTTCTGCATATACAGTGGTAACTCTAACAACTTAACACCGTGAGGGATAGGGATATTGTCGTAGACTGTAGTATTATCAGCTTCTACCATATCCACACCTTTTAACATGTCTGAATTTTCTAAACCTTCTAATTTAGAAGCCTCACCCATGAGTAAAGCAGTAAGTGCATCAGTAACATTAGATTTAACAACATTGGTACCTATTTGTAGCGTGAGTAATTTTTCAACAAGTAATGGAACTAATTGGAATTCTACTTTTACAATATCCATTCGGTTAATGGTTTCTGTATTGACGTTTTGCAAACGAGCATCTGTCTTACGGAAATCCACCATGGTCTTACAATAAGCACGATATCGAGTAACAATAGTTTCACCTCTGAAATTAGTAGGTTCGGCAATAATAGATATTTCTATATTTTCGATATTAGGCATTACATAGTCTGTCCAAGTACCTGGAGAAACTGCAATTTCACAAGTAACGACATCTGCAAGATTATGTTCGTAATCTCGTTCGATATCCAAACCTAATAACTTAATGGGTTGATAAGTTAAACCTTTTTCAACAATATGGATTAAAGAACTATATGCGTATTTAGCTAATCCTTGTCTAGATCTGGCTACTTTTAATAGTTCTTCAGTAATTGGGGAGCCTTCTAACATTAATATCTCCTATTGTTATAAATTTGATCCAAGATCGCCGCATCTGGTTGATGTGGATCGATTTCTGTTTTCTTATCTTCTTTCTTGGCTTCTGGTTTGATAATATCAGAAATACCCAAGAAACCATTTGCTCTACCGAATCTATTTCTTAGTCTTGCTACTTCTGGATCGATATCTTTAGTCTGGTCACGAGATTTATAAATTGCACTGGCAAATTCAGAAAGATCCATTAGGTCTTCAAACGGTACAGAATTTAAGTAAATTGTGTTTTCTGCATAGACACGCCACTCGTGGATGTGTTTGAAAATAATCTCGTACATCGTACGGTCATCAGTACGATTAGTTAGATAAAAAGGAATTTGGTTCTTATACAATTCTACTAACTTAGGAATCGTCATCCCTACGGTAATTCTTTCATTAGCATTCTTTTTATCGTCTTCTAGATCACCAGATGTCACAGAACCATATCTCTGAATTTCGTTAATATTCATTAAATGAATATAATCAACAGTCACGATAAATATTCTATCAAAAAGTTGGCTTACTGTACTTTCTAATTCTTCTTTTGTTACATATCCTAGAAACTTCATTGGTTTATCCTTTAAAATTAAAAAAAAAGAATCTACTGTTTTAGTAGATTCTTTTTTGTTGTTTAAATGTCACTTGTAAAGATCTTGTTGTATTGAGCGCCATAACGATTATAACGTTTTTGCTCAAGACGTTCTACTTCATTAGCAAGACTGGAGAAAGCACATCCAGCCTTCCATCCAGTTTTCAATTGAGCTTCTTGACATACTGCAGCTTTCCAAGCAGCTCGTGCTACGTTATTGCCGACATGACCTACAGACTCACGGCTGTATGGATTTGTCAGATAGCCTTCGAAGTAAACATAGTGATCAAAATTCAGCTTTTTCTTTTTACAGTCGGCTGGGTAATGACACCATTGTTTAGATTGGTTGTTGTAGATCTTGGCGAACTCGTCACTCATCATATCTACATCATCACCATTGTTTTGTACAACTGGAGAAGACGGGATAACATCGAGTGCTGCGTTAATAGCAGTGCCTAATTCGGCACAGCCAGTAAGAGTAAGAGAAAGAGCGATCAACGATAAAAATTTCTTCATGATAATTTCCTTAAAAAGTTAGATAAAATTTGCAGTATTGCAAATGGTCACAATAGTAGTATATAACTGAAATAAAATAAAATAAAAAAATAATACTCCTATCCAGTTAAGGATAGGAGTACTTTATATTAAAGGTTATATTGTTTCTTGTGGAACTCCACTAAGTTACAATAGTAACCAATACGTTCAGGATCTATACGTGAGAAGTATTCGATTAGGTCTTCGCTTATACCTTTAAAGTTACGGTCTGTCCAGATATCTTCTTTAGTAGATGCTAAAAGATAGATGTGAGAATAAATAGGAGAAACAAATCCACTTGTTTTTCTATTAATAACGTATCCGGCAACATCTTCATTACTACTAATGTCAAAATTGATAGTAAATGCACCGGTCAGATTAAAATCACCAGTAAGCTTGGCACTGTATACTTGAACAGAACCACCTAGATATACATCGCCATCTAAGACGGAATCACCATGAATTTGACAATTATTATTGATAGATACGTTACCAGAAAGTTTAGAATCATCACCAACTGATACACGTCCATCTAGTTCAGAATGGCCTGAAATGATAGCATTACCATGAACGTAAGAAGATCCCAATAAACGAGCATAGCCTTTAACAATGGCATTTCCAAATATGTTCGCCAAGTTATATACACGAGCATTTTCTAATACTTGTGCATTACCATAAACTCTAGCTTTATGGAATACCCAGCAACCACCCTCATGAGAAAGATTCTCTTCTTTCTCAATATAACCACCGAGATCACCTTTATTAATATAATTACTAAATAAAGAATCTTCTTTAACAGGACTTTCAAAATTTTTCAATGCTCGGATGCGGTAGAGCGTAATATCATTACCCTCAAGATCTGTCCAAGACAATGTATCGTTTTCTAACAATTCGTATTTCTTTTCCATAATTAGTTTCCTTTAAGTTTGAAGAAGTTCAGGTGATGCTCAACAATACTACGAACATAATTAATTCTTTGTTCATCATCACTATCGCTTACAAAATCAATCAATTCTGCACCAGTACCTACAAAATCTCCAGTACTCCATTTATCTTCTACTTTACTGGCGACAATATTTTTAATAGTGAATAATCTACCTCCAGGCATTCCGACGTTATAACCAATAACGCTATGGGGATCACTCACATCAAAATTAAGTTCGTAATCACCACTTAATTCAATCGGTGCGGTAATTCTTGATTTCTTAACAGAAATTCGACCTATTAAATTAACTAAATTCCCGACATCGGACTGGTCAACTCCTATCTCACCATATAGGTAGGCTCCTGAATGAACAGTAGAATGTCCATTTACTATAACATTTCCTTCTAATCTACTATCGATAATAACAGATTGGTTCGTAATAAAACAATGACCTCCGACAACAGAACCACCACGAACGATAGAATTCTTACTTACCAAGCATTTATCGTATACAATCGCATCATCAAGTACTTTACCACCGTCTTTAACCCTTGCTTTATCAAAGAGCCAACAGTTGCCTTCTTGAGAGAGGTTTGCCTCGGATTCGACGTAACCACCTAATTCACCAACATGAACAACTGGGTTATAACCACCAGGTTTAGTAAATGTTTTCAATGCTTGTATTCTGTATAGTTTAATTTCAACAATACTCATTTCTCCATCTGAGATACAAGATTTAAACGTGTGTACCTTGACGAAATCATCTTTCAGGATTTGGTACTTCTTACCATTCTGACTAAATCGACAAGTAATGGTGATATCTTTCTTTTCTGGATTCACGTCGAAAGAAATCTCTTCGCCATTATAACTAAAACCAATGGAATTTATATCAGAATCACTTTGTTTAAATTCAGCGATTTCTTTATATACCTCTTCGTAATCTTCTATGGAACCAATACTGTATGTAACATTATAATAACCCTCTTTATCTGCTTCAGAAATATCATGTGTGAAATGATACTTCTTAAGTAATTCACCAACAAAGATTTTTACGTTATTGAAAAAGTCATTCGGTGATCTTGCTGAAGAACGAGCCATTTCTGGGCTTAGGTGTCTAATATAAGTGAATTCCGTTTCTAAGCTTTTAATCTTAGTATCGTCCTTTTTAATTTCATCGTTCATTTTAATACTCCTTAATAGTTAATAATTAATAACTTTCTCTTTCGAGAACTTCAAAATCACCAATAGGTGTTTCGTATTCTTTAACGCCTTTTAGAAATACGAATTTCTTGTAAACAGGACCTACTTTGAATTTAAATACGTAAAGTTTGCGTTGATGAATCTTAGGATCACGAGAAATATTAATGGTAGAATCAGGAAATTTACAAATCTTGAATTGATTTGCAAACTCGATCAATTTAGGTTCTATTTTATCAAATTCTTCATCGAACAATACAATTAAATCCGACTGAGTATCGCCGCTAAATGTTTTCCTAAAATCTATTTTAGGATTAGGATAGATACTGGTGATGAGATCTTTTAATTGATTAATAAAAGCACTTTGCATGATTAGTTTCCTTTTTAGTTAGTAGCCGGTTTAAAATAGCCAAAGTAAAAAGATACAGAGACTTCATCGATAGTTAGTTTAATGATTATCGAAGTAATTGTCTTTCCATTCTCTTTCTTTTTGTTAGTGAAATAAATAACAGAATCAGTAGGCAGACCTTTAGGAAGTTGGCCATCACAGCATTCGTTAATCTTTTCAAATACTTCATCCAATATATCTGGATGTTCGATACCGGTAACGATAGAATAACCAACCTTACTATTACCACCTAAGGTTAAGGTTAATTCTTTATCGATATCAATCACCGTCTTGTGTTTGTTTTTCTCGTAAACTTCTTTTAGTCCAGAGTAGAGTTCACCAAGATGACTATTACTAATTACTTCAATAATTTCCTTTTCAGTCATTTTACTTTCCTTTTTAAGTTGGTTTAAAACATAGATTTTGTTACGGTTAAATATTTAATCTGATTTCTTTTTAGAGACAAATCTTATAGCATGAATGTAGTAATAATTCGTAATGAATTTATCTCCTTTAAAGGAAAATGTATAGCTAGATATTTTTACATTCTTTCCTTTGAAACAATGATTGATATCTACCTCTACATCATGAATAGATTTTTCAATCTTTTCATCTAGAAGTTTATCAAGCTCTTTAATATTCAGTTTCCATTCATCGTGATTTTTAATGAGGAAAGTATTGGTTGTAATGTTTACTTCATTTTCTACTTTAGTACTGGTAGTACTTTCAATATTAAAAGCTTCTTTAATTTTACGGTTATGGTTTTCAATCTTATCCATTAATTCTTTTTGCATAATTAGTTTCCTTTATAAAGTTAGATGTGGTTAACCATTATAATAGTATAGGTTTGAAATAAATAAAAATACTCTCTACCCCGATAAGGAGTAGAGAGTATTTCGATATTAAAAAGTTATTTCCATTCGTCAGCTGACTTAACATTAAAGTCTCGCTCACCTTCTTGGAATTTAGACATCTTAACAATAGCATCTAAACTAGGTTCGTAAGGATTTTCCTTAGTTTCAATTTCTTCACCAGTAGCTTCACCTTGAGTGACTTCAACAGGTGGGGTAACTGGATTGTCTTGATGAATACATTCTGGAGAGCCAAAACCTTCTTGAGATACTGAACTATCAGAATTTAAACCATACAAAGAATACAATTCTTTAACGTATGTTAATTCTAACATATCGATTATCTCTTGTAGTCTAAACCCAACATAATCTTTAAAGAATGTTAATTCTTGATCATGGTATTCATCGCCATCTCCATGACCAACATATTCATTTGCCGGATTTTTAGTATCATAAGGAGATTCTAAACCATCTACGATTTTTAATAGTTCTTTATACTTACCTAAAATATTTCTTGCTTTATTTTCAAATAATTTTACTTTCTCATTGAAACTTCTTTCATTAGATAAAGTAATCTTATCTTCGAAAGTATCAAGACTACTAATTACTGGAATGCGTCCATTAAATCCTTCGTTAAGATCTATTTCTTTATACTCGTGATTTTTAAATTCTGGAACATAATGTTCGAATATTCGTTTATCTCGACCTGTATCGTAATAAGAAATATAATCAACCAAATCATCAGGATCCATAGGATCATCTTTATCTTGATATCCTTCGGCTATTGTTTTAAAATTCTTAGCCCATAGCTTATAATATTCTAAATTAGATTTATAAACACTAATTAATTTATTAATAGCCTCAGGCTTAGGCATGGTATTCAGTTGATTTAATGCAACATCTAGAGGATCTTTTCCTTTAACATAAGGTACCATAAGTACTTTATATTCATACGACTTACTTTCTTTAGCTCTTACTTTAAGAACAGAGCCGCCATTCGATGTACCTACTTTTGAAAAAGAAAGACCCTCACCTCCTTTAAGAGATTTAGAAGGATCACTAAACAAGTCATCGTAGAAATCACCTACGCTTTTGAGAATACCTTTAGATGCCATTTCTGAAAACTTCTCAATCAGACTTTTATCATCAGAACTTTCAGTAGAAACCTTTACTTTGCTTAAGTCAACACCTAAGCCTTTTAAGTATTCGTAAGATTCTTTAGAAACTTCTTCAGACTCGTCATTGTCTTCGCTTTTACCCGTCTCACCTTCAGACTCATTATCATCTTTAGGTTTTTCAGAATCGCCTTCTTCGGTAGTATCACCATCTTCACCACCCTCTTCTTCAGCTTTCTCTGCTTCTTCAGTTTCTTCTCGTTTATCTACAATCTGTTCTGAACGAGCTTCTACTTTTTCAGCAGTATCTTTTTCATCAGTAATGTTATCTACAGACATTACTTCTTTACCTGTAGTTTCATCACTTTTATCTTCAGGATTCTCTTCTTGATTTTCGTCATCAGTATCTACTTCACCTTCTAGTTCAGTAGTCGCACTGTTTTCGTCATCAATGTAAGGATTAGAAGAAGTAAAGAAACGATCCATGATAGGTTTCGTTTTCTCATCGTATTCTTCTTGAGTCAATTTACCCAATTCCGGAGGAAGAATCAACTCTTCTACTTCCAAAGGCAATTCTGGAATATCTTTACTTTCAAGATCATCTACTTCAATCTCACAACGAACCCATGGACAGTAAGATCCATTACCATCAGGAACCGCATCGATTTCCCATTTCTTATCAGTACCTTTGATATTAAAAGTATACCGGTGTTTCAGCATTGCTACAGTAGACAATACTTTAAACTGGATAAAGTTTTCTTTAGTAGTCGGTACAGTAACTTCAATACTGTCACCTTCACCCATTTTATTTTTGGTGGTTAATTCATAGCGAGAACGGCCATTACGGGCAGTAATCTTACGTACACGGATAGAACCTTTACCAGCATTCTCTTCTGTTTGCTCAATAGGAATAATATACTGTTCTTGGATCTCACCACGATTAGCATTTTTCAATTGAGAAAAGTTCATGATACGTGCAAAGATAGTAAACTCTTTTTCACGAATAGCTTTACCACGATTCTCAAGTTTCGAAAGTCCTTGTTCTTTAGGTTTAGGTTGATCGGATTCACTCACGATCGGAGTACTTCCTTCTCTGGACAATTCTAATAGACTTTTAGCCATTTAATTCTATTCCTTATAGATTAATAATATTCTTTAATCAATGGTAGGTTTGCTACCCATAGACATATCGAGAATCTTTTTAATAATAGACATAAACGAATTAATCAAACCATTACTGTCAATATCATTGGTAACAATACCCATGGTGACGACACCACTGACAGTCATGACAAATAGAATCAGACAGGCAAATCCAAACCATTTAAAAAATGTCAGTTTGAGATTATTAACCTTACGTCCAAATTCTTCTACATCATCAATATTGCCTGTTGCGACCATGAATCGATAAACAAGTTTTAAACGGTATTTAAAATCTAACTGATTGATTAATTGTTTAAATTCTAGTCCTGTAATATCTTCAGACAAATCCTCGTAACTAGAGTATTTATCACAGATTTCGCGATAATCTTTAATTAAACCATTGAGTCCTTCATCTGATTCTTTTCGATTAGCGAGTATTAAGTCGTTATCAATCGTAATCAAACCTTTCTTGACCATAGGGTCAAGTACATTATTGGTTGCTATTGTTTTTCTAACCATTTTTAAGGCTCTTGATTATCTAAATAATCCGGAGGACTATTACCTTCTATTGTTTTTATTAATTTTTCATTAATTTCTTGATAGGATCTGTTTGAATTATCCAATCTTTTTACGTCATTATGCAGCTTTAAAACTTCAAAGGTAAGTCCCGCACAAGTAATAATCATGAGAATAGTAACTAATACTAGAAAACCATTCATGATTCGTTCCGGTTGTTTCTTAAAATTAATTAAGATTCTTAACAATTTAATTTTCTTAACATCCAAATTGTCAGTAGATGTGGTGTTATTTTCGATCGAGTTCAAACTCATGTCTTTACCTATTTAAATTTAAGACATAATTCAAATACCCATAATGCCCAATGGCTAGTGCATCGATAGAGTGTTCATCTAATTCCAGAGGATTATTCCTTAGTTTTAGTCTATCTTTAATCTCAATAATAGCCTGGGTCATTTCGTCTTTTTTAGCATTTCCTTTTGCTCCTACTGCTCTTTTAGCAGTAGGTGGATCTACTTTAAAGAAAGGTATTTGATAATTATATTCCCAAATGGTTTCATGAATAAGATTCACGACTTCAATCAAAATTGCATAAGCATTTGGTGTGAATGAATTAAAGAATGGAGATTCACAAACAATCAACGAAGGTGAATAATATCTAAATACTTCAGCCAATTCTGACTTCATTGCTTGCAGTCTGGCGATCTTATCACCAAACTCATTACTGGTATTACGACTATAAAAACAAGTATCTTTTGCAGAAATTGTAAAAGCAAAAGATTCTTTAATAGCCAATGTATTGAAATCTAACTTGTAGATAGAAATACCCAGGTTACTAGAACCTGGGTCAATACCGAGTAAAGTGAATTCCCATTGACTGGTATTTGGAAAATTCATCTTTTATACTTTAAATTAATGTCCAAGATTTTGTAAAGAAACTTCGCCTTGTTGCAAATTATAAAGAGGTTCGTTTACACCCAGATTGAAGATAGAATCAAATCCATCATTAACGGCAGCCAAATATTGAATGGTTGCGTTAATGTGTGCAATTTGAGCGGCGATCACTTCTTGGAACTGAGAACGTCCAGATGAAGTTGTTACTTCAACTAATTTATCTACACCAGACACCAAGCCGATTTCAGTAATCAAAGCACGGTTAGGATCACCATGACGAATGTTGAATACATTCTTCAATTCTTCTACGTCTTCACGACTAATGTTTACATTAACCTGAGCAATAGAACGACCATATTTTGCTTTCAAAATATTTTCTCGTTCAGCAGAAAGTTCCTGAGCAATAGGATTCAAGTTTGTAGTGGTTGGACTATAGTCTTCTTCTGACAAACTACCATCATCGGCAACCGTAATAATTTTTGTTTCGACACGAGTTTTAGAAAGATCTAAACGTTTTAAATAATAAGAATAGTATTTAACACCCTTATAGGTTTCTACTACGCGCAAAGCATATTTCGTACGTTCCTGAGCGGTTAAGTCATTATTAAACTCACGCATGACAAAAGGAACGGGTTTAAATAAGCCAGTGTCTTCAGCAGTATGTTGGAAGATTTTAGGCATAGGGAATGCATCACTGTCGTTAGTACAGTTTTGCAAAGAGATGCCACCGTAACCAATACAGAAATATCCAATAGTAGGAATAGTAGTGTGAGGTGGATGCATGGATTGATTAATACCCAGCAGTTGGTTAAGTGTGGTGTTTGGTTTTACTGTATAAGGTAAGCCAAGTTCTCGAATGACTTGGTTTTCGTTACCGATTAAGGTACGTACTGATTCAAACGCAGTGCGCTTGTTTGGAATAACTGGTTTAGCCATTGCTAATCATCCTTTTAATTTATTAGGTGAAAATTAGTAAATTCAATGTATCGTCATAAAGATCGTGGTAGGGGTAGAAAACTACCCCTAACGACACTATTCGTTATAGTCAAAACCATCAATAGATTTAACTTGGAAATTCCATTCGATGTCTTCTCTTGGTGGTTCTCGATTCTCTGGGAATGGGTCCCAATCCAAACAACCTTCAAAGGCATCAATCATTTTTCTTCTTTCTTTTAATGGTAATGATAAGAACGCTCTCATTCCAGGAATAGCAGGTAAATTACCTGGATTGTCAATACCGGTTAAATCATCAGCAGGAGTGGTACAATAAGTACCAATACTAAGATCATTTATCAAGCGAACATTACTACCAGGAACATCAATATTCTTAACATCTACAGATATATTAAAATGTAGTTTACCAGTAGATCTTGGTTCTGCATAAATCTTATTATCTGTATAATCGTGATCTAGTGCACTTTGATGTGATCTGGTTTCGGTATCAACTACAGATACTGCAGTACCGTCATTAAGATCACCAACATAACGTCCTTTCTTACGGCCACCTCCATCTAAACGCAATGAGCGCATGTTGGTAGAAGTAATAGGATGCTCGTTAATCTCACGAATATAATGAACAGAATAAGAAGAAAGCTTAGTCAATAACTGAATCATTGCTTTGTGTGTATTATACAAAGAATTCACTTTAACGTTATTCAAACCTGTTGCTTTTTTCCAGATGTCATTTGCCAATTTTAAGAAGTCAGTTCGATTGTGTACGTCTTTTAGGTTTAAAGAAATGGAATCTAAAAACTGTGTAAATGTTTGCATGTCTGGTTTTCTAAAAGAAACCAGCTTAGTAGCATAAAGTCTATAGAATTGCATTTCTTTATAGGCACGGCCATCTAGATGCTCATCCTGGTTAACTCTATTGATACCTTCATTTAATCGTTTAAATAATTCATGTGCTTGTTCGTAGAATGAGAATGTATCAATAATTGGTCGAATCTTCATGTAATGAGAATCGATAAAAGTATTCCATTCTTTATCTAGTAAAGCTTTATCAGGAACGCAATTATCTAATTCTTTCTTAGAAGGTTTCTCTAATCTAGGAACGATACCAATCGTATAATCAGGAATACAATTTTCTTTAATATCGTAATAACGATAGATACAATAAGTATAAAGCAATAAAGCGTCTCTACCGGATAAAGGAATTAATTCACCAGTCAGTGGATGATTTACCATGATGTATGCTTTATACAATCCACGAGAAGCCATCTCAATCCAAGTATCTACTAAAGCTCGTTCTAATGTAAATTGCTCAGAGCCAGAATAGTCGATTGCTTTAGATTGAAGAATCTTTGTCTTAATAAAAGAATCTAAAGAACCAGAAGTGTCTTTACGAGCAATGACTTCTAGATTTTCTCTTTCTTTTACGTTATAAGGCGCAAGCGGATCTTCTTTATCCAGCATGTCTTTTAATGAAAGCGTATCTAATTCTGGAATAATATACTCTAATCCATTTAAGGATACTTTTTCAAACACTGGAGTGACTTTAGCCGTATCAACAATGTCTTCATCTTTTTGCAACATGTTGTATTCAGAAATAGGTAAATTTCTTAAAGTTAAAATCTTTTGAATCAACCATTTCTGAGTATGTCGTTGACCAACGTATCTTTCTACCCAACGAATATTCTTATAGAATATAATTGCTTGTTTAGGTGTTAATTGATCTAAGTAAAAATCCAAGAAACCATGAGACGCCAAGAACCGACGGTAGTGATAAGAATGCGCTTCATTGGTCAGACACATTTCTAACCGAATAGTCATCAATGCTTCTACTAACTTAGGATAGAACGTACCCCAGAAAGCAATATTAAAATAACGATTGTTAAGATTATACTGGCTTTGATACCACCGGTTATACATGCCGTATATCCAATCCTGCAATCGTTCCATTAAAGTATATTCGTTACTTTCTACGAATGACTTATCGTAAGATAAGATTGTACCCTCTTTTGCTTGAATGGCTACATCTATATCTACTGGATTCAGAATACCTTTAATCAGCAATTCTTTATCAGGATAACGTTCAACCAACTCTTCGTATTTCTTAGTACCGTAAGAATATTCTTGTCTTGTCGTACGGTGTATTTTTAAGTTCTCTTTATTGAATATGATTGTCTCAGTCGTATCCATTGATACGACTGTCATTGGTGTATCCGTTTCGTGATATTCACCAGAGATATGCTTATAATAGATCCATGTATCTGGACGATATTCGTCTACAGCATCCATGTCTCTTGTTTTCACACGAACAGCGTTATTCATGTCGTGTGCTTGGTATTCTGACTTAATGATCATTGTCGATACCAAGCCTATATTTTTATCAATATAGACGCTGTAGTGATAATCGAAATCAGGTAACATAGCCTTTTGACCTTTTACTATAAATTAACCACTGTTAAGGATAAATAACAATGGATAACCAGTTATTTGAAAATATTGTACTGCAACTAAAAAATAGAAGCGGTGCAACTAATATAGACGATGCTTCAATTAAAGAAAACCCATCGGTATATGCCTTAATTGCTAAGCTTAACTCTTCACGAGAAGAGGAATCTTTTAAGAATGATGGTGAGTTAGCCAGTACAACACCTGACTTAGATTACATGCTGGGTATCTCTTCTGAAAAAGCACAAGAGATCGACGATAACGAAACCATCATGCAGCTGCTTCCTGATATGGAACGAGCTGCTCAAATTCTTTGTAGTTATATTCTGTCTCCAAAATACTTGATGAAGCCAGAATTACAATTCAAACCTCCACGTAATTTATTTCCACAAAATACCATTACTGTCATTACCGATGAAATTAAAAAGTACTTTAAGAAACACTTCGATATTGAAGGCAGACTTTATAAAATGCTTTACGATGTTCTTTTCTTAAAAGGTGCTTATATTACCGCAGTCATTCCTGAATCGTCTTTGGATGATATCATTAATGGTGATCTTGTAGAAAACAGTCGAGAGTCATATACCGTTCAGTTATCTAGAGAATCTTTGTCTCATGTTAATAACTTATTAGATAGTAATAATCGACCATCTCGTGGATTCTTAGGCGATCCTAATTACGGTAATGAAACTAAAAATAAATCAGTGAGTCGACCTATGTTGGCTCGTGAGTCTGTAGAAGTTCATTTCGGTAATACAGATACCGATACAGACAATACTAACCACAATAGTTTTAGGTCTTCTAATTACGCTACGGTAATTAAACCACCTACAAGCATAGAATTTACCTTACCGGCAGAGTATGCTAAAACTCATAAAGATGCGGCAAACTCTAAAGCAAATAATTCTAAAGAGGTAAACATTTCTAAAGAGGGTGTGTGGAAAATTGACTTGTCTGGTTGTAAAGATACCTTGATTGAAGTAACTGATGATTTAAACATATTGCGTCAGTCAGCAGTTAAGAAAGAAATCCTTTCTCAAGAATCTCGTCGTATGGCAGGTATCCCTACTGGATTTCAATCAACTAGTTTAGATAAAGAACTATTATCAGATAGAAATATCATTGATAAAATCTTCAGACGAATTGATGATGTAAATAGTTATCGGACTGATGCTCTTGAATTGAAGAAAATGAAAACTTCAGAACAAACAGCACGTGAAAATCTTGACGAACCTTTGTTCTTGAATTATCCAGTAGAAGCTGTTGTTCCTATTTTTAAACCAGGTTCTCCTTCAGAACACGTAGGATATTTGGCACTACATGATGAAGAAGGTAATCCTCTTTCCAAGGCTAAACCAATTAACTATTATCGTGAACTGGCTAATGGTTATAACAGTCGTCAAACTGCCAGCACCATGGCGTCTTCCTTAATCCAACAAGGTAAGACCATGTTTGAAGGTTTCTCTAATAACTTAGATGAATCGCGTCAATTGGAAATGTTGTCACGTATTCATTCTAATGCCATTATTAAAGATATTCTAGAACGTTTGAAGAATGGTCTTTACGGTAAGAACTTAGATGTAGGTGATTCTTCAGAAGTTTCACGCATTATGTTCTATCGTGCTTTACGAGGTCAGCGCACTCGTGTACTGTTCATTCCTAAAGAAATCATGTCTTACATGGCTTTTGATTTTGATAATCGTGGCTTTGGTATTTCGTTATTGGATAACATGAAAGTATTAATTTCTTTGCGTATCCAATTCATGCTCGCTCAATTACGTGCAGGTATCATGAATTCTATTCCTGAAACATTAGTAACCTTACGTATTGATGAGAAAGATCCTGATCCTCGTAAGACTATTCAAATTGCTAATGTGATGGCATTGCAGTCACGATCTAACTCTGGTTTGATTATTGGTGCTTCTAACGTACAAACTATTGAAGATAGGGTGAATCAATCTAATATCCGTATGGCTATCGAATCCGATAACCCTAAGATTCCTCAAATTGGTCACGATATCTCTCGTACGACTGCAGATATTCCTGCTCCTGATAATGATGTTGCCGAAGGTATTAAACGAGATACCATCATGGGTACCGGTCTGACTCCGGATATGGTGGATAACTCTTTATCTACTGAATTTGCAGCTAACGTATTACAAGGTAACTTTATTACTAACTTGATTGCTTTCCAAAAACAAGATCGTTTTAATCCTTTATTAACTGATCTTATTCGTAAAGCAATTGGTGTGTCTCCTTATCTTTTAAAACGTTTGCGTGAAATCATTAAAGATAACTTATTAGAGATTATCGAAAATATCCGTGAAGCATCTGGCGATAAGACATTGACTACTGAGGGTATGTCTAAATCAGCAATTAATGTTTTGGTAGATGGTATTGTAGATAAGTTTGTTAGTAGCTTGGAAGTTAATCTTCCTGCTCCTCCTAATGATAATCATGAGTCTAAGGCAGAACAATTATCTCAATACGAAGAACGTGTAGATAAAGCAATCTCGTATGTCATCAGTCAAGAGATTATCCCAGAGAGCTTAATCTCTGAAGATGGTGTGAACATGGTTGATGAATATGCAGCTATTGTTAAAGGTGACTTGTTACGTTCTTGGATGATTGAGAATAACTATATGCCTGAAATCATGGATTATATTACCATTGCTGAAGACGGTACACAAACCTACGAGAAGAATAAAGCGATTCGCGAATTGTCTATTAAGACAATTAAAGCGATGACTGAATTCTTTAAAGGAGGTAAGACTATTGCTGAATCTACATCTGCTGTATTGAAAGCTAACGATATGGCTGGTGAAGGTGATGATTATTCTAGTTCTAATAACGAATCTAGCGATAACAATGAAGGCGGTGGTGATGAATTCGGTATGGGAGAAGACTTCATGGGTGATGAGTTTGGTGAAGAAAACCAAGATGAAAACCAAGAAGATAATACTGAAGGTGAGGGAAACCAAGAAGGTGGTGATTCTAACTTAGGTCCTGACTCTTCTAAAGATGGAGCTTCTGACTAAAAAAAGAAGTAATTCAAACTAAAAATAGCTTGCTACCCTAGGGAGACCGAATGGTCTCCCTAGGGATTTATGCTCGCCACTTTTTATAGACCCTAATTTTAATTGGTAGGTTAAATAAATTTAATAATCTATTAAATTTAAAAAATTGTCTATTTCATAGAAATCCTTATTGGAAAATCAAACCATTTGTTTATCTTAGATGATTTATACGTTTTTGTATAGATCATGAAATATTGTAATTTATCATTTACGTATCTAAACTTAAGTGTTGATACGAATCCTTTTGAATGTTTACCAAGTAATGCAGTCAGTAAACCAATATCAAAAGAGTTTCCTAAAATGTCAACGATCTTTTGAAGATGGTCATTAATTTGGTTAAGTGTACTAATGAATTTTTCATTCTTAGTATATCTTGCTAAATAAGGTGTTTCGAAATGAATCGTACGGTTTACTGGATAGGGTGAGTAATCCAGTCCGACATACTTATCATTAGCAAGTTTGTCCATCTTCCAAAAAGCTTCTTTGAGATGGTGACATACCAAATTAAAGTCTAGGACTACATTGGTGTATTTCTTTTTACGTTCATCTGGTTTTGTTTCTAACTGTTTAAAGAATTCCGATTCCTTAAACTTCAAATCAGATTGACGAATAAAACGAGCGATCTCTAATTGTTCCTTTAATTCCATAGAGGTATTAAAGATAACTGGATCCTTAGACGTGAGTTTACCCATTGGTTTAATTCTTTATTGAGTTGATGTCATAGGGACAGAGTTAAACTGTCCCTATTTCATTAGTTTAAAATACGAATATAAATCCGATTTTCAGATTTATAAGTACTATAACCTTTAATCGCCTCAATTAAGAAACCATCTTTTGTAATGATGTAGAATTCTTTAGCTTGTGGCTCGTTTCGACTAATGAGATTAATCAGGAACGTATTCAATTCTACATAATCATCTTTAGACAGCTCAAACCAGCGATTCTGGCGACTTTCTTGGTCTGGACCTACTACGCCTTCAAATTCATTCATCTCTTTATCTACGACCAATACAGAGCCAGTAACAGGCAATACGGAAAGATAACGAGATTCTTCATCATCATGCAGTAATACTCCATCTTTCAGGAATTCTTCGCTAATAAAGTTTTCAAACATTTCTTTCAGAGAAAGTTTGTATTGTTCTTCACGACGAGGATTAGGAAGAATTTGAGTATTCTCAACATCTTTGTAAATGTTGATACTGTATGTAACATGTACGTTAGGGAGACCACATTTAACCATTACACGATTGTAATTACGATCCAATAAATCTACCAGTCGTTTAGCCAATACTGGTTCAACTTCTTTGATAGGTTTATAAATGGTTTCGTAAAAATCATCCATGGTTTCACATTCTTTAATCAATGCCAATGTATCATTTTGACGTTCTTTACAGAATGTGGTGTTGCTGGTAACAACTCGATAAACTGCTGCTTTAGATTCAGGACGATATTCTTGATGACTTACCAAGCAAGCGCTTACCAGTTCATCCAGATTCAATACTTCACGTGTGGTACCATCGTAATCTACATTAGCAAATTCTTTCTCTTCTTCAGAAAGTTTCTCTAACTGTTCTTTCAACTCTTCATCAGAGAGTATCAGATTGTCAGCTGCTTTAAGCAGGTCAGTATCGCCATGGGTTTCGCTATACGGAATACCTGTTTGGTATGTTCCTTCTACAGGAAGATGAGTTGGGATAATGTGGTTTTTACGTTCCATGATTTGTCTTTCATCGAGTTTGTATGTTTTCTGTACAGGATAATTAAAACGGTCAAGGATGAAGTAATAACCACGTTCGGTATATTTGGTCATGGTCCAAACATTCCAAGACGGATTACGGAATGCTACTGGTTCACGGTAATACTTACCTTCAGCCGAATAGTTCAGGTAACCTACGTACTCATCACCTTCTTTAACCCATTCAATCTCATCATCGTATACAGGATACAAATCACGAGGAACAAACTCACTACGGTGTTCGTCCAATTCCTCATTACCTTCTACCCATACATCCAGATCCTTTTCAGGAATTGCCATCCAGTTAGTATTAATAACGCGATTAGGTCGACGTTTCAATACGCGCACTGGTACATCTTCAGGAGGCATGTCTTCAGGATAATCGTAAACAGCCAAAGGATCATCTTCAATCACTGTTTCTATAGCTTCGGTAGACAGGCTGCTTGATGGTTTTTCATCAAAATCTACCACACTACTTGTATTGGTTTCAGTAACGCCATTGCTCACGGCTGAATGACTGATCAATTCGTAGTATGGTTTAGATGTTGCAATTTGACCAACTTGGATCGTTGCTTCTTGAATAGCGTTTTGTACGTTTTGTGGATCTTCCATCTCCTCAATGAACTTTTGATGTTCCTCAGGGGTTTTGGATACAGTATCGACAAACATCTTCTCTAACGAATTATCTGCTTGTTGATTACGTTCTTCCTTACGTCGCAATTCATCTTCTCTTACTCGGCGATTATGTGCTTCCATTTTGAGACGCATTTCTTCCAAGGTTTGTTCTTCTTTACGTTTAGAAATCTCTTCATCAGAATAACCAGTATTGATGTAGTAGTTGAATTTGAGTTCTCTACCAGAGTTACGATTACCGATATTGAAGAATGCATTTTGTGCTTGATTTTCGGTAAGAGTGTTAGAAGTGTTGCTTGGTTGAGTAGCGCTATTACCCATTAAATTCATATCCATGTTTGCGGTATTAGACGCACCTGGATTAGAAATGGTCATGGCAAAACCACCACCATATTGTTGCAGTACTTGTTGTTGTGGGTAACCTTGCATCATTTGCATTGGTTGCATTTGGCCATACATGTTCATTTGAGGTTGTTGATAACCCTGCATTTGCATGTTATTACCAAATGGCATTTGTTGCATTTGTGGTACTTGTTGGTTACCCATCATTTGTTGCTGATAGAACGACAACAAGAATCGTTGATCACCATCGCGATAATTCACATACATACCGGCAGCTTGTTGCATTGCTTGATGTGTGTTAATATCGGGAGCGGGTGTGATGTTGTGGGTACCGTAGTTAATTGCAAAGAATGCTACATAGTCGTTGTATACTTCGTAAGCCAAGTTAACCATTGAATTATAATCCTCTGGATTAAACTTACCTTGAAGATACAAAGACTCTACACGATTGCACAAGGTGTTAAATACGTCTTGATAGTATTTAGCATCTACTTGCATTTTTTGTACCAACAATTGACGTGCTGGAGTATCAGCACCCATTACTTGTTGATCCAAGCATTGTTTAATAACATTTTGCTTGTGTTGTGTATATTGATTATACATGATTAGTTTCCTTTAAAGTTAGTCTTGTCCTAATTTATCACGCAAAGAAGACATAATTGGTTCTAGCTCTTCATTAGGAATGATGGTTAAATCATCAGACAGTTTAATAAACAAGTTAATACGGTTACGACCAGCTGGATCTGCTTTAGCCATGTCCAAAGCAGCACCTACTTCGATCAAAGATGCATTCAGTTTATTCTCTGGAGAACTTACATCGAAAGATGTTTTAGATGTACGTAGTTTATCCGATTTCTCTTGTGGGACGACAATACGTCCTAATTTCAACAAAGGTAAATCGGTTGGATCTTCTACAGGAATAATCTCGGCATGTTCTTTAATACGCATGATTTCTTCTGGACGGATATTACCCAAGATCTTACGAATATCATCATCTTTAATCACTTTATTCGGATCTCGTTCTTGTTCAATACGAAGACCATTTAATTCAAAATAGCATCGGTTGATTGCTTTAACAATATTGAACAGAAGAAATTGCAATACTTGTAATTGTTTTCCGTAGAATGAATTAGATGTTGCAATCTTATTCACTTCAGAAACCATTACATTGAAGTTTTGTACGATGAAAATAAACAACTTATAGACAGAATCAATTTGGCTAAAACCAATTCGTTTAAAATCATCATGCACCATCTCGTCAACATATTCATCCAAAGAGATCATGTGTTTATCCATTGCATTCTTGATGACTGCATAATGCTCATCTGAAGAACGGATAGACTCACCCAACATTAATCTCCATGAATCGATATTATTAACGGTATCTGGATTCATTCGTTTAGGACTTGGGAAATGCTCCAAGACGTAAATCAAAGTACCCAATACCGATGGTGCCGTAGAAATGTTTTCGTACTGTTGACGAGGCACCAAGAATAGATATTGCATTGGTGTATACAATCCATAAGCGTAAGATCGTGCTGGTTTCTTACCAGTCGATTCTACTACTACCCAATCTTCTTTTGGATATTTGTCTGGATTTTGTTTAAACTCATCAACATTTACCATTAAGACATTACTAAAACCAAACAATTCTAATGTCTTGGTCATTCCGTATTTACAGCAAAGATAATGAACCAAGGTAGGCTTCATTTTGATCATTCGACCACCTGAGTTACTATCTGATTCTTTGTGGTGAATCTTAGAAAAGTAAATTGGTACGTATTCTCTTACTCCATCTACTACGATTTGAGAAACGAATCGCTCAAACCACAGTTTTGTCTTAATCAGTTTTACAAAAATACTATTTGGTTTAATTGTCATGATCCCGTCTGCAACTACAGGGGATACAACATACTTCACACCATTCATGTGCATGAATCCATGTCGGCTAATGAATGGTAAGTAAATGTATTTTTGCATAGGGGTTCCATTAAACTCAAAATGGAACACATACATCCGAATATCATTACGATTAATGTCGTAACGACGAATATTGTTTAATGCTCGTGTTTGATATCGATATCCTTCTAGTGGTGTTGCTTTACGAAGACCAATATATACTAACCCTTTAGGGAATGAAGCTGAGTTGATACGTAATACCCGATCAATGAATGCGGGAATCTTACTAGACTCACTATAAGACAATCCATCACCGATCCTTGGATCGATGACAGGCGTATTGTCTTTAATGAATTTATTTAACAAGGGATTCATGCAAATGTTCCTTTATTAAGTTTGGTTGGAGGGGTCAATATAATAGTATATTACTAATATTTATTTACTTCTAACCAAACATGCCTCTTACTTGATTGATGGTTTGAGGATTAATAGAAGATAACATTTGTAGAGCGGTTCCTAATTTAGAAACAGACGGACTAGCTGTTGCCGTACCAAATAACTTGAATACTGTACCCAGTATAGATGATATTCCAGATATCGCCGATAACCAGTTATTACTGATTTGTCGTTCATTCTCTAATTGCTTATGTCCCAACTTACTTTCTAACTCCGCAATTTTCATCCTTAATGTCAATTCGGAATTATAGACATCATTTTGTCTTAAGTTGCGTTTATGCTCAAGATCCTGAATACGATCATTCTGGTCTAGTATTCTTTCTCTTAATTTGTACTGACGATCACTAATCCTTTCATCTAATTTGTATTCTCTTTCTTCATTACGATCTAATGCATCCATTAACCGTTCGTTTAGTTGATGGTTTTTGTTATCCATCTTCTCACGATGATCTAATTCACGCATTACCCGTTTATGTACTGCATCTTCTACAAACTCTTTAAATTTCAAAGTAAGTTCTACATTCTTAGCTTTGGCTAATTCTTCCTTATGCTTATTCTCAAGAACAGTGATTTCTTTCTTTAATTCCATCATCTCCATTTCATGTTTGGTTTTTAACTTAGTTAATTCTACATCAGAATTATAATTACGAGCTTCGTCGTAAGTTCTGAAAATAGATAATTCAGAAAGCTTATTCCGATCATCTAATTCGATAAACTCATTGACCGTATATTGATTGCCATTTTCATCATCGGCTGTTCCAATATAGTGCAATCCTTCTTTTTCACCTGGTAATGGTTCTCTAGATGAAAACTTCTGGATATATTTACCGAATTTACGATACATGACAATAGGATTAGCAGATACCAGACGAATACTTTCTAACTGTTCGTTTTTATCTAGTGTATCTTTCACCATCTTAAATATTTCAGATGGAATGCTTTGACTATTGGTCGTAATCGCTGGATGATATACTCGTTTATGGGAGATATCGTCAAATGTCAAAGAGATATCCAGAGCATTATCGTACAATACCTGTCTGTTACGAATATCTTCTTCTGAAATAAAGAATACCATATCGTCACAGACTTCACCATCTAACAAGCTTTCGTAATTACGAGCAGGTTTTCGATTAGAGAAGTAAGGTGCCCATCGATTACGGATTCGCTGATAGAATTCTAACATAATAGGATTACTATCAAGAATGGTTTTCTTTTCTGCTTCGCTCATTTCATCGAATACTTTAAAGTATTCGAAGATATGTCTGGCATTCCATCCATTCGTATTGAATCGAAGAATGATATAAACGCCTTTACCATTTACTGGTGTAACTTTATAACGTTCTGCAACATGTTCTGGAGTAGGATACAATGGAACAACAATACCTGTTCGTTCTGCCACAAGAACAATATCCGAAGTACAATTTAGATATTCTTTAGTAAACTTGTATCTACCTAGTAAGCCGTTTCTTTTATCACGAACATGACTAGAAGAAATAGACAAGTCAAAACCAATAGCATCATCATAACCGCAATGAATTCTTTTGGCGTAATTGCCTTTAGAAATATTGTTTAAAGACATGTTCACTTTATACTTCCTCTTATTTAAAATGAAAATAAAACTTATAGCTATAAGCTTTTAAAAGCTAAAAGCAAGGGATCCATTTTAATAATATAGGTCTGTATAATGTTTAAATAAAAAGACATAAATAAAATATTCCTCCTACCCTTTACAGGTAGGAGGAATAGATTATCTATTTAAAGATTAAGATTCGTAGCTGTCGATACCGGCACGGATTACAGAACCCAGTTGGCTAACTTCACCTACCATGTAAGAACAGAAAGAAGCACCTGGTTCGCGCAGGATGTTCAGAGCACCACGGATCCATTTCAGAGCAGATACCAAAGCTTTTTGAACGACGCTGCCAGAGAATTTAGATTTGACAGCCAAAGCAGTTTTGATAACAGTCAGTTGACGTTGTACTTTTTTGTAGAATGCAGCAGTAGCATCCAAGTGTTTCTTCAGTTTAGAACATTCTTCGCACAGTTGAATCAGACCTTCTGAAGCTGAAACCAGTTCAGCCATTTTAGGTACTTTGATTTCCATGCGTTTATCAGTAATACGATCCAATTTAGCCAGACGGAATTCCAAACGAGGAATACCACCGATAGCTTCTTTAGCAGTATTATTAGCAGCTTGAACAAAACCTTTCAGTTTGTTATCGGCCATCAGAGCAGAAGCAATGTTACCCAAACTAAAGTACTGAATACTTGCGCCAGATTTAGCAAACTCTTGCAGAGAAGGATAAATCAAAAGAACAATACGATTACCTGGCAATGGTTTAGAACCTTTAACTGCTTCGCTAGGTTGCAATGTAACACCATAACGGCTAATTGCTTCTTTGCTCAAATCTTGATCTACGAACGGAGCACAAGACAAAGCAAATTGAGTTACTGCATCGACACCTTTCTTAACGAAGTCCAAAGAACCAGAAGCAGCTGCTTGAGCAAATGCTTTGATGTCCAAGTTTCGCAAACTATCCAAACCAGAAGAAACAGCATTTTTAGCTTTATCAGCGGCACTGGAAACACCGTCTTTAACAGCACCAGCAGCATCTTTAGCAGATTGTACAACGCCTTTGTCCATAACATGACTAGCACCATTGTAAAGAGCCGCAGCAGAAGCCAACAAACCACCTTCAGCATTTTTACGAACGCCATCGATCAAAGATTCAACATCGTTTTGGATCTTCATTGGTAGCCAATTAGTGGTCAATTCGGTAGCTACTTCACGCAAGTTACCGATAGCTGGGAGCAGACCAGCGTCAGTCTCATTACCATAAACTGCTTTAACTGCAGGAGTGGTGATCATTTCGTGGCCTTCTTTCAGTTTAGTGAAAGAAGACTTCTCTTTAGCGTAGTCACGCAGTTTTTCAGCAGTTTGTTTCATTTTATCGAAAGAGCTGAACAGTTTATTCCAGATGTTCACACCTTGTTGAATAACCCAGTTAACACCTTCAATAATAGACTGAATGATTTTGGTCAGCATGTTTTTAGCAGCTTGCAAGATAGACTCTTGAGTCAAGCTGATCGCACCTACGGTAGAGAAAGACTCTTTAGAGTAATCCAAGTTAGGAATATCGCGTTTGTCCCAACCCAAAGATTTACCGATGTAAGTAACGTGTTCACGTACCAATTCAGCGTGAGCCATATTCACACCGTTACCGTAACCGATAGAGTATTGCAGGTTGTGAATCAGAGCTTCAGTAGCAACAGCGGCTTCTTCAGCGTCATCGATTTGTTCTTCGATTTCTTCTACTTTAGCGTTTTCGTCGTCAACGACTTCAGATTCGCCTTGAACTTCCAACAGTTCAGTTTCCAGTTCGCTAGAATCTACAACTTCTTCACCTTCTGGGGTTTCAGTTACAGTTACTTCAGTTTCAGTAGTTTCAACTGGAGTTTCTTCAGTAGTAGTTTCGACAGTAGTGTCTACTTCAGCTTCTGGTGAGGTTTCGGTAATAGTTTCAGCGTTTTCGCCATCAGCGCTCAGGTTGCTAACAAATACGCCAGCTCGAGCCAAATCGTACAAAGACATAGCCATTTTTGTAATCCTATATTTAAAAAAAATTGTTTAATGAAAAGCTTTTGATTAAAAAATCTTAAAATAACAAAAATGTATATTTTAAGAGCATTTTACCATATAATAGAGAGAAATTTCTTTCTCTCTATTATTTTATTTATTTAGATAAAAAAGAGACACCGAGACTGAATTCTTCAACAGCACGATTGTAAAGCGCTTCCAAAATACCTACAAAACGCTCATTGAATTCTTTCTGTTCAGTTACTTCAGCATGGTTATGGCGAGTATCGATAAACAAGATACGTGACAAGAAAGAAGATTTGTCTGGATTCTTATCCAAGATTTCTTTAATTTGTTTACAGAAACCCATCCACAATTCTTTATCAGTCATTGGGATGTCAATATTAACTCCTTGACCTTGACCTACTGTATTTTTAATTTGGTTAGTAAAGCCATTTTTCCAAGAACGGAAGTCCAATGGGAACAACTCAAGCTGACGACCAGTACGCAAATTATTGATGTTACGACGCAATGTTTCTACAAGCGTTTTCTCATCACCTACTTTAATAGATTTAAAGAAGCTCACGTCTTTAGCTTCAAACGGCAAATATACCGATTGCTTCATGGTCAGGTTATTCCAGAGTTGGCTAATGGTACCACCACCTGCTTTGTTAGCAACTGCTACTTTAGCAAGGTTCATGTTTACTTCTTGAGATACTTCCAAAGATTCACGAGAAATACTTGCTACACGAGCTTTAATACGGTTAATACGATTATCTTGAATCATTTGTACGTTTTTCAACAAACCAGAGATTTGTGATTCTACGGAACAAATCAATTCTTGAACCATGTGAGTACGGTCAGCAAGTGTCTGATGAGATTCAATAGACATTACCAATGGTGCTGGTTCTTTCAAACCGTTATCCGCATATGCTTTAGAAATGTCGCTGTAGGCACGTACCAAAGACTCATGGTCGATTTTCACTTTGTGTTTAACAAACATGCTCAGTGTACGGTTTACAGTTTCCAGAGAAGCGATGGTTTTCAGAGCATCACCAATCAGAGCATCTTCAGCACCTTCTACATCAGTACTGGTTTCATCTGATTTTTCTTCAGGACCGTTTTGTACTTTACCATCACCTGCTACATTTTCAGGTTCTTTAGGATCCAGGTTTTCTGGTTCACCAATAGGTGTTTCATCAATAGTGTGTTCTTCACGAGATAAGTCTAGCAAACTAGCCATTGCCTTATTCCTTTCTTAATTAAGTTTCTCTACCAACTTTCTATTAATCTCTTCGAGACGTTCAATCATTAAGTTATAAGCTGCCTGACCGAAAGTATTGCGAAAAGATTCTCTTGACAGATGTAGGGGCAATGGAGCTTCCATATTGCCTTTATTAAATGCCATCGTTACTCGTTGGTTAAATAAATTTAAAGATTCGTGATCTAAGACTACTTCCTCTTCTTGCATGAGTTTAAGATTATCTTTAAAGTTCTCTAAAGATTCCACCACATCCAAAAGAGTTTTAACAGCCTCTGCATTATCACGATTTTCAGAAATATCAGTGTTAATTTTTTCAGGTTGTTCTTCTGGGATATTTTCCACAGAAGGATGTTTTTCTACTTCTTCTACATAATCTTCAGAATCAGTAGCTAAATCCAACAAACTCATTTCTTACCTACTTTCTTAATAAAGAGTCTTGTACCTAACAAGACTACTTTTTCTTTATTATCCATAATTAAATCTCTCTACGAATAACCAAAGAACCATACATGGCATTAAGGTAGGTAATCAACAAACCAACACCACCTTTTGTCATACACTGACGAATAAAGTTAATCGTATTATCTTCGCTAGGTTGTCCAAAGATATATTTAGAAAAACTTCCACTAGTGCTATTGAAGCCAGTGTAGTCGTCTGTACGTTTAGTCAAAGAACCATCATTTTGACGATTATTGTATTTTTCAGTCATGTAGTCTTTAATCAATTCTAAGTGATAAGACAATGGGAACAAAGGTCGTTCATCAGGAGTTGCTCGAATGCCGACATCGCGCATAATATCGCGAATCATTTCCCAAACATGACGATTACAATAACCACTATTATAAGCGGTTTCGAATAAAGTATAGTAATCTTTAGAAAGAAGATTCGAAGCTAAATTAATAACAGAATCAGTATTCCTGAACGCGGCTTCAGAAGAACCTTCAAACCATTCTGGGTGATCCGTATACATTGCATATACGTAATCCACATCCTCAGAACCAGTGGCTAAACCAACGGTATGTGTTGGTGTGTTAGATACGGTATTGATTGTACGGATACCCATGTTGTTTACTTGCCAAACATCATTCAAACCCAAACGTTTAAACGGTGTATGGTAAGTGTTGGTTGGATTGTGTGCTGGCGTTACCTTACAGATAGAAAACGGAACGTTGATTTCTGATTTATTTTCTTTTCTGTAAGGAATATCAAGAATTGCTTCTGGGTAAGAATTCATCATCTTAACATTCCTTTATCGGTTAGTAACTGGTGCCTAGTGCACGTTTTTCGTATTTATCGATTTCGTATTCTAACTTAGCCATACGCTCATGAGCTTTCTCTCGTTGTTTCTCAAGATAAGCATCACCAGTACCACTACTAATTACTGAATTCATGTAATCAATATCAATTTTAATTGATTCCAATTCTTCTTTAGAAAGTTTGTAACGGTAGTTTTGATAATCTACCCAAGCCATTTGGATATAATACAAAATATTACCGGTAGTAGTAAATCGTTGCAATGCACCTGTTGGATCCAAACGGTTTTGATTGAACATTTTCTTCTCAGAACCATCTTCACTGATCGCTACTTCTGGAATACCACGAACCATACGTTCCAAATTCTTCAGGTCTACTTTACCCAAAGAATCAATAGAACGATAAAAGTTCATCATGTTCTTTTTAATGTATTCGTCTTGTGGTTTAGAAATCGTACGGTTGGCAGGAATACCACCTACTTCTTCTAAATGATAAGCCATGAAGTAACGAATATATTTTGGCACGAAAACAACTAAAAAGTCAATCGTTTCACCCAATGCCATAATTTGTGCCAAAGGATAAGTAATCGAGTTACGGTCAGTCTTCTCTGGGAAGTACTTAGAAACCATGGCGATCAATTCATTAATAATCTTCTCGGCATGAAGTGTAACATTACCTAAAGCTTCAAACAATCCTTGACGTTCAGTATTGTTACCATAGTGACGACGGATGTTATGCAAAGTCATTTGATAACTTTTGCTGTTTGAAAAATCAATATTGCGTGTTTCTTCGATTGCAATAGAAACAGCCGGAATAGTTGAATCACGCAAACGAGAACGAGTATCTTCCAAAATATCGGAAATATCGTTGGATTTAAAAAAGTTAGTAATACCATCAAAAATGGCAGAGAAACTAAATGCTTCTCGAGCTAATTGTACATCTTGATTCATGATAACCTCATTGATGGTTTAAATAATAGGGGCAGAGCCTTGAGACATCAATTTAAACACGTCCATGTCGAAATTAGGGGATTCTGATTTTTTCTTCAAGTACTGCATGGTAATTTCTGAAACATCATCCAGACCATGGTTATACAAGAATACGCGTTGGTAATCAGGATTATAGACGATCAGAGTCATACAGCCAGATTCGGCCATAAACTTATCACGAGCACGTTTATTAGACAAACGAGCACCAATAGTAGCTTCTACACGTGCCGCAGTCATGTCGGAGATAATCCAAGTATTCGCAACCGTACCTACAGAGAACTCACCAGTTAACAAAGAAGAAATTTGATTATTCTTATTCTTCTTATAAGTTTGTTCGTAATAACCAGTGGTATCTTCAACTAAATGACGACGGTGAGCTTCTACCAGGTCACGACAAGAGATCCAGTCCCATGCTGATTGAATTTGGTCACGATCCCAGAAAGCAATCCAGCGATCACGGAAAGAAGTAGGCTTCTTAGAAATACCAGCAATAGCCGCAATTGAAGTAGAACGAAGACCAACCAAAGTAGGTTTCAAGAGCATGGTAATGTCTGCTTTAACATTGTCACGAGACAAAGATACATTCAGGAGACGACCTACTGCCAAGTTTTGCATTTCGTTAATATCTTTGGCATTAGATTGTGCGTTATTACCTACCAATTCAGTTTCTGGTTTTTCTTCTTCAGGTTGATCAATACCCAAAGCTTTATCTACTTTACTGTCGATGTATTGGCGAGTTTTATCCAATACGTATTTACTGGCCGCAGAGGCAGCTGCGGCGCCAGCTGCAGCAGCAATAGAAGCTTCGGCAGATACTTCAAGATTTATGGTGTTATAAGCATGCGCTACGGCTTCAGTACCATACTCCAATGCAAGTGCATCAAAGTGTTCCATAGAGGCAATAACATCACCTAAAGACTCACGAGAAAGTGCGTAAACACCTTGGAATTTTTTAGGCAAATCAGGAATAGATGATTCAATGCTGAGTTTAGGAGAACTTAAGGTATTTTTCTTAATTTCTTTAGCCAAATGCGGTAAGTATGACTGATGGGAAACAACTAAGCCATCTACTGCTGCACCAATACCACCACCAATTACACCTGCTGCGTTATTATAAGCAGAACGGTTAGGTGAGTATTTACCCACCATACGACCTACAGAAATACCATTAATAGTGTTATCAATAGACAACGCAAGAATATAGTAAGCCGCGTAGTTAGACATAGCGGTTTGAACCAAAGTCTGCATGTTCTGATCATTCAGAATTTCACGTTCAATGGCGATGGTTGGACGAAGCTGTAACTCTTGAGAGTATTGGCTAAGAGATTTAGCAGACATGTTATTTGCGTCTGACATAAGCAATCGTGCTGCATTGCTTTTTAAGGTATCGCCAATGTGTCGTACGGCTGTTAATCCAGAATCGACTACATTAATCATTTTGTTTTCCTTTTTAATTTAAACAATAAAAACTAGTTTTTAAAGAAAGTCTAATCATGACCATCGATATTACACAGATCGGAGATTCTAAATTTAGTATCAACGATATCCTAAGTGATAACTACACGGGAACCATCAAAGAAATGATCGACAGTCTTGTTAAAGTAAAACATGGATTCACAGTGAGTGAATCCATGACTGATAGCTTTAGAGGACCAAACATCGTTACTAACGTTCCGATGATTAAACCTAATACAAACTTACCAGGTTATGTTTTCACAGTAAGACCAGACTTAAACATGTCTAAGAATAATCTTAGAATCGATCGTAAAATGGCTCCTCTTTTAACAGATAAAGAAAATTCCATTATGCGAGCAATTCGATGTATTCTTGGTCCTCAGTGCATGATGCCGATGCCAGGATTTCCTAATCGATCAGAACTCATGCCGTATATTACTTGCCCTCTGATCGATAAGCGCTATCCTTTTATTGCTATCTCTGATAACAATGTCAGAACATTAACTGGTTGGCCTTCTGGTCAATTGGGTGTTCGTCGTTCAGCAGCAGGTATTCTTAAAGAAGTCCACATCATGGCTGATGGTCCAGCTACTTATAAAGGAGACTTTTCCCTTAACATGAGTTTAAACTCAATGAAAGGTAATCCATTAATGTATCTGTACTATTACTGGATTCTTTATATCGGGATGGTCTATACTCAAAGTTATGGACTGATGCCTTGGCCCGAGTATTTGTCAAACGGACGTATGGATTATACCACACGTATCTATCGACTCATAATGGATGAAACGAAGACTTACGTTACTGAAGCTGCCATGACTGGTTATGCCATTCCAACCAGTATCGATATTGGTCCATATTTCGATTACCAATCTGATAACTATCGTCCATACGTTGATAAAACAGTAGAAGTCGAGTTTGCATGTTCTGGTGTAGAATATTTAGATGAGATTATCATTAAACAATTTAATCGAACTGTAGAAATGTTCCAACCATTCATGTCTGATAAATACCGCAGTAAACAATTAATCAAGGTAGATAAACGTTATCAGAAAATCATGAATAATAAAGTATACCCATGGATTAATCCAATTAGTCGTGAACTAGAATGGTGGTGTACTCCTCAGAATTGGAAAAATTCTGCCTCTTTAATACAGTTAGCTGACCTTAATAATCCTTACTTTTAGGAGTTAATGAAAAATGGCTGAAGATAACACTTCTTTAATCGTTAAAAATATAGAAAAGTATGGTAGTAGTCCTGCCATGCTGATGCGTGACTCGTTAACCACGTTAAAAGCAGTATTGAATAATAACCATGGTATTGTATCTGCAGAAAACCCTGTGGCATTACTCATGGAGATGTCTGCAGTACAAACCGCAGCCGCAATAGGTAAAAGTTGGTTACTTAATCGTCGTCAATATCCTGTTGCTGCAAAAACACATGAAGATCTTTGGTATCACTTAAGTGATCTTGACTGGGTAGGTGCTTTTGCATTGCCTAGTGACGCTACATTCGTTTTAGCTTTCGATTACGACGAGTTAGAACAAATCATGTTACCGATGCCTAATGATGACGATGGACGTTTATTGCGTATTCCTAAAGGTATTCGTATCACTGTTGGTAATGTTGACTTTATGTTGGATTACCCAATTAATATTCGTCAGTTACGACATGGTGGTTTCCGAGTAACTTACGATACGGCTGAGAAATCTCCAATTCAGCAATTAGAAAGCAATATCATTGAACACTCCGTAGCGAATATTGATGGAATAAAACATTTCTTAATCCGTATTCGTTTAATTCAAGTAACTGAAACAATCATTGAAGATTCTATTACTAGTAATGCAACGATTACAGTAAATAAAAACTTTAATGACCAGTATTACTACGCTCGTGTCTTTACAGGTAATGACGAGACGGGTTGGAAAGAGTTAACCACAACTCATTCGCCAGATATCTACGATAACAATAAACTAACAGCAGTTTTGAAAGTTATCGAGAATACTAATGACAGTACTTTAACCGTAACAATCCCTAAGATTTATAATGTATCAACCACCAGTAATAATGGCTTGATTAGTAACCGACTGGGTAGTCGTATTCGTGTACAAATCTATTCTACTTTGGGTGAGATCTCAATGAAGTTAGATGAATACACTCCTAATCAATTTAGTTACGATTTCTTTCCACAAGGTGAGCGTAAACGTGATTATTCATCTATTGGTGAATACAGTGCTGCATTGAAATCATTACGTAATATGTCCATCTGGTCAGACACGTTCATTTCTCAAGGTCGAGACGCACTGACATTTGAAGAATTACGTGAACGAGTAATTAATAATACAGTAGGCCCTAATGAAGTTCCTGTCTCTAATAATGCGATTGAAGATAAGATTCAGGACTATCGCTTTAACATCACTAAAGCTGTAGATTACGTTACATCTCGTGCTTACTGGGCTGTTCGTGATATGCCTAATCCAGAATCTTCTAAACTGATTACGCCTGCTGCTTCTTCTGTAGAAGTTCTGACGACTTCTATTTCAGCACTGATTGGTTCAGGTACGGTTATCGATAACGATGCGCGAATAACCATTACTCCGGAGTCTGTTTACTCCATGAAAAATGGTAAACTGTCTATGCTAACTAAATCAGACATCGACCGTATTAAAGAGATGAATTCTGAGAATAAAGCTAAGGCAGTAAACACCAATGAGATGTTCTTCTCACCATTTCATTATGTTGTTGATACTAACCACGATACGATTCGTCTTCGTCCTTATTACTTAGATAGACCTACTGCAAAAACTAAATCTTTCATTACGGCTAATGATAAGATTGACATTGCTTTAGGTATTGATAAATACACAATCGAAAGAACCGACAAAGGTTATCGTTTGATCGTTACCATGCAAAGTAATGACGTCTATAAAAAGATGTGGGATGATGATTATTGGGCGCAATTACTGATCCACCCTTATAAAGATAAAGGTTATGTTTATCTGGCCGGTAAGTTCATTGGACGCACTCCTGAAAACGAACCCATGTTCCAGTTTGATTTAGATACTCGATTCGACTTAGATGAAAACCATAACCTAATTGTTAAAAACATGTCTTTACAAGGTTTTGGTGAATTAGACGTACCAATTCCTCTTGAAGCTAAATGGGAAGTTATGTTTGGCTTCTATGGTCAAATGCCTAATTGGTCTCGAATTAAACTGGATAACTTGATTGGTTTACATTTAGTCAATCCAGATGCTAAAGCTTGTCTGATGGAGTCTATCGATGTTCGTCTTGGTCATTATCTAGAATACCTCTGGACTCGTGCTCGTACCCATGCCACTGAAACATTCTACAAACGATACGATAAAAACGTACCATTGACTTATCCTGAAGATGTTTACGATAAAGACCAAGCAACTGGTTCTATTGTTAATATTGTTAATGGTAAAGTCACTTATAATTTACGACATCGTAAAGGTGACCCTGTTTTAGATGAGAACGATCAACCAGTATATCGTCACCGAGAAGGTGATGTTATGTTAGATGAGAATCAACGACCAATTATTAAAGAACCTCGAAAAGTTATTCGTCGTTTAGAATTAATGTTGGTGGATGCTACTTATCTTTTTGCGACCGATGAGATTGCTAAGTCTTATCGTGAAGAGATTGTAGAAACATTCTTAGACTGGATCGTAGATGACTTAAAACCTATTAATGATAAAACTCTTGAACAAACTCGTATCTTGTATTACCCATCTTCCACAATGGGTGAATTTAGAGTAATGTATAATGAAGGTATTGAAACATTTATTAATGCCGCCCAATCATTACAAATTTGGTTCACTGTAAGTAAACAGGTATATATCGATTACGATATTCAAGAGAAAATCAAAACTGCTTCTATTCGTGTAATCTACGAAGAATTGAAAAAGAACACTGTTTCTATTTCTTCTATCGTAGCGGCATTGGTAAAAGAACATGGTAAAGATGTAATGGGTATTAAAGTTCGTAATCTTGGTAATAATGATGATATTGTTTCATTTACTGTATTGGATGAAGGTAAACGTGCTACTCTTCGTAAGAAGTTAATTGTACAAAGTGATGATACTTTAGCGGTTGCTGAAGACATTACTTTTAACTTCATCTTACATGAATCTGAACAAAATCTTTAATACATAATAGATTATTCTCCTCTACCCGTAAAGGTAGAGGAGAATAGTCGTTATGTCCTATTATTTAATAGTTATTACAGGATTTGCAAAAATCTCTAAAGCTTTATCAGAAGCTTCTTTGATTCGTTGAGCGGAATCGTATACCGAATCAGGAAACTCTTCGTTATTTTTAATCCAAACATCCACAGCATCAGATAAGGTACTGAAGACAATTTGATAACCTGCCATTACACCCAAGAAGTAATTACGCTTACCTACATAAACGGTGACGTCTTTAACTAAGTTTGCAGATAAAGTAGTTACTAGTTTACGAATGTTATCGTACAGGTCACTGATGATTTGTTCTTCTTTTGCTGAAAAGATATCTTTACGGGATTTGACATACTCGTCCAGAACAGGAAGTAAATCATCGCAATAGAAATCAATGTAATTTTGAATCTTCCTAAACTGAGCATTCATGAAGTGAGTATTGTTTTTAATACATTCAGAAATAGCTACAGTACTAGAATCCAGTACATCTAAAAGAGGTTCGTATTCAAACACTTCTGGTTTCAGATAAACAGAAGAGATATCGAATTTATCAACATCGCTGTTTACTTGAATATAGTTTTCAAGAGAAGCTTTGCCAGAGTATTGAGTATCTTCAGGAATTGTACTACCACTAATAATGGCATTAGCAGTGTCGGTAATCCATTGGTTGATCTCATCTAACTGATGACATACTCGGTTATGTGCTTTTTGTTCATGTGTTTCCGTAATGTTATAAACCTTACGATCTGTAACATAGTCTTTTAAAACATAAGCAATATTCGAATATCTTCCAAGATCTTCTTCCATGGAGAATAGTAACTTTTGCTGATCTGGACTCATGTATCGCTTAAACCAGCTCATCAGTTCTGCTTCGTTAGTGAAAATTTCTCTAGTCGCTGTCAATTGATCGATATGTTCAGTAACCATTTGGAGAATGTTTTCATCTTTACCAGCTACCACTTCTTGATCTTTTTTAGCAGCTTCTATCTTACTCGTAATATCACGAACAAAATTAATGATAGCATCTCGAACTGCTTTAATGGCTTGGTCTCGTCTAAAACCACCATCCGCTACCTGAGCGATAATTTTATCGATATAGGCCAAACGTTCAGCTTCTGATTTATCACCACCGAAGAATAAATTCTTAGCTGCTGTGATACGAAGATCACCAGCCACGCCAGCCATTATTACTTCATTAGCACTGATGGTGTTTCGCAGTGCTACTTCTGTTTCTTCTGCTTGGTTTTCAGAAGGTACAGATGTATACATGTTCGCCGATTCTAAAGAAATATCGGGTGCCAATTCTTTCAAATCGTGATGAGTGCCTATAGATACTTTTCCTGTTTGTTGGATGTATTTATAGATTTGTTTCAAAGACTCTTGAGTTGTTTCCAGAGCTTCGATCTTTTCTTCTACAGCATCGGTTTCTTTCAGTACTTTATAATCTTTATTAATGGCTTCTTCTGGAACATTTAAGATTTCTTCAATATCGATTTTAGGAGTTGCGCGATCGTCTACGGTATTTACAGTATTCTCTACAGTATCTGCCGCACTTGGATTAGTTTCGATAGGTTCTTCATCCCATCCGTATTTAGACATGTTGTTGTCCTTTCTTGAATAAAAAATGAAATATAGCTATATTGGATTTCACTCATAGTCTTATGAAATATTTAATTAAAACATTTTTGTAAGAGAATGAACTATGCAACTTAGTGATTTATTACATAAAGAGGATGATCCTCTTAATTATATTGAGGGAGAACATTTTATTCCTAAACACATTGGTTTATCTGCTGAAGACGAACGTAAACTTGATGAGTTAAGAGTAAAATACCTTTCCGATAAAACCGGTTTAGATCCTAAAGATATTGATCTTAAAATGATTAAAAAATACTAAAAGATTACTCCTCTATCCAATTAAGGATAGAGGAGTAGTTCTTTATTCGTTTACATCGGTTTTTGACTTACTAGGATGGTTGTTAGATTTTTGCTTATCCTCACCTAAAGCAAGATTATAAGCAATACGCGCAACTTCTTTAATGCCACGACCTGTTGCTTTCGCGGCATCTACCAAACCTTCAGCAGCATCACGTACTGCTTGATTTCGGTTTTCTCGTTTACGCTCTTCTTCTTCAGTCTTCCTAGCTGTCGCCTCATCGTGTTCACGATTAATCTCTTCACGAGTTTTCTTATCTACAGTCATGGTTACTGATGCATTTCGTGCTTCTTTCTCAATCGCATCCTTAACATCACTCATGTAACCTAAACCCCACTCATTAGATACTTCAGTATCGTCAAGAGAATTTAAATTGAGTAATGACATGGCTTATGCCTCTTCTTGAACAGAATAAACTTCGCTCAGTTTAGCACACATTTTCAGAATAGATTCACGATGTTGATTAAATACTTCGTTTTCTTCTGCAGTAAAGTATTTAGAAAAATCAACAACGGCTTCAGTTAAACTATTCGCACTGCTCTTGATAGAGAATGGACTATAACGTGTTTCGTACAAACCTAAGAAAGTGTGTTGGAATACATGTACTGCCAAACGAACATCAAATACAACAGAACTATTGATTTCAGAAATATCTGGAACGTACAGATCTGCTGCTTTTTGCTCGTATACTTCTTGAGCGTTAGTAGATTCTGCTTTGACATAGTTCGCAGCGGTAATTCCGTAAAACAAACCAAGTGCAAAAGCCAAACCTTTAGAACGACCTTCACCAGGGAAAATCTCTTGAGCTAATTGACGAACATTTTCTTGAATAGACATTATTTAATTCCTTTTTAAAGTTGTTTTAAATCATAAGCACTAACGAATAAATCATTATTGCCCAATTTTTCTAATTCTCTATAGTATTCTGTTTGAATACCAATACGACGACGGGATGGGATGATGTAATCTAATACAGTTGCGACTACTGACTTATATTCATTATAGTCTTTAAGAATGTTATCGATCTGCTTAATATCCGTACGAATACGAGCACCGATAGCAGTATCGATTTTCTTATCTTTTAACATAGAAACCAAGTCTTCACGAATACGACGATATCGATTTAATTCAGTATCGTAAGTACCATCAGAAAGATTAGTATGTCCGACGGCTATCAACGACGAGATATAGTTAACCGCACTAAAGATTGCTGATGCCATGACACCAAAACCTACGATCATCCCTAGAGCAAATCCAAGAACAAGCGGTATTGAGATAACAAATTCGTTAAAGATAAATTGATTTAAGGACATCTTGGCGCATGTACCATGAGTGCTATAAATCTTATCAAGCATTGATACTACATAAACTCCTGCCCCTATGCGAGCAGCAAATTTATCTGCTAAGTATTCCGCATTGATTTGTTCGTAAGAGTTGTGTCTCATGATTGATTTAAAATCACGAGTATAGTTACCTACAATTGCCGTTACGATTACTTCTTTATTTTTACTAGAAAGTTCTTTAACATCAACTGTAGTTAAATTAGTAGGTTCGTCATTCCATTCTTTTAACACTACTGTTAATTCTTCAGTATTGTTCGTTTTAAGAACACGATTAACCATACCAATCATTGGCATGACTGCAGAGTAAGTATAAGCAGCCAGAGCAAAGTAAGAAAATACATGTCCGATCTCATGACATACGGCAGCAGCTAATTCTTCATTAGATGCTTTATAAAAACTACCATAGATCAATTCTGGAGAAATATACAAAGTAGATTTCATCAAACTGAAATCCCCAGATACTCTAAAGTTTTTAAGATCGATAAATCCTCTAACCTCACCACTTCTTTTACGAATCTCTTCGTTAGTATAGTATTGCTTATTTTTAGGTTTAATCAAAATACTGTTACTATTAATATCAGGAGGGATAACACCAAAATCGTGATAATTTGTTCCTATCTCAATATTAATACCAGTATTTTTAAAAATAATATCTTTAAAGCCTTTTGCTACTTTTGGATCACTGTATAACTTTCTTGGATGCACGTTACGCCTGATCCATCTAAAGTGATCGATTAGTTCAGGAAATAAATCTGAATCTACTTTAGTCCAGTTTCCTTCATTCAACATAAGTTCTTGGGAAACCTCTGGCATCCCTAGATTATTTAAGTTAGAAATATTCATTTTAATTATTCTTCTTACAAACGATTTAAAATAATTACACCAAAGATAAAACGTATGAAAAAGTATTTCTATCTTTGTATATAAAATGGCTTAATCTCATAGAGTAAGGATTGAACAATGGCGGAATTAAAAGGAACGCAGTGCCGTAATGTCGTGTACTGTAAAAATCCTAAACATATTGACTTTGATTTACATTTAGTTAAAGTCACTGATTATTACGATGACGGTACTAAAGAACCAAAAGTAAAATTGATTAAAGACTTTAACAAAACCTTTTGGGTAGCGAATAGAAAGAACAGACATTATAAACAGAAAAAAGAAAGATTTCCTTTAACGGATTGCGATGAAGTAAAAGCGCCTCGTCGTAGAATGGCAGAGGAAGCCGCTAGAGCATTGGATATTAAATTTCTACCACCTAATCCAAATGACTTATTAAAAGATCCTTATGTATTTGGTACGGACTTAACTTCTTCTGCGGAATTGAAATTCAAATACAATCAATCTAAATACGCTAAGGATACAGAGGAATTAGCAGATGTTGCGGCATTTGACGTAGAGACTAACATCCGAGATAAGAAAAGATGGCAATGGATTGAAATGGCCACTTTGTCTTTTAAAGATGTGGTGATTACAGTAGTGGATAAATATTTCATCCAAGAAAAGTTTCCACAAAAGACAAAAGAAGATATTATTAATGATCTTTATAAATACGATAATATCTACTTAAGCGAGGTTAATAAAGATCGTAACATCAAACAAGAGTTCTATGTCGCTGATTCTGAAATCGAAGTATTAACCATTTTGTTCAAACGAGCACATGAATTAAAACCTGATTTTATTTCAGCTTGGAACATGGACTTCGATATTTCTCGTTTAATAGAAGCTTGTGGTCGTGCTAATATTAATCCTGCTGATTTATTGTCAGATCCATCCGTACCTCGTGATTTTAGATTCTTTAGATATAATCCTGGTCGTGAGTCTGGTATGTCTCAAAAAGGTGTATGGAAAACATTTGCGAACTACGAAAAGTGGCCTCAAGTATTTTGTCCTAGTTCTTTTGTATTTGCAGATTCCATGTGTTTCTATTATGGTTCTCGCAAACACAAAGGTAAGCTACCTAAGTATTCTTTGGATTATATTCTTTCTCGTGAATTTCCTGATGAAATTAAACCAGGGATGTCTGAAAAGGAAGTTGAAAAAAGAAAACGAAATAGTCGTATTCGTAAACTTAAGTTTGAAGAATCTAATCATTTAGTAGGTACACCTGACTGGCATATCTTCATGCAGACCAAATATCCTTACGAGTATGTTATCTATAATAAGTTCGACTGTATTGCATTAGAATACTTAGACGAACAAACATTAGATATTTGCCATACTTTGGTTTCGTCTTGTGAATACAGTGATTATAAAGACTTTGAATCAGAACCTAAACGATTAGCAAATCACATGCATTGGTTTAATCTGGGACATGGTTATGCTTATGGTACAGGTGGTCAGAACTGCGTTATTCCTCTGGATAATAAACTTATCGGTAGGGATGATTGGATTATTACTTTACGAGCTGACTTACTGGTTGAACCTGGTTTGAATAATCTGGAAGATGCTCCTCTATTACACACTAATGTTCACCAAGATAGTGGAGACATTGACGTAACATCATCTTATCCTTATTCTAACCTAACCATGAATACTTCAGTAGAAACCATGACAAAAGAACTGATTAGTATTGATGGAGTGGATGAATTGGATCGTCGTCAAGCAGGTATTAATTTTAGTGCTGGATTTATTAATTCAGTTGAGAATGCTTGTAAACTATTCCATGCCAAGAATATGGTTGATGTATTGAAAGCTTATCGTAGTCAAAAATAAATCAAAAAAAAAAGAAAGGGCAGTTTTCGCTGCTCTTTCTTTAAAAGGTATTTGTAAATACCTAACCCCAGAAAAATTATTTTTCCATGTGGTTGTGATAAACAACCGTGAAGAAATCAATAGGTTCTTGTTTAGCTTCAGGCTCCGGAATAGGAGTAAGATTAGACAACTGAAAAGCTACTTCTTTTCTGACGGAATCTTTTGCAGCTTCCATCAAAAGACCTGGTAAGCCGAAACCGGTGAATGCGGTTGCGTAGCGGTATACCTTAAACATTGTCGAAAGTTTCATTTGAATCTCCTTGTACAAAGGTTAGTTAACTGTTACGATAGATTTCTCTATCAGGTTCATGGTAATAGTATATATTTGAAATAAAATAAAATGATAAATTACTCTCTACTCCTTAATTGGAGTAGAGAGTAATAATTATCTATACTTCTAATACAATACCTGAATCCAATTCGATTACTGGTAATAGTTTCCCTTTAAAGATCCTATCCCTTTTATCGTAATGGTATTTGCGGTGTGAATCAATATCATCACAAACAAAGTAAACAAAGTCATGTAATGCTCCTTCTAAAGGTAACTTACGTAAACGACCTTGAACTTGAATATTAGTTTGTTCAGAACCAATCGCTACAGTCATGAATACTGCTGCTAACTTAGGAATGTCTAAACCAGTTCCTGATGACTGATGAGTCGATACACAAATCGTAGAATTAAATGCATTTGAATCTGGATCATCTTCAACAAATGAATTCACTTCTAATTCTGGATAACATTGCTTTAAATAAGCTGCTAGCGCTCTAGCCATGTTAATAGAAGCAACCACAATCAAACATTTATATTCTGGATCTAAAGACAATCTAGTTAAGAATCGATCGTATACTAGATTATCAATCATTCCAAAATATTGTTTTGTTAAACCCTTTCTTTTAAGAATGGATTTTTCAAAATTAATATGGTTATATCCCCTAAATCCTTCAGATCGAATCATGAATGGTTTATCAAATTTAAAATGAAATGCGGTTGGTTGTACATGAGGTGTAACATTCTTTTGCTGATAACGATTAGCTACCGGATATGCATAAGCAGCCATCTTATTCACAAAAGCATCTGAAGACTTAATCGTACCTGTAGCACCTACCATTTTATTCACACCTAAGTAAGTAATCAACTTACATTGGAAATGTGAATCTTGATGGACTTCATCTACGAATACCGTATCTACACCCAATACTTTACCTAACTCCATTGGAGTCGCATTAAATCCTAAATCTTTGAATTCTTCTTCAGAATACTGTTCGTAATACTTAATGTAGAATTGTAAAGTCTTATTAGAAATCAGAATAACTTTGTAATGCAATTCATTATTCAAAGCTAAATTAATAATGGACTTTAATTCCTTGTTTCCAGATACTGTACAGATGTCTTTAGGATCTACTTTTGTAGACTTAGCAAACTCTTTAATCCAGCCAGAAATAGAATCTTCTGTTTGCTCACCATGGTAGCCTGGACGCATGATACAGACCATTCTCTGTTTTAACTTCTGACAAATCATGATCGCCGATAAGCTCTTCCCAAGTCCTACCCCAAGAGACATCAAGTAACAACCATTGTGGTTTTTGGTAATAAACTCAATAAGGTCGCCTTGTTCACCTCTTGGTTTAATGTGGTTTAATACCTCGGGATATTTATTCTCGACTAACTTAATATCCAAAGATTTCTCTTCAACTACAAAATCCTTACCTTCTATTTTCCTAGCTAGATTTAAATGAGCAATGAAATCAGGAAGCATTGTTCTCATTGCTCTAATGTTACTTCTGTCTTTACTAAAGAAAACATAAGCTGCGATAGGAATCGTAACTTTCTGTTTTCTTCTCTTATCCCAGTAAGTATTTACCCTAATAAAGTTTCTACACCATAATCGAATCAATTCGATGTCTTGTTGGTCTCTAGGATAAATAATAAACTGCAAAGGATAAGCTTCTATTCTCATGGGTTCCATTAAATATCCTTTCTGAATGAAACTTAATAATTTTCTGGATGTAAGTACCGATCTTTAAGAAAGTAATAACGAGAGCCTACGTACTTATACATACCTTCTTCAAAACTATCTTTTAAAAGATCTAAAATTTTATTTTGATGTATTGGCGTAAAACCATTATTGACTTCGCCACCTTTAATGTGGATAAGTTCTGGTTCTAACATCAACATGTCATTTGAATCATCCAGAATGAAAAAGCGTGTATCTACATCATCTGGTTGATCTACTAACCATTTTAAAATTTGCCAACCACGATAATGTAATTTACCATCTTCTTCTAGTTTTTCAAACTCTTTTAAATAATCGCCACCATCTTTAGGACGATACAATTTATCTGTAAATGTTTCCGAATACTTACAGTATTTATAATAGTCTTGGTAGGTAGGATGAGTGTGATTAACTGTTTTCCAATCTTTGTGAATGTTAATTTCATAGCCAGATTGTCTAAACAAATGTTCAAATTCTGACTTAATCTTGTTAACTCGCCAGCTACTGGAAATAACTACCTGTACTTCAGGATGTTGTTCCTGAATCTCTTTTAGTAAAAGCAAACAAGTAGGATCCACTCTCCAATTATAATTCCAATCTTTTCTTAAACAGTAACGGCGATAAGCATCATGCTGCAATACACCATCAATATCTAAAAAGATAACGGTTTGTTGTTTTCTTTCCATGGTTAATTTCCTTTGAAAAATAAAAATAAAAGAGACTCCTCGTTAAGGGAGTCTCTTCATTTACTTACACCTTACGGTATTTCAGATCCATCTGATTAGGAACAAACAATTCATCCATAGGTGAATCCGTTCTGTTTGTATAATAGAACGAATCTACTGAAGACAAGATTTGTGTTTGTTTCTCGTACAATAGGGCTGCTGATAATGATCGCCCAATCAATAAGTGATCCATTGTACCTACAGCATGGTTTGTATGTGGTTTTGGTAATGAGTAATCTTTCTTAGAAGGATCTGTACACATCATGGTATATGCTACAATCTGTAAAATGGAAAGATTAATTTCCAATTTAGTATTAATAACATCTACCAGTTCCATTAAGAATGATTCTGGAGTTACTTCAGTATTACGACGTTTAATATCTTTTACTGAAGATTTAAGAATCTTCTCAATACCACGAGAATAAGCAAACATGTCAAACTGTTTCGGAGTGATTTCAATAATCGAACGTTCTGGATCGTATTCGGTAATATCGATTTCAATATTACCATCGCTATCAACAGTCCATCCTTTCTCTTTCATGTGTTTTAACATATCTGCAGATAAATAACCTTCATCACGAATAGATACAACATCAAGAACTTCGTCAGTTACGTTATTTTTCTTGTCTGTAATTCTTAACAAGATACGATTAACATGACTTGTTCTTCGTGGTGACAGGATATTGGTATCTTCTACTTCTCGAATATCAGATAATCCTTCAAATACTACTTCAGGCAATACCAGTTTAATGGATTTATATTTACCTAAAACATCAGGACGAATACCAATACCTAAACCATCTTGAATTGCTCTTAAATAATTCAATGCGTTGTCAAACAACTGTACTGTCGAAGCAGTAGCAGATGAGATATGGTGTTTTGTAGATAATACCATTTGGGTAATGATCTGGGTAAATGCAATAACGCAATAATGACCAAGATTTCGATATCGTGCAATATTACGAGAAGCTTCACCAAAACAAGTAGAACATACGCCATTAGGATCTTTATGTTTACATCCTAACACCGTACGTACTTTAATACGTTTACCGATCAAATGAGTATCTTTTAAACGAACTGGACGATAAGTTCCAGTTTCCTCATCCAGATAATTCATGCCTTCTAGCAAACGTAAATCGGACATTACTGACCCTTGTCGTTCGCCACGTACCTGAATCTCTAAATGGTGTTTAGATCCACAATCACCATGATGCAATCGAGCCAATTCCATACCAATTAACTGAACACGACGAGATAGGTATTCAGTAAACTTCAATGGGCCAGATTGGTTATTCAAAGCCAATGCTGCAGTACGCGATTCAATCAGTACATGATAAATATCTTTTAAACCATGGAAGAATCCCGTATCGATAGGATGTTTAAAGATAGACGAATCCATGTCTGTTAAGGAACCACGAGGACCCATACATTGATAAAGCTGTTGTGCTTTGATCGATCCGGATCTTAATAGAATAGAGATATTGTTTTGTCGGAAACGATCTTGATCAATCACTTTCTTTTTACGGGAATAGATACCAGGAACATATCCTGGATCAATTACTGTCTCGTGATTGACTGGATATTTCTTCTCAATATCCAATATCTCTTTATCCAGCATGATTTCTAGAATATCTTCAATATTCATGGTTGCGTGATTCTTAGCACCATGAATCATGACATCATTAAAGATAGCATTATTGATATCCATAAATGTCTGCCATAATTCATCTTGCATTTTATTAATAGCATCTGTATTGTTGTTCCGATAATACACATCCCAAATATCGGTCATGATACTACTGTTCAAATTCAAAATCGTACTGGGTTTAAAATCAGTATCCTCTTTCATGAATGTAGAGATGTGATGACGAGCATATAATCCTACATTAGGAAACTTCTTATTCAATTCCCATGCATATCGAGACATTGCTAATTGCATTCCGGTTGATTCAATGACTTGACCATCGTCAAAAACCAATTCAAATTTACCACGGAAATTGTTTAATACATCTACAGGTTTTGCATTCAGTATTGCTCTTGCAGAATATCTTTGCATGACGTTTCACTCCGTTTTAATCTATTAATCTGCTGCAGGATCATATTCAACAATACCGATATCGTCATCTTCATTTTGATCGTTATCGTCATCGTTATCATCATCATCACTTTCGTTAGATGACTCTCTGGCATCGATACCTTCCAAGATAATTTCTGTTTTGGTCTTACGCTGAACCTTAACTTCTTCTTCCTCATCATTCTCAATCAACATGATCGGTTTACCTGTAATTGGGTCTAGCTGAGACAGTGATTGTTGAGATGGGTCAAAAGGTTTATAAGCTAAACGATAACCGTTACATTGGAAGATATGGTTTACGATACTCAATGAGCGATTATTACCAAGAGGATACTTTTCTCTATCGATTACCGACTCGATATTCGATGGTTTATCGGATGAATAAATATTCTCTAAGATAGACTCAATCACGGTAGGATTATTAGATCGGTCATGAATTTCTGCTACAATACCTGATGGCGCACCAGAAATCAAACAACGAATTTCAGATTCTGCTGGGAATCGAGTTGCTTGACTACGAGCACCATGACTTCTGGCTTTATCTTTAGAAGTGATCGGGGCAATGATGCCATTTGGTTGTGTTGCTGCAGTAGATACTGCGGCGGCTTCATCACCAATCTTTTCTAAGAAGATATAGTAGTTAGGACCAATACGATGTTCTAATGTGGTTTCTTCTTCTTTACCAGTGTAAGGATTGTAATACTTAAGTTTACGTGGAGGGGATAAGAATCCTTCTTTAGCTAATGTATCAAACATTTCCAAATAAGGATTAGGATTATCCACTGGACGATAAAGATAGAACTTCTCTTTTAAAACATGATAAAGGTCAATGGTCTTATCTTTAAAATCTAAAGATTTGTACCAATTGAATTGTTTATCAACAGTAATCTCAAGGAATCTTTGAATACGATCAAAACATTCTTGCAGTACTTCTTTAGGAAGATGAATAACAGATTCTTTCAGATTAGGAGATTTCTCATCAAGACCTGTCTTATTAACTAACCACTGTCTCAATTCAAGCATTGCGGTTTTCAGCGTTTGTTCGTAGATCCGGCCATAGTTCATTCGATTATTGGTTGTTTCTGGTGAGATTACTACTTGTGCTCTCAAACCAGTTACAGGATCATACGGCATCTGTTCTGGTGGTAGTGTTTTTGCTACTACGCCCTTGCCGCCATGAATGTCTGTAAGCTTGTAACCAATACCTAATTCTTTCTCGTATTCTGTTTTGACAATAACCACAATATCATCTAGTTTACGATTGAAATTACCTACTTTTTGAATAGGTAATGATTTGCCTTTAGCATCAGGAATAGGTTCATTACAAATAGCCATACAATGACGAATCAATTGATCGAACTCATCAGTAAATTCAGCAGCTCCATGATTGTTTGCTTGGATTGCTTTATACTGATGTAAAATACGTTCGCACCATTCTTTATAAGCATCGGCATATTTATTTAATTGTGCTAATACTTTATCAGAAACCGCAGAAGTAGTTTTATTTTGTTTGTAAACGATGATATCGATTACACGCGCACCAACACCGTTACCGTCTAAACCAATATCTGTAATTGGATTAAACTTACGGGTTGATTTTTTAGTAAACGAAATTGGAATAAGCTCTGGTCGATATTCTCGTTTAGCCATGATGATACCTTCGTAAGCTTCACCAGTAGGGCGACAATACTCACCAATATCTGGAATTACTTTATAGTTATCATCATCACCGTAGAGATTCAAAGGAAATTCTTTTTCACCTAACTCCATGGTACGGGTTACGTATACCTTGGTTTTGATCTGACTAACAATGTCTTTAGAAACCAAAATAGAATCCTCAATGGTTCCTTCTAAAGATGAATACAATGTTAACAATTCTCGACCAGGACAATAGTTACCGTCTGGTCTTTTAGCTGGTGAATCGTAAAGAATCGTTCCTTTTGGAATAGACGCACCTACTCGAATATTCGATGCATCTGGTGTTGGTTTATAAGGGAATCCAAACTTAGTATGGTTACTACAAACACGTTCGATATTGATAATACCATATAGTGGCTTACTGGTATCTTCGTCAAATGTTTGATAGATAACGACTCGTTGTGGAGAAAACTGAATTCCATTAAATGAACTAGGTGTATAACGATCCACAATAGCTACAATATTGTGAATGTTGTGTTCCGTCTTGATGGAGTAAGTGTATTTCCCTATCTCTTGAGAAAATCCCGTCTGGATAGAATCAGGTTCTGCGCCATTTATGACGTAATGTTGTGAGAATGCCGATGCTTGCATCTGCGCTCGAGAAGCAGATACAGTATCGCCAAATGAATTAAATGCGGTCATGCCGCGTAACTCCAGTCTGTTCTGATTTAATTCATGACTCATGTTCAAAAATCCTTTAATAAGGTTGGGATAAAAATGTGTAAATTTACTTAATTTGCTATATAGCAATATAATGATATATGTCTGAAAGGTTTTTTAAGATGTCCTTACTAAACGATACATTCGATGACTCAGGATACGGTCACGAAGATTTTAAAGTGGTGATTGAAGACCACCTCCCTATTCTTTCACGCAGTGATAATATTGAAAAAATCATTCCAGTAGCGCCTATCGATGCCGCACGTTGGGAATATGATTTCGAAGGATTACTGCGTTTCCTTGGTGTACAACCACAATACCACTGGGCTACGATGCGAGTCAATGGATTGTACAGCTCTGATGAATATCGAGCAGATATGATGCAGATTAAAATTCCTAGCAAAGAAATTATTGACAGACTTTACAACTATTACAATACGGTTATTCGTAGAAGTGCAGGATAGTTGTATTCCTATTATAATTCGGAACTAAAAATAATAATCTGAATAACCAAAACACTAGATTACTCTCCTCTACCTTTATTGGGTAGAGGAGAGTAGTCATTATGTTTTATCGTTTAGCGATACCAAATAATTGACTTACGTTTTGCGTAGGTTGATTAAATTGGTTATATCCGCCAAACGGTTGCATTTGACCCATTGGTGATTGTCCACCGAAAGGAAGCATTTGTTGTGGTTGACCATAGAACTGATTCTGTGGTGCCATGTATATGCCGTTTGCTCGTGGATCGTATTGAGATACCATTGGTTGTAAATGCGCCGGTACCTGTTGTACAGGTTGAGGATATCCTTGAACCATTTGTGGTTGCATCATTTGTGGCTGCATTGGTTGTTGGATAAACTGATTACCTTGTTGCATTACCGGTTGCTGATATTGCACTTGTTGTACAGGTTGTTGGTACATTGGTTGTGGTTGTACTGGCTGTGGCATAAATTGATTTTGTGTCGTAGCCTGTTGAACCGGTTGTTGTGCCTGTTGTACCTGAGGTGCTTGCTGTACGGGTTGTTGTGGAATAGGTTGTTGGTATGGTGACTGTTGTACTTGCGGAGCTTGAGCTTGTACTGCATTGCCAGTACTTGGTGTAGATACCGTATCCCATTTCTTAACAGGTTGTTGAACTGGAACTGCTTTATTCGCTTCCTCAACAGAAATATTACCTTCATTACCCTCTTGCAAAGGAATCATTACGTATTCTGATTTCCATTTAGATACGGAGAACTCATCTTCGATCCAATCAATATCAGAATACACATGAGACAATTCTTCTTCAGCTACTGCTGCAGCAACAATAGGATAAGAACCAGAGAAGAATACCTTAGCAATACTGTTGGTGTGTGCTGGCAATGTTTTCAAAGAACGAATGAATGCTTCAATGTAAGGAGCGTCTGTCGC